>Ga0209692_10000045_pt1 | contig 504798 bp, 537 predicted proteins | sample tdDd472_FD_187129 | JGI IMG/M metagenome (GOLD analysis project Ga0209692, IMG submission 187129) | Marine sediment microbial communities from the Atlantic coast under amendment with organic carbon and nitrate - tdDd47.2 (SPAdes)... | ecosystem: Environmental > Aquatic > Marine > Coastal >... | reverse complement strand
GGGACTTACGACGCTTCTTCCGGGATTTACGACGGGACTTACGACGCTTCTTCCGGGATTTACGACGGGACTTACGACGCTTCTTCCGGGATTTACGACGGGACTTACGACGCTTCTTCCGGGATTTACGACGCTTCTTACGGGATTTACGTCGGGACTTGCGACGCTTCTTCCGAGATTTACGACGACTCTTCTTACGACGACTCTTCTTACGACGTCGAGACTTACGACGACTCTTCTTGCGACTACTGGGTTTACGTCCATTTATGGGTTTCTTTTTCGTGTACACACGTTTACCACCTGACATGTAGTAATATCCTTTGGAGGTCTTCTTAACCACATAGTATTTTTGACCTATCTTTACATACATTTGTTAAAAGCAAATAAAATAATTCACATGATCAAACTACACGATAGGGTAAGGTTCTTACACTCATTTGATAACTGCACATGACAGTTTGCAGTTATAATCTGTTCCACCTTTGATACTAATTTTTCCGGCAAACAAAGGGCAAAACCATCGATAGGAGAGATTTTGGATTCCATTCTAGACGCAGTGTTAACTACAGAACCGTAGTAGTCGATTAGTGAACAGTTCTGAATCATAACGCGTCTTTCAAACATCTCTCCGCAACAGATACCTATTCTGACGTGGATTCTCTCATCACCGATCACTATCGGTGTGTGTCTTAAGGTTCTCTGGATACTGATTGCAGACAGAACAGCTGATGGTAGTTCGTCGAAATAGGCCATAACGGCGTCTCCTATCGTCTTTACCACGGTGCCATCGTGAATACGGACAAGATTCATGATCAGTTGTTCATGCCTTTGTATAATGTGAATCATTTCGTCCTGATATCTCTTCCATAACTTTGAGCTGGAAGCGATATCTGTGAACATGATGCAACCGTTGATTTTCGACATACTTTTTTCTTTTCTACAATAAATGCCAAGAAGTAGAGAAAATTGTGCCGGTTTGCGCAAGTCTCGTGATAGATTGAAACGAGCGATAGCAAATAAGCATGCCTTTGTCAATAAATGGGGCAAACGTTTATCAGATTCTAAGTTTCGCGAAGAGATGAGAAGACGTGGTTCTCCGGTCAAACCTGCCATAGTTCACCATGCTCAGATTGGACGTATGAATAGCCTTTTATCTCGCATCGAGAAAGCTATTAAGAATGATTGTGGTGCAAAGTTTGGTTGTGGATGTAGCGGTGGTGGAAATGCTAATTTTGGAATGCGTAGAAAGAGTCGTAGTCGTAGACGTAGATCTCGTAGAAAGAGTCGTAGACGTACAAGCCGTAGACGTAGATCTCGTAGAAAGAGTCGCAAACGCTCTCGCCGTCGCTCTCGTCGTCGCTCTCGTTAAGTCATAAAGTAAGAAAAACTTTACGACTATATATTCTTGTAAAAGGATTTTCTCGCCTTTTGAAATCCTTTACAACCGGGAGAGTACCAAATACTCTGTACGATGGGCAAGTATTTCCGAAAACGAAGAACAACTACCTTTTGTCTGATCCGTTTCTGAAGCTTATGAAGAGATTCTATCTCGTTCCTACTCAGAAACTCCCAACAGACATAATTTTCTATCACTTCCCCCTTTCTATCCCATTCCTTGTAGGCAAAACGGCAACCATCGCGGAAAAATTCTAAAGCCCTACGATCGCCATTCTCAAACCATGATTCCCATATTCCCGCCTGCTGATCGTCTTTGTAGACACCCTGAATATGCTTTTGCCCATTATCATACCATAATGTCCATTTTCCCTCTCTTCTCTTATTCGCAAACTGTCCTATCGTCATGATACGTCCATTCATGTGCCATTCCATGCAATTAAGCTCTCCATGCATAGAACGTAGCTTTCCATTTTTGTAATAAGTTTTCCAAACCCCAACACGCTTTCCTTTCTTATATTCTCTATCGGAACGAAGTTTACCATTCTCCCAGTAAAACTTCCAGGATCCATCCTTGTAACCACGGTCAAAATTACCTTCCAACTCTACGACATTGTTCTTGAACCATTTCTTCCATTTTCCACCGTGTCGCCATGATTCGCCGTCCCAATAAAAAATGCCCTCCGACTGTTTTTGTCCATTTGCATAGTAGCCGACAAACTCTTCCATCATCAAAAGAGAATAGGGAAGACGTTTAAATTCATTTTGTTATTCCTCGTCTTCTTCCTCTTGTGGAAAAAGATTTTGGTGTTGCTCCTTGATGGTTCCCAGTTTAGCAAGTATCTTCTCGATCAGAACATCGATATCACAACAAAATTTGGTATCATCGCTATAAGTGTATTTAAGATTAAGTAAGCCCTGCTGGGACTTTATTAGATCAACAATGATAGGGCGACTCTCAGATAGGTTCTCGTGACGAAAGTGATGCTCAATAATCTCAAATGAACGAGAAATCACATCTCGAACGAATTTAAGGGCATTATTCCGGTTATCAGGATAGATAAGGCTTCGCACCAGGCTTGTCTGCCAATTGTTGACACTTTTGGTCATGTAGCGTATGTTTAGCTTCTCATCCTTATCGATGTATCCGATAAATTTCAGCTTCGAAAGAATTTCTTCTCGACTATCCATCTCGATACTTATTATTAAGGTGTAAATGTTTTAAACCGACTGTATCTCTACGGAAGTTTGCAGTATGAAGAATCTTCACAATCACCAGACAAGCAGTCTCCCGTACCGGATCGCCATGCATCGCCATCTCCACCTCCAGTGTATGGTTGAACATTTTGTCCCTCGCAACCTCCTGCGGTCGAACACTCCTTCCACTTCTTCGTCGCATAATCACAATAGTTATAGCTGGCAGGAATCTTCTGAGTCAAAAAGCAATCGCAGTGACAATCGCCACTCGCACAACTACCATGGCAATCACCAGTCCAACCTGACCCTGTTCCTCCGCAACCACCAAGATTAGCACTTTCATGACATCCAGACGTGGAGCAACCAACGATCGGCTCATTACCACATGCACCAAAATTGCTCTTATCAAAACAGCCTGGGCTATGCATGTAGCACTTGCCATCCGATCCGCGATTAAAATTGGTCGCACATTTACACTGGTTCAAACAGTCATCCTTCTCGTATTTACCTTTTCCGGTATAAACCAGCTCACATTCAGTTCCATCACCTGTAGCTGGATCAGCAACACAGTCCCAAGTCTTTTTCTGTATCGTTCCGGCAAATCCAGCACTCTCATATGGAACACACAAAACCGGCGCCGATTCGTCGATCGCGCATTTAGTATCAGGGCCACAAGTTTGAAAAGTCGCGTCTTCGGGAGGAAGAACGCTGGGAGGAGTATTGGGCACTCTCTTTCCAGTATTAGGATCTATACGAGAGTTGGTCATTCCGGCTCCCCCGGTACTATCGCAAGCCTGAAGACCAACGCAATTACCTGTTTTCTCATTGAACATAACATCGATGATACCAGGCTGAGATACTTGGGCCCAGCAATTCTCCCACGTACATGCTTTTCCTCCCGCTGCGGGAGGAAATAGTACCACTCGTTGCATCGGATAAGCTTCCAAGTTGTAAGGATCACACCAATATCCATAAGGAGTAGAATAATGTCCTATTAACACCATATCATTGTTAATTTTTTCCAAGCCTTTTTCTCCATCCTCAGCCACTGTTGATAAAATATCAACCCATGCACACTTCGTGTCAGCGACACATGTTTTCTCATCCTTGTAGTTATTAAAACAGGATTGCACTTCTCCTGCATTTGTAGGATCTTGTCCAGCGCAGTATCCGGTTCCAACTTCATCGCTGTGAGCTGGTAATGGCCAACAAGGATAATAATTACCAGTTTCTTCGGGTGAAGTGATCGGTAGACCGAATGAACACGATTCAGGAGGTTTGCAGAAGTAGATGTCACCCGTACGAGGATCTTTCCATGATCCAGGAGGAGCTGTTCCTCCTCCAGATATAATAATACATTCGTCCCCTGCATCACATACATTATCAGATCCATCCGACTTCTTTCCGCAAATGGGAGAACAGGTGTTGCCATTACATGCAGTACCAGGAGGGCAACAAACATATTTTCCGTTCACAACACAGTTTGATCCAGATTCACAACATTCCCATCCTGTGACAGGATTTTGGCTACAAACTCCTGAACCGATATCATCACTACAACATTTGGGATTATGCGGATCTTTGACAGATGCATTACACGTTCCCATCGGTCCACAACCGTGAAAGCCACTAACACAGCCACATTTTATACACACTCCGTCATCGCCTTTTGAGCATTGCATTTCGGTATCTGGAACTCCTCCACAGCAGTTTAGCTCATTCCATATACTTTCAGGTGGACATGCAACTCCACTGGATTGACATTTATAACCAGTTGATGTACATATCCAGCCCTGGCCTTGACAGTTGCAAGGACATGCTCCGCCACAGGTTCCAACCGGTCCACCCGGAGCTCCTGCACATGTTGTACAGGTGACCGTCGCTTTGCCATCCTTATCTACATTGCAAATAGCATAAGGAGTATCCGGTGTACTTTTACAGCAATCCAGTTTGTCTAATTGCTCTCGTGTGGGACATTTGGTATTCTTTTGGCAGTGTAAATACCCATCAGATCCGCAAACCGGAGAAGATGCATTACAATCGGGATCACAAGGTCCTTCACCAGGTTTGAATCCATTGGGACATTTTACACAGACAACTTCATTATCTACACAGGTTCCAAATTCTCCAGGCTCGGTACAACAAGACTGTCGTTCCGGTTCACTGGGACATTTTACCCCTTCTGAGCAAACCCATCCTGTTGCGGTACATTTTGCACCCACACCTTTACAACCTGGATCGCCACAGTCTTTCGTTCCGGGACAAGGTCCGCATTTAACCTTGTTTCCGGTTGAGGAATCACACTGTGTGTATAATCCAGGAGAGCCGGATTTAGCACAACAGGCTTGTTGTTCTTCCACTGAAGGACACTGTTGACCCGGTGTACATACCCAGCCCGTCCCTGTACAAACAGGGGCTTCTCCATTGCAGACATCACAGGTTGAAGCCACTCTAGCTTTATCATCAGTCAAACATGAATGCAGAAACACTGCTTCAACGTCAATCTTATCGAACGAGGAACCCAGAATGTTAGATAACGTTCTGGTATCTGTGATCGCGCCTGACGATTCACGAGTTTTGTTGTCGATAGAAAGGCTGACATTGTTAATTTTGACCGATTCCCAGTATAACTGTGTCTGATGGTAGGGTACAACAGAGTCGACCAGATTATTGACAAATATGTTGACCGGTTGATAAGCGATCTTACCGCGTTGTTGAAACTGTTGTGGCAAATTGATCTTTATGTTGTTAGGACCCTTAATCAGCCCACTTATCTGTATATTGGCATTTCCCGATGATGACGATTTGGAAAAATGTAGGTACAAAACGACTCCAACGGCCGATAGTAGTAAAACTGTTACAATAGTGATACCTATAATTTTTTTCCTATCCATTTATTATGCTTAACATAATAATCATGCAAACTTCAGAAAGTAGCTAGAGTTTTGGCGTATTTTGTTCCAAGCTGTAAACGACATGCCAAATGCATTGTCAAAAGCTGGTTCCCGGTTGATTAAGGCTTGTATATCATTAACTATACTCTGAATGTATTTGAGCGCATTTCTAGATAACCCTTCCCGTGTGATGTGATATAAGCCATGAAAAACACGATCGGTAGCTTTGTGGAGAAAATGAAGCCAATTCTGATCCAATGTGAATTTGGCATGAGGAAACGATATTTCCCAGATTCCCCAAGCTGTAAATACAACGCTCGTGTGTGGAAAGTTGTTTTCAACGTTATTTGGATGCCATTTTAAAATGTTGTAAATATCCTGGGGACTAGGATATTCTAATAGATTATGCGAATGTGTATGCCAAATGTACTTGGTATATTTACTAGTCTGACACGATCCTCTACCAGGGCCAAGTCGTTCCCCATACTTTTCAAGATAAAGAGTGAGGCGGTCGCTATTCTCATGTTCGAGCAGAAAGCCACACGCTTCAACATCTTTGTTCAATATGAGTTCTCTGATCACGCGTAAATCATTAGCTGTAATGTACATTTATAAGAAGCGACAAAATTCGAAATGAATTTTAAGATTGGTCTCGTTTAAGAATAAATGAACAGTTTATCACTTGAGCCAGCTATCGACCTGATTATCGGCCCAATGTACGCAGGAAAGACTGTTGAGCTTACCCGACGTCTTACTATCTATAACGAGATGGGAATGAAGGTTTTGTATGTAAATTCAAAAAAGGACGACCGATCGTCAGATGATTTTTCAACACATAACGAAATGCTCGGAAAACTGATCTATCAGACTATGAAGGTCGAATCTCTATCAGAGGTGCCCGTAGATCTATATGAGGTGATCGGAATAGACGAGGCTCAACTATTTTCCGATCTTTATAGATATGTACTCAATTGGGTAGAAAAAAGGGATAAGATCGTCATCGTCAGCGGATTAAACGGGGACTTTCGTCGTCAGCCATTTGGAGAGATCGTTGATCTCGTACCATGCTGTGAAAGCGTCACAAAGCTTTCTCCTTTCTGCACTATATGTAAGAGTAAACATAACATTATTCGCGCGGCTAACTTTACCAAACGTATAGTCTCTGATCAAACGACGATATTGATCGGAGGAAAAGAAGCGTACATACCAGTTTGTCGAAAGTGTTTTTAAACCGTTTTGTATTTGTCACGAATATAAAATTTTTTTCTGGTGTATGAATAAATGCTTAGTAGTAAATTCTTATTCACTCTAGTCGGTTTGGTCGTAGCAATTTTTGCTATCTGTAGACTTGACCTTAATAGCGGATCGCCCGTTGTTGAAAATTGGTGGAACGCCGGTCAGTTTTCAACTTATGCTCAGCCCGCCTCTGTGAATCCAAACACCGGAAAAGCCACTGCTCTAGGTGTAAGCGTTCTTAATGAAAATACGTTGGGAAGTGGCAAATTCGTGCAGGTTCCCAGTTACCAAGCTGTACTCTCTCCACGATTTAGTAACGTTCAATATGGTGCTAACATTAAGTACAACATGCCTTCTCGTGAAAACATGGCTGTCCCTTGTGATCCTCTTACGTTCGGAAATATGGCCAATGAAAAGTTTATTCTACCAGGAGCAATTGAGGAAGAAAAAGAGGGGTTCAGCACTTGTGGTAAGGGAGGTTATGGTTTGGGACATAAGGTCGGTGGTGGAGATGAACTTCCTCCCAGTTATGCAGCTGGCAACTATTGGGACGAATACAACAAGATTCCCGCTAAAGCTGAGAATATGGGATCTAAGCTTCCGGTTGGCACTATGACCACCATGGACGCAGCTGGCAATCAGGAACAATTTGTCACCTACAATAACTTGATGGTCGGTCTGTTGAAACCAAAGAGAAACTTTGGGCAATCAGACTGGATTCGTGGTGACCTAGCTATCACTCCTTGCAATACTGGATGGTTCTCTGTTTATCCGGATATCACTCGTGAGGTCAATCCCGGTGCTATGGGCGTATTGTCTGGTCCTGGAGGCGGAGGGGAGAGCAATAACTCCACCCTTGATCTATTGGTCAAGGCTTCTGGTGGTACTCGCACTACGTTCGGTGGTGTTGATCTATCCAATATCAATTCTCAAACCGTCAACCAGAATGCTCAGATGACTTCCAAGGTTCGCGCTGGTCTATCTGATCTTCAGGTCACTGCGTTTCCTTAAGTTTAAAGACATGGGAATGATAATTAGAATATGTTCAAATAATATATCCGCCACGATGAGCCTAACCATGGAAAGATCTTTCCTTAGCGTTTTCGGGGGTAGTCGCGTGCATATTATACGTTTTTCGTATAATATCAAATTGAAAATACTCTTATTTCGTATTCCTTTTCATAAATGGAGCACCAAGATTGGAAACCAGTAGTTCTCAAAAAGGCAGAAAAACCCGTACATATCGAGCATAAAAGTGGGTTCAAACAGCATAAGAATCTTGATTCGAACGATCCAGATGCACCCAAGACTATCGATCTAGAAACAGCGAGAAGAATTCAGCAGGCACGAATGGAGAAGAAGTTGACGCAAAAGCAATTGGCACAGAGAATCAACGTTAAGCCTGCTCTTATTCAAAGCTATGAACAAGGCAAGGCTATTCCTGATCATGCTGTTCTTAATAAGATTACCAGAACCCTTGGAATCAAATTGAAAAATAAGACTAAAAAGTAATCTTGTGTGATATGTCACGAAAACAGGTACAAAACATTTCATATGATGAAGAGTATGTAACTCTGGAGTTTAAGGGAACTGCTCGAGAAGCCAATGTTCTAAGACATGCCTTTCTTTCCAAAATTCCTACAATGGCTATCGATAAGGTTAACATTCGTCGAAACACTACGACGCAGTCTGATGAGTATTTGACCGAGCGTCTTCAGCTAACTCCCATTATGGTCGATGCAGGAGAGCTAAAAGACACCACAACATTTACTCTTACAGTAGATCAGGCCGGCGGAGTTTTAAGATCACAAGATATCAAGGGAAAATGCAAGGCTGAGAATGATATCATCATCGTGCGCATGAACGATTGTCATCGATTTACAGCTGATATGATCTGTAGAAAAAGCACTGCAGAAGAGCATCCTCGCTGGTCCGCTGTAGCGAACGTAGGATTCAAAGAGCTAGGTAAAAACCTGTTCCAAATCAGGGCACACTCTGTGGGAATCTATACTCCTCAAAGATTGTTGGAACTAGCTTTGGAAGCCATGTAACAAATTGAAAAGAATTTTAGTTCAGAATCAACTAAAATTATGGAAGACGTTAAAATGTTTGATCTTGATGAGATTATTAAGTTGTATCCAGATGAATTTAAGGAAGATGAAGAAACCTTCAAAAAGTTGTGCATGGCTGGCATTATCATCGAAGGATATCTCACACGAAAACAGAAAAATGCAGATTTTGCTATTTATACAACCATAAAATCTTCATACTTGCGAAATCCATATGATTTTACGTGTGATTTTCGCGGTGAAGATGGAGAATTACTACTTCCCTTCTCTCTCGAAAAACCTTTTTTACATGTACATCAAATTTCACCTGTCGTTACAGATATTTTTCCAGAATTAACTCTGGTAAAACAGATGAAAGTTGGAATCTTCCGGCTCCCATTACGTAAAAAGATTATGCAAAGGCAATTAAGTTCGATCCAGTTTTATTTCGATGAGTTCAAAGTCAAGTTTTCATTACACGGTCCAATACCTTCCACGTTGGTAGAACGATGCCCTCTGGCTCGTCGCGACTTCACTTCGTTAGAAACACTGTTCGAAAGGGACACTCTTAAAGGTAGAGTAAAGAAACTAGAATCGATGGTGAAACAACTACAGGATGAGTTAGCAGAGTTATGGAAACCTGATGGTGTCATGTGCCGGGCCGGAAAAATCTGTTTCGAAAAGGAAAGTAAAGAGCTCACTATTTAGCCACAGTTGCTGTACCCAGATCATGGGACATCGTTAATCGTTTTCCGTTCAGAGCTAATCCATCATAAATATCGTCTGTCATCAGAGTTTTTGTTTGATGTTCAGAGTTAACTATGAGTGAGGCCCGAATCGCATTTTCCAACTCGTATACAATAAGTGCTTTTATACTGGGAAAACATTCTTCAGAAACGCTTTTGATTCCTGCGCGACGTGCAAGGCGTGTGATAGACGGTCGGGTAATTTCCATTTATTACACGCTCCGGTCTTTTTTAAATACCAATTCAGAAGGCGTTTGAAGCAAATTTAGTTATTTAAAAGTTTCACTAATGCTCATTAAACATAATGGAAGCTAAACAACAGAATTTAACGGAAAGTGTTGCAAGTGTGGCGAAAGTAATGAGAAAAAAGACTCGCTATTTCGAGACTTATATCTCAAGAGTTCTCAAAAATGTTGCTAGCGAGAATGGCATCACTTCGAATGCCAAACAACAGCTGAATAGTGCGATATGCATTTTGGCTAGAATACTCTCGTCCGTAATGACTAAATTAACAGTCTCTTCAAAGAAGAAGACATTATCAGTGAAGGAGGTTAAGAATGCGAGTATATTGTACATAACAGGAACTCTACTTGAGAATGCTGTAAAACATGCTGAAGAATCGGTGGTAAAGTTTTCACAGGGAGAAACGAAACATAGTTCACGCCAAGACAAGGCGGGTATTCTTTTTCCTCCTTCTATCACCGAAAAGTTTTTACGCGACTTTGGTCTTTCCAAGGTTATGGTAACTAAGACCGCGCCAATATATTTTGCGGCTATTTTAGAATACTTAACAACAGTTATTCTCGAAAATGCAAGCGTTTTGGCTCGTGAGAATACTCGTGTTCGTATCACTATCAGAGATCTTGAAATTGCTGTTCGATCCGATCCAGACATGAATAAACTATGGGAGAAGTGTGGAATATCTTTCATAGGGGGAGGAGTAATTCCACAGATACATGATTCGCTTCTAGCCAAAAAACCACGACGTAAACGTAAGGTAAAGGATACAGCTACCGCAACGAAGAAGGGGCACCGCTTTCGTCCTGGAACAGTCTCTCTTCGAGAGATTAAGAAATACCAAAAGGCCAGCAACTGTCTTACCTTTGCAAAGTTCCCATTCGAGCGTCTGGTTCGTAGTGTTATTTCTGAGCAACAGGAAGGAATGAAAATTTCCAAAGACGTTTTTATCGTGTTGCAATACTACATCGAACAGTTTATAGTTGACTTTCTTCGTGATGCAGGTAGTGCAGCGATTCATAGCGGAAGGGTGAAGCTCATGCCCTCAGATATCCAATTTATTTCCAACCTTCGCCACTATCCCCAGCTTGATGCTACACCCTTTAAGAAGGAAAAGAAAGTTGAAACAGAGGATCAACAAGAGGGGCAAAAGTTAGAATTAGAAACGGTTTAAAAATACACTGTTTTTAGGTAAAATGTCTAATACACCCAAAGAAACTGTCGTCTCTTCTCCGAACAAAAAACCGGATGGAGAATGGACTTACGCCCTTCTTCAGGAAACGAACGGCGAGGAGTGTGAAAGTTGGTATTATTTTATCAGATTTCAAGGTAACGAAGAAGCTCTCGCACACCTAGAAAAGCAAATAGATTCTGTTAATTGGTATATGCTCGATGATCTAAGTACTTTTGTCATCGAGACACAATATCTAGTGTCTGAACGTACTGCAAAGGAGATGACAAAGGTGGATCTGAATCCGACTTCTTTTCACAGAAAGTTTGATGGAAAACTCGAGATGATCGATCTAGGACTTAAGGATAGCTACAAAACCGAAAAGAAGATGCTGAGAGTATTTGACACACTTGGAAACGGTAAGATTGAGCGTTACATCGATAGGGAAGATATCGATCCGGAAGATTTGGTTGACTGCTCTGACTCTGATTCTGAGTCAGGATCCGGCTCCGAGTCGGCAGAAGATTCTTCAGATGAAGAGGATAAAAAGAAAAAGCATAAAAAGACAGGAAAGCTACCTGGAGCCCTCGGGAAGCAGAGCATGCCTCGCTTTGCCAGGGCTAAGCAACACCGTCGCAAAAAATAAGTCATATTTTGATTGTAAAAAATATGACTACGAAGGTACTTGAAAACCGAATCCACCAAACTGCCCAATGTCCCATGGCATATCTCCAATCGACATGACAACCAGATGGCCACGATCATGAATATTTTTTCTAGACTTTAACTTAAACTGTGTTTGACCTTCAGCATCGCCTTTATTAGTCGGAGGCCGAAAATATATTCCTAGATACTCATTGATACCATATTGTGCGAGCTGACGACGCGTGGTGATGATATTCTTCTCTGTACCGAGCCTAGCAGTGACGATCATAGTATCTATTCCCTTACTTTTAGCATAATGATATGTTTGAATAATAGGCGTCAACGGTCTTCCAGAAAGATCTATGAGAGTGTTATCAATATCATATACAATCACAGCGTTTTGTGGAAACCATAATGTATCGATCGTATGCAAAATTTCGCTTGCAACTTTTTCCATCTTTATTTTAGTCAGATAATTTTCTGATAATTGCTAATACGCCGATTAGAAGTATAAAAAGGATAACAAGACCTATAATCAATTCATGTCTGAAGAGAAAATTATCTTCTCCCCTCTTGTTGTACAACTGGTCAATATAATTGCGAAGGGTAGGCTCCTGGTTTCTGTACTGAGGGAATAGGATATTCTTTCCATACAACACGGTGCAGTCCCCTACCGACATTCCGTTTGGATCTGGTATGCAACGCCCCTGGTATCCAGAAAACTTAAACTGGGGATAGTTGTTTTTAATTTCAAATGCTCCTTGTCCTTCCTTTCCCTCCCGTCCCTTGAAACCTTTGATCCTATCAGCATCCTTGATACGTGGATCGATCAAAACATAGATGGGAGAAAAATCCACTTCGGTAAACCCTTTTCCAGGATCTTCCTTTCCGAATGAAAAATACATGAGTGAGCCTGATTTCCAAACATGTAACGGTGTCGCATGTGGAACCGGCTCCACCCAAGCGTAGAAACGAATGCAATCTTTCTGATAGTGAAAAGGATCATAAACGATACTTAAATCAACTGTGGCCAATTGTGAATCGGGTGAATCACGAGCACAGAATAGATCCATTCCGGGAGGACGTGTTGTTATATCAGGATTGACAACGTAAAACTGCGCCACGAGTCTAGCATCAGGAATCGGCTGGCATGAAAACTTGATACCGTCCTTGGTGTGTTTTTTGGCTGGAAAACCAATGTAGCTACTTTTTGTCTGATCGTTCAGATATAGACATAGAGGAACAATATCTTTATCCATTTATTCTAGGAGAGATATCCCACGCTGGAAAGTTTTTTGATCAGAAAGGAACGAATATCGGGCACTTTTACTGTGTAAGGAACTTCAATAAGAGTGATACTGTTGTCTCGACACATACGTCGTTTCAGCTCATCCCTGTACTTTTGATTTAGAAAGGCCTCTTTGTTCTTGTGAAAATAGGGTACGTACTTGTAATGCTGTACGCCGTTATACTCAACAGCCAGCCGAAGCGTGGCGTTATAGCAATCGAGTTCCAGATTATGGTTTCCTCCTGTCACAGGATTGTTGAGTATATCGGGGCGGGCTTTAGGAAAAGGCTTGTTGAAGATCTGTTGTATTATTCGACGACATTCTGCTTCTCCTTTACTTTCTTGTGGGGGACGACGTTTCTCCTTTTGCCCACCCGCATAATAATAGCTTCTGGACCATGTTCCCTTTTTTCCTATTCTGGTTATACCATAGATAATCATGATTAGAACAGCGATTCCTACCAGAATCTCAAATCCGTGTTCTTCCCATAGGTTCTTGAGCTTCACGAACATTTATTAAGTAAAAGAAAGTATGACGTATAATAAAATGAGCTGTTCAAAAAATAGTAGATCATTTGACAAAAAACCTCCGTTAACAGCCGGTATGAAGAAAAAAGGCCAGACCTATGTTTGGAAAGAGGTTATGGGTAATCCCAACTTGTATTGCTGGATTCCTGTGTCAAAAAAGACTGCCCATCCACTTGATTTACATATTGAGGAAATAAATATTCAAGACATTCCCATCCCACCACATAATGAAGACATTATTGCCCAACTTGCTGAAGAGGCTGAACACGGTAAACAGATCGGCGGGCTTAAAAAACTGAGTGAACCGGGAGCTACGCTTAAGGATATTGTATCGGTCGATGACCCACAAAAGTATCCTGTCGTTAAAGAATTCATCAGACACAAAGGGCTCAAGCTTTATGGAGGAGCGGCAATCAATTCTTACCTACCACGAGAAGATAAATTTTACAATCCTCATGATATTCCCGATTATGACTTCTTTAGTCCCGATCCATGGAACGATGCGGTCGAGCTATCCGACGCTTTTCATCAAGCTGGTTACAAGTATGTCGAAGCACGGGCTGGAATTCATAAGGGAACGTATAAGGTTTTTGTTAATCTTTGGCCTGTAGCCGATATATCTTACATGCCTAAAAAGGAGTTCGATCATATCCAGACCAAAACTATCGACGGAATAAAGGTTGTGCATCCTCTCAAACTTCTAGAATCAATGTATAAAGAATTTTCGGAACCATATGCTAATCCTGCTAGGTGGCCAAAGGTTGCGACTCGAGAAAAGTTACTTAGAAAGTGGACTCGGCCTCTTGACAAGAAATTTGCCTGTTCGAAAACGTTGTTTAGCGGAGGGATTATAAAAATCGATGACATGATGGCCGGCCTCTTAGAGATAACATACAAGTATTTGCGTGATAAAAAAGCATTGTTCACCGGTCCCATTGCTTACAATACATATATGGAGGTTGGAGGCGCTTCACGACGTGTTCTCGTTGATCATTATCGTGTTTTATCAGAAACAGCCCACGAAGATATTCAAGAATTGATGACTATACTGATGAAGAGATATGAACACTTAGAGATCACGACATCTTACTATCCCGCTCGCGAGCTTAATAACACTGGATACAAATTATATGCCATATATGAGAATAAGTATGTTCCTATTTGTGAAATTACCAACCTTACCTCTTGCACGCCATTTCAGTATATCTTTGGGCGTTATATCGTATCTATCGATTATTTGAAGTATGATCTCTATGATCAAACAGTTTTTAGCGAGGACAGACAACGGGTAAAGGATTCTTTATGCAAACTGAAATATCTTGAGGTTGTTCAGCATAACTACTACAGAAAGAAAAAGGCCACAGAAGAGGATAAAACACCTTTTCAGCGATTTGTAACCTCTTGCCGGGGACCATACCAACACAACATCAAGACTGAGATTCTCAATCGCTGGCTAGATAGAGTAGCGCGTAAAGATGAGGTAATCAAGGTTTTTTCCAAAAAGTGGAAAATTAGAAAGTTTCCTCGGGATGAGATTCCCAAAGAGTGCAAGGATCGTGCGAAGGAAGACTGTATCTATCCATGCGCATGGAATAAGTTCATCGGAAGATGCCAGGGGCTCCCCACAGGAACCTATCGTCCGGGAGAAGATAACGAAGACATTAACTACGAGTATATGTAATTTTGTATGTATTATACATACAAAAGTGCTTTACTACTGTTTCTCCTTCGACAGAAATTTGAAGAAACAGTAAGCAGAACATACGTTTTGGTCATGGGTAAATACTCTTCTATCATTCATACAAAATTCTAAACAATCTCTGTATGTCAGCAGATCTTTCCACGCGCGTTGAACCTCACTGTAAGACATGTGAGGATTGGGTTCCTCTACAATCTTTTCTTTGGTAGTCATGCTTATAAGTTTTTCTCTTGTCCTGATCAAATTTCAATTTTTGATGCTCAATGTCCCGACCGTATAAATCATACGAAAATCCTGGTGCGGGTAAGGGTGGATATAAATGCGGGTCGTCTTGTGGATTTGTAAAGGAGAACTCTCGTCCAGTGTGGATATTCAAATTTTGTCTTTTAATACATTTTCTATCATTCGCTTGCACGCTTTCCCACCCCACTGCTCCGGACTGTAGAACCATTCTGCAAACTCTTTTGACTTTATCCATCTACTAAAGCGCCAGTAGCATAGGTTGTTTCGACAGAAGCGCTGAAGGTATCTTAGCTTCTCCACATTGAAGTTGAAGGAAGGATTTTGGTGTTCTATCCATGGACAGTTAGTACAAAAAAGTTCAGCAAGCGTGATAATTTTTGTTAGACTGGTACAACCATGACAATAAAGTTTAGTAAGATTTGGAAGCATGGGAATCTCCGTTAGGCCAGTACACTCATCACACTCAAGTGTATCAAGATTTGGAAGCAATGGAATCTCTTTTAGACTGGTACAACCGCTACAATCAACTCTGGTAAGTTTTGGGAGCATAGGAATCTCTGTTAAATTAATACAAACAGCACAATAAAGCTCGATAAGATTTGGAAGCCCAGGAATCTCCGTCAGATTAGTACAACTATGGCAATAAATCTCGGTAAGATTTGGAAGCATAGGAATCTTCGTTAGATTAGTGCAATTCCAACAAGAAAGTTCAGTAAGATTTGGAAGCCCAGGAATCTCCGTCAGACTAGTACAGCTAGAACAGTAAAGTACAGTAAGTTGTGGAAGCAATGGAATCTCTGTTATATTAGTGCAACTATCGCAATGAAGTCTGGTAAGTTGTGGAAGCAATGGAATCTCTGTTATATTAGTGCAACTATCGCAATAAAGTTTGGTGAGTGTCAAAAACGCGGGAATCTCTGTTAGACTGGTACAACCGCTACAAATAAGTTCAGTAAGATTTGGAAGCGTGGGAAGCTTCGTTAGATTAATACATCTAGTACAATCAAGTTTAGTAAGCTCCAGAAGCATGGGAAGCTCAGATAGACCAGCACCATGACAATAAAGTTTAACAAGCTTTGGAAACATGGGAAGCTCAATTAGATTAATACAATTGGTACAAACAAGTTTAGTAAGCTTTGGAAGCTCAGGAATCTTTGTTAGATTAGCACCACTACAACGAAGATTAGTAAGCTTTGGAAGCAATGGAATCTCTGTTAAACCATCACAATCCACACATTGCAGTGTGGTAAGCTGTGAAAGCATAGGAATCTCCGTTAAATTAGTACAATTACGACAGTCAAGATAAGTAAGGTTTGGAAGCCCAGGAATCTCCGTTAGATTAGTACAGCAACTACACCAGAGATTAGATAGCTCTGGAAACGCAGGAATCTTTGTTAGATTAGTACACCAACTACACCAAAGAACAGTTAACTTTGGAAGCATAGGAATCTCTGTCAGATTAGTACAATGACTACAATAAAGTTTCATAAGATTTGGAAGCTCGGGAATCTCTGTCAGATTAGTACAATTCCGACAATCAAGTCTAGTAAGATTTGGAAGCATAGGAATCTTCACAAGACTAGTACAACCGTCGCAATCGAGATTCTGTGTTTCCTCATTATATTTTCCATCGCAGATACGACACATTTCAATTCTTATGACAATATGTGGTAATTTTCAATTTTAGATACAGTCTTCGATACAATCTACATGCTCAGTATTGTAATCTCGTATTAGATTGTCAAACTTGCCGGTTGCGGACAATAGATAATTCCGGTACTTTTCAGGTTTAGTTGTGAAGATCGTCTTCTTCTCGATATCTACAACACAATCACGATCGATCAGGTACACCATCGAATATGATCCGAGAGTGACCAAATACTTGTTATGCTGATCTTCGTTAAAGTCCTTCAAACCTAGTTTACATTCGTATAACGTGTTGGTTTTGATTCGTATAAAGTCGAATATGCATTTTTGAAACTTGAACTGAGTTCCAATATCCTCTCCATACTTCTCCTTTAGTTTTTGTTCCCAGAAACCTTCCTGTTTAACCGACTTTTCCTTGGCGATTATGTACGATCGTGCTCCTTTGTAATCGATACCTCCCATTCGCTTGATATCCTCGACAATATAAGGCAGATTGGGCAGATCGTGTGCGGTCAAAAATTCCTTGAACATATCTCTACTGAGTTCATATTTTGTTTCGAATTTTTTGAGCCATGAGTTCGGCGCCTTGATATTATAAGGATTCGGACCGGCATTATCAACAATCTTTTCTTTCAATCCTTTAATCATCTTGCGATAGAACTTATAACACTTCTTTTCGTTTTCAGTAAGGTTAATCTTGATCTCCTTGAGTGGTAATAGCTGAAAATATTTGTACTGAGATAGAAAGTCGTCAACTGGAATAAATGTCTCCTTGATCTCCGGTATTTCCTCGGAAAAGAAAAATCTCTGTGGATTGTGTTCCTGTACTCTATTGTATAGGTATTCGTACTGCTTGCAAAACCAATCTTGTTTGATCAGCCAATCACAGTATTTACGATCTCGTAGCATCTTGTCCAAAGATAAGTCCTTATATTTACCGAATGTAACGGTCTCTTCATTCAACATTTCTGATAAGATAATTATATCTTAAAGTTCATGTTGAATACAGAAATTGAAAAAATATGACCTTCTAAAACCTTGTAAATATGACACACAAAATTTGTCTGAAAATCTCCAACCTGAGAAAATTAGGTTATTTTAGCCTACGAGAATGGATGGAAGAACCAGGAAATGTGTATGTCGGGCGACGAGGTAGACTTTGGATTACCGAAGAGGATAAGACTAAAACCCTTTTCATGTATCCTGATTCGAAATGGAAAAATCCCTACAAAGTTGGAGGAGAGATGAGTCTGGAACGAAGTTTACAATTGTATCGTGAATATTTAACCTCCACGGGACTCATCAATGAGGTCCAAGAATTGAAAGGCTTAAATTTAGGGTGTTTTTGTAAGGATGGAGAGAAATGTCATGCGCAACTTTTAGTAGACTTAATTGAAGCATAATTAGATTTGTTTCCGCCACATGGGAAATAAATCTTATCTTTCTAGGATAGGGATAATCGCTCTGCACAAGGCACACTCTTGTTTGTATTTTCCCCATGTAGTGATACAGTTATGATGAAAGGTGTGTCGACAATTATCAAGGGTGGATAGCCTTTCTCCCATTTGAAATCTTTCCTTGCAGATGCCACATTCTAATTCTATCTCTTCTTCACGACAGTTTCTCTCTTCGATATCTAGTTGTATAGCTTCATTTCTTTCTAATTCTCCATCGTTCATACTGTTTTCTAGAATCAGATTGAATATGTTGGGACTAGCAGTGTGAAGAAGAGTTAGTAAACCTGTATAGGGATTAATAGGTCTCTGAATCGTGAGTTCTACCGTTACTCTTTCTCTCCTAGGTTCGATTGTTTGCTCAAAAGTGGGTGGCTGTGCTCTTCTGGTACTGGTTCCAGTACGAATGTTGATCCGAATCGATGGATCGTGTTCACTATCACTTCCCGACATCTCTGATTTAATAGTAGACAACATAATATTAAATCAGTTTAGTAGAGGCCTAGAGTGCGTCTTGCATCGACGCGAGAACATTCTTGAGCTTCTTCTTAGTCTTTTCAAGCTCCTTCTTAGTCTTTTCAAGCTCCTTTTCTAGATCATTATCGGATGATGAAGTCGTTAGACCGGCGACGTAATCCTGTACCTCCTTTGCATGACGCGCGAGCAACTCGACGATAGTTTCTCCTTCCGCCGGCTTGGACTTCTTACCCTTTGGCTTTTCCTCCTCTTCCTCATCTTCATCCTTCGGCTTGGACTTTTTCTTACCCTTTGGCTTTTCCTCCTCTTCCTCATCTTCATCCTTTGGCTTGGACTTCTTACCCTTTGGCTTTTCCTCCTCTTCGTCATCCTCATCTTCATCCTTCGACTTCTTCTTAGTCTTTTCATCCACATCCTCGTCCTCTTCGTCCTCCAAAAGGGTTTTGTCAGGCTCAAGATCCCACTCTTCGCAAAGTTCCAACGCCACATCATCCAGAGGGACGAATTCACCATCGTCGATACGCCCGATAACAATTCGTTCCTTTGCAGACTTAATTACTAGTCCCGAGTCGGGATGATAGATCTTATCCAGTTTCTTGTTCTTTTTGTATGTGACTCTAGTTTTGTTGCTCATTTTGATGTACTTTACATGGTTTTAAACCATGAAAAATCTTTTCATTTTTATTTTTGTCACAAGCAATTCTTATTCAGGGTCAATAGGATGGCTGCGTGATCCGATCCCTGCGGTTGTGTTAAGAGCCCTGCAGAATGAAGAATCTGCATGTCCTTCACACATTTCATTAACTCATCACTAACGATAAAGTAATCGATTCGCCATCCCTTGTTCCGCTCTCGAAACATTGGTATTCTAGGAGACCACCATGTGTATGCTTCCTTCATGTCAGGATAAAGCTTTCGAAATACATCAGAATAACCAACCTTCAAAAATCTTTCCATATCGTCACGTTCCTCCTTTGTGTAACCTGCTTTAGCAGATTTACCAACTCCCGAAAGAGCCGATTTATTGTATGAGGACGACTTAGGATTACCCCAAAAGATATCAATCGGAGAGCGTGCCACATTCAGATCGCCACCCCAGATCACTCTCTTTCCCTTTGCTCTCGCCTTTTTGAGAAACCGTAAAATAGCCGGATCCCAGGTGTTAATTCGGTACTCAAAGTTGGTTCCGGCATTCGGAACATAGGTTGTTAGAAGTAAAAATGTGTCGTATTCGGCTAAAATGATTCGACCTTCCTGATCATCCAGATGAGGAACCGAATAAAATATCCTCTTTGGCTTTTCCTTTGTCCATAAAGTCACACCGGAGTAACGAGCGCCGGACCGAGCATCAGAACCCTTGCTACAGTTCCAGTACTGATGATATCCGCTTATTTTTATACATCCTGCGATCGCATCGTCACATCTTGTTTCTTGCATACAGATAATATCTGGGTCGTGTTCGGCGACAATAGCTCCTAGATTCGATTCAGGATCGATTTCAGATAATTTAGTACACTTTGTGTACTTCTTGTTGGAAATGATGTTGGAACGTATACCGTTGATGTTCCAGGAAAGAATTTTTAGTTCGTTCCCTTTTTTTGATTTGGGTTCTGATTTAGATTGGTGACCGATTCGCACTTTTCTCTTCAACTCTTTGCTCATCTTATCACATGAGCCATACTTGAAAACATGATGTAACACAGTGATAATTTTGCCCAGATAGTTAGTTCCCTTTTCACCACTTCCTCCATCTCCGCCATCGCCCCAGACACTATCTCTTGTAGTATGTTCAACCATGAGAGCATTATCGGGAATACCCAGTAAGAGATGTTGTAATTTTGGCTGTTCAAACTTCGCCATCAGCGCTCGAATCATCACATCGATTCTAATTCGGTCCCAACCGGGTCTTACTTTGAGATCGATGTATTTATCAACCAAGTCGTTAATTAGCCGATCGTCAGTCTTCTTATTCAGTTTCCAGTTCTTACCATAATGAAGATTCTTTTTCTGTGTGCCGAGGAGTTTAACTTTCATAGGCGAGTCTGCTTCCTTAATCAGATTAGAGTATTTGATGCTACGCTTGCTAGCTCCCGGTCCGCGAAACTTCATCGCTTGAAAATACTGTTCTGTTGTTTGCCAAGTCTCACCATCAATAATTAGCGGTTTGGTCGGATAAAAGTTGCTTCCCCATCCATATTCGACCTTAGGATCGTAGAAAGGAATGTAATGGAAAGTTTCTGGACCCTTTTTTGACTCTGTTCTTACTTTCGACTCCGATTCTGTTACCGTCGTCTTTGACTTCGACCTAGAGCGACCCTCACACTCACCAACCTCACCGTAACCGTTCTTCAAATGCGCTTTAGTCAAGTCAGAAAACTTTGCACATCCGGCGGCATGTCTTAACGTTAACTTACTTCGCATTTTCCAATCAAAGCCGACCGCTTTTGCACTCATTACATACATGTCTCCATGGTTAACCGTCAAGCGAATCATATTTCCAACCGGCTTACTTCGACAAAACCAGTGATAGTTGAGGGGGGAGCTTTCACCTAAGCGCAATGCGATCACAATCTTTCTTTCACTGTCTCCATGAAAGCCGATGCCAGTTTTACAAGAGTCATAATAATAGTTTCCTTCTCCATGTAAATTTTCCGCTTTCGGTCCAAAGTATTTTACCAGTCTCTTTTTCAACTTTCGTAAAAGAGGAACATCCTTCCATGGAATAATAGTTCCCTTCTTGTTCTCAAAATCTGATTCCTGTCCTTCTTCGCCAAAGCAAAGATTATGTCTGGCATGTTTCTGTACCACACGTCCTCGCATCCACGCCTGTGAATCTGGTGTCAACTGTAACTGCTCCTCATACATTTCCTTGGCTGAAACCGATTTCATGATCGTTTCTATCGCGTTGCGAATGACTAGCACGTAGGCAGGCTCTCCATGTCCATCGATTGCATCATTTAGGCAAACAAGCTCGCAAGTTGGAAACTTTTTTTCTATCTCTTGTAAATCTTTCAAAGAATAGCCTTCTTGAGCTAGTTCACCCATGATTTGCATTCCCGCATGGCTTTCTGCTCTATCACCAAATGTAATCGTTACAGTCTGTTTGCGCATTTTATTTTAACAACAATGTTGTTAAAATTTTCATTTTGACACCCGAAAGTCTGGATTACACCATGTCATTGGGTATCCTTCCGAATCACAGGTTTCTACCTTGGTACACCACTTTTTTCTCACGTGTCCCTTAGAGATAAGATATGTTAGAAAATCGGGAATATCCTCATGGGTTAGTTTAGCTAGCTTTCGAGTCATTTCGCGCGTTCCACATGTCTCGTGGGGAGCAGTGTTAACAAAACCGAACTTTCGGTAGTATGTAATCACATTAGGAAGGGCGCTTAGAGTCACAAATCTTATCCGTTGCATTCTGGCTTGTAAAAGGATGGTGTTAATCAGTCTTGAACCGACTCCTTTAGCACAGATGACATCGATATAGTACGCGTTATTCTTAGCGAACACGATGGCGAAACCGGATACAGTGATAAAAGGAGCTTTACTTCTAGTTTTGTCGTTGGTCTTGATCGATAGAAAGATGTAATTCGGTTTTTCTCCCATCTGTTGCAGAATATATGTATGTGATACTGCTCCGTGACACAATCCTGGAGCCTGTCCTACAATGTAGGAAGCCATTGTATCATAGTTTTCCGATTTTGTGTCAAGAACTATAATCTCGGTTGAGCTCATTTATTATACCTGATCTTTTCCAAACAATGATTTTCTACAATTTCTTCAGCACATTTATGTATACTATTAAAGACTTCAGGATCTCCTCCTTTATCTGGATGGTATTTCAAGTAGAGTTTGCGAAGCTTTTTCCTCGCTTCTTTGCGATCACAATCAGACTTTGAACATACTATGCCATATTTTTCAAGGGTTTTGACACAGCCTACACACTCTTCGCTCCCCCATATCACGCCTATATCTTCTTTGTAAAAAGGGTATTTCTTGTCAGTCTGAATAATAATCTTTCTGATAACGATTTTATTGTCCCAAATCAAGTCGATTAAATAGTCTTTAGCATTTTCTAAGTGGAGTTGAAGATCTTTTTCAATACTTGTAGCTAGTGATTCTATGATTCGAAATTGTTCGGGAAATTCCGTTGAGTACTGTATTTTCAGTATCTTTCTGCGTGTGCTATCTGAAACTATAAGTGTAGGATAGATATGTGGTGTTTCCGTTTTCATCTTTATCAGAAGCATCAACCCAAGTATAAGAGCTTTAACTCCACGATACTGAGATTCAGACATTTTCGATCCTTTGTAAAAGTTACTTACCTTCCTGGCAATGTTCTGATCTCCTTTCTCATGCACGATGCAAAACTGTGCTGCCGCATACAGCATAAGTTGTATTTCCGGATCCACGTTACGAAAGGTTGCTGGCGATGGATCTTTTCGGAAAGAGCGTAATCTAGATAACATTTATTCTGGTCAACAATTTTGCACAAGCTTGCTCACAAAAATTGAAAAATTTAAACACATTTTCAGGCTATTGTGATGAGTAACGACGATTCGAAAAGAGATATTAAGGAGGAGGCTGAAGATGATTTTACCAGTTACAGTATTGATGCGAATGGAAGAATCACGATCGACTATTATTATCCCAACCACGAAGCAACATTCCTCATGTATTCTCCTTCTTTTGAGCAGGCTACGGAAATGGGTGCATCCATAGGCAAAATTATGGAGGAAAATTGTGATGCTATCTATAAGGGTACGGAAGAGCATCAATTCAATCTCAAAGAGCCTAGAACTGTACATCTGGTGCGTGCTAAGTCGGATGATGCGAGTTTACTCGAAGTCATTAACGGACTGAGATTCAAACATTACGGTAAACATTTCAGCCCGCAGGAGCTTGATATTAACAATTGGTACGTTCCCACACTTTACATAGATCACCAAGAGGACACCTACATCACTAATGATTTTCACCATTGGGATTATGCGTTTCTGAGTGGGTATGGTTGTGATAAATGCAATACCATGTACAGAATGTGTGATTGCATAATTTGCGAAGTGAGAGACCTTGACGATGTTCATCTCAGATGTGCTTGCGAGAGTGTTAGTTTGGCCAAAATCCAGAAATTTATCCTGTTTTGTGCTCGAAAAAGGAGACTATTGAAATGGCTAAAATCAGACTCATTCGCAGAATGGTTTTATGCGCCAGGAAATTGTGGCGAACTGTTGACTGCACGTCAGTTCAAAGCCAGAATGAAGTAGAAAATACGATTTGTATTTGAAGAATACAAATTCCAATTTAATTTTTAAGATTAAGAAGATTCCATGTCTGTTGTCCCTTATCCATGAGAACAACAGTGTTATTTCGAAGAGATTCAACGGTGGTCTGCAATCTCTCCAGATCTTTGGCATCACCCACAAAACACTCGTTAGCAGTATCGTACTTCAATCTCATTGCATCTGCCTGTGCCTGCGCATTTAGGCGAATAGCTTCTGCCTGTGCCTGCGCATTGAGAGTAACTGCTTGTGCAGATCCCTCCGCCTTTTTGACCTCAGCTCGCTTCTTACCGTCGGCATCGATCTCCACCGCATGAGCGCGATTTTCAGCAGCAATCTTTTCCTGTTCAGCGATAATGATGTTATTCATAGACTCTTGTACCCGTCGTGATGGGATAATCTGTTGTAGCTCAACTGAGATGACCTCCATACCCCAGTCAGAGATCTGTCCCTCTAGCTCTCGACGTAGCTGAGCGTTAATATTCTGTCGCTGTGAATTAGCTTCAGATAGTGTAAAGGTTCCCAGCACATTGCGCAATGTGGTCTGAGTCAGAGTTGGAACCGTATTGGCGTAATCATCAACATGATATCGTGCTTTGTACGGATCTTTAACACGATAGTAAGCCACTGCGTCAACTGTGGCGTTAAGCTGTTCCTTGGTGATGATCGACTGTTCAGGAATCTCTACTTTGTGCATATCCATAGGAATACGTTCCAGCCTTCCGATTCCAAAAGGCCAGATCGCTCTTAGACCTGGTTCAGCTGTGCGGGTGTATTTACCAAACATTTCAACCAGACCTTTTTGATTTGGACGAATAACTCGCAAAGACGATAGTAGAGTGATAGTTCCTATGGTGCCAGTCATAGGCAGAGTATCGTAAATAACCTGCATAGCGGTGGAGAATTTACGAACGAATCGTTTTGTAGTAATCATTTTAAGCTAAAAAGAGCTTGAAATTAAATTTTCATTTTTAGTAAATCGGTACGTGATTCCAGTTAAGGATGGAAAAGAGCTCCCGGCATACGTTGTCGTGAAAAGACTTTCTATCCACTGTTTTGAGAATCACGAAATCTTCTTTCTTACATGGATGCTTGTGACGCTGTAGAAGCTGATACAGAACATACTGTGTGGAGATAAAGTTAACTCGCTCAACCTTATGCTTGAAGTGTTTATCATACGTTTCCACCAACAGATCGAAATCGGTTAGAAGCTTATCTTCCAGATGTGAAATGTTATCCGGCTGCTTACCAGTAAGGTTATAATGTATTAGAATGACATTCTCATAGTGCTTAGAGTATTTTAACTCCTTGAGAAACATCAGTACGTGTTCCTTTGTGATTTTGGAAAAGCGAACCTCGCGCTCGGTACTTTTATTTCCCACCAGTAAGTGATGACGATCAAAAATGTCTTCTAGATCATCATAAACCTTCTGCTCGATCGTGCAGTTTTGCTTTCCTTGATACTGGTTAATACAGTCTCGAAAATGCACCTTACGGTCATAGGTATATTTGCTAGAAATATTAACACGGTCGATATCTCGGTATGATGACGTATACTGCATAATTTCTTGTTGTGCTCCGCAGTCGAGACAGATTTGCATATTTTCTTCGACGACAAAATTCTGTTTGTTAGGACAATTTTCACAGGTGTTTTTACTGTGTTTTAGTTCTGATTTCTGTTTAACATCAATGACGTGATACTTTTGCGCTACAGCCATGTAGGTAGCGATGAGCTCTTCGCATTCCTTGTGATTATGTTTGGGCTTTCCGACAAAGGATAATTTTATCGGTGTCTTGAGCATTTCCTTATACCGTTTGATAATCTCAGCGGTCTCAAAGATGTAAAAATTAAGTTCTCGATTACTCTCGATTTTTTGTATTGTTTTTCTCAGTTCAGATATATACTTTGATAAGTCCTTTTTAGCCTTAAAAGATAATCCTTCCGATTTCATCGTTCTTTCCAAATCACAAAGCCTTTCCTTATATCTAGGAAGGTTTTCATGCTCTTGGCCAAATTTTTGTCGAATCTTAGCATCAATGCTTAGAATGTCCATCTCGTTCTCCGACATCTTATATCAGAAAAAGAAAGAACTTTTAAGCTAAAAGCAACAAAAAAAATAATTTTATCTTGCATAGTATAAAATGACTACCCAATCTAACATCACCTCTGGCTTTATTGATCTGGCCACTTATGACGAAATGGAGAAATATATGTACGGTGGCAGTTCGGCTACCGCTTATTTCGTCCGCGAGACTCGTAAGGCTACTTGGTTTACCCAGGTTCCCGTCGTCCTTTCCCGTTCCAATGGCAATGCCGAGTTTGGAACCGATCACTCTGTAAGCATCTCTCGAGCAGGAGATTATCTTCTTCATGCATGGCTTCGTGTTAACTTCCCGTCGGTTACTCTTGATGCTGCCAATTCTGCCGGTGTCAACGGTCGTCTTCGTTGGACTCGTAACTTGATGCACAACTTGATCCAGGAGTGTTCGATCTCCTTTAACGATCTTGTTGCCGCTCGATTTGATAACTACCATCTCGATTTCTGGGCTGCTTTCACCGTTCCCGCTGGAAAGCGTAACGGTTACAGCAACATGATCGGTGATGTTCTTGATCTTACCAACGTTCACGCTGCAGGAGTTGCAAACGCCATTCCGGCTGCAACTTTGAACCTTCCTTTGCCCTTCTGGTTCGCTCGTGATTCTGGTGTCGCTCTTCCTACCGCTGCCCTTCCTTATAACGAGATGCGTATCAACTACACCTTCCGCGCTGCTAACGAGCTTTTGATTCTCGATAACATCGCCAATGCAGGTGCTGGTGTCGCTCCTTCGGCTGCTCCCGTAGCAACAGATCTTACCAACGGATTCCCTGTTCTCGGAACTGTTCAGACCTGGGCTAACTACGCTATTGTTTCGAATGACGAACGTAAGCGTATGGCCTGTGCTCCTCGTAACATTCTGATCGAACAGGCTCAGACTGCTCCTCTGCAGACCTTTGCTCCCGCTACCAACACCTCTCCTTCCTACGATCTTCGCTTTTCGCATGCGATTAAGGTGTTGTTCTTTGCTGTTCGCAATAGTACTATCGCTCCTCAGTGGTCCAACTATACCGCTGCATCATACTTCCCTGGTGCTGCCTCGGTTGATACCACTCCTTCCGGTGCAGTCGATCCTATCGTTACCACGTCTCTCACATATGAGAACACGGCTCGTATGTCTGCCATGGGTTCGGACTACTTCTCATTGATTCAACCTTGGTACCACGCTCCCTTCATCCCTATCGACACCGGTTACCACATGTACTCCTACTCTTTGGACTTTGTCTGCCTCGATCCTAAGGGTTCGACCAACTTTGGTAAGTTGACCAATGTTACTGTCAGCCCTGTTGCCTCTGTTGGTGCACAGACCGGCGCAGCTGGTACCGGTGCGGCTACTTCTGGTCAGGATTACGTTCAGACATACAGATTCATCACCACCACCGTTAATAACAACATTATCCGTGTGTCTGGAGGTGCGTTGGGCTTTCCAGTACTCTGAGCGCCACCTATTTCAAAAATCGAAGACAAAATTTTACGTTTCGAAAACGTAAAATTAAAATTGGATTTAAGGAAATAGAATTATAGCATCCCCACCGTATCACCTCTCAACTTTCCACAATCATATTGTCCCAAACCACCACTAACATCCGTGCAGTATTTTTCCTTCTTATCAACCTTGGATAGAATTATGCTGGAAAGGATTAGCACGCCAACGACTCCCATTAGAGTCAGTACTTGAACTGGATTCATTTCTTTTCAGCAACATTTTCTTCACTTTGGACTTACATTTCAAAATTGAAATATATGAACTACATTCATGTCAAAATTGACAATGACAATGCTAAAGGAACTCAGTTGTATGTTGAATAAGGATCTCAAGAGCACTCTTCAGATTTTGATCTCAATTCTGTTTCGAAACGCCTCCATTCACAGTATCACCTATCAAGGGAAAACGTATCGTGAATTACCCAACAGTTGGGTTCATCGAGAGAATGACTTCAATGAGGAGGAAAAGAATCTTGAGTGTACAGGAGTGAACTGGGATGATGATTGTGATGTGATGTATTCGACGGAGGCAGTCTATGCTTCGGAAATTGAGTTTACCTGGTCGTGGGATGATTTGGACGAACATCCTGACTATGAAAACATGACTCTTCAAGCGAAAGACTTTCTGCAACACTTGGAGGACAAAATGGACGAGGTTGTTTTTCCAGGCTTGATTCGATTGGAAAATGTGAGCGGAGAGAATGATGATCATCGAGGCTCGGATCACTGTCTGTTATCATTGCCCTTTGAATCGGTTGAACTTGAGAACCCAACCCTGAGAGAATTTTTGAAGGGACTGTTCCTCAACAAGTCTCACCATTTCGATAAATGGTACGAGATGTACATCGACAGTCGCATCATCGAACGACCAAACGGCATGTGGGTAGTCCAACTAGAGTTTGATCATGGGTCTTAATTGCAACTCATTTCTAATTGAAATTAAAATTAGAAACGAAAGTGAAATCGCCATGAACATCTTCTTTCTCCATCGCAACCTTCGAAAGTGCGTTCGGTACTATATCGATCAGCACACTTATAAGATGATTCTAGAAACGTGCCAACTTCTGTGCTGTGCAATCTGGATGACAACTCCCGAAAATCCTCCACCATACAAGAAAACACATTGGAATCATCCAGCTGCCATCTGGGCTAGAGCGAGCAAAGAGAATTGGCTTTGGCTTCAGAAACTCGGCCTTACTATTTGCAAGGAGTATACGTATCGTTACGATAAGATACACAAGACAGAAGCTATAATCGCATCTCTGAAATGTCCCAACCTTCCGGATAAGAAATTTACAGATCCACCGCAGATGATGCCGGATGAATATAAGCATGAGGATGTCATCACCGCTTACCGCAATTTTTACATCTTGGGCAAATCACACTTACACTTTCACAAGTCTCGTCACGCTTGGAAAAGACGAAAGATTCCCAGCTTCATTCTCAAGGCTTTTCCAAAGTATGCTAATATGTGAACACTATGAACAAATCTGTGTTTTTTCTAATATGACTACTGACAGCATAATCACCACGACCCATGTTCCCATTCCCACATATCTACTCCATTTTATACTCTCGTGAGCGTTGCCAGGGCAAAGTTTTCTTCCCAGGTTGAGGGTGCTACTCTGATCATGACCGTATACCCTTTCCTGACATCCAAGATGAACATAACCAAGAACAGTAAAAATTACCACACATGCGATCACCGCAGTTAAAATTCTGGAAGAACACCTATCTTTGTTGCGTTTATACAGAACGATGATCAACGCAACTCCTACCGTGATATCCTTAATGTGATCATATGCGTCTCCCAGCTTTGTGACTTGGTCATATTTACGAGCGTAATGGCCGTCCAAACAATCAAAGAAGTACGATAATAGGTAACAGACGCAAAAAACCCATATCTTGCCTTTCCACAAAGCCCAAACCGCTAGTAAGCCAAATAATAGCGAAATGGTAGTGATGCCGTTTGGAGTGAAACCCATACTTCTAAACAGGGGGCAACACGAATCGGCTAAACCGATCAGTATATTATCTAGAGGATTCTCGTATTCAGCGGGTATCTTCCTCATTTATACTTACGTACATATCTTCTTCTCCATCAAAATAACTGTGAGAATGAAAAAGATTGTCCATGTACCAGGTCCAAAATATCGCATCCAACGGATGTTTTTATCCACGTCACCCACACACATCTTTTGAAACAGCGTTAGAGAAGCTCCTTTACTGCGCTTCTTGTCCTGGCAACCGACAAAGATTCCCATCAACACCGTCAAGAGTAGAAAAACAACCGCTACAATGATCAAAACTGACGGGGAACACCTATCCTTGTAACGCATAAAGATGATAACCACCAAAATAAGCCCAACTACCCAATCCTTAATGTGGTCGTACCAATCTCCGAATTTACTCGTCATCTTATACTTTCGCGCGTACAATCCATCCATACAGTCAAAGAAGAATGAAATCATGTACAGAATGGCGAATAACCACACTTTTCCCTTCCACAGGAACCATGCTGATAGTAGACCAAAGATTAGAGATAATGTTGTGATGCCATTGGGTGTAAAATACATCTTCTTGAATAGAGGGGATAACCAGTCAGCGATATCGTTCAAAAAATTATCCACAGGGCATTCGTCTTTAGTCATTTATCTTCCGACAAGAAGATAAATCCTTATAGCAACTGTTTTAGCATCGAACTACAGTACTCATCGCTTTTACAGAACTGTATATTCCCATACACCAGTGGTACTATGATCCAAGCAAGAATAATGTCAACAGTATAGTGGTTATGAGTAGCAATGATCAGAAACTGACTTATAATGTTGTACAGAACCAGAGGTAAAACAGGGACAATTTTTCTGGTGTATAGGTAGATCGTTGCTAAAGCCGAGTAAGATGCATGGCCAGAAAAAATATACTCGGTTCCCGATCCGTTCAATCCTCCCATTCTGTACTTATCGTGGTAGTCTTTCAATGGAGGAAGAATTGTAGATACAGAACAGATAGATCGTAAAAACTGAATTATAGCCATGATCAAAAACACCTCATTCAGCGTATTAATATCTATCACTCCAGCCGTGCCCAAAGTTTGAATCAGAACCAGTACGTCGCTGAGATAAGGTGTATGAATGTACGAGATATTGCTGTGAATAATATCAACAACACGAACGCGATCGCCATGAATCAGATTTGCCACTGTAACGCAACACAATGAGGATAAGATGAACAAAAATAGACTTATCATTTGTTAAACGAAGCAAGAGTTTAAGATAGATTATTTCTGTTAATAAATGTCAACCTATCAAAATTATGCTGTGTTATCTGAGAAGAGTAAACCGCAAAAAGAGTTTCCTGCTGTCGGTGGTAAAAGTGTAAGGCTTATTCCTCCCAAATCCGGCTCTCTGGAGAAGTACGATGGCACTTTATCGTTCGTAGCTTCTGTTCGTCCTTCCGGCTGTAATTGCCCACAATGTCAACAACAGTTTATCGCGGGAGTGACCTAAATTTCAAAATTGAAAATTTAAAAAACTTGCATTTTTTCAGTATAAATTTAGGATGTATAACATTTTGCGTTAGCATTAGGCCTCTGATATACCCGAGCGGCGTTTTGTTTTAGCGATGTTCAAAAAAGGGTGTCCAGGGGCTCTTATAAACCACTAGCCGACATCGCACTCTATTTGGCGTGTCTAGACGTATTTAGATCATCGTAACCAAGCTTGAGAGTGTTCATGGTAGGTTCGTGACACTATATGCTTCCTTCCGACAAAAGGATGTATGTAGTGTTACGGTTACAGCTATACTTGTTAGAATGTTTATGCAAGTATAGTTCTACCACAGGTTGCTTTTGTCGGGAGCAGTCTGTCCTTCCTGCAAGGTGAAAATGGTTTATTTCCGAAAGGATATGTCGAAGAAAGGTACAATTTTTTACCACAAATGGTAACAAATTAACATTCCATACCTCCACCATAGTTAGCATTGTCATCATACTCTGCAAAATCATCATTCACAGAGCTAATACGCTTTTCCTCAATCTTTTCGATCAGCTCCATCTCCTTACGAATTTTAATCTCCTCGTCATGAGTTTTTACTCTCTCCAACTGTTCTTCCAGCTTGTCCATCCGATTATCCAAAACAAACTGAGATTGTCGTCCCAATTTAGCCTCACGAAGTTTAGCACGAAGTTTAGCTTTTAAATTCTCCACATTCTCCGTTTCTTCAGTCTTTCTTCCACGAGCGGCTCGTTTAGTCTTTCTCATTTATCATACCGAATCTTGTTTTAAAATAGTGATCCAATCCAATCTATCCAATATCATGCGTACTAATTCGCTAGTCTGAAATGTTATAATACCCAATCTAACTCCATTTTGTTCTAGCATACGTAGTATTTCAAACAGCGCTGTGACTCTTTCACGACCTCCAAAATGAGATTTGATAATATTCTGATCACTTTTGGCAAGCCAGCGCTTACGGAAGTTCGACTCTGTTATCGTGTGATTAAAATCTAGGAGAACCATGCTGACAGAATCTTTATCAAACTTCTTTTTCCTCAACAATACAAACAGATCTTCTGGAACGAGAGGCTTGCTGAGTAGCACTGTGTTAACTCCTGTCCATTTTTTGACCTCCATGACAACTTCAGGATTGTCATCGTAAAAATAGACAGTATTTGGGTTTAACTTGTACTTGTTTATCAGATATTGGATTCGATGACTTTTCAACTGTCCTTTTAACTTTGCAGAGATTTTTTGAGCTGGTTCGATCTTTGCTTCATTGCACATCTCCAGACGACCGGTAATGTTCGCTTGTAGAAGTAGCTTGTTGTAACTTTGCAGAACATGTACCGCTACTTCAGCATCGCCGACAGAATTAACCTTACAGAATATGGCCCAGATGTAGAACATTCTTCGAATGCCTTGTGGAATCAGCGCAAATGTCTCCGGGCTGGGCTCGCGACAAAACCTGCCGACAGTTTCCATTTATAATCAAAAATATTTCCTTTTATAAATGTCTAAAGTAAGCGTAACCACAGTGAAAGACATTGGCTGTTCATTTAAGGTCATTCGCAGTACAAGCAGTCATAAAGTAATCACCCTTTCCTTGTGGAAAAGTTCTCCCGGATATGTATTCAATCTGTCTAATACTATCTTGTGGTGGGGAAGAAATGCTAGGGCATTGTTTCCGGGATGGAATGTACGTATCTACATCGATTATTCCATTTTTCATTCAGTACCGGATGATATCGACTGGAATGTTGTATACGAACAGTTGAGCAAGCATAAAAACGTAGAAATATGGCTTTATTTCTGTGAATGGGGTCATAGCAAGGATTCCAAATGTGCTAGATGCCATGACGGTACGTTTGGTTCTGTTCTACGCTTTCATGCCTTTCAAGACCCAGATGTCGATATAGCTATATCTCGTAATGTTGAGTTGTTATCCAGTATCAAAGACGCGCGTATAGTTCACGATTGGTCTCGAAGTAAACGTAAGTATCATGTAATCTATGATGTTGGTGGCGGATACCCATGTGACTACAAAAATGAAGAGATGTGTAAGGAATTGGGGATGGACGGAGAGAATATGGTACTTGCTACGTTTGGAATGAAAAAGCCTAATCCTTACAAGGATATGTTTTATCTAATGAGGATGATTGTGATGGAATATGGCAAGATTTTACGTAAATATCCATATGGTACTGACGAAATCCTTCTAACTACCCTGTATAAGATAAAGATGACTGGAAAAAATACGTATATCACTCCTAGAGCGAGATTGAACCAGTTGTTTCCATTAGAAAATCCACATTACGAGCATGTTGCTCATTTGATATTTGACTTCTTTCGGGAGGACAAAACACCTCTAACAGGGGAAGTACGAGGGATGGTAAAACTCTTTGGTGATTATATGGACTTTAGTCCCTATCTAGTGAAACAATTACCACCTTTGATAGGTATAGTTGAAGACAAGGTGCCAGATGTTGCCGTTGCCTTACTAAAATATCTACGAAAGGAGTTGCGACCTAAGATAAATATTCGACAAGCAGAAAAAATTCGTCGCGAAATGATGCAGTGGAGTTTTGAGCTATTTCGGGATAATAAGCTAAACAAAGAGGTTCATTCTTGGGATGAACCAGACTATAACTTTATGGATCACGCAAAAAGCTCTCATGAAGCTGATACAATGACCTATGTAGCTATACTAACAGTAATATTCGAACTAATCGATTACCCAGGAATTACCCTCAAGATGAAGACGTATGATGTTCCAATAATGCCCAAGGAGCGAGAGATAACGGAAAAAGAGATTCAAAAGGCGATTGAACTCAAGAAACGTACATCGGTAATCAAGAAAACCGATGAGCAGTGGAGAGAACGGATCGTTGGTAATCTAAAACGTGATTACGAACGTGAAGTTGAAAATTACAACAAAAACAAAAAAATATTTGATCGGAATTTGAAAAACATATGGATACTGCAAGATGATGACTATCTATAAGGACTCTCCCACTGTAGGAGCCGGATTCAGATTATAGCCTTTTCCTTCTCGACAGGTGAGAAGTAAAAGAGTCACACCGCCATACTTAAACTTCAGTCCTCTGAGTATATTAGATAACTTAGACGCGTGCATGATGAAGGTGCTATCAACCCATGCTGTGTTTTCCAGATACGGTAATGCATTGGAAGCTTTTTCGGCGTTCAAAACCACGTTTCTACACTTTTTAAGAGGTTTCTCTGGCATGGTAAGATATTTGGCTGCTGTATTCACATCAGTAATGTATACGCGGTTATCTTTTTCCACACAGACAGCTGCTCGGACAGGTAGTCGAAACAACCCGTGGCGAAAATATTCGTCGGGGTGAAAATCGATCTCTTTAATCACGCTACCTGGCTCATAGACACAAAAGTGGTCTCGGAGAGAAGAGTAGCCCGACAAAACCTTCAGAAACGACTGGTAGTCTTTGGTGGCGCCAGGATCGGTAAAGATTTTACCCCAATTGTAACGATCAAATCGGGGGCAGATGTGAAGCAATTTTCCAGAGTAACAGAACATGATCACCCTACAGTTCTCAGGTATAACACAATCTTCTTTCGATTCATAACCATGCATGTTCATAGCGTAAAAGGTTTTGTTCATTTATTTTATACTTAATAGTATAAAATTAGTTAGACTTATTTTCAGAAGAGGAAACTGGGCGACGTGCTCCGGCAACATCGGCAGTGAGCTTCTTCTGACTATCCAACTCTTGGGCCATTCTCTTAATAGTCTCCTTTAGGTTTTGAACCTCTGTCTTGTATGACTCATTGGAAGCGTTAAGCGATGCAAGCTTGTTCTCGTTCTGCAACTCAAGAATCTTGAGCTGACGAGACATCTGTTCATCAACCTGTGATTTGACATCGGCACGACACTCTTCCTTGACCTTGGAACACTCCGCTTTCCACCTAGTAGCCTCCTGTTTATACTCCTCGAGTTCATCCGAAGAAACGATCACTCTACCCATTTCTTCGACGGTTTCGTTGAGAACTCGAAGCTTGTTATCACGTAGATTTTCTTTTAGTTTTCTCATCGCTTCGGCATTGGTTGCTTCCTGTTCTGATAGCTGTTCGTTGATATCGCAAACGGTATCCTTGAGAAGCTTAAGCTCCTCGACAGCATCCTCGAAGGTTTCCATCCTTTTGATGAGATCTTTCACTATTTTTACGACTTGGTTTTGTTCACGTAGTTTTTTTGCTCTTGTTGACATAATTGTTACTCCACAATTATGTGTTTTTAAACCTGATTTTAATTCTGTCCAGAAGGGATATGGGCTAAATCTATTAATTCTTATCGCGAATCTTTAGAATCCAGTCGATAACAAGCTTCTTATTGGACGAATCCAATCTAGCCATAAAGTAGAGCAAATTTTTACCCGAACTAATCCACTTCTCCCAAAAGTGTTCCGTGTTATTGGGCCACAACTTTGCACAGACAGATTGACAGAAATCATTCTGTGCATGCAGATATACATCAAAATACTTTAGAACCTCTCGTGAATTCATTTACGCGATCTTGATTGGGTTATGATTTTCATTTTGTAAATATCTCCGCCTTAACGTAATCGTTAACGATGCCTGGTATGTACTCTAGAATCTCCTTGCCGTAATCGTCAATCCAGGTTAGTAAAATATCTTTAATCTTGGTCTTAACGTATCTCTTGAACTTTTCCGATCCATCCACCATTCCATTGATGACATCTTCGTCATCACATTTACTCAGCGTTGTATTTAGATAATTCCTAATAACAGCATTATACTGTTCCTTATCAGAGATGCGTACAGCAAGGTGCTCATTTTCTGTAAACCCTTGCATAACGTTGACTAGACGTGCTAAATGACCTGTGCTACATTGTCCATGCATTTCACGAAGCTCTTCTAGAAGACGAAGCTCTAACTCATGGCGATGTTGGTGTTCCTGTATCCACAACCACAGAGCAAGGAGAACATCCTGAAGGCTGGTGTCGATTCCAAAAGTTCCTACATTCCGTTTGACGTATCCAAAGCTATCCTTAATCAATTCCTGCTTATTAGGATAGCGTCGTTGAAACTCTTCTCCAATCTGATCTAGACATTCATCTTTGTATTTTCCCCTTCGGCTATCATTAGCTTCTCTGCTGATTCTCGGATCCATCTTCAACTCGAGAACGTGACGAAACATGTTGTATAAAGTTCTTGAAGCTTGTAGTACACTCTGATTAACTTGGGTATTATGCACATTTTGGCTATCAGCATAGACTACTTTTTTGATCGGCTTTCCCAATATTTCTCTTCTTATTTCTTCTTCTACTTCTCCTTCTCCTTCTTCCTGATCGTTTTCCAAATCCCTTAGGCGGTCCAGAATCTTTCGGCGGTGATTGGGAGCAAACTCTATGATAATATCTGTTACCTCTCGCGCTAATGGGATCTTGCGTTCCCTTATAAAGTAATCAAATAACTCTAAAGCTTTAGCGACAAGATCATTCACGGTTAAAGCTCTTTCCTTGTGCCGAAATTGGAATAGAAAACGTAATGCAGTTGTTTTTAGGTCGTCACGATGCTTATAGTCTTCTGGAAATCGGTGGATATTAAGAGCGTGACTGAATCCTTGCTTCGAATACCACGATCGTAGTTGTAGTTCCATTTCTTAATCATTTAGAAAGATAAAATAATAAAACAAACTATGAATGGACTGATAATTATTCTGGGAATGACTGCGACAGGAAAGACAACTTTGGCGCAAAAATTCATCGACAAGACGGATGCATACACAATTATCACCTCTCATCGCCATGATTACGCCAACTTTAACCGGAATCGTATTTTTACTCTCGATCGACTCCCCGAGATAATGTCTCAACCTAGTGGGGGCACTATTGTTATCGAACTCGATGAAAAAATATGGATGGAAGGAGCGCGTAAATCTGTCAACAAAATCTCCTCTAATTTTCGAAGTCTTGGTTTCAAACGCTGTATTTTCACTATGAAATACCTGAAAGATTTTAGTTCAGGGTCGTGGCAAGATGTGGATCATCTATTTATTCTTAGATGCAAACAAGACACATTGAATCAACTTCGCATACCACAAACACTTTTTACACATGATTTGCCAGTTCATCTAACCCGTGACAAAAATCGTGACTGGACGATCGGTGACTTTGATGTCAAAACGACCTAAAAATTTCTTATGCATAAATAAATGCCTAAGAAAAGCGGTAAATATTCTTTGAACCCCAACAAGTTCCCTGCATACTCATTACCTAAGATTTATGGTTGGCACTTGATTCCAAAACAAGATCTTCGTGATACAGGTAAAATTTTCAAATATTTTGGAGCTAACTGGTGGGACCTTTTACTCGATGGAAAGCTTGACCTGAAAAAGGGAAGTGTTACCTTGAAGACCAAGGATGTACATGTCATGGTATTTATCAATGTCGGAACAGATGTTGTGCATATGACGAATGAGGAGATTGGAGACATTTATGCTGTCCAGCCAGGTAAGCGCTCTACCATTAATAATACCTTTGACAAGACGATCACATTCACATCTTCCAGTCCATCAAACGAGATGAATGTGACCAAAATTGGAAACATGTACATAATTCTTCTTCAGGTTGAGCAACTTCGTTCTGGAGAGTCCAAGATAAAACAGTCTGCTGTTTTTAGCGATTTTCTACTAATGTCAGGGGTTCCGGATAAGGATCAGTACCTGTCGACTCTCGGGATGGAACAGATGGCTGCAATCAGTTTTAATGACTGGGACTACGTCGATGACAGAGATGGCGAAGCAAAAAGTAACTGGGTTGAGCTTCTTCTCGAGCAGTGGGATCGTTGCAATCCATACAAGTCTGGTAAAGCCAAAGCACATATTCCTTTCAAAATTCACTGGATCTGGCTCAGCAGATATCATGACGGGAGAGAGTTCGGCAAGATACAATCTAAATTTTACAAGTTTATGGAAACGTGGATTCAACGCAACCCCAATTTTGAGATTAATATGTGGACTGATAATCCACAGTTTCATGTTCCCCCTAGATTTCAAGACATACTGCGTGTTCGTGGCCCTGATGATATCAAGAAAGCAGTGCATAAGCTTCCTCCCAAAGTTCAACGTAACATTACATATATGCTTCGTAACCATCCCAATGTGGGAGCACGATCTGACACTTTACGTCAGGTGATTCTATATACCGAGGGTGGTGTGTACGCCGATGTTAACGATGGAGCATGTCTGGCATCATTACAAAAGATGTGTGAAAAGTTTGACTTTATGATCGGTATGGAACCTGTTATGTATGTTAACAATGCCATCATAGCAGCTAAAAAAGGTCACATTATCAATAAAAGGTTCATCGCTTATTTGGCTACTAACGCTCATGATTTTGTTAACGAGTGGATCGAGGATTACATTGATGATCCCGATCAGGACTCAAAAGATGATTATATCGTATCGACAACAGGTCCGATCGCCATGAGTACAATCATACACGGTGTTCTTATGGATACAACTCTAAAACATTCTGTGATCTTTCCAAGTAGTTGGATCTATCCGAACTTTTGGATCAAGGAATCATCAGAAACATGGTTGAAACCGATCTCAATCACAGCCCACTACGATGCAAGAGATTACCTCGCTTAAAGATACTAACATACCCAAGAAATGAGTACAAGATCCGAATCATACCTTAGACATAAGTACGAACGTGCTAAAGAGGCCGCTACCACTTGGTACCAAAAATACCAAGATCTGCAAGAACAGATCGATGAGCTAAAGGAGGAAAATCGCGACTTAAAAAGGGAAAAAGAGGAACGTCCAGACGAAGATTTTACAGAAGAGTTAGAAGCTGAAAATAAGCAATTACGCCATGAGGTTCGTAAGCTCAGAAAGGATTTACATGACTGTAAGGATCGAGTAGCTAAGTTGGACCGCGAAAGACTTCTCTCAGACGGTAAGATTCAGCAACTAGAAGATGCCAAAAAAGATCTGAGAGAAAGATATAATGATCTTAAGCAAGATTTTCGAGAGAGCCAGAGATGGAATCGTAACACAGTTAGTCGAGCGGATTAGTTAGCTCCTTGGTTTTAGGTGGATGTTCAGGTGGGGCGTATATCGTATATAATCGTAGACCTCTTTTCCCAGCGATTATGTTATGCTTGGTTTTACTAGGAACCAATAGAGCATCACCATTTTTCAAGTTGTATCTCTTACCAGCTACAACTGCATATCCCTTTCCTCCCTCTACACGAATAAACTGGCTCGTTTTGGGATGAACCTCCATTCCAATCTCATCACGGGGACGAATTTTCATCAGAACAAGTTGCATCTCTTTGCTGGTAAACAAGACTCTGCGATAGTAACGGTTACGCAAAGTCTGTTTTTCAATGTTTCCCTTGTATGGTTTGGGCATTTATAAAATGAAAATAAATCTTGTATAAATAATCATTAAATGTCTGCTAAGAATAAATTACAGGAAATCTATCAGAAGCGACAACTTGCACTCCCTGTTTATGAAACTGTTCGTGTTAATGACCATTGGAGGTCGACGGTGACTCTGTGTGATAACAGAACGTTTGTCGGTGAAGAAGCAACGAAAAAGAGTGTAGCTGAAAGCAATGTCGCACAGATTGCTTTAAAAGCTATTCCTCAAGAGCGTGACGAGTCCCCTCAAGCCCTCTCTCAAATCCCCTTGAGAGAACTTTCTCGTCTCTGTCAAGATAGCAAAACAATAGTTCTCATCGATGTTGAGAATATTCCTCAAAGCCTGGAATCGTCGTTTCCTTCTGACGTAAAGGTTATTGGTGTTGTCGGACACTGTAGCTCAGTAGCTAAAAAATCCTTTCCATTTCATAAGTATGTAGTTCGTTCAGCGTTGCGAGACGCTGCCGATCATTCGCTCAGCTTTTTAGCCGGATTTCTAGCTAGCACATCAGGTGAAGAAACTAAGTTTATACTAGTATCACGAGATCACTTTGCAGAAATTACCGCTTTCAACCTTCGTTCTCAAGGCTTTCAGGCTCATCATGTAACAGGTATGTTTGATAACATTTTCTAAGCTTAAAATAAATGCCTAGAAAATTTTCTTCTCTTGCAGCCAAGTATTTTGACCCTGATCATGTCGAAAAAGTAGCCAAATCTCTTCTCGAACAGCAAACGTTCCGTCAAAAGGTGATGAAAAATAGTAAAACGACATTCGCTATGCGTAGTCGCCTGAGAAGTCTCATAGATATTTTGTCATCGGCTGTTACTACGTACGCTAATCTAGAATCGTTTATGGATGTGGTGGATTTAGGCTATCGTTTTGGCTATGACAGACTGAATCCAATGATGGTGGTATTTAACGCGCTTATGTTTGGTTTCGTTCTATTTAATGACTGGCAATTTTACCTTTCGACTCCGTTGGGAATGGATATGTTGTATAATCTAGCCAACGATCCAGCAAGACGCCAAGATTTTATGAATATGATTGCACACGCTTCTATCCTTGGAGTTAGCCCCACAGATATTCTTGCCGGCATACCGCAGGCTGGTATCGTAATCATGGATGACGATAGTTATTTAGCGATGGCAGCCAACTTTGGAGTAAAGCGTGCGGTATACGAGGTTTTATCTCGTCTTTAATTTTGTACAACATTGTTGGTACCAATTACCGGATGCGAAAAAGATACACTTCGGATCGCAATTGTCATTAGTCACCTTGTACGTTAGGTAGATGGAAATACCGAGAAGAACAGTCAGGTAAACACATACATGTTCTTTAACCGTCCACCCATTGTACCAGCCGTGCCGAGCATGAAGCCACAGCGTAGCGCCGAGAGGAAATGTAAAAATAAATGAAAAAATGAATGGATACAATAGAATCATCTGCCCAAAGCTGATTTCATGTTTACGTTTTCAATTTGGAAATAAAATTGAAAATTTAAAAGTATGTTCCTTTTTGTATAGATATGAGCAAGTTTGCAAAAGCTATGAATGCTAGTGCGTTGACATGGAATGGCGCGTTGTCATATGCTTCTCCCGATCCGTCGGGAAATATTAACGGTCGTGTGGCTCTCTTTTTTAAGGGAGCTAGAGGACTCAATGTTCCTCGTTTGTATGAATATCTTCGAGAATGTGTTCGAGAATCGATTGTGGACACGTTTCTTCTCGCATTTCATCTCCGAGATTGCCGAGGTGGAAAGGGTGAGCGTGAACTGGGTCGTCGGGCTCTGGTGTGGCTCTTCATCAATCGTCCGGTCGAGTTTCGCAAGGTGTTGCATCTTCTATCGGAATACGGTCGATGGGATGACCTGTTGCAGTTTTTCCCAGGAGTCCTGGATCTAACAGATCTGGATAAGGTTCGCTCCAACTATTCGGCCGATGTTCCCAGCCAAGATCATTTGGCCAACCTGAAGGTGTTACAGCAAGAAGTAGTTGATTTGGTAGCCTCACAACTGAGTTCAGATGTGGCTAATATGACTGACGGAAAGCCGGTTAGTTTGTGTGCCAAATGGACACCCACTGAACGCGATTCTCTCGATCGCAAGTTTGGAGTGTTCAAGACTCTTGCCCGTGCGTTACATACAAGTCCACGTAACCTTCGCCAAATGTATAACACGCCTCTTCGTGAGTACTTGCGTGTTGTAGAAGGATTTATGTGCAGTGGACGGTGGGATACGATTGATTACAACAAGGTGCCGTCGCAGTGCATGCGTAGACTAAAGAAGTCGTTCGAGAAGCACGATTCTGAACGATTTGCTGCCTGGCGTGCGGAGCTTCAACATCCTGAGACCAGTGCTAAAGTGAATGCAGGGGCAATGCATCCTCATGAACTCATTCGCGAAGTACGAACGAAAAACTTTGCCGATCCTGTTACCGAAGCTCAATACAATGTGATTCGCGATCAGGTTCGCCAGGCCGGCTCCTTGAAGGATTGTGTTGCAGTGGTTGATACCAGTAGTAGTATGGAGTGTATGAACTCTGTTCCTCTCGATGTTGCTGTCACGATGGGACTTCTTATCAGTGATGCTGTACAGGGAGACTTTCATGGCCACGTCATCACTTTTAATAATGTTCCAAAGTTTACTGTCGTACCTGACGGGGGTCTGTACGACCGTTGGAGCACTATTCGTCGCATGGAATGGGGTGGAAGCACCAACCTGGAAGGAACTTTTAATCTTATTTTGCAACGAGGAAAGGAGTGTAAACTGACCGATGAGGATATGCCAAAAAGACTTTTCATCATTTCGGATATGCAGTTTAACCATGTTGAGGGATACGGCAATGTGACCAATATGGAGCGTATTAACGAAATGTATCAGAAAGAGGGCTATACACGACCGCAGATTGTGTTCTGGAACGTCAACGGTAGTAGCACAGATTTTCCGGTCACGGTGGATGAAAACGGAACTGCGATGATCTCAGGGTTCTCACCTTCGATTCTCAAGTCATTACTGAGTGGTGACGAGTTTTCCACTGAATCTGTGTTGCGGAAAGCTTTGGACGATAGCCGTTACGATAAGGTTCGCGAGGCCCTTGGAGGATTTGAGTTGCTGTGATGAAAAGTTTATATGCAAATACACATATAAACTTACATAACCAGTTCCACTGTATAGATTTTGCACTCATCGTCACATTTGGCTTCAAGTTGTAAAACGGCCATTTCTTCCGGAAGAGGACATATCGTTTCCCATTCATAGACAACCAGGTTCGACTCAGGAATCTCAACATTGGCCAATACTTCATTATTGTTGGAGAGATTTACCAGTTGAAATTGACAGTTAGAATTAAATTTTCCGGTTATAACAATCGTATATAATGTATAGTTTGCTCCGTTATAGGGAAAGAGCAGTACCGAGTTGAACGTAGGGCTATTAATAATCCGATCGATGTTACACAGAATAGATTTTCTATACATCACATTTCCCTTATCACCCTTCTCTCCCTTATCACCCTTTTCTCCCTTGTCACCTTGCTCTCCCTTGTCGCCTTTCTCTCCTATAGGACCGCGTCGTTTAGACATAATCTCGTTTTGAAGCTTTTCGGTCTGTTCTTCCGTCATGTACAAGTGTTTGGGAACATACTCAGTTACAACTTTTTGAAGCGACTCGGTGATATGTCCCTCTACAGAAGTTTGTACAGCATTTTTGATGGAGTTTTGAATAGTATCATGGATAGAATCAGTGATAAAGTCTTGTATGGTCTTATCGAGAACCAATTTGTCCGCTACCTGATCTGATTGTACTCGTTCCTTTTGAAGAAGGGATGCGAGTTCTGAAACGCTTACTCGCTCTTCCTTAAATTTATGTGGATCGACAGGGCGAGGCGGTTGGATCGCAGTGTTAAATCTCATTTGGAAACTCATGTTTTGTAGTACTGAGTTATGTTTTAAGCCTATTTAAAACTAAGGTAAGCTTTTCATAAAATGTCAAGTGAAACGGGAGAAAAGAAATTCTGGGAAAACAAACAGATGATTCACATTGCTTCTGAAGTTGTTGTTCTGCTTGGATTGACCTTTTATTTTTCTTCAAAGAACAAGAAGCTTCTTGGACATATCGAGGAACTATCTCAACGTTTAGAAGAGCAGGAAGATCGTATTCAAAAGATTGAGACCGCTGTTCAACAGTTGGGGCACAATCTTAATAACCTTCCTCTTAAAGAGATCGCTGAAAAGTTTGAAGGGCACGAAAAGCGCATGATGGGTATCGAGAATCTATTCTCTTCTATGAGACCACAGCGACCCGTGCAACAGCGATCTGTGCAACACCGACGACCGGCACAGCGACAACAGCGACGACCGGCACAGCGACGTGAACCGGTTAAAAAGCTTGAGGAACAATCTCCACCATCAGATATGTATTATCAACAGCCACCATCGCCTCCTCCACCGCAACAACCGGCGCAACAACAACCGGTGGCGCAACAACGTACTGTTATTCCGATCGAAGAAGTGGAGGAGGAAGAAGAGTATGATGACAGCGATCTCGATGAAGAGATTCAAGAAGAATTGGAAGAATTAGAGGAAGATTACAACTTAAAAAAACAGAGCTAAGAGATAAATGTCTTACGCCGACACAGTTAGAAGCGCTGACATACAAAACACGCCAGATTCCGAACAACAAGACGACGAACATGATGATTCCTCGCCCACAAACTATTCTCGGAAACTTGTTACCAACTATGTTCCTCCAAGAGAAAACGATAGTGATGATATCTGGGAATATTCTTATTTCAGAGAATTGATCCAGCTACGAAACATATTTATCGAAGGAGTGGAAAAAATCCGGCCTGATCTATTAGAATATTTACATTCTCCACAATTCTTTCTCACATTTTGTAGAATGGTTAGAAAAGGTTCGTCTGGATATATTCATCGATATCTGGAAGACCTGACTGACGAGGAACGCGATGACTATCTTCATTACGTGTTTAAAAGGAACGAGGATAGTATAAATGGGAAGACGAACTAGAAATAAGGCTCATAAAGAAAAAATCGAGGAAGAGGATGAATATGAGTTTGATGAAGAGTTTTTCGAGCGAGACAAGGATGAAGTCGAATATGAAGAGTTCGAGATAATACACGACACATATAGGCGACTACTCGAGCATAACAGAATAAATGGCAACCCTCTATGTGAATATCTGGACATTGAAATGTTTCAAAACTTTTTCCATGAAACTCTGATATGTTAATTATACTATTTCTAGTATAATTAATCTAAGCACTGGTGAGTCCAAGACATTTCAGTACTGTATTTTGCACTTGAGAAAATTCCTCGATCTGACCTTTACGACCGGCCATGACATCAGATAAAGCCCGTTCAACATCTGCAACGTCGATCTTTTCCTGTTTACGACGTTCTGCAATCTCTTCTCCACTACCTGATTCCTCTTCCTCGCTTGATTCCTCGCTCGATTCCTTCTTGGGGACCATCTTCTCTTCCTCACTTGATTCCTCACTCGATTCTTCCTTCTTTGGTTTAACTAGCTCCTTGAGGGGAACTTCTTCCTCACTCGATTCCTCACTCGATTCTTCCTTCTTGAGGGGGATCTTCTCTTCCTCACTCGATTCTTCACTTGATTCTTCTTTCTTCTTTGGTTTAACTAGTTTCTTGAGGGGGATTTCTTCCTCACTCGATTCCTCGCTCGATTCTTCCTTTAGGGGGATCTTCTCTTCTTCACTCGATTCCTCACTCGATTCTTCCTTTGGCTTACGACGTTTCCTCTTAGAAGGCCATGCTTTTTCGCTTCGTAGCGCATCGTATCGCTGTCGAATATCTAGATCTGACCAATCTTTAAAGGTTGAAGGTGAGCGCCCGGTCCAGGCCGCCAGTGCTTCTACTATATCTTCGCGATCCGGAGGTGATAACTTTGCTCCAGGTTCCGATTCTATCTGTTGTCTGATCAAAGAAGCACGCTTTCGTAGCTCTCCTACAGAAAGATCGCTAAACTTGCTCTCGTCGGCATGAGTTTCAGCAACCAATTTGCGAATTAGTCTTTTCTTTGCCTTTTTCTCGTGGATCTGAAAACCGTCGATGAAGTCTTCGAGTTGTTTATTGGACATACGCTTGAAATCGCCCTTTTCTCTTCCGCTGACATTCATTGCTCTCTTGAGAAGAGAAGATCTCTTAAAACCCTCTTCTGAAAACGGATCGGGCTCCTTATATCTGCTGAGACCTAGCTTCTTTCGTAAAGCGTGAATAGCGTCCTTTCCACCGATAATTTGCTGACCCTTATAATCTAGACGGTGTACACTCTTGGATGCAACTCCCGAACCGATACAGATTCCTGGACTGGTAGAGATATCACATGACAATCCTGAAGCACATTTATAGTTAGTTTTTGGAGTACATGTCTGACGATGTTTACCTAGTTCCCGAATTAGTTCAGATGCCTCTTCTGGACTCTGTACAGACGATGAGTCTTCTATTCCCTGTTGCTTTAGTATTTCCTGTAATTCTTCCAGACGTTTATCCACGAGTTCATCATACGAGGCAGACTTGGATTTAGACTTGGATTTAGACTTGGACTTGGTTTTAGGTTCAGGCTTAGTCTCGGGTTCGGATTCAGGCTCGGGTTCGGACTCAGGCTCGGGTTCGGATTCAGGTTCGGGTTCGGGTTGTTTACGTTTTGACTTATGCTTGTGCTTACGTCTGGACTTGGAATGAGAAACAGTCTCTTTGGGCTTTTTGCCACTCTTTTCAGCTGCAGCTATCGCGATTGCTAGATTGTGCTTACTCATATTTGTGTATCCGACTAGACCAAGACTACGTGCAAAGCTGTGAAGATCTTGTTCTTTAGTTTTAGACTTGGCGGTATACTTCATCAGTTCAGAATAACGGGAACGAAGCTTGGGAGGTACGTCAGATTCGTCAGCCTTTTTAGGAGTAGATCTGGATACTTTGGGTACATCAAAATCGAGAACTTTAGCCAGCTTGTCACAGACTTGCTTTCTGTTCGTGTATTCGATGCCGTGTTTGTTGGCAAGTCTTTTGATGTCTACTAGAGAATACATTTCGAGATTCTTTTTACACTCGTTTTTAGAACGAGGAACTTTGAGCTTAGTAGGAGTAACTGGTTTTTCCTCCTCAGACTCAGAACTTTCGAGATCAGCAGGACCTTTTTTCTGTGCTGTACGGATCATTTTCCGATAGAACATCAAAGGATCTTTCTGTTTAGATGCGGTTGTCTTAACAGTCCCGTAATCGATCGGATATCCGGCAGCCTGTAGAATCTTAACGTGCCGTTTCAGTTCTTTTTCCGACAATTCTCTCAGTTGTTCTTTTGATAGTTTTTGAACCATTTTTTATTTACCACCTTTTTTTAAAATACACAATTAAATTTACCTTGTTTGTAGAATTACTAAAATTCTACAAGTTATGTTTATACGCTGATGACCTTGGCCTTATCATAGTCTGTTATCTTGTCTCTAGGTTTACCTTTCTGGTTTCCCACAAGGCGGGTTCCATTTTTCGATCTCAGATCGAAATTGGTATGAATATGACCGCAGACCCATGTGTGCACGCGTTTTGAATCGAGCAGGTGATCGAGATGACTGGCATATAGCGACTTAAATCGGTCGGTGGCCTTCTTGTTCTTGAGGAGAGAGTAACTCGGTACATGATGAGTAACAACAAGTAGCTTAAGGTTGTTTGCATTACAGTACCGTATCATCTTCTCGATATACTTAACGTCCTGTCTGTGAATCTCATTATAATACTGTGTATTCATACCCTTCACGCGAACGATGTAGGACGGAATATTTACCAAAGCCTGCGACCACAGAGTACAGCCGATGACACATACATCGTCAAAGATTACAGACGTGCGGTTCAACACATATAAGTTCGGTATCGACTGCTGTATACTGTTCATTTTGTTCATCAATTCTGACATTGTTATGTCGGGATGATTTTTAACGCGGTAGTACTCATGATTTCCCATAATGTACAATACGTACTGGAAGTGTTGACACAAATCGGTCAGAAACGCCTTTAGCTGTTCATATTTATGAATACGACCGATATCTCCTGCTAGAATCAATATTTCGGCCGATGGAGTAATTAAGGAAAGTGCAGGAGGAATTTCATTTCCGATCTCGATATGAAGATCAGATGCAATTTGGAACTTGACCATCTCGATTTTTATTCAATTATCAGTTTAAATTTCATTTTTAATTCGTTGTGGGAGCCGGCTGTTGAACCGGTTCATCCGTAGCATCTGGAATATCATCAACGTTGGTGGTAGGTCCTCTCATACGTCTTTTTGGACGTTGTGGTGCAGCTGTGTTAGTGTTAGCCGTGTTCATGTTATTTATTACGCTCAACAAATCTGCCCCAGTCTTTCTCATGATCATTTTGCCAACGATGAAGAATCCAGCGTTCATGATGACTAAAAACAATAGACGTAACTCAACAGGCCATTTGCTACCAGAGGGAACATACGATTTCTCTCCTAACTCTATCAGCAATTTTTCATAGCTATGCATGCTGAGAATCTGTTGCTTGGTGAAACCCTGCATGTCGAATCCGAGAAAACTACCGAATACAAACTCTACTAGCATGAAAGATCCGATTAGGTACGTTTTATAACTCTCCACAGTAGAATCCAAGGACAACCGACGAACGGTGATGTCGTAAGTCTTTTGCATTGTACGATAATCCGAATGTATTGTGAAATCTTGAATAGTGTTGGCCGCGGTTGGATATGATTTTTTGAGTAGATCGAATTTGAAGATTAATTCACGTTTTTTATCCTCCTCTTCCTGTTCACTCATCGTGACGTGGTTGATATCGCGCAGTTCCGCTTTGCCTTGATACTGTCCCTTAGCCTCTAATTCTGCCAACGTAGGAGGGGCACCCTTAACTTTTTCTCCAGGAAATTCGCTAGGTTTTTTCTCTCGGTCCTGCTTGAACTTATCATAATGTGTATATCTAGCCGAGCGACTTTCAAATGAACGGTGAGCTCTACTGTATTTATCGGGTTGGGAATGAGAACGTGAACTTTCGTCATCCGTTTCTCCTAAAAGCTCCTTAAGACGCACAGATAGATCATCGGAATCTTCACTATTGGATCGATGTTTTCCAATCACTGAATCAGCGGACTCTCTAGACTCAACGGATTCCCTAGAGTCCCTAGACTCCCTAGACTCAACGGATTCCCTAGATTCAACAGATTCCCTAGATTCAACAGATTCCCTAGATTCCCTAGACTCTTTCGTGCCAACAGACTCTTTAGATCCTCGCGAGCCGACGGACGATCGGCTATCGATCTTATCGTCATCTGTAGTATAACGTTCTTTGATCTCAGCATCATCTTTGTGACGTCGTTCCTCCTGTCGTTCCTCCTCATGTCGTTCCTCGCGTCGTCGTTCCTCCTCGTGTCGTCCCTCATATCGTTCTTCACGTTTTTCCTCATATTCTTGACCCATGTGCGGAACATATTCTTTATTGATCAAATCCTGTTTGATTTTGGCTTTATTTTCCAAGAGTTCCAAATAAAGCCGAGGCATGTTAGGAAATGCGATCGGATAATCTGGAAGCCTTTCCCTTTCTGATAAAGGAACCTTAATCACTCTTATTTCCCTATTAGGTGGCATTTATTGATTATGTATTATGCACTTTAAATACATAAATCATGTTGTCTTTATACTTAAGTTAGGGATAATATACTTTGAGCCAGTCTTATAATATACATTAGGTGATTGCGTGCCCATATCCATTACCATGCTATCTCCCGAGTCAAGCTCTTGAGGAAGATTAGAATCAGGAACAGGACCGATGTAGAAAGTACCAGGACCCTTATTTAGAATCGTAATCTTGTTGTGTTGCCATAAAGGTCCACCACCCGAACATGTTATGTATCCAGCTTGGACCATATCGCTATCCCCGATCGATTGACGAAGTCGGAGAGAAGAGTTTGGGGTAAAGGGTACAAAGTTACACGTACCGCTTTTGGACAAATATTTGTACAAACGATACCCCCCGTACGCTATACCTACTAAAACGCCAAGAATTACTAGAATCCAGATAAGAACGACCCACCAAGGAGAATTCATTTATTAATGCTACTTTCAAAAATTACCGAGATTTTTTAGTCCATGAGCATCCAAGTTTTTTACCGAGTCTATTAGCCTTAGAAATAACATCTCCATACTTCCATTCAGCAGCACGTGTTCTAGCCGCGCGAATGCCTCCGCAGTTGTATTTTCCATTCGTATCACATACAGGGAACATAGGGCGATAATTATTGCGAGAAGTTCCTCTCGGCTTGAGGAAACAGCGTGAACCATATTTTCCGAGCATTCTTCGTCGTGAACTGGTTCTTCTGGGAGCCTTGCTTCTCCAGTTACCATAAGGACTCTTTCGCATCGAAAAAGATGCTGATGATCTACGAGACCTACGGGATCGGGAGGATCTACGAGACCTACGTCTGGATGAGGATTTACGGGATCTACGTCTGGATGAGGATCTACGGGATCGAGAGGATCTACGGGATCTACGTCTGGATGAGGATCCACGTCTGCTCCGTTTTGGAGAGCTCATTTTCCTTCTCATCCATTCTTTATCTTTTTGTCCAGTGCGTGCTAACTCCTTATGTCTATTCTTGTTCCACACATACAGAGCGTTAATTTTAGCGAACGTTTTCTTGTAGCCGTATTTCTTTACTGCTTTACGAATTGCCATTTGTCTTTGAGACTTGGTGGCATGAAGACTGTAACCAAGCTTTGTTAAGCTTCCAGGGGATGAGACTTGGATCCTCACCCGTGATTTTTTCGGTGATCGTCTTGTCATTTTCTAAATGTCAAGATTTTTTATGATAGCCAAACATGATTTAATGCATCCTTTGTACTGTACCTAAACTTTACCTCTCGTTCTAGAAGGCAAGATAAGAAATCCACAAACTGTTCACTCCATTTAGTAGAAAACACGAGTTTTCCATGCAGTATCTGGCGAGAGTTATGATATGGAGTGTCGTGCCGAGCGAGATAATAACATAGAATTCCCGTGCCCCAGATGTCAGTTTTTTCTGTTACTGGATTTCCGGTTACCTGCTCAGGACTACAATAGTCATCAGTCTGCTTTCCTTCGAAATCAATGAGAGTAACATTTTTCGTGTGACTATCATAGATAACATTCTCAGGTTTAATATCCTTGTGTATAACGCCTTTTCTGTGAATCTGGTGTAAGATTGTAAGAAGTTTACGTGCTATGTTCCTTATTTCTGCCTCCGTCATTCTTCCGTTTTTACGAACATATTCATACAAGTCTACCCCAGACGCTTTGGATAGAATGATGTAGTTTAATTTGGGTGAAAGACCTACAGCAAGTATTTTTGGCACGCCACAAACCTTTTTGAGCGTATTAAGATACGTGATCTCTCTTTGTGCATACTTATTTTCTGGATGAATCTTAATCAGCCAATCCAATTTTCGCCCACGTACCGTAATGGTATAAATACGGTCGAAAAGTTCGGTGAGTGACCAGTCTTCATTCAGAAACAGTTCATTCACGTTTATGGCGTCCTTATTGATGAAAATGATGACGCTATTGCTGTCGGACATTACTATTACTAGTTTCAAAGTGATTTTTTAAGCGAATTCAAATTTATTTCAAAAAGTTAAATGGAAGTATATATCAAGCTATTTACTCAACGCGGAAAACCAAAACGTAGCAGTACTGATAAATATGGAATTTCTTCTTGGTTTCCAGCACCGATGAGTAAAGCCTTCTTTAGCAATTATGGTACACACATTCGCGAAACAGATTGGATCATAGGTCCCCTGTACGAAGAAGGAGATTTTCAGATCGGTGTGACAGGGACATTAGAAACACACGAAAACTACCGAGAAGCGATGGCTCGAGAGCTTGGCGAAGAGGTAGGAATTTTACCGCAACCTACAGGTACGATACATGACGATTTGAACCAGTTTATCGAAATAGGTGCCGGAAAGACTAAATATGGATCGAGACTAAAGGTGTATCGACTATACATAAAGGACGCCATGCTAGTACCTAAATACCAGCATCTGACCGACCTCAGCGTGAATCACGACGATAAAACTCGTAAATCAGGCTGTTTTGTATATGGAGCGAAAAAAGATATCCTTGCCTTAATGAGTAACGAGCTTTATCACTATAAGTCTCCAGATGAAATTGTAGGTGTAGCCGCCATACAGGCACGTAGCGTGTATAATTTTATGACGACCAACCCCAAGGATTAGCATTTCGATTACCACCACCCCATGCATTCCAAAAACTATTAACATCAGATTCCTGAAATACATAGGTCATACTATTGCGGTCTGAGAGAAGTCCTGCTTGCTCAGCCACTCTTTGAAGATTAGCGTTCATCAGTTTTCGTTCCCAGAAGAGAGTAAAAGTTGTTCGGGACGGTGAAGTATCAGAAATCCGAATAGTCTCAGATAGGTAATCCTTCAGCATTTTCCAATACGTGAGTTGGTCTACACCGTTCGTGAACTGATATTTTCCGACTTTAACATTAGTTCCGTTACAATAGAGCTGAATGTAACCAATACAATTTACGAGGCGAAAGTTTACGCTTTCTGGTGTGGTATATTCTTGTATACGTGCATCGTTCTGTAGCGGTTCTCTGTAGATCATGATAACTTTATCACCTGGTCTACGAACATGCCACACTCGTTTGTCATCGTTAAAGGCAGTGCCCATATTTTTAGCCATGGTCACTGCCGTAGGAATAACGTCTTCTCTATCGATCAGGAGAAAATTTTTGTACGTTTTGACCATTCTTTATCTCTTAAAACAATCGTTTAAAAGGTTTCATTTGTGAATAAAAAATGTCGTGTCATACGGTTATCAAAATGGTACACTGGTTAATGGAAGCTGATGAAAAGACGGCAAAAGACTTGGATGAGTTGCACGCGCTTTCGTTACGAGATAGAAAGAAAGATTCACGTGTGGAAAGGTATGTGGACGAAATGTACAACAAGTGGGTCCATAGCAAAAATCGAATCACCTGTCTCGCTATTTTGGGATGGCAAAAGTGGGAGGCGGTCGATATGCTTTGTGAGATGATAGAGAAACTTCCTGAACTGCGTAAACAGTATGAGAATGAAATCAAAACACACGGTGGCAAACCCATTTTACGTGATGAGGATGTGGAAAAATATGAGAGCGAAGCGCGCAAGCAGTTTCTGTAAAATGAAAAATCATTTTCAGTTCGGTTGATAAGAAATGGAAATGCAAAAAGACTTTGAATCTCTCCTTCAAATCTTGGAGGAGAAAACAGGCAAACTTTACACACTATCTTTGCACGAGGTAGGCACTCCGAACGACAAGGATATAGTTTTTGGAAAACTGTCTGAGCGAACGTGTAAGTGGAAAATTGTCATGAATAGACAGCGAAAAAAGTTTGGGTTAAGCTCTGATATGGTCGATATGGATGAAGACTTGATGCTCTTGAATGGAGTTTATAACAGTTACGATGAGATGAATCTTGCTATCACTAGGCTACGATTGGATAATGCAGTGGAATTGTATCGTTTAGGTAAGGGAGGAAGCCTTGCATCATACAAAGAGATTCCTACACCGGAAGGTAAGATCATGTGGGAATTAACGTGTGGAGCATGTGGAAAAACGATGAAGAAGTCTGAATATATACGTAACATGTGTCAAACACGTGACTGTTACAGGAGAAACGCTATTCCTACCGCCCCGGGCGCGATATCATGCAACAACTTTGAGTACTTGGTACCACCTACTATTCTCGATGGTGTTCATGCTGGAGATGGAGAAATCTATCACCGTGGTCCAGGGAGTATCGCCATTATCACCACACTAGGGAAAATTGTAAAATGTTGAGAATGATAAATGTCTATTCCCGGACTGGATAAGGTTATACAAAAACTGAATCAAATCGCTGACGAACTGGAAAATATAAATAAGAGGGCTAACGAGGTTTTGAACACTACAGACACCACTCTAGCTAAGGCTAACCAGGTTTTGGATAAGGCTAATAACATTGTTGATCATACCAGCTCAATTGTGGATCTAGTTAAAATAGTCGTTATCCTGCTCATAGCTGTCATTGTAATGGGTTTTCTCATCTTTCTGGGTATCAAGGGATACACAACAAAGCTAGCCATCGATAAGTATTACCATCCTCTTTCTACCGTTGAGCTAAAATGAGGCTTTAAAACAATCTGTCATTGATAAAATGTCAGATTTAATCGAATACATCTATTCCTCTACTATTTATCTACTTACGGAAAGTTACAATGCTTTTCGACGTTGTTTTCGAAAAAGTTACGAGGATTACTATGAAGAATATAACCGAGCATGCATGTATGGTACTGTGGACAAAGTTGAACGTCTATTGAAGAAGTGCGATCTTTTGAGTAAGGAAGCGGGACTATTGCTGGCTTCTGGCGGAGGGAATATATCGGTAACTGAATATCTGATCAAAAAGGGGGCAGTAAACCTTGACGAAGCTTTAGCCGAAGCATGCAAGAAAAACCGTTACTCCATAGCTGATCTCTTGGTTCGTAAGGGTGCGAGCACCACTGTCGGTCTTCGATACGCTACGTCCCTAAACATCATTAGAATGTTGTATCGTTGTGAGAATGGAGGTGGAAACATTATTTAAATGTTGCTAACTATTAAGCAATATGGACAAGAATGCAAACAGATTACAACTGTCTCTTGTCATGCCTGGATTTATCGGTGCGCAATATTTATTGCAAAGTCAAGATCGGTCAGAGACCCCTTATAAAGACCAGGCAGAACGGATTCTGAAGATGCAGACAGAGATAGAAGAACTTCAACAAAAGATTGGAACTCTCCAGACAGCGGTGGACGAGCTTAAGGCAGATGTTTGTCGCATCAGGTTAGCTGAATGGCAACACATTGATTTAAATTGAAATTAAGTTGGGTTTTAATTCTGAATCAGAAGATGGAAGAAATTAAAACTTATTATAAGGGACGATTAACCTCATCGGGATGGATGTTCAAAGGTCAAAGGGAGGGTGAATGGAAAGAATGGTATGAAGGTGGACAGTTACAGTCTCAGGGTCGTTATGTTCAAGGACGAAGAGAGGGGGAATGGAAAGGATGGTATGAAAGTGGGAACTTGGAATTTCAGGATTATTATGTACTAGGGAAAAAACATGGTGAGTCGAAAACGTGGTGGTCTTTCAATGGACAATTGTTGTCACAAGGTCATTATGTTTGGGGAAAAGAAGAGGGTGAATGGAAAAAATACATGAATGGACAATTGTTTTCTCAAGGTCATTATGTTCGGGGAAAATTAGAGGGTGAATACAAAGAATGGTATGGGAATGGACAATTATGGTCTCAAGGATATTATGTACAAGGAGAAATGGAGGGTGAATGGAAAGAATGGTATGGGAATGGACAATTACGGTCTCAAGGATGTTATGTACAAGGAGAAAGGGAGGGTGAACGGAAAGAATGGCTTGAGAATGGACAATTGCATGTTCAAGAATGGTATCTTCACGGGATTAAATTCACCTCCGAACAATACCAATCGATCCTAAAGTTACAAGCCTGGATCAAGAAGATAGTACCTATCATCCGTTTGCAAAGGTATCCTGGAGATTTGGTACAAACCCGGAAACAAAGGGGCATGGAAAGCTATGCAATCGTTCGAACGGGAAATTGAAAATTAAGTTGGGTTTTAATTTAATATAAATGGATGGCTTGATATACTCTTTAGAATGGATAGTGGGGGCGAATACATCTTTCAGAAAGCGAATCTGTGATACTCTATGGACTAGCGTAAACTTTGGAATGCACGCTACACAGTTTTTCATGGGTAGCCAACGGTCATTCGATCGGGCTAAAATCTCTTTTGAGGACATTAGAGAATGTAAAAAAATACTAAAACGCTGGCCGATGCACGTGTTCACACATTTTACTCTCACAGCTAATTTTGCTGGCTCAACAAAGCAGTTAGCATGGACAGATGATGAGGAACAGGATAGAAAAACTACCTATGTCATTAAGCAACTTCAATATGAAGCTAGTGTTATCAGTAACTTTGACGGCTTAAGTAACGGCGTAGTAATACATCCTGGTAGTTATCCAAATAAAAAGAAAGGTATGAAAGCTATCGCTAAAAGTCTGAGTAAAATCGAGTTTGGTGAAGGTGCTAAAGTCATACTAGAAAATTGCGCCGGCGAAGGCACTAAGATTCCCTCCACCCTAGAAGACATAGCTTACATTATTAGACATGTAGATGAGAATAAGAGAAAGCATATCGGTGTGTGTATTGATACCTGCCACTTGTTCGCTGTTGGCGACTATGATTTACGATTGGTAGATGAGATCGACAGGTTTTTCAGTGATTTTGATAGAATTGTCGGTTTGGAAAAGCTTACTCTTATTCATCTTAATGATAGTGTAACAGAAAAAGGATCACGTGTCGATTTGCACGAATGTATAGGAGCTGGACACATTTGGAAAGATAGTTTTGATTCTCTGATTCGGTTACTCGACACGTGCAAGCAGAAAGGAATTCCGGCCGTGCTGGAGACTCACGGACTTGATATGAAAACTTTGGCGGTACTCGAAAAAATTAAAAATGAAATTTCATGATTTATTGTGTGATTTGCAAATGTCTCTTTGCGAAGAAGCTGAACAATACATCAAAACTCATAAGAAGAACCTACAGCCTGCTACTCGGGCTAGGCTAGCCACATTTTCTCCCAAGGAACAGGTACAGTGGCTGGTTAACCCCATGGTTATGTTTTGCTTGTCAAAAGTGCAGGCAAGTATTTGGACTGATGTTTCACAAGGAGTGAAGACTGTTGAGGTAGTGAAAACTGCCAAGGTTGAGACAGAGACGCCACCCGATGAGTCCGATTCGGACCATGAGGACGACATGACATTCGGCCTGTTTGATTAAGATTATTGTATTCCTTCAGAAATACAATTATTCACAGAAAACAAGTTTGGCATATTTCCTAGCCACTAAAACGCCTTTTTCTCCTTCCGTTTTTTTGCCGTCCATCGCTCTGAGTATGTTTCTGGCGATTCTCTTGATCACCGTAACCGTTACACTGTTACCAGCTTGCTTGTATAGCTGTGTATCAGAACTATTTGTCGGTAGTTTAAAATCGTTAGGGAAACCTTGAAAATTGAAACATTCTCGAGGAGTTAGCTTTCTGATTCTTCCTGTATCGTCGAGAATAATGGGTACATTGTGTCCTCCACCACCCATATTGGCGGTTAAGGTCGGGCAAACTCCGGATTTGTTCTTGCGAACATAGTGCCTTCGAAACTGATAAACCACGTTTTCAGACGCCGTTTCAGTGATATTTTCCTGCAGAACAGGATAGATTTTGCTATCATCCGTATAATAGTATTTTCTTAAGACTGTGTTCTCTAAGCAGTCACTTATTCCTTTCACCAGTTCGATCTCTGCTGGAAAGCGGAATCTTTTCGCCTCCTTCTCGTTTAGAAATCCGACGATAAATATACGCTCGCGATTCTGAGGTATGTTACCATGCTTAGCACTGTTGAGAACCTTGTACCTAAATGTATATCCAAGATCGTTAAGAGTTTCAGATATAACCTGGAGAGTTCTGCCTTTATCGTGCCCCTTAAGATTCTTAACGTTTTCTAGAAATAATGCCTTTGGTCTCTTAGCGTCAAGTATTCTAGCAATATGTGTGAATAGGTTACCTCGATCGTCGTCGAATCCTTTTCGATGTCCAGCGATAGAGAAGGGTTGGCAAGGAAAGCCTCCCATAAACACGTCGAAAGCTGGAATATCCTGTGTATCTAGGTCAACAATGCTTACGCTGTTTACCTTTTGATCGGGAAAGTTTTTCTCATACGTCCGAATAGCGTATTTATCAATCTCGTTCGTAAAGGTACATTTATATCTTGTAGAAGCATTCTCAAAGCCGAGGCGAATCCCTCCTACACCAGCAAAAAAATCAGCTATGTTGACACTATTCATTTTTGTTTTCCTTTCTTCGGAAACAAAAATCATTTTTCAACCAAAAAGTAACCATTTTTTAGCAGTGCTTTTCAGTCTCACTTCCAAACGCTTTTTACTGCTGTATATCTTCGCCACACCAAATTCGCGAGGAATAATGCCATCGACAACGACCGATTTAGTCGCTTTAGAGCTAACAGCAGAAAGGATCAGGTTGGTTGCATCAAGCTCAAAGTACTGGAAGTACACATTATTTAGCTTGTAGATGATCCATAGGTGACCTAGTTTGGTAAGATTGTACTCTGTCATTACATCATCATATTTTTTGACCAAACCTTTCTGAAAACAGCGGATAATCTCGTTTGCTCTCTTCTCCTGAAATAGAACATCAAGGTTACTTCCGAAAGCTGAAAAATTCTGCAGTAAAGACGATTCCCCTGATAATCCACCTCCGACCATTTTAACAGACTTTAGGTCGATTCCAATCCTCTCATTCCCATCTTCTAGAATCATATCAATCGCTGAACTGCCACTTCCCACGTACGCTCCATCACTGTTCTCCGCAATCATTCGTCCGGAATTGATGTAATTCGGCGAAGCAAACTCGTGGATGCCATATTTTTTGTTCAGAGAATAATAATCAGAAAGATAGCTTCTAAACACTTTTAGACCTTTTCGAAGAGGAAAAGGAATTTTTTTCACCTTGTACAGACTGGCCATATTAATTTTGAACAGGCTGGGACTTCGTATATTCAATTTTGAATACATAGGCTTAACCCCACCTAAAATAAAAATGAATTTAAAAGTTACCCTCTTATCATAAGTAACTTACCTATGCAAACGCAATTCGAAAATAAATCGACCGATTCGGTCGAGTATGATTTTACCCGTGTTAACATTGAATCACAGGGTGATAAGGTCCGACTAGTTGACTCTGATGAGGATACTGGATTGGATCTGTTTTGTTATACGCGTTGTACAAATGATGATGATGACTTTCTCAAGCAGTGTCGAGGACTGGTTTTCAATAACGATAATCTTGTGTTGAAAGCATTCTCGTACACTCCGGAGTATGACCACACACAGATGGACATTTTGGAACAACTGTTGAGTAATTTCAGCAAATGGAGCTTCTACGATGCACATGAGGGAGCGCTGTTACGTCTGTTTCATTTTTCCGGTCGTTGGTTCCTATCTACTCACCGCAAGCTCAATGCTTTCCGCAGTAAATGGGCAACGCGCGACTCATTCGGCTCTCTGTTCAAGCGAGCACTGGAATCGGAGGAATCGACGAATGAAGAGTTCGCAAAACGTCTTCCGAATGGGGAAAACATTCTAGATCGTTTTCAAGCCACCCTGGACAAAGACAAACAGTATATGTTTCTTCTGTGTAACAACTCCTCCAATCGTATTGTTTGTCAACCTCCCAAACGTCCTACCGTGTACCATGTCGGCACCTTTTTGGCTGATGGCAGTCTAAGTATGGAGGTCGACTGCGGTGTTTCCTATCCTCAGAAACACTCTTTTCTCAACATCGACGAGCTACTCGATCATGTTGAGAAAAAGGTTGACCCAAGACTTCTACAGGGTATTGTCTGTTTTGGTCCTGATAACCGACAGGTCAAGATTCTTCACAAGGAATACCAGTTTCTATTTCGAGCGCGGGGAAATGAACCCAGCATTCCCTTTCGTTACCTGCAGGTGCGTATGGACAAGCGTCTAACAGACATGCTCTATTACCTGTACCCCGATTCTGCTGAAACGTTCGACAAGTATGAAAATATTCTCTACGAAATCGCACGCATGATTTTCAACGCTTACAAACAGCGTTTTATCAAAAAGAATTTCGTCACCGTTCCTCACGAAGAGTACAAGGTGGTGGAAATGTGTCACACTTGGCACCTTGCCGATCCCAAGAATAATCGTATCTCTCTTGAGCGGGTGATCTATTCTCTCAATAAGCAACCGCCGACTAATTTGAACAAGATGATCCGTAGGTACAAGATGGAACAGCAAAATGCCACTCAGCCCCGCACTCTGCAGAGTACCAATAGTCCTGCGCTAACCGGCCTTACGCCAGAAGTTTCTCCTGGACTGACTCCTCTCATTTTGAAAAAGGTTCCGGTGCTCAAGCTTCCTAAGTAAATACCACAATTACATTCGAAAGAATATAATTGAAAAATAGATTTCAGCTCGTATAAAGTTAAAATGAAGGTGTTATGTATAGGTGATCCACACATTAAGTCTGACAATATCACAGACGTTAACCTCTTTATCGAAAAATTGTGTCAGCTGATCGAAGCAGAAATTCCCGATCTGATTGTTGTTCTAGGAGATGTTCTACACTATCATGAGCGTGTGCAATCGATAGCAATGAACAAGGCATACGAATTTATACAAAGGCTGAAAGAGTATACCCTTGTCATTATTCTAGTCGGTAATCATGATGCCTATAACAATCAGATTTTTCTATCTGGTAATCACTGGATGAATGGTATGAAGGAGTGGGAAAATGTTATCGTGGTTGATAAAATACTACATCACCATACAGATGATCTACATTTCGTCTTTGTTCCTTATGTACCTCCGGGACGGTTTCAAGAAGCTTTAAACACTAACGAAGAGGATTGGAAAAAAGCAGACTGTATATTCGCACATCAGGAGTTTTATGGATGCAAACTGGGAGCGATTGTCTCGGTAGACGGAGATAGATGGCCATTAGAGTATCCACGAATCGTGTCTGGACATATTCATGGTAAGCAAACGCCGCAAAAAAATATCTACTACTGTGGCTCTGCGATGCAACACGCGTTTGGGGAGAGCGAGCAGAATATTATCGCTGTTCTAACGTGGCCTGGCGGAAAGTTGGTTGAACATGATTTGCAACTTCCCCGTAAAAGAATCGTTTACAAGGATGTATCGGCGATGGAAGACTACAATCCCGAAGAGACTGAAGATAAGATCAAAATCACTGTGTCAGGAGTTTACGATGAGTTCAAGGCGTTTAAAAAGACCAAGAAATACCGCGAACTGATCAAAACAGGCAAGAAAGTTGTTTTCAAGCCGAAGAAACACGATCTGAAGAAGGATGAGCAAAAATTGCTCGATCAAACGGTCGATGAGACAGACTTCAACAAGATTCTTCATAATCTAGTGGTTGCTGAGAAAAATCGTTATCTTTTTCAAGTCCATGAACTGGTGGTTAGAAATCGAGAGATATCTGAAGATGATGTAATTTTTCTTGATACTGATAAATAATCATGAGTTATAACAGACCAGGTGTAACAATGCTCGATCAGTTGCCAGATTTAGAGGAACTAGAGGCCGGAATGGGACCACCCCAAGTGCAGGCCCAGTTTCCCCCTCATGGTGCCGGTCTGCCTCCGGGAACAGAGAGAACGTACCAAAAGTTTATCCGTGGCCAACACAGAATCGATCCGGGGGCTGGTATGATGAACATGGAATACTATGACACGCCAGGAGGATATGGTGCCCCCATGGAGCACAGTAACCAGTATGGAACTCTAGAAATGGGTGTACCATCCCAGCCTCAGCCTCCTCCCGAACCAATGCCTCCCCAACCTCCTCCTGCCCCGTTTATTAACTGTATTGACATCGCTAAACATGTGCAAGATTGTCCAATCTGTTCGAGGTTTTACCGTAATGATACTACTGTGTATATAATTGCTATTGTTGTGCTGGCGATAGTTTGTCTGCTACTGTTGAAAAAGGTTCTGGATGTGTAGATTTTTTAATTTTAAGGTGAATTAAAAAGCTATAAAATGGATGACGAAAAAATAAAGCTAGATCAATACGATACGTTGGTGATATCAGGAGGTGGCGTAAAAGGGTTTAACATTCTAGGAGCGATTCAAGCTTTGTATGATGCTAATCTAGTCAACAACATCACCACTCATGTAGGAACCTCCATCGGAGCGATAATTTCTTATCTGCTAGCAATAGGATACACGCCGATAGAACTGGTTGTTTCAGTATATCAGAATAGGTGCTTAGAGAGAATCCAGCAGTTTAATTTGGTAGCGATGATCAACGGTAACGGTGCGACGACTTTTACTCCCATCTACGAGATGTTGGAAAAGATGACTTTAGATAAGATCGGACACCTTCTCACAATGGCGAAACTTCGGGAAGAATTAGGTAAAACTCTTATCTGTACAACCTACAACATGACAACATGCCGAGTAGAATACTTAAGTCCAGACACTGCTCCTGATCTACCATGCTTAACGGCGTTAAGAATGACAGCTAACATTCCTCTCGTCTTTGACCGTTTCAGATATATGGATAACTTTTATGTCGATGGGGGAATCGCCGACAACTTCTCGATAGACAAAGGAATCGAGTATGGAAAAAAGGTGATCGGAATATACGTAGATCTGAATGAAAAAGCTCTCCAAGACAACCCCGAAGATGGAATGATGAATTACTTTTTCCGCTTGTTACAGGTGCCTGTTATTCAATCTACTCGGTACAAGATCGAGTCTACAAAGGATAAGGCTAGTATAATTAGAATCAAGACCACGCAGTTCAAAAATCATGTCCAATTCGACGTCGATTCGAAGAGTCGTCTGGACATGTTTTCAGAAGGCTATGGGCAGGTTAAAATGAAAATCTAATTTTAATTCTTGTTCTAATAAATGAGACAGGTGATTCGTTTTTACGATAGCAATGACATTTCTCGATCATGGTCAGACTATCAATTACAAACGCGAGAAAATTACATCCAATGGCTTTTTCCTCTTGAAAGTGACGAACCACCGACTAAAATGACGCCTGGTCTTCGCTACAAATTTCAGACTAATCCCAGGCTACGAGCTAAGGTCATTAGAAATGTTGTTCGACTAATGTCTCTTTATGGATACACAGTTAAGATGCAAGACTCTAAACCCGTTGACGTGGAGCAGATTAAACCTTTGCTACGAGAAGAGAACAATGTGGTTTTAGGGCTATATAATGTTGATAATTATCCTCGAATTACACGTATTCTCACGTTTCTGGAGGATATTAGAATGGGAGACCTCGGAATGCTATTTTTTCTGATGTTATGCAGAGCGACCAAAGATCATCCAGATCTAAAACAGAAGATTGATAGTAGCCTAGTCTTTCAACATTGGATCAAGACACAGCCTTATTTGGCCAATAAACGATATGAAGCTGAAGAGGCTTTGTTGGAGCATGAATTAGAAGATTGGGAGAAGACACAATCATCTGAAGAAGGAGTGGAAAATGATGCTTGGTTCGGTTTTAACTCTCCTGTTGTGAGAGGATGTCAGTGGATCGACCCTAAAAAGACCACTGGTAGATATGTAACAGGATCATACGTCGCGTCTGCCGAGTTGGTAAGAGCATGTATGATCTTTGACATGGATCCTCACGCATTGATCTCGGCGTGGCATCGAATGTTAAGATCAGTAGCTATACCGGCACATAATGAGGTAAAACACAAGTCGCTAACAGAACGTGTTATTCATGTAACAAACGCTATTGCCGGCCAGGGAAAGTGTTTTGATGACGATTCCAATAATTTTCTGTATGATCTATTCATGTATAATCAGTGTAACTGCATGTGTTCATCTCTACTGATCTATGCGATATTCGAGGTTCTTGAACCCCAAAATATCTCAAAATTTTGGTTCGTCATTATTCCAAGACATATTTACATACTGTTAAGAGACAAGAAAGGACGATTGCCAGTTTGGAACATAATCGAGGGAACCAGTTTCAACAAGGGAGAAGTGATTACAGAACACAAAACATTATCAGCAGAAGAGATTTTGACTAATCCTGCCACCTTTCTAAATGATCCTGCACCGGTAGTGTTCTTGGAAATGGTGCGCGGATTTAAAAAGAAGATTCGAAAAAAGGTTCCTTATATGATTATGGACCTATTACAGAATACAAGCTTCTGTAGTCACAGCCAGTTCTCCGAAATCATCTGTGTGTATCTCAAAATGTTTCTTCAAATGATGAAGGATATTCATAGTAAGGGTTTGACCAAAAAATATAAGCGGAAATTCTCCAAGATCGTAGCGTTGGAGCCACTGGCATATACGAAGACTAAAGCTGAATTTATCAAAGTGTGGAAGCATTCTATCAGTAAACAACAGAGAAAAGAGCTCAGAAAGATGTACGAAAGAAAATTTCCCGGTTCGGGGTTCCACGTCAATAAAATGAGATCTGTTATCGTTGATCTGATTCCTGAGAATACAATGTTCTTTGATTGTGAAAAATATGAGCCTGTTAACGAGGAGCTTAAGATCTTGTGGGAAAAATACATAAAGGAATACATGTTTGAAACATATCCACCCATCACATATTGGAAAAAGATACGTGATAAGCCTATGGCAGCGATGATATTTAATGAGAGACACATGAAAGAATTGATTACAGACTCGATTAGAAGATTTATGAATTACGTCTCATACATAACACACAATTTAACTGAGATCATGATCAAAAAAACCGGCAATAGCAAGGTGATGATGCAGTATCTCGACGGGTGTTCGACATTCTATCCGGATGAAGAATATATCAGCAAATGGTTTGATGATGTTTTCGCAAAGCCCATAGAGCCCGTAAAGCCTGTGGAATCAAAGTTGATTTCTATGATGCCATCGTTTATGGCCCCACCCTCTTTTATGCGACTACCACCACCCTCATCGTCACGGGAAGAAAAATACAATAGTAGCAGTGATGAGAGTAGTAGTGATGATGAAAGTGATTAAGATTCGATTCCATTTTGGAATCAAATAAGATCTCGGCTCTTACAACGTTCTATTCCACGCTTTGAAATTGAGACGGCCATGACTTGAACTGGCCATTATCTCGATCTCTCCTTCGTGACGATTCTCATAATCTGTATCCAACATGTCGCTCAATTTTCGAATCAGTTCGTTCAATTCATCTGAATCAGAGACATGTCCGGTCACGAACTCGTTCGAATCACTATCTTCATAGTGGTATATGTATAGGTAGCCACGGGGATAGCTTTCCCGTGGATAGATCGCATCTAGGATACTTATATCACACTTTTCTTTCTCCATGTCCTGAAATGACGTAAAGGTTTGGATAAAAATTCAATTTGCTTGGCCTAAATAAATGAACACACCCACATGCCACATCTGCTACGAACAACAAGATGATGGAAGAATGGTCTATCTTCAATGTACTCACTCTTTGTGTGACATATGCCTGACCAGGCTCCATCAACGCGCTTGTCCTTTCTGCCGATCCGTTATTAGTGAAGACATTCTACCAAAAAGGAGAAGTGTCAATTCTATTATTCCCACCGACTATGAGAACATCTACGGAGGGACGTTACGGATTCGTGTTCGTCGTAGAAGAAGGCACCATCGTACAACAAGCGAAATTGAGGATAATATCATTGTTGAGACGAAGAAGATACATGGTAGAGGAACGAAAAGACGTCGGGAAAACCGTCGTAAAGCCAAGTGGGCAACGAGAAATGCTCGTACACGCGCTTTTACTCGATAATCGGACCGTTTCCTCGCTCGTTGCGCCCACACCAGTACAAACCCTTTTCCAGCTTATCATTTAACTCAGGGAGAAAGCTTTGACACACGTTATTCGGATCTCGCATATTTTCATCAGAGTGGTCCCAATAGTGGAATGAATTACAATAAGGTTCGGGTACAACGAGATGTTCCCACCAAAAGTGCTTCTGCACGGAGCGAATGTCATTGTAGGCTTTCATCATTTGGTTTGGATAGTCGAGAATAGATAGACCGTGTACTTTCTTAGCGTGATACCTATTCAGTTCTCGCATATTGAATAAAAACCGTGTTACCTGCTCAGGACAATCATTATTACACTTTTTCAGCAGTTTATCGATCTTTTCCTCTCGTTCGAGTTGCTCAAGACGCATCTTTGCCAACTCTTCCATGCCCAGTAGTTCCTTGATTTTCTTGTAGTATTCCATTTTGTTAGTGTGTTGCTAACAGAATGATTCAATTTCAAAAATTAAGTATACATTCCATCCGGAGGCTTATCAGTCTCTCTTTTCTCATTATTTTTCTTCAGAAACTCTATCGCTGTGTGAATATCCTCTTTCGTCAGAACAAACTTATGCTCCTTAGACATGGAGAACACTCTTCGTGAATGAACCATTTTACACTTGCTGAGAAAGGTTTCGATGTCCCCTCCCGCATTTTTGAAAAAATCCTTGTTCTGTTCGAAGATGGGGACAAGATCTTTTTCCTCGAATGCCGTATCCCATTCCATCTCCTTGATCATCTTCATAAAGATCTGGTATAGCTCTCCCGAAGTGTACTCGGGAATGCGGTGGACCCAGGGAAATCTTCTTTCCAAACCCTTATTCATAGCAAAGAAACAGTTCCTAATCTCATCCTCATAGCCTGCAATAATGCAACAAAAGTCGTTCTTATGTTCGGAAAGAAACCCATTAAGAGTGTCGATGGCCTCTTTAGCAAAACTGTCTCGATCGGAATTGCGTGGAGCCAGAGAGTAGACTTCATCGATAAATAAGACTCCGCCTATACAGGATTTCAAAAGTTTCTTCGTCTTATTAGCTGTCTGCCCAAGATAGCCGGCAACAAAATCATCACGATACGCTATTTTGAACGGACTATCGGCAGATAGAATACCCGTAGCCTGATAAATTTTGCCGATAATTTTAGACACGCTGGTCTTTCCTGTTCCGGGAGGACCGTAGATAGCTGTATGGAGATATTCCTCGTTGCGATTACGCGTGTGCATACCCTGCAGATAATAGATGACCTGATAAAAGACCGTTTCCTTCAAAGAATCCATTCCAACCATCTTATTCAACTCTTCGAGATAAGGAGTGATGCGCCAAAGCATAATAGTATCTAAGTTCCTATAGAACTTGATTGACCTGCCAAGCTCTATCAAATCGTTGATAGAATTTACTGGGGGAGCATCCTGTAGTTTCACTCTAGGTTTAATACGCCTTTTTCTATGTATTTGTTCCATATCTGAATGTGCGGTCCTTTTTCTTTTTAGCATTATTTATTTGTGTCGCACATATTTTAAGCCTGATTATGTTTCTATTCCTGTTAACAAGGTTGCTATCATATTTTTCCAGTGTCCAAACACACAGTTGCTCAGTTTTCGGCTCGATTCCATTTCCCGACGATCATCTCCGGTAAACTTAATGATGGGAGTTTTAGCCCAAAAATCATAGTCCTTGCATAGTCGTTTAACCCTCTGCTCAACACTGAGCCTTCCACGACGGAACAGCCTATACTTTAGAGCAGTCTCAGTCGCATCAAATAGAACTATGCCATTCTGTGGATATTTGTAGTATTGCAAGACCTTTTGAGCTGCAATATGTTGCGCAAGATACTCTGGGTCGTCAAAATCAGGAATCTTTTGAAAATCGACGCCCAATTCCTCAACATCTTCTAGCCAATCTTCTACTCTATCGTAGTCTTCGATCTCTGTGAATGTGTCGCGCCACTTTTTGATAAACCGGCTATGTTTGGGACAAGCGAAAAACCAGTTTTCGATCACCTTGTATCTCTTTTTTGAGGTGAACTGGCTACTATAAAAGCCGATGTACTCGATCTTTTTTCCACCACGGTGCTTTCTTCGAATAGTCTCAAACCAGTCATCGAACGATTGTGTACAGATAGTAGATGAATCTATCCATATGCCACCATACTTATATAAGACATAGATACGAACAAAGTCTGACAGCCTTGTGTAGTTATTTTCCTTGGCGTGTATGAAGTTCTTGATATCTACTTCAGGAAGCCATGTCTTGATGGTTTTCATGGAAATTACGTTAATCTCATAGTTAGGGTTAAAGAAACGCCACGTCTTGACACATTTTTCGACTGTATCTGGAAGTTTCTTCTTGTCCCAGAATGTCCAAATCTTTTTGGGTATGTTCATTTATTAGAATAAAAATGATTCGGAACCAATGTTATTTCTGAATAGTAGTAAATATGGGAATTAAGTCGTTATCCAAGTTTTTGCGAGACAAATGGCCGGATCTGTTTGAACTCGTTCATATCTCAGAGTATCACTTCAAGAAAGTGGCCATCGATACATCTCTCTATCTATGTAACTTCAAAGCTCTTTACGGCGAAGAGGGCTGGCTAAGAGCTTTTATTAAGCTGGTCGCTTGCTTGAGAGAAAATGAGATTCACTGTGTTTTCATCTATGATTCGGGCTCTCCTCCAGAAAAAGACGCTGAGAAAAAAGAGCGTGCTGAACAGAGAGCAAAGATGGAGGAGCGTACTTATCGACTGGAACAGGCTATTGATAACTATCATCAAAACGGTATCATTGAAGATGTCTTACTCGAATTTCAGGAAAAACGAAAGATTAAACACGCCAGTCTACTTCGACCTGGACATGTATCGATCAATATCGGTGCTATAGAGTATGCAGTGGCAAAGATGCGTAAACAGCTGTTTCGCATCACTCAGAATGACTTTGCGGTTACTAAACAGCTGTTTGATCTATTAGATGTTCCTTACTTTGACGCTCCTTTAGAGGCTGAAACTATGTGTGCTGATCTATGTAAACAGGGGAAAGTTGATGCGGTATTGAGCGAAGATACAGATGTGCTTGCATATGGAGCCCCAGTCTTTTTGACGAAGTTTAATACTAGTAATGGCGGATGTTATCAAATCCGTTATGATCGAGTCTTAGAAGAATTGGGAATGACGCCGAAGCAGTTTCTCGATTTCTGCATCATGTGTGGTACCGACTACAATAAAAATGTAGCAGGAATCGGTCCAGCCGGTGCATACAAGCTTATCAGTGCACACGGGACTATTGAGGATGCGATTAAGAGTATCGACAAAAAGAAGGATACCACTGTGTTGAATTACGTTCGTTGCAGGGAACTATTCAAGAAGTATCCGCGAAGTAATGTCAAGGTTTCCTATTGTGGATGTCCGGACTTTAACGCTTTGCAACAGTTTCTATTTCGAAAGAATTTGGGTATGAATGTGGAATCGCTGAAAAAGGCCTTTGTACATAACACAGTGGTGTTTCAAGATGATGAGGATTAAAAAGAAACATAGCTATTAATAAATTATGTATGCAACAGCATCTGAATATCTAGGCTTATATCAGCAACCCAGATCGACATTATTTCAAAAGCAGTATGTATCTCATCCTAGTCACACTGTCACTCCTCCTGTTAAAGAACACTTTGTGGATATGACTTGGAAAGAGGAGCACATTTCTGGTACCGCTAATCCTGATATATGGGGCCCACCTTACTGGTTTAGTCTACATGTTAGCGCCACTCACTATCCCGAAAATCCCAGTCCAATAGTGCGAGAAAGAATGAAGAATCGTATCCTTGCCATTCCTTACGAGATTCCTTGTGCTGGTTGCCGACCGCATGCTAGCGCATTCATCGAGCAGAAACGTAATGAACTCGACTCGATCGTCAGTAATCGACATTCTCTGGGAAGGTTCTTTGTTGATTTTCACAACAAGGTGAACGAGCGGTATGGAAAGCCCAAATGGACCTATGAGCAAGCTTATGCTTACTATTCTGGTAACACGCGTGTCAGACATATGGGTTACAAATAGACATTCTGTAAGAAGTCTTACAGAATTAACCTTGAAACGCTTCTGGAGGAGTGGGAGGAAAATGCATGCGGATGATCGATGTTACAAGCGTAGATTTGGTTTGTTTTCGTGTGCCAACAAGAGTCTTCGGTAGAGACCAAGGAATTACTTTTTTCTCTGGTTCAAAGATACAAACAGTGGAGGTCGACATTATTAAACATAATCCTCCGCTTTCGTTTCTTCATTTTTAAATAATCTGTCAGGGACTAAATTGAATCTAGAATAAGTTGTAAATAAATTTAAAGTATGGAGCAAGAAAACGCTTATGAAAAAGTATATTCCGAACTTAACAATAATCTAATCCCCTCTATCCTCTACAAGCTGGAGGATTACAATTTCTATGGACACTCTCCAGTAGATACAACTTCATATCTGGACATTCTAGCCAACGACATAGCTTTGGCTATTCTAAGATCATACAAACTTAAAAATAAAAATGATTAAACATACTCTGAGTAAAACAAGTAAATGACCGATGAAGATGTAAAATTAACTAAAAAACAAAATGAAGCCTTTTCCCTCATAACTGCTGGCAAAAATGTGTTTATCACCGGCCCATCGGGTACAGGTAAAAGTCTGGTGATCAAGTTGTTTCGAAAGCTGTATGGCAGGGAGAAAACGATTGCTATTACCAGTACAACTGGTATTTCTGCTCTTCTTTTAGGTGGTACAACTCTTCACTCCTACTTAGGTATCGGTCTTGGTACCGGATCAGTAGAAGCTTTAACCGCCAAGATTCTAAAGATACCTTACCTACGAGAAAGATGGAAAAGGCTCGATGTCCTCATTATCGATGAGATCAGTATGTTGTCCCCAGAGCTTTTTGACAAGATCGAAGCGATTGGGCGTGCTGTTCGTAGCAAGGGGCGACTACTAGCAAAGGATGAACAAAAACCGTTTGGAGGTATCCAGCTAGTGTTATCAGGTGATTTTCTTCAGCTTCCCGTGGTAAAAAGCGACGACTTCTGTTTTGAGGCTGAATCATGGAATAAGTGTGTTGATCACACTGTATACCTGTCAAAGATTATTCGCCAAGAAGACAAAGAGTTTCAAACTGTTCTTAACGATTTGAGATATGGAAATGTGACGAAAAGGGCCAAGAAACTACTCATGACAAGAGTGGGAGTCGAACTCAAGAATGATCTTGGAATAAAGCCCACGGTCATACACACAACCAACGCTGCTGTCGATGAAATCAATGAGGAAGAGCTGGATAAGTTGGTCGAAGCGGATCCCGAATTAGAGTTTTTCCAGTACAACATGGAAATCTATTTGTATGAGTTTGTGAAAAACCGTGAATACGTCATAGATAAGTATCGCAAAAGCTGTATTGCGCCTGATGTTTTACAACTGTGTGTAGGAGCACAGGTAATGTTATTGTGCAACCTAGATCTGGATGCTGGATTGGCTAATGGCAGTCGTGGCGTAATTACCAATTTTATCGAAGAAAGGCCCGTCGTTCGTTTTCTAAACGGTCTAGAGCGTGTTATCGACTACAACGTATGGGAAGTTGAACAGGATGACAAGAAATTGATGAAAATGACTCAGATTCCGCTAAAGGTTGCTTACGCGATTACAACACATAAAAGCCAAGGATGCACATTAGACTATGCGGAAGTGGATCTGAGCAATGTGTTTACCTGGGGCATAGTATACGTTGCCTTATCGAGAGTCAAGACACTACAGGGATTAAGTATCTTGTCGATAGATTTCGAGTCTGTTCAAGCTCATCCGAAGGCGATAGAATTCTACAAAAAATTATAGATTGTAAACAGGTTTAAAAACAGACTACTATCAAGTAACACAGTAACAATGCCTAAACCAAAAGCGCAAAAAGCCCCAAAATCAGTTGAGAAGAAGACAGCTAAACCTTCCTCTCGTAAGCCTAAATCTAAGAAAGAGGAAGCTACAGTTGCTCCCGAAACCAAAACGGTTACCGAATCCGTCGCCGAAACGGTTGACGAGACCACAACCGAATCGGCCGTCGAAACTAAAAAGAAGCGCCATGTTCCCACTAAGGAGTCTGTCGAACAAGAGTTTGACGAGCTTGTAACCTCTATCGAGGAGGAAATCGCCCGTCTTCGTGAGTCGACCGCTAAATCAAAGGGTGTCAAGTTTCTTCGCACCGTTAACAAGAAAGTTAAGACTCTTCGTGCTCATACTCTACGTGTTACTAAGCAACGTAAGCGCACCGGCCGTAAGAATAACTCCAACTCGGGCTTTCTCAAGCCGGTAGGAATTTCCGAAGAGTTGGCTAAGTTTACCGGTTGGGATCCTTCCAAACTACGAAGCCGTGTTGATGTAACCAAGTTCATCTGTGCTTACATTAAGGAAAAGAAGCTGCAGAATCCTGAGAATGGACGGGAGATTCGTGTTGAAACCGATCCTAAGCTTCAGAAACTATTGAAGTATGATAAGAAAAAGGATGACAAGCCTTTGACCTACTACAGTCTTCAAACGTACCTGAAGCCTCACTTTAAGAAGGATGAACCCAAGAAGGATGAACCCGAGGAGAAACCCGCGCCCGAACCTACACCCGAACCGGTAAAGGCTGAGGAAGTGGAGAAGCCCAGGAAAAGGAAGCAACGTCGTTAAGAATTATATCAATCCTCTTGATATAATTATATAGCCATCCTACTAGAAACAGGCGTCTCTTTCGCCTGTGCAGACATAATCTTTCCTCCACTTCTGAACATCGTTCTCATCATCTGTGTCTTTTGATTCTTAGAATAGGGAGCAAAATTTGCTATCGGTCCAGTGCTAAGATCAGGAAAAGAAGGACCGAACGGTGTTGTACAACAGTTGGGTCCGAGGGGATGATCGTTGTTGCATCCCGGTTGACCATACCCAAGACCAGGGTTGAATATATTGTGACAATCAGCCATATTTATTATATGTTAGAAAATAAAATGGATATCGACAAAACTCTGCACAAGTGGTACGAAGCGAAAAAAGAGCTGGACGCACTGGAGAAAAAAATTGCAAAGTACAAGCTCGAAATCGGTAAGGAAATGAACCGTAAGGAGACAGACAAGCTTTCAGCAGGTGGCTATACGGTGTCAAGAAGACGTAATACACGATCATATATTACGAGAGATAGTGTGCCAGCTAATTTGTGGAAGGAGTATGCGACTCGATGCAATTATGACGCGTACTATCTAGTAAGACGGTAGTCACCTCATCTTTCCCGTTCGTCCACTGTTTAATACCCGCACAAACCTTTCTGCGTAACTCACTATTGCTGAGAACTTCATCAACGACCGCGATCTTCTGATACGGAGTAAGCTGAACACTTGAGTGCTTCTCGATAGCCTCGTAAATCTTCATAAACATGATTATAGTCTCTGCAGTGTCCCAGTCCTTCATGTACTCGTTAAAAAACTCTCTAAATTCAGGATGCTCCATAACATTAGCCAAACGACGAAAGTGCTGATTACGCTTGTAAATCTTTCTCCCTTTCTGTTCAGCATGATCTTCAACAGCATTTGCAACAATAAGTTCGCTCATTTTATTTATCGCTAGTTTTTCTGTTGCAAAAACAATTTTATCTCTCCTAAATAAATGAGTTCACCGCAACCTGAAGAGACTAAACCTTCTGTTATGGAGGATAATGTTCACATTAATGTAACAGTCGTCAATAATGGGAAAGAAGACGACAAACATCAGTGTCCAGCCTGCTCCGAATCTTTCGACAACGGAACAGGGTTGAAATATCATATTCGTCGCGGATCATGTGCAGGCATCGAACATGATGAGGAAAAACTTAAATTCTACTACGATACAGCTCTCAAGGATCTTGAGAAAGTTGTTGGTTCTACAGAGGTCACCGCTTATAATATCTTTGAATTCACGGTCAGTTTGGAACAGGCTGTGGAAAGATACGAGGGATTGTGTGGCAAGGAGAAGAAACGTCTAGTTATGAGGACGATGGAGGAATATATGAAGAGTCACGAATGTGACATGGCCATTCTACAGTTTTTATCCGGCTTTATCGACATCTCCATCGTCTTGGATAAAGGACAGGAGATAATCAAAACCGTGGCCGAAAGTACGGTACTGTGTTGTTCCGGATTTTCGGCTCTCTGTTCTCGAGGTAACAAGAAGGGAAAAAAGAAGTGCGGAACGAAAAATTAAAATTGATTTGCTATAATCGGACTTAAAAATTTAATAGATTATAACAAACACAAAATGAGTACTTCCAAAAGTGAACGAAAGAATCAAGTAACCCCAATTAACGACTTTGACGTGAAACGAATGATCTTTTCGGAACCACAGCCTGGGTCTATCAAGGATACCACAATCACATTCAAACGAGTCTACATTAGCGTGCTGAATCCTGATGGGTCGATCGGAGATCTTATTCTCGAGACCCAAAAACTGTTTTCTTTCGGTGTGAGTGAAAACAAGGATGTTAAAACGCAAGAGGTCAATGGTCACGTGCTTCCTATCTGTCTACACAATCGTAAGGGTCCGTCGGAAGAAGAGATTGCATGGGTGGAAAAGTTTAACGAGATCGTTGAGCAATGTAAGGAATATCTCCTTCAGAATAAGGAAGAGGTGGGACTGTACGATCTTGAACGAGCTGAACTAAAGAAGTTCAACCCTTTGTACTACAAAAGGGAAAGTAATGGCAAGATTGCTGAGGGAGCCGGACCGGTCCTATATGCAAAGCTTATCGCTTCCAAGAAGACCAACACGATCAAAAGCATGTTTTTCGACAAGGAGGGTGAATCTATCGAGCCTCTGAGCCTGTTGAAACAGTATTGCTTCGTCAATGCTGCTATCAAGATCGAATCGATCTTCATCGGTCAAAAGCCGTCTCTACAGGTGAAGCTATACGAGGCTATCGTCGAAACTATGGATACCACGATGCAACCTCTGCTATCACGTCCCAAGGCATCTAAGCGTGTCATGACAGGTTCTGCAAAAAATATGAACGAAATGACAACTAGAAAGCCTAAACCCAAGCCTAAACCAAAGGCCAAGCCTAAGGGTGATTCGGATGCAGACTCGGACGGGGAGGTTATCGATTCCGAATCTGACGAAGAGATTGGAGATGGTGGAGACCCGCAACCCAAGCCCAAACCAAAGCCTAAACCGAAGCCTGCACGCAACATTCGCAGGGTGAAGAAAAGCGGATAAGTTCTTTTATATCTTGATCTAGATATAAATGGAGAGGATAAATATTTGTTATACTTGTGGTCTCGAAAGTTGGAACGGTAAGCCTATTGCTCTGCGACAGGTGCATCTATCCGACGATAGTTATATACTCCAATGTCCTAATTGTCTCTCTCACATGAGGTTTACGAATATCGTATTTCTTAATACGTGTGTAGAATGTGGTTGCACCATTCCAAATGGTAGAAGAAAGTGTTGCGCCTGTATCCGTCCATATAACAAGCGTGCTCTACAAAAGGAGTTGATCGCGATGGATTTTGATGGTGTGCAGAGAAAGTATTGTGTCGATAGGGATACGATCATCGCCTGGATCAATAATTAATGATCACAGCCGTATACACCGCACTCGCGACAGTACTGTAAAACTACGATATCATAATAGGGATCAAAGCTATCTATTTCTAAGTCTAGTTGTGTGAAACCATCGTAAAACAAGTAGATAATTGTTAGTGCTTCATCAGGAATATTTTGCTGATATTGTGAGAGAATCTTTAGTAGATATTCATGTCTTCTTCCTTCCAAAAATACTTTTCCATAGCTTGGAATATACTTATCTGGATTGTAGCGAACATAAAGAACCTTTTCTGTTCCGATATCAAAATATATTTGACGCATTCTTATTAACTCACAACTACAGTTGTAATTCTTTCTATTGTGTTGGAATTCATCAACCTCCAGCACAATCACTCCCCACTGAGTTGGTATCACAAAATCAGGTCGTCTATTGGAGCAACCATCAGGGACTTTTTTATCCCACGATTCGTATATAATTCCGACACTTTCCAACAGATACTTGACTGTTTCTTCCTTAAGTTTTTTCTTAATGGGTTTCTTGGTTTTGATCGTATTTCGACATGCATCACATATATGTATTCCTGTTTCAACAAACACCTCTAGACAGATTGCGCATACGTTTTCCATATATATCGCATCGTTCGTAGTGTGATTTGAGCAATAAAACTTCTTATCATGTACACAGGATGCACGATTACGACAACGGGTAAATGAACATCTTCTGTAAGGGTTGTTTATCATCTCGTCGGTCTTGTGTACAGTGCAGTGATCTGGAGAAAATCCGAGAAGACCATAGTTGGGTTGCGTAGTGCAACCAGGGTGTTTACACTGTTTATTCATCACATCAATATAATTCGAAGGAGCGTGTGACTTGCAGTACTCGGCATCCTTTCCCGTTCCTCCTAGCTTTCCGTAGATAGGTATTATAATGCAATCAGGGTGTTTACACCGTTTATTTACTACATCGACATAATTCAAAGGAGCGTGTGACTTACAGTACTCGGCGTCCTTTTTTGTTCCTCCTAGCTTTCCGTAGCTGGGTTGCGTAGTGCAATCGGGATGTTTACACCGTTTATTCACTACATTAACATAATTCAAAGGAGCGTGCGACTTGCAGTACTCGGCGTCCTTTTTTGTTCCTCCCAACTTTCCGTAACTGGGTCGTGTGGTGCAATCGGGATGTTTACACTGTTTATTCACCACATCAACATAATTCAAAGGAGCGTGCGACTTGCAGTACTCAGCATTCTTCCCCGTTCCTCCTAGCTTTCCGTAGCTGGGTTGCGTAGTGCAATCGAGATGTTTACACTGTTTGTGCGTTACATCAACATAATTCAAAGGAGCGTGCGACTTGCAGTACTCAGCATTCTTCCCCGTTCCTCCTAGCTTTCCGTAGCTGGGTATTATAATGCAATCGGGATGTTTACACCGTTTGTGCATTACATTAACATAATTCAAAGGAGCGTGCGACTTGCAGTACTCGGCATTCTTTCCACCTAGCTTTCCGTAACTGGGTCGTGTAGTGCAACCGGGTTGTTTACATTTCTTAACCATTTTACGCAAATCTTACTTCAACTATCTTTTTCATTCGTAAAAATCTATAAGACATACTCTTATAGATATAACCCATTATCTTCGTTTCTTTCCCTTCTTTTTCGATTTTCTAGCAACCACCACTCTTCCAGAGCAGAAGTCATCGACCTCATAAGGAGGTTTTCTCAGCGAGTAGTCTAGGCAATCGTTAGTGCTTCCCATGTTTCTAACCTCGTTTAGATCACAGTCGATGATCGCATAGCGGTTAAATTTTTTCACATCCTTCGTATCGAGATCATCCCATATGTACCTAAAATGTACCATGAAAAAGGCCAATATGCGATGTATGTCTCTGTCCGGTACTTTTTGACCGATAACCTCCTTGAAAAGATCTGTCAAATCTTTGTTACTGGTATAAAACGAATTGAGAAGAGCCCAGATATACCTTTTAATCACTACTAGAGGCAGTATCTTTCTCCGATATATCGATTTTATCGCCTTGTCCGTAGCACGTTTTCCACCGATTATGAACAGATGACACCACCAGATAGCCCACATATAACAGAAGTGGTTTTGGGAATCCGCATTTTGAACCGCATAGAACCAACCTTTGTCACTCTTTTTTTCCTCCACAAACCCTCCTGTCGGTTGTAGGCTCTCACATCCTCGAATATTCGGAACGATGGGGTTGATTCCGAACAGAGCCTTAGCGATAAGCTTGAATTTCGGTGTATAATAACTGTGTTCGCTATCTTTATCCGTGGCCTGCATGCTATCAAACACGATCACCGTGTTACCGTTACGAATAATTATCCCATAATGTCCAACATCGCCCAGATCTAGTGATACGTGAAGAATGAGTTTTTTAGCCGACATATCATGTTCCCTTTTGAGAGATTTAGCTTTCTTTTCGATACCAGCAACACTCTCAGGAAAGTTGTAAGAGCCTAGAAATTTATATCCTTTCTTGTTATCCTCCAGAATAAAGTCAAAAATCTGCTCGATAAACCCATGCGTGTTTTTCATTTGAGAAACAATTTCTGACGCATTCTCAATTAGAACAACATCCAATGCTCCGCGACGTATCAACTCTTTCTGCTCGCTATCTAGTTTCTTATAGATGCTCGGAAAAGAGGTTTCTAGCGGAGTGCAGAAAAACTTGCTTCTACATTCGTTCGCATGAGCAATTTGATGGCAACACTGATTAAATTTCAAAGCCTTTGTACTCATTTATTCGAATCAGAAAAATTTTCTGTACTTACATCGCAAAATCATTTTAAAATTGAAATCTCGTCTCCACTACCGTTATTGCCTCAAATGACAGACGTAAAAGACTACCAACGTGATCTAAATACCAATGAGAGTTCTAAACGGCATTTTATCGACGCGGACGCTGATGATGAGTCAGAAGACTCAGATCAGAACGAGGTTCGTATCATCGCTCCTGTTCGTAACCGGAAAAAGGGACATCTCGATGAGATGGTGATGGAGCAACTTCTAGCACAGCAGAGAGCATACATAAAGGCTCAGAAAAGAATCTGTAAACTACAGACAGAAATAGATACTGAAGAGGTCAGAACACGTTATCTTAAACTAGATCTGAATAACGCACAGGTCAAAGCTGATGAGGAAAAGGAAACCCGTTTGAAAGTAGAAAAAGAGCTATACAACGCTCATGTAGAAAACTGGGTCTTCCGCTTGTTGATGGTATTATTTATGTTTGCTACAGTATACTCGAAGATGATGTAATTTATAAGCAGATTACGCTTATAAATTTAGTCCTCATCCTCATGAGGATCTCCCAAAACGACTTCTCCGTTCTTTTTAACGTACCACATATGATTGTTCGCACACATTAACTCTCCAATCTCACAGTGACAAGAATAGACTGCTTTCTCATCGCACGCTGGACAGGAATCGGTTTTTTGAACCTCTGTATCGACTTCATTACCAAAGGTTGCATAAGAACCATGATTCTGAGAAGAAACATAAGCGTCTTTAGCTTTCTCATCATAGACTTTATAAGTACCGCCACCACCAGAGTTGTTTTCAGGTTGTACATATCCCATTGCAGCCAACTTGGCATCGAGGGATTCACGCGCTTGTTGAATATTACTCATTTTTATACAGCAACACGATTCTTTAAACACCTAGAAAATTTCGTTTCATTCCTATCAGCGAAACATAGAAGACCGCAGCGATAATTATCGCCACAGCCTTCGGCTTTTTCATGCCAAAAAATACAATGATAAATACTAGGATACATATAAGGCTGATTAATAATTTACAGGACATGTTAGTGGTGTGCGTGGTCATATCCCGTTCTGCCATGATGATGAAGGCGATCAGAAATATGGGGACAAACTCCCAAAAAGACATTATCTTGTTGAGAACAGGATGGTTAATGAACATTTATCTTAGACAAGATTAAGTTGCTGATACTTGTTAGCTAGGTAGAGAAAGGAATCAAACCACTGCCAGATTACATCTTTATCCTTCTTATCTACTCTAGGAGAGAGCCAGAGACGTTTAAACTGATTGACCTTGCTACTCTTTTTCTCATCAAACTTTTCAAATAATACGTTATGGTTGAGGAAAAAGTTATCATTACGTTCCTTTACCTCGTTCCGAAGAGGGAGAAGTTGTGCACAAATATACTTCATAACATCTTCGATAGGAATCTGGTCCTTCACGAAGATGCGAAATATGACAAAATCTGGCTCCTCCGGAAAGGACTCAATCAGCTCATCTAGAAAATCGACTAGCTGTTTCTTTAACTGTATTAGTAGTTCAAGCTCAGAAGACATTTATCGTAGTTACTTATCTTTTAAGCTTCCAATACAGTTAAAATTTTTCTTTTCATACTCGATATCCTCGATAACCGCCGTAATTATGTCGCCCATGCTGATGGTAGTGGCGCCCTTTTTGTACAGTTGCTTACTCTTGCTGTACCTGTATGAACCCATCTTATCCTTAGAGATGAAAACCTTCATCAAATTCTCTACTTCGATCAGAATCCCATGTTCAAAAATCATAAAAACCTTGCCCTCAAATTCATCCCCTACCGCAGGTTTAAGGGACCGTACAGTGAACTTAACGGTGAAAAACACCCCAGATCCGGTTGAAGAGATGCTATTATCCAGAATCTCGATGTTTTGACCCGAATCGACCACGTAGCCGTACTCTTGATCACAATGACCGTTCATCTTTTTTTGTATCTGCTTTCTGATACTGTCAACCACTTTAGGTCCGAGGCAACGTGCCTCCAAGCATATTTTTTCTGTGACTGTTCGCTCGTTCATTCCAATTTTAACTTTGACAAGGGTTAAAATTTCAATTTATAGAAATTAAGTATGTAATCCAATCGCCCGACAAAACGGGATAGTATACTGTGTACGCGTCCATTCACTACATAGGTTAAATAACACTGTGGTAACCAATACTACTGTACCGCAAATTAGTACCTGTACTTTGCATGACATTTATTATATTAATTCTTGCCTTAAAAACGTATATAATAAATGTCAGATATGTCCGAATCAGAGAAACAAAATTTTATTGCCACGGTAGTTAACAATAATTTTCTAATGCATCTTCATAGGTTAAATTTACTGGAAGAAATTTACGATTGTGAAACCGAGAATGAATTTGAGAGTAAAGTAGACAGTTATATTCGCTCAAAATTTTGGGATGAAGGGGAGGAAGAAATACAGCGAAAATTATTGGACCAGTACCGCCCAAAATAAGTTAAATCAGGATCTTACATTCTTCAATTCTCGTTCAAACGATTGTTTGGCGTTCCAAGCCCCTTTACATCCGGGTGTGTACCAGATCTCTTGAATAACCGGAAGATACCTTTTCAAACGGAGAATAGGATGCATTTTCTTGATCCAGGCCTGTAATTTAAGGAGTAAACTGATCTGGGAAGGTTTAAGTATCTGATCGTGAAGACAATACAATTCATCGCTGAGTTGTCCATTATCCAGCCGACCGGAACAATTCCCCGTTCTTTTTCCTTGAAAATATCGACCATGATAGTCCAGTTGTCCATTTGCATTCCATATTTTCCATTCACCCTCATATTCTCCATGAACAAAATTACCTCGAGCGAACTGTCCATTGGCATACTGAAATGTCCATTCACCCTCTTCTCGATCTTGAACATAATAGCCCTGTGTGAAAACTCCATTCTCGAGCCAATGTTTCCATTCACCCTCCATTTTTCCATGTATATATTGTCCTTGAGACCACAATTGTCCATTCTCCTGCCAATCTTTCCACTCTCCTTCTTTTTGATCTTGTATGTAATGTCCTTGAGACTCCAATTGTCCATTCTCATACCATGTTTTCCACTCACCCTCCTTTTTCCCTTGATTCATCCATCCAGATTCTTTAATTTTTCCATCCTCATGATAGATCTTGATTTCTTCCATCTTCTGATTGTGAAATCAAGATCTCTTAAGTTTCAATTTTTAAGTATATACACAGCCAGAAATATCAAAACAGCCAGAATGAAATATATCACGTAAAGATACTTCTTATCATCACGTTTCTTATACTCTACTTTGGAGATATTGTATCTGTTCTTAAGGTCTGTTAAAGGTGCATTAGTCCCATGCACAAGGTGTTCCCAAAACTGTTTGCATTCACGATCGCAATCTCCTAGTTGACAGGTTTTACGACAACAATCGATGATAAACTGCTTGTTGTCGTTCATACAAGCCGAATCGAGAAGAGGAAAGGTCCCACACTCGTGATCGTGAGCACACTGTGTGATCTCTTTCATTCCAGGGGAAGGATATGATAAACAGACGTTCTCACAGTTTTTCGTCATCTGTTCACACTGATTATGGCATTTTTCATGATTCTTATAGTTGGCTAGTTTCCCATCCGGGCCGTAAGTACCGTGACACGATCTATAACAGTTACCGATGTAATCTTTACACGAGTTGATACAACACATGATTACATCCATAGAATCATTGTCCGTAAACTCCTTCTTTTTCGGATCCCAAAAGCCTTGGCAGAAGGGTAGCTGTGCAGGCTCTAGCTGATAACTCATTTATGTTAGTTGATAAATTGTTTGATAAAGTCGGTTTTCTCATAGATGGGAACTCCCAAATCATCAGCCTTTTTCAGCTTTCCCGTTAATCGTCCACCTTTGACAGCTACAATAACTGCGGTGGTATTCTTGGAGACTGAGGATGTGACCTTTCCTCCACGTTCGGCAATATCTTCTTCTAGTTTCTTATCTCGAAATCCGGTCATAACGTACTTGTGACCTTTCATGCTATCCGACACGCGTTTTTCCTCCTTGAATGTAGCATACTTGCTGATTTTTTCGATGAATTTCCTCGCATTGGGAAGATTATCAACCACCTTTTGCGCCATGATATCAGAAAATCCTTCTACGCTGAGGATACTGTCCATAACCTGTTGACGTGACATTCGTTGTGACATAGATAATAGATTGGGAAAATCTAGGAGAAGCATATCCATTCGCTTTCTACCGATGCCAAAGCCAAAGATTCCGGATGCTCCTAACACTACAGACAGTTTTGCATTCTGTAATCCCTCGTGAATATTAGTGTGAATACGTTCTGCTGATTTTTCCTGAAATTCAGGCACCTGAAGCAATCTTTTCTTACTGGCTGATAGTATCTTCATCAGGTTGTTAAGTCCGTTGGCAAACATCTTTTTAACGGTGGCCTCAGATACGTGCTTGATACTCAGCTTGGCGAAGAATGATGAGATAAGCTTAATGCACATCGTATCTTCTACTCTTTTGACGATAACATTGACGTGATTAGCATCCCAAACATAATCAACACTTGGCATCTGAGGCCGACTGGATTTCTTGACGACTCCAACGATGTAAGGAATAACCTCTTTACTTCTGGTTACGGTAATGATTGCGCCCGGACCCAGCTTATTATCCTCAACATACTTTGCATTATGGGCTGTAACACGTTTCATTGTGATATCATCTAATTTTACTGGTTGAATAATGGCGACAGGCTTTAGTTGTCCCCATTTACTAACGTTCCACTCGATGCTACGAACTGTGGTTTCACGCATCGCATCTCCAACAGGCATCTTGAAAGCAAACATGTAATCTGGGTTTCCCGAAGTGTTGCGATCATAGGGAACATCGGCCTGCACGATCATTCCATCGATATCATATTTGGTCTCCTTTTTGAAGCGTAGATATGTCTTCATCAGATTTTCCATACTGATATCGTCAGACTTTTCCCACATCGCCACTGTGAATCCTAGTTTCTTCAGTGTCTTCAGCTGTTTACTGAGTTTAGGCATGCTATCACCAACGATCTCATATGCGACAAATGTTACATCCTTCAGTCCGTGACGAGCTGTTTTGGCGCCGATGAGTCCTGAAACCATATTTCGGGCATTTTTATAGTCCTTACCTCCTACGGTAGCTAGTCCTCTTTCATCACCCTTACGCTTATAGGGAAGAAAATCATTCTTGCTCATAATGAGTTCTCCTCTCACAGCGATATCTCTATCCAGGTCCTTGGGAATGCTTTTAAAGTATGGTGCAAGATATGAAATATCCGCTCCTTCCACACCATTTCCACGGGTGTAAAGCTTAATTCGTCCCTTTTTAACCACGACAAGACATGAAACGCCGTCTAGTTTTTCAGCAAAGACATATTCGGTAGCGGGATTATCACGAGCCCATCGGTTTAGCACGTCTTGTTCATCCGGAGTGATCTTGTCGGCGCTTCCAAGCCAGAAAGGTAGCTTTGTGCGATTTTCCCCTTCACGAAGTTTCGCTCCTACAGGAGGAACATATTTTGCGTCGCGTCGTGTCAATGTATCTTTGATCATATCGTAACGAGCATCACTGACTGGAGATTCTCCTTCATTGTAGTATTTGTCGTCTAAATAGAGCTTGAGTTTGTGAAGATTCTTTAGTGATTCCTTATCAAGATAAGCCTGTAGCTTATCTATCGGTATTTTGTTTATTGTTCGTTCCATGTTGTTGTTTTTGTTTTCTAACTAGAAACAAAAACAATTTTAAACGCCTAATCTTATTCCATCTCAGCCTTGAAATATTTCACCATCAAAGGCTTTCGAATCTGACGCAGTTCCTGTGCGATTTCACTTAGATCCTTTCCAGATAACATCTCTTTCTTGACGTAGCGGATTTTATTAGCCAAGTCATTGCACTCTCCTCTACAGGTACCCTTCTTGTCCAGGCTAGCACCTTCTTCAGCTAGAGCCTCGATGGTCATAAAGTGCTTCTTGATACAGTCCTCGCACCTTTTACCCGGATTGTTGCAATGATCTTCCAATAAAATCAGCTGTTTGGCGCACTCATAGAGATTAAACTCTGGTTCCATAATAGGCAACAATTTCTTGTTACTACTGCAACCTCCTGTGCAAACCTTTTCCTCTTCTTCAAAATTCTCAGCCGAGGAGCATTTCCACGTGTTAAGGATAGCGGAGTATACGAGGTAAGCGATGATAACGATTCCCAGTAGCACCAGCGGATTCATACTTCTTATAGGCACAAGGTATATCATCACAGCTATCACAACCAACAACACTACTTGCCACTTTATAGGCCAGAGCACTTTTTGATAAGCCATTTATAATAGCGATCAAAATTGAAAATTTCGATCATGTATCGGGAATATATCGAATGGATTCCTTTGTGATCGCCATCAAGGATATTATCCGTTATAGCGTTGTTCAGCGAGTGAATACCGGTGACAAAACGCTAGACAATCTCATCAACACATTTATTCTCGCTGTCATGTCTATTGTCTTCGGACCAAAAATCAAAACGTGGGTAAAAACACAGTGGATGACCTTCCGCAATCGGATCAAAAAAGGCTCCAATTTGTCAACTATAACTAGGGAAAATTATGATTATTATACAGAACTAGTAACGAAATTAGATCTCAAACATTGCACATGGTCGATTCCAGGGAATCAAGTCTTTACCCGTAAAATGGTAGCTTTTTACTTTCAGCAGTTGGGTTGGAAATTCCCTGGAAAAATAGCGAGAAGGTGTGATTTTTCCAAAGATCACCTACCGATGCGAAACCATTATCATAAGCAATCTTCCTTTACTCCTGTCGCAAGTTGTTTAACTATCTCGAAATATCATCCCCTCTTTGTGGGAAAGGAAGGTGTTGTCTATCTGTACAGAGATGAGGACTCTGTATTTATCGCGTATGAGAATGAAGCTAGCTTGCGAGAGTTACATGCTCGCGTTTCCGAAATGCCAGACTGTAATGATGATGAAAAAAATGATTCTCCCGAGTCCAAACAACTTTTTGTTAGAGATCATTTCACAGAAAAAAGATACTTAATCTTTCCTGATCGTACTCTAGACATGTTTGTATCACGTCACAAACCGATGATTCTAAACGCGTTACAAGACTTTCAAAAGGCGCTGGATACCGGAAAATCTTCCTTCAACGGTTTTGGAACATACAATCTCGGTTTTATGCTTCATGGAGCTCCTGGAACCGGAAAAACGAGTCTGATCAAAGCGATATGTAACTATACCGGAAGAACAGCTGTAACAATCGATATGAAAAAGGTGGAAACATCGGGTGCATTCGAGGAAATTCTTGCAAGGTGTTACAATGTTTCGGATGTCATTTTTGTCTTCGAAGAGTTTGATTGTGTACAAGGGGCTATCAAACGATCTAGCGGTGAGCAAACCGATGAGAAAGAGGGAGAACTCAATGCCGAGCATGTACTTAGAGAAGAATATATGCGCTTGTTGGAAATGCAAACTAAAACTCCTGCCGAAGCAAGAGAGCCGATCGCAAGAGAACTCGCAGGAGTGAAGAAAAAGATGGAGAAACTTAAGAGCGGATTGGATATCTACACTCTTCTCACGGTTCTGGATGGAGTTGCTGAAATGAGAGGACGAATAATCATCGCCACCACGAACTATCTCGAACGCATCGATGAGGCATTACTTCGTGAAGGGCGTTTTGACTATAAGATCAATCTAGGCAAGTTTAACAATGCAGAATGTCATGAACTTCTACATCTCATGTTCAAAGCACGCGCAACTGCCGAAGAATTAGCTTATCTAGATAAGACTCGGTTGCGTGACGATGAGTTTACCCCTGTACAGATCATTAACACGGCTCACACGTTGCAGAATCTGCGTCGCGTAGTCGATCGCTTGAAAGTGGATGTATAAAATTGAGTTTTGACATATTGTATATATGTTAAAAATGTATCCTCAACCTCTTGATCTAATTTTATTTCATTCATCCGACGGAGTTTCTCGTATTATCGAATATGTGCAGAAAGAGCGTATCGGCAGAGGCGACTACTCTCACTGTGGTCTGGTAGTGCTCTCATCGTGGTTTCCTCATCTTGCTGATCAGCCTGAAACCTTATATCTATGGGATTCGATTATGGACACACGTGGTATTGGTTCTCGTCTGGTTCCTCTACAAGAAGCTATCGATGATTATGTCAAATGGTTTCCTGATGCACGGGTAGCTTCGTGCGCGTTACTACATCCTCCTACAGTTGAACCGGGACCGCCCTTAGCTAGATTGTATGGACAATACTATGACGCATCCTACAACTTGTGCTGTTTGTGTTGTGCAGCGTTTCCCTTCATGCGCCGATTTCAGTGCAAGTCTAAGCATGATAAGAGCGTTTTTTGTAGCGAAATGGTAGCTCTCGCGTATCAAGCTCTGGGAATAATCGGTCCTAATGTCGATACATCGCACGTAATACCTCTAGATTTTTTGGGCAATGATGAGGATGGCTTACCACGTCTTGTGGGCGAGCCTGTAGTTCTTATCTCAAAACCTTCTTAAATGCTGACAAATATTCTCTACATTCTTTCGGGACGACTTTATCAGGAAATGGCTCAGAACTAGTAGCTATCTCTTCAGCTACAGTTTTTGGTTCCATCATGTAGACAGTTGGTCGTACATATGTCAGTAGTATATTGTATATCTGAACTTTATTCCGAGCACCGCCAACTATTAGTCGATAATAGTCATAAATGGTTGCCATAAAATAACGTCCTTCCTGTACTTCCATTATAGTTCTACAAGCTTTTACCAGACTTGCGACAGAAAAAGCATTGTCAGATGCCTGTACATAATCTTTATCCTCGGGTACATCATCCACATCCATGAATAATTTACCCGATAAACAGAGAGCAGCGCAAGCAAACACCTGCAACTGGTTACGTTTTATTTTTTGGCTTTTGAGAACAGATATGGTTACATCAAGAATTTGTACCGCAAGAAAATAACCCGTCAATTCCATCTTAAATTTCACGGCAACTTCGAACATCCATTCAAGAAGTATAGCTCTTAATTTAATGTTTAGTCCTTCTCTTTCCCAGTCCTCTTTCATATTAAGATAATCCATTTCGTTGAGATATTTTGGAAGCGGTTTTGGTATCTTATACTTGTCAAATACTGAAGAATGAAGGATTTGGTCATATGTCCAACGCTTTTTAGGATTCGGAAGCAACATTCCAGAAATCATATCAGCTGTATAGGATGATAATCTCCGAAGATAAGGATGTGCCTTTATAACTGCTTGGTAATCTGTATCTTCGTCCATAACTATGTTATGTAGTTCTTTTGTTGGGTCTTTAGTCCCCATATGATCGCTCCACCGTTTACCATTGTAAAACTTTATTAGATTCCTAGTCTGAATATCTATGCTATCTCCTGCGAATGGTAGTCCCTTCAATAATATCTCTAAGAAGATTATCCCCAGGGAAAATATATCCGATTTATTCACAAGAACATTATGATAATCTCCAAAGAGCTCAGGCGCTTTATACCAAAAAGAACCGATTCCTGTGGTTTTTGTGCCAGCCCTATCAATTTCTGATATTCCCCAGTCAATGATTTTAACGTTTCCATTTACATCGATAATGAGGTTGGTAGGTTTCAAATCGCTATGAAATATTCCCTGGCCAGAAGACTCTCGTAGGCAAAAAGCTAACTTGAACATTATGTTACGCACCTGTTCTAGCGTAAAACTTCCATACGCTGAGTATAATGTGCTAACACCACGTTCAAAAACCGCTACTCCTTTTTTCAGGTTGAAACTTTTTAGAATAGGTAAACATCTTGTTTCATGATTGAACAAGCGGTAAAAAGCAATTTCTTTCACCATATCCATTGGAGGAGTCTTATTGGGATCAAATTCGAAGTATTTCTTGGCTACAAAGTCCTGATGAGGATAGTATGTCACAGCGCCAAAACCTCCTTCGTCCAAGTACTTTGGCTTCTCATACTTTATAGAAAGACTCTTGTATGGAAGGTCTCCGTCGATGAAAAGCCTCTCTTCCTTTTTAGACAAAGCTTGCAATGTCATGAGGGGGTATTTTACTCTATTAATAACAACTCTGGTGTTTGTCTGAATAGCCTTATATAACCAGTGAGACATGTTAGAACTGAGTGATACATAGCTCCAATAATCAATGTAAAAATCAGTTAGAGCTATTCGGAAAACTTCTCCCTGTCTATCCATCTTGTAAATCTCACTCGATGTAATGCAAATTCCCTTTTTGGAATAATCTGATCTTTACTTTTCCTTCTCCGACCAGCTGATTATGACAATATGCTTTGTTGTATCGCATTTATTATCAGAATTTTAAATTGAATTTAAAATTAGGTTTCCATTTCGAATAAATGGAAACTATTACTTTTCAGGTACAACAGATGAAAGAGGATTCGGATGAAGGATGGGACACGACAGATATGGATTCATGGGATCCGATATACGATAAGACAGCTATTGACCAGATTCGGCGTAACTTTGCAGACCCGTGGTACTTTAACGGCGAGGTTGAGGCCGAATTGATCAAGAGAGATGCATTCAGTGTGTATATTCAGCTCAAGGGTGTTCCGAATCTGGAACATAGTGAAAGCGTAGATGATTGGAAGATCTTGATCGCCTATATGGTATCTGATAAGATCTGTTTCGACGATCGACTTTACGTGTATGTAACAGACAAGACCAGTACCAGATTCTAAGGAATAACTCTATTGTTGTGAAACATCGTTTCGTGTATAACAACACTGCTAGAAAAAGGCTCACTGTTGTTTGATGCGCAGATATCTGCATCGTTGCGCGATGCAAATACGCCTAAAACCTCCACTTCGGGCTGGGAATCCACCATTCCTCTAGCAATATAGCTTCTTTCAAACTTTACTACCACATAGACAATATTTCTACCCGCAAAATTAAGAGCAGGTCTTCGCCAACGAGGAAAGTCCATTTTATTTCATAGATCATTCTTTTAAAGCACACGAGAGAGGGTTGTTTTGTCCTCTTGAGAAAGCTTATCCGGAAACTTGATCTCGTACGTAATTTTCAAATATGACTTATGTGAGAGACCTCTATTGGGTATTTTCTTATCGGATTCGGGAGTTGTGATTCCTTTTTCCTCTATCACAATCTGTTCTCCATCGGGATGGGTAATAATCTTCTTAAAACCACATAAAGCTTCCTTCAGGCTTATTTTCAATGTGCATGTCAGGTGGCGAATCTTTGACCCTGTAACTCGAAACAGAGAGTGGGGTTTATACACGATAACGACAATGAAATCTCCCGGTTCAGAATCGTGATTTTGGTTTCCCTCTTCTGCGAACACGTATTTATACCCATTTTCCAATTCCGGAGTAAGATGAAGCTGAAAAGTCTTTGGTAATTCACGCATTCCCATTTTACACTTATCACAAGATGAAAAAATCTTACCCCTGCCACTGCATTTATCACACGGAGATTGCGTTTGCTGAATCATATTCGGTCCGATTTGTCTAACGCAGACTTTCACCCCTTTTCCTGAGCATTCTACGCAGCTTGTTTTATCAGATGTGCAAGGACATGGCCGTTCACGAGTAAAACGTAACTTAACAATCTTACGGGAACACAGGTCTTCCAGTTCAACCTGGTACTTGTGAATAATCGGTGGCGTCTTGCGAACAGCATTTCGTATATTATTATACATGTTGAATATTCCTCCTAAACCTCCCATGTTACCGAAAAAATTTCCGAATATACTACCGAGAATATCATCCGAAACAACCCCAGAGCTTTTCAGCCCATTTTTACCAAACCTATCATACACCTTTCTCTTCTGTGGGTCGGAAAGAATCTCAAAAGCAACGTTTAGTTTCTTAAACTCTTCTTCGTCTCCCCCTTTATCTGGATGGTGTGTGAGAGCTTTTTTACGATATGCTTGCTTGATCTCCTTTTCTGTAGCCTTGGGAGTCACACCCAATAAGTCGTATAATTCTGTCTCTACTGACATTTTATTTCTTTCCTGTACTTCTTAAATTCAAAAATGAAGTTTAAAAATTGGATCTTGGAAACAAACAACAAGAATGTCTTTAAGTAAAACGCTTCAAAAAGAAATAGAAAAAGTTCTGGACAAATATTGGACCTGTCTAGCGGAAAAATATGGTCTCGACAAGGCTGAACTTCGCGATCTATGGTCCGACGTTCCGAAAAAGGGTGATAAACCCAAGAAAAGCGGAAATAAGGAAGATGACAAGGGAGGAATCAGTATCGATATGAATGATCTTAGTCCGCTCAGGCTGAATAAATGTACCGTTCCTGAACTCAAAGCTCTGTGTCGTGAACATGGTCATAAGGTTAGTGGGAAAAAGGCTGAACTTATTGAGCGCCTTCTTGGAGAACCTCCCGCCCCTAAGGAAAAGTCTAAACCCAAGGGAAAGAAGTCTGATCGCGCCACAACCAGTACCGATGTAGTCAAGAAGCTTACCTCGCATATTCCCGTTATTCCGATCAGACCCAACGATTTCGGAAACATGGAACATCCAGAAACACGATTGGTGTTTGATCGCAAGACAGAAAAAGTGATCGGAAAACAACTTGATGACGGAACTGTCACTGATCTTACAGATGATGATATTGAGGCGTGCAAAAAGTTTAAGTTCAAGTTTGACGTGCCTGATAATTTGGAGCAGAAGACGTCGCTTGATGAGTTTCAGGTCGATGAGCTAGATGATGAGGATATCGATTCCGAATCCGAGGTTGATATTGCAGAAGAAGATGAAGACATCGATGAGGATGAGGATATCGATGAGATTGAGGAGGAAGACGATGATGAGGATGAGTAAAAACAAATCATATTGTATGGTGACGATCACCATACAATACTATCCTTCCACGAAGATGAAATCCGGAGAGGATGTATCGATCGCGTAGTTTTCGGGTTTCGGCTTCGTTTTCTTTGTGGGTTTAGTCCATATCAAAATGATCATAATTATAATGAATACCAACAGTAGCAATATCATTTTATTCTAAATTGATTCTATTTAACTTTTGTGTAAACCGATTGAAATGTGTCGCATTTGTAGAGGGAAATATGATGAGAATATAACGGAGTTAATTTGTAGTGATTGCACTAAGCTAACAGGGATTCCTATGCTTCCAAAACTCACCACACTTTATTGTAACAATTGTATTAATCTAACGGAGATTCCTATGCTTCCAAAGCTTACCACACTTTATTGTTTCGGTTGTACTAACCTAACAGAGATTCCGACACTTCCGCAACTTGCCATACTTTATTGTAACAATTGTATTAGTCTAACGGAGATTCCTATGCTTCCAAAACTCACCACACTTTATTGTAACAATTGTATTAATCTAACGGAGATTCCTACGCTTCCACAGCTTATTGATTTTTGCTGTGAAAATTGTACTGACCTGGCGGAGATTCCTGCGCTTCCACAGCTTATTGAACTTAATTGCTATGGATGTGATAGTCTAACAAAGATTCCTGTGCTTCCACGGCTTAATGATCTTAAATGTGAAAGTTGTACTAACCTGACGGAGATTCCTGTGCTTCCACAGCTCACTGAACTTGATTGCTATGGTTGTAATAGTTTAACAAAGATTCCTACTCTTTTGTCACTTGCTAGACTTAATTGTGGCGATTGTACTAGGCTAGAGATTCCTGTATTGTTAAATCTTACCGAACTTGCTTGTGATGGTACTAGCTTAACAGAGATTCCCGAGCTTCCACAACTTACCCACCTTTTCTGTCGTTATTGTACTGGTCTAACAACGATTCCCAAGCTTCCAAAGCTTAATGAACTTTATTGTGCTCATTGTACTAGTCTAACAACGATTCCCGAGCTTCCACAACTTACCTACCTTTTCTGTAGTGATTGTACTAGCCTAACAAAGATTCCCATGCTTCCAAATCTTATCGAACTTCGGTGTAGTAATTGTACTAGTTTGACGGAAATTTTTGGTATCTCAACTGTCCGTTTTGTTAATTGTGAAGGTTGTTCTTGGATAAAAGAAGGCAATTATGATTTCGATGCCGATGTCGAGAAGCTGAAACGTCTTCAGCGCTTTTGCAGAAATAATCTACGATACTGGCGCTTTAGGAAATGGATAAAGTCAAGAGAGTTTGCAGAATGGTTCTACAGTCCGAATCAGTGGGGAGGGAGAGCTGAGAAAAGGAACATGATCACAACATTTAAAAAATTGAAATTTCTCGATTCCGAACAAGAGTTATAAATGCGTGTAATCGGTATTCTGTTACTACTGCTAGTATGTTTTACTTCTGCAGAGGGTCCGGCTGAAGAGAAAAGAGGGAGATATTGTAGCAGAGGAATCATCTCTTGTACAGAAAAGGTATATCTGCATGATCTATTTCCAAGTTTTAACTCCTCTGATGCATACATCTGCACTGGATCCACAACATTTGAGTGTACAGATGTGAAAATTGCATCCGGTTGTTTTCCTCCTTCTGCGACAGTTGTTACAAAAGGAGGAACTAAAACGATGGATGAGCTATCTACTCACGATCTTGTATTCAATGGAGAAGAGTATGTTCCTGTACTGGGATGGATTAGGAGAGAGCCGGAAAAAATGATGGAGATCATGGGTCTAGCTTATCACTGTACCGACGAGACATCCAACATCGTTTGGACCTCTTCAGATCATTTTCTGTACGATATGACCAGCCAATCATTTACTATGATGAAGGATCTGAACGACGAAAGCAAACTTTTCAGAAAGGGAGCAGAATGTACCGTAGCTCCGAGTCGTGTACTGACCCGTTTCACAGAAGGAATCTATTCTCCATACGTTCAAGGAGGTTACTTTCAGGTTGATGGTGTGATTGTAAGTTGCTATTCGGGATGGTACAGCCACAAGCTGAATCATATGTACAATAGTGCTAAATATACTTTGGGTTTTATGTAAGTTAATACTAGCATTAGTATTAACATTTAGAATTCCATTTTCGGCGAAGGTGTCGACATAGACACATAAGTCATCGACGGACTGGATAGTAAAGCGACAAGTATACCGATAAGATTCAGACCGCCTAAAATAGCAGCGATCCATGTAATGACGACAGCAGCTTGTCGAAAACGCCTGTCACGATCGCTAAGCTTAGGATCGCATTTCTTTGCGTTCTGAAGATACAGTAACATAAAAATGCTATACGTGAGGCTGAGACCACCAAATATGAGTCCAAACCATAGACCTGCTTTTGTGTTATTCATTTATTCTATGAAATTATTTTTGTTTCGCTTCCTTTTCGGTAACAAGCTGTACGAACGGTTTGGGAACTTCATCTTCAACAAAGTCGAATTTTTCGTACCATTTTTGGCCATAGACCTGAACTAGTGCTCGTAACTCTTCATCAGATAGATCAAAAGGGCTTAAACCGGATTTTAACGATTCTGTAGCGTATAGGATCAAATTCTCCTCGGTGGGAGGTTTTACTTGTGATCCGGTTTCGGCGATCTTATAGTTCACAGAGTTATACATGTATTGGCCGATTTTTTTATACTCTTCCAGTTGCTCAGGGGTCATAGCTTTACGAGCGTTTTGTACCATCGGGTTATTATACAAATCATATTGTTGCTCCATTTATGTAGAGATAAGGTTTATTTTAAATACTTTTCCAACTCCTCACGGCCACCGATAAATTTACCCTTATCATTTACCACCTTAGGATATGTACGATATCCGTTAAACTTTTTGTTAACCATCTCCTTCTTCTTCAAATCATCACAGACTATTTCTCTGTACTGAATACCCTTTTCACGAAGAAGATTTTTGGCTTCTCTACAGTGTGGACATGTACTGAGTGTAAAGATAGTCCATTTTCCGCCACCACCTCCCATTCCCATTTTTACTCGTCGGCGTGAGGTTCTCCGACGGCGTGAGGATCTCCTCCGCGAAGCTCTCCGGCGTGATTTTCTCCGCGAAGCTCTCCGACGACGTGAGGATCTCCGGCGTGATTTTCTCCGCGAAGCTCTCCGGCGTGATCGTGATTTTCTTCGTCTGGATCTTGATCTTACATTACTTGGCATTTATTCATCTAAAAATAAATAATGTTCTAGCAAAATGTCAGTACGATCACATTCAAGCTACCGGCAACCATCAAAAAAGGGATCTTCTCATGGAACATCAAGTTATGATGAATCGTTTGATCTAGAGAACGATAATCGCGACAAATATCGCCGTATCATTAAGAAACTCTCAGATGACAAGATTAAACTCAAGGATAAATTACGTCGTCTAATAGATGAGATTGAGCAACGAACCGAAGAACACCATCGTGAACTCGGCAAAACGCAGGACTATTTTCAGGAACAGATTAGTGATCTGACTGAAGAAAGAGATAATGCTCATAATCAGCTAGGACGCCTTCGTTTGGAGAACGAACAACTTCAAGATAGATTTTCTGATTGTGAAAAGAGTAAAAATAAAAAATCACTGGAAACTAATCTTCTCAAAGAGGCCGTTTCAACTCTTCAGAAACGACTCAATGAACAGATCGAAGAAGGTGATATGGTTAAGGATACAGCAGAAAAGATGATAGCCAAACGCGAGGAGCAGTTGAAGACGAATATTGTCGACCTAGAAGAACAACTTCGCAAAACTAGAGAAGCTCATGCAGCAGACCGGCATAGGATTCAACAGCTATCGTCTAATTTTGCGACCGAAAAGGATGCACTGGCTCGCCAGCTAGCGATCCAACATAAGGAAAAGACAGATAGTCTTATTGCCGAAAAGACCGCTATTATCAATACTCTGCAAAGCTCTGTTGATCGTATGGAAAAGAGATCAAAAGAAATTGAGAAAGAACGGGAACGAATTATATCGGATACGAATTTTAGAATCGAAAATGCTAAAGCAGAGTTTGACCGAGGAATAGAAAATATTCTCAAAACTAATGATGCTAAAACGATCAAAATGAGAGAAAACTATGAAGGCCAGCTTGTTCAGCTTGACAAAAATAGTAAGAATGCCTTGGAACAACAAAGGCTAAAGCATGAACGCGAACTCGAAATCGCTAATAACAGGGCTGAGAAAAAATATGCCCAACTTATGTCAGATAAGAAAATCGAAGCTACAACATCTCAAAATGAGTTGGAGAAGCTAAAAAAGGAGTACGAAGCTCTTAAAAACAGTTTGGAAAAGCAGATTCAGATTCGTACGAGCGAGATTAAGACCTATTATGATAAAATTATTATGAAACTTAGGAACGAAATGGAAGCAAAGCTGGAAAAGAAGCGCGATGAGTACTCGGCTCTCCAGACTCGTGATGACCGTATTCAAGAAGAGATGAGAAATAGTAACAACATTTTGAAGGCACAGATTGAGCACACCGTCGAGGAGAATAAGAGACTCAAACTCAACTCAGAACAACTATCTACCCAATACATCAAGACTCTTAACGAACAAAAGATGGAAATGAACAAGGCTATTGGAGAACGCGACTCCAAGATTGCTGATATCACCAGACAGATGAGAAATCTGGGAGAAGAGACTGTCGTTCGGTTCAATCTTTTGGAAGAAAAGATACAGACATCGGAACAGAGGAAAAAGGAGGCTGAAAATCGGTATAATCAGGCTAAACTGGATTTAGAAACCTCTCAAAGCAACTGCGAGATCTTCAAAAAGGAGATATTCCGCTTTAAGGAACTATGCGATAAGCTACAGATCAAGATCAAGTTTTTGGACGAACAGATCAATACCGAGCGTATTAAGTGTTCTAAGCACGAAGAAGAGGTAAAACAGTTGGAAAAAATCCTATCTGATTGTAAGCAGAACACTGCTCGCATGTTTCATTCCGAGAACAAGATGCATGCCAAACATTCAGAGGAGATTCAACAACTTCGTAGTGATCTTAACGAGAAGACCAAGACTTTAGCTACTCTTAACGAGGTTCATAATCAGAAGATGGAGCGTTTACAGAAAAATATTTCCACATTAGAACGTGATAAAATCACCCTAAAGGGAGAGCTGGATGCAAAGGGCATCGAAAATGCACAACTCAAAAAGGTTTTGGATCAGGCCAATGCGCAGATTGCGGAAAATCAGTCACGATTGAACCAGGTGAAAAAACAACTAGAACGATATTAGGTTTTTATTAGGATTTCCTAATAAAAATTATGTGTGTCCGGTCCAAGAAATAGGATCACTTCCATCTTCTCTTCTGCATACCTTGGCGGCGCTATCGCATTTTGGATGACTGGAAGGGCAACAGTGATACCCATCGTCACAGCATGTTCCGTCTGAGTAAGGACAGCAGTTATATTTGTCTCCTCCCGGAAGAGCACAACAGCTTGTATCGTAAGGACAACTACTTCCGTCATCACAAGTAACTGGAGGTTTTGGAGGCTTAGGAATACATTTCTTTTTTGCATTGCAAGGACTAGTGATAACGCTGGCTCCTCTACAAAATCCAGAAGACCCCCCTCCTCCTCCATGACAATCTCCAGAACAGCAATCGTTATCCCACCAACACTCACCTCCAGAGCCGATTTTTACGTTTCCACCGGAATTTTTAGATGTATTAGAACATGTGCACGTATCGTCATTTTCGTTCGTATATGGACATACACAATCGCAACAACGAGCATCCTGAACAGTCTGACCATCATCAGGAAAATAGCATGTGCCACGATTTCCACATGGACCATTACCCGCACAGGGATCGCCACAAATCTGTCCCACTGCGCTATTCTCATCTTCAATAGCCACGTGGCCTTTTCCACATTCACAGTTCTGTCCATTCCAATATCCTCCCGGTACTTGTGGAGTCGCACATGGATCTTTGACACACATCGGTCCAGTTTCTTGACAGTATAAGATTAGCCCTTCATTTCCCGAAGCGATCTGATCAGGACACTGAATATAACCATCCGGGCAATCACAACACATACATTGCGATGGATCGTTCGGATCGGGATGGAAACATTTTTGCGGATCGCAACAGCCGGTCTCTCCCGGAGTCGTACAGATCTTCTTGGTTGGAGAGGAGCCTTCAACCGATCCACAATATCCTTTTACACAATTCATTTCAAAATAATCTTGAGATCTAACTACACATTGGTAATCGAGTTGCTTATCGTTCAGCTTGTTGCATACACACTGTCCATCCAGAGGATTACTATCTAAAGTATATTCTCCAGCCCATTCAGTATGGCAGACGCAGTTGTTTGAGTCTTTACAGTCTGTGGTAATAATATGTTTACTAGTGCTGTTGTAACCGCAAGGAGGAGGATCACGAGGTTGTAAGCATTTCTCGTTCGTGGGGCAGTCAGAGTCCAAATGGCACTTTACCTCGTCTTTACTTGGTACCATAAGAGTGCCGAGTTTTTCACCTCCCTCTCCGACAGAGGCTGCACATGCGTAGACAAAATCGCAGTTGTTTAGTGTATTACTATTTCCAAAGAGGTTAGGATATTTACAATAGCATCCCCATTCATACTCGTTATCTCCCACTTGGGCTAAAATGTATTCTGAGGTGTATGGATTGCACTTAACATCTCTATTTATGACGTTCGGTAGGCACCAACCGTAATTTCTGGGAGAGTTAGGTATAGTGATTTTTTTATTTCCCTGTTGCCAAGAGTAAGGATGCTTGTCGGAAACCTGGATACACGAAAACTTGGGATTATTAAGGCATTTATCACAACCGGTCGATCCTACACAAATGCCATTCTCATCAACGTTGGGACATTCACACTGTTTAAGCTCTGTGGGTGGATCTATTTTACAGAAAAGCTGGTCGGAAGGAATACAATGCGTTTTACCACCGGCCTGCGGATCTGCTACACAGTGATCTCCCTTGGGACAATCGGCGTCGGTACTACACGATTGTGATAATCCTGATTTGCTAGATGCCTTATGCACTGCAATAATTATCACCGTGAATAACAGTAAAACGCCAAAAATTATGATTATCAACGGCATTTATTATAGGCTACAAAAATTATACCGCTCCACTTTCACTCAAGTTGATGATATTTTTTCTGTTAAGGATGTTCAACACGTTGTAGATGTTGTACGTGCTCAGATCGTCGACTCGTTCGGTAATGTAGTTCATCTTCACACCTTTCTTCTCATAGAAATCGATAACCTGCTTCAAAATCATTACGCATTCGTAACCTTCTTTAAGACCTGTACGCGTATTGATGGCATAAGCAGCGACATACTTTTCTGGATGTTCACACATCTGTCCCACAGGTTGGCCGTAAATAAAAGCCCGGTCGCCATTGAACCAAATCCAAACTCCCGTTCCTTTCATATGCACTAGAGCAGAGTTATTGTAGCTGTAATAGGCCATACGAGCACAGCCGTTACTGTTGATCAAACACAATGGCTCGAACAGAAAAGGCTTTAGAATATAGTTATATAAGGCGTACGCTGTCAGAAGTCCAATGACAATAACTGCAACTCGTATTAATATGAACCTTATGTTTGCCATTTATTACAACAAATAATATTTTACCCAATAAATGGGATTGTTAGTCATAATAGTTTCAATCTTCTTTATCGTAGCCTTTTCTCTAATCGTTTTCGGTATTTTAAGCAAGCCTAAACTTAGAAGGCTAGTTATCGATCCGGGAAGAGGAAACTATAATAAGAATTGTTTCACTGAAAAAACAACATGCCATACCGACCAAGATTGTCTTAACATGTGCAATGAAGCACAAGCTGGTGAAGAGGTGGTGTGTCAAGCTATTCCCGATACGGCCGGATTAACGAAGGAACAGCAACAAATTTTGGGCGCCAGTGGTCCGGGGTGTAACGGTACTCCAGAAGAAAATGCCGCCAATCCAGACTGCCAAGGAGATCGCATGAAGCCAAGCAAATACTGCATACCAGCAAAGGCAACGGCGTCACTCAAAAATTGTAACCAGTCTCATGGTGGCATTCCGGTCTTTTCTGGATGGAGCGGAACTCTCGATCATATGGAGTTCGACTGTCTTTGTACCTATCCTTTGTGGGCATCGTCGCGACAGTGTGATTCTACCAGTGGAGGATGTACTGGACAGTGTTTATTGAATCCGGGTGTCTGTCAGGGAGGTACATTTCACTGGGATTTAACAACAAAAGCACAGGCTCCGATAGCACAACTTTGTGAATGCCGTGATGGCGATATACTGGTGGTTAGCAATGAAGGATTGCCCAGATGTGTACCAAGCAATATGCAATCTTGGTACACCGATCTTGATCTTGATACGGGTCAGCAGGGAGGACAGCAACGGATTTTTGTTCGTGGTACAAAACTTAGCGCAGTGAACAAAGGTATTGTCTGTTTATCTTCCTGTCCTAATGGTAGACCTGAAAATTGTCCCTCACCGGGTTGTGAGGTTGTTGATGGAGTATGTACAACTGTTCCTAATCAGTATACAACATGTCCGAACGGTTGTTGCACGTTGCCGAACGCAGTCTGTTGCGGAGAATACTGTTGTCCAACCGGTTATTCATGCGATATGGAAAATCAAAGGTGTGTACAAGATGCCTGTTGCGACAGTGGACAACAGGGTGACGGCGGAGCTGTACACTGTACCGGTAGCAAGTGCTGTCCCACAGATACCCCCTGTAATGAGGGTTGTTGCCCTATCTCAGGTGGAGTATGCTGTGGTGATAATACATGTTGTCCTGCAGGATATACATGCGATCCTAGTGGCAAAGGTTGTAATCCAGGCGGTACAGAGCTATGCCAACCTGGAGATAAGAGAACATCGTGTACAACGGTTAAGGATGGGAAATGTTCCGCTGGTAGTAATAACACACAGTGTGATAATGGCTGTTGTCCTTTGATCGATGGTAATTGTTGTGGAGATTACTGTTGTCCGTCGGAGTATCCTGTATGCAATTACGAAACCAAATCGTGTAGCATGCAAGCGCCTTAAAAGCATGTATGCTACGATAAATGGAAGAAATTGTTATCGAACCATACAGCTTTCCTCGATGTGGTAATTTTCTGATTATCGGAAATCGTTCTTGCGGTAAGACAGAATTGGCACGTGATATTTTACGTCAGCATAAACCAAAGGTAAAGATTATTTTTACCGAATGTCCGATAGAATGGTCAGAAAATGAACCTGACAACTCTGGTATCGTTTGGCCGATGGATAAATATGCAGACAATTCCGTTGACGTGTATAAACACATTATCACTCGCAATTACAAGACCGAGCTTCATAAATTTACGCAGGCATGGTCAAAAATAAATAGCGACGCTAAAATCGTGTTTATTTTCGATTCTATCAAATGGGATGGAATGGAAACAAGTCAGGACCTACGATATCTATTCGCAAACAGAAATGCAACTGTAGTGATTACATATGATCCAGTCACGCCAAAAAGCGATTATTCGTTATATCTCGGTCCGGAGTTACGGAACTGTCTGAACGCCATTTTTCTAAACACCACCCAATCTAAATACTTGGACCAAATTTTTAGAATATATCTTAACAATAAGTTTAAACCGGAACAATTTTTGGCCATCATAAGAGAATGCAGTAGGTACACTTTTATGGTGGTGGACGATCCGTTCACAACCTCTTACAAACATTATAAGGTAAAGTTCTAATTTATACCTTTTAGGTATAAATAGTTTACATACAGTCGATCTGCGATTGAGAGACTGTACGGATAACCATTCCCTTTGACGAGTCCGGATTGGACTGCGTTTGTGCGGGAGCATCATTACTCAGATAAGAACTATGATCTTTTTCTTTCTCGTCTTCTCCAAAAAGGTACGACACGTGATCCGTTTCCGGTTGAGGAGGTGCCGGGGGAAGAAGATGTTTGGATCTTTTAATACTGAAAGACATTTATTGACAGAGATATGTTTTTTAAATCTTGATAAATAACAAATGGTAAGCGTAGGACCTGACAGACAATCATACAATTTTACTCACATGTACTCGTTCGTAGACTATAACACGAGCCAGGAACCAAAGACATGCACAGAAGAGGGCTCTCTCTTTCATTTCCTGTATACTAATCCTAAGTTCTCTCAATTTAGAAAGATTGTGGAAAAAGCATCGATGCAGGGACAACTAAGCTCTCCACAAGCTAACTTTACTCTTTTTGTTCCCTCTGACGATTATCTCTCTGGGTGGAATATCGACACTCTCGATGATGGTTTAGCACGCCAAATTCTCAGCGCTTCGACTCTCCGAAACCGTATCGATAAGAACCTTATCATGTCCAGTCCGGTTAGCTATTTTACGACGCGAAATGCTCGTATGCGCATGTATGTGACTAATATCAGCGGTAAAACTCAGATTAATAACTGTGTGAGTGTGGTTAAGTATGATATTCTACTTAACAACGGAATTATTCATGTAGTCGATGGATTGATTCTTCCTTCCGAAGATACATTTATGAACTAGCTGGACGATGTTTGAGATGGTCGTAGGTGATAAAGCCTAACAGTAGAGCCACTAGGATCGCGGTGACGATTCCAATGTTCATGTATTTTTTAGCTTTCGGTTTATCGTCCTTTTTCTGAGACATCTTAACAGTGAGATAAATTACGATCGCTTCAGTTATCACTCCCATAAGCATCAGAAAGACAAAAAAGCCATCGTGGAAAACGATTCTCTTCAGCATTTTATTTACAGGGGAAATAAAATCTACTTTACCATAGAATCTTTGTATCTTCATCCTCTGGATCGAGAATGTCGATCACGTCGTGTTTATGGCGATTCTTGATTAGAACTGACGTCGTAAAGTGATGAGTCATGACGCTATCATGATTTTCGAGAGTGACAGAACAGTCATTCGATTGATGTTCGTAACTGTTCTGCGCTTTCCACTGACATACAGTATCGGGTGGAAGACAGAAAACAACATGTCTGTAACGTATCTTTTTTGGTTTGTAGCTATGTGTTATTATCTCAGTATCGTGTAACTCTTTTGAAGCATTGCAGTTAGGTACAGTACATTTAGATAAAGTTTTCTCTGAAAAGTCCTTCGCATCGAGAATGAAACCCGAGTTCTTAATTCTGACTGGAATTTTACCTTCAAAAGCATGGCGAAAATTATGGTTGTCTTCCTTATTTCCACAGTGGCAGATATGAAACATTTTATACTCGCCTTTGTTCTCTTAAGCCTTATAGCTTCTTGAGGGAAAACGCTGCGCTACATTGTACCAACCCGTTGGTAGGATTTGGAGAAACGGTATCCTGTTCTACAGTAGCAAAAAGCGTTCCATCAGGTAGAAAAACAGCAAAGCGAAACGTATCGTTGGGTTTGAATTTTACTGTCTGTACCATGCCATCGCCATCGATCTTTACAAATGGAGAGATGAGAGGAGTTGTATTATCATCACAAACAGCTCTAAACATTTTCTTTTTGGAATGAGGATTATTAGACCAGATAAGTCCGGGAGCGCGACCGGATGCTGATCCAACGTTTTCCAAAAGAACATATACGTACGGATAAAAGGCTATTCGTCCGCCGTTGGCCAGCGTAGAGTTGGGAAGGATTAGATTGAGTAGTTCGATCTCATAACAACACATTTGTTGAGAAGAGACCTCACTGCCAGTGAAATTAATCGGAGAGTAGTTATCCGATGTGATTGGTGTGATCTCAAAGGTGCCGGGAGATGTATTATCCACACCGGTTACGGTAGCTGGGAGAGTTGTTGTAGACAATGGAGGTGTCACCTCTACGGTACGAATAAAGAAGTCACTACCCACGCTAACAGCGCTATAATTCGCGTTAACAGTAGCAGTTTGTGTGGCTCCGACATAGCTGGTGATTTCTCGCGTCTCTAGAGCATTACCACCTCCACCGGTTGTATCGATAGTTAGTAGTAAACCGGTATAAGCATCATCAACTGCTACTCCTGTACTCAACACAATGGCTCCAACTGCGGAACCGGCTCCCTGTACACCGTCAAGAGCAGTATAATCAGTGATGCGAACCTGTTCTCCATAAGGGGCTGGAGCAGTACCAAAAACCACGGCCGGTTGCCCTAAACGAAGAAAAGAATTGGTATAAATACTGTCAAAAGTTGATGCTAGAACAGACAGCTGAATGGCAGCTCCATCAGCAGAGATACCACCGATAGTGTTACCAACGAGATCATTAATAGGAATGTTTCCTGAGATCGTCGCTCGCGTCTGTACAATAACAAAGTTTCTGTCTGTATTTTGCCACTCAGCGGCGGTAACATTGGCCAGTTCAACCGTATGTGTGGTACCATCGTAAGATGTGATTTGAACGTACTCATTACTAATTAGATCATGTAGAAAATCACCGGCATAGTAGTTATTGATACTAGGCGCAGAAGGAATAAACACGATCGGCGTTGTACCAGCTGTAGCGGTAGATCCAGTTGGATCATCGATAGTGCCACCAGTCGGAACAAAACCATCAGGAAGAGCTACATCTACGGTTACGATAGCTTGGTCAACCGCGATGCGATGATAATCGGTTATTCTTCTTACAACAGGAGTTGTGGCTGCTCCTGTTAATGTAAGTACCGCACCGTTATAAAAATCATCTGGGGACCGAAAGGTGTCACCTCCGTTCGTATCAAGAATGAACGTCGTTCTTCCACTTAGTGTTCCACCACTGGCAACGAGAATGGGAGGATTGGCCAGAGTTAGAGTGCGATCGTATGCCGTTTCACGAAAACTATTATTCCAAGCAAGTTTTGGTGCCGCGGTAGAGACTGGATCGTAAGCATTCGCCAACGCGGTCCTACTAGAGGAGATCTGTACGACAAAGTTGGCTGGAGAAGTCGCTAAACCATCTGTAGTGGGACCATCGTTGCGATTACGATAAGCGGAGTTTAATTCAAGGTATCTTGTATTAGACATTTATTATATCAACTTTTTTGTTTAATAAGAATAAATGGAACAAGGAGATTACGCCCGTTTAGGAAATACATGTTACTCCAGCATGCGAGTGCTAACAAGTAACCATAAGTTTCTACCCCTTTCTGCACCAGTTTACAACTCCGGATATACTAATATGTATCAGTATCCCGGTCAATCATATGATTATATCACCACAGTGGGTCATCCAGATAGACCCGAAGACATTAAGACGAAGCAACCAACCGCATTTGGTCTACAACGCCCTCCCAAGGAAAATTATGGCTCTTGCTGTGGTCACAAGTGACCAGGCTTGATTATAATACTATATCGTATTATAATTCCTCATCAAGAAACTTAGTTCGAAGCTGTGCCAATATACGACCATGCATATTCTTACCCTGTCCATTACCACCATCACCCCAAAAACTATCCTTGGACACCTTGATTAGAGGTCTGAGACCGGTGTTAATAAGGTTTTTCCTTAGATTAGCATGTTGGGTAAACTTTAGGTTCAGTATTCGGTACATGTGCTGAACCTTGTGAGTTTCCCACTCACGTTTCTGGTGATCGATACAGGATGGATCATATATTCCTTGTTTCAACTTTTCTATGTATTCGCTGTTCGATGGTGAGCGGAATGATTGTAACGCGTGATGAGCTGTCGGAAATAGTCCCACTTCTGGAATATCCACTGAATGAGGACTGTGATTACTCATTCCCTGTGCATAACCATGCAATATCAACCTGTTATCATAACGCAGGGAGCGGAAAAACTTGAGTACAAAATCTTTCTGTCGCTTCCCCTGAGGAGAACCAAGCTTACGCCACTTCTCCCGCATCTCGGGACGCTTAGAATGACACCTAGTGGTGATTTTCAGGGCTTCTTCAGGAGATATGTTATAATAATGGCAAAGGGTGCACGCCACAACGATACCAGCTCTGCCATGGCCACCTTTACAGTGTATATAAATGTACTCTTTTTTACCCAGCTCACGTATCTGTTTACAGATTTGCAGAATGAGCTGGGCAAACGTTTTCCAGTTTTTAGGAGTAGTGTGATCAAGTATGGGATACTTGATGTACTTGTATTTCGTCCTATATGGTATGGTTTTGCGCTCTTCGAAACCAGTCAGATCGACAAAACATCGCACACCGTGTTCTTCTAAACGTTCCACTGATGCTTGTGTCGGAAAGCTTCCAAAGAGCGCTTTATCTTTGATAAAGTAGCTGCAACGCTCCATGTCTTACTACATTAGGATAAGAAGATTATAAATATCAATTTTATCACCGAAGGGGAAAGGGCAATGACGGGAAATGGATTTTTCATATCGTGGCAAAAATTCCAAATCATTTTTCATATCGTGGCAAAAATGATTTCCCGTCATTTTGACAGAGAAAAAATATGAGGAGATTTGAAGCCAAACTTAGCATTTTCCCCGTTTAATAGTTTTTCTCCCAACCTTCCAGTTCCCGTTCAAACTCATCGTACCATCTACTGGCGTCATCCCGTGTTAATATGTAAATATTAATTCCAACCCAAGTAGGTGGAATGTTCAGCTCGTGTTTCTGTATGAAATGTTTTGCGTTATAATATGCCATATAATAGGTCCCTAATCTTTTTGCAATATTATTAAGAGAGGATATCGCAAGTTCCTTATGGTTAGATAATCCCCGAAAGGGAAAAGTGCGAAAATAAGACATAGCGACCAATTTCCATAGATTTTCAAGCTTGTTATTGATAATTTCATATTTTCGGGAGTCATAGATAGCACCCCATTCTTTAACCGTTTCAAAAACTACTTGGAACATCTTATCAGGGTCATACTCTTCATCTTCCGGATACTTTTCCCGGTATAGAGAACGAAATATTTTTCGCCGTTTTTTCGGAAGTTGTGACCATTCGATTTCCCCTTTCAAAAACTGCTTAACTTTTTGAGAAATCCGGTTGGTCTTTCCAGTGTGTATTCTGTCTTTTAACAATTCTAAATAGACACCCAAATATACACAAAGAAGTTTGGAAAATGGATTATGGTTATAGTCACAGAAATTATTGGTTTGTAATAGATCCCGAAGTATGATTGGTACTTTTGGAGGTACTTTTTTACGTGTTAGAGTATTGAACACTAATTCTAATAACATTTCTTGCATTACTATCGGCACAGGATCATTGTACAAACCGACCTCGAATTTTTCATAAGATGCGGAAGGTGGCGTCTTGAATTTAGCTGTCTCTAGAAAATCTGTAAAGCTCAAATTATCCCATTTCTCATACTCTATAAATCTACCTTTTTTGAACTGCGTACCTTCTATTATGTACCACCTGTTATTTTCCTTGACAGCGAGAAAGATATGTTCGGGAATAATGACAAACCATAACTTATGTATCTCATTCGGCGTTAGAATCTCAAAGATCGCGTAGATCAATAGAGAGGAACACATACAGTTACAACCTCCATACATGTATAGGTCATGGAGAAAATTTCTGGATTCCAGTTTATAACACTTTCCCTGTTCAGAAATAGCGTTGGTGACGTGAATCACCCGTTTTGGGAAGGGTTCATTCTTGACCTCTCCATAAGCAGGAATAGCGACTGAGTGTAACATTCGATACCATGCGCTGAGCAATGAGTGCGGATTGTCATCAAAGAACATGCAAGCCATAATCAACTCCGCTGACACTACGTATGATCCTGTTACATACTGTCCCGAGGTTTTTGCTGGGTCTATCCACAAACATCCACGACCAACCACATAAGGTTGCGTCTTAGTCCATTGCTGAAAAATATGAGTAATATCAAATTTACGCTTCAGATCTGGGTGGTTCTTCATCGATCGGCACAGAGCTAGAAAAATTAGAGCCCCCAAGTCGACCATCTCAATATCTACTAGGAATGTTAGTATACGGGTGATTAGAGGATAATTGTCTTCGTTATACAGCCCGATAACTACATTATTTTCCTCCCGGAAAATTGGCTTAATTTGTACCACATCCACCGGTTTTCCACCCTTTATCTTCACTGTGTATCCATATAGCGACAATAATCTGACCATGATACGAATAATCTTCTGTCGAAGCCCTACGTCGGTTTGGAATCTATCTAATAGACCAGGATGAACATTAGAAAAGATCCATTGGTAAAACCATACACCCATTTGCAGTTGGTAATCTGTTATAGAGGTTTTTGCTGGGTCCATCCAATTAACTATAAAAGGATATTCTGCAACCCATTGTCGAAAAATACCAAATTTATGCTTAAGATCTGGGTGTTTTATAATCGATCGGCACAGAGCAAGAAAAACTAAAGTTCCCCAGTCATTCATCTTAATATCCATCAGGAATGTTATCATATGGGTGATTAGGGGATAATTGTCTTCGTTATACAGCCCGATAACTACATTATTTTCCTTCCGTAAAATTGGCTTAATTTGTGTCACATCTATCGGTTTTCCATCCTTCATCTTCACTGAGTATCCATATAGTGATAATAATCTGGCTACGATACGGCTAACCCTCTGGCGAAGTTTCACATCGGTTTGGAATTTATGTAGTTGCTCGTCAGTTATAGGAAACATCAATTGGCTTATCTGCCCTTGTAGTTGATAATCTGACCAAGATTGTGCGACATTATCAAAATGTATTATCTGACGCATTTATTTGATATTGGATAATATATTTTTAATCCAAATACGACCCATACTGTAAAAATCTTCTCCGGCGATTCGGTACGAGTGGGTAAATATAGCACCGGTTGCGAATCCAGCAACGAAACTTAGCATGCCACTATAGCTAAATATAGCTCCTGATACGAAGCCGATCACGAATATGCTTCCTATAGGTTTATGAACTGAATCAGACATTTAGTTAAGATCGAAATGATTTTAAGCGGTATTTTTATATGATACAAAATGTGTCTCATTTGTGAAGGAAAATATGATGAGGATATGACTATACTTGCCTGTAATGGTTGTACTGGTCTGATGAAGATTCCTATGCTTCCAAATCTTACAGAAATTCACTGCGCTAATTGTATTAATCTAACCGAGATTCCCATGCTTCCAAAGCTTATCGAACTTTATTGTTGGGGCTGTACCAGTCTAACGAAGATCCCTGAACTTCCAAACCTTAAATGTCTCGATTGTTATGATTGTACTAGCCTAACGGAGATTCCTGTGCTTCCAAATCTTACTAAACTTGATTGCACTAGTCTAGCAGAGATTCCTGTGCTTCCAAATCTTACTAAACTTGATTGTAACTTTTGTCCTAATCTAACAGAGATTCCCATGCTTCCAAAGCTAAAAACGCTTTTTTGTCGCGACTGTAATAGTCTAACGAAGATTCCCACGCTTCCAAAGCTTACCAAAGTTTGGTGTGAAAATTGCACCAGTCTAACAGAGATTCCGACACTCTCGGACCTCAACTGTATCAATTGTCCATGGGTAAGTTCAAATTTTGATTTCGAATACAAAATCAGCCTTCTAAAATGCCTTCAGCGCTTCTGTCGAAACAACCTTAAGTACTGGCGCTTTAAGAAATGGATAAAGTCAAAAGAGTTTGCAGAGTGGTTCTACAGTCCGAATCAGTGGGGGTGGGAAAGCGTGTAAACGAATGATAGAGAACGCGGTTAGAAATTGAAATTAACATATATTGTAAATGATACGAAATGTGTATCATTTGCGAAAAAAACTATGATGAGAGTATAACTGAACTTGATTGTTGTGGTTGTCACGTCATTACAGGAATTCCTAATCTCACAAAGCTTACCGAACTCGGTTGTTATAATTGCGCTAGCTTAACCAACATTCCCATGTTTTCACAGCTAATTGATCTTTGGTGTAGCAGTACTAATCTGATGGAGATTCCTGTACTTTCAACGCTTACCAAACTTCATTGTAACGATTGCCCCAACCTGACGGAGATTCCTGCGCTTCCAAAGCTTACCGAACTCTATTGTGGTAGTTGTACCAATCTGAGAAAGATTCCTACGCTTCCAAATCTTGTCGAACTTTACTGTTCTGGTTGTACAGAATTAACGGAGATTCCTACGCTTCCAAATCTTGTCGAACTTTATTGTAATGGCTGTATTGGCATATCTGAGATTCCTATGCTTCTACAACTTACTAGGCTTGAATGTTATGACTGTACTAACCTAACGAAGATTCCCACGCTTCCAAAGCTAATTACACTTTCTTGTCACGACTGTACTAGCCTAACGAAGATTCCCGCGTTTCCAAATCTCACCGAACTTTACTGTGGTGAGTGTGACTTAACAGAGATTCCCGCGTTTCCAAATCTCACCGAACTTTACTGTGGTGGTCTAGCAAAGATTCCCATGCTTCCTAATCTTATTAAACTCAACTGTAGTAGAAGTACTAATCTAACAGAAATTCCAATGTTTTCGACACTTATTATGCTTGATTGTCACAATTGTACTAGTCTAACAGAGATTCCTGAGCTTCCAAATCTTGTTAAACTTTGGTGTGATGATTGTGCTAATCTAACGAAGATTCCTGAGCTTCCAAATCTTGTTAAACTTAATTGTTACGGATGTGTTAACCTAACGGAGATTCCTGAGCTTCCAAAACTTGTTGGACTTTGTGGCAATTGTACTAGTCTAACGGAGATTCCCATGCTTTCGAACCTTACTAATCTCAGTTGTCGCGGATGTGTTAACCTAACAAAGATTCCTGTACTTCCAAATCTTGTCGAACTTTCTTGTAGCGATTGTACTAGTCTAACGGAGATTCCCATGCTTCCAAAGCTTCTGTGTCTTGATTGTCACAGTTGTACTGGTCTAACGAAGCTTCCTATGCTTCCAGAGCTTACTAGACTTTTCTGCCATGAGTGTACTAATCTAACAGAAATTCCTCCTGATCTTTTAGAGCTTATTGATTTTTATTGTGCCGGTTGCATATGGATCGAAAAACAGAATCCATCCTTCAACTTCAACATGGAAAAGCTAAAACGACTTCAGCGCTTCTGCCGAAACAATCTTAAGTACTGGCGATTTAGAAGATGGATAAAGTCAAAAGAGTTTGCAGAGTGGTTCTACAGTCCGAATCAATGGGGTGGGAAAGTTGCAAAACTAAATATACAAAAGATGTTTAGAGATAAATGGTTCCACGTATGTATTTAGTGCTTTTATTAGCCATTTCACTGTTATTCGCTCTCATTCTATTTCGAGTCAAAAGTACGGAAAGCTATGGTAGCAGTGTAGTTCAATGTGATCCGGCCAATGCATGTCCCTCAGGCAATACCTGTTGCAAAAATTCGTCCGGAACGTGGACTTGTTGTCCACTAGAAGGTGCAACGTGTTGTCCAGATCATGTTCATTGTTGCCCATCTGACTATCCAATCTGTGGCGATGGAGCATGCCACTGTAAACCTGGACAGATGAAAGGTAAGTTAGAATGCTGTGGCGGTGACTACTGCGATGATTCTAAAAAGCCAAAGTGTGATGGTTCCAAATGTGTTTGTACTGATACTAGTTGCCCATTTGGATACGATTGTGAGAATGGAGAGTGTGTTACGTCGGTGGGTAAGGAATGCGATCTTAATACTGACTGTCTGAATGCGACCGATCAAAAGGTGTATGAAGCCGCTGTACAAGCCGAGGACACAGTAACACTCGCTGGACTAACAGCTAAGCAATCTTATGCCTGTGTGGAAGGAAAATGCGCTCCCGTACCCGTATATTGTTCAAAGCCTGGCGCCGAGCCATGTCCTGATGGAACATTCTGTTCGACATGGGATTTTACCCACGAGGGAAAAGATTTCGATCTCAGTAAGTGTATTCCCAAAACTCCCTGTTGCCTATCCGAACTGGGCTGTGGAGGATATGATCCCAATTACATCCTCGGTCTTTGTTCCTGTAAGGAAAATATCGATTGTCTAGGACCTAAAACACAGGCTGTAGCTAAATTAGCGATCAAAAATAATGATACGAAAACTTTACTAGAAATTGTACAGAATCAAGATATGATCTGTCTGGGAGAGAACAAATGCCATGGAGTACCGTTAACCTGCACTAATTCATCTCAATGTCCTTGGGGTCTAGTATGTAAAACTGCCACTCTTGATGGGACAAGTGTAAGCAAGTGTGTTCCTGCCAATGTTCCCTTCACGATTCCTACGTACATCTAACACGTCATGGCTAACTCGCGGGCAGCTTTGGCATTGAACTTTCTACCGAAAACAGCTTTGGATGTACAAATCTTTTTCCTAAGTTTTTCCATCTGCGGAGTGGTAAATTTTTTAGGACTTGTGTGTATATTGTCCCAATATGTATACGTAGTAGGAATGCTACGTATTTCCTTTTTATATCTACTGGTAGAAGGCTTGCCATAATGCTCAATGAACCAATTTACAGGAAGAATCTCATCTGCACAATAGTCACCGATTTTCTTCATAGTTCTCTTGATGAATTTCTTTCCTTTTTCGGTAGTTTTGAGCTTGATTAAAAGATCTGCTTGTTTGCGATTCAAAATCACCCATTGGTCAGCATAGTAAAGACCGGTATCGACATACACCTCAGCCAGCATATCAATGCTGACACGAGATTTTTTACTGCTAGTAATCTTACGATAAACCTGGCGATATGTAAAGAGTGGGATACACTCTCCAGAAAGAAGTGCAAAATACTTATTATCACGGTCTTTCATCGCTTCCCTGAGCATTTTGATCCACGCGTAAACCAGAGTCTCAGAGCAATAGTCAGTCTTGATAGTGCGAACTCTATGAGGCTTGAGCCATTTCTGAGTCTTTTTTGTGGTAGTTTTAAGGTGTGTATAGATACTGTGAGATTCATTCTCGTCTTGGTCAAAAAAGTCTTCCCATACCTTACCATGACTAAGGGAGTCGTAGAGTAGAAAACAAAATGCTACCTTTTTCATTTAGTGATGCCAATATATTATTTAGTGTTTGTCACACATCTTTTCTAGAACGAGTTCCAAGCGTTCCTGTCCTTCCTTAATCTCTTTTACGACGCAAGGATCACATTTCCACGTAATACTTTTTCCATCGCTCTTCCATTTGTCTGTCATCTGTCCGCATAATGAACATAATGAGACATCCACCTCGGGCTTATATTTTTCAGCCATTTTATTGTTTCGACAATAAAATTTTAAATAGGGCTTACAACTCACACGTATCGTTTGAACAATATTTGCTTCCCACAGGAACATTTCCTTCCACAGAGATGAAGTCAGGCATGCGATAGCTATCCAAACGCTTTACGTACTCATTCTTGTCGATCTTTTCATACGGTGCCTGAGCATATACACCGTTGTTATGTGGTAGCATGCTAACGGATTTCAAAATAGGAATAAACATTGCCAGAAGTTTCTCCACATCCGATCCATCCTTGTTTCGATCAAAATAGATCGTTGCACTAACGCAATTATCAGCATAGACACGTTGCATCATCGCCACCAGTGAAAACTGCTCCCAAGGACTTACTTCCTCACATGGTCGCACATCGCCATGGTCGACGACAAACTCGAATACCAGTGTGTTATCTGAATAAGTGTCTTTTTCATACGGAATTCCAGCTTCGATCAAAGGTTTCACCAATGGAGAATCATGTCCGATTCGCATTCTTCGTATCGCATATCGTGAGATGGGATAATGTACACCAGGTGTAACGCCTGCGAGAAGAGAAATCGATCCACTTGGCTTTACTGTTGTGACACGAATCGATGCAGGAACACCGGCATTCTCAGCCAAACGTTTGTTCTCTTCACGAATGAGTTTGTAACCGGTGCGAAGGTATTTGGTCATTCTAGTATAATTCATTGCACCCCATCCTTCCGGAACACAGCTACTAGCCCACTGGGCAATTCCCGAGATACCAACACCGATGCGACGGTTTTTAGCGATGATGGCGTTACTTTCTGGACGATGAGTTGGTAGAAGTGATACGGTTGACGAGTAGAAGGTACAATACTTCAAAGCTTGGTAAAATCTTTCAGGAGTAGCGCATCTCGGCGGAAAGCACTCCGAGAGATTACAAGTCTCAAAGTTTGATAAAGGAATTTCACCACAATTGTATGTAAAAATTCCTGTGAGGCTCACGCCTTTATTCTTTGTAACTATACCAACAGTATGATTATCATCTACTGTAATATTATAAACTGTATGTTCGCCCTCGAGTTCCTCAATATGTGAAACACAACAGCCAAAGGATTCCTTATGTCTAGGATACTGCGATTTCTTTTCCCTCTCTTTAGTCGCACATAGTTCAGAACAGTATGACTGCTCTCTTTGATCCCATTGTACTTGAAGTTGAGCGCGACAATCGCGATTTTCGCATAATCTAGAAGTTTCGGGTAGCTTAACCGGTGATTCATTCTTAATAACCTCGAACTTCGGTAAAGAATCCCCCTTGGTCAGTTCTCTTGCTTCGACGTCCCTTCCATCATTTAGAAAAAATCGGTGATTAGGAGTAACATCCAGATGAGTTCCATTATCAAAGTGGACTCTTGTCAGCTTCTTTTTAATTCCAGTTATCCTGGGATGACGTCCCCATTTGATAGAAATATCACCTGTCACAGGATCCTTAGAATAAACCGGTACATCCTTATTCTCTTCCGCTAGTTTTCTGATCGAAACACAACCACGACCATCAGCCACCGCAATTAGTGTATCTTCCCCAAAACACGGGTTCACAAGGCATGCATCATCATGCAATTCCTTCCCGTAGCGTCCAAACTTTTGTATATTGTATAAATTAATCATTCCAGGCTCTCCATTATCTCTAATCCTCGATGCCATCTCTGGGATGTGAGTGAAGTTTTCAAAATCGTAACCAGCCTTTAATGTCACGGAATTGTTACTCATCCACCCAATCTCCATGCGCTCAGGATTTTCATCGTAGTTTTTCAGGTTGATGAATGTAGAGTCTGAAATATCTCCTAGGGCTATCTCTGCGGAATTATGGTTTAGTAGTCCTTCGCCACAAAAATATTCATGATCACCTTCAACAGAGAGATCAAAAGTTTCTGAAATACATCCGTTATCCATTTCTGTATCCACAACTCTTACAGGGATGAATTTAGGGTATTCACCATATCTGTCTGCATATTCATCAATGCTTAGATAAGGACTTTTGATTCTGTATCCACTACTGTTTTTCTCAACATTATTAAACCATGATCGGGGAAAGTGATAGTCATCTTTGTAATTGGTATGATTCGAATATACATATGGCTGGTATTTGAGAGAATAACCTCCGATAATGTCTTGCCAACGATTCTTGGAATATTTTCCGATAATGTGAAGCTCGTACGTATCTTTGTGAGTTGGTTTTCGCGCTTTACGAATAAACCGATGTTTTACAGGAATTCCCAACGACGCATACACACTCTGAAGTTGAGTCAAGAATGAGGGAGAGGTTGATGTTAAAACAACATTGAATCTCTTAGATGCTCGCATCGTTCCATCTGCGTCGAAAAGACCTGCGAGGTATGCAGCACGAATCTCTACACTTCCCTCAAGTATAAAATCGGGAACATCGATGTCTGCCCATGACTTCTTAAATTGTGAGAGATAAAGACCAATATTCTTGTTAAAGTTTTTAAGACGAATACAGTTTCCCTGTTCATATTCTTTCGGTTCACTGCCAAAACGTCTTAACTCTTTTCGCACTTTTTCCACTATCTTGGAATGTTTAGGCATACTTAAAATCACATGTACAGAATCTGAATCTTTCTTACGAGAAACGCAACCATTCCCATGAAAATAGCCGAAAAACCATGCCATATCCTCATCAAGATCGGGAACAACGGTGTTGATCATGCGATTGGATAGTATGTTTTCACATAGTGGTAGCTGAGTTTTTCGGCCTTGTATACACTCTGTGGGGAAAACTAGATAGTCGTTATTTGTTAAATCCCTCGCATATTTCCATACATATGTATCGGGTGATACAAGAACAGCCATCCTGTGTTCTGGTGTACACCAACTATCTCCTATCTGAGTTTTGATTTGTAAAAGTTCTTGCTTTCCTTGGATCAAATTTTCAGTTACTTTTGAATAACCATTACTTGTTAATACTTCTTCACCTTGAGTCACATCTTGAATTTTCTTGAGACCCAATCTGGTGAAAACTAGCGTATCTTTAGGTTTACACCTTCTAACATTCCTTGCTACCAAACTCACATAGGCATTTCCTCCTATGATCATCGTATACACCATTTCTGGTGGGAGTAGACTGTACCTTAAGCAAACTCAGGTTGACTAGACCATCATTGTTCACCGAATCCCGTTCAGTCGTTGGAAGCCTACCATATCCTATCAAGCGGACTTAGGTAGTAACCCTGCGGATTATCCATTTATCTTTTCCGTTTTTACCATGCCCGAGGTCATTACCCTGGGTATCAAACCAAGTTTCCCTGGAATGAGTGGTAGAAAAAGCTTTAGGACTTTCCCGCAACGAGGATTCTTGCCCATTTCCTTGGACTAGCGGTTCATTTTAAGACCGCTCTGGCTATTGTTAACCAGCTACAACGCACGCTCCGATGGAATTAAAGATATCAGCAACCAGACGTGTATGATTATACTCTTTTACCTGACCATTTACAATGATATAACCATCGCAAAATGAATCCAGAAACCCTTCGATGCGATCATGCATTTTCTTCAGAGGAGCAGGCCCAGAAGCTTGACCTCCAAAACCTTTAATCGGCTTACCAGCAGGACGAATTACACTGTAATCAAACTTTGGAAACTTATTCTTTCCATATCTTGGACTATCGATGTATGCGCATAACAGTTTAATTAAGCTTGATACCCATCCTTCTCGAGAATCATCAATAACATATACTTCTGTGTCTTGCTTATTGGGACGAGTCGCTACACCACGCCAGGTTGTGTCAAATCCAATACCTACACCGTTCATGAGAGAATCCATTGTCCACTCGGCAGAAAGAATAATATCATCCTTTGTACTCGTAGCGGCGCAATTGTTCAATGCCATAGATCCTCTGGTGTATACAAAATCGGTTCCCATCATCCACAAACCTCGGCCGGGAGGTAGCCACTCCATGCTAAACATAGAATGGGCCATTTCACGTGCAAAAGATTGCCATTCGCTATCGACCCAGCGAAGAGAGTTGCGATAAAAATGTTCCTTTCGAATAGACATAACACCTTCGATAACACGGATAACCACATCGGCCCAATCCTCATTGTTTCTAGAATAGGTACGACGAAATACCACTTCTCCCAATCCGTTAAAACCGAAATCTGGCTTTCGAGCAAAGAGTTCCTTCTTGATGGATAAATCTAAATGAAATCTCTGCGTGACAGGACGAATAGCGTGGCTGAAAACGGTAGGAGAAGCTTGAGGCAAGCTTGGTTGATCGCAGGTTTGTTCGTGTTTACGTTTTTGTGACATTTGTTCTATAAAACAGACAAGATGTCTTTTAATCATTTTTAGAATTGAGGTTTTAAAATCTTGTCAAGGATAAACATTATGAATAGTTACGCTTCGATTTCAGAGTTTGGTACATCCGTAAATGCTCCAACTTCGAATCCACTATCAGTCTGCGCTGTTTCGGGGCTTGACGCGGGATTCAATAACAAATTGGGATACGGAATGCTCAATCCTAACGGTGAGCAGTGTCAAGCCTTCATGGCGCAGTATTGTGCTACTGTAGGTTGGGATCCCGTATGTGAATACAAATCTAAGGACATTAGACGTACATATCCAAATACACAGCAAAACTGTAATGGACCTAACGGTAGTTGTTTTGGCCCTGGAGTGGGATCACAACTAACATCCGGTCAGATGCTTATTCGTAACACAGCAGCGGAAAAATATCTTGTTGCTATGAGCGATCATTGTCGTCGAGAATACCAACCGTTTGATCCGACTGATGCAAACTCTCCCTTAATCTCAACGTGGGTCGCTGCTGGGGATCAGTGCGGAGGTGGTAACTGTGATGGAAGAGGAACATGCGTCCCAATATACAATGTAAACCATAAGGAAATCGATCACGATCCGGTGATGAACAAGATTCTTGCCCAGCCATGGATCGCGATGGATATTCTAGTAAACATTTACAATAATCGCAGACGTACAGGTACTTTACACCAACTTACCAATACGAGATTGGGACAACACTTCGGCACGCAACAGTTTCAAGAAACTGTACGCTCCAAGGCAATCAGCTTTTCTTAATAAGACATAACTTATTAAGAAGTCTCTCCATCATCCAGGCGAACGCTAAACTTGTTTTCCTCTTCGATAAACTTATTGATCTTGATTCGAAGAATACCATTCTTGTAAACGACGTTAACAGTTTCTTTCCTCGTCACGCAGATAGGAAGAGTAATGGTTCTCTCGATTCGTCCATATTTTATCTCAGAAACCTCTGGAGAGTTATAGTTTCGATTCTTATCAGCGCAAATCGTGATCTGATTATTGTAAAAATCAAGACTAATATCTTCCTTATTCACGCCCGGAATCTCCACGTATACGTAGATGTATCTTTCCTCGTTAACGATATCTACAGTAGTGTTAATGTTACTGGATCGTCGTACCGGTCGAGGTATACCAGTGTTACCTAACAAACTACGTCCAACAAAACCTGGAACGTTAATGTAGTTTAACACATCTTCGATTGTGATAGAATTATTTTCTCTCTCAAAAGACATTTCTAGGAAAGGTTCAAGCTTTTAAGTCTCCGCAGAAGTGGATTATCTTCGGGACTTGGACTCGCTGAAGGTGAGCCTTTCTCAGAATGAGAAGAAAATGCGGGAGAATAGAATTTAAATCCAGCTCCTAACCCACCCGCTCTCTCACCCGCTCCTCCTGCTCCTCCTGCTCCGCCATTGTCCATCGCCTGTTCACCGGTATCTTCCTTAGATTTTTTCTTCGATAGCCAATACAATACAAATCCTGCGACAGCGATAGCTCCAACGACCAATAAGATTTTTACCCAGTTGAATCCGTCTTTACCAGACGCATGCAGTCGCTGTTGTTGCGGTTGTGCTTGTGGCTGAGGCTGAGGCTGTTGTACCTGCCCTTTGGGTAAAACTTTCTTATCCACTTCCACATCACACTCGCATGGGCTATCGGCTCGAAGAATTAAAAAGTAGTTTTGATAGACATTGTTTTCATGCTTTAGATTTCCCGATATCTCTCCCTTGTCAGCTCGCTTATACTGCAGATTCGGATTACTGTCTAGTGTAGTCTGATCGACGACAAGAATATCAAACGGTTCATGGTTGCGCGACACAACCTTGAATGTGATATCGAAGTTGGTGCTATCGCCGTTAAGATCGATAAGTTGCTTCACGTTACTAACGGAGTAGGTCTTTCGGTTTGCCATTTTAAGTTTTAGACTAGTCTTTTTAAAACAAGGGAAAATATTGTTTCATGCCATTTATTTCGCTTGAAATGAATGGAAAACCCGTAATAGTTATTCTAACGGATGAGTAACCACTTTGCTATATCGTGGAGCAACCGGACTAGGTGGTGGACTAAAATAGAATGAAGAAGGTGCAGTAACAGTATTAAGTTTTGATATCATTCTCATTATCTTAAGCTCCATTCTAGCTTCAAAGCGATCCAGTTCATCCCGGAGAAAGCTGGGTACTTGTCTATTTTGAAGGCGAGCTTTAGCTGCCATATGTTCACGACGTTTCTTCATCTTTTCCCGGTTCGTATGCGATTCTTGATTACATAGCGGGCAGGGACGCCACTTAGTTCCAGTCTTGTTAAGTTTAGTGTAGTGATGGCGATCACATATTCCGTACCGATACATGATCTGACCATAGTGTGTATGTTTATTAACGCGTTTCTTAACTCCCTTTACCGACCTTTCCATATACTTATCGATTTTATTTGGACAATGTTGACACCACAGTATCTTAGACATTTATTACACAGGATCTATTTTTTAGATACCATGCCTGAATTTCCGACCGTTTTAACTCCTTTCCGTTACCGATTCTCCTTCCTAGAGCAAAGAAAAAATCACTGAGTCTGTTGAGATATTGTCGTATCTCATCATCGACATTCGTTTCCAGCCGAGATAAGTGTCGTTCAACACGTCTGGAAACAGCGCGACAGATGTGCACTTGCGAATCGGTTGGTTGAACTCCCGGAACGATAAACTCTGTTAGCTTTGTATTCTGTTCCTCATATGCATCGATTAATTTTTCTAGATACATGATATCTACCATGTCCACCCCGGTAGTTCGTCTCTTTTCCTTCGTGGTGGCGATGTTGCTACCGATATCCAGTAATTTAAGCTGAATAATTCGCAAAACACCACAGTCTAACAGTGACAGTGCTATCTGTTCATTCTCCTTCAACAATGCATGTAGCATACCGATGTGTGCTGATAGTTCATCTAGATCGCCGAGAAAATCGAATATAACATCACCCTTTGATAGTCCTTTCTGATCGTACAAACTGGTGTATCCTTTGTCTCCAGCTTTCGTATATAGTTTAGCCATTTATATGAGCTTTGAATACATATAAATTTCATTTTAGAAGTTCGTTTTCTATCATTTGCTTACACGCTCTCCCTCCCCATTGATTCGGACTGTAGAACCACTCTGCAAACTCTTTTGACTTTATCCATCTACAAAAACGCCAGTACTTAAGGTTGTTTCGACAGAAGCGCTGAAGTCGTTTTAACTTTTCTATGTTAGAGTTGAAAGATGGATTATCGGGTTCTATCCATGGGCAATCATAACAAAAATTAGCACGCTTTGGAAACTTGGCAATCTTCGTTAGACTAGTACACGCAATGCAATAACCGGTAATCACTGAAAGATCAGAAAAAATTTCTGTTAAACTGGTGCAATGATTACAATAAAGGCCGGTGAGTTGTGGAAGCTCGGGAATCTTTGTTAGACTAGCACAATTATGACAGTAAAGTTCAGTAAGGTTTTGAAGCATAGGAATAGCTGTTAAACTAGTACAATCACTGCAATAAAGCGTGGTAAGCTTCGGAAATATGGGAAGCTTCGTTAGATTAGTGCAATTAGCACAAGAAAGACTGGTAAGTTCCGGAAGCATGGTAATCTTCGTTAGACTAGTGCAATCAGCACAATCAAGTTTAATTAGGTTTGGAAGCGCAGGAATCTCTGTTAGATTAGCGCAATTATGACAATCGAGTTCAGTAAGGTTTGGAAGCATAGGAATCTTCGTTAGATTGGCACAATCATAACAATAAAGTTCAGTAAGATTTGGAAGCGCAGGAATTTCCGTTAGATTGGGACAATCATAACAATCAAGTTCAGTGAGTTTTGAAAGCTTGGGAATCTTGGTTAGATTAGGACAAACGGCACAATAAAGTATAGTAAGGTTTGGAAGCATGGGAATCTCCGTTAGGTTAGTACAATTATAACAATCAAGTTCAGTGAGCTTTGGAAGTGCGGGAATCTCGGTTAGACTTGTACAACTGTGACAATCGAGTTCAACAAGCTGTAAAAGTTCAGAAATCTTTGTCAGGTTAACACAATTGTAACAAACAAGTTTAGTGAGTTGTGGAAGCTCAGGAATCTTTGTTAGGCTAGTACAACCACCGCAATAGAAATCGGTAAGTTGCGGAAGCTCAGGAATCTTTGTTAGATTATAACAACCAGCACAATTGATACAAGTCGTATTCTCATCATATTGCCCTTTACAAATGATACACATTCTGTAATTAACTAGAATCACAGAATAAAATCAATTTTCAAGTGATCTCTCTATCATTCGTTTACACACTTTCCCTCCCCACTGATTCGGACTGTAGAACCACTCTGCAAACTCCTTTGACTTCACCCACCTTCTAAAGCGCCAGTATCTAAGGTTATTTCTGCAGAAGCGCTGAAGGCATTTTAGCTTATCTATGTTAAAGTTGAATAATGGATTATCGGGTTCTATCCATGGACAGCCATCACGACAAAGTACAGTGAGATTTGGAAACTCGGGAATCTCCGTTAAACTACTAGACCAATTACACCAAAGTTTGGTAAGCTTTGGAAGCGTGGGAATTTTCGTTAGACTATTACAACCATTACAATAAAGTTTGGTAAGTTTCGGAAGCGCAGGAATCTCTGTTAGATTAGTACCAGAACAATAAAGTTCACTAAGATTTGGAAGCATGGGAATCTTCGTTAGACCAGTACAACAAGTACAATAAAGTATAGTAAGTATCGAAAGCATAGGAATCTCCGTTAAATTAACACAAACGGCACAGTAAAGCTCAGTAAGCTTTGGAAGCATGGGAATCTCTGTTAGGCTAGTACAGTCGTGACAAGAAAGTTCAATAAGATTTGGAAGCATGGGAATCTTCGTTAGATTAGTACAGTTATTGCAATAAAGTTTTGTAAGATTTGGAAGAATAGGAATCTTAGTTAAGTTGGTACACCCACGACAAAAAAGTTTGGTGAGCTTTGGAAGAATAGGAATCTCCGTCAACTCCAAACAGTCAGTACAATTGATACAAGTCGTATTCTCATCATATTTCCCTTTACAAATGATACACATTCTGTAATTAACTAGAATCACAGAATAAAAATCAATTTTCAAGTGATTTTTCTATCATCCGCTTGCATGCTCTCCCACCCCATTGATTCGGACTGTAGAACCACTCTGCAAACTCCTTTGACTTCACCCATCTTCTAAAGCGCCAGTATCTAAGGTTATTTCTACAGAAGCGCTGAAGGCATTTTAGATTATCCATGTTGAAGTTGAAGAACAGATTATTGGGTTCTATCCACGGACAGCCAATACAACATAATACAGTAAGTTGTGAAACAGGAATCTTTATCAAGTTAGTACAACAACTACAAAAAAGTTCAGTAAGCTCCGGAAGCGTAGGAATCTCTGTCAGACCAGTACAGTTGAAACAAAAAAGTTTAGTTAGCTTTGGAAGTACAGGAATCTCCGTTAGCTTAGTATCACTACAATAGAGATCAGTGAGTTTTGGAAGTACAGGAATCTCCGTTAAATTAATACAGCCGGTACAATGGAGTTCAGTAAGCTTTGGAAGTATAGGAATCTTCGTTAATTTCGTACAACCATTACAATAAAGTTTGGTAAGTTGTGGAAGCGTAGAAATCTCCGTTAGATTAGTACACTTAGTACAAGAAAGTTTGATAAGCTTTGGAAGCGTAGGAATCTTTTTAATATTGCTATAACCAGCACAAAGTTTAGTAAGATATGGAAACACAGGAATCTTCGTTAGATTAGGACAATCGCCACAATAAAGAACAGCAAGCTGTGGAAGCTTAGGAATCTTTCTCAAATTAGTACAGCCACGACAAAAAAGTTTGGTAAGCTTTGGAAGCTCAGGAATCTTCACTAGATTGGGACAATCGCAACAATTAAGTTCAGTCATATTCTCATCATATTTCCCTTCACATATGATACACATTCTGTAATTAACTAGAATCACAGAATAAAAATCAATTTTCAAGTGATTTCTCTATCATTCGCTTGCACGCTCTCCCACCCCATTGATTCGGACTGTAGAACCACTCTGCAAACTCTCTACTTTTTGTCCACCTTCTAAAACGCCAATACATAAGATTATTCTTACAGAAGCGCTGAAGCCAAACAAGCTTTTGGACATTGCTTTCATATTCGAAACAGTATGTTTTTAGCCATGGACAATTAGAAGACATCACAATAGATATATTGGCCGGTGCTTCTGTCATTCGAGTACAATCTCCACATATGAGACATTTCAACTCTGGCACTGTGTGGATCCGTGTCAAGCTACTACAATTTGTGCATGTGAGATTGGCGAGTTTTGGTAGATTAGAAATCTCTGTCAAATGATTACAATTTTGACAAAAAATTTCTTCTACTTGTTCTAGATTGGGAATCTCTTGTATCCCGCAAAAGGAACATAACAGAATTTTGAGATTCGGAAACTTGGGAATCGTTGTCACATTTGGGCAAAAGGAACATGTAAGCGACCGTAATTTGGAAAGCATAGGAATCTCTTCAATAGCAGTATGTGAGCAATCGAGATGCAAAAGATTTGGCAATGCAGGTATGACATTTAGCACATAGCACCCAAAGCATGATAGTTTCTCGAGTTTAGAAAGATCAGATGATATTGTGGTTAACGATGAACAGTTACCGCAAAAAAGAGTTACAAGATTAGGTAAGGCAGGAATTTCAGTTAGCTTTGCGCTATTGGCACAGAATAAAAAGGTAAGATTCTTGTAAGCTGGAATCGTGATTAGATCTGTATTGGTACAGTATAACGATTCTAGTTTCGGTAAATCAGGAAGAGATGTTACACGTGTGTTTGAACAATCCAACACAGTAAGATTTGGCAGTTCAGGAATCTCTTTTAAATTAATGCACGTGTTACAGTGCAACTCAACGAGACTGGTGATTATGGGAATCTTTTCCAGGTTAATACAACTATAAGTCTTAAGTACAGTAAGATTTGATGGCTCGGAGGGAAACTCTTTTATACGATCACAGCGACAACAAACAAGTCTGTCAGCATTTTCATCATACTTTCCATCACAGATGATACACATTTATCCAGAAATAATCATGCTGGAAATATTCATTTTTAACTCTTATAAAGAATGGTGGATCTCATGAAGATAGTAGTAATTGGTGGCATAATCGCAGTAGCTATTGCTATCACGTTACTGGTGGTCTCTCTAAAGAAATCGAAACCGTCACCTTCAACATGTACTCCATCTTGTCATGGAATGATCTGTGGCGATCCTGATGGCTGTGGCGGAAAGTGCACTAATTGTCCCCCCGGACAGACATGTGATCTTACCACAAGAGAATGTAAGTCGTCTTGTGTACCTAACTGCGAGGGTAAAAGTTGCGGGGATTCTGATGGATGTGGAGGAAAGTGCACTAATTGTCCTACCGGACAGACGTGCGACCTTGCCACAAACACATGTAAACCGTCGTGTACACCTGACTGCGAGGGTAAGATTTGTGGAGATTCTGATGGCTGTGGAGGAAAATGTACCAGTTGCCCTACTGGACAGAAATGTGATGTCGGAACCGGAAGATGTAAGCCGATATGCACACCTAACTGCAAGGGTAAGATTTGTGGAGATTCTGATGGATGCGGAGGAAAGTGCACCAGTTGTCCTCCATATCAAACGTGTGATTTACAGAATGGAAAGTGTTTACCCTGTAAACCTGATTGTACAAATAAGCAATGTGGCTCTTCTGATGGCTGTGGGGGAACATGTGAAAACTGTCCTGTGGGGTATAAATGTGTTAATGGAAAATGTTGCCAGCACAACTGCGAGGGAAAAACGTGCGGACAACCTGATTCATGTGGTGGAGTATGTACAACCGGATGTCCTGCTGGTCAGGTGTGTTACAGTAGTGATAACAAAACATGGGGCTGTTGTTCTCCCAATTGTAATGGTAAATCATGTGGAGATTCTGATGGTTGTGGAGGAAAGTGTAAAAGTTGTCCCGCCGGTCAAGTGTGTTATCCGAACGGAGAATGCAAATCTTTTCCCGTTTGTGTACCAGATTGCTCTGGTGGTAAAAAGTGTGGAGATCCAGATGGCTGTGGTGGAACATGTACAGGCTGTCCACCTCAACATCACTGTTCCGGTTCAACATGTATCTGTGATCCTTTGTGCACTAATAAACAATGCGGTCCCGACGGGTGCGGTGGTTCTTGTGGATCTTGCGGACATAATATGACGTGTGAAAACGGTAAGTGCGTACCTGGACAGGGATGGTCATGTGGAGCTAACGGTTGTATACAGGGGTGCGTAGTTGGACAATCGCCAGGTTGTGTTACAAATAAAAGCACATGTATGGACACATGCTTTTCAGCGCCCTGTTCGACGAGCTATCCCGAAGGATACTGTGATCCTCCAGCATCATGTGTGAACGGATCGTGCGTGATGCCAGCTACAAGTGGATATCTTCAAACTGTGGTTGATAATACTCCTCAATATGTTTCTCAAAATGGTAATGGATTTTCACTATCCTTTCAGAAGAGTTCTGCCATCTCAAGCTTTGTTTATGATCTCTCCAAAAAGCAGTTGTATATTAGTTCTGGATTAGGACCATCTTATGATGCGTTTATCGGCTATTCTACCAGTGACTCATCGATTGTGATCAAGCCCGGAATCCAATGGAATCTTACCAGTGATGGATATTTTCAGCTTTCTACAGACGCTAGTAAGGCGATCGGAATAGCCTCCTCTTATGGTAATGAACTTCTATTAGTACCGGCCGGTTCACAAAAACTACAGTTTAAATTCGTGACTTAAAAACATGGTTGTTTACATAGAGGATGACTAGTGTAATGGGAGCACGCTTTTTTCGGAAAGTAGAATAGTCATTTGATTGAGACGCTGGCGCCAGGAACGATCACAGGTATGGCCAACCTGTTGGTTGTTTTCCTTTCGAATGACAAGGGTTCGATTCCCGACATCCTCAATTTTTATACTATTTATAGTATAAAATTAAGACCGTTTGGCATCTGTACTTCCAAATCCACCAGAGCCTCGTTCTGTTTCTGTTAAGGAATCGGTTTCCTTCATACCAAAATACTCACATTTTCGCAGCACGAGCTGGCATTTGGTAAACGGTGGCTCAAGATCGGGACTATTTTCATCAACCTTAATTAGTGCAAGTAGTAGTTCTCCCGAATAGTCAGGATCAATCACTCCGACAGAGTTAGCTAGCATGTATCCAGTCTTACTTAGCGACGATCGGGGAAAAATTTCTGTGTAGTAGCCAGGAGGTGGTTCCACCGCTATACCTGTTCCGAACATGGTAATCTTGTCGCCGATCTTTTTCCGCACAGCGATAGCGGTCAGATCATACCCCATAGCCAAAAAATTACCCTTAGTAGGAATAGGAACATCAGGATCGGTTCGAACGAACTTCACAACTGGACAATCAGGACAAACAGTTTTATCAGACATAATTGTAAAGAGAGGAAGAAATTTTCGAGATTCAATTTGACGATAAATCGGTTTTGGCATCTGTAGAGGGCGAAGAGGAAGTAGTGAATGTCTAGGTGTAAGTGGCCTTGGTATCGATATATAACTGCCCATTTTATTTTTTCCGATCTTCCTTTAAAGCATAAACCCACTATAATAAAGAAATGTCCAAGAAACACGAGATAATATATCCAGTATTCCTCGAATGCTGTCAGTACGCAGATGACGTATTTTGGCAGGGAATCTTTGAAGAACTTGCCTATGGTATTCCTCCTTACGGAACCTATATCAATAAAGGTTTTCTGACTTGCAGTTACAAAGGTAAAGAATTTAGCTACAAGATAGAACGAAAAAACCCTGAAATTCTGTATACTGACATCACCAAGCTACTAACAGAAAAACTGGGTATACTATCGCAGAAAGAAAAGGTCACCAAACGTCTCGCCTTTGAACGGCTAGAAAAGAATATTAAAGACTCTAGGCACGATTGGGCCAGTATTAGAAAAAAGAATATTAAAGATACCTTGCTAGAAAAGTATGTTATTGAGATGAAACGTAAACACTCCTTAAGTATCAAACAATGTAAGTATTTACTGTCCATAATTATTATCTCAATAATGTTTAAGACCATAACATCCAAGGATATCGAATACGATGAAGATAGAATCACAAACATCAACGGAATAGAGTTTGTAAAGAGCCGGGTGGTCCTGAAACGAAATCTTTGCTCTTTAGAACCATTAACAGAACCGTTAGAAGTTTCAGAAGAACCAGAAACACGTAAGAAAATGTCAGACAGTTGGGAAAAACATCTTAAACAAGTTAGGTCAAAGGCTTGAAGTGGTGTGACACACGCTTCATTTTTCAAACACTACTCATGTTTGGAAAACTACAGAAACTTATGCCAGTATCTAGCATAACGTATTACATCAGGTGCAGTGACTCCTCCTTCATCTCCCATTCGAGGAAGAATATGATCTATCACGTATAACACCGTTTCACGTTCTAATTTTTGCCCTCCCTTACTGGCAAGAAATCCCATTATGTACGCTACTGGATTTTTATAACGAAGGCCGGGAATCTGCACGGTCTTTTCAAGTAGAATAGTGATATCAGCCTCAGATACGGTAGCGATATGATCAGCGTTGATCCTACGTGCAATCGCATCGGTAAAGATTAGAAATCGATCCTCGGGAGAGATTGCTTCACGAGCTAAGGATTTCTGCATATCACCCAGCATAGCGCCAGACACCATTTCGGCAAGTTTTCCTCCCGGTCCCGTCCGTTCGTAAGCATCCGCTTCGGCTTTGTACTCTACATCTCCATAATCATCTTCAAAGTCGTTCATTTATTATGTGTAAGACGGAAATATTTAATACGATGTTCTACCCTTCTTCGTGTGTATCCAACCCACAAACGGTTTAGTGCAAACTGTAGACAGCTTTGTAGCAAACGCATTTCAAAAATCAAGAAAGAAAATACAAAGTTCAATTCGAAATTGAAAGATAAAGAGATGTTCAATCACAGTAAATGTTTGATGTTATTGTAGCATGCACTAATAATTTCGGAATCGGTCGCGCTGGAGAGATGGCGTGGCACTGTAGTGAAGAACTTCGGCTTTTTCGCGCTAAGACTAAGGGGTCAGTCTTAATTGTAGGAAGAAAAACAGTTGAAACTCTTCCCGAGTTACCTGGTAGAACAATCATCTGCGTATCCCGTCGTAATCTTAGTCTTAAGTCTGCTCTTGAGCTGGCGTCGACACAATATCCTCATAAGAAGGTTTTTATTGCTGGAGGAGGACAGATATATCAGGAATGCTTTCGCTCGATGCCGGAAAAGATCAATAGAGTACACATCTCATTTCTTCACGAGAATGTTCCGTGTGATACGTTTCTGTCGATCAACATGTCGGAGTGGGTTATTGAAGAAAGTAGCGAACATAAGGAGTTCACGCATTACGTTCTGAAACGCGAATCGGAGTATGGAGAACGACAGTATCTCCAGCTTCTTAACGAGGTAAGACACACCGGTACGATTAAGAGCGGAAGAAATGGAAATACGCTCTCAAAATTCGTTAAGCATCTTACCTTTGATCTTCGAAACGGATTTCCACTTATCACAACCAAAAAGATGTTCACACGAGGAGTTATTGAAGAGCTATTGTTTTTCTTGCGAGGAGAAACCAACTCTAAACTTCTAGAGGATATTGGCGTCAACATTTGGAAATGGAATACCAGTAGAGAGTTCTTGAATAAGATCGGTATGCCGAAAAGAAAGGAAGGAATGATGGGTCCCATGTACGGTGCACAATGGAGACATTTTAACGGCTCGTATGATGAAGATACAGGAAAAATGTCAGAGGGTGTGGATCAACTTGAATATGTGGTAAACACGATTCGAACAGAACCACACTCGCGACGCATATTGTTGACCGATTATAATCCCAGCCAGGTGAAGCAAGGAGTGCTGTTTCCATGTCACTCCATTATCGACCAGTTTTACGTTAGTGATGGCTGTTTAGATATGTTTTGTCTGATTCGAAGCTCGGATCTGTTCCTCGGATTGCCATTCAACATCGCCATGGCTGCGATATTTCTAACTCTGATCGCTAAGCTAACCAAATATACTCCCAGATTCCTATACCTCACATTAGCCGATGCACACATATATGAGGAGCACATTAGTGCTGTCGAGACACAGATTGTGAGGCAACCGTATGCATTTCCAACTCTGGAAATAAACAAGGAGTTACACACGATAAAAGATCTGGAAACACTGACCATCGATGATTTTACCATTCGTAACTATCAACACCATCCAGTGATTAAAGCTAAAATGATTGCATAAAATCTGGCTTATAATAAATGAATGAGGAAAGATTATATACTCAGATTAGGGAAAACTACGATCTAGCATTCGTCGCAAGGATCAAAGAAGCTGTCACCAAAGGGGAACATAAATATATCACTGACCTGATTAGAGAGATTCGCGACAGAATCAAACGACAAATACCTAATCGAAAGGATATACATGAGAGTTTAGATTCTCACATCGACGTTGATCTGATTCAACAGATGCTGGAAAACAATGCCTTCAACACAGACGACTTTTATAATATCATCAATATCTTTCTCCAATATGTTGAAGAGTTGCAGGCTCCTGTTGATAATTCCATGCTAGAAATCGTAAAAGCCAAGCTAAATAATCTGGAAGAGAAAACGTGGGCAGACGCAGTGGCGCCCTTTTTTCTAGACGTGAATCAACTTATCGATAGAATAGAAAAAAGGCGACATGATGCGATGCAAAATCCTTTTGTGATGGCGATGATACGGCAGGCTATGGCGATTCAAAAATGAAATTAATTAGTCTTTCCAACTACTTTAAAATGCAACACATAGATTTTAAAGTCATCTACCCAGAAGCGAAGTCTGGAGAGTATGGTTCTGCCGAGGATCCTTCACCTTACTTTGGCCTATCTGCAGAACGAATGACTCGCTCTGTCGGAGGTCTACAGGATAAGTTTGACGTGGTGATCGATAAGCCACGAATCCGAGTTGTATTCAGTTATCCTTTAGAAAAAGAACATATCATTGAGCTAACTCCACTGTTTGGAGCTAAGAATTTTACTCGTGTCGGTCTGGGAAAAGCAGTCTCGGTACAATACCAGCGTATCTATGAAGAGGAGGAGAAAACCTCTTCTCTCCGTGAAGAGACGTATTCAAATCGCTATGAAAACTGTGCTCTTATGAACCGTGCTCCCACCGACGGTAAGTGGGGAATATGGGGACATGTTCTGGACGATCTTGACCTTAGGGAAGTCGAATATGACGAAGAAAAGGATTTGTACTACTTGATTATCGATTCTTAAATGATCTAATTTAAAAGTTAAATTAGTTCCTTAGCCATAGTATGTCGAATGTCCTGCATCTTGTAGAAGATTATGAATCGTAGATCCGTCACGAAGCTTGTCTAATACCTCGCCAAGATCACTTGAATAAGAGAAATACCCTTCGCGATCATGATTATCCATTGCCGATAGCACTACTTCATGGTATCTGGAAGAATCAGGATTCATATTGTAAAGCACACCGTTATCATCTGAGTCATAAAGAATTGGGACCCAATCTAGAATAGATCCGATATCATTTTTGAGAGAGAAATCCACAAATTTCCATGTTCCAACAGTGTTTTCCATTAACTCACGTACTTGTTGTTTCTTTGTTTCGCTATTGAGACACGAAAGGCAAATGTCTTTACCTCCTCGTCGATTACAGGACCACACGCTTCTTCGGTCGTATCGGGATAGTTTTCCACAGATATCACAATAGATACTTATTTCTCTGGTATCAATTTCCTTCTCGCTGAATTTTCCCTCTTTTTCATGTTGAAAACAGGCTAACAAAGCATCTTTACGATCTGACCATTTTTTAGCGCCGTTAGCTAATGCAATCTCCTCTGTTCGCTCCTTGTAACAGAGAGAACACATATCCTTGTTACATTCATCACAGTGGTATGACCATAACTCATCGCTCACACGACAATAATCGCAACGAATGGTGGGAAAAAATATTGGGCCGTATAAGGGTTGGTCATTAACCACCATGATACGACGCTGATCGTTCAAAATTCCGATAAAATATCTATGAATGTCAGCTATGGTTTGTTTTTCTGTAGAGGGAATATCTTCAAACGAGGGAAGCTCCTCATCGTAGCGAGCTGGACATGCCACATTCAATATACACTCGTCATCGGTTATGTATATATCATTCATGATTTTATCACTTTCTTTGTATACTTTTAGCCAATCACCCATAAAAACTGTTTCTTCGGTCATTTACTACTACATGGTGCAATTTTAAACCTCTTTTTTCCTCAGCCAATCCTGAAAAGAGACAAATTCCTTATAATTAGATGTCTGTGCGAGTATCCATCTACAATAACCACGATTCCTTCTATACACTTCTTTATAGGTTAAACCACGATACTTACCGAAGTTTACGATTTTATCATCGTTTTCACTCTCTTCTAACAACATGTAATCATCATTATTCTTCTCTTTGTTCCAGCAGGAAAATAATCTTCTCCACCATGATTGTACATAATGGCAATTCTTTACATAATGTTCTCCTCCACAGTTAAAGCATCTTCCATCCTCGGAATAGATGTGAGAATAGATAGTTTGCAGTTGTTGTTTGGACAACTGATTCGAACAATACTCTGCTCCACGTACATTATCGATACCATATTCTTTCATGTATTTGAGAGTATATGCTAACTCGGTAAAACCTGTGTCGTTAACAGTTTCGATGATATCCTCAGGTGGATATAATTTTGTCCAAGCAGCGCCAAAACGCCCATCAACATGCTCATTCCAACGTCTTAACACATCATCTGTTTTTCCGACGTAGTACTTTCCTTTATGTAGTTGTAATACGTAAACTATCATAGTTTATGTACTCTAACAAGTTTTAAAGTAGTTTTAATAAGGAGGAGGTGCAGGATCCTCCGGCTCAGACAAATATAACTCTGGTGGTTGCATTGTAGGAGGTTCGACAGGCTTTCTTCTGCAACACACGTAACGTACAACAACGCCTATCAACAAGGCGATAACAATACATAAAACAGCGATTACGGCTTTGTAGTTAACCATGGTCTTTCTTAAGCGTAAAGAAGCAGAATACAAAATTTCAATTTAGCTTCTTTAGCATTCTCTCAATACCTTTCTTTTCTATTTTTCCACCCCATTGCTCCGGACTGTAGAACCATTCAGCAAACTCCTTACTTCCTATCCATTTCTTAAAGCGCCAGTATCGTAGATTATTTCTGCAAAAGCGCTGGAGATGTTTTAGCTTTTCGATGTTACTAGGTTCGATCCAGGGACAGCCATCGCAGTTAACATTAACGTACATTCTCCACTTCAGATCTCCTGATAGATATCTACAGTTGCGACAATCAACGTACATAAAGTCTGGCGACTCTGAAATCTCTTTCAAATTTGTACAATTTCGACAGCAAAGGGCGATAAGATTTGGAAGCTCAGGAATCTTTGTTAGATTGGGACACGTTTCACAATCGAGTTTGCTAAGTTTTGGAAGCATAGGAATCTCTGTCAAAGCAGTTTCATGACAATCGAGATCTTCAAGATTTTCGAGATCTGAAATCTCCTCAAGCTTGTGACATCTACCACAAAAAAGTTCAACAAGCTTTGGAAAGTTAGAAATCTTCGTCAAATTAAGACAGATACAACACCAGAGACTGGAAAGCTTTGGCAGTTCGGATAGCTTTGTTAGATTAATACAAGATCTACAATCAAGACTTGTAAGATTTGGAAGATTAGAAATCTCTGTCAGATTGGAGCAACCGCGACAATCAAGACTTGTAAGGTTTGGAAGCATGGGAATCTCCGTCAGATCAGTGCAACCATAACAATTAAGTTCGGTTGTTTCTTCATCGTATTTTCCTTTACAGATATAACACATTTTTATACTACTCTAAAGAGTATAAAAAATCATTTTAGGGATCTGTGAGTTGCCATGTTGCAAGGATTGCAACCAAAACAACGATAGATTGGCTGAACCAGCCGAGTTTGGTCGATGATCCTATGGCGTTGATGGCCAAAACTAGGAGAGTGAGGAGAATAACAAATACGTTCAGGTTATCCTTAGTTGTCATCTTTGTTCCACTTGATTTTTTGTCCTGTTTCCATGCGACAGCGTTACCCATCGCTACTAACACAGAGACCATTGTAGCGAACAAGAAGAATTTTCTAATGTTCTCATACTTCTTTCTATCAGCACCGGTAGCCTTATCCTGTTTACTCTGAAATAGATAATACAGTGAGATCATGAAGAAGACGAAGGACATGATCAAAAACGCAGTAGAAACTTCTTTCTTAACCATTTATCTTAAGAAGGAAAAAATTTACACCATGTAATCAATGTGTCGAAGAATATCGTTACGAGAGAAGCGTCGTTTTGGGACCCTTACTTTCTCGCAACAATAGATGCACGCCGGCGCCGTAACAAAGATAAATAGCGATACAAAGTATATGATGAAGAGCAGTTCGTCCTCGGTCATGTTGGAAAGGATTGCGGACAAGGAAAAATTTCAATTTGCATTCCTGATAGCGATTAGATTGGGATAGAATATCTGATGATCAACATATTGCAGTCTCGATTTTCCTTTGACCCAGGATGGTTTTAGAAGAAGTACTCCTCGATATGGCTTAATACGAGATCGTAGATCCCGTAAATCACATGCAAGCGCCTCTACTGGAAGATATCTAATGGACTTATCATAATCAGGGTCGAATTTAGCCAACTCCTCCATGAACGACTTTTCCTTCCGGACATCGATGTATAGCTTATCACATTTTTCCAAGGATACGATAAAGTCAACAATGGGAGTTAGAAAGTACAGTGGCTCTCCCGCATGTTCATAAGTTGTGACGTCGAATTTCGACACGGTATTGGTACTGCTCACAACCTTTTCCTTTTCCAGAGGAACAACCTTACTCTGAATTTTCGAATAGACGATTTTAAACATTCCACGTATGTGCGCAAGGTCGAATTATATTTCAATTTATAATAAATATGCCTCTAATCAAGCTTCATGTATCAAACTTATGGGCCACGTTTGCTTTCTCAGCGTTCGTATCGGCTTTCATTGTTGTTATGGCCATCTATGTCAAGAGTACATACGATAAGTTCAATGTCGACAACAAAGACAACAAAGGGAACGTGACACAGTCATCTTCCTTTAAAGGCGTGCTGATCACGTTTGCTATCACCTTTGTAGCGTATATGCTCTCTTATGCAGTGTTGTACTTCTTAGTGGGGTATAGAAAGTAACTGTGTCCATTAATTTATAGAAAGTCTTGTTGCCAATAACCAGTTCATACCTAGATTGCCTCGAGTATTCGCTTTTTCATTTCGAAAAGACATAGCGATGCGAGCTGGTCGACAATTCTTATATCTAACATACACCATGGCCTTATTTCTTTCTACCTCAACTTCTCCTCCTCCCAATCTGACAGTGGTTTTTTTCGCCGTGGTTATACCCAATTTTTTCATAAAATTTGCTGGTAATGCTGAACCGCTATTCCCAGTGTCTACAACACATTCTAATGGAATACCAGGATCACCAATATGTTTGGAAAAATAGGCAGTAATATGATAACGAGGCTTGACGCCTAGAAATAAATCTTTTCCAGTAATCGCACAACCCGAATCGTCGCCACTTTCATAACCCTCCATAAGAGCGGTGAGACGATGATTAAGATCACTTACCGTCCAGTCGTTGTAAAAAGACTTATGCCGTCCAGTTATAGCTGATATTTTGGTAACGAGAGCTTTTTTATCCCTTCTATCTTCCTTAAGAGCGGCGAGACGGTATCTGAGATCATCTACCGCCCAGTCATTGTAAAAAGACTTATGTCGCCCAGTCATAGCTGATATTTTGGTAACGAGATTTCTTTTGGCCTTAGGAATGCGATTACGAACACGCCGAACACGCCGAACGCCACGTCTGCTAGTGCTACGACGTTTACGCCGAACGCTACGCCGAACGCTGCGCCTGCTGAAGTGGAACTTGCTACCTAGAATAAAGTTTATCAAATCATTTTTCCTAGTATATTTAGAATGGCCCGCCAACTTTTTTCTCCTGGCTAAATCACGAAGCTCTACGACAGTTTTATTCTCGAGGGTTTTCCTATTCATTTATAAATAGAAATAATAATGTGCAAGCCCGGAGTTGAACCGGGATCTCCTCGTTGGCACCGAGAAAGGTTACCATTACCCCACATGCACCCATTCCAGATAGGAATGGGTAATTATGCTCCTGCCGGGGCTTGAACCCGGAACCCCCGCCTTATAAGAACGGTGCTCTAACCAATTGAGCTACAGGAGCTTATGCGACCAGAGGGAGTTGAACCCTCGTCTCATGGATGGAAACCACGCATGTTGCCGTTACACCATGATCGCTAATACTTGCATGAGTATTAGCGCGAATGTAAATACCGGTTAGGTATTTGCACTGTTCTCACAAGAGGACAAATTGCCTTTGGGGGTGCTTCAAGATAACTTGACGTGTTTGAACACGACGACCTTGAGCGATTATATTGTGTATAATCGCTTTATTGTAGGAAAGAAAATTTTAAATCAATTTTTATCGAAGTCTTAGCACCAGATGTAGCGTTGATTCCTTCATTATATTGTAATCAGCCAATGTACGGCTGTCTTCTAACTGTTTACCTGCGAAAATTCGAATACCTCTAAGTTTCCCTAGAGGACTAGACTGTATCTTAAGCCTTTTCAGACCCACCGACATCCAGTCGTTGAACTGCATTCATATTCATTCTAAGTTTTCCGAGAAGCCTATTCACCCTTAGTTTTAAACGTCTAATTTCTCGATCACGACTTGCAAATTTTTCCCGGTGATCTACATCAGCCATAGTGCATTTGCCATTATTACAGCTCATACATAGCCATTGGCCATTTCCGTTCCCATATCCTATTATGTCAACATTTATACGATCGAGAGATGCACCCCAACAATTTTTTCTCGTTTGGGTTCCAAATGTACACTGTAATTTCTTCTTGCAGTGAGAACATTTATATTTTTGTTTTTCTAAGATGTTTGTTGCTTCATTTATCGAAATGCGGTTTTCTTGTTGCACGTTACCATGCGCACTCCATGAAGCGACAATCTTCTTTCGTATATATCCGGGCCAATCATTGTACCTTGCATAGTCTCGTTCTTTAATACAAGACTTGCAACGTTTCTTGATTCCCAGCTTTGATCGTTGACGATGATACTCGGATGACGGCAATATACGTTGACATCCTTTACATTCGTATGTATCTGGAATATTTGGAACATGTTTGTTTCTCTGTTCTTCGCGACGTTTAATACATGTAGTTCCCTTTGGGGTCCATATGCATTCTGTTTTGTGATATTTACAATATTTTTTGATATTTGGCTTTTTCAACAACTTTATTAATTTGTTGATCGGAAATCTTTAAAATGAACTTAGAACTTGGCTGCGGATTGTCCATTATGATCTTTTGGATTGTTACCTTACCCCAGTTGTCTCTGAGCCACCAGATAGTTTCCCGTCTGGCTTGGTACCAAAAGCTTTAGGAGGTTCCCGCAATTTGACGGTGTTGCTACGGTTACTATACCGTAACTAGCATCTGTCTACAATGGCGGACGACTAATCTGTTTACCTTAGAATATCCGCATATCTAAGGAGAGATGCTTTTCTGCCCAATTTTTACTTCAGGCGTTGCTGGTCAGGGGGACGTTTTTACCCAAAGGTTTCCCAATGGGACTAGACTGTATCTTAAGCAATCTCAGGTTAGCTAGACCATCATCGATTACCGACACCCGTGCGGTCGTTGAAGGAGAACCATATCCTGCTATGCGGAGTTAGGCTCTTAACCTGCGGATTGTCCAATCTTAGACGTTATTACCATACCCTAGGTCGTTACCCCGGCCACCAGACAATTTCTTGAATGGTTTGGTAGTCTAAGCTCTCAGGAGTTTCCCGCTAATAAGGTGTCTTGCCCAACTGTGTTGGACTAGTGCTTGTGACGATTTGTAAGGACACAACTGTTTACCCAGTATCAGAGCCTTAATAATACTGGCAGAGCACTTTTCGGGACAACCCCCTAGTTTATCCCTTCCTTATCTTGAATCTTCTGTTTCACATTTTCGATTGTGTCAGAAGAATCGACATCCAGGGTAATGGTTTTACCCGTCAACGTCTTGACGAAGATTTGCATAGAACTCATAGTTGACTTTATAGCCCACAAGAAACTTTTATTTCATTTTTAGATTACAAACATTTGCCTTACGCTGTCGATAATTTCCTGTGTATCGACCTGATGTCCGAAAATGTATATATCGTTAGGCGGCGAGTGTATAAAATCCCTTTCTTTCATGTACTCGTATACGAATCGAAAGTTTTCTTCATAGGTTTCCCATACATCACCATTACTTCTCCGCAGATCTACGATGGTCTTACGAATGATATACTCATAGTAGATCAACACCAGTTTGTATATGTGCTCCTTGTGTATAAATGTATCGATAAGACTTCGAATTCCATCCGATATGACTGCATTGGATCTTAGCGCCATAGCTACACGACCAGAAGCAAATGGCTCAATCTCGTTGACATAGAATCTTCCATCGTCCATCAGAAAGAAGTCTATACGCATGAATGACTCGTTCAAGCTGAATGAACGGTTAATAAGGCGGAAAACTTTTTTCGCACTCTTTTTCATCTGTGTGAACACGTCCTTATCTATCTGTTCGGGAATATCTTTCACAAAGGGGAAGAAGTAGTTAGAAGACTGCCCGAGCATGAAACAGAGTACAGGCTCTCCCATGATCATAACAAATCTGATCTCGTGAACGAACCGTAATTCCGGTTGCACGATCCATCCGAGAAGATCTCCGATACAGTTTTTGTACTCTTTGTAGAGATAGTACAGATACTTGTCTTCATTACTTTTTCCACTCAACTTCCTGTTATGGGAAAAGAAATTTCTCACTTTTTCACTATATACTATACAAGAGGATGATGAAGCGAATGGATATTTGACAACTACGTTTTTATCAAAGATGGTTTCTGCTAGTTGCCATAGTGTCCCTTGATCTTTACCATCGTTGAATTGTACAACGGTGTTCGGAGGTGCTAGTCCATGCTTGATTAGTAACTTGGTGTAGATCAGTTTCTGTCCGGTTAAAAAGTTGAATAGAATCGACGAACACATTATGTTACTGGTGAATGGAAACTGGCAGGAACCTTTGAAAATATCTCTGCAGATAGCCTCTCGCGTCTTTACCATTATCTGATTGGTGTAATCCATTAAGGTATCATAACTAGCATCTTTTAACCGTCTAGCGTTTATGACGAAAAGATCTGGTTGGGAGACGAATATCGTGTAATCGAGAAATTTGAAGCATCGATTGACCTGTTGTTTACTTCTGACAGGAAAAATCATGTTAGTATCAGCAGAAGAAGGTACATGTGCACTGCAATGAAGCTGTTGTGATTTTTTATCCCGATACAAGTATAGTTGTGGTGTTTTCTTCTTAGATTCCATCTTTGAATATAAGAAATATATTATGCATCCGGTAGGTCCCGGATTATTTTTATGCATCCGGTAGGACTTGAACCTACACCTCATAAGAGACTACGTCCTTAACGTAGCGCGTCTGCCGATTTCGCCACGGATGCCGTTACTAAGTAGTAACGGCAATTAACGACACCGGAAGGACTTGAACCTCCACATCCATAGGATATACGCTTTCAAGGCGTACGCGTCTACCAATTTCGCCACGGTGTCCGAATCCATCAAGGATTCGGAATTTCATTGCCCTCGCCCAGGTCTGAGCTGAGATCTACCGCTTACGAGACGGTTGTGTTGCATTACACTACAAGGGCTTTAATCACGACGGCGACAGGACTTGAACCTGCACTTCCATAGGAAATACGCTTTCGAAGCGTACGCGTCTACCAATTTCGCCACGCCGTCCGAATCCATCAAGGATTCGGAATTGCCCCCGTCCGGAGTTGAACCGAAATCTATCACTTACCATGCGATTGTGTTACCGTTAACACCACAAGGGCTTCACGACGGCGACAGGACTTGAACCTGCAATCCCATAGGGAACAACGTTAGCACCGTTGCGCGTCTAACCAATTTCGCCACGCCGTCCGATTCTATCATAGAATCGGAAACGATCATGCATCCGGTAGGTCCGGATTATTTTTATGCATCCGGTAGGATTTGAACCTACACTCCTTGAGGGAACTAGGACCTAAGCCTAGCGCGTCTACCATTTCGCCACGGATGCTTATGTATCCGGTAGGACTTGAACCTACACTCCCTGTGGGAACTAGGGCTTGAACCTAGCGCGTCTACCATTTCGCCACGGATACTATATCATTTCTGATATAGTGATTATACATCCGGCAGGGCTTGAACCTGCACTCCCTAATGGGAACTGGGGCTTAAGCCCAGCGCGTCTACCATTTCGCCACGGATGCCGTTACTATTTTAGTAACAGCTACCAATGGAGTCGGTCCGTTACGATCGGACTGCCTTCCGCAAGCCAAGCGGACGCTCTACCAATTGAGCTACGACCCCTTTTTTTCCCTCCCTCCGTCTTGGACCTGGGAGGAGTTGAACCCCCAGTCTTCTCAGTGCAAATGAGACGTGTTGCCATTACACTACAGGCCCTTACGACACCGGAAGGACTTGAACCTCCACACCCATAGGGTACATGTTTTCTAAACATGCGCGTCTACCATTTTCGCCACGGTGTCCGATTCCTTGATGGAATCGGAGGAACATTCCTCTTACAGGTATGGATATTTCTTCTTCATGTAGTACATACACAATTCGTTGGGAATCTTGATCATGATTCCTCCACGAATACCTAATCCAGTACGAAAACCTCGGCGTTGCATTTCCGCACTGATTTCATCATGCGAAAACCCGCGCATTTGAGACTTGCTGAAATTCCAAGAATCGGGCACAGATGTAGGTCGAAGAAGAACGAAGCTATTCATTGCTAGTTTGATCATCTTTGTGACTGCTTTTTCCAATGTTTCGTCACGTTTTTTATCCTCTTGATCGAATGTATCTTCCTCCATAATCCGTTTCATGAGAGTATTTGCATTTATCAGACCTGATGATTCCTCCAAAGTTATCAATCTTTGGAATAGATCCTGCTGGTCCAATGTTTCCTGTCGTCGCCTTTCTATTTCCTTTTTTGCCTTTTCTTTTTTGAACTGTTCAACTTCTTGTTGATGGAGGTGCTCATGTTTCGAACAGAAATTATAACTAGTATATGTGCCACACTCTTGTCCCTTATTCTTTCCAGCGGTTTTTACATGTTTACACTTTGGCATCGTTATTTACATGTAAAACACTGTCAATTTTTTCAATTTGTCTACCAAAGGGGTTATCCGGACTTGAACCGGAATCTGATGGTTCCAAACCACCGGTGCTACCCTTACACCATAACCCCTGAAATTCTTGAAATTTAAGGGAATATGCCTCCACCTGGAGTTGAACCAGGAACCAAATAGCCCCGTGCCATCTTGCTCTACCATTGAGCTATGGAGGCGAATAACTCCACCAAGCCCTCGCCCGGAGTTGAACCGGAATCTCTTTCTTACAAGGAAAATGTACTCACCGTTGTACTACAAGGGCATATGGGAACGACCGGATTTGAACCGGTGCTAACAGATCTTCAGTCTGGCGTGCTACCTATTACACCACGATCCCTCCATACGTTAGACGTATGAAGAAAAGAAGCCCCCGGCGAGACTCGAACTCGCAACCTTTCCGTTAAAAGCGGAACGCGCTAACCGATTGCGCCACGAGGGCATGAAGTTGGAACTAGATACCATTCATACATAATGTAATTCGCTGTTGGTATCAAAGTCACCGACGGGAGTTGAACCCGCATCTTTCCGATCAAGAGTCGGACACTCTGCCATTGAGCTACGGTGACAAGGGGTAGGCAGGATTTGAACCTGCGACAACACGGATTTGGAATCCGGCACTCTGACCGCTGAGTTACTACCCCTTAACTTCCTTGCCCGGAGTTGAACCGGAATCTTCCGCTTGAGGGGCGGATATCATCACCATTAGACCACAAGGAAATACCCCTGCCCAGAGTTGAACTGGGTTCACCGGCTTGAAAGGACGGTGTCATAACCGTTAGACCACAGGGGTTGATAGAATTGTTTCTATCAACGTTTAACGTCCTCGCTGGGGCTTGAACCCAGGACCTCTCGTTTAGAAGACGAGTGCGCTATCCAACTGCGCCACGAGGACCGATAAGCTCCCAAGAGGAGTTGAACCTCTACTTAATGAGTCAAATTCATTCGTGCTTAACCGTTACACCATGGGAGTGCATTAGCCCAGAGAGAGTTGAACTCCCATTCCTCCGATGTAAGCGGAATGTCCTAACCGTTAGACGATGGGCTAAGGACGTACCCCGATTTGAACAGGGAACCACCACATTTGCAGTGTGGTACTCTACCAATTGAGCTATACGTCCCGAAAAATGACTCTTTCGGGATTTTCCTGTACATGTTCCTCCCCTAGGTGCTCTTTTTACACAATTTCGCAGTAGACACCGTACAGGGCCCTACTCACCTGTGCAGATTCATCTGTCACGGTTTTCTCGCGGGCTCATACTATGTAAGTATGAGCTGATTATCCCCTGACCTGGAATTGAACCAAGGTTCCTCGGGTTACAACCGAGTGTTCTGCCACTAAACTACCAGGGGAAAGGGACCGGATGGACTTGAACCATCACCTCCTACGTTAACAGCGTAGTGCTCTAACCAATTAAGCTACAGTCCCAGATACCATTCAGGTATCTGGAAAGCGGGGAAACCTGGAGTTGAACCAGGAGCTCGTGACTGACAATCACGAATGTTACCATTACACCAAATCCCCAGGGTCGACACCCGGAGTTGAACCGGAACCAAGACAGTCACAGTATCTTATGCTACCATTACACTATATCGACCAATAACTGTGTGAAGTTATTGGTTTCAAGTCCCCTGCCAGGATTGAACTGGCGACCTTCCGCTTCGTAGACGGATGCTCTTCCACTGAGCTAAGGGGACGATAGCGATGACCGGATTCGAACCGGTGACCTTCGACTCATGAGACCGACGCTCTAACCGCTAAGCTACATCGCTTTTATAGACTCGGTCAGAATTGAACTGACATACACCGCTCATCAGACGATTGCTCTACCGGTTGAGCTACGAGTCCGCAAAAATCTTGTCTTTGCGCACTCCCTATATCTAGGAAAGATTTTATTTTTAAATTAATTTGCTCCCCATACCTTTTGGTATGGGGTGACAACATATTTTTTGCTTCGAGAAACCATATGGAAAACTCTACTTCGTGTCATTCCCCATACCTTTGGGGTATGGGGATAAGTAGCACCCTTATCCTAACAACATGTCCGCCGAATTTTAGTCCCCCACGTTGACTGTGTTTGTAGCAAGCGAATTTAACGGCTATCACTCGCTGGTTTGCAAGCCACATCCGTTTGGAACTGTTTTTATTAAACATGTTGCGCCGTGACACCCATGAAGGAATGACTTAACGGCTATCATTTCTACATGGAAGGTGTCAATCCATTGCCGCGCTAATGTCGGTCTTACTGTGGGATCTTTAACGTCCAACCGTCGCGGGATACTCTTTTCACAGACGATAGTTAGCTGAGTTTGCTGGAATGCTCACTTTCTATGAGCTGGCTAGGAACATTTTTCAATTATGTTTGATTAAGTATGTTGCTGGATGTTCCAACCCCCTTTTCCTCTCATCTGCTTTGATTTCGGGGATGAAAAATTTTTTTCAATTTTATTTTTCGAGATCGTTTATATTCGAACGAATAGAAACGGGGAAGAAATTTATCCAGTCGTAGTTCCAGTGATGAGACCTTGTCCCTTGGCATGCCAAGATACTCCATCACAAAAGACACGAACATATGCGGGAGATGTAGAATAGTTACCGGCCAACTCGAGATATGTATTTCCAACCGCGGCAAGACCAGCTGCCCCGCCACTGTCCACGAACGAAACATCTAGTGTAGCACCTGTGCCAACAATTCGCCATTCGGTAGTACCAGCAGAGAGATCAATGTTGGCAACAACATCAAAATATACTCCACTGTAAAGCGCAGCTGGAGCAGGACATGTGATCAATGATGGATTGGTTGTACCAGCCTGAAGTAAAAATATTGCTCCGGAATCAGCAGCGGTAAGAGTAATTCCCGCGGCGGCTGGTGTAGCTACTCTCACACTCGAAACATTTGTACGTAGAGGAGCGATTGTACCAAAACCAAGTTGAGGCACCAATTGAGCATTCGAAGCGCCAACGGAACGAAGGTTATCGACAGTGAGTGTATCAGAACCACCACCATCAGCCACGGTGGTGATTGTAGCGTCGGTACTAACAAACTGAGTGTCTCGTAGAGTAACAGCATTTGCCAAACCAAGACCACCGGTATCGGAACCGATGATATAAGCAATGGCAGCTGAAACAGCCACGGTGACGACACAGTCGCGCATAACAAGAGTGGCAGCAGATGCAGCTGCAATACCACAAAGGAATCGTCCCTGAAGATCGCATTCAACGAACGTTAGAGTAGCATCGTCGACCTCAGCGCAGATCTCGGCTGTACCGGTGACGGAGAGATTAGACTCTCGAACAGTAACAACGTGAGCTGCTCCATCGATGTGAAGACATGCATCGGCCACTGCACCACCAGAAGACGTCCAAACACTATCCTCGACATTGACTGTATGAACAGAAGTAGAGGTAATATCAAAACAATCATCTCCGGCAGCCGTACCTGTGTTGGTCAAATCAACGCGAATCATATCGATACGTGTAACAACAGCAGTATTAGCAAGCACAAGAGCTGTTCCACCAGCATTAGCGATAAAGTGAATATCACGTAGAAGATACCATAGCGTAGTATCAGCGGTACCAGCAAGATCGGTACCAAGAGCGGTAGAACCAAATGAAAGCACACCCGAGATATTCACTCTCTTCTGAGGTACAGCAGACATAAGGTAGATACCATCGTAAAGAGTAATGTCTTCGGTGAACTGAACATCGGTAACAGAGGTACCCGTACTGGAATCGGGAGTAACCGAAATTACAGCAGGATCGTACTGATCGTGTCCATCAAGAACAGCGGTATCGATAGCTACCTGAATACTAGCATAGACTTCGGGAACAAGATACACACTTGCAAGGTTTCCGGGAACACTGTTTAGAATATCCTCTTTGAAGGTATTAATAACCGAAACAAAGCGATTGGGATCGGTAGTTGAAGTAGGATTAGCCATTTACTTATACAAAATATTTTTTTGCGTTTGTTAACATTCGAACGAATGTGAACGAAACTATGAATTTAAACTTGTATCACAGCATTACCACCAGCAGAATTGGCGTATAACATTTGAGCAATAGAATTTGCAGGTGCACCAGCGGTATTAGGAACAGGGCCACCTTCCCAAGAAGATCCGGCAGCGCCGACAGCTGCGACCGCACCACTATTGATTGCAGTGATAGCGGTTACGCGACCCTCCCAAGAACAGTTGAAACCGCGAATGATGTTGGTAGCTCCTCCGATCGTAAAAATGTTAACATGAGTGTTCGGAATAAATTTGGTAAATTTGGCAGTCGCGATACTAGCATTGTTAGCCGCAAACGTAACTAGACCTGTAGCTGCGGCCACATTTCCAGTTACAGTGCCATTGGTCAGATTTAGAAAAGAGGCAGTTGTAGCACCAAGGTTAATCAAACCGGTTATGTCAGTATCGGAAGCAGTGAATGTAGCTCCATCATCGACGACAACTGCATTAACCGTGAGAGCTCCCGTAACAGTCAAACTGCAATTATTGGAAGCCGTAACAACATGTGCAGCTCCATCGACACTCAAGCAGTAGTTGGCAGCGTTGCTACCTGCAGTTGTCCATGTGCACTCGTCCAGGTTAACAGTATGAATAGCTGTGGCGTCGATGGTAACACAGTTATCGGCTGCAATTAGACCGGTGTTGGTCATATCAACGCGAATCATATCTAGACGAGTAACCACGTTGACAGAAGTGTTAAGAAGTGATGCTCCACCTCCATCAGCGATAAAGTGAACATCGCGCAGAAGATACCATAGCGTAGTATCAGCGGTACCGGCAAGATCGGTACCAAGAGCGGTAGAACCAAGTGCGAGAACTCCCGAGATATTCACTCTCTTGTGAGGTACAGCAGACATAAGGTAGATACCATCGTAAAGAGTAATGTCCTCGGTGAACTGAACATCGGTAACAGAAGTACCCGTACTGGAATCGGGAGTAACCGAAATCACAGCAGGATCGTACTGGTCGTGTCCATCAAGAACAGCGGTATCGATAGCTACCTGAATACTAGCGTAGACTTCGGGAACAAGATACACACTTGCAAGGTTTCCGGGAACACTGTTTAGAATATCCTCTTTGAAGGTATTAATAACCGAAACAAAGCGATTGGGATCGGTAGTTGAAGTAGGATTAGCCATTTACTTATACAAAATAAAAAATTTTTAATCAACACTCTGATTCTCAGATACATCCTCGACTTGTTTCTTGGCCTCGGATTGACCGGTATTCATATTTCCAAACATGCCAGTCAAATTATTTAGTAATCCCATCGCTTGTTTGGCTTCCGGATCATCTCCAGCTTGCTCTCCCAGGCCAGATACCATAGTTTGTACTGTACCGATCAGCTTTCCCAAATCCATCTGTCCAGAGCTCATTCCTCCTAAACCTCCAGATAAAAGATCAGTAAAGATACCGGATTGCATGATGGAGGAAATAGCTTCCATCGGATTGGCATCTGGTTTCACAGTTCCCTCAACCTTGGAAAAGATATTTGCCAAAAAATCCATCTCGGGCCCAGCAGTCTTATTCTCTTCAGCTTTCCTTCGTAAAACTTCCTTCGCCTTTCCAATTGGATCTACCAATGCGCTGATAGTTAGAATGTGATCCCATATGACTTTTGTGGTATCTTTATCTGCAAGTTTAAAGATCTTTGCCATGTCGATAAAAACACGCTCCGAATAGATTATTTTATTCTCCGTGAATTTAGATGTATCCTGTTCCATAATACCCTCCCTATTTGCAACACAGAAGGTGTTACACGCTGCAATATGTTTGCGAATGACCTTATCATGAGATATCTGCGTTTGATTAATTAGTCGTTGGTACCGAGCAAGGGGGCGATGCTTCTTTCCAAACTCGGAGCTGAGATCGTTAACAAAATTGCAGATAGTCTTGAAGGTCAACAAAGACGTTTCATCGTTCATAATTTATTAACCTTGAACTTATTTTTAAACTAGTCTTAAAGAGATAGCTCAGGCAAAGCAAAAATGCCAAAGAGATATAGCTCTAGCGATAGTGATTCGGAATACAGTAGCTCAGATTCCAGTTCGGGACCTAGTTCTTCCCGCTCTTTTTCTGATTCTGGTCCATCCCGTTCTCCCTCTCCACCTCCAAGACGGCGTAAGTCTGCATACATGTTTTTCTGTGACGTGGAGAGAAAAAGAATCAAAAAGGAACATCCCACTTGGTCATTAGGCAAAGTTTCCAAGGAGTTAGGTAAGAGATGGCGCAATGCCGGCTCATCCACGGTTAAACGATACGAAAATAAGGCCAAAGCTCAATAATTTAATCTTATAAGACAAGATCATTATACGATTTGAAGAGTATTATCTTTGAGTAAAAGTTGCAAAACGTGAAGAACCGGTCTAGACAAAAATCTTCCCGTTTTACTAGAAATCTCACAGTAAGGACGACCTCCTAGATGATCCTCGTAGTAATCATGAAGAACCTTGCGTGTCAGGTCTGTTTTGGTTCCACATACAACAATAGGAGCTTTCTTAGTAGCCAAAATAAGTTTCTTGCACCAAGCATACACGTGGCTATAGCTTTTCTCGTTGGAAAGATCAAAAAAGAGTATGCTCGCATCTGCTCCGCAATAGTAAGCGTCTTCCATTCCACGAAATCGATCATCGCCTGCACAATCCCAAAAATCAATCGTTACCTTCCCTTTGCTAGTATCAAAATTCATAGTGTGCCTCTCCATACTATGAGTAGGAACATAATGCGATCGAAACTCTCCCGTTTTGAACCTAGTTAGAAAAGTAGTTTTTCCAACATCGGCGTCGCCGACGAGTAAAACTTTGTAGTGCAATGACATTTTATTCTCATGTGAAAGAACCATTAAATTTCATTTTAAAAATGATCTTACAGTTATGTTGAACAATTAGGTAAAATGAACATGTGCGAACATTGCGGGGGGGTGTTTCAGAACACCAAATCTCTAAAGCGACACCAAACCAACTGTACAATTGTTCGCGAGTTTTCTTTCATCTGTGATAAGTGCCGTTTTGTGACTAGAGACTTGGAAGTGATCAATTCTCACATTCCGTCTTGTCCTGGTCCTGACTTGCAATCACAGATAGAAAGTCTACGCCAACAACTTTGCGCGGAGAAGGAAAAGATCTCCGCCCTTGAACAAATAGTGAAGGAATCTCCGCCACCTTCCAAACCTAAAGTCAAAGTAAAGAAATCTCCTTCCAATAAAAAGATTTACCGCAGTGTTAGAAACCGTGTTGAACTGTCAGAAGAAAAGCCTGAACAGATCGAGGAGAAGATTCGTGTTGCAGAGGGAAATATTAACGCCCTTGCACAGAATTTTGACGTATCGGTCAAGGGAACAACTGATGAGATCGAAAAACAGTTTGCCATTCTGTTACAAAGTCGCACATATAAGAAAAGTCTTTTCGCGATTAAAGAATGTCGTGGCAAGCTTTTGGGAAAACTCAATCTTCCAGCTTACATTAAGATGATCGAGCGACACATCAGTCGCCTAGAAAACACATTTACTAAGAAGAAACATGAAAAGAAAAAGATGCTTTCCAATATCTCACAGGCTTTATCTCCTCTCGACCAACGGTTAGTTTTCTATGGAAACTACTATGATACTACACTGGAGGCTGATCACATTCAGCAACTCAAACTTTCGCTAAAGGTCAACATGTCGTATAGCTGTCCAAAGAGATACGTACCTTTTAATCATACTGATCTCTACGATAAGCTGTATAACTACAGTATGGCTATATGTCCGATAAAAGAGACTTTGGCAAGAGCTCTTGTGAATCCGTTCGGATTTTCGAACGTCGTTTACCTTGATTTGGGTAAATCTACCGAGACTGATCCTTATAGTTTTTACTCTCTAGAAAAGATTGAATCTGATGGACGACGATGCTGGAAAATGGAGTGTCGCCTAGACGATTTTAGCCGAAATCTGGCTACCCATATGAAAACTTACTGCGTAGAATTATTTCGAAAAATATACTCTGACGTGTTTCACGATAATTACTATCGAGAGGATTACCACAACAAGGCACCCATCTGCCACCAGGATTGTGAACAGTTGCTGATGAATATCCTGTTACTATCAAAGACTAAAACATTCTGCGAGTTACTACAGGGCCTGATCATCAAAAACTGCACCATGCATCCCACTGAGCTGGATAAGTTCAACCTAACTGGCGATGATAAGCTACATAAGAGACAGTTTGCACAGGAAAAGGATTCTGAAGATGATATGACCACGACGATAAAAAGGCTATTTGATGAGTTGTCGGATGACGATGCAAAACAGATTTGGGAAGGTTGTGAATAATTTGTTATGTAAAAATAACAAATTATGAACGATGATAAGTTTTTTGAAATCATTTCAATTCTTTTGGAGGAGAGAGATGAGGTGTACGATTATGTTTCCTGGATACGAGAAATTCTAAATAGAATCTAGGTAAGCAAAGTAAGAAACATACTTCTCCTTGGTTGTTGAATCGGTAACGTTGATCTGCATGAATAGATTTTTCATTCCCAAGCCATCTGCAGATGAGCGCACCTTTTCTGCAATGGCCTCGGCTTCTTTGTGAATACGTTCTTGTGAAGCTACAGCTGTTGCACCGATAAGCGTGATATTGGCATTAATCTCCTGCTCAAGCTTTTCTGTCTCTTTGCGGACCAAAGTAGCTAGCTGGCGGTTCTTTTCCTCGATGTTGGTCTGTTTTTGGATTGATGCGTCAAGGTTTCGTTGCTTAATCTCGTTGGGAATCTTCACTTCTGCCAGATAGAACTTGTTGTACGGAACATCAACCCAAATACTGGCAAGCTCGTCGACCAATCCGCTGTGAAGAGCTACAGTAATGAGAGGACGATGTGTAATGTACTGTTCAAGATCGAACAATGGGGCGATGTTCTTGATTCTAGCATTGGCTCTATTAACCACTTGACTGTGCAATGCAGTGCCGAACGACTTATAGATCTTGCCAAGATTCTCCTTTTGTATCCGGTAGTAGAATATAACATTGATGGTAAATTCTAGTCCACTGGAAGGGAAAATGGAAAAGTCTTTTTCCACTTTTTGGTACTGTCGACTATAAGTGAGCGGTGCATGATCTACACCCCAAAAATACCGTCCAACATCGTAGGTTGTATCTAGCTCGACGGTGTTCTCAATCTTGTTTTTCTTCAGAGCCCACTGATCATACTCCACGTAAGAAAAAGATAGTGGAAGCATGACCAAAAGCAGAATTGCACTGATAAAAAATACCACTCCAAATATAACCTGCCACATAGTGATATTCTTATCGAAACCGCATCTCTTCCACCACATGCATCGTTGAGAATCCCAATTGGGCTCTCGAGGTTGTTCCGCAATATCCATTGATCGTCGCTGTTGTTTACTCATATCTACCAAGAATGGATAAGTTAAAATAATTTCAATTTCTTTTCGTATCCCTTATCACGAAACCGATTGTGCACGTGTGAAGCTAGCAATTCGCTCTTATCATATAGCGCAAAAGCTATTATATCCTCGTGCTGTGTTTCTATTCGAGCTTGCATCGATTTATACTGTGACGATAGATTCATTAGCTCTTCTTTAGTAATTTTGGGATCATATTCTTCAAGAGGACCGTATAAACGTTTTAAAAACCCGATCATCTTGTTTCCTCCGACCTTCAACAATCCACATTCATCCATATGATCTTTATGTCTCTTACATGGCCCCCAATCTCGCAAGGTAGAATCCTTGGTTCTGCTCCAATGGACAGGAATACCGTGGCAATATTTTCCGTTAGATTTCTTCACACCACAACAATACTGAAAAGAACTTCCTTTCTTAGTTTTATTAGCTCTCCATGCTCTACTTGCACCATCAAAATCGATTTCCATGTTTGGAAATAAATTAAAATCCACTTTAGATTCAATTTGATCTTAATTAATTGGTACCAATTAAGATTTTCAGACCGACACGCTGGGAGAAGCGGTTGTAAAACAAAACCAACAGGCCGAACCTGCCGGACAGTTGCGTAGACAAGCTTGTTGAATGGGTGTAAGCGTTTCAGCTTGTAGACGGACGAATAGATAGTCATCGACATAGGTCTCTGCGTCGATATCCAATGCTTCTAGATCGATGATGAACGCTTTAGAACGTTCGGCCCATTGAATTAGACGCGCATTAGCCTTTTCTTGTGCAGCTACCTTGATGGCATTAGCCTCAGCGTTTGCATTGACGATTACAATTTGTGCATCAAGCTCTGCTTGCTGTCTTCTTGTATCTGCCTGAATAAGAGTCTGAGCTCGTTCATTTTTAGCGACATCAACATCTTCCAATGCCAGTTGTTTAGACTGAATTGCGGATAGTAACGCGCTTGGAAGACCGATATTTCGAAGCTGGACAAAGCCTGGTTCTACATGGGCGTTAGCCAAAATGGTTCCGGCAGTGATATTCTGAATCAACTCCTGTTCAACAGTCCCGCGACGAGAAAAGAACTCCTCAGCCTGAAAGTTAGCACATACATCACGAGTAGCATCCTGAGCGATCACATCGATGTAGTTATCGAGAATCTCCTGCTTTCCAAAATCGAAGAACACAGTTTTAAGCTCATCTTTCAAAAGCCGAAACTGTTGTGTGATGTCCAGATTCACTAGCAAACCATCCTTAGAAATACAAGAGATGGATAGATCATTGGTGATAAACTTGCGATCATATGTGAACAGCTCTGTATCGGGAGGATAAGCTCGCTTTCCCGCTTCAACAACGTTGGCGATATTGTGAGAAATTTTTCCATAAGGAATAGCCATCTCGTTCTCGTCTACATCCTTGATAGACAGAGCGAGGAGAGCAATAAATAGAATCAAGCCTGCGATCATAAGAATGGTTACTATACATGAGCATGCATTACGGTTATTAATAGCCTGGCCATAGCACCGCCATACACACTTATTGTCTTTGTTGGGATCAAATCGACTCATAACTGGAAAATAATAAAATCTGAAAGCAATTTCAATTTAGAATTCGGCGAAAAGCTTTTCCAGCTTAGGTATCAACTCTACACTCTTATCTTCATAACCGATAGCTAAACGTAGCCACACACCGGGAACTGGTTGCAAATCAAATTTTGGCCATGGATCGATACGAGTATGAAAACTACCGTATGAAGTTTCAAAAGCAATCTCCTTATTTTTGTTCAAAATATCCATAATCCTTTTCCGGCTTTTGGTTCTCGGAACATAAAACCATATGTTTCCTGGACAGTGAGAAACAGTATCTGCAAAAATCTTTTGAGAAGGATGAGAGAGCAATGCCGGATACATAGTGGTATATGATTTCTCTAGATGTTTAGCTACTTCAAGTGCGGTACGTCCGGTCTTTTCGATTCTATCCTTCAGTGATTTTATACCTTGAATGAAGATTCGACAATGATCATCTGCAACATACTGGCCGTTTTTCCTAAGCCACATATCTACCTCATCCAAATTTTTTCCCACTACCATTCCACCGATACATTTACTTCCGCTAATATACTTAGACATGCTTTCAATAACGATATCAGCTCCGTAGCTTAATGGATTAAAAGAAGCGCCCGATAGCCAAGTATTATCCACGCAAATCACACAACATGGAGAGATCTCCTTAATTTTAGGAATTAATGTCCAATCCAAAATCTTTCCAGATGGATTAGAACAAGACTCTAGAAAAAATAGATCGTAATCATTATTCTGAAATAGTTTTAAGATCGTATCATTATCGGTCACATCAACAATATCCACGTAGTCTTTTTCCTGATATTTTAACAGCCTTGGAGTATCACAATATAACTCATCGCTGAGGAGAATCTTTTTCTTTCCGAAAGAGGAAAATACTGCCGAAATCGTAGCCATTCCAGAGGGAAAAACACGTGCAACGCAGTTTTGTGGATCGCCATAAAGTTTAAGTATATCATCATATAGCTTGCCACGGGTTGTGCTATAAGATCTCGAATAGTACTTAGTTTTAGGATCGATTACCAGGTCTTCCGACATTTGTAACATTGCTTAATACGTTGTTACGAAAATCAATTTAGAAATCCTCTTCCTCTTCATCACCATCTTCATCATCATCTAACCTCTCTTTGGTTATAAAGTTCATTCTCTTGGCACAGATCATGCAAGAATCATCTTCCGGTAGACAACAACCGCATGAGAAGGAAACCTCATAGTTTTCACTGCATACGGTACACGTGTATTCAGCGCTAAATTTTCGGCATAACACACATACACAGCCCACATTACAAAGAGGACACATCGCAAAATGGTCTTTACATAAGGAAAATCTTAACGAACTACATATGTATTTACAGTTGAAACAAAGAGGCTTTGCACATTGTGTACATAGATTTGTAACAATATCTTCTCCACAGTTTGTACATAGGAACATGAAGTAGTTTTTAGGAACGACCCCAGAATAACTCTTATATGCCTGTATCTGCTGTTTAACATCCAATGTGTTATAAACATGACGTAGATAATCCACTTCTGACATTTTATCCTAGAGGAGAAGTTTTTAACTAGTTAAAAACTACACTTAATATAAGAAAGAATGAAACGCGTTGCCATTATCACCGAAAACTTTCTCCATCCATGGAGTCCTAATGAACTCGAAGAGTTTTTGGGTGGAAGTCAAGAGTGTGTAGTATTACTAGCTGAAGCCTTATCAAGGATAGGACATAATATCAAAGTGTTTATGATAGGTCCTACCGAATGCAAGGAAGAAAAGCGTAAAGGAATCCTTTACAAAGACTTTAGCAAGTTTTCTCTCGATGACGTATACGATACGATCATTATGTTCAAAGTTAATCCTCTACCTAACGATTCGAGGCTAAAGGATGTGAATCTTATTTTCTGGTCATCAGATGTTGAAACACGCCCTGAGAATAGATATATCAATACACTCGTCTGTCTAACCGACTATCATAAGAATCGCTGTGGCTGGGATGATGCAGTAGTTATTCCACACGGGATAGATATCTTGTCTCTACAGCAAAATCGCGTTCCCAAAATGAGAAATACAATGTTATATTGTTCTTCATTAGATCGTGGACTAAATACATTGATCGAAAACTGGAAAAAGATTAAGGAAAAACACCCTGATCTAAGGCTGTACATCACCTACGGATACAAAATTGCCAAACAGATATGTTCTGGTCTGGGAGAGTTATTAATGGAAAAGGAGGAAGAGGATCTTAAAAAGGTGTGTAATGATCTAGATATCAAGTATTTTGGTGCCATCGGCAAAGATGATCTAGAACAACTATACTGGATGTGTGAATATTGGTGTTTACCTTTAACGAATGCAGATTCGGAATTGTTCTGTTTTAATGCCATAAAATCACAGATATGTTTGTGTACACCGGTTATATATCGCGAGGGAGCCTTAACCGAGACTGTCGGTCCATACATCGATTTTGATGATTTTGTAAATGGACAAACATATGCGCAAGAGCCTGAAAACGGACCTTATGCATGTTCTCACTTGCGAAATAATGAAGGTAGAGATTACAGGGAACACCCTCGAATGGTTCCGGTTTACACATGGGATGAGGTTGTTAGAAACTACTGGTCGAAGATTATCTAAAGTTTTTAATACTATTTCAGTATCAAAAATTTCTCATACTTCCTGCACCAAACCGTTAACCATGCCTGTATTCGGATCGGTTCTAACACATCCATACTTGAGAAGAACCAGACCCTCGTTCCATCCCTTCATCCTGCTTAGATCTCTGATTATCGCACGCGTACCAAAATATGGGTGTCCAACAACCTTTCCTCTACACCCATGACCGAGGCAGATAACCTCATACGGCTCTTTCTCTCCCAGCCAGATACTGGGATGCGAGTTTAGAACAATCGAAATAATATCACCCTTGTATTCTTCCACTGTACCGACATGACAGGGAAATTCCCACTCTCCCTTCACCTTCACAGGATGCCACTCGGTGATCTTTAGCCCATCACCCAAGCGAACAATGCTGGCGTGACACCACTTAGTGCGAACAATGCAACGAACCTTGTCGTACCCTTGTGGCGTCCACACTGTATCTCCCTTTTTCAGATCGTCGAGAGCGATCGTATCGTTCTCATTGATATGAACTCGTGTATCTGGAGTCATACAAGGGCCATCGGAAGAATGATAAGAGGACGCGAATGCGAGTGATGAGATAGGAGCACTGTGCTGATATCCTCGACCGGTGGGCTTGGGAGGGTCAATGCCTAGAAAAGTATCTTCACACTTCTGTCGCAGTTGTGCAAATGTAACTCCACCGTAGTGTTGCACACCCGGATCCTTAAAGTTGTTGCACAGACACTGAGCATGAGCATCGGACAGGGACAAGAGATAATGCCGTCCCCATCTTTCAAACCAATCGCTACGACTGACTGCCTGTGTTGCCTGAACAGTCAGATCCGTAGCGAGGTCGGCAATATACTTGTCTCGACATTCAGTAGCCGTAAAAGGGTTTTCCAACATCTGCGTTGCCTGATCCCAACATTTGCTACGTGCAAGCAAACTGGCAATGTTCAGAACATCCACTGCTTTAGAACGATTATAAGTGTGATTGTTATGGTTTTCCAACCTTGCAGTAACAATCTCATCAACCGTGTGATTATTGTATGTGACACAGATATTGACTTCACCATTAGGCTTCAACCACAAACCTTTCTTCTGGCCAACACGCATGGAACCGAGATGAATGATTGTTGTACCGTTGGGTGCACGATCGTCACTAGGATAACCACCGAGCCATTTACACTCATTTCCAGTCACATGAACAGATACACCTTCTGCCACGATGGAAAGAGTGTTAGCGCAATCATTGATAAAGATTGTTCCAACCATAGTTCCATCTGGAATGAAAGAGAAACTTCCCTCCGTATAGGAAGAGATGTCATGCATCAACTTGCTGTCGAGCTGATAGCCAAAGCCGAACGTGTCGATCACAGGGAGAGAACCATATTTTTCTCGCAATCTCTTCAGAGCGTTCAAGTGTCCAGATGGCGGATCGACATTGGGCAAACCGTCAGACAGAAGCTTAACCACCCTGTAAGAATCATTAACATCCTTGAGAAGCTCCAGACTCTTGTAGATTCCATCATACATGTTTGTCATTCCCACCGTGCGAAGACTCCTTACAGCGACTTCAGCCCGCTTCTTGCTTGCTGTTGTCATGAATTCGAGGGGAAAGATTACTTGGCCTCGATCGCTGTAAGCAACGATTCCCAATCGATCACATGAGCGCATATTTTGAATAACTGTGATAGCACCGTGCTTAGTGATGTCTAGCTGTGTCAATCCGTCACACTTTTCGGAACCATCTGTTTGCTTGGCCTTAACAAGGCTATCCATACTTCCAGACACATCGATAGCCAAAACCATAGATACTGGCATTCCATCCACATTGTCAGGAGGGGTAATTTCCACTGCCATTCCTTCCTTTCCCTCATATTTAACCACTCCCAGTTGGTAATCGACAGTCGGAAGTTGTACATCGTCCTCTTCCGTATCCATGTCATCCAGAAGAGCAAAGTTGGGCTTCAGTTGTTCCAATGTTACTCTTTCTCGCGTAAGAGGTGAAACGCCATTTTTACCGATCCATTCTCGAATAGCTGATCCCTCGTATGTATGACCTCCGGGAGTCACAACCGGTTCAGTAATCGGAGTGTGAAGAATAGGACAGTTAATTTTGAGTTGCTTAATCGCAGCCATGCTTGTTATACTTGGCATAAGTATAAAAAATTCAATTTGAAAAAGTAAGCTCTACATTCAGTTTGTTAGCAACTTTTTGCATCCGCTTGAAAAGTCTGTACATTTTTCTAACGTTCCTCTCAGTTTTGCAGCCGTTTGTCATGATATCAGTATATGGATTTCCCTTAATTCCAATGGAATAAAATTTCTGTTCAATAGTCGGGTCAAATTCCGCATAGCATGGATATCCGAGAATCTGACCTAAAATACTATCGCTATCGGTATTTTCATACTCTTGTATCAGCTGAAGTAGATCGGGTCTATCTGATCGAAGAATGATCACGCCTTGATCGATCTGGACTCCGATTAGCTCTTCAGATTTGAAAATTAAGGTCAAAATCCTTTTGAACACGCGCTGATCTTGATAATCAATGCTCTGAACCATAAAAGCCGGCCTGATTCCAGTTAATACAAAAATAGTGTTTAAGGCTATGTCGAAGGCATTGGGAGAACGCTTATCTTCTCCATTAATATAAGAAAAGTTGAAGTTGTTTATAATTTCCATTTATCATTAGTTATTTTTTCTCCTCAGATTAAGATACTTTAAAGGTGGATTTACAACTCCAGCTCTCGTTGCGGGAGCCATGCTATCCCAAGGATCAACATCGATAGGTTCAACTTCTATACGTTTCTTGAGTGTGCGTGAGAGAAAGTTTTTATGCACAACAACCTCCATAACATATTTTTTAAACCAAGAGTGAGACATACTTAGAAAACCGTCCATTCCAGGAGTCTCATGATCCCAATAACCCCAAGAGTTTTCTACCTGCCAGTTAACGACGTTTCCATTATGGTCGACATTGAATCCGGTCAAAGCCATAGCGTGATTTCCTTGAATGTTACGGAGAGAGATGCGATCGCCTTTGTCAAACTTATGCGTTTCTCCGAATACACTCTTGTGATCATCTAGTTCATCGTCTAGGGCAGAGTGATACCAATTAAAGCTCTGTGATACATCTCCTACAAACCAGACTGCAAAACCAGCAGAAATAGATTTCATCGCATATTTAGCCAATTCATTGATCGAAACATTGTACAAAGTACAACTCTCACCCTCATACACGTTATTAGTGTACTTAATGCGAAAGGTGCTATCGAGGGGAAAATCTTTAGTTGGAATGTGTGCCAGGGAAACAAAATCCTTAACCATATCTATTTCCGGAGCTACCATTTCTAAAAACATATGTGGAGTAATGTTAGCTACAACCGAGCCTTCGTCGTTGTCGGTGCAAAAAGACCAGGAAAAGGTCTCGGGCGGTTCTCCCAAAAACTTTACCAATGTGTTGTAGACCTCTTTCATCGTATCATCCTTGATACGAAGCAACTCCTCATGGCTAAAACGATGGTGATTATTAGTGATGTAGTTGGCACATGCGTCGATACGTTCCTTCAAAATCTGGTTTAGTTCGTCAGAATCGCTCGACGATGCTGTTTCTTGCATGCAATCTTTAGGAATAAGGCCATATTTATTAACCAGATTGGCGAACGTATTCCACCATCCGCCATCACACATGTAATCCATGAGCATGTAATCGTATGCACGGCTACCCGGTTTTTCATCGGGATGATCGATAAACCATCTTACATATGAGTTACATCTCTCAAACTTATCCCAAAAGAATAGATAATTCTCAGAAAATTCAAAGTTTTCCAGTTCCAAAGCTTTAATCATGACATGACGAAAAGTGTTTAGAGCCGCGAACATCCAGCAACGTCCTGATTGCCCTTGGTTGGTAGCCTTGAGATGACGTTTCTTTACCGTATTCATGAAGATATGATTCAGTTCATTAACCCGATTTGAGTTAGTGGTAGCAAATTGCGAACCTACACTAGTCACAGCGTTTCTAGCGATAATATTGGCAGGATTAGACCTGAATTCTTCCTGACATTGTTGTAAAAACTCCTCAGAAATATCGACAGAACGGTCACGGGCCGGCGTCATAATGGCTCGCTTTTTATGGTGAGTAGAAATACTAGCGTGTCTGCGTTTGTACATTTTATAACTCGGAAGCGAGTCTTAAAATGGAATTTAGCCTAGGAAAGTAGCCAATTTCTCCTTTTTCAAGCAGAAAGGAAATGTGAGCTTTTTCCCGATATCAAATGTAGTGTTGAAGCTAGTTAGCTTTCCCTGTCGATTCTGGTGATGGTAAAGAAAGTTAATCTTTCTGGCAATCATCTGAATAGTATCATCTAGAGTTCTGATTCCCTTGATAGAAGGAGGAGAAACCTTTTCGACCAGTTCAACAATAGTCTCATCACTGAAGGTTACCGAATCTTGTTTCCATCCCATATTCTTGTGAGCCTTTTTCAAGAGATAATCTCTAACAATGTAGAATTTATCTTTCTGCGTGTATCCATCTATCTCAACATAGAAGATGCGATCCGCTAGAGCATCATCGGTCGGTTTCTCGTTCATACTGTAGAAAAACCATAGATAAGAGAGATCAATCGTGACACCGGATAGAAAATTATCCTGAAACTTATCGTTCTGTGAAGAATCGGTAACATGCAAGAGAGCTGAGCAGACATCCATATTTTCAGAAATTTTCTCATATTCATCGAAAAAAAGAATGCCGTTTTTCACCGGCTTATCGTCATCTGGGCTCTTCATACGACAAAGACACTTTACAATCTCTCCCGGTTCTGCACCAATATACGTGTATTGATGACCCTTGAGATATTCTGGAGAGCGTACTCCTCCCATCTTGATCTGTTCCATCGGATAGTTAAGCATCTCAGCGATAACTTGGCATATCATTGTTTTTCCTGTTCCAGGAGGACCGATCAGTCCCAGAGAACACTTTTTTAATCGTGGATTAACAATACGAGAGTTTAGAAAGAGTAGAATCTGTTCCTTAACTTTTTGCATCCCATACAACTCGTCGTCCAGTTTTGTGGATACCTGTTGAAGAAATCGAGTCAGTTCCTTCTGTCGATAGGGTATTGTTTTTAATCTATCATGGGGAAGAGCGATTGCCCATTTGATCCAGTTACGAAGTTTTGGAAGCTCGTCGTCTGTAAAGGGCATATTTCTCATCCTCTTGTACTCGTTGTAGATGAACTGTTTATTTGCAGGAGAGGCTTGTAAGCGAAGAATATCATACTTAAGCTCCTGCGTCTCGTCATACTGCTCGAGAGTGCGAATCTCCTTGTTAAACTGTTCATGTTCTTTCTCAGTAAATTTATTATACTGTCGATACTTGATCTCACCCTCCTCCAATTTTGTTTGAATCCTCTTACGAATCTCCAATCTTTCTAGCGATACGTCGGAAACGCTAGCATAAACCTCAAAAAGTTGAAAGAGTTCAGCTTTATCCTCAATAAGTAAAGGCGCGTTAAGAATATTCACAATGTTCGGTTCTGTACGTTCCACCTCTTTTCGGATGGTGTGAAATGCTTTTCTCGTTAGTTTATCGCAGTTATCCAATAAGTCGTGTTCTAAGTCATGTTCTAGGTCATCTTCATCATCAAGCCATTCATCATCGTCCAGACGTTTTCTTTTACTCATTTATACTATCTGTCGTTGCTTTAATCTAATTATTCCCAATCAGAAGTCAAAAAAGTCCCCGTTTCTTTGTCGGTAAAAACATACCTGCGTTCCTTTCCTGAAACCTTCTTTTCCATCTGAACATAATTAGGATCATAATTGTACGTCCATATGGAACCAGAATCGCTTTCACCCCTCACCTTATCGATCAAAACACTTCCGGTATATTTAACATTGTTTTTAGCCTTTCCCAAGAATGTTTCATATTCACTATCCTTTCGCCCACAAATATATACTGTTTGTACTACTCGTAAAACTGGTTTAGACATTTTTACATGATTATGTCACGTAAAAATATTTCAATTTTCTTAAATCTCGTCAAAGTCAAATCCCATGTAGTCTTCGCTTCCATGTTGATCCTCATCTTCTTCCGGACAGCGGGCCTCTTCAACAAATGCGCCCGATTTTCGTAACTGACGAACTTCTTTAGGATCGTAGACATGAACAATGTCCACAATACTTTTCTGAAACTCTCGCAATCCGACCAGAACGACAGAATCGACATCTACCCAGTTTTGTCGCTTATTCTTTCCTCTTCGCATCTTTCCACAAAGGCGACCAATAGTCTCTCCTTCGCGCATGTTGAGCTTGAGTCGATATCTTCCATCACCAAGCTTTTTCGTAACGATAGCATATTCCTCATTGTCAGGATCTTTTTCCAACAGTTTACGTGGTTCGGTCGTAACTTTTTTAGGTTTAGTACCTTTTCCTTTTGGCATTCTTATTCAAAAGAGAGTATGAATATCTTTTTTCAATTTCTGAAAATATTGGTCAAATATGGCTTATTCAGGGAGCGAATCAGCCTTCTGGTTTCGGCGTAATCGGGTGAAAAGAGTCCTCCCCGTTCGAGCTTAAATTGCATGGACATAGTTATTCGAATTATGATCTCTCCAAACATTACGATTAAAGGTATCCATAAAGCAAACACATAATTAGGGTTAGACTTCCATAAAATATCTCTACAGGTCGGATATTTGGCTGTACAACCATTAGGTGTAGTTTCAACAGACATTAGAACAATACTAGTAATAAAAGTAGCCACAAAGTAACCATGTTTGTGAATCATGTGGACGAAATCATAGAGATCGAATACAGTTGACAACCCTTTACTACTAACTAGACTCATCAGAAAAATTAGTCCCATAAAGATACAGTTAAAGATAGTGTAGCTAGTGTAATCAGGACAACTGAACGTCTCGATTGATATTTTGCTACAGACATGAGGCTCATCTTTGTAAGGTTCGAGAAGAATAAATAGTAGACTTAGAAAATATAGCCCATACAGAATATTGTAGCAGTAACGGAGTTGCATACGACGAATAAGATAATCTAGATTGAATATTCTGAATTCCACTATATCAACAGCGTTTTCCTCTGCAATTTTCGAATATGGATGCCAGCGAATGATTGGGGCTTGCCTTGGAGCTCGCACGGGGACTTGTTCAGGTAGCGGTGAAATCATGACCTCTATTATAGGTTCATTACGATTTTCTCGCCTGCAGAGAGGACAATGATTATTAGGATTTACCCGAAACCAGTTTTGAATACAATGAAAGTGATAAACATGTCCACAACGAAGGATCTGTAAACCGGAGTTTTTAGGCCCATTACAGATTATACATTCGTCGGATAGATCAACAATTTGCATGACATTGAAATATTTCGATTCACGAATTATTTCAATTTTAATCCATTTCTTCAGCCTTGGGAGCGTATGACTTTTGTAGAAAGGGGAGCCAAAATTTCTGCAACTCTGCTTTTCGTTGCTCATATTCCTTCTTCTCTCCTTCCCTATGTTCGTCTAGCCAAGAAATCTCATCATTGCATCTGTCTTCTACCGTCTTCTTCTCTTCTGCACTCATAGAATTAAGACCATAAAGACAATTCTTGATCTGATATACGAACCCTTCGTAATCATTTCTCGTATCGATCTTTTCCCGAATCGCATCATCCTCAGCCTTGAACTTTTCAGCGTTGCGAATCATTTTCTCGATCTCATCCTTATTCAAACGACCCTTATCGTTGGTGATGGTGATATGTTCAGCCTTTCCTGTTCCCTTTTCCGTGGCACGAACGTGGAGAATTCCATTTGCATCTAGATCGAACTCAACGTTAATGTGAGGAACGCCACGCGGAGCAGGAGGAATTCCGGTTAGATCAAACCTACCTAGAAGATGATTATCTCCAGTCATCTGTCGTTCACCCTCAAAAACCTTAATGTTCACAGCCGGCTGGTTATCTGAGAAGGTAGAAAAAACCTTTTCCTTTTTACACGGAATAGTCGTGTTACGTTCAATGATCTTAGTCATTACTCCTCCTGCAGTCTCGATACCGAGAGAAAGTGGCGCGATATCGAGCAAAACGACCGAATCAGTCTTACTATCGCGGACGTTGGATAAAATCGCTGCTTGAACCGTAGCGCCATACGCTACAGCCTCATCAGGATTGATACTTTGACACGGTTCTCGGCCGTTAAAATACTTTGTGAGCATTTCTTGTAGTTTTGGAATGCGTGTTGTGCCACCGACGAGAACCACATCGTGCACATCACTTTTGGAAACATTTGCATCCTTCAACACACGATCGACTGGAGCTAGACAACGGCGAAAGTATTCTCCACACAGATTTTCAAATCGCGCTCGTGTGAGAACAGAATTGAAGTCGACACCATCATACAGGCTATCGATCTCGACATTAGCTTGTGTCGCCGATGACAGAGTATGTTTAGCGCGTTCGCACGCCATTCGCAATCGCTTCAGAGCTCGTTCCGAATCGGAAATGTCCTTCTTAAACTTTCGTTTAAACTCCTTGATAAAATGATCTACCAAAACATTATCAAGATCTGAACCACCGAGATGCGTATCTCCTCCGGTAGCCTTAACTTCGAACACTCCGTTCTCGATACAGAGAAGAGATACATCATGTGTACCTCCACCACAGTCAAATATAAGTACATTACGTTCCTCATCGGTCTTCCTTTCCAGCCCATAAGCGATAGCTGCAGCTGTTGGCTCATTGATGATTCTCAATACCTTCAGTCCAGCGATAGCACCGGCGTCCTTTGTAGCCTGACGTTGACTATCGTTAAAATAGGCTGGAACAGTGATGACAGCTTCCGTTACCTCACTGCCGATATAGGTTTCTGCCACATTTTTCATCTTGGTAAGAACCATACTCGAAATCTCCTCCGGTGAAAACTGTTTCTTTTCGTTCTTGTACTCAACCTGTATAACCGGTTTTCCCACCTTGTCGATAACAGTAAAGGGCCATAACTTCATATCCGTCTGCACGGTTGGATCATCGTACCGTCGGCCGATTAGTCGCTTAGCATCGAAGACAGTATTCCTTGGATTCATCGCGGCCTGATTCTTGGCTGCTTCTCCAATTAAACGCTCAGATTCAGTGAAAGCCACATAACTTGGAGTTGTTCGGTTTCCCTGGTCGTTAGCGATAATATCTACGTTACCATTTTTCCATACACCGACACAACTGTTTGTCGTGCCAAGATCGATTCCGATTGCAGTCATATTTTGTTAACCGGAGCTGACAAAATATTTTTTCAATTTTCTAATAACCGTGTAGGACAAAATCGTCTCTCGTTGCCAGATCATGCGTGATGAAGTATGATAGAATATTTTGGCGCTGATCTCCGAAAAGCACCACGACGGGAAGATCGTTTTCATCCCGTTGCACACTTCCTCCGCAAGAAAACTGCTTTTTCATATCTTTGAGAATATTCTTAATGTCCAGTTCGAGGGAGATTCCCTGCAGAATGGTAATGTTCTTTCTGCCTGTACGTTGCTGTATACGAACGTGCATCTTTTGTTGCTTTTGCGCATTTCTACCAGTAATTTCAGCCTCTATGTCATTAATTATGCTGTTCATTTAATCATCATCCCGCCAGATATGAATTTTCAATTTTACCCTCTGAGCTTGATCAATTTACCAGAGTCGAGCAACTTCTTATATTGCTTGATCAGTTTTTGCCGTTCCTCACCATCGAATAGTCCGTATTCTGTTAGCCATGTGATTGCCAGGGGAGAAGAAGGTTTTTCCTTATACAGGGAAGTGTAGAATATGTTTAGCGGATTCGTTTCCCCCTCTGGGGTAGCATATCGTTGGTATTCCTTATCGTACTTTTTCGTGGTGCCGGATTTGGCACGGGACTTCGTACTCGTTGTACGGGACTTTGTACTCGTTGTACGGGACTTTGTACTCGTTGTACGGGATTTGGTAGGTTCCTCCTTTGTCTCTCTATTCCAATGTAATGCCTTAGTATAAAGCTTTTCCATCGATCCAAGTTTTGCGTAACGAGCGTAAATTGGCCTGGCCTTGAACTCCGGACTGCGAAAGAGTTTAAACAGATAGAATGCTGTTCGATAACTATTATCACTATGCTTAGACTTGTTAGAGATAATGGTCCAAGCGTGCTGGAGAAAGAGACATTGAACAACGTGTGGTAGTTTTAGAAAAGCTTCCTTGCTATCTTTAACCTTATTTGCTTGCAGAAGAGTACAGAAATTTTCAATAGCCTTAACTGTTTTGGGGACATTCACTTTTTGAGAGTATTCATTACACTCTCCGAGAAGTTTGACATGAGGCATTTTCTTTTCCTCTGCAGAACCAGAGGATGATTCTTTCTCGTCATCTGAAGAGGAGCTTGACTCTTTCTTGATGAGAGTTTTCAATGGAATGTCCTCCGAGGATGAAGAAGCAGAGGAATCAGAGGAAGATTCTTTTCCTAGCAACGCTCGTACCTTACTCTCTTTTTTCAAAGAGAAGATCCACCCAGCACCACCTTTAAGGTTGGGATTCCATTTTCCTCCTAGTTCTTTGAGTTGGTCTTTGTATTCTTTAGTTTTCTCCCCTCTAACAACTATGGATCTATCAGAATATTTTTCGATGGTTAAATTGGGAGAGGAAGGCTCTTTCTTCTTGATAAGAGTTCTCAGCGGAATATCCTCCGAGGATGAAGAAGCAGAGGATGAAGGCTCTTTCTTCTTGATAAGAGTTTTCAACGGAATGTCCTCCGAAGAGGAACTAGAGGAGCTTGGCTCTCTCTTCTTGATGAGAGTTTTCAATGGAATGTCCTCCGAGGATGAGGAAGCAGAGGAACTAGACGCTGATTCTTTTCCTAGCAACGCTCGTACCTTACTCTCTTTTTTCAAAGAGAAGATCCATCCAGCACCACCTTTAAGGTTGGGATTCCATTTTCCTCCTAGTTCCTTAAGTTGATCTTTGTATTCTCTGGTTTTCTCCCCTCTAACAACTATGGATCTATCAGAATATTTTTCGATGGTTAAATTGGGAGAGGATGAAGGCTCTTTCTTCTTGATAAGAGTTTTCAACGGAATGTCCTCCGAAGAGGAACTAGAGGAGCTTGGCTCTCTCTTCTTGATGAGAGTTTTCAATGGAATGTCCTCCGAGGATGAGGAAGCAGAGGAACTAGACGCTGATTCTTTTCCTAGCAACGCTCGTACCTTACTCTCTTTTTTCAAAGAGAAGATCCACCCAGCACCACCTTTAAGGTTGGGATTCCATTTTCCTCCTAGTTCCTTAAGTTGATCTTTGTATTCTCTGGTTTTCTCCCCTCTAACAACTATGGATCTATCAGAATATTTTTCAATAGTCACCATTTATTAGGGTGTATTTTAAAGTCTAAAATTGAAATTATATACCTGTCATAGTTTCCATCAATATGTCTCTCTCAACAGATTGGTCGAATTATCAGTGTGTAATGGTATCTGAAGGCTATGATGGTACGAGTATCGCTTCTCCTCGAGTATGGGTGATGCCACGATCGTTTGAGTTGCCTGCTGGATATACAAAGAACAATGATACTTTTGTTTTGGTGTCACAGGCAAAAGAGCTAGGCGATCTAGTTGATCTCCTCTACAAAAACTGTGTTCTCCATTTCTTGGCTCCTAGTAAGTTTGTTATCTCTTGCGGGTGTTCGCATTCCGGTAAGAATAAGTTTACGAAAACTCTTCCATGTACGATGCCTAAAGAGGTATGTAACTAATTTTGTATTGTATTAAATCAACACAAAATTAAAGTTGTTTCCACTGGCAGATACCGGCCGAATTTAATTTAGATCGCCACAATATACCATTGTTACCCATCTTCGTTTTTCCACAGCATTTATTGGCTGGAAAAGGTGGACTGGGACGAGATCTATACTTTTTAGTGGTTTGTCGTGTGCATGAACGTATATCTGCGCCTTTATGGCTCTTTTGTTCAGATTTCTTACGTCGGGACTTGCGACGACTCTTGCGTCGGGACTTGCGTCGTGATTTCTTACGGGACTTGCGTCGTGATTTCTTACGACTCTTGCGACGGGACTTACGACGCTTCTTACGGGACTTGCGACGGGACTTACGACGCTTCTTACGACTCTTGCGTCGTGATTTCTTACGACTCTTGCGTCGACTCTTGCGACGGGACTTACGACGCTTCTTACGGGACTTACGACGCTTCTTACGACTCTTGCGACGAGACTTCCTACGCTTCTTACGGGATTTACGTCTACTCTTCTTACGTCGACTCTTGCGTCGGGACTTCCTACGCTTCTTGCGGGACTTGCGACGGCTCTTCTTACGTCGAGACTTGCGACGACTCTTCTTGCGACGTGATTTACTGGGTTTACGACCCTTCATCGGTTTCTTTGTCGTGTACACGCGTTTGCCTCCCTTAACATAATACCATCCTTTGCTAGTCTTTTTTACCGTATAGTAACTAGTACCAACTTTTACATACATTTATTATGTAAAAGATTAAAATTGCCAACTTAATCCCGCATCCATAGCCCAGACAAACTTTTGTAGATAGGTCTTGTTGTAGATCTTCTCGATAGGACAATTAGCCTTTTTCGCCCACACAACAGAAATGCGTGGATCTAAATAGTTAGCCTTGCTCGTCGATAAAGCGATGTTTCCTTCCGCCTCTTCTAGTTTCGAAGTCCAAGTAGCGATCGATCTCGTCGCAGAGGCTTTTTGAGATGCAGTTTTGGCGATCTTAAGTTTACCCTTAAACTCCTTGATTTTAGTTTTGATCTTTTTGATGCGATCGTCGTTAGAAGTCATGCGTTTATGGTTTAGAGCTTTTGCGACAGCAATATTCACCTTGTCATAGATTAGTTTCTTCTCGTAGACAGGGATGTTGCTTTCAGGAATGTTTTTATCGAGTTCATTCTGAAGAATAGAAGATGCTTTCCACGTACGGAAGACTTTAGCTGTTAAACCTGGAAGAAGAGTTTTGAGATAAGCGTTCAATGACGTGGCATTAACATTCGGAAATAGCGCCGAACTCTTACCTTTTCCTCCACACAACCCTTTCAAATTGGAATATACAGTGCTATCAACCTTAAACTTCTTGTTAAACTGGATGGAACTCTTTCCTGTAAAATCTATTGTGATGTAATTATCAGAACTAAATTTTACGTTTGTACATTTCAATGTGGTTAGACCAAGAGTTCCTGCCTCTTTAGCTTCGTCTTTTTCTGTTCCAGGACGAATGGCCAGGACATCTAGCAGATACACGGCTGTAGCTAGCTGTCGAATATCGTTCTTACTACTTTTCAGATCACGACGGTACTTTTTACGAATCGATTCGATATTCTTATCCAGTTTACTAGCCTTATCAAACTTCTCCATATCTCCTGCACAGACAAAATGGCTCTCTGTTCTCTTTAGCCATTTATAAGTCATTTCGCCTGTGATAGGATGTTTCCATGCAGCGATCCAGGTCACGTTGCGATTCTCTACTACCTCTCCCCATTTACAAGGTTTTCCATGAGTGACACATTTAGGAACACATTTTTTACTCACATTGATAGTGATATCAGAGGGCTTGAGACGTTTTTTGATTCGTCCTCGTAAAGGGTGTTTTCCATGTCCTTGATACAAGCCGGGAATCTCAACCACGTAGTCCATTGGTATCTTAACGCCATCGATATTGGCAAATCCATACAATTCTCTAATTGCTTCTTTCTGTGCCTTTTCAGCTTCTTTCTCTTCCTTTGTCATTGCTTTTTTAGTAGCCTTCTTACTTTCGGAGTTTTTGAAGAGATAATCAGCTACAGGCTTGAAATTCACGTCCTTCATGTCTTTAATAACGCTTCCCGATCCCAAAATCTTCTTCCAGTCCTTCCAAAAGTTTGCTCTAAAGACAGGATCGTCCGAATAGCGATGTCGTTTCTTGTCTTTCTTTAATCTCTCGTCTCGGTCAACCATCTGAGCAAAATAAATCATAGCTTCTTCCGCTGACATGTTAAAAGAATTATTGGTATTGCTATGATCTAGGGCGACGGGCTTTCCTTTGTATAAAACTCTAATCTTACTTGGTAATCGTTCATACGCCTCTGGAAAGTATACTCCGTTATGACAAAGCGTTTTCCACTTTGGCCCTGATTTTTTCTTGTCTGCGTCTTGCCACCATCGTCCTGAGCGAGATTCTCCGACGATCTTCTTGACTTCACAATACTTCATTTATTATATCTGAATTTTTTCAGCTTTAATAAATGGCGAACAAAGACATTGCTAATTGGGTAGGATATTTTCTGGCCGCCTGCTTGATCATCGTGCTGATATGGATTGTTGCTAAACAGATAAAAGAACACCATCTTCAAGATGATCCGATGCTGTACACGTTAAAGGAGGTTTTATTGCCAGTACATCCCATCATCGGAAAACTTAAGCTATATAAAGGGGATAAGTCCTACACGATCAACAAGGAAAAGATCTTTCTCTGCTTACGAGACGAGAATGGAGAGTACTATCCTTTTAATATGCTGATTTACGTGTTACTGCATGAAATCAGCCATATGCTGAATACTGATGATGTGGGACATACACCAGCCTTTCACAAAAAATTTGACGAACTGTTAGACCGCGCAACCCAATTAGGTATCTTCAATCCCAGTATTCCCATACTGCAAAATTATTGCCAACATGACTAGGTCAACTTATTCACAATATCGGTCCATTTTTCGAACAATGTGATACATGGATGGCGACTAAAACATGTCTGGCACCAAGCCGAAACTAAAGGTTGAGGACAATATAACATCACCGGTTTTCCTAATGCGAGAGCAGCTCCAATCTCATGAGAAGTTCCTCGGTAAGGGTAATCATTATCATCTACAATCGCTATTACGACATCTGCATTCTTAACCCCGTTAATGTCACTGATTGCGTCTTCACGCATCCGAAACTCAGCTGATGTGTAAGTTGTTTCACTCGTAGTCCAATCGTGAGTAATCGTGTGACCCAACGCCACAAGTTCTTTCATCTTATTTTGAATCTTCTTCCCATCATACCATTTGCCTGCAATGTATAGTTTCATCATACTCAGAATGGGAAAAGGGATTGAATTTCAATTTTCTTCCGGAGGCGGGACGACCCTCGGGTAACGCAAAAAAGCCCCTACCCGAGTGGGTAGGGGCTTTTTTGCGTAGCCCTTCTTAGGCTCAATCCTCCATGACTTGTCCTGTCTGATACCCCAAAATGTACAGAGCCACTAGCTCACGATCAACATTCTTCTTCACTTTCTTAGCCTGAGTGGCCATTGGGGTCCTGTTGTAAAACCCATCGCGATACCCAATTGCATAGACAGCCATCACTTGAGTCACATTTTCCCCATAACTATCCCATTGTAGTTCCATATCCACAGTCCCTTGCATCACACAGTACAAACAGTTGAGAGACACCATGGGCGGAGCGTCTTCAGCCAAAGGTTTGAACCGGTGCTTTTTGTGATCGTAGTTTGGATAGCCACAAACATCTTGACATTCGTAACATCGGTCAAGATGCTCGCACAATTCATTCACCCCACATTCACACATCTTCTTCACTTCAGTAGTCATTCTTGAAATGGAAAGGAAGACGGGTCAAATTTCAATTTTTTTCCCAAAGCCCTACTAGGGATTTTTTACAGGTACCCGATATTGACCAACAAATATTGGACTGGTTCTACACCACCTTTACCAACCATGAAACCCCTCTTCTCGAGTTCAGTTGCCACATCATTAAAGGTATGTCCATAAGTTTGGTAAGGATAGATTGTGAAATTCAAAACCATGTGAGTGGGTCGAAAAGATTGGAACCCAGAAATCAGGTTAAACAGCATTTTATCCACAGCTTCAACCAATTCAAACTCGGGTTCAGCTTGAAACAAATAAATATCCAAAAGCTCACCATCTCCTCCGCGACCGCTCTTTTTAGCGACTGCATTGGCCAATGTGCGAAATTTGGACACGTTTAGTTCTCGACTCTCCAATTTGTTCTCATATTCGCGTCGCTCTTTATTGGCATTTTCCGTTCTGAGTCTCAAGACTTCTGTCACGTAGGTGTTGATTTCGCCGAGATATTTAGCTTGATGGTTACGGCAGTATCCGATGTCTTGTGAGATAGCAATTTCATATGCAGAAGGCTTTCCGCATTTTTTCCCCTTACTCTTTCCGGTCTGCAAAAGGTGATTGCAGACATGTCGATTCTCAATTTGGGTAGTCATATTTGTGTGATAACAAATATGAAAAATAAATTCATTTTGTGAACAGATCAATGTGTATCAACTTTTCTTCTCTATCGAGCTCGTGAATCTGCCGTGCTAGCTGGTTCTTTTCGGTAAAAATGCCATCGAACAGTTTTTGATGCCGAGGACAATATGTGTATTCTATACGTTCTTCGGCGTCATAGCATGATACCGTCTGTTTCCCCACGACAAATATCCGTTTTACACAGCCACAACGAGCAGATATTTCTGTATCCAATTCTGGATGACTCATTTTCTTTTAAGATGAAAATCATTCTTAAAACTCATTTTAATTCTTCCAATACTCTTTTCATACTCATTTTTCCAGCTCTTCCTCCCCATTGATTCGGACTGTAGAACCACTTTGCAAACCCCTCCGTTTTTATCCATCTACCAAAGCGCCAGTAGGTAAGATTATTTCTGGTGAAGCGTTGTAGTCGTTTCAGAAGGTTGATATTGTGATCAAAGTCTGGATTATATTCTCTCAACCACGGACAATTGTGACATTCAAGCTCCTCAAGATTGGAAGGTATCTCTATTATACCTGGACAATCGTTACAACTAAGCTTATTAAGGTTTAGAGGAATTTTTCTGAGATTAAAGCAACCATCACAGTAAAGAACAGTAAGATTCGGAAGATCAGGAATCTTTGTTAAGCTATTGTCGCCACAGTAAAGACTAATGAGCTTTGGAAACTCGGGAATCTCTTTTATACGAACATTCCAACAATCAAGCCTAGTAAGGTTTGGAAGCATGGGAAGCTTTTTTAATCTAGTACTTGTAGAACAATCAAGTAAAGTAAGGTTTGGAAGTTCAGGAATCTTTATTAGGTGATTACACCCATAACAGTTAAGTTCAGTAAGGTTTGGAAGCATAGGAATCTCTTTCACAAGAGTACAACCACAATCAAGTGTAGTAAGATTTGGAAGTATAGGAATTTCCTCCAGTCTGGAACAGGCCCAGCAATCAAGTTTGGTAAGATTTGGAAACACAGGAAGCTTTGTCAGGGAAGGACAACTGCGACAATCGAGTATTATAAGGCTTGGAAGCACAGGAATCTTTTTCAGCTCCGTACAATTGCTACAATAAAGCGTAGTAAGATTTGGAAGCATAGGAATCTTTTTTAAGCTTGTACAATCATAACAATTAAGCATTGCAAGGTTTGGAAGCGCTGAAATCTTCTCCAGATCCGTACATTCATGACAATTAAGCGTGGTAAGTTTTGGAAGCACAGGAATCTTTTTCAAGTTGGTACACCCACGACAATAAAGTTTGGTAAGATTCGGAAGCACGGGAATCTCTTTCAGCTCCTTACATTCGCGACAATCGAGCACTGTTGTTAATTCATCGTAGTCTCCTTCACAAATACGACACATTCTAAATTAGTCATATTTCAAATTTAGAAATCAATTTAGATCTTGCGTAAGACAAGTTTGCGACAAGCCTGGTTAACCTCCTTACTCAGTTGCTTTTTCTGAGAAGCTCCAAGCGACAAATCGTTATCCTTGTGAAAATCAGTCATGACATCTTTCGCTAAAAGGCCGATATACTGTCCAATCTCTTTCCTTCCCTGTGGCGGACCGTGTTTCGATATCAGACCATCCCATCTCGTTTCAGTCACATAGGATAAAGCATCGTCGACAAGATTTTGTAGCTCCGGAGTCAGTGAAAAATCTGTGTAGTTCTTTTTAACGCTACTCTTTTCCTTGAACTTGTCGTTCTTATCCTTAAGAACTATAGCTACGTTTTTAATAGTAAAAGCCGGATCGATGGGTTTTAGTACGTGCCCTTCACGTACATTTTCCTTCAGCTCATCTAGACCGAGGCGAGCGGGAATCGTGCTGGAATCAGCGTTGTGATCAGCTGACCACTTCAGGCATTCATCCATGCTACCCTCAAACAGAATATCAGCATAAAAGAGTCCTACGTTCTTGAACAATTCGATCGCCTTGTGATAATTCTCAAAGCGTGTTGAACCATCCTTGTTCACAATCAGAATATCGTAAGCCATAAACTCGTGATGAGGACAGTATTGAACACCCTTTTGTATCATTTGGCATTGAAGCTTCATTCCTTCATAATGCCCTCCAAATAGCTCTCCGTACACAGTGATGGAAGTAGCTTGATCGTACATGTTGAAAATCTCTTGAATTCTGGGCACAATCTTCTCAACAAGGTTCTTACAGTTGTAAAAGGTTTTGAAATCGCGCAAAAAACTGGTTCTCTTGGCGGGAATCACTTCCACGCCGTCAGTAGTGAATGAAAAGTTTGCTCCGTGAACCTTTTCCAGCACACACCATGGTTCCTCCGCACAAGGGTACATTCTAATCTCATCAACGAATCGCTGATGGTAGCTATTTTCAATTGAGTGAAACTTGCGAAAGTTCATAATCGTTTTTTCCTAAAATTTAACGTGAATTTTCATTTTTGCAATTTCTTATCCACATACACCAAATACTTAAATGCTTGCAACTGTGTTAGCACATCGGCGAGATCGTCCTTCTTTCTTGCCGTAGTAAGTTTCTCCAACACCCTCATCTCTCCTCGAGAGGTTAAAATCTCGATCGCTTTGGCAACACTCCATTTCTTTCTAGCAGGCTTATCCATCGCCTTCCACCGTACCTTACCTTTCACTTTCGGAGCTCCTAACACCTGGGTCTTATGGTAAGCAGGAAAAGTAAGCACCTCTTTGAATCTTCCAAACTTGCATACGAAATAGGAATAGCAATGCTGGCCAAGTTTAGTGGCGATCTTATTGAACTTATTCTTAAAGGCCATCTGCTCCTCGATTATGAAGGCTGAACACTTGCTCCAATAGTCCATATACTCATCTAATGCGTCAACCATGTTGTGAAACACTTCCGGATCGAGAGTTCTCCCCCTGTTACAGTTACTAGCCAAATCGAGATTCTTATGTAACACAATTCGGCCATTGGCAAACACTTTTTCCAATATCTTTTCCATCTTTGATGTGGTTGTGCCATCAGCATTGTAACGTTGTGCGGTTGGAATATTCTTTACTCCAAGTAGTTCTTTACGGTCGAACTCCTCGACGCAGAATGCAAAGTTATCCCGTCCCGGATCAAACGATGCTATCCAGATTTTATCACTTGTCATTTTAAGTATGCTATCCAATCTTTAATTATTATGTCACGGAAGATAAAGATGTTAACACAGCAGAGCAAATTATATCTACAGGTATTGTTCGGTTTGCTTCTCTTTTGCATCATCGTGTTATTGTTTTCCAAGCGTAGGTATAGCAATTCGGAGAGATTCAGAGTTCACGGCAAGATAAAGAATATATTAGTCATTGCAGGGAACAGCATTCCGGAAAAAGAGAAGAAAAAAATCGATAAGCTAAAGAACGTAAACATAGACACGATTGAGTTTAATTCGTCGCCTGATATCTCTCCCCAAGGTTGGAATGAGTTGGCTAGCGTTATAGCTCAAAAATATAATGAATATAATGCTTTCGTTTTATTTCTTCAGCCTGAAACTCTTACCTACACAGCAACAGCGTTATCATTCATGCTGGAGAATCTAGGCAAGACCATTATTGTAGCATCTGATAGCCATTACGATTCGATACGGCTGGCGTGTAGTTACAACATTCCGGAGGTCGTGATTTTGAACGGAACAGCGATTTTACGCGCATGTCGAACAAAGCGGTTCAAAAACACGTTTATCTCTCCAAATTATCCTTCACTAGGAAAGATGCTAAAGAGTATAAAGATAGATGATAAGGTTATTCTCGCTTATCCACGTGATGCTCTAAATCTTATCGACGTTAATCCTCGAAAGCGAGTTGCTATCATTAAGTTATATCCAGGAATCGATGATAACTACATTCGCAACGTAGTTAAAAGTGGAAAAATATATGCTATTATTCTAGAATCATACGGAGCAGGTTATGTTCCGATAGATCGAAAAATGATCGCATATCTTCGTGATCTGACTTCAAAGGCCGGTATCATCGTCGTAAATGTTTCACAGGACCTTAACAATGTGAGCGAAGATTTGAGTGAACTAGGAGTCATTTCGGCAGGAAATATGACCACTGAAGCGGTTATGGCTAAATTGTCTATCATCATCTCGAACGTCAAGTACGATCGTGCCATGGTGGAGCAGATGATGGGAATCAATATGCGCGGAGAGATATAATTAATACAATCGCTGTATTAATTTATCACGTCGATTTCTTGGATCCGTATACAGATAACACGATCAGCAGAACAATGAAGACCAAAAGCCCGGCTACTGCTCCATGCTTAATATTGGAGCGCATAAATGCTGTTAAAACAAAGATTAGGAACCCGAATCCGGCCGATATAGCAAGATTTTTCACAAAACTCATTTATTAGCAGAAAGAAACTTTATCTTCGGTGCGAATAAGGCTTTCAACTCATTCAACATCTTCGTTCGCACTTTCAACCGGTATTTGTACTGTTCGAGGACGAAATTACGCTTGAACTTGTACTTATTGCCGTCATCCTTATCGTACATGATGTTTAAAACTTGATCTAACGGATTGGATAACTGTTTCAAGTAATACATATAATCGATTTCTAGGGACAAACTATGCTTAGCAAAATAGTCCGCTGATTCGACCTTTTCGTATTGCTTAGCTGCGTGGCCACCGTTAGTGGTGATAACATACTCTAGTCGTGATCCTGGAGCGACAAGTTGACCACGTCTTCGCATTCGTTCCGCCAGTTGCACGTGTGCTCCCATGCATTTGAGATAGTATTCTTTCGGCGTGTTACACTTCTTGAGCTGATATTGGTGTTCTCGCTTCTTTTCATCGGTTGGAAGAATCTTCACCTTGTAATCTCCAACGTACCAACACAGTTTACCTTTCTCATCGGTCTTCTCTTCCGGTTGTAAGTCACCGATGTCTCCTATCGATTTTGTGATGATAAATTGATCTGTTCCATAGTAATGAGCGCACAGATTATTGATTTCCTGAATCACATCGTATAAAACAATATCGCGATCAACCTGATTAAAGACATCCATAATAACCTTTGCATACACTTTTCGAATGAAGTTACAGTTATCACGACGCTGTAGAAGAACACCCTTCTTGTTGATCTTGGGAGTTCCATCCTTGTTGGTCTCGATCACACCGTCGGATTCACAAGCTAGCGACATGTATCGCTTCTTTGTGATGATGAAGAAACGCCAGTAGATCTTTTCCTCAAACGCTAGATTCATCGGACTAGGATATAGCTTCGTTACCTCATTGGCCACTTTAACAGCATGGTCCCAGCATTCTTTCGCAGTGGATAGATGCGGAAACGAAATGTAGTTCGAATCGGTGTCACCATAGATCAGCTTTCCCTTGTGATCTTTCTGAATCGAATCGGCGGCTAGTTGTACAGCTAATCGCCCCTTATAGGTTGTGGACATCGCTCCCGGCATCAGAGGTAGATAACCACGTTGTACACCCATGGCACCATATGCTGAGTTATGTACGATCATATTTCCAACACCCGCAGCAAAATGGTGACTTTCTGTCTCGATATCATACACATAATGTTTTTGATCCTGTCGAATCGTAATCTTTTTGATATCAGTCTCGTTCACAAATTTAAGACAACAATGAAGTCTATACATACCGTTATCACTGCTAACGCTTACTTTATACCCAATTGAACGCGCCAGATACATTAATCCTGCAGCTCCAATACCGTCCTTAATAACGATGCTTCTATTTCCATTCCCTGCACAATACCCCATAAAAAATGCTTGCCGAATAAGGAAATAACTGTGAAAAATGTAATCTGGAAGTTTTTGACATGTACCCTCTGCAAAGAAGAGACCGTGTACAAATGCCATCTCTTCATTCTTACTTTTCAAAGTATATTCACAGATGTCCTGATCAGTCAAATTCATATATAATGGCGTTTTTGGGCTATCATTCGGTAAAGGAGTTTCCATGTGCAACAATGAGTCTCCTATCTTCACATCGCATGGTTTCACTTCTTCACCGGATGGTAGTAAGAGAGAATGATCTTCTGTACAATCTACACATCCTGTATGAGTATTTATCCGCTTAATCTGTGACATGGCTTTATGCCGAAAAACATACTTTACCTTCGTAAAGCCGATATCGCTCCATACTTCGAGACCATCCATCGGAGAGCATAATTCGTTTCCATCTTTGTCTACAGTCCAATTTCCGCAAGAGAGCTCTTCTATTGTTCGATAAACAAATTTACCATTAATTTTACATGGTATCGGTGTATCGGCTGGTACGCTGTTAGCGGAAACCTTCAGCGCCAACTGACGCTTATCTAGAACCTCGTGGTACGTCTTGGTTAAATCATACTTCTCGTCGTTTACGTCAAGCTCCTTAAGCTTTCCATAAACTCCTTTCATTATTTTCTTAGTCGCTTTACGAGTATCGAGTAGATGTGTTAAAATCTCCGGCAAAACTCCCATCGGTTCCTTAAGCCAGCGAAATCTCCGTTCGCAACACATCTTATGTTTGGGCTTGCTCTTTTGCAGATTTGAACGCTCTTCACGAAATGGTTTAGTTGCATCTAACTCCTCGTCGATGGCAATCTTGAACTCCTCCTTCCGATTCTTGTTACTCTTAAGGTCCCTAAGGCGACGTAGTTCCTTGATCTTTTCATCCTTTTCCTTAATAATTTTATTCAGTTCTACTTTACGAATCTCCTTAGGATCGTGAGAACATCCCAAGTGATCGTACCAAATCATCACATGGCACTTGCTATCCGGAATGTCGCTATCTACTGGAACCAAAGTGTCCCAACTAATGTTATGGGCAATAATGGTTGTTGGATACAAAGATGAAAAATCAAACGGAATTACCTTGTCGTATACGCCAGGAATTGGTGGAAACACTGTCGCACCGACATAGTGATCATTTGCTCCCGGAATGTATCCATTTCTCTCAACAACCGTGTTTTCATGTGTGCACTTCTTATATACTTGACTAAACACCTTTAACTGCTGTCCCTGAGTGTACAAAGCGAAAATAGGAACATTAGTGACCTTACTCATTTCACACAAAGCGACCCATGTTGTCAACGTTTCGAATAGTTTCACTACCAAAAGGCTATCCTGCACACAATTATGTACAACTATTCCATTGGCTAAAAAGGAATGTGTATCTCTAACCTCAATATCATACACATGCTTTTCCCCAACATCAGATACAGAGATTATCGGCATATAAAGAGTCGGCAAAAATGTTTGCTCTTTAGTCATTGAGTATGTGTGATATGCATCTCCATGAAAGAGATCGGTTGCTCCGATCATCTCAATAAATTTATCAGCTTTGGGAAATTCTCTAGATGCCTGATCTGGTCTTCCAATCGGAAATCCAGTTCGCATCCAACATTTGACAGTCCCATATTTTGGAGGATATTCTATCTCATTTATAAACTGATTATATGCTTTTTGAATTGAAAAGCCTCGCGACGTTAACTGTTTAATTTTATTGTATAAAATTTTATATCCGGCTATCACACGGTTTCTAAAACGGTAATACATTACACTAACAGATGTTCTAATCGTTTTGTGATAACAATAGCGGTAACCGATGCATTTCATAAATTTTTCATTATGCTCAACTTTTATCACTAAAGACCCAATAAACAACTCTCCGCGCACTGTTATTCTCGACGAAGATGAAATACCAAATCGTTCTAGCAATTTAGAAACGATTTCCATATATTCTACAACAGCGATTCTTGTTTTTCGTGATTGGGTCAAACCGATCGATGTAAAAGTAGATTTAGCTCTTAAAGATGTTGACCATCCATCGCCCCCAAATAATCCACCCAAAAACTCCTTGATCATGTATTCATTCCATTCTGTTGTGTTAGGTAAACCATGTGCACCTTCAGTTCGATTACCGATGGTAATATTAGCAACGGCACGTATTTCTATTCCTAATAATGATGGGGCTGTGATAACCCAGCAGTTTCCGTTCTTATTAATATTCGGACGTATCCCACAAATCTTCTCAATATCATTAATTATATTTTGCGCGTCGAGAAGGTTTCCGACATAAAAATTACATCTTTCTTTACCAATATGCCCATCGGTTAATATATATCCGAGTAAGCGGGCAAAAATCATATTTCCCGTTTCCAATTGTGTTTCAGGAAGTTCAGGACCTATTTTAATATAAGTTCCTACAGAAATATCACCTGCTTCAATCCAGTTCCCATTTTTATCTGCTATTTTATGATCTGGTGTGCACGTAATAGTTCTACCGTCAAGTAATTCTAGTTTTATACACCTCCGAATACCATTATCATAAAAATTAGCTTGTTCTGATATAATGATTTGGTCTTTTGTGCCATCCCATGATAACAATTGGTTTTTACTCTCGACAAGTCTTTCTATTGATACAGTACCATGTATACCACTAACTTGTGTTCCCTGTGCTAAGCAATATTTACTAACGATCCCTAGGGCACGCTCTCCTTTGCGTCCACCCTTCATTCCCAATCGGTAACACTTAAATATGCCTTTAGGATCAAGTGGATCTTTTGTCTGTCCCTTTAGAAAGTGAGCAGCGATCGTTTTCAGCTTATAGTTCGACATTTTATAGTCACGTTTGACAAGAGGTAGAAGATCAACAAATATTCTTCCTTCTGCGTCTAAAAACTGAAATGACTGGTTCTTATACGCTGATGATGACCACTTGATCACACGTTCACTCGCATGTCCGTATTTATCTAGTCCTTGGCGATCAAAATCGTATATGCAAAAGAGTTGTTTAGCCCGATCGATCATGTAAGGAATATCAAATCCAAAGATATTGTATCCGATGATTACATTAGGCTGTTTCTCTTGCATGAGTCTTGTAAACCCTAAAAGCAAATCATGTTCTGTGTCGTACATATCGACGATAACATCTTCTAGAAAATCAAAATCTGGCACTCCGAGAGTAAGAATGTATTTTTCATACGTCTCCTCCTTCGCACCCTGTCTAGCAAAGACGCAGGAGATTTGAAACACCTTGTCATCAGGTCGATGGGACTTTGGCATTGCAGATGGAATAGATGAGTTCACCTCAATATCATAACCCATGATTAATGGCCTGGCCATCTCATCAGAGTCTATTGGAACCAAATTTTTCCACTTAACGTTGTATTCGTGCTTACAACGTGAAACCTTGTCATCATCGGAAACTCTCTTGCCGATAAAGCTAATCCAACCTGCGGTAGGTAGCTTGCGAAGACTGGTCAACTGTAGAATTGGACTAGCATTATCCTCATGTATCTTGAGAGTAAAGGATCCAATTCCATTGAAGAGAATAGGCCGGCGAATCTTGTAACCCAACTGCTTGATATCCTCCTTATGTGCAAAGGAACAAAACAAATAAGGGAATAACCGTCTGTCTCCATTTTTACTTAGTTTAGCGTAGTACAAACGCTTCTTGAACATTAGTTGCTTCACGATGGGACGATGATCGAATAGAGCTCCTGTTCTTCCCGACTTATCCGTAGTCTCTCTATACAATAGAGAATCGATCTTATTCGCTACCAGTTGAGCCTTTGACACATCCCATTCGATTGTATCGGGTAACTCGATGTAAACATAAGGTGTAAAATCTTTTACAACAACGCACGTGTTCTCATTCTTTTCGTTTAGACCGTAGATTCGAATTACTGTGCACTCTGTCTCATGCTCATCGATGTGCCAAGAGTAAGAAAAGAATTTGTCTTTTTCCATACTTTGTTACGATTAGAAATCAGCTATTTAAGAATCATTTTTATCCGATAAAAACGATGCGAATTATTCGAGTGGAGAACTTTTTCTGCACTATTGGACAGAGTGCTAGGGAAAATTGGCTGTTATTAGAGCAATCGAGTCAAACAAGTATCTTCTTTCATTTATCTTCTTTTCCTTCTTGTTATGTGATTTTACAAACGGAACAGAAAGTTGATCAGATTCCTGAACATGTTATTCGAAGTTGTGCCGAGATTTGCAAAAATAACACTAAATATCGGGAGCTAAAGGGAATCTATGTCGATTATACACCAATATCTAATGTTAAAAAGGGAAGTGTTGTGGGAGAGATAGTCTACAGAAAGAGTAGGAAAGTGTTCAGGGTCAAAATATAATTCCTGAAATAATAAATGCGAGTCATACTGACAGTTATCTTGATTTTGATTTTGATCATCTCTTTGGTATTGTTACGTTACCAGATGGCGGAAGATTATACGTCTAACAGCCACTACAGAGATGACAAATACATAGATCTATGGAATAAAGAACTATTTCTTCCCATTTGTGATATCAAGATTAACTATTTGGTTTCTTATCACACTATAACTAAGTTTCCATACTCTAGCAACTCCGTTAACATAATTCTTGATGGCGAGCCGATGGATTTGACCAACGTATCGGCTAATATCGTCATCACAACTAAGAAGGAGATGTTACCTCCCATTCCACGGGTTTATGTGCCCTATTTTGTATGGGCATTCATGGAAAAGGACATAGAACCAGAACTGTTGATCAAAAAGCCTAACGAGATAGTTGAGAAAACTAAATTCTGCTGTTTTATGTACTCTAATTGTCGGGAAGAAATGAAGGGTGTAAGAGATAGAAAAAAATTTTTGACACTGATGAACCAGATGACTGGAAACCGCGTTGACAATTTAGGGCGGTGTTATAATGATAACTTTAAGCCCAACGGTAGCTGGACTTCCAATGATGAAATATATCAACCGTACAAGTTCGTCATCGCATTTGAGAACCATCAGATCACTGGATATATTACAGAAAAGCTGGTTATGCCGATGTTGTCACGAGCCATACCGATTTATTTTGGCGCCTCCGACGTTGGCCAGTACTTCAACACGAAGAGCTTTATCAATGTTAACGATTTTCCCAACTTTGAAAGCTGTATACAGTATGTGATGAAGGTTGATCAGGATGAGGATCTGTATCAGTCTATTCTAGCTGAGCCATACTTGCACGATAACCGAATCGATCGTGATGTATTTTCTTTGTACTACGGAGGAAAGTTTTACCATGAGCTGTATCAAGCATTACAACCCTATGGTCTCAAACGATTTATTCGACCATGCAAATACTATACAAACACCATACGCTTCATGACATTCGCTGACGGTAAGAAATATAAGACAACACGGGTATTAAAGGAAGCTGAGGAGTCTGGATTCTTTAAGGATTGTAAAGAATTCGGACCAAAGGACTTTTCTGACAGTTTTAAGATGAAACATAAGAACTTTATAGCCAGAAATGAGCGCGGATATGGCTATTGGGTGTGGAAACCATACATAATTCTCCAAGAGATGGCGACGATGGAATACGGAGATTTTCTAATCTGGTCAGACTCTGGAAACACCATTAACGCGCAAGGCTTCGAACGAATGAAAGAGCTGTACTCGCTACTGGAAAAAAATGATATCATTGCTTTTAGAATAAAGTATGATGAAATGAACTGGTGCAAGATGGATACGGCGCTTGCTGTTTTGCAAATTGCGGGAAAGAATAATGATGATCTAAACAATAGTCTTAAAAATGACCCCAAACAAAGGACAACGGCGATAATTCTATGGAAAAAGACTCCCGAAGTGATGGCGTTTTTACAAGTCTGGGCACATCTTGCTACCGATTATCATCTTATCGATGATAGTCCAAGCACCTCGGCGAACCATGCCGGCTTTCGAGAAAACCGGCATGATCAAAGTCTATTCTCTCTCCTACTTCGTTTTGCACCCAAGGTACATGTTGTGGACGATAACTGGAGTGATGAGAAAGATGAGTACACCATGGCTTCAGGGCAACAGAAACCTTTCGTTATCAGTAGAAAAAGGCGTTAGAACAATTTTTGCTTCATTATAGATAGGATTCCCTTGTTATAATCAGGATGATTATAAATATCCCACCCAGTGTATATTCGGTTCAGGTAATCAAAACCGTGCTTCGAACTCACAGCCATCACTGTGATATGTGCAAATGGGTATAGCTGTACATCAGAAAAGGAGTAAGTACCAGGCGCCTCCTTTTTCCTATTCATGCTCTCATATAACTTACCGTCCCGCAAAAACGCATATCCGATGTCTAAGCCACCGACATCGGGTAATTCAGGTCGATACTGATTAAGAAGCTTGATCCATCCGTTGTTAGCCTTATTCAACAGAATAACAAAGGTTTCTTCGCCTATTCTCGTATCTCGTGCCAGCCATCGCTTATCTTTAATCTCTCTTTGATTTCTACCTCTGTTCCACAAATCGACTATTTTAGGCCAGTCACTCTCTCGAACAACCAGATCAAGATCATCGTCCCAAGGAAAATACGTCTTAACAGTTAGACAGCTCATTAAGGAACCGGCAACGAGAGTGTAGAAAATGTTATTAGCCATGCAGTAGTCGTGAAAGCGCTTCATCGTATACAGCTCTTCATTCATGTAAGCTATTAGTTCTTTGGATCCCACTGGCAGTTTTTGATGATCACTAGTGACATATCTAGGAATTCTGATTCCCTCTAAGTGTAGCGGTTGATAATATCCATATACAACTGGAACCAGTCGAATGAAAACGAGAGCGACAATAACCAGAACTATTACCAAAATATATCTCATTTATTATACAATAAATGAACAAAGAATTAATCGATCAGTTCAGAATTCTCCAATCCTACTTTAGAGCTGAGGGAGATAAAGGTCGCACGATCGCATATGGAAAGGCTATCTCTGCTTTACGTCTAATAGACAAAGAAATCACCAATGTGTCACAACTGAAGGGAATAAGAGGAATCGGACCAAAGGTCACTGCAAAGGTGAAGGAATATCTCGACACCGGTTCGATCGAAGCGGTTGAAAAGGCCAAAAAAGAGATCAAAAAGGAGAAGAAGCTTTCAGCCAAGGATAAAATTCTACTCGAGTTTCAAAAAGTATGGGGCATAGGTCCTAGTAAAGCCAACTCTCTTTACGATCAAGGAATGCGATCGATCAATGATTTGAGAAAGAATCAGAATTTACTGACTGCATCTCAAAGAATAGGTCTCAAACACTTTGAAGATCTGCAAAAGAAAGTTCCTCGTCATCTTATCACTGCAATGCAAATCATTTTTGTCTATTTTCTGAACAGAAAGTTTGGTAAAGGTACCTACGAATTAGCGATAGCAGGCTCTTATCGTCGCGGAGTGCCCGAATCAGGCGATATCGACTGTCTGATCACCAGTAAGGTGTTCGGACTGAAGAAAGCGGTGAATTTATTAAGAGAAAAGGGAGTGATATCTGACGTGTTAAGCATGCGTGACACGAAGTTTATGGGAGTAGCGCACTGTCCTAAAGGGAATGGAATGTATTTTCGCCTTGATATAGAGTTTTTACCTGAAGAGGAATGGGGAACGGGAATCCTTTACTTTACCGGCTCCAAGGGCTTCAATGTGTATATGAGAGCGGAGGCTAAGCGCAAGGGTATGCTATTGAATGAACACGGGTTGTTCAACATTAAGACCGGAAGAAAAGTGTTGAAAAGTCCAAGCGAAGAAGAGATCTTCCAGGAAGTAGGTCTGAATTATATTCCCCCAGAAAGACGATAAAATAATATTTAGAAGGATAAATGATAGACATCTTTAGTTTACCACTGTTCTACATTAGTTTCAAACCCAGCAAAGCTGTTGAGGACCATTATAAACGGTATGGTTTTACTAATGTACACCATTTTGAGGCTGTGAACGGTAAAAAGCTGGATCCGGATAAGCTAAGAGGGGATAATCTTATCACCATTCGGTCCTACGACGATCTAAAAGCTGGACGGAGAGTACCCGCCGGAATGCCGAGTCTTGGAGCAATAGGATGTACATTGAGCCATTATGAGTTGTGGAGTATGTGCGTTAAGAAAGGATGGCCTTACATCATCATCGCGGAACAGGATAATCATATTAATAGACTTGACGACAAGATCATTCGCGACATTATTAACACACTTGAAAAACCGAGAGGAATGTTTCTTTCTGCGAAGAGAAAAAAGCGTGACCATTATGACAAGCACTTTTACGGTACGCATTTCTACTTCGCGACTATGGATGCATGTCGAGAAATGGTGCGAAACTGTTTTCCCATAGATGTTCAGACCGATTGGTACATTAAACACCTTGGGCAACAGAAAGCTATTACTTTGGAAGGTTACGAACTGAGTTCCCAAAAGAATTCCGTTGGGTCTAGTATTCAAGCTATGTGTATGACATGTTTGTTACCACAGTCTCCTTGGCCTTATATCGGAGTAGCATTGGTGTTTATCATCGTAATCATATTATACATAATTTCTCGAAGAAACTTGTCCAAGTGTAGGGAATCGTGCAGTTCCTCTATTTAAATGGAGCATGAATCTCATCAAATGAAACTAGCTGTGGTGGTAATAGTGTTGTTAGCTCTGTACATCCTCCTTTCTAGAGATTTGCTATCCATCACTATTGGAGGTTGTCCAAGAAATGTTAAACATCCAGTCATGCACTCTGTGTATCGTCTAGATTTCAATTCATTCCATAACGTGTTTAATCCGTCGATTCTGAGAAGAGAGAATAAGATGATCTGTTGCTCTCGTGTTTCTACACTATCACAAAGGAATCTCCTCATAAATATAAACGGAAAATTAAACTATGACAGTTTTCTGATCTTTGTAGAGGTAGTGGGTTCTGATACGTGCAAGGTAGTTTATCCTTCCCATCCACATCTGAACGGAAAACTGGAGGACCCCCGTTTTGTGCTTTACAACGGGGAGTATATCGTGTCGGCGACCGAATTCGTCGATTGGAGGTATATATTTCCAACCATGTATATCTATGATACGAATTATAACTTTGTACGACGTGTTGACTATGTTAAGAAAGACTATTTTGGAACGTCTCCCATCAAAACGATACAGAAGAATTGGTGTCCTTTTGTACACCAAGGAAGAGTGTTATCTCACACAGATAGCTATCCGAACTGGAAGGTGTTTCAGATAGACACCAATACAGGAAACATGCTTAAATTAGTAAACTATGATACTAGCAAATTATTCCACGTCCCGAAAAATGCTTTTCTAAGGTGTAGCACGAGTTGGGTTCGCTATGACGCAACACACTATATCTGTGGACTTCATTCTAAAACTAAGGGTCGTATTCCTTCCATACGCTCTTGTCTGGTGCTTATTGATCATCAAACTTTATTACCAACCGCATATACAGATTATCTCTGTTTTGAGAAAAAACATAACCGTATTCAGTTTCTTTCTGGTATCGAGTGTGATGATTTCTATGTATACGTCGCGTATGGATTAGACGATGCTGAAATTTGTGTCAAAAAGATAGCCAAGTATAGGCTATGTTTTCAGATTATATTATCTAACGGATTGTCGTGACTTATCTTGAGCTTATTCTTGATCTTTCTAACATTTTGCCTGATTAGTCTGCCTTGATCGCCCCTGAGGTGTGCACTATCATAAGAACGATGCATGTATATTCCGATGTATACAACGGTAAGAATACCAAGGAGCTTCGAAGGTCTGAATAAGAACTTATAATTTATAACTACTATAACACATAAAGTGATTATAATAGCGAAATACAGAGCTCTACGCCAAATTACTTCCTTGTTATGTACTTCACCAAGCCAATGAAGCTTATCTAGAGAATTTTTGATAGTATCCTTTTTGGAAGGCTTCCCCCAATAAGTATATTTACCAAAATTTCTTCTATCCTTTTCAAAGTATTTCTTTTTATTTTTGGCCTCACGCCCGAACGGATGTGTATTCTCTATGGTTTCAATGTTCGATAGTTTCTTGGCTAAAAGTATAAGAGCCAGTGGTAGTATACCACAGATGATCTTTCTCATTTATTCTCGCCTTATGGGTTTTTAAGCCAGGCTCCATAAAATTTAAACAGTTATGTTTATGCATAAATGTTACTAGGCTTGATTGCTATAGCAGTATGTCTTGTATACCTATCACATACAATGACACAGGTGTTTATGCCAATTTTATTCTGTCTGATAGCTCTTTTATATGTCAAACGGTACCCAAAGTTGTGGGTCGCTATTGCAGTGTTATTAATTGTGTACAGACGTAATTTCATCCTTTTCTTCGACATCTTGTCTCTGTTAAGAAATCATTGGGGTAATCGTAATCCCCAATTGTTCGCGAAAACTGCATCCAAAATTTTAAATGGCTGTTTTACACTGAAACACAACTTGCATGATTTGCCATCAAAACCAACGATTTACGTGGGAAATTATCCATGTACTTACCTAGAATCTTTATCACTGGGTCTTTTACCGAATACAACGATCGCAATTGGAGAAAGTAGTATCACCAAGGGAACATGGGGTAAACTACTCGAAGAGGTGATATACAGGAAGCCGAAAAACGCATATGATGATATAAAACAACAGATTGCAACCAAATTAGCAAGTGGTCGCTCTGTGTTTGCATATGTAACATCGCGAGGATATGTAGGTGATAGTCAGCTTTTTTCTGGTCGGGTACGCACGGGAATACCTCGCATTGCTAAGGAACTGGGTGTAACGATAACACCGATAGTATTCGATTATATTTCCACCACACTGGGTTGTATCACTGAACAAGACTTTAATATCAAAGTTGGCAAACCTATGCATGTCGACGACCCTATTAAGTTCTCCCAACGCCTACGTATCTACTACAGAGATAATCTCAAACATTTTTACCAGTTAAAAACTAGGAGACAAGTCTAAATGTTTGCCGACAACTATGATTATCAACAGCACGTATGGAAAAACATGTTTGTAGCCATTGTATCTGTTGATTTTCCTTCCAATCGAAGGAGAGTAGAGAGATTACAAAAAGAGCTACGTGGAATTGGCATCTCTCCCGGGTACGTTTGTTTGGGGAAAAAGGTGCAAAGGTTTGAACAACGCGTTACTGCTGTGTTCAACTGTCATCGGGATATTGCTACATGGTTTGTTAAAAACAAGCCATGTAGGTATTTACTTATTCTAGAGGACGATGCTGAAATCTGTGCATCGAGTGTTTCAAAAAAGATTATTGAAGCTTTAGTAAAAGTTCACAATTGCAATCCTAACTGGTTAGCTCTACATCTAAGCTGTTTTGCTTTGTCGAGAATGTATAAGACCTCTGAAAGTGGTATCTACATGACCAAAGGATATGCGGCACATAGTTACATTCTGAATGGTCGGCGTCTTAGGTATTGGTTAGATACAATACCTAATTGGACAGTGCCTTATGCACTAGAAAAATGGAAATCGGTGCCCGATCGCGTCATTTTTAGCGTTCACCCAATGCTCTTTACTCAAACGGTACATTGTAACTGGATACAGCGAATGTTTGTTCCGGGCATCAATGATTCGCGAAAATGGCACAAATATGTTAACTCTTTGAACACGCTTAACATCTATATGGAAGAGATATTCTGTCTATTTATTCTCGTGTGTGTCATAACGCGTTTCTCACCCTATATGTTTGGTCTGTTTCTATTGCTTATCTACCTATTCTTAATAAGTAGTATAATAAGGGAACAATAGCAATGGTTAGAACTAGTAGCAATGCGGGCCATTCGGAAACTATTGTGTTCAGAAATACCGTATCCTTGGTGGCCCACGAGCTCTTACTAATGTGAGCTGCATATATTGTTGAGGGTAGTTTTGTTGTTCTTAGTTCGGATGTAATGCCGTAGGGATGAAAAAGTTTTGACGGAAAGCTTTTCAAACGGAAACGAAGTTTATTTTTGACGTAAACTCTATTAACAATACTAGGTCCTGTTGTAAACATGACAGTAAGATGTTTAGTATAATACACAGGCATAACCTGATTTTTCTCAAGCTCGATCATCAGTATTTTCCAAAAGGGGTGCTTCGGTTTTGAATACATTAACGAGTTGCTGACTTGTGTGGCATTAACGCCAGGTATAGTATTCGGAGTCTCCACTATGTAAATATCTCCATTAAACTTTTTCAACGCTTCATCAAATGGACGATTACAGTAGTAGTCCATATCTGCGTAAAGTCCTCCATATCGGTACAGAATCAAATATCGTATCGCGTCGCATCTTTGAATCTCATACTTGTATCTGCCGAACATTTCCGCATGTTCGGGAAAGATTTTAGCGATGAGATTCTTACACATGTCCTTATTCCACTCTATATGGCACCAGGTCGGATTGTGAATCTTCCAGCTGTCTCTGTAAAATTTCATCTTCTCGTATGCTTTGCGGGCTGCTCTCTTATTGGGTATCGTACCGAACCAGATCTGATGTATAATTCTCCCATTCTGTTTTAACAAATAGTTATCAAAGTCTTCGAAATCCAGCTGAGACATTTATCAGGATTCGGGTTCGGTTTAAATTGAAAAAATTTCAACCTTTGTATAAGGTTGAAATGTGTTACATTTGTGAGGGAAATTACGATGAGAATATAACTGAACTTAGTATTATTGGTTGTTCTAACTTAACGAAGATTCCATTGCTTCCAAACCTTATTAAACTCAATTGTTTCAATTGTACTAGTCTAATAGAGATTCCCATGCTTCCAAACCTTACTAAACTTTCTTGTAGATATTGTCTAATAGAGATTCCCATGCTTTCGACGCTTACCGAACTTGATTGTGATAGTTGCTCTAGTCTAATGAAAATTCCTATGCTTCCAAACCTTACTAAACTTTCTTGTCGTGGTTGTACTAGTCTAACAAAGATTCCCATGCTTCCACAGCTTACTGAACTTTGTTGCCGTAACTGTGTCAATCTAACAGAGATTCCTATGTTTCCAAAACTTATTGCACTCTTTTGTAATGATTGTACCAATCTAAGAAAGATTTCCAAGCTTTCGACACTTGCTGAACTTTGTTGTGGTGATTGTGTTAATCTAACGGAAATTTCTGAACTTCCACAGCTCACTGAACTTTATTGTTCTGGTTGTACTAGTCTAACGAAGATTCCTGCGCTTTCGCCACTCACTGAACTTTGTTGTTCTGGTTGTACTAGTCTAACAAAGATTCCTACGCTTCCAAAGCTTACTAAACTTTTTTGTATTAATTGTACTAGTCTAACGAAGATTCCTATGCTTCCAAACCTTACTATACTTTATTGTCGTAATTGTAGCCTAACGGAGATTTCCAAGTTTCCACAGCTTACTGTACTTGACTGTCGTGAATGTACTGGTTTGATAAAGATTCCTATGTTTCCAAAGCTTACTGCACTTTATTGTTGTGGTTGTCCATGGATAGATATTAAAAACCCATTCTTTAATTCTAATATGAAGAAACTAAAATGTCTTCAGCGCTTTTGTAGAAATAATCTACGATACTGGCGTTTTAGAAGGTGGATAAGATGTAAGGAGTTCGCTGAATGGTTCTACAGTCCGAAGCAATGGGGTGGAAAAATAGCGAAAAAGATCATCAGAAACGAGATAAATAACGATTCAAATTGAAATTATTTTCAGTTTGAAGTTTCATTACAATAATGAAACTTCTACTACTCTGTTTGCTTATCCCCGCCACTCATGTAGAAATTTATACTGCCAACTTTGCTCCATTTTCTTATGATGGAAAAGGGTTTTCTATCGATTATCTGCAAGAAATCATTGTTCGAACATTTGGAACGAACCAACTCACCACACACCTTAACATCGTGGATAATAATGCTCAAATCTTTAGTTCGGTACTCGCCTATAACAACACGGATTCTAACTTTGCTATGGGCACGGCAGGAATTTCAATCACTCCTGCACGAGTGGAGCTTGGCGTTTTCCTTCCAGCTTTTTATCGTGAAGGAGGGCTACGGGTCATGGTTCACACCCAAAACTCTTTTGGAGAAACCGCTAAGCGCACCGTTAGCAATTTTTTCCTAGCCTTTGGACTAATGGTATTAGCTGTGTTTGTTCTGATTCTTTTTCACTTGCATGGTTCTTCGAGTTTCAGTTCTCTGGGAATGAGGTTCCCATCTTTATGAACAGAGACCTTCGTAAAACTCCTCGCAAGGTGATGTTCTTCGATCTATTTCCGTTTTGCGAAAGATGTTGCACAAGTAATTTTACAATACTGACGCAAAAAGGCAACCTTGTCTTTTCAGAAATGCTTGGGGCATTTTTGTGGGTCTTGTATACTATGGGTGGTGTTAAGACAGGCTATCCTAAGAGTACAGGTGCTCGCATTATTCATAGTAGTTGTAAGGGTCTTGCTGTCCTGATTATTGTATTGGCGACGGCTACCATTACCACAGTATTCACAAAGTCCTCCAGCTCTACCAATATTCATGGTTTTGCAGATCTAGGAGGACATTCGGTGTGTACGACTCCGGGAACAACATCAGAAGACTATCTGACCAAGAAAAATTTTGGGTACACCATTGTGCCCAAAAACTCTATCGACGAGATGTTTGCAGCCTTCTGGAATCGTAAATGTGATGCTGTTGTTTATGATCAACCTGCTCTCCAAAATGCTTTGGTCGAGCATGGTGGAGGGGCTATCATTATCGGTGATTTCTTAACCGAAGACTCGTATGGTATCTTCATGGCTCCGGGAAATGCCAATCAGAATGTTTTGACCAAAGCTGTTGTCGAACTAAATACTGACACCGAAAAATATAATGCTCTAAAATCTGAATGGCTTGCTGACATCAAGGGAAAGGAAGGTAGTACTAATGTTGATCTCCCACTGGCGCTATTTCTGGTTCCTCCACTCATTATTGTTGGCGTATTTGTTTTAGCTATCATTCCTCTGTACAAAGGATACGAAGAACGGACAGAAAAATACGAAGAAATAATTCGCGCCAAACACGATACTAACTACAGCGATGACTATGCAGACTTGCTTAAGGATGAGTACGATCCTCATGCTCTATGGGGTAATGATTGGATTCTGTCAGAACGAGTAGGACCTCACGTGAAGCGCGTGCTTCGTGTTCTTTACGAAATGATTCTCAAAAGCGAGGGAAAGAATATCGAGTATATTGGCCGGGAAAGTCTTCCTCAGCGAATGTCCACTTTTGAGTTGGAACAGCCTCCGGTTACAGAGATGGAGCAACCACAGATCGTTTAAATTGAAAGTTTTCTAAAGTTGTATTTCCCCTCAAATGGGAAATGCAAATACGCACCAACGTCCTAGAGACGTTACTTACGATACACAGATACCTATGGCTGAACCTGTCGAGAAAAAGGATGGTCTATGGTGGCATAATCTGGATTCTGACTTTAGTGGCGAGGGAAGAATCACCAAGGATCAGCTGGGTAAGATAACGATCGCAAAAGGGGAGTTTGTAAAGGGTAAGCTCGTCAAGGGGATCATTTACTCCAAAAACCTTATCTCAGTGTCCAGAATTCTTGACGATGGAACATTTAATGTCACAGAACACGAGAAAGAAAACAACTCACTAGTTTTTGAGGGTATCTGTCATATTTCTATAACAGGTACAACAATAAGTTTTACCTATCTATCTGGAAAACTAAAACGTTTCAGCGGTTGGCGATGGGGAAAATTCGAAAAAGGACAGTTGTGTGGTCCTGGAAAGGTTACTGAGGATGAAGAAGGAAAGATTCTAGACGGGGAAGGGATATTTGACAGGGGTAGTTTAATCTCAGGTAAACAAAAATACAAAGGAAAATGGTACTGGGGAAATTTTGTGAACGGCTACCTAACTGGACTAGGCAAGGTTACTAAGGACGAGGAGGGTACCGAGATTCTATCTGAAGGTGTTTATAGGAAGGACGTTTTGGATCATACAGCAACAGTTATACTAAACGAGCTGAAAGGAATCAGAGCTGAGATTAAAAATCTCGCTCGAAATAAATGAGGATCGACTGGCAGAATCCGATGATATTTTCCTCCGTTGCAGGCTGTGTTACGAGTGTTGTGATGATAATAATTCTGGCAGTTGCGAAACCGGATACAGTAATGAAGGTCGGAGACGATCATACTCACAGTCTCGATTGGCTCAGAGTCATTATGTTATCTCTGATTTTGGGACTGGTTGTTGCCATTGTTTTATTCGTGATGAAGCTACGTAAATATGCCATAGAACAGGAGCCTGATAAGCAACATGTTGCAGATAATTACTAAATTGAAATTTGGCATACATTATATGATACAGAAATGTGTATCATATGTGAAGGAAAATATGATGAGAATATGACTGAACTTTACTGCTCTAATTGTACAGATCTAACAGCGATTCCCATGCTTCCAAATCTTACTGACATCAATTGTTGTAATTGTACTAGTTTAACGAAGATTCCCATGCTTTCACAGCTTACTAAACTTTGTTGTACTGGTTGTACTAGTCTGATGGAGATTCCTATGCTTCCAAAGCTTACTGAACTTTCTTGTACTGGTTGTACTAGTCTGACAGAGATTCCCATGCTTTCGACACTTATTAAACTTTTTTGTGGTAATTGTACTAGTTTGACGAAGATTCCGGTATTTCCAAAGCTCGATAAACTTTATTGTGAAAATTGTACTAGTTTAACTGAGATTCCTACTCTTTCAGAGCTTACTATACTTTACTGTTCTGGTTGTACTAGTCTAACGAAGATTCCCATGCTTTCGACGCTTACTACACTCCGTTGTAGTGTTTGTACTAGTCTAACTAAGATTCCTATGCTTCCAGAACTTACTGATCTTTCTTGTAGTGGTTGTATTAGTCTAACAGAGATTCCACTGTTTCCAAAACTTATTGCACTTTTTTGTAGTGGTTGTATTAGTCTAATAGAGATTCCAATGTTTTCGACACTTATTATGCTTGATTGTTACAACTGTACTGGTCTAACAGAGATTCCTATACTTTCGCAACTTACTAAACTTTATTGTTACGGTTGTGTTGATCTAACGAAGATTTCCACGCTTCCAAAGCTAACTAAACTTAATTGTTGGAATTGCACTAATCTAACGAAGATTCCTATGCTTTTAGAACTTATTGAACTTGATTGTGATGGTTGTACCAACTTAACAGAGATTCCTATGCTTCCAAAGCTTACTAAACTTTATTGTTATGGTTGTGCTAATCTAACGAAGATTTCCACGCTTCCAAAGCTAACTAAACTTAATTGTTACAACTGTACTGGTCTGACAGAGATTCCTATACTTTTAGAACTTATTGAGCTTGATTGTGATGGGTGTACTAGCTTAACAGAGATTCCTATGCTTCCAAAGCTTACTAAACTTTATTGTAATTGCTGTAATAGTCTAACTGAGATTCCTGAGCTTCCAAAGCTTAATGAACTTTATTGCCATGATTGTCCATGGATACCTCAAAACCCATCTTTTAACTTCAACATAGAGAAACTAAAATGTCTTCAGCATTTCTGTAGAAACAACCTATGCTATTGGCGCTTTAGAAAATGGATAAAGACAAGAGAGTTTGCAGAGTGGTTCTACAGTCCGAATCAGTGGGGTGGAAGAGCGTGTAAGCGGATGATAGAAAGAGTGACTAAAATTATTTAGACTATTTAAAACACTGACTTCTACATGGCAAATGAGCCTTGTAGAAGATGTTCGTATCAAAGAACTTAACCCTGACATGATTGAGCCTTCCACCGCTACATATAAAGATCCCGATCAGGGTGGGTCAAAGATTGTAGTGATAGGGAAACCGGGTTGTTTTGCACTAGGAACAGAAGTGCTTATGTATAACGGCAAAATCAAGAGAATAGAGGATGTCGAAATAGGTGACCAGGTTATGGGTTGGGATTCAACTTCTCGTACAGTTTTGGAGTTATGCAGAAACTCTGATGAGATGTATCGTGTTGTTCCTAGAAAAGGAAAGGCAGTTACGGTTAATAAAAATCATATTCTGACACTTAAAAACTCTGAGGATAAGATTGTTGATATCACAGTGGCTGATTATTTGCAAAAGGACGAGGAGTTTCGTAACAGCTATCTGTGGTTTCGTGCAGTAGTAGAATTTCCAGATAAGCCCTTTAGTAAAGATTTTGTCCTAGACACAACCAAGCCTATTCCCGATGAGTACAAGATAAACTCTCGCAAAAAGCGCCTACAACTTTTGATGGACATTCTCGATCAAATCGGTGATTTTGAGATTACTTCGAAAAATAAGCTTTTCATGACCGATGTCATATTCATAGCACAGTCTTTAGGTTTCAATGTTAAAAGTAATGGGGGTAGGTATTGCATTCATCCCTATGGAAACAAACTCAGTACGAATTTCAAGCTTGAATATGTTAGCGAGGACAACTATTATGGTTTCACTCTTGACGGTGATCATCGCTTTCTTCTCTCAGACTTTTCAGTTGTACATAACACAGGTAAAACCACTCTTATCGCATCTCTTCTCTATGCCAAAAAACATATCTTTCCTGTCGCTATCGCCATGTCCGGTACAGAGGATTCTAACGGTTTTTACCGTAAAATCTTTCCCAGTACGTTCGTCTTTAACAAATATGAAGAAGATCAACTAGAAAAATTCATCAAACGGCAAAAAATCGCTAAAAAACATTTAGAGCATCCCTGGGCTGTGGTGATTCTAGATGATTGCACTGACGATCCTTCGTTATTTCGCAAGCCTTTACAACAGGGTATGTACAAGCGTGGAAGACATTGGAAAATGTTATACATCCTTTCTCTCCAGTACGGTATGGATGTTCGTCCAGTGATTCGTACCAACGTAGACGGAGTTTTCATCCTGCGCGAACCGAATTTGCGTAACCGTCGAGTGATGTATGAAAACTATGGTGGTATTATTCCGGATTTCAAGCTGTTTTGCGATATTCTCGATCAGATTACAGATGATTATACTGCATTATACATTCACAATGCTACAGTGGAGAATAACTGGCATGATTGTATCTTTTGGTACAAGGCGCGTAAAATTCCTTCGGACTTCAAGTTCGGCTGTCCAGATTACTGGAGATTCCATTTTGAGCGTTACAATCCAGAGTATGTGGATCCGATTATGGTGTAGGAGAGTTTATACATGGAAGTGTATAAACAGTCTATGTTCGGGTGGTGCGTGATGGGTGTTCCGACATAAATTCAAGTCGTACTGTTAAGTAACAGGGACCTTTTTGATAACCAAAAGATAGTTTTCTATTTGAAGAATCTACCAGTCTAAACTCATGTTCCCCATTGTTATTACCAAAACGTGCTTTTACAGTCGGAGACCATGTATTTGCGAATGATTTACTCATACCTGTAACGATCTCATTGTCAATACTAAGGTAAAATGGTTCGTAATTACTCAACCACGAGGTGTCACCGGTATTAAACATAAAACTGACCTTGCATTCTCTAGATGTTGCGTAATTCGCAAATTTTTCTCTGAATGTCAGTTCTGGATCGTGTTTGTCGTCAAAAATCTTTGTCAGTACTATTGTTGTTTTACTTGGGTTAATATTCATTTGTCATGACAGAACAAGTCTTTAGATCTATTTTCTATTATACTAGAACTATTATAAAGCTAATTGTGGATTTCGGTCTACACAATTCAAGTGAACGGTTCTGTATATGCGTCTGATCTTATAAAATTCCTTCGGACTTCAAGTTCGGCTGTCCAGATTACTGGAGATTCCATTTTGAGCGTTACAATCCGGAGTATGTGGATCCGATTATGGTGTAGGAGAGTTTATACATGGAAGTGTATAAACTATTTGCTTACAATCTGTGAAAATGGTCGTGCATATATATCAGGTCTTAGGTAATATTTTAGCATCTCATTTACATTCATTTCCCGTCCCGAGGAGACAATATAATCCCATAATGTAGCTATTAGTATGTCACCATTCAGAACTTTGAGCATTTTATTAGATGCATTAACCAAGTTCCTAATAGTAAATGAATTGGCTGACAAGTAGACAAAATCATCCGGCAATATGGCCACGTATAAGAGATTAGTTGCTAAATACATAGCAGCACAACTATACATTTGCACATTTCTTGTTGAGACTTTCTTGTCATTCATAACATATAAGTCCATAAGCTGAAAGGATAGACACAGTGCTCTTTGTGAGTTAAGTCTCAGTGCAACATCTCCCATCCATGCGAACAAAGTCTTTCTCGTTTTGATACTAACCTTACCATTCCAAATAGAAGAGATATCTGGAATAATAGGCATGTTATTCAAGAATCTTTTCATCTTTGGTACATTTTTTCTGCGCATATTCTGAAAAAAGGGATGAATAATGATCTGATCATAGCTGATACGATTCTTGGGGTTAAACTCTAACATCCGCGCCACTAAGTCAGCCAATAGATCATCTTTGACAAATTTTCTCTTTAAAAGATTACTCTTAATCACATCATGCATTGAAATACCATTTACAGCAGATTCTAACTCGCTTTGAACATCGGATTCGTCTTGTAAACGTTCTTTATCAATTCCTAGCAGAAAGTATAGCATTATTTTTAGTTGAGATTCATCATCTCCTCTTAGGACAATAGTCGTGTTCATGAAGCAGAATATCCATCCTAAAGAGTATATGTCTATTTTGTGGCTATAATCTCTCATTTCCAGAAAGATCTCAGGAGCTCTGTACCACAATGTTTGTACATTCGTATTCTTATCCATGGTCTGTCCTTTTGAGCGATCGATCACTGCGATGCCCCAATCTATAACTTGTATCTCGCCATCATCCATGACAACAATGTTCGGAGGTTTAAGATCACAGTGAATAATTCCTTGTCTAGCGATAGATCTCATACATTTAACCAGGCGAAACATTAACACTCTCTGTGCATCTAGTGGTACACTATCAGCAACTTCAGTGAGAGTTTTCACACCGCGTTCGAACACTAACTTTTTCTTTTTGGGAGAAAATCCATACATCTTGGGAAGACACGCTATCTTCCATAGAAAACTGTATAAAGCAATCTCCTTAACCATATCCTGAGGAATATCTGCGTAATCGGTCTTCATCGTTTTCACGACTACATTCTCTTCTGGGTAGTACTCTACCATACCGTATGTTCCCTCTCCTAGTTTTTCCTGTGGGGAGTATTTTTTCTCAATGTCATCATCCGTCATCTGTTTACGTTCGTACTTCTTATACAGATCCTTTCCAAGGGGTCGGAGAGAATATATTTCCTTACCTTTGATAAGAACATTCTTCTTGATAGCCACGAACGCTTTAGCATTGGTATTTTTGAATACAGCCCGACTAACCTCATCTACATGGATATCAACACCTGGCAACTTGTACAAATCTTCAGATACATATTCCAAATCGTCAGATACAATACAATAACTATCATGAATCTTTTCCGCCGAAATTATTACCTTGCAACTCATTTATACTTACTTGAATTTTTTTCCTAAAGCCAAATTACTAATCACAATACTAATAGGAATGACAAACCATGGATTCCAAAGACTGCAAAATGTCCATAATCCTCGACCAAAACCGATATGGCTCATGGTGTAGTATGTAAGCTTCAAAGACTGGAAAAATCCACTGAATAGAGTGGCAACAACCCTATTCTCCTTTTGGCCATACTGATTCTTTCTGTAACAAGAGTTACCTAGCATGCATAAGGAAAACATGTAGATCATAAATCCAACTACGATACCTATCACTGTAGGCCATTTTTTGAAAAATACCATTTATTATTCCTATTCTTTTTAATAAATGCCATCTATTCTGATCGACTATGAGAAGATTATAACTGAAAAGCATACGCTACTACAGAAAAAGCTTCTACAGCCTCCTAAGGCAAGTAAGGGCTTTCTAGTCGGTCTGGTTTTAGTAACAAGTGAAGAAAACGTGAGAGAAATATCCAAACTTCCCGCTGGTCGACAGCGCATCGAGTTTCTCAATTCGCCTCATTTTGTCAATAGCCTTATCAACTATACTTATGTACTGCATAACACGAGTAAAGAAGTTTGTCTTCTCAATCCTGACTGTGCAAGCTATGTGGGAGAGGTTTTACCAGCTCTATTTGCAGGATTGTCGGCCAAAACAATCCTGTGGGTATCTATCGATGTAGGGGATGCAAATTGTGTGGCTACAGTGAAAAAATTTGCTAAAAATGGATTCAACAGTCCTTATATCACCAATATGTCACCGCTACGAGTAAGTATTTCTCCTAGTATCGCTTTAGTTCGCCTCAATGTTCCAACAGAGCAGTATAACGCATCAGCAACTTTAAACAAAGTTTTACATGCTATTAAGGAGTACAAAGGAGGTGACACAGCCTGTTCGCTGAAAGCACAACTCGCTCCAAGAGCAATATCCTTTCTTCGCAAGGCATCGAAGATGGGAATCACCATCAACGGCGATGGAAAGAAGTCACAAAAGGAGCTAACGGGAGAGCTATTCGTATCCAATGTGGAGAAGAATGGAAATAATTTTATCTACATTATAGATATTGATGAGGGAAGCGTTGAATCCGGAGCGGAAGAGGATGTGAACGTGAATGCTACCAGGTATAATTTTCACTCTCATCCCCAAGAGGCTTACGTTCGTCACAGAGTAGATAAAGCTTGGCCTTCCTTGACCGATTATCTAGGATTTCTCAAACTGGGTACAAACACGATCTTTCACTGTGTTGCTACTCTTGAAGGTGTATACGTCATGTCGTTTGGACCTTATTGGGGTAGAAGGCTTAAAAAGGTGAGCAAAAGCTTTGTGCAGTCTCATTATGATATCGACCATAGAGAGAGTCACACTCCTCAAGAATATGCACAACTGGTCAACAACATCAAATACAAAGGACAACCGATATATCACGTAGAGTTCATTCCTTGGACTGAGGCTGGAAAAGTATTTAACGTTTCTTACTCCAAGATTGGTCTGAGTTGTATCGCAACGGAAAAAGGTCACCGGTCGTATAGGAAGCTGTATAAATAGATTACATCACAGTACACCTTTCTTTTTTGGTCTCTTTTTGGGGCTCTTTTCGGCTCTCTTTTTCTACCCACTTTTCATCGGTCTCGTACCAAATATGTGAAGAATCATATTCCGAGACAATGTCCTTGGTGATCGGAAAAACTGAGATTATTATACAATATGTGAAGTTGCTTTGTTTATACTTCCGCTTCCAGTATGATATCGTAAAACCGTCATTACGAAACATGTCGACTGTTTGTGATAGCAAAGTTGTTTTCCCGAGCGCCACTGTGAATCCCTTGGTTTCTCGCATCAATCTAGACTTGTACTCATCATAATTTTTCTGAATTATTTTCCGAGCCAATTTTTCCGCTTCTGTCTGTTTGTATTCAGGGGGAGGATCAAATTTAGGGGGAGGATCGAACAAAGAGGTTTCCACAGGTGCGGAAGGTTGTACCGTTTCTACCTCTCCCTCCTTCTTCGCGGGTGCGGAAGGTTGTACCGTTTCTACCTCTCCCTCCTTCTTCGCCGGTGCGGAAGGTTGTACTGTTGTTTTGTAATAGCTTTCAGCATACATTTCTACCCCAGAAGGTTAGAAATTTCAAAAATCAATTTACAAATTATTCAGTCTGAGATAAGTAAGTATTTCGCTCAGAACTTGCACATCAAATTTGTTGTATTTAGCGATGTCCACAAGAACTGGATCTTCAGCAGGATTGGAACTGGTCTGATATACGTTCCAAGCTCTTACGGCTGCTGCCAATCCAGACTCGCATTTGCTCTCTAATGCACATGTGATCATTCCATGTTTTTTCATCGCTTTAGCTATTTCTTTTAGACCAAACTTAAAACAGCCTTTAATCACGATGGGCTCTCCTCTGAAAAGTTGAGACAAGTCAGCAAATTGAAGGTCGATGTTCCAATCCGTTACAATACGTTCAGCATGTTTCATATTGCCAAGACTGATCATCCAATTTAGCTGACGTTCCTCAGCACGGTTCCACAACATAGATTCAGCATGCCAGAACCATAACTTCGGATTTCCATTTTCTCGAACAAATTTTACGAACTCGTCCATGATTCGAAACTCCTCTAAAGGAGAGATAGAATTTGCGATAAAACTTTTGTATTCCCCTTGATAATACACGCCGATCATAAATAGATTATCAGTCTTAGGCTGTGATGGAAGCTGGTCGAGAGGAGAAAACACGTCAGCCAGAGTCTCAAAATCGACAAACATTTCGTTATCTTCCATGTCCCAGTCGAAGAGTCGGCTTACAATCTTGGCGGGACGAATCTTATCACTCTCTTGTCGATTAATGTCCATAATCTTGTCCACAGTTGAAGCACGAACACCACCCATTCCAATCGTTTCGCTGGTGCATCGTGGATCACGCCAAGAGTTGATACCTAGTTTCAAAGCGTTTTGGCGATGTTTAATACCACAATACCACACTTCGGTAATGTCCCCAAGTCGATCAGCAATCTTCTTTTTATCGTCATTCCACTTTCCAGATTCGACACACATGTTTGGATAAAGCTCTTCTCGAGACGGAGGATAGACGGTCCATTTCTTTCCCTCCTTTCGCAACTTTTTGAGCCATTCGATAGCATCTCTTGTTCTCTGAGGAATATCAGAGTCTACTCCCTGATAATCGATAACACCAAGCTTATCCAGACAGTTTATACCGAAAAACTTTCGTCCTCGCGTCGAATAGCTCCATCTTCTACCGAGAATGTAAGCATAATTTGATGTATAACCTTGAATATGGCCGATTCCTTGAGTGTAGATCCACGTCTGTGCCTTATAGGCGGGATAACTTCCCGAGTTCAGCAGGTGACGTCCATCGGCGCGAAGAGGAAGAGTGGAAAACTTTACATCCACCACAACATAATGGTAGTTTCCATTTAGTTTTGGAGCCTTATAGTTATGTAAATGTTCAGGCAAAGGATTGTCACCGACCAGAGAACCGATATGATCGCTACGAACCAAAAGATCAATGATACCTCGCATATGGTGTCTACCGTTTTTAAACGGAGCAGAATGTATGATCGGTACACCCTGTTTCATCAGCTTTATCGTTTCGCGACAGGTCTTATTTGTAATTCGATCCCCTACGGACACAACTGAAATTCTATTCTCGTGAATATACTCTACTAGGCGTTTCTCAAACTCGTTACCCTTTTCTAGGATGAACTCAAAAAAATCTCCCGTTGTTTTAGCACCTGTTGTTCCGCTAGTTTTTCGGGTCAATTTTAGCCAGTCGACAAGAGGATCCTTAATCATGAAGTTTCTGGTATCAGTAGCGCTGACCCAAAAATAGTTTCTGGTTCGCGGTGGCAGACCAGGTAAAAGTTTAGGATGTTTGGATCTTGTGCAATCGGCTACAGAAGAGTATTTACGTTTCATGGGGTTTAACATTCTTGTTTAGAAAGTCGTATTTCAATTTTAAAATGAGTAATGAACAAGAAATTCAAGGGACCCAAAAAGAGAACAAGCCAAACTTCACCCCCGTAGAGCTAGATACGGTAGCACATGTGTACACGTTTACTTGTCCTCACTGCGACATGTGGACAGAGGTACCGGTTAATCAAGTTAACTGCCATATCTTTAGACATGCTTTCTTCTTTCAACAGTTACCTAACGGAGGAATGGTACTACTCAATCAGCTGAATCCTCATGCGCCGAAAGAAGTTTGTGACAAACTAAAAGAAGAGAATAAGATTGTTGGTTGTGGCAAGCCGTTCAAGTTCGTTCGCGATGGTGAAAAATATCGAGCCGAAATATGCGATTACATTGAAAACTTTCTATTCTCATTTTAAATATCTAAAATGGGAAATTGTAGCACTATCGAAACTATCGATCCGCATAGCACAGCACATCCTAATTGTCCTCATAAAAACCGAGTGAGCAATGGATATAATCCATATTCCAACCATCCCGGAAAACCTTTCTATTATTTTTCAAAATATGGAGAAGAGTGGTGGCGTATGTATGAAGCTTGTTCGATTGGAGAGGAAAATATATACACTGGACGATTTCGCAAAGGAGGTTTGATTGACGGGGAAATACAATCACTGTGCGGACAGACTCTACATACAATCAAGGACTTGGGAAAGTCTTCTACTTATGGTGATATACGCATGGCGCTTTATGATGGTGAGGAGGTTATTGTTCGTTATGATATTCATGTAGACAATGTGGACTGGGATGGACCAATACATGGGTATCTACCCGAACCTCAGATCCGTTACAAGTTTGCAGATATCAAAAATCTACGGGCTAGTCAAAAGGACTACGTGGCTAAACTAATGGGTATTGATATTATTCTAAGAAACGGAAAACCTACTTACATTTATACAAACACAGGCTCGAGAAAATATTTAGAGGTAATGGCAAGGTTAATTAAGCAATTATCTGGATGAAGGAACATGAGTTTTGTTAGATTACACTACTAACAAAATGCTAAACAATCGCATCCAGACGCGCCAACACAGTGGCAAGTTGGGTTTCAAGTGCGTCGATGCGTGCATCCTTCTCGGCCAACTGTGTTTCCAGTGCATCCACCTTATCGGCCAATACTTGCACAGCAGAAACGGTAAATAAAGTCACATCGTTGCTATCAAACGTCAAAGCATTCGTTAGCTTTGTGATCACCTTGCGTTCGCCTTTTTTGTTCGTCTTCAACACACTGTAGGGTCCTAGGACCTTAGGTTTTCTCTTCTTTGGTTCCAAGGTATATTCAAACTGCATGTTCGGAACTGTTCGCACCGTGGATGGCATGCATGTCTGAACCTCGTCGGCGATGACCCCGAAGAATCGTTTACCCTCTTCAATATGATGAGACCGGGCATACTCTGTGGTGTAAGCAAAAGAACGGATGCGCATCTGTCGCAGTCGTGCCAATGCGTCTTTTCCATCCACATCGGCCACATTCTTCTTGATTCGTTTATCCGAGGTAATGGTCCACGTATTGGTGGTGGGCTTTCCCGCACTGTCGGTACTGAGCTCGAGTTGATAACCTGGTGTTTTACCAATGCCTACATAGCCACTGGGAGTAAATACCACATTCGTATTCCAGGTGATACCCGCACCCGCCGTGCCACTGGCTGTACTTTGTAACAGACTAATCGCTCCCGTACCCGTATTTAGTTCTAGTATTCCCGCATATCCGCTCGCCAGAAACTGCCATGCGGCACCCGTCCAGTATGAATTCCAATCGAAGCTGGGAAACCCTGCACCACGAATACCACTGTTACCAAAGGTGGCGCTGTCAGAAACTTGCAATTTGGCATTGTAAGTTGATGATGGGGTCATTCCGATGCCTACGTATCCACTGGCGTCGATGACGATGCGATTGGTTGAGGCGGTTTTTAAATATATGACATCTTCTGTTTCGAGTACCATGTCGCTATTGACTCCCGTATACTCGTTAACAATGCTAAGTGTCTGAGAAGTTGCTCCGCCGTATCCGATATAGCATTTGCGTCCCGCTCCAGACCCATCAGGAAATAAAGCAAAGTAGCAGTGTGTGGAACCGATTATAGAAAGCAATTGACCGTCGCCGTAAATATTAGTGAAGTTTCCCGAAGGAGTTATGGACAGCCCACCGGAAGAATTGGTTTCAAAGGTGGTGTAGACAGTGTTATCGGTATAGGTCAATCGTAGTTGGGGACCTGAAGTGTACAGTACATCAAGCTTTGCATCTGGGCCCGTTGTTCCGATGCCCACGTTACCAGTGGTGTCGCAAAGTATCACGTTGGCAGCCACTCCCAAATAGAGCGGTTGGTAGCCACCATTGTAGGAGTAGATGATGCCACTGGTAGATCCGGCTGCCAGATGTAAGTTGGCAGTTGTCGTCGCGGTGTTGCGCACCATCAACTCACTCGAAGCTCCAGGAACGATTTGGGCACGATTACTCACTGCACTTGACTGTAGCAAAAGCGTACCCGTGGACTCAAGACTCATCTTCAATACATCGGAAGAGTACCACCTGTGCCCGCCTTGTGCATTAGCCCACAAGTAACCACCTTCAACTCCGAATCCGTACGACTCGGTTGCACTAACATCGTAAAGAATGATCCCATAGTTGGCATAGCTGGATGGAACTCCAACAGAGGCAGAGATCGAGAGTTTGGCATTGGGTCCAGCCGTTCCGATGCCCACATTTCCGCTCAAATACGTGTTTCCCGCAGCCACGTACAGTGCATAGGCGTTCGTCAGAGTCATATTCGTGCCGGCCACTGGTGCATTGGCGACATACAGAGTTGCAGCATTAGTGGTGGTTACGGAAACGTTGGCTGCAGCCAGTGTGGGTTGTGCTAGGGCATGTACTGCCATCAACGCGGCCGTCCCCGATGCCAATGTAGTCGTGTCCGTATAGGTGGCTGATGTACCGGATAGACCGATCCCCGTCGCGCCTGGAGAGTAATTAAGAGCTGTACCACCGAAGAACAACGTGTATGCCGTGAGCGTACCAATAACGTTGGTGTTTTGAAGTAGTTGTACCTCGTCTAAACCAGTTGTGGAGACTAGCTGAATGTAGTTTTGAGTTCCATCAGTGATAAGAAAAGCACTTGCAAGGTTATCAGGTACAGTGATTAAATTCGTTCCAGTGGCTCCCGAATAGGTAATGTTACTACCGTTCAAGTCGAGTTGATCTACCGTAATTTGAGTTGCTCCTGTTAATGCTCCGCCCGTTAACGTAGCAGTACCATCTGTGATTGAGGTAAAGGAAACAGAATCTGCCGTGCTTACACCCTGGTTCATAGCCCCTAAGTACCCCCATTGGGTATTGGAAATAGTGACAAGATCTATGTTTGATAGTTGTGTTACTTCGCTTGCGGTTAAGTTTTGTACTCCCGCGGTGATCATAGCCAGTAGTGACGTAAGATTACTTGCTGTAATAGATACGGCATCGATAGTGAATAAGGTATCACAGCTGAGCGTACCGGTAACGTTGGTGTTTTGAAGTAGTTGTACCTCATCGGAACCGATCGAAGTGACTACTTGAATATAGTTTTGAACTCCGTTCGTCACGAGTAAAGCACTTGCAAGGTTATCAGGTACAGTGATTAAATTCGTTCCAGTGGCTCCCGAATAGGTAATGTTACTACCGTTCAAGTCGAGTTGATCTACCGTAATTTGAGTTGCTCCTGTTAATGCTCCGCCCGTTAACGTAGCAGTACCATCTGTGATTGAGGTAAAGGAAACAGAATCTGCCGTGCTTACACCCTGGTTCATAGCCCCTAAGTACCCCCATTGGGTATTGGAAATAGTGACAAGATCTATGTTTGATAGTTGTGTTACTTCGCTTGCGGTTAAGTTTTGTACTCCCGCGGTGATCATAGCCAGTAGTGACGTAAGATTACTTGCTGTAATAGATACGGCATCGATAGTGAATGAGGTATCACAGCTGAGCGTACCGGTAACGTTGGTGTTTTGAAGTAGTTGTACCTCATCTAAACCGGTTGTAGAGACTAGCTGAATGTAGTTTTGAGTCCCATCAGTCACGAGTAAAGCACTTGCAAGGTTATCAGGTACAGTGATTAGATTCGTTCCAGTGGCTCCTGAGTAGGTAATGTTACTACCGTTCAAATCAAGTTGATCTACCGTAATTTGAGTTGCTCCTGTTAACGCTCCTCCAGTTAACGTAGCCGTACCATCTGTGATTGAGATAAAGGAAACAGAATCTGCTGTGCTTACACCCTGGTTCATAGCCCCTAAGTACCCCCATTGGGTGTTAGAAATAGTGACTAGATCTATGTTTGATAGTTGAGTTACTTCGCTTGCGGTTAAGTTTTGTACTCCTGCAGTGATCATAGCCAGTAGTGACGTAAGGTTACTTGCCGTAACAGATACGGCATCGATAGTGAATGAGGTATCACAGCTGAGCGTGCCGGTAACGCTGGTGTTTTGAAGTAGTTGCACCTCATCTAAACCGATCGAAGAGACTACTTGAATGTAGTTTTGAACTCCGTTTGTCACGAGTAAAGCGCTTGCAAGGTTATCAGGTACAGTGATTAGATTCGTTCCAGTGGTTCCCGAGTAGGTAATGTTACTACCGTTCAAGTCGAGTTGATCTACTGTAATCTGAGTTGCTCCTGTTAACGCTCCTCCCGTTAACGTAGCCGTACCATCTGTGATTGAGGTAAAGGAAACAGAATCCGCTGTGCTTACACCCTGGTTCATAGCTCCTAAGTACCCCCACTGGGTATTAGAAATAGTGACTAGATCTATGTTTGATAGTTGGGTTACTTCGCTTGCGGTTAAGTTTTGTACTCCCGCAGTGATCATAGCCAGTAGTGACGTAAGGTTACTTGCTGTAACAGATACGGCATCGATAGTGAATGAGGTATCACAACTGAGCGTACCGGTAACGTTGGTGTTTTGAAGTAGTTGTACCTCATCTAAACCGGTTGTAGAGACTAGCTGAATGTAGTTTTGAGTCCCATCAGTCACGAGTAAAGCACTTGCAAGGTTATCAGGTACAGTGATTAGATTCGTTCCAGTGGCTCCCGAGTAGGTAATGTTGCTACCGTTCAGATCGAGTTGATCTACCGTAATTTGTGTTGCTCCTGTTAACGCTCCTCCGGTTAACGTAGCCGTACCATCTGTGATTGAGGTTAGTGTTATCGCATTACAATTCATATTCGCATAGTATGCTGATACATCACCGACAGAAGTAGCTGTAGGAGCTGTTGGTAACCCGGCGAACAGTTTGAACGTTCCATCTGTGGCATCACGAATAAAGCCGGTGTATTTGGTTCCCGCATTAACATATTTACCATAAAATCCAATATCATACGTGTCTCCCGTATTTGTGCTTGCCAAGTAGATCATCGGATCGGCTGTGGTGCTAGCACTTTTCCAACCAAGAGTAGCAATCGATCCAGCAACGGTTGCTCCTAAAACTTGTCCAGAAGATGGGAGAGTCGGAGGTAATATCCATTCAGCATTTTCACTGGCTACAGATGAGCCACGTATCTTTGTTGTAAAGCTATTTCCGGTCAATACCAGGTTGGTACTATTCGACTGGCCGATGTACACATCGGTCACGGATGAGTTACCTAATAACACCGTATTATTTCCCTTTCCAGTTGCCCCATATCCGATAACTACTTCATTATCAGCTGTAGCTCCCGATGCCTTTGTTTCTGCACCGATATAAATACTCTGATTCAAAGAAGTATCTGTAGTTGTGTTAACAGAGTTGTATCCTACAGCGACATTATTTGCCGATACTCCCGCCGCTCCAGTAAGAGTACCCAAAGCTCCAGAACCGATCGCCACATTTCGCGCGTTCGTGTTGGCAGCCACAGTTAGAGCTCCTGTACCGATCGCTATGTTATCACTCTGAGTAGTAGCTGTTGTTAAAGCTGTGTTACCAACAGCGATATTAGAGCTACCAGAACTGATATTTGCTCCTGCATTTACTCCGGCAAAAAAGTTTTCCGTTGCGGTTGTAATGCTTCCTCCCGCTCCTGTTCCTCCATAAATATTGTGATCGATAACAGCAGATCCTGCTGTATCCTCGGTAAACAAATTGATATCTGTTCCCCATTCTAAACTTACTGTTTGAAGATCATCCACAGAGCTATAAGTACTGGAAGAGATGGCTAGTATTTGACCAGTAGTCGGGATATTTGCTGGCCAAGTGATATCATAATTTCTAAAGCCAGTTGACGAAGGTCCCACTATCGTAATATCTTTCCTTGTACCTGCACTCGTGTTTGTTCCGGTAAATTGAAAGCCTTGATCAAGTATGGCAATGCCATTACTTTTCGGAACAAAATGATCCCACGGGTCGTCGACGTAAAATCCAAGTGTCGCGTCTGCACTCATTTATTAAGCTACATATTAGCTATAAATATGTAGCATTATTTACTCACCGATAAGATCCGTCATTAGATCTTTGGGCTCGAATTTCAACTTTTTGAACCCATGTGTGGCTCTCTTTTCAATAATTTCCAATAACGTATCTGTGGGAATGTAAGAAACTGGAACATGATCTTCGTCATAAAATTGTAGCTTGTGATACTCTTCCAGAAAAACGTTTCCTTCCCAATCTTTACAAAGTATAACGTATAAATTTTCATCGTCCTTATCTTCCGGCAGTTCACATAGACTGACCAGCATATTATAGGTATCTTTTGCTAAAAGCGAGAAAGGTGTGATACAATGTGCGATTCCGTGATATGTTTCAAAGATTCTCTGAATATATTCGGAGAACAATTCCATATCGTAAACCTCGTATACCGTATTGTCGCCATGATTCGCTTCAAAATAGTCCCACGCATCGGCGATATGAGTATCATTATAGGTGATAGCTTTTGCCATTTACCCCCGCTCATTTCAAGTACATTTTTCATTTTTATTCGTCATCGCTTTCAGCCACAGCTGATTCAGCTGCTTGCAAGCTCTTGGACTTGAGGTAGATAGAGATGCGTCCTATGCTACCAACATCGGATCGAATCAACAATGGGTTTTCCTGCTTGGGATAGATCTGCATCGCGGTATGTAGTCCAGCTAGCTTTGTAACGCGAGTAAGTTGTTCAGTGTCAAACTTCTCATCATATTCAGGACTGTCATCCTTATCCTCTTCAGTATCAGAATCGGTATCCTCGGCTTCTCCAAACTCGGTAAACCGTTTCATCACGCCTCCAGCGTCACTAGAGAAACGAATCAGAAAGCCTTTTGAAGTGACATGAGTTTCATTAGAAATGTGTGTCAACCCCTTACACATCTTTTGAAATTCGCTGGACGGAACGATAACAGGTCTTCCATAACCTTCGGGAAGATCGATATCAAGGTTCTGAATCGTTTGAATCTTGATAAACGATGTGGTTACACGATTGTTTTCTTTAGGAATAACCTTGATACCCAAATCGGTAGGGGCATCGTCGGTGATGAAGAGCTGAATCGAATCTCTCTTTTTGATCGACTTTAGCATTTTGTGAAAATGGGTAAGATTAATACCAAGATACATCTTATCATCAGACTTGTACTTGTAAACTGAAAACTTATCAGCATCGAGTTCTAGATCGATTAGGATGGTTCGGTGATGATCCATCATACGAAGACGGATTCCATCACTATCGATCTCGAAACAGGCTGTCTTAATATTATTGTGAAGTAACTCAGCTAGAATTTTCCAACTGTAGCCATCACGGGTCATCGCTTTAAAAGTGGTCGGCATTGATTTTTTTTGAAAATTTCATCTTTTAAACCCTAATTATGTCACGTGCATGGATGTTCCATATACGTATAACGCTCGTCAGCCCGTTGGATATCGAATCCAAAGCTTTTATACATTCGTATTAGCTTGGTTGCATCTTTATTCCTATTATCCACAAGTAGGGTGGGACGCTTACCCCTGACTGAACATACATCGTTTGTAGCCATCTTCATCGCTGCTCGAGCAATACCTTGTCGGCGATAGTTCTTCGCTACACATACATTCCACAAAATATTGTCGTCGTCTACTGTGATGAATCCTACCAGCTTCTTTCTGGAAAAGACCAATATCCATGTATTATTATTAATCTCTGGTTGGTATTTTTTAGCCCCAAAACATTCTCCCATCAATTTGGCAATATCTTTGCCGTATGATTTGAACTTTTCCTCCTGCTGAGTTGGAATCACTCTTTCTAATCGATAATTCTTGGTCGGATCTTGGCTTCCACCTCCTGAGACAGCAGTTATCTTTTTCTTTCCCTGAACACCGCATTGATCATCCACTTGTAGCAAGCCACGTTCATCAAGCCATTTCTTAATATCCTCGCACAGAAATAGAATCTTACGTCTGCCGTTATCCTTGGGTGGAAGTCCCCAATACAAAGCACGACGTAGCATGAGATCATCAGCTGTTTCTAATTCTTCTTTGGTGAAAATTTTCATCAGTCGTGGATCCTTTTGGATGTACGCGATCATAGATTGACGACTATCTGTCTTCTTGAAGGAATTGGGAGGATCGATTTGCAAACGTTTGATAGCGATTTCCATCAGCTCAGGAAGCTTCCAGCCTCCTCCAGAACAAACTTTTCCCGTGTGGCTAAGACGTTTATCAACCACTCCCTTTTCACGCTTAGACTGGCCAGCTTTTTCACGGTTTAGATCAACGATACAGAAATCTTTAGTTGTGGGATTGTATGTACCAATGATTCCGTAGGGATTGTCCTCACGTAGCTTGCGTTTTTTGCTAATTTCCTGCTCCTGCACCAACTCACGGTATTTTTCATCGCAATCGCTCCACTTATCAAAATCAGCTCCAACATCCCGACAGCGTAATACCTCTGCACTATCCTGTAATAGCGTGGATATCCATACATTGTCGATTTTCTTAATATAATTCTTGAAGAACTCGATAATACGTCGACGTAGCTCGCGAGTCTTTTTGATCTTCTTATCCCTGGCCACCAAGCTTGCTTCGATAAACAGTTCCTGAATCTCGATTGGGAGAGATTTCATTAACTTACCAAACTCTTTTTCATTATCTGTTCGACATATACGTCCTGCTAGCTTCGGTAATGCTGATACATAGATACTGTTCATAATGTCAGTAAAGTTCTGATTGGTGGATACATGAGGATATCGTGTGTAGTACTCAGAGTAGAACGTTGCGTTAATAGTTAGACTATTGACCAGAAAATAAACGTTGTTATCCTCCCGCAGATAAGAGGAGATACCATACTTGTTTAGAATAACAGTGCTGTCATTTATCAACGTTCTTAAAGCCGTTAGAACCTCAAACTGGGTATATTGAGGAAATTGCTCTAAAATGGTATTAAGGTTGAGTCTAAAATGTTCTCGAAACAATTGTTCAACACCGTTCATGATCTTTTTGACCGGGCTTCGCGAGTATATCTCGAGAAAGTCACGATAGTCAAACTCTTTACTTCCGGTCTCTTCTTGAATGGTGTGAAGTGCGTTGCGAATCTCGTCTTCGGAGAACTCATCCTTAAGGTTTTCGATTATAGAATCTAAATCTATTTGATGATTATTTCGAAATAGATGCTCGATCTTGCGACGAATTAAAGGAATCTTTGGGTTCGCATAGAATAGCTGGTAGGTAGAGTAGTCGATTTCCGAATCATCCAATCCCGCTTTGATAGTTTCTATATCTACTCCCTCACACTTATAATTACAGCTTGTATAATCACACTCTCGCGAACCTTTTTTCGCATCGATATAGTTACGAAAGTAGTTTAGAGCACAGTCGAATGAAACCTCCATCAATAGGCGTAGAATGCTACGAATACTGATATCTTTGTCCTCCGAAGTTTCATACATCTGTAGATCGATAGAAAAGTTTGTGTACTCCTTGCGAGCAAATGAAACCGGTTGCATAATCTGAACGGTCGGATTTTCCCCAGCTTTAATCAGATCGTTATGTGATCCTAAGCGAATACCACGAGCGATTGCCTGTGCAGTGACTGAGTAGTTCCAGTGTGGAGTAAGAATTGCCTCGAACAAAACATTGCGAAAAGAGTATCCTTCTGAAACTGTTTTACTTCCGATAATAACCTTTATATACTCGCCATTCATATTATCAGGCCTGTTAAAACGGTCGGTGATGCGACGAATTTCAGCAGGAGCGGCTGTTTTCGTCGTTAGAATGCCATAACGAAGACCTGGCGTGTTTTCTTTGCCGTTAGCTTTGCTAAATCCAAACAAGCCTAGTAAAAGAGAAAAGAGAATCGCACCACTACCTTTGATGTACCAACCATAGATGAAACAGTTTCCTTTGGTATTCAAAATTTTCTCAATAATTTGTGCATATTTTACAGAGTAACGGCGAATGTTGGCAAGAGTTTCTTCATCACTCTCTCCCTTCAAAGCTTTTCGTAGCCCATCACTAAGAACATAAGCTCCGGCCGCCTTTTTCTTTCCTTTTGCTACAAACGCCTTTCTCTCGGTTCGTTTAATATACTTTTCAAAACCTTCTCTCCCCCACGAGCCATCTGGATAAACAAAAAGAATAGCCTCACGAGCGTGACTCCACACACCAGACTTCTTACCATGTTGATCCTTCTCCACAGCCCTAGCGTATGCTTTGCTCTGAAACTTTGACATCTGCCCAGGATCGACTATGAAATGCTTTAGTGATCCTACTCCCTCTTTTCCGATGTATTCTTTTGTAACATTCGAGTATGCTTCACGAAGAAACGACACATACCCTTTCAGCTTTTCCTTAAGATCCTTAGCTTTATCCTTTTTCAAGATGTAAACTTGATTTTTTTCTTCCATGTACTCTTCAAGGAATTCCTTTCCCATCGGAAGTTGTTGATCCATCGGGAGAAGAAGATTGGCCACACTAGCGATCTCTTCTGGGCTATCTTGCATAGGAGTACCGGATAACAACATAATCTTGGAATTCTCGATTAGATGTAGAAAACGGTGAAAATGCCAGTAGGTCTTAACATCATCATCTTCTCCTTGGGGACGAAGGTTGTGAACTTCGTCGATAACTATAATCTTATTAGAGTAGTCGCGACGAATATCGTCGTCGGATGCATGAGCAATGATCTTTTGAGCAAATTTTCTGAACGTATCGAGATGATAGAACTTTGTAGTTTTAGAGATACGACGAATCTTTTGTAGATCAGTTAGTTTTTCATAGTTTTCTGGCTTGTATTGACCAGGAGTACACTTTTCTACCAACTCCTTAACAAAATTATCTAACAATCCTTCTCCGCCAGCGAAAACTAATGCTCCATCGAATGTACTATCTTCGCTCTTAATCTGTTCAATGGCACCTATTGCGGAGCACGTTTTGCCCGTGCCCATCGAATGTACCAGCATCAGTTTATTATACGGTGTATTACTCGACAGGTAGTGTGCAATGGTTTTCTGATGTTTGGTCAACATACCCCTCTCTCGCGGAAATACCTCTACACGATCCAGTCTGTTGTCATAAAACTCCTTTTTACGAAAGATAGCCTGATAGAAGTTATCATCATAAGGATTTAACACACCGTAACTGGATTTATTGACATTGGGGTATTTAGGCAGGAAATCTTTGATATCCATCTTTACTTTTATCAACAATTTTTTAACGCATATATGTGTTAAAATTAATGTTTTCTATGTCTGCGTCTATGTCTAGATTTCCTAGATTTCTTGCGTTTAGGACTAGAGCTACTGCGTGTGCGTTCTTCATCACTCTCATCACTCTCATCACTTTCTTCCTCTTCTGAAGAAGATTCATAATCTCCCTCCGATCGGCTGTCGGATGTAAATCCTAGACGATCCCTATGATTCTTGGGCAAATACGGTATAAGAGCAGGATACTGTTCAGCCACCAGGTCAGGATGAAATAGGTACGTATTGATACGTTTGATCAGAGGATCATCATCGTGAAACTCACGTTGAATGCGATCTTTTCCCAACAACCTGCCAACAATTTCGTAATGAACTCCTCCGACCCACATAACGATGATGGACTTTCGTGACTTGATGTTCTCATCGCCCCCAACGCGATAAGGCATTCTAGTTCTAGCATCAATGAAGTAGATATCACGGTTGAAACGTTCTGAGATCAAGCCGATTGTGTAAGTATCAACGGAAACTGACGCGTCCTTAAGATTACTTAAGTAGTCCTTGAAGGCTGCATTATCTGCCTCATTCACAGTTTTACGAATCATGGTCTCAATCTTTTTGACGCAAAAATTCTTGCGATTTTCATCCACAGTCTTCCCAATCTTGTCAAAAACCTTTTGTCCATAGTCACACACGTCCTTGACAATCGTCTCCTTACATTCGGTGATCTTATTCTCTGCACACTTATCGTGAATCTTAGGTAAAAGTTCTTTTTCAAAGTCTTCCATCGTGATCAGTTCACAAATAATTTGGTAAGCTTGCTTGTCATTATCGTTATGAATAATAGAGCGTATTAGATTACGACCCATCTTTGACTTTCCAGAACGTTCTTTCTCAATATGACGGTAAAAATCATGCAAGATCTCATTAATGTTTTCCTGAAAGGGTATCTTTGCTACTAGACCGCTGGAAATTTCTTCCCATCGTTTACGATCGAGCTTATCAGCTAGGCTAGATCTCAGTTTTGCCACCAGCTTCATTCTCCCTTTCTTATCCAGGCGAACATATTCTCTTGAATGTGAGTGTAGGAGAGCATGGAAAAAACAGCTACCCTCTCCAATTGTACCGGTTCTTACAAGTATGTCACGTCCTTCTATTGGAGAGTAAAAAACCACTGTTTTGTTCGGAGGGAGAATGGACAATTTGTTAAGTTGTTGTCGTCTACTCATTTTTCTCATGGTTAATGAGTTTTTAAATGTCTTGTTTACAATAAATGTCTGTAAACAAGACACAACAGCCACAGTTATACGATGGAAACTGGCGCATTTTTCCTCACACAACCATGTCTAATCTAAACCTGAATGACTGTAACGATACCATTCAGGGGATATGTCGTTATACAGACACAATACAGGAGTGCATAGACATCTGTAAGAATGATCCCGATAAAATGTGTGACAAAGGTTACTTTATCAAGACGCCAGATAACCGTAATATTTGCGTTCCGTTACGAAACTATATGTCTGATGAGACTTTCCCATACTACCGGTTACGACACAAGGATTACTACCCAGAGTTTAAGCGAGTAGATAGCACATTTTTTATCAGCACTAGCTATCCATATCCTCCTAATAAGGCTAATGTGTTGTTCTACGAAGATCATTTCATCCTGCGTAATATCAATACCGGAAAATGGCTAGGAATGGAAGATCTAGGTACAGTTTCTCAAATGGTAACTTTCACCGATAAGAAACCGGTACATGTGCAATTTATTCCAATCAAAATTTCTCGTAGCTATGTAGAAAACTATGTACTAATTCAGAATGGAGCGTATGTAGCAATCAACATTCCCCATACATCGTTCATACTTCGTAAGGAAAATTTTAACGATGAGGTTAAGTGGCTAATGAGAGCTACAACCTATAATGGTCCCAGCAATACATTTCAGATTCACTGTTATCCACCTAAAAAAGTAGGTGAAAATCTAAATTACAATGACAAATTCTATTTCACCTACTTTGGTCGTCTGTTACAGTATAATGAAGATATGAAACTTCTAGAAGTGACGAATAACAACTTTGAGGACGCTTTGGGAGATGGTAAAAATGTTCTATTCGATCTTATACCACAGGTAGAAGTTCGTTACTGTGAAGGGGGAAAATGTAAATCCATCAATCTATCACAAACCCAACGTAATGGAGAAAGCGCTACGTATAAAAATTTTCCCGTTAGTAGAAGTAAAAATTGTTGGGGGAAATGCGAGTCTGGTGGCTCCTCCAATTGGCGTCTTTACGTTTTAATCGCTATTTTGGTGATTGCTATTATCTTAGTATGGAAGACTAGGAAGAAGTAGTATGATAGCTTTCGATTTCCTTGTCCTCGATTAGCTTTTTCCTATGTACAATAACAAATTTGTATAAAAGCTGGCGAAGCTTTGGGGGAAACTTTACGAGATCAAAATCGATTCGCTCCTTCGCTAGCTTACCGTCATAGGGAATAACAAACGTGTCTCCCTTCTCATGCTGTAGATAATAACATTTAATCAGAGCGTATATCAGTTCGAACGCTTCGGAATCCAAATGCGAAATTTTACGCACCAGATCAAGATTTTGAATGACAGTGAGATCTTTTTCTGGTAGGTCAGCTATTAGCGTATTGTATAGCGGAAATTGGCTCATCCTATTTTTAAACCATATGTTATTTAAAAATAGATTTCATTTGGCTTCTTCCGGTTCGCTCCATTTTGTAACTGAAACCTGCTTTAAAATATCAAGAAACGAATCTATTTCCCGAACCTTCCTCATTCCTTTTTTGTATAAAATCTCGTCAATCGTCTCTTTAACTGTGATCAAAATTGTCTTCGTTTTTGTTTCGCCGTTCGGCATATCTATTTCAGCATGAATAGTAACCGGATCTTCTGAGGCCATACTCCAGTATCTCCAAATCTTAACACTTTGCTCCTCTTTTGGAAGCTTAATGTGCGACTTATAGCGAGCTACTCGGCCGATAGCCTGTATAGTTTTGCTCATTCTGGGAGAAGATTCGAGAATATGCATGTGACGAGCCTCCAGCACAGAAATACCTTCAGCTCCTGCCTCTGTAACGAGTAAAACTTTGATTAATTCTCCGTAACGGTTTTGCGGAGAATTATAGCGTCGTAAGATAGAACGACGAGCTTCGTCATTCAGATCTCCAGAAAAGATCGTCGCGTGAATGCCACACATTCCTAGTATACTTTTCAGTAGTACAACTCCTGATCGTTCCTTGAAAAAAGTGAACACCACGTGTTTCTGCATATTGTGCATGACAATATTCAGCAAAAGAACCGTAAATTTAGTTGAATAATATTTATACAATGCTCCGTCTTGAAAATACTCTTTCTCAATCCATCCACCTTTCTTAACAGTCAGATCAGGAATGTCAGCCGGTATCTTCATTCTGTAGTAAAAATTAGAAGCTCTACGGGTTAGAATATTTTTCAAAGCCATAATATACATTCGTTTCAATCTATCGTATTTTGCGGGATCTGTACGCTTTAATTTTTCGTCAGGGGGACGTGACATTGCATTTTCCTGTTCATATTGGATCCAGTAGTTTCTTTCTTGATCTGGTGGCATTAACACCTTTATGGGTTCCATATTGATCACTCTGGGAACAAACTCTGCGCCAGCACCAGGATAGTAGGAAATTATCCCATCAAGTCTTCTCTTCATGGTTGTCATGTTTTTTGGTAAAATACCGCCATCCGGGTTATCTGGATCATCCTTGAAGAATGTCATAAATGCAATTTCATCTACTCCTTCTGTCCCATGACGTATATCGGGGAACTCTCCACCGGGTTTAAGCAGATTACCTAAAAGAGCAAATTCATACACATAGTTAAACACAGGAGTTCCTGAAAGAGCCAAAATACGACAGTCAGATTTTAGTAATTCATTGTATATCGCTGTAGGATTAAAACTCCTATTCTTGGCTCCATTGACGAGGTTATGTACCTCGTCAATGATCACCAGCGAATTAGTGAAGTCTGGAAGATTGCGACCGACCATGTAGTTATACGTGATGAATGTGAAGTATTTTTTGATGTATTTGGGTTTATAACCGCACACATTGCAGTATTCTGTCAGCCATCCAGATCGTAAGCTTCCAGGAGACATCACATAAACATGAGCAATCCTTTTCTTTCTGAGTAAAGCATCAGCGATCATTATACTGGTGCAGGTTTTACCAGAGCCGAGCTTATGATAGAGGAGCATCCCCTTGTAAGGACTTTTGAGAAATGCTTCCAATGCATCTTTCTGGTGTTCGGTCGGAACAAAAGGAGGATGTCCATCTGTTTTACATGATAATCCTTTATAAATTCCTCTTGGCATTTATGGAAGTGAATATTATTTTTGATAAGCTGACAGAAACTCTAGATAGCAAACTTTATCATCTCCGCAAACAGGACGACCTACTGTGTAGGCTGGAATGCCTCCTTCTTGATCATCCTGTTTGATCTGTGCCTTGGAGAATTGCTGCTTCTTTTGGATATTATTAGCTACCTCGATAATGAAACGACGAATTTCATCAGCAACATAAGGCCCTTTATAAACCATGAACGGTTTCATGTTGAAATAAAGTACAATGTAAGGCACGTATTTGATCGGTGTGACCGATTGCTTGGACATCTCGACAGTTGCTCGGTTGTTGCTCACATTTATCATACCAAACTGGCATCCTCCAATAGTACCGGGCAAGCTTTTGAAGATTGGTATCAGGCCTTGACAATGGACGCAATGGGTTGAGTAGAATAGAATTAGCGAGAAGCCCTGAATGCGGTGGCACATGATATTGCCTTTGGTACCTCTCTGGAGATCAAAATCTTCTGACGTTAGAAACAATAATCCGCTCATTTATTTCAGCTGACACTAATATTTAAATCAGACTTATAAAATCTTGATGCCAAATAAAAATGAGTACTTTGCCAAAGAAAAAGCAAGCGCTGAATAAGGAGGTGGTACTTCGTTTGGATAATCCTTACGATATCCCGTTCGGTCCTCTCAGTAATAATTATTTACACTACATGCGAATTGATGGCAAACAATGGGGAACAGTTACCAACTACATACTGTCGAATATGCTGATCACTCCTCTTTTCAGAGCTGTTCTACAGATAGTTACTATCCGAGGAAGTCCTAAAAAGACCAACATTGATAACAAGGTTAAGGCCATTATAGCTAACGTGGAAGCAAAACAGCGTAGTAAGTTAACGATGGCTGAGATAGATCACTTTCGTGAAATGATCGTTCGAGAAGTGGCTATTCAGAAAATGGACATATACCAGATGTACAACCATTTTCTGTACAGAGAAAACTTCTCCAACGTACGATCAGCTGTTGAACGCGCATATAATGCTAAGGTCGCCGATGACACCGCATTAGCTCAAGTTTTAATCGATTCTGGCAACGTTCCTATTCTCTACATAAGCGGTAATGCGCAACTTGGTACAGGACCTGATGGACGAGGGGCAAACCTTATCGGAGTAACATTAATGCAGATTAGACATAATCTACGGGCTCAGGAACGAGAAGAAAGTAGAGAACAGAAAAACATAGAACGTGACAACCGTATTTTTGTTATCTACAAGGCGTATGTAATTTTACGCAGCGAGATCGGTAATGGCAGTGACTTATCCGAATACATGGGTATGTCAGCAAAAGAGATTGTTGACACGTGGAAAGAATTGCATCCAGACGATACTCTAGAGTCTCTAAACATATTCGGCGAAAGCAAAGAAGGTGTTGTGCAAATGTATAACCGTGGGCAGTTCAAGATATTCGATCGGGAGATTAAAAAGCCCGGCTCATTAGTTCTTCTGATGCGCAGAGGAATGAAAAATGGCGATAAATTTATCGGTGGTCTTCGCGAGCTACGATCGAAAATGGAAAACAAGCGTGCTGATGCCATTCTAGAACTTTATACTGTGTATCAGATAAACAAGGAGTTTCCGCAATTATCACCCGAACAACAGCAGGAAGCGGCTCTACAGCTACAACAGGCTTCTCCCTCGTTAGAGGAGTATTTTAAATTACGTAACAGGGTAGTAACCTTGTATAACCAAGGAGAGTTTTCTGATCAACTTAATGACATGATTAAAGAACGATTAGATACATTGCACATACCTTCAATGAAGGAAATAAAGGATGCAGAAGAGTTGCGTAGCAGTAGTCGTTCGGCATCAAAGGAAGAATCTGATAAGTCTACCGACAGCTCTGACGCTGATGATAACTATCTCAAACAACTACTTAGCACCGATGACAAGGCACAGAAAAAATTTCTAATTCAACGTATTCAAAAATATACAGGAAAATCCAGTGATAGATATCGAAAATACAGCATCGAAGAGCTACAAGCTGCTTTGGAAAGGTATGAACCTAAAGCTGGCTCGGACCAACCCGCTAAGAAGCCGAAGAAAAAGGCTGGACATTGGGATGTATTTATCAGTCATAAACGTCCTATGAAAGGAGTTGGCCGCCGAGAGAAGATTGGAGAGTTTCGTGGAAGCGAACCGAATAGAAAAAAGGTTCTCGACCAATACAACTCTGAGAGAGGAACTGATATCAGTCTGGGACAAGTTTTCGTAAAATGGGTTCCCGCTCATGTTTCGGAGGAAGAGGAGGAAGAGGAAGAAGAGGATGAGATTGGAGTCGATTACGTCAAGCCGGCCGGAAAACCGATCGAAATACGTGCCCTCGTGGACCAAAATCCTGCCGACTGGCGTGAATTCTCCCCTCTGTTTCAAAAAATGTTTGATGTTGGTGAAGCGACTTATCCTAGCGTTAGTATCTACATAACGACGATGTTAATCACTCACACCGGCGTACAGACAAATTTGAGGAACAAGGGTGGCACATATTATCGCGGAACACCCACTGTGGTCGCTAGACGTTTATTAATGAAGTCTGATGTAGGTAGAGATCGCAAAGCTACGGTAGAAGATTTTCTCCATCCCGATCAAGCTAATGAGGTTTTCGCTAAACGTAACCTAGAGTCACATAAGGAACTGATGGCTACTTATTGCAGTATCGCTCAAAAGACAAAGTTTACTGACCGCAACATGCAGAACCTACTTCTCATGACTGGAAACATGAAGATTTTGTGGACAGATCCACATGATCTATTTTTGGGAACAGGAATGAAAAATATGCCTGGAGAGAACTTTGCTGGCAAAAATCTCGAGCGTATCCGTGCTGACATTATGGCTGCGAGAAAGAATGAGAATTTTCCTGTTATTCGCACTAGCGATATCACTCGCTTCATCACAGGAGATAAGTTCATGGAAACGTGGTTACAAATGAGACTCACCGACATGTGCACCACAGTATGGAGATTAAAGCACTATTTGTGGACTACAGATAAACAGGATGAAGAAATCGATGACAGGTTTACGACACATGTGTTGGATCTTATTTATCAGCCCTGTAGTTATTTGACCGCGTTCAGTCAGGAAATTATCATCCCTGTTCCAGATGACTTTACTCGAATGGTGATGTCATGCAAGGGAATGAACATCAAGTTCAGTAAGAATTTTAAACAGGAGATTGATGAGTTGGATAACGAGAGACAAAAGTTGGATAACGATTTCTGGAACATTAAAGAAAGAGACAAAGATACAGGTGAAAAAGCCCCAAATCTTGCTCAAATTCTTGTAGATCAGAATAAGGAGATCACAGAGCTGGAAAAAAGTGGAGCTTCACCGGAAGAGATTAACAAGCTGAAAGAGCGTCAGGAGCGCGAATTTAAGCTCCTTACAAAGAGCCAGCCAAAAAAGAAGAAAGAATCGTTTGAACAACGCCAGCGCAAACGATGGAAAAAGGGGATGGAGGAGATCAACAAACCAGAACTTCCCTTGGAAGAGATTGAAGAAACGCTATCAAAACTAAGGGCTAAACAGCTTAAGCGTCTGAAGAAAAAGCGATTTGCTTCGGAAAGCGACCGTAAAAGCTTTGAAGATAAGCAGAAAAAGGAGTTTGCAGAGAACCGTTCACGTCTTATGCGTCCTGGACGATCGATGGCGGAACGTAACAAAATGATAGAGGATTTACGTAAAGAGCTTGATGAAAAGTATAAAAAATACTATAACATAAATACATCTTTACGCACCAATGAAGAGGTTTCTCGCCACACTGAAGAGCTTCGTCGCTTCAACGAGCGTAAAAGGGACCTTGTTGCACGATACAAAAAAGAGATTGAGCATCATAAAATAGTTATAAACTCTATTTCCCAGATCTATTGGGATAGAATTGTGGTTATGATCTATTTCCTAATGCAACACATTAGGGATGCGAATACGCAGGATATTCGACGTGCGATCGCTGCTGTCGAGATGCTCAACTCTAAAAAGGTATCTTGCGAAAATTTAAGTCATAATCTAGATAATGAGGAAGATAATTGTATCTCTTCTGCTCTCGGAAACCTTCTCGTAGGAATCGAAGCGTTCAAGTATCAGTATGGAGAGCATATTCCCATGGGAAAGCACGACATTAATCTAGCTGCTAGTATTATTCTAAATCGCGAGATTAATGAAAATAAAGTTGAAGATATGGCACCAGAGTTTCAAGAGCCGGAGGAAGAAGAGTCACAGCTTGAATTTGAGGATGATTTGGCTGCTATGGAAGAAATGTCTAGCATCGGAGAGTTCGAGGGCTATGAAGATGTTTCTTCTGCTGCTGATTCCGCCAACTTTGGCATGAAGTATATCGAAGAGGTGGAACGGGTCAAGATTCTGTTGCGTGAAATATCTCAAAAGGATGTCGTAGACATAGATGATCTTGCTAGATACTTTCTAGGAATGATTAGGTTGGTTAAGACTACAAAAATGTCCCCACAAGTGAAGACAAATCGCATCAACTTTTTCGCCACCATTAGGTAATTTCTTTCCATCCCCACATGATAGGTTTTAATTTCTTGCATTCAAAATTAAAACCCAGTTTATTAATCACTCATATTTCCATCCTCTTCATCTTCCGGTTCTGCAACCATGATCTCTTCCTCGTCCGAATTCTCATCTTCTTCCTCATCGCTACTTTCGTTCGCAAGTTGGAGAGTCTGAAGTCTTTGCCGTAACTGACGAAGATTCCACGTCTCATCGATAGACTCTCGGGGAAACTCGGCCCGAATCTTCTTAATCAGCTTTTCTTTCGCCCGTGAATGTACAACCTGTTGTTCCACCTTTATTTCCTCTTCTTCATCCTCCGATTCTGGTTCATCTTCTACGCTGGCATTAAGCCGTGTAGCTATTCTACCAATGTCACAGATCTGTTGGACTCCATTAACCTGTACGGTTTGAGTCGGATCGAGATTGTTATCGCCATACGCGAACTGGTAAATCTTTCCGGCTGCATCTCTCACTGTGCCATCATATCGTACTTGGATATCTTCACAAACCTTAACAATTCTTCTCTGAATGTAACCAGACTTGGCTGTACCCATAGCCGTGTCACAAATACCCTCTCTACCGGACATAGCGTGAAAGTAAAACTCTTCAGGGGACAATCCACGAATGAATGAGTGACGAACAAAGCCACGTGATTCGTAATCTCGCTCTTTGTCTAGCTCTCCAAAGGGATAGTGCGGGAGAGATCGTCTACCATGATTCAGAACAGGAGTGACACGACAGCCTTCCAAGTTTTGCTGTCCTAGTAGACTGGTCAACTGCGCGATGTTGAAAAAATCTCCTTTGGCACCAGAATTTACCGTGGTGAGAAAATTATTATCAGTCGACATCGCCTCCGTAGCTATTCGCATTCCGATATCCTTAGCTTCGTTTAGAGCTGCAGTTACTCGCACCTCGCAGATACCAGGGTTTTGCGTAGTTTCCTCGATCGCTTGCGCTTTTGTGTAACACTTCGCCAAAACATCTTTGATAGCAGTTGTACTCTTTTCAGATGTGATCATACAATCTTTCAGCCCAACTGTAAATCCATGAATGATCAGCCAGTTATTTGTAATGAACTGCACGTTGTCGATGAAGTTCGCAGCTGTTTTTACACCATATTCTTTGTGTATAATCTGAATCAAAGAGTTATGTGAACCTCCCAGAATCTTTTTATTGAATGCTCCCTCGACGAGAACTCCTGCGTAAATCTTTACTGTGGGTTCATTCGGATGAGCATCATTTTTATTCTCGTAGTAAAGCGTGTTTGGAAGAATGAGCGAAATCAATCCTCGACCATTATAAACACATGGATCTTTACCATGTTTCTTTAAAATGCGCTGAATATGATTTTTACGATGCTCATTCCAAAGTGGCGAACCGTCAACCCGTGTACCCTTCGATGCGACGTCGTGAAACTGGTCACTTGTCAACTTCTCATTCTTAATCGTCATCATATAGGCTGCTAGAAGAGAATCTTGTACAATGACGATGTTAGGCTTACTTTCCTGTCCGGAGATCATATTATGTTGTGTGGCAGACAACATACGTAGTTCTACTTCTGCTTCATAGGACTGCGGAACGTGAATGTTCATTTCATCCCCGTCAAAATCAGCGTTAAATGACTTTGTAGCCGCCAAATTAAACCTAAACGACTTGTGGTTACCTGGAACCACTTCTTTTGCCATCATACTACCTTTGTGCAAGGTAGGTTGCCGGTTGAATAGCACAACATCACCGGGAGCCATTCTTCCATTGCGTATCTCTGGACCTCGCAGATGACGTTCAACCACATCTCCAAGACATAGCTTAATATTCTTAGGAGTAGGATAAGTAACATCGACGAGTTTTCCATCTCGTACAAGTTGGTCTCCTTCTTTTAGAGTTACATCATTACTGTTGATAACGTGTATAACTTTGATCGGCCCGTGAGGTTCAGGAATGGCGGTGGAATCTCGTATGGTATGAGAATAGCCTCTCACAATGATATCACCCTTTTTCATACTGTGTGTATCGTTTTTGGAGACTTTGACAATCTTTTTCTTACGAATTACTTGATCACCCTTCAAAAGTAGAACAGACTTAGCCTCACTAATATGAATAACCTCTAATTCATCTTCCGATTCAGGAAGAATAACGTTTCCCAACTTGTCTTCCTGAAAAAGAACATTGCCTCTCACTATGATGTCTCCATAAAGAAGGTCTGTTCCGCGACGAAACATCGCATAGCGAAGATTGATACGAGTTTCGGTACCATCCTTTTTCCTCTTGATAATAAAGTTCGCTTCGTTATTGTTGACAACTTCTTGCAACCAAGCGATATTATATCGATTAACAGTCTCTGGCTTGGTTAAAATTCTAGCCACTTCAAAAGGAATAGCAACCTGGTTTAGCTTCAGTTCTGGCCCGGCATCAATGACTGTACGAGCTGAAAAATTAACGCGCTTTCCCATGAGGTTACACCTAATACGACCCTTTTTACCAGCCAAACGATCCTTCAAAGATTTGATTGGCCGATTGTCAGTAGGTCGTTTAGCCTTTCCCTGTTTGTTATTGAACATTGTTAGAATCTTGAACTTTAGAGACTGAATCAGTTTCTGTCTGTCCTGTTCCGTCATAGGCTTATTTTTTCCTCGTGTTGGGGCTGTAGCAGTAACACTCTCGTCTTTGGGAAAGAGCTGATTGTTGATGTTAACGATTTCTTTGTACTGGAACGTCAGATCATCATCACATGTATTTCCATCAGCGAGTACAGGCGGACGTGAACAGGGGGGAAGAACTGGCAAAACAGTGAGAACAAGGTTGCGAGGCCTGATACGTTCGGGATCAAATCCTAGCATGATGACATCCTCGTCTAGAATATTGTCAAATATTTTCTTAATCTCTTCAGGCAAAATTTCGATACTGATCTTGGCATTCTTTTCCTCAGTCTTTTTCTGCTTATGTTCCTTAACAATAGAGTTAGTCTTGGCCTTGCTCAAGATCTTGGGCTGCGGAGAAGAGCAGTGGGAACACATGTCATTCTTCTCTAGTTTTTCAAGAATCTTGAGAAAACGCCGTTCTTTCTTGTAGCGTGTTAGTCCCGCAAGAGTAAGTTGCTCCTCGCTCAGTAAGAGACGATAACACTTCTTACAAAAACAGCGCAAAAAGGCTACGATCATTTTAGTATACATAGGATGCAGAATGGGCAATGCCAACTCAATATATCCAAAGTGTCCCGGACAGGCTTTTTTAAGCCCGCATGTAAGACAGGTTTCAAAATCGATACTGCCCATTCTCCGGTCATAAACAGAGCCTGGAAGAGGCATCTCATCAAAACCGGAAAGTTTGGGGTTGTCGATCTTACAAACCGCCATTGCCTTAATCTCTTCGGGAGAATATAATCCAAACTCAATTCTTGAAATGTCTTTAACATCCATCGTCGACTTTTGATAGTTTTTGAATTAATTTTTCAATTTATTCTTCTCCCAAGCGTCTAAACTCCTTATTTTTTAGCTTGTAATCAGCTAGAAAATTTATTCCAACATATGTTCATAATTTTCAAGATTTATGATCGCTTCACTGAATTCTTCGCTCATAAAGGGAATCTTCCACTCGAGATTTTTGTAATTGAGTCTACGTATCTCATACGGTAGTCCATGTAGCTGGCAGTATACCAGCGCTGCTTTCATTCCGTTACTCCAGCCTAAATCTATGTAAAACACTGTTCTGTCACAGCGATGTCTCATTCTCTGTCCGGCCTCAATGGCTGATTCTCGTGTCCAGACATTCCACTTAGGATCGTAATCACTGACATACATCGTTTTACAACGAGGATGTTGTGTCATGTAAGAATGGGTAGCATATGGCAACTCATTGTAAAGCATACCTGCTTCAGCCATACACAATAGTAGATAGCGAACATTACGATCGATATCTCCTGAATATGGAGTTTCAATCATGACGACCAAGCTTTTAGGCTTTTTGAGACGAAAGTAAATGGAAAGAGCTACATAAACGATACCAATGACGTAAATAAAGTACATTTTGTTTCGAAACAAAATGTAGGGTGAAATCAATTTTATTTTTGTTGAACACATGGTAAAGGACGCTTTGCCGCCTCCCGTTCGCGTACCCTCTGTTCTATCACTTCCCGTAGGCGACACCACAGACGGTAAAATTGGTGACGCTCCCACTTGACCAAGTCGTAACGATACCACAGTGTTGCATTGCTCTCCCAATCGAGGCGTTCAAATGTACGGACATTATGTGTCCGCATCAATTCCTGTGCTAGTGATGAGGTGGGAACCTTCATATGAGCATCCTTGAATGCTTCAATCCACGCCTCACGTAATTGCTCCCAGTAATTTGTGCTTGCCATTTTCAATTTTTCTTTTCATTCATCTCCTTCAATTTCTTTTGTGCAGCTTCAACGTCATTAAGTCGGATCTGAATATTCTGTTCCGAAACCGGATCAGGAATAACCTGCTTAAATTTGGCAACTTCTCCGGTTTCATAGGTCGGAGGAAGATTCTGTAACGCCTGAACATAATTATAGCTAGCTACAAACCGTTTGAATAAATTAGGGCGATCCATGTTTTCAATTAGGGCTGGAATCTTTAAATTTAGTTTAAAGAGCTGGTTTTATAATATAAATGCCAAACGAACAGCAGTCTACTCCTAATACAACGGTTACAGCGACTAATATTGCAACGTCTACCGGGCAAACGGTTGCTCTTGGTGGTGGTAATTCTCAGGCCGGTCATGTTTCTGTTGGAACGACAATCTTCTCAAAAGGTAATTTCTCGGTCGGAGCTGGTATCGGATCCAATTTTGGAAAAGCTCCTTCTAATCCTAGAGTCAGTCTAGGTTTCACTTACCGTCGTTAAGTTTTTAATTACAAGCTAATTAAAAATGTTTATATGGGTGGCAGACCAGCCTCATCACTGTAATCAACCAGATCTTCCTTTGTGAGCACAACTGCATCGCCATTCTTAATGTCATCCTGAATAACACGGTGACGAAAGCCTTTCCATTTCTTTCCTGCTTCGGGTGTACCCCAGAGCTTGATAAAATACTCCTCGACCTCATTCTTAACTGGAACTGTGTGTCCGGGTAAAGAGTTTCGAAACCATTCCTTGAACATATTGTACAACTCGATGAGCGAAATATACTTATCTGGATCCTCACAGATAGATTCCTCGATGAACTGACGATAGACATCATTCTGCTTACGGTACATCTCGGTTGCAGCAATAACCTTGGACGGTTCGATACGAACCTTAATCTTCAGACGATGTTGGAGAAGTATCCATGCAAAAGCTGAAACCATTCCGGGAATCTTCTTAGAAAAATTCTTATCCATGGGAAATCTCTTTTGCTTGAGTTGTTCCTCGTAAGACTCCGGAGCAGGATCAGAAGGACGACAAAACGTAGACTCAAATGGAAGTACACGAGCGCGATTCCACACAGCCTTATCCGCATATTTCATACGTGGAAGCTTGTTACAGATAAAACTTAACTTAAACATTGGAACAATTTCTCGACCATCCTTACCTCTCTCAAAGAGATCACGAGCGTAGAAAGAATCACCTCCTGACAAATGCTTAAAGACACCGATATTGATTACCTCATCACTATCAGGTTCCTCAAGAGTTGCCCAACGAACTCCTCCTCCAGCACGAGCTAAGTCAGCAAAAGCTGCTCCTGCTGATGGTTTCTTACCGGTGATAACATTGGTGTTTAGCTTGATAGCTAAAGGACCCAACATGAGTTCAAAAAACTTTTGCATAATGGATTTACCATTGTCTCCGTCACCAGTCCAGAATACAACGATCTTCTCATGGTTACCTCCAACAAACACATCTGAAGAGATGTCTAAAAAATACTTGCGAAGAGATTTGTCGGGAAAGATCTGTTCTAGAAATGTATGAACATCCCCGATAGCCTCATCATCTTCAGTATAAGCGACATATTCGATGGGCATGCTTTTGGATAGAAAATCTTCCGGTCTTCCGGGTCGAAAGATGTTAAGACGCAGATCATAGACTCCATTTTTGAATCCAATTATGTATGGATCAGCATCGAGCTTCTCACGGAAGCGAGGATCGTAAAAAACCTCCATACACTCTTTTAGAACATTGTTCTTATACGGTGCTGACTTCAGGTTTGCAATCATCTTATTGACCTGTTTAATCTTGGCTTGTGTCATCGCATCTTTAGCCTTATCACCTTTTTCGTCTCTGAGCTCTTGATAGAGCTCTTGTATAGCATCAAAATACTTGTTAATAATACGACCAGAGATCTTTTCACGAAGATATATGCCTTCTTCAATCTGTTCCCATCTATGACCAACAAACTGAAACCAAACTTTGTTAGCAATGCTACCGCACACGAACTCATCGCCATACTCGGCGTACAAGGCTTTAGCTACATCGTTATGGCTTCCTTCGAGAGAATTCTTGATATGCTTCTTCGCTTCTTCATTCTTAAAACGTTTGTACTCGCCAGGATTATCGATGCTGGCATAATACCGCAGGGTTCCCAATGTCAAATCCTTCTTAGTCATACGTTCCCAATGGTGAATACATTCGTTTTCATCATACTTGTCTTCGCAACGGGACGAAAATTCACACCATAGGTCCAATGCGTCGGAATGCCCATCTGACACGTTGTACAGGATCCAACCTATCGTCATCCACTCGTTACGATCCTCGGCACGAAAATCACTCAACATGGGAAGCAGTTTTCTAGCGATTTCAAGTGCCTCTTCAGATGTAAGTTTGCGATGATTGACACTGGTGTTACGCTCTTTACGTTTGATTTTCTCCTTGAGAGGAGAGATCAGACCTCGCTTGACTTCTTTAACAGTACGACCATAGGGTACGATAGACAAAATGCGTGGCAGTAACTCTCTTACTTTTCCTTTAATGCAAATAAGCTGTTCGCGATGATCGAACAGCTGGTAGTGTTTAAACGCTCTTTCTAAGCTGACTACTGCCATCTCAGAATTATAAACCTTGGTTACCTTATAGGGTTGATGATCCTCACCCTTTCGCGAACCATACAGCAACCAAGGCACTTTGCAACAACTTTTATCAATAACTTCTCCTGAGTCTTCAAAACCCAGATTGGCAAATGTCCCCAATTCTTTGAGAGCATCTTTAACACGTGGGATAAGCTGTACTTCTTGATCGGCTTTACTTAGAAAACAAAAGGGAAAATGTAAGTGAAATCCATGCTTCAAATAAGTAATATCATTTTTAGTTTGCATATACATATTTTTTTCCAAGACAACGCAGGTTAAATCACGATCATTACAATCCTCTACTATCTGTCGAAGAACAGACTGATAGACCTCGATCACCGCCTTAAGCTGTTCCTCGGTGTAGAGACCGTTTTCGAATCCATCATCCCCCTCATCACGAACACGTAGATCCACATCTACCAGAATAGGTAAATAGTACTGAGGTTTTTCGGCTATTCCGACAACTGGATCTTCACTCTCACTAATAACCCGACAATACTCTTTCCAAAACTCTTCAAGAGTCTGACGGTTAAACTGAAACTTGCCTCGAGGACGAATCAAGCTAACATGGGTGTGAAAGATACCATCCACGTAATTATTATTTAAGATGCTGCGAATTTTTGGATCCATTTTGTCTTAATTTACCACCACATAATTTTTTTGTCATTTTTAAATTTGCAGAACCAAGCGAGGTCAGGTTAAAATCCATTTAAAACTTTTATTAGTATATATAAAGTATGTCAACCTTGAATGCAGAACCTGAACTCATTTCCTTCCAAGAATGGGGGAAAACAGAGCCAGAGATCTCTCCTACCCAACGAGAGACTCTTAAAGAAGCGGAATCTAAGGAGGTACAAACTGAAGCAGTAGAAACGGAATCTAAAGAGGCACAAACTGAGGCAGTTGAGACTGAGGCAGTTGAGACTGAGGCAGTTGAGACTGAGGCAGTTGAGACTGAGGCAGTTGAGACTGAGGCAGTTGAGACTGAGGCAGTTGAGACTAAACCTTGGTTTGCCGTTAGTGAACAATACGTGATTCTAGTTAACGATCGTCCGCGATTCTACACCTCCACTGAGGAAGAGGCAATCGAAACCATCTGGAAGCTTATTAACTATGTTAGACGTCTTCACCCTGACTGGAAATACTACACAGTAAGAGCAGAGGAAAATGAACTACATCTAACGCGTACTTATAATTTTTGGATTACCCAATACGAAGAGATCGTATATTACTTTCGATGGCAAAAGATTGAGCAGATAAAATTTAAAGACTGTGAAGGAAATGAGAAAAATGTCCACTCCCACTGAGCATAAAGAATGGCGTAAAGAAAATACTCTTACAGCGCCATCAGATAAAAATCCCGATACCAAACTTGAGATCGAGCAAGGATTACCTCCCCTTACTAATGAACAGGCAAAAGAAGCTGTGAAAGAACTGAGTGATACCAGCTTTGTAGAAAGGTTTCCTGCCGTAGAACGACGTTATGCCGATCCTCCCATCGACATGCAAAAGGTTGGCCTAATATCGTTTGTCCCAGCTAAGGGCGCTAAGCCTAACGAAAAAGGTGTTTATGGCTTTGCCAAGCTACGTGGTAACTACGCGACTCCTGAAGAAGCTAGTGAGCGTGCAGAACACCTGATTCGTAACGTCGATTCTTACCACCAAATCTACCATACCTTTGTCGGTCGACCCTTTCCCTTGACCAATTCGTCAGATTATTCGAAAGAGGTTGAACGAATCGACCTTCGTAAAGAAACAGCTTCAGCTATCGCCGAAGATGTAAAGAAAAAGCGAGAAAAGGAGCAACGCGAGATTGAAGAGATTAAGGAGAGGGAGAAAGAGCTTCTTGAAGATGTGAAAAAGGATAAGGAAAATATTGATGATCATTATACTACTCTACATGTTAAGAAGGCGCAGTTGACATGGACTTTCGTTGAGACAAGCAAGAAGTTGAAGCAGATGGTTGGACTCATCGCCAAGGCTCGTCACGAAATCAATGTTCTCGACCAGGAAAATTCAGAACTGAGAGAAAAGTATATGGAAAAGTATATTGATGCTAGACGTCGTGCTGGTTTGCCCACCGATGGTGTAGACACCGAGGAAAGCTTTATGAAGTATCTAGTCGAGGATCATGTCATTCCGGAAGTCGATGCCGAGTACAAGCGTTTGTACGGAGAGGAATAAGAGTTTAAACGTTTATCTCTGATCATAAATGTCTTACAACATTTATGACAAATATATTAATACGTCCCCTTTTTCACAGATAACACAACTACCACGACCGTTCATACCTGTACCTCCTCCTATGATTAAGACATTGGAGAATATACGGGATACGGAATCTCAGGATGAGAGTAAGTGTTGCTCTATCTGTATGATCAATGAAAGAATTATTGCCCTTCATTGCGGACACCGCCAAACGTGTGCAACGTGTACTCTACGACTGGTTAGAAATAATCAATCCTGTCCGCAATGTCGAAAAAATATCACTGGAGTTTTACGTGTATTTGATTGAGAGAGTAGAGCTTGAATCAGATCTTCTTTTGTTTTCAAGCCGGTTGTTCGCAGACCCTTATCTACTAGCATTTTATGCAACTCGTCTTTGCGAAACCCTGTGAAATATTCTCTTGTAGGTTTTTCATATTGTTTTTCCAGAAATTCTGATGTCCTGGGGAATATTTGTGATATGATGCTGGGATATGCTGTTGTAACACCGATCAAACCTACCGGCATACTCACTGCCAAATACAAGAGTCGTTGTTTGGTCCAATAGTCGTACGTGAAGTAACCGACAGTGAATATAATGATTCCACTTCCCAGATAGGAAAAGAAGATCGAGTGAGCGCGAGCAAAACCAACGAAAAAGTATCCCCATGAGAAGAGAAACTGCCATATAGGCTCTCCCACCTCGGAGAAGGATTCCAAAAAGATGCGAATGTTTTCCCACACATGTTTAACGATAAAGTCCCACACTTGTTTACACCATTTCTCAATGTTCAATAGCCTGGCAAACCTTTCTCCAAGCCAATCCCAAAATTTAATGGCGTTATCTCGCATCGTTTCAAGCCCGTTAGAAAGCAATGGAAGATTAGTCTTTTTAGCGATAGTTTGATATACCACAGCTGCGAAAAACAGCGATGCAAAATAGTAGAACATTCCTAAAACAAACTGAAATCTAGAATGGAATTTCAATTTATTTTTCACTCACATTCCTTACACTTTCTGATAAATAGAATATAAATAGCTATAAGAATCGAGAGGATCGTAACTCCAACACTGATCCAGAATATGATCTTCTGCTTCTTCTTGTTCTTTTTCCGGTCCTGAGCTGTAGCACTAGCAGTGCCAGCTCCCACTAACGCAGCAACGCCGGCAACGCATGCTCCACAAAACGATTCCTTAGTCTCTTCAGGCATTTATTAAATAAAATAAATTCTAACATTTTATAGCACATAGGTGTTATAAAAGAACTAGTCTTTCTTTCTTGGCTTTTTGACACGTTCTTTGCTAATGGCCTCGAGCCACTTGTGATACGCGTCCTCAAATTCCTTCAAGTCTTGTAGCCACAAGTCCTTTTCGGCTGTACCGGCTAGTATGTCTTTGTCCCGAATCAGACTTGCAATATCCTTCTTGAGCTTATCGATTTTTTCCTCAGTGATACTGCGAAACTGTAAACGAAGAAGATAATCGTATCCCTTGGTACCTTTTTCTTCCTCCTCATCTTCATCCTCGTCATTATCAATCTCTCCATCACGATCATATCCTCTTTCTTCCAGCTCAGCAATCATGTCCGTGGTCTTACGTGACCGTCGTTTACCGTTAATCTCATCAAAAAGTTTGAACTGGCCATTCCGTACCTCGATGAGAAATCGTTTCTTGTTACCCATCATCTTGATCTTCTTTTCCATCTCTTTCAGCTGGTGCTGTTTTCTCTTAATATAATAGGTAAGCCTCACTGTACAAAAAGAATCGATAATTTCATCCACGCTGTTGAACTTACGAAGCTGGTCGTGTTCGTTGAACAAACACATATTGCTGGTACGTATTCCCTTGTACAGTTTCAGATTTTCGAGCGTGCAAGATATGCCGTCTTCAGACTCTGTTATAACAAAGTTAACATCCTTGACAGTGGAGTGATTCTTAAAGTCTTTGATTTCCTTATCTACCTTCCACTGTTGTAACTTCTCCATAAAGTTATCCGTCCACATACCCACAGGCAGTTCTTCTACCACCGTTTTTGCTCCCTTTTTTGAGATTCGACCCCAAGAGATAAACTTGTGCGAATCCTTAGTATCGAGCACAATCTCTCCTGTAAAACCGCGGTACCAAGGTACGAGATCTGGTAGGAGAGAGATAGTAGTATTCTCATTTTTGATTATAACATTGCCATTATTTTCCAACCAGATTCTAATCGCTGCGATTAGATCTAGAGGATTGTAGCAAGGAACATTTGAGGACCACCCAGTTCCAATACCACATACAGTGCCATTGACCAGAATCATCGGTAAGATCGGAACGTAAAAGTATGGTTCGACCTTTTCACCGTCATCCTCACGATATGAAAGAAGAATATCGTCTTCGGGTCGAAAGATCAACCTAGTTAGAGGCTCCATTCGCGTCCAGATATAACGGCCTGGGGCTGCATCTTTACCTCCTGAGAGACGAGTTCCGAACTGGCCATCTCGAAATAGAAGAGGAATGTTATTACTACCTACAAATGACTGAGCCATACCGGTAATGGTAGCATGAAGATTTTGCTCACCGTGGTGATAGCCTGATTTCTCTGAAACGTAACCAGCTAGCTGAGCGACCTTGAGCGTCTTGCCAGTAGTTTTGAGATTACGTAAAAAGCAGGAATATAATACTTTACGATGTCCACACTTCAATCCGTCCATTAGACTCGGAATGCTACGAGCACAGTCATCATGAGAAAAGCGAATTAGTTCAGTATCAATAAATTCCGAAAAAGTAATCTTTGCTACTTCTGTCTCATTTCCTTTCCACTTGATAACTGTCTTATTCGGATCGTAATTTGCGAGCCATTGTCTGCGACCTTCGGCATGCTTCTTGTGAAAAGCTTTGGTCATAGTTTCAAAAGTCTTATCATCCATCTTGAACTCGACTAGCTTTCGCCCGAACGATTCCTCAATATCATCTTCGTTATTAGAACCGAGACCCTTGTAGTACTTCTTGTTAATCTTTTTGCCGGGATATTTCTTGTTATAAGCAACAACGAATCGACGGTATTCGTTCTCATCGTAAAACAACCGGCTCTTTGTCGGAGAAAGATAAACTCTTACAATCAGCGTGTTCATAGCGACACAAAAAGGCTGTTCTCGACACAAAAGAGACGGATAAAGGGAATGAAACATATTCTGAATTAGGCCGGAAATATGTAACCCATCGTAATCCTGATCTGTAATGATTAGCACCTTTCCGTAGCGCAACTTTTTGTATTCTGCATCGATAGTATAATCAACATCAGTCTTAACACCCAAAGCCTTGATTATATTGCCGATAACAGCATTGCTGGCGATCGTCTTCGTCGCCGCGTTACGAGTATTGAGAATCTTACCTCTCAATGGTAGGATGCCATTCCAATCTCGTCCTTTCTTTCCAAAAACTCCTTTACTTATTCCTTCTACTGCGTAAGCCTTCGCACCAAGACCTTCGACGAGAATCAGTGTGCATTCATGTGACAACGGACCGCCTTCATTATTTGCTGACTCTAAACCCTCAACCTTCACATATTTACGCTTACGCTCAACCTTTTTCAACACCGCCAGCTCCTTATTGCGAATAATATCCTCAAGCCTTTCCATTACAGGCCATTTACAGATGGCGGATATATGTGTTTTCTTCACCTCTGCGGTAAGTGTGGGAGCTTCTAACTTTTCCTTACTCTGCGTATTAAACTCTGGGTTAACCACAGTAGCAACAACAAATAGCCGAAAAAACTGCTTCACATCTTTGATGTTCAGCTGAGGTTTCTTCGGCTTGTTTAGCTTTTGCACAAGGGGACGAAATAGTCCCTCCACCCAAGACTCTACATGTGTACCTCCCAAAGGCGTATAAACACCGTTGGCAAACGAAATCACCTCAAACTCGTTCGACTCCATGACCAGAACCTCACAGTTCTTCGTCTTGATGTGCAACATCTCTCGTTCGATACTAGAATATAATTTAGCATAGTCTTCAAGATTTTCTACCGGAATTAGCTCATCGTTAAAGAAAAAGGGTACTTTCGTGATCATGGCTGCATCTACAAGATAACGCTTGTACAAGGATACGATATCATCAGTGTATGATTCAAGACCAAAGCGTGAGAAATCTGGAACATAGGTAACCTTGGTGTAACCCTGTTTTTCATCCGTTTTTGTGACCATTGGCTTACTCGTCTCGGTCATATTCTTTGTCCAAACCTGCTTAAGGTATTTTTTCTTCTTGGGATCAACTCCCTCTACCATGAACATGCTCGAAAACACGTTACAGGCTTTGATACCGATACCATTACGACCAGAAATGTCTTCGCGTTCTTCGTCATCATCGTAGTTCTCGCCTGTCAAAAGATTGCCAAAAATTAGAGAATGATTGTAACATTTCTCTTCCTCGTGCATTTCAATAGGAATAACGTTGCCATTATTCCAAAAACTGGTCTCTCCTGTGTCCGAGTCAAGAGTGACACGCATTTCGGTAACCTTGTTCTTACCTTTCTTACTACGAGCCCAGTTATCGATCATATTCGATAAAGGTTCGACAAAAATACGTAAAATAGCTGGAGAGATCTCAATTCTCTGTTTAGAGATATGATATTCCTCGTCGGCTACTACGAACTCTTCTATTCTTCTGCTTCGAACGGAACCCACGTAAGTATCGGGGCGCTTCAAAACGTGTTCGACAGGATCCATTCTAGTATAACGTTGCTTAGCTTTGGGCATGATTTTTCCGAGTTGATTGTGAGCTTTTAAATTCATTTTGAATTCAAAAATTTATTCACCTTGATTTCTTTCTTGATCTAGAACGGCGACGGGAACGACGTTTTGAGTTGCGTCGTGAGCGTTGTCTACGATGTGAACGTGAGCGTTGACGAGAGCGTCGACGAGATCCAGAGCGACGAGATCCAGAGCGACGACGAGAGCGTTGTCGTGAACCGCCGAAAGAGAATGTGCTGATGTATTTGATCACACTTACCGGTAGTTCTCTCTTTCCAAGCAATGAAAGAGCAATATCCCGTCTTCTCTCATTTGCCACCTTGAGTAAAGCGGGAGCCACTATTTTTTGAAAAGCTAAAAGTTTTGCCTTGCTATTGTCAATACTACCTGGTCTGAACCTATCTACATTTCGTTGTAACTGTCGCTTCATTATTTTTACAACCATCTTCATATCTACTCCAAAGATCGCAAAAAGTTCAGCGCCCTTGATTAGCTTTTTTATCTCGCGATCTAGATACACGGGTGATGCTTTTTTGTAATATCCAACCGCATCTTCCGTCATCCACGCAAATGCCATTTTCTCACACATGCCTGTCAATTTTTCCATAGAGTAATTTTGCTCTCTCATGTATTGAAGTAGTTCCTTATAGTTGAGAGGTTTGATTCTGTACTTATAAAAAGGGATAGGATCGCCGCTCGAATCCAGAGGTTCGTCCAACTCATATTTTTCTCGTTTGCAGTCTGACTCTACAAGCATTTCTGCAAAATCCGCCTCTTCGTCGGTCAGTTTATATTCAGCCATTTATTTAGTTATATTTTCTTTGCAATTCCATAACTTATGAACAATACGAGAAGGGCAATAATCAAACGAACATGCCGTTGGTCCTTTTTGTACAGGGTAAATACCAGTACAGCTATAAGAATCCACAGAGGAATCAATACAATCATGTAGGTTAAAAATTTTTGCAAACCTGTCTGTGGGGGAACCAGACCATTCATAACCATCTGTAGCTCTCCCTGATTGTTGTAATTTCCACCGGCGGAAACGATCATTCTTTTGGCATATGTCTCATTATCGAGGTAGAAATTAGCTTCAATCAGTCCAGCTCCGATCACACGGCTTCCGGTCTCATCCAATAGTAAAGCAGGACACTCATAAGGTGCATGCGCCACCGGATACACATTCGGTGCAGACGCGTTGACAAGAATAACATTTTTACCCCCTGGAAGGGTGATGGCATACTTGGAAGGTAGATTAACTCCGTTGGCCAATATCGTATCTAATACTCGAACTTTCGTCTGTGATGCATCCATCACCGTGTCGGTAGGCTTGAAATAAGATTTTCCCTCTTTGTACACGTTGATGATCTGTATGTCCTTTTCTTCCAAAACGGTGTTTTGTTTCACAGCCTGAATGTAAAACTTTTGTGGTGGATAGAAATAAGTAAACATGTATTGTATTCCAGACTCTTTATCCTGAATGGCGAACCAGAGCCATCCTCTAGATTTTTTAGGTTTGACTGAGTATAACAAAGCTCTTTCATAAAGATTTTCTAGTTGACCGACTTTGGCGTTTTGGTGATCGATCCAGCCGATTCCTCCTGTAAACGCTTGTTGCCCGATCTGAAATGTCGTGTTCATACTGGTATAAGAATAGTACATCGAGCCCATACCCGGTACACATCCCAGACAAGAGTTTGGAGCATTAGACTGAGGTCCGACGTTCGGCGTCATAGTACTTTGAAAACTATGCTTGGCTCCATTTGTATCGGTGAAGGACATGGATAAATTGAACACCATCGGTTGTGTGCTCGAGAATGAAAGTGATTTTGTTGTTCCTGCTCCGACGAGGGAGAAAGTGGAGTAAGATGGTTGAGTATAGTTCATATAGATCGATTCATCCTGCATAGTGTACCATTTTCCACCTACTTTACCATAACCTCCAAAAATTTGCCAGCGGACAGCTTGGTTACGATCGGTTGTGACAACAACTTGTGGGGGTGCAAGTTCTAAGCGAAAAATGCTCAAATTATAGCACCATCCTTGTACGACGGCGGTTAAGAAATACCAACCTGTGGTTCCAACGCCAAACTGTATTCCCGTATTTTGCAATTCACAGCCATCACAAACCGGTTTTGGATCCCAAAAAGCATTCGCAAACACGGGATTCACGATCCGCGACACAGCTACCAGTTGTTGCAAGGTTGTGGCCTTATCAGCAAGTTGTAGCTGGTAGTTGATCAGATCGTCATGGCCACTGATGAGTGTAGATGAGAACTGTTTTTTCGCATACCGTAATCCTTTTTTGAACAGGTCTTTTAACCCTTGAAGATCTAATTGAGGTTTTGACATTTATTAGACAGAATATTTTATGTCAATTAGATCTCTAATAACGTAGTGTAATAAGGTTTGCCACCAAGTTTGTAGCCTAGAATGCGAATAGTGTTTCTGGGATTCTTCTTTCCAACGACATCTCGAACAGAGATGTCATTTTCATTCACATAGGAGTACAAGGTAAAGTTATAGTTACTACTCGCTTTTTTAACATCCATGCCAGGATTGTAGCCCTTGCGTTGCCATGTCATCGCTACCGATAGCGCCTGGGCCAGCGAATTGGCATTTTGAGCTAGAAAAACGCGGTTTTCGACAAGCTTATTTCTGAAAAAGTAAGGACTTCGTTGCCCGTTAATTATCTTGTCATGAAGAGTATATGTAAACCGATTCTCCTGAATCCATTTATCCACAGCGTCGTCACCATGTAGAATAACTTGTCGCGGGTTATGGGAGAAATCGGTGATATCCATATAGTAATGGGTGATAACATTTCGAGTGTGATAGTTGATCAGAGAACGAAGGTCACGAATAATGTATAACTTCAACACATACATCAGTCGCTTTAGCATATCCTCCGATGTGACAACAATTTTTCCTCCATCCATTATCGTGCTGGAGGTAGAAAAGATTTTTGGAACAGGGCCGTATTGAAACGCGGGTACTATCTTGAACATTTTCTTAGCGAATTTAGCTAAAAATTTATTTGTGATGTCAACAGCTTTTCCTTTTTGCTGTATGTAGTTGGAGAATACCCAGAACACGTATTCTGTAATGTATCGAGCCAGTTTCTTGTTTTGGTTGTATATGTTGATATCGGACTGGTTACTCTCCGGATAATGCATGCCCGATTCACTGATAGGAATACCGTCAAAAGGCGCTTGATCTATGATGGGTATGGTGATGAATACCGTGCCTAGAGTAGAGTTCAATTCCTTAGCTATTCCCTTATTAATCGTTTGTGAGACTATGGTAGCTTTTAGCTTCTTCAACACTTTCATTGCAAATTTTCCATTCACAAGCGCGATTCTCTTCTCTTTATTTTCTTTTATGGCCTGTTGAGGAATGGGACTGGTGATGAGTGTCACTCGCTGGTCTTCGTAGCGAACATCAATTCTTCTTGTCTTGCCATATCCGTCAACACTCTGGCCTTCAATACGTATGTCATCATTCCAAGGGAGAACGGTTTCTACAATCTGGCGATCAAGCGCAAATGACTGGCGCATGAGCTTGAAAATCTTGTTTACAGTCTTTGATACTGAATTATCAAAATCCAGTATAAATTGCGTGTCGTCAGATCGCTTAATATTCCATCTAATGATGAGTTCACATTGAGGGTATTTAGCATGATCAGATTCACTTCCCATATGCTCATATACGAAGATACATGGAGCAGAGTTTTTATTCTTATAGTAACTCTGAATGTAATGGGGCAGAAACATTCTCTCCGAGTTGAATAGATATATGTTACATTTGAAATACCCTTCGAGCAATTGGATATACTTTTTAGGGTCTAAATAGATAACTGGATCGGAAATCTCTTTTTGTATCTGATCTAGAGTCATATCGTAACAGCATTGAGAAGCTAACATAGCAACATCAGGTGACGCCAGCTTGTTACGAGTGTTAACTAGGTATGCCTCTCTTTCATCGTCATTCGTAAGATCCAAAATGCCTGTTTGGTCATGGAGAGCAACCATAACTGCATTTAGAAAACTGGAGTGATTTCTGTGCACTCCAACACGAACGAAACGGTGATTCGGTTCATTCTCGATGGTAGAAAACATTTTCTCCAGATCTTTAGACAATACTCCATACTGATCAGCATTTAGAATCTTGTTTGTCGTGATAAGACCTTGTTGCCTTTTTTCAACCGGTTCAGCAAACTCGTTAAGATAATATTCACGATAGTTTCCAGCTCTCTCCCGTTGATCTGTCTTGAAGCAACAGGGTACATAAGGATAGATATCAGCATTTTCCAATTTATTTTTCTGTAATCCTGGAAAGGGGTATTCGGGGTTTTTACACACATAATAAAGTTGTCGCTCTCCATCACTAGGATAATGAGGCTCCTTGGCTTGCTCGGGGCGAGGAAATGGCATTATTTGGATACCTTTTGACTCGTATTTCTTTGCCTTTCGTTCTGATACAAGAATGGTTGGAATACGCTCTGGAGGAGCACAATTACGAGAATACTTTTTAACAAAGATATTTGGAGCGATTAACTCCGGTTTCGACTTTTGTGAAACGACTTCAAGCTCTTCCACCACGCCAAAGTCGGGGATAAACCGCTCATAAAACTCGACAATCTCATTATACTGTTGTCCATATATCACAAGAAGCTTTGACAACATCAGTTGAAAGATTTCGACTGCTTTGCGATCATAACCTCGTAAAACTCTCACGCTAATATATGGTGTGCCATGGACGAAGATTTCTGGGTCAGTTTCACGTAAATTCTTATCTGATCGGTTGACCTGCTTTTGTGTGAATCCGGCAGAGATTCTCCCAGTGTTGGGATGATTAAATATGATGTGAAGCCATGGCTGACCGCTAGCAGTATCTTTTTTCGTAGCTTTATTGCTCTCGTCGATGTTGATGAGAGAAGAAAAGAGCTGATTGTTCATAACTAAATCAGAAAATACATAGGTGTTAATTCTTTCTGCCGGAAAGTAGAAATTGCCACTGACGCCAGTTTCTTTAACATTTGTGTATGATACATTACCCAAACCTTGAAAGATACTGAGAAACCTTTGGATAAACTCATCACGCTTAAGGTTGCCGGGAATCGTGTTAATTTTCATCGCCGCGATAACCTGTTCCTCTCCAATGTCGCCCTCAACCTTGACTTGGACATCAATATAGTCTTTGAGCTTCGACTCAGAAATCTTGCGTTTGCTGTTAACTTTCAAAAGTAGATGGTCTTCTACACTTTCAGCCCATTCCTCTGGAGGAATAAAATCTTTGAGAATCTTGAAATAATCTTTGCAAGTCGCGAATGGTACCGCTTCGTTCATCACAAGATGGTTAAAAATTTCCAATAAGGTTATGTCATGTAGCTCCAGGGAGAACTCGATCGTGACACGATCGGTAACAAACTCTGTATAAGCCAGAGCATCATCTTCATCGATTTCCTGAAAGGTATTGTAAAGCTTTTCGATATCCTCATTTTCACGCTTATTACTCTCGATAGCTGTGGTCAGATCATACTTAACACGATCACGACTGGTTTTCCAAAAGCGAATAAACTCGTCCTCATCTCCAAAGTATCCAGCATCAACAAATGTCTTAGCCTCTTGTTTAAGAATGATGGGACCTACGTTGTACATGCGTTCCAGATCTCTATTGTATGCCAGCCAAGGATAAAGCACATCTTTCTCAATGTTCATTTCAGCTGGAATCTTATCACGCAAGGAATTCAACAAGGCGCCAAAATCCACACTATCACGCGCATTATCCTTGATTTCTTGCAGAAGATTCTCAACCCGAATGTTTTCAGCAGTGAGAATATTATCTGGAAGCCCTTCTGGAAAATACAGATATTTAGGTAGCGTATCCATACCAGATGCTATGCGAATCAAGATGCTCTGTTGGGTATCCAGCTCATACGTGATAAATTCTTCATCATTAACTAGAACCATTTATTATTTCGGACATAGTTTTTATACTTAATATCTTTCGATGTTAAGTAAGAACTTAGTTCAAGCTTGCTGCAAAAGAGCGAAGCGCGTTGAGATCTCTTCCTCCATTGTGAACCTTTTGAAACTTTCCATCACTGCCAAATCCCAAATATGTCGGAACCCCTCGATAAGACTTATCAAGCATAGAGATACGCTTGGAAGCTGTTTTTTCTGACGGTCCTCCATCGATTTGAAGCGTTGCACCAATAACATTATTAGAACTATGTGTAAATTGTTCAAATGCTGGCTTCGCTTGAGAGCAATAACCACAAAACAATCCTTGGCACATGACAACTACAGGTTTACCGTTGCCGACGTACGGTTTGAGAGAGTTGTCAGGGTTGAAATCAGAGTCCTCCAGATAGGGAACGTTAACAAGATACTTTTTCGACATTTATTAACAACAAGATTTTTTTAAGGCAAGATTAGAAAGGGAAAGGATGTAAAATGCATTTTTCAAAATGAATTTTAAACATCGTTTCCAATTTTGTTACAAGTATGAGTTCAACAAAACTGTCCAAAGACATTGTCAAACTAATCGGAGAAACCGTCTACGCCTTTATTAAAAACGTGTCTAAGGAACATGATCTTGACGAGGAAGAATTGCGCGTTATGTGGGAAGGAGGGAAGAAGACTAAGGAGAGTGATAAGAAGAGAAGTCACAGTGCAAAGTCTGACGGATGTCCTTATGAGTACACAAAGGGAAAGAAACAAGGAACACTGTGCGGAGTGAAGCCTAAGGATGGAGCTGTCTACTGTGCGACCCACAAAAAGTATGAAGGACAGCAAAAGCGTGAAAGAAAGGTGATTCCCGCTCCAAAGAAAACAAGCAGAAAAGTGTCAGAAGAAAATCTCGTTCTCAAAATGAACAAGGATATTGGTAAGCTATGTCACCCACAATCCGGCCTAGTGTTCAAATCTCCCCAAGAACCGGTAGCGATTGGAAAACTACATCAGAAAAAGATTCGTCCCCTAACTGATGAAGATATCGAGACGTGTAAGAAGTTTGGCTTCCGTTTTGCGAAAGAAGAGGATGCAAAAACTGTCGTACATCTTGTTGCCGATTCAGCAACAGGAGGTAAGTTTTGGGAAGTAACAAAGGATGGCGAAAAACTAATCACACGTCATGGCAAGGTCGGTGCGAATGGGAAAACAAACAGTAAGGAATATGACAGTCCTGAACTTGCAGAGAAGGAAATGAAGAAGCTTATCAAGGAAAAGAACAAAAAGGGGTACAAGGAGAAGGAAGAGGATAATTCGAGTGATGAAGATGATGAGGAGGAAGACGAGGATAAGGACGAGGGAAAGAAATCGGATGAGGAGGGAGTGAATGAATCTGATGACGATTCCGGCGATGGGCAGGAGGTTGAGATGGTAACCAAGGCCCTCGGCGTCGATTCGGATGACGATGACGAGTTTCTATCTGAAGATTGAATTTAAAAGTTCTATTTCTACTGAACAGAAATAAAACATGCCTGAATCAGCCGAAGTTAAACTTACTGCCGAATACCTTGCTAGCACTTTAGAAAACAAGATTATCACCGATTGGTGTTTCTTGAGTGGACAGTATGAACACAATTGTCCACAAGGATTTGAGGAATTTCACAATGCACTGCCCCTTATCGTAGAACAGGTATCATGTAAGGGAAAGCTAATATTTTTTATTCTTCATAACGAGTATACGCGTTTCTACATTCTTCATAGCCTTCGAATGACGGGACGTTGGCAAGAGGAACAAGATATGTACTGTAGATGGTATATTGAGATAGAAAATAAGAAGCGTATTTGGTTTCGCAATCCTCGCTGTCTGGCAACCTTGCACTTTACTAAAAATGAACCAACGTTTCGTCAGACACTTAGCAAGCTTGGCCCTGATATTTTAACCGACGAATTTGATCTTGCCACGTGGAAACAGCTGATTACCAAGCACCGAAACAAGAATATTACTGCCTTTCTTATGGATCAAAGCATCATCAGCGGGTGCGGAAACTACATTAAAGCGGAGGTTTTATACTATGCAAAGGTCTCTCCTCTACGCAAGGTTAATTCCCTTACCGAGAATGAGGCAGCGAAAATTTTTGAGGGTTTGCGCATTATCCCTCGAACAGCCTACAACTATAAAGGCTTAAGTATTAGGGATTATGCTGATCCCAATGGCAAGAAAGGATACCAGGAGTTTCATCTCAAAATCTACAATCAAAGCCATGCAGAAAGAACAAAAACTACTGATGGAAGAACGACCTATTGGGATCCAAATGTACAAAAGTAAAGGTTAAAGAATCATCTCGCGATTTATAAATGGAAGGTGCAGACACTCCTTTGATACAGAATCGCGTTAGAGAATTACGTGGAGAGATTCAACCATACGCGAAGGGTAAAAAAAGTTCAGGGGGAATAACGTTCTCCTCTGACAAGCTCTACTACATTTTTCCAGTTCTGATACTCATTATATTAATCTTCTGGCGCCCTAATTTCCTTTATGATGAAGACGGAGATGCGGAAGGCAACGTTATCCGTAAATTCTCATACAAAAAACTGTTAATGTACTGGCTGATCGCTTCCTTAATCGTGGTTATTGGTATGTTTGCTTACAACTACAAGAAGAAACGCTCATCTGAGTAACTGTCGTATCTCATTTTCTGGACGGAAAATATGATACTCACATGGTTCAACCGACCTTCCTTCATAAAAGACGTAGCTACGTGATGGTACGATGATAATGTGTGATCCGTCCTCTTCTATAAGCATAGCGCTAATAGGAGTCTTGTTACGGTTGAATATTTTAGACATCTTGAAGAAGAGATCGTTCAAGACCATGTAAACTTTGTTTCCAATTCTGTAGTGATCTTGCATAAAACTCTTTTTGTCCAGAAGCTGTGTCCTTCGGTCTGACGTGATATTTTCCAGCCGGTAGTTATCCAGTACAACCTGATCATTTCGAAACCAAAACTTAAGTATGGGCATTATTTCTTTCTACCCAGATACCAATTTTTTAGAATAAAATAGAGAAGCATAAATGCAAAACACTTTATGAGGATCAAAATGTAAGGCGATGTTCCTGTAGCTGGAACAAGTTTTACTATCAACTGATCTGACTGCGGGAGAGAAAAAGCTAGAAAAAGAAGACCAACGATCAATACGTCTCTGGAATGGCGCAGAATGTGTTGTGCGGTTCCCTGCTTTTGCCGAAACAGCGTGTCCAGAATTTGCATCTCGTTGCTGGAGGGCACCGTCTGGTCTGTTGGAAGGTCGTCAATTACGTCTCCTGGGACATCATTAGCTGTGATACCTTGTTGTAATGACATTTTGTTGATTCAAAATATCATTTTAAGTAACATATGTATAAGTAAAATGCCTTTAAGTATAGCAAAGTTGCAGGATCTTCTAAATACCAAGGGGTATATACCAAACAAGTACTACGTCATGGACGACATGGTATTCTACATTGAGCTGTTCGCGATCAAAACAGCAGACATTTTCCTTTTATACATTCCCTCCAAGTATAACTTTTCTGTCTCATCGTCAGGAGAAAACGTATTCAAAATCAAGTACATCAATATGGATAGCAGTGAGACAGTGGAGGATGAGTATGCCGGTACACCGGATAATGTTGACATTGAAGCCACATACGGAGATGTTAACATTGAGCTGTCACCAGACAAGAACAAGTTGGAAGAACATCTAGAGGACGCTTATAGACACCCAGTATCTCTCAAAGATATTTCAAAGGATGATACCATCGTGTTAAAGGCGTTGTACAGACAGATGAGAAGATTACGCTATTGTGTACAAAACATTAAGTACAAGCTAGCAGTATTGTACAAGAACTATTTCTGCGCCATCCGAAGGGATGATAGTATCGACTGCATGACGATCAAGCATTTTCCTCGTGTGGACTGTAAAAAGCTTTTAGTTGTGGCTGATCTAGAGATGTTGTATGAGAAGGGAGAGAAGCTGATTGAAGATATTCACTCTGTTCGCTCCAGTATCTACAAGGTGCTAGAACGTAACCAAGGTATGCATACACGTGTGATCGATAAGATGACCAACAATCGAAAAGACATAGTTCTGATTCCTCAACAAGCGCAGGCAAAGAAGTTACAATATGATTCTATCATTTCTGACCTGGAAGAGATGCTCGCAACCATGTTAGATGCGGAAAAAGAAGTGATGGAAAAATTATACCAGACAGAACAGGAAAACAGACCAGGTTTAGCCAGCGACATAACTAATGCGCATGAAAAAGCGCGCCTAGAAAAGGAGCTTGACAGGATTAACTTTCTGAAATCAGAGATAACCAAGAATATGCTTGCTGTCAGAAACAAGAGGGAGAATACTATCTTATCGGTTGATAAGATTATGTTTGATAATGCCGTGATGTTCGATTGTATGATCAAGAACTTTGCCAAGTTAAAAGGATTTTGCTAAAAAATATTGTTAGAGATAAATGTTCAAGTATAACGATCAGGGTAAAAAGATGCCAATGGGAAAGGATGAGGTGGTCAAGAAGGTTCGATTCGCCAACACTCGTGAGGGTTATAACGACAAGAAAAAGTCTTCGAAATGGGTCTGGTATGTTGTAGGAGGTGTCGGCCTTCTGGTATTAATTCTCTTGCTCATGATGTGGTGGAAAAAGAGGAAATATGGAGCTAAAGCTGGATTCGGTTACGGATCACGAAAACAACGTTTCGGTTTTCGATTTTATTAGGCTATATAAAATGGATCTAATCGACGTTGTTGCAGTAGTAGCCTTGTTACTCTGTCTGATGGGATTATTACTCACCAGAAAGAAAGAGAGTTATCAACTCTTAGGAAAAATGGGTACAGACAACGACTACCATTTTAAATACCCATCTGATAGAGTGGACAGGCTACCTTCCAATTCCAAGAGCAAAAAATATTCCGATAGCAAATATATTGATAGTAACAGAAGACGAGTTCCCATCGGATTACAATAATTTGTATTACTGGTAATACAAATAGATTTATGGGCTACCTCCACCACAGAGTGAAGTACGGTAGGTAGTCTGGCATTTACCTCCGCCAGCACCAGAGTAAGCAGCGTTGATACCAGAATATCCAGAGCAGGAAGGAACCTCTCCGGTTAGAGAATCATAGGAGATAGGACTCCAGGTAGGGACAATGTATGCTCCAGAGGTAACCTTTCCCTGAGGAGCAATATTCATCGAGTAGCCCTCATTGTAGTTTCCAAGATTGGCATAGTTGCATGAAGCACCTGTGCTATTGTTATTGTACTCGGCAGACATTTTTTTATTCAAGTCAAGAGAATAAAAAATTTAACGAATTTCTCGTTTCGCAAGCGCGTCGACCATTTCGTTATAATGGATACCACTGTGTCCCTTCACCCATACCCAACGAATGTTCTTTCCTTTAGCGTACTTATCGTACTCTTTCCATAGCTCCACATTCTTCTTTCGTTTCCACAATCCCTTAGCGCAATTGATAACGTACTGGCTATCACTGTGAATCGTATAACTATCCCATTGAGAAAGATCTTTAAGCGCTTTGATCACAGCAGTCATTTCCATAATGTTATTGGTTGTCCATCCTTCACCTCCACTCTCAGATATCTCTCCATCACCAAACACTGCTACATATGCCCAACCTCCTTTTCCGGGATTGGGAGAACATGATCCATCTGTATAAATTGTCAGAGACATGGTGCATGATTTTGATCTACTTTCAGCGAATTTTTCAATTTGAAACAAAAATTGAAAATAATATTAACATTTTACTATTGTTTGAGCTTCATGGACGTCAAAACTTTTGAAAATGAGTATATATGGCCTATTCTCCAGTCTTATTATGAGGAGAATGATATTGCTAACACACAGATCGAACAATTCGACAATTTTGTGACCTTCGGTCTTCAAGAGATCATCGATCAGGAATCAACTATTCAGATCGGTGATAAGTACAAGGCTATCTTTGGACAGGTCAGTCTTGCCACTCCACAGGTAATCGAAGAAGATCGAAAACTACACGGAGCATATCCTTCTGATGCTCGTCGAAGGGATCTCAATTACGACGCCGCTATTCACTGTGATGTTACCGAGATCTTTTACGATAATGACGGTAAAGAATCAGATCGAAAAGAACACACTAGAGTAGTTATCGGACGTATGCCGGTGATGCTAAAGTCGTCCATTTGTAATCTTTCCAAGCTTAGCGATGACGAACGGGTTCAACAGGGTGAATGCCCTAACGATCCGGGTGGATATTTTATCATAAAGGGAAATGAAAGGGTTTTGGTCAGTCAACTTCGCGCTGCGTACAATCAGGTTATTGTTCTCAAGCAAAAGCCCGACGAGAAGTATAGTTATGTCGCGGAGATTCGTAGCATGTCCACAGAAACTGGTCACTCTATTCTGGTCAAAGCGATGATCGACAATGATCATCGTCATATTAAATTTTCCCTTCCATTTATAAAACAACCTATTCCGGCTGGGATCGTGTTTAAAGCACTAGGATTCACAAAAGATAAGGATATCATCAATATCCTTGGTCTTGATGACACGCGAAAGTACAAGAAGTTTGTACGGCATATTTTGCGCGACGCGATCATCTGTCAGACACAACAAGAAGCGTTGAAATATATTGGTGAATCAGCCATTCATATTATCAATAAGAATCAGGAGGAAAAATACGCTTGGCAAGTCATTGAAACAGAGTCGTTTCCTCATCTTGGAATCTCCGGTTCCATTAAGGAACAGGCCTGCTTTCTAGGTAACATTATTTTCAAACTGCTTCAAACTGTCATTGGACTCAAGAAAGCTTTGATTGAGGATGAGGATGAAGATGATGAGAACGAAAGCAAATCGCGAGGAGAAGACGATCGTGATAACTATTCTAACAAACGCATTGATGTCGCCGGTGCCTTGATGTATGAAATTTTCCGTAACTCTTTCAAAAAGTACACTGGATCGATCAAGACTCAGATGGAAAAACGCAAGCAACGACCCGACATCATGGCTATTATCACGCGAAGTAAAAAGATCACCAAGGATCTGCACCAGTGTTTGTCCACGGGAAATTGGACTGTACAGAAGAATGCAAATTATGTGCGCACAGGAGTATCACAGATTCTTGAACGTATGACCTTTGGCGCCACACTGTCGCATCTTCGACGTATTCTCATTCCGATGGGTAAAGAAGGAAAGAATGCTGCCATGCGACAGATTCATCCTTCGCAGTTTGGTTTCATCTGCCCATGTGAAACTCCGGAAGGTGGTAAAGTAGGCATTGTGCTCAACTTTGCTCTCATGACCAAGGTCTCTAAAAAAATATCTCCTGTTGTAGTTAGAGAAGTGATTGATGGAATTGAAATCATTACGTCCGTGGATGACATTGATCTTGCTCTTATCTCTAAACAAAGCACTGTTTACCTGAATAATATTCCTGTCGGGTACACAAAAGATCCTGAAACTGTTGTCAGCACGCTACGCCATATGAGAAAGAAGCGTTTGCTGGATGAAGAGGTTTCTATCACTTATGACGCGATCGACGATGAGATTCAGATCTACTGCGATGAGGGTAGAGTGATTCGACCGTTGTTTGCTCTCAAAAACAATAAGCTTGATCTAGAAAGGATTGGGAAGTATAAGAATAACTGGGGAAAGATGGTTCGTAAGGGGCTGATTCAATTCATCGACGCGACTGAGATCGAAAATTATGTGCTCGCTATGAATTTGGATAGTCTATCCAAACAGAAAAGTGACTTTTGTGAAATTCACCCCTCCTGTATTCTAGGCATTATGGCTTCGATTATTCCATATCCCGATCATAGTCAGTCGCCCAGAAACACGTATCAGAGTTCTATGGGTAAACAGGCATTGGGTGTACCTGTTTTGTCGTACAATCTACGGACAGATACGAAGATTCACGTCCTTCACTACTCTCAACGACCGATTGTTTCGACAAAAACAGCAGACATGCTTGGTTTCAACGATATGCCGTCCGGAGTCAATGCTATCGTTGCAATTGTACCGTATGGTGGTTATAATCAAGAAGATTCGATAATGATGAATGAAAGTGCGATTAAACGTGGAATGTTTGGATTGACCACCGATTTTACCATTTCGGACAAGGAAAAGAAACGTGACACGTATAGCTACGAGCAGATTTGCCTACCTCCACAAAGTAGCGACAAAGTTATCAAACAGGGACAACCAGGATATTTCAAGCGTAAGCATGCCAACTACAGTCTACTAGATAAAAACGGGATCATTCATGCTCGCATTCCGTATGAGTTTCGTTGTATGAATCAAGACTGTGCGAAAACATGGTTTGACGCTGATTTTGGGTATTGTCCTGATTGCGGAAAAAAGAGTACCAAATCTCGAGGAGGCGGAGGAGTACCGGTTAGAAAAGGAGATGTTCTCATTGGCAAGATTATCGTTTCTGGAAACAAAAAGGGTGAGGAAACTCGCATCGATGCAAGTCGGGTGGTTCAAGATGGCGAAGATGGAATAATCGATCGAGTGCATATTCATACCACTCCTGACGGATACAGACTGATCAAGATCGTTATTCGAAAAACGAGATATCCAGAAATCGGTGACAAATTAGCATCTAGAGCAGCTCAGAAAGGTACTATCGGCCGTATACTAGCTGAAAAAGATATGCCTTTCACCGAATCAGGATTGATCCCCGATTTGCTGATAAACCCTCTTTGTATGCCGAGTCGTATGACAGTTAATCAGCTTATCGAGTGTGCATTGGGGAAAATATGCTGTGTGAAAGGAGAATACGGTGATGCTACTCCATTTACATCGGAGAGTATCAACGTTGCCGATAAAATCGTTGCTGAAAGCGCGGAAATAATGAAGCAACATGGTTTGGACTCCTGCGGGTACGAAACGATGTATAATGGATTTACAGGAGAGAAGATGAAGGTGCAGATCTTTATCGGTCCTACTTATTATCAGAGATTGAAGCACATGGTCGACGATAAGATGCATGCGCGAGCAAAAGGACACGTGACCATGTTGACTCATCAGCCTCTTGAGGGTCGTAGCAGGGATGGCGGTCTACGGTTTGGAGAGATGGAAAGGGATTGTATGATCTCTCATGGTGCATCAGAATTTTTGAGAGAACGCTTGTTCATCGCTTCTGATCCCTTTACGATTACCGTGTGTGATAAGTGTGGTGTGATGACCAGTATGCCGAGTGAGTGCCAAGTATGCCATGGAGATAGAATATCAAAATGCAACTTTCCTTACGCTTCAAAATTATTGACACAAGAACTTACTGCTATGGGTCTCAAAATACTCATTCGTGCCACAGCATAAAATTGAAAAAATACTACATCTTTTAATCTCCATTGAGAATGTCTTTACCGGTCAGATGCTTTTCATGTGGCTATGTAATTGGAAAATTAGAACAAAAATTCATTGATCTACTTGAAAAAGGGGAGAGTTATGAAAGTGCACTTAAAACCTTGAATGTGGAATTATATTGTTGCCGGAGGATTCTTCTTGGATACGTAAATATCGCTGAGAAACTACTTCTTTTTCCTCAACAGATCGAGACAAACGATAAGAAAAATTCTGAGGCTGGAGAAGAATGAACGAAAAAACTAAAAATTTTTTATTCTCTTGTTATGAATAAAAAATGTACGTCAAAATTGGCAAAAAGTATTACACTGTTCACAAAGGACCAAAGGGATGGTATTACACGAAGGGTGGAAAGCGTGTTTATACTTCCAAGAATGTCATGAGGGGCAAGAAACCCAAGGCCAGCAGGCGCAAGTCTAGACGCAAGTCCAGACGTCGCAAGAAGAGCCGACGCAAATCTCGCAAGAAGCGTCGTAAGTCCCGACGCAAATCTCGTAAGAAGCGCCGTAAGTCACGCAAGAAGCGACGCAAGTCCCGACGCAAATCTCGTAAGAAGCGTCGCAAGTCTCGTAAGAAGAGACGCAAGTCCCGACGCAAGAGTCGTAAGAAGCGTCGTAAGTCCCGACGCAAGAGTCGTAAGAAGCGTCGTAAGTCCCGACGCAAATCTCGCAAGAAGCGCCGTAAGTCCCGTAAGAAGCGCCGTAAGTCCCGACGCAAATCTCGTAAGAAGAGACGCAAGTCTCGCAAGAAGCGCCGTAAGTCTCGCCGTAAGTCCCGTAAGAAGAGACGCAAGTCTCGCCGCAAATCTCGCAAGAAGCGTCGTAAGTCCCGCAAGAAGCGTCGTAAGTCCCGTCGCAAGTCCCGCCGTCGTAAATCTAAAAAAAACTAGCTAATAAGCCTCCGACCAAAAAGGAGAAAAAGGCTGTGACAAGAAAGGCAAAACATATGACAAAAGTGATGAAAGAATCCGGTCACAATGTTAAAACCTCGAAGAGCAGGACTGGACGTGGTACACATACTAAATTTTTAGACTAATCCCGATACCGACATGTTGTGATAAGTTTTTTATGCGAATTTATGGCATAAAAATTCTCAGATTAAATATAAATGGCAGATACCGTCTATTTATATCCAAAATCATCATGTCCATGTGCCGAACAATGCACCGCTGTGTGTGAAAAACCGTCAGGACTTCGTACAAATATGTCTGTCCGAGGTTGCGCATTGCCAAGCTGTATGGAATGTAACAATCGTGTTACTCTAGGTAGCAGAATCGAACCGGACAATAAGCAGGGATGGGCTCAGTTAAATCCTCAAGTCTACACAGAAAAATTTACGGAAGGGTTTGGAAAGATACCATGCAATCAGGAAGGATGCCCCAATCCAGCTTACATGAGTTTGGATCCCCGTCTCTACAGTACGACTAGATTTAATTATCTTCCACTCGATCGTCCTCCCATCGATGGTAAGGTACGTCTCAAAGATGTGTACGACAGAAAATGGGATAACTATGGCCAGGGTATGAAACCATACACAGAGATCAATGATGGGCAGATCGAATATTATGTAGATCGCTCCATCGAGAATGCATACTTTGATCCTTTGTTTGCTGAAAAAGCTAAAGAAGTTTCTGTTCTCTTTAAAGATCCGATGGGATCTAATAAACCTGAGTATACGAGAATCCCTCTTGTTAACACTAACAATCCGACCGTTTCTAAGCCAAAAGAATATCCTTATTGTCTGTCCTTTATACAGGATACACAATCTCATAGGGAAGATCTGCTTTCTTATCAGATGCGAAAGCGTAATCAGGAGAGATGGGAAACCAGATGGTCGACCGAGGCTAATTAACCCATCTTTTGTTCTCCCGGACCTCCCGGACCTCCCGGACCCCCGGGTGGTGATGGATAATAACAATCTTGCTCCAGTTTGTTTACACCCTCTCTTTCCTGTTCTCTTTCTAAAAACTTTTCGACTTCAGCGAGAGAACCGTATCTACGGACACATGGGGCGTGATGATAATCTCCATTCAGACAACCTTTAAAGTGTGTTACATCCTGTGTAACCAATACATTTTCGGGATTTTTCTTATTATAATCAACGATACTTCTGTTCAGATCAAAGTTTTGTGAAAACTGTTCTCCACTTTCTGTTGTGTTAAACTTAGTTGGAGGACAGAAAATACAGCCGTCCCTTCCATCACCCCATCCACAGATGCTGTAAATTCCGTTTCCATGCTTTTCTTTACACACACAAGGAGTGATATTATAATCACGTGTGCAACCAAATCCCAATATACAGCAGTTTTCAGGAACAGTGTACAACTTACATAGGAAACAACAACACCACATCCAGTAACAACACCGACAAGGATCTAAATCGTACTTACTACAATTGCCACAAGGCTGTTGCGCGTTTCTGTAGTCACACATGCATCCCGGAACGATACAGTAACCGTCATAACAAACTATTCCTGGAATCCAACAGCAATCGTGTTTTCTACCACATGCATAACAACAATGCACACTCTCGTCACCATTTATCACGCAACAGCATGGTGTCATACTTGTATAATCACCAGCCTTCCGTGCACAGTAAAATCCGGGACAAAGAGTATTGCAATCTCTTCTTCCCGTTTTTTGATATCTTACTAAAGGAGTTGTTAGTGTGAAAGAATCGGTTTGCCTATTCTCACTTGTTTTACAGCAAGTATAGCACCTGTTAACATTTTCATCGGTCCACCACTGACAGAACAGGGGCCAACAGTGTTGAGTTCTCCCTTTTTCATCAGCAGAGACTCCGAAACAGCAACATTTAACCTCTTGAACGTGTGTAGTTTTACCCTCATTATGAACAACTTTTGTGTTTACAGTACCCATCTGAGATTGTTAATCTCAGATGAAAATAATTTCAATTTTTAATCGCATTTTCTATCATTCGCTTGCATGCTCTCCCTCCCCACTGATTCGGACCGTAGAACCACTCTGCAAACTCTTTTGACTTTATCCATCTACTAAAGCGCCAGTAAGTAAGATTATTTCTGCAAAAACGTTGGACTCGTTTTAGTTTCTCTATGTTGAAGACGAAGCGTGGATTATGGATAGAAAGCCATGTACAATCTTTGCACCAAATGTAAATGAGATTTGGAAGTGCAGGAATCTCCGTTATGCTAGTACAATTCCTACAATGGAGTTCAGTAAGATTTGGAAGCACAGGAATCTTCGTTATGCTAGTACAATTCCTACAATCAAGTGTAACAAGCTTTGAAAGTATAGGAATCTTCGTTAAGTTAGTACAATCATCACAAATCAATTTAGTAAGATTTGGAAAAACGGGAATCTTCGTTAGATTAGTGCAACGATTACAGTAAAGTTTAATAAGCTTTGGAAGCATAGGAAGCTTTGTTAGGTTAGTACACTCACGACAACCTAGTTCAGTAAGATTTGGAAGAACAGGAATCTTTATCAAGTTTGTACAACAACACCAAAGTCTAGTAAGCGTCGAAAGTGCAGGAATCTCTGTTAGACTATTGCAAGCGTGACAATTAATCATAGTGAGCTTTGGAAGCATGGGAATCTTCGTTAGATTAGTACAACTAACACAATAAAGTTCAGTAAGTTCTGGAAGCATGGGAATCTCTGTTAGCCTACACCAACCACACCAAAGTTTAGTAAGCTTCGGAGACGTAGGAATCTCCGTTAAATTAGTGCAATTCCAACAATCGAGTTCGAGAAGTTCTGGAAGCACAGGAATCTCTTTTAGGCTAGTACAATTTTCACAAATCAGTTTAGTAAGATTTGGAAGAACGGGAATCTTCGTTAGATTAGTGCAACGACTACAGCAAAGTATAATAAGATTTGGAAGCATGGGAATCTCCGTCAGATCAGTACAACCATAACAATTAAGTTCGGTTGTTTTCTCATCATAATTTCCCTCACATATGATACACATTCTGTATCATATCTCATTTTGAAGGAATTTCAATTTGTGGAGGCGGAAGCCTCACACTAGCTTTAGAATCTTCCTTAAAATTGATACGTTTCTTTTCCCTTGGATAAACCGTTTTCAAGGGTGATACTTTATAATGAGTGAATAGTGGTAACAGATACCATACTCCTTTTCTCTTATACGCTCCAACTATTCTACCAACCACAGATTTAGGATCCATAAAACTGGACGGCTTGTATTGTCCATAGACGATATCTTCGTTGGTAAGATTGAGAATAAAGTCTCGGTGAAAGTATACACCTTTATCCTCTCCTTTGTCACTCTGTGTTGTACCATATACCATCAGACATGATTGCTGAACCGGCTTAGAAAGAGCGCTTATATGCTTGAGGCCAGTTTTGGGGTCTCGTGTAGATTCGTGTGATGTCCATTCAAGCCAGAAGAGATCTAGACACGCATCCCAATTTAGGTTAGACTTTGGTAAACGATATTTATAACTTAGTATCGGGCCATTTGGTTTTTCCTTCCAACTGATACGAGAAATACTTTCTTCGTTGTCTACTACTGTGTCTTTTTTGAACTGCATTTTATTTTAGAGAATATTTCATTCACATTTTCAATCTTATTCCTTGTTAAGGGCGAATATCGCCTTTTCCACAGCTTCTTTCTTCCAGTAAATCTTCTTGTTGTGTCGCAATCTACGCACCCTTGCAAGAGTCTTCTTCGGAGAGTGAAAGCTTTCCATCTCGGCTCTCATTTCGTCCCACTCTTTTTCGTCAACATCATCCGGTTTTGGCATCCTATTCAAGTGGTTTACTGGGCCAAGCCATATGCTATCAGTCACATAATACTGAATAGCCTCAATTATCTCGTCCGGTTCTTCCAAGTAAGGTTCCATACTTACACTTGTCTCAAAACCCATTCCGTAAGCATACATTAGAGCATCCAAACGCTCACTAAATGGGGTCGAAAACTTTTCCCATTTTCTAGCGATATCGCGATTTTTAACTCCGATCGTAAATCGAAAGAAAAAACGATCTGTTGCACCTTCAAAATCTTTAAGAGCATCACAGATGTATGTTATGCACGCCAATCGTGGTTTAGTGACACACAATACACTGTGGCCTGCATTCAACATTTTCTTAACAACTTCAACATATTCGACCATAATTTCAGGAAAAATATCGTGAGAAGTTGGAAACATATATTTGTGAGGTTTTCTCGGCCTGCCCCATGCCTTCTCAACCTTTTTCTCGGCGAGGACAAACTTTTTACGGCCTTTTTCACCCAAATCTTCAATGTCCTCTTCTCCACAGCCACCTCCTCCTCTTCCAAATCTTACCGACATAGGCTTAACATAACAGTAGGCACACTCATTCGGACAAAGATATCTAGGGTTAATAATATTATAACTGCGATCCGACCATTCTCTGGTTCCTGCGGGAGCCTTTTTATGGACTCCTTTACCCTCATCCAGAATAGCATAAAATTCATTCCGCTTCGTCTCGCGATCGATATCTGTCATTTGCAAAAATGATAGATTTCATTGCCTAGATTTTCAATTTTTAACACTTATAGCTGTTAGCTTGACCAGGACCGTGTGGAAATTGTCTCTTTTGCCACATCTCCGAGTTGATCTTTCTCATTCGTCTCTCGGTCATGTCATTTCTGAATTGTAGAGAATCTCGCATCCAGCTATCCTGAGCTAGTTCGCGAATGTTGGGATTAAGACGGTTGCCAAACTCGCTACCAGCCTGTACAGGACCATAGCTGTCAGCATAAGGAAGAAAATCCACTTTGCTTCTAGTGATATAGTTGGGCATGCGAATAGCGTTGATATCGTCATACATGTAACGGGGTTGACCGGTTACTGGATCGATATAGCTACGATACGAGGTACCGTAGCCGTAAAATCTTGGGTCATAGACATTATCATATACAGCCTTTTCTTTTACACTGGTGACCGGTTCAAATATGGCCGGCTCAATGATACGAGGATCGTGTTGAAGATAGTTTAGACCCTTATCATTGCGATTACAGGTGGTTGGTTCGAATTGTTGCTGAAAAGAGATGCCGATATTGGAGTTGATCGGTTCGTTAACCTGATTTCTCGTGTAAACTCCGGGAGTTACAGTTTGGGTATACAAGTTTTCGTTATACTGTTTGAAAACAGGATCTTGTTCACAATTGCCAGTAGGAAGATTTGCTGGCAGACCAGCCTCAAACAACTGGTCAGGATTGTATCCACAGGATGTGTTTACCCAGCCAGGCTGATTAGGTTGAACTACTGCCCAGTTGGGATTTTCTACAGTTTTGAGAGGCGTATATTTCTCGTTTTTACGCTCATATCCTTCTTTAATATAAGGCATTGTCGGCACAAAAACGTTATCCACGGTAGGAACGGGAGAAACGATTTCAGCATACCCTTCCTTCACCGGTAAAGTAGGTACAAAAACGTTATCCACGGTAGGAACGGGAGAAACGATTCCGTACCCTTCCTTGTAATCTGCTCTACCTCCGACAGCTTGTGGAATCTGTTGATTTGGTTCGGGGACAAGCTCAGAACCTTCATTCAGATATCCACAACAGGTAGATACAGCATAGCCAGAAGCGTACATATCAATCTGGCCCGGTTCGCTATTAATAGCAGAGTATGTGGTAAGATTATTATCTCTCCAGTAACTCAAATCGTGTGAAGGAGGTTTTATAATCGGTGCCACTAGCGTTTTAGGATTGGGGCGGTATTTTCCGCCATAATCTCCTCCCGCTAACGTTTGATTCATACTAAAGTTAAAACTGGAATTGACATCGACAACGTCATTGCAGAAAGGTAACTTTTCTGGCGTTTCAATGATTGCTTCGGCAAACTCTTTACCGCCCTTATTCGCCATTCGTGTCTGTGCATACTTGCGCATATCGGGAGGAGGTGCAACAGATTTGGGATTTTGTGGGATGGAAGGTTGCGGACCTGCGTAGAGATAATTGGATGGTGGCTTGTAGTATTCAACTACAGTAGGGTTAGAATATTTTTCTTGGCACTTACTCATTGTCTTCCTTTGCATATAGTAAATAATAATTATGAAAACTATGGAAATTACTAGGAAGTGAACACTATACTTGAAGTTGAACAAAAGCATGATGATGAAAACGATTAATAGTAACCTTGTTATCGAATTCAACTGTTGAGCCAGATTCATGGTATGTGTTGGAACAACCTGAATCGATGAGAACAGCGCTCCAAGGTTTTCTAACCAGAATTTCTTGTCAACACAAGTCATTTATTATAAAAATGAAAATATCTTATTTTAGATGTCTTTACCAAAATGTCAGGCAGATCTAAAAGGTCCAACAGGTATGTGTTTTCCCTTTACGGTGTCAACATCGAAAAGGTAGAGCAGAAATACGGTATAGGTTCTAGCAACATCCTGCTCGACGAGGACATACCGAAGAACACCACCAAGCTCGACGATCTAGACATAGTCAAGAAAACTCCCGAGGTGGTATCTTTTCTCGATGAATCTAAACAGATTAGAAAGTGTACTGTATCGATGATAGACTTTCGAACTGGAAAAAACATCCGCACATCACACAAATACAAGTGCTTCTGGGATCGCAATTTTATACCCGACGAGTATCAACCGTTGGGCTGTCCGATCAGGTTTGTACCAAGCAGAGCAACCAAATCTTACCTTTCTGAGATAACTAAGGATCGTTATACCATCAGCGAACACATCACGCGTGGAAGAAAAGAAGAACTCAAGAAAAACAAGGATGTCCGTATAACATTGGATGAAGAGTCTTACTACGAGACTGACGGCGCATTCTGCTCCTTCAACTGTATGATGAATTTTATTCAGGAAAACAAACGTGATCCTCTTTATCGGTACTCGGAAAGCCTTGCTAAAAAGATGTATTACGATATCCACGGTGAGTATATCGATGAAATTCTAGCAGCGCCTCATTGGAGAGAGTTAAAAGAATATGGAGGGGATAAAGAGATTGCAGAGTTTCGTAACAGTTTCAACAAAGTAGAACACATTGATCATGGTGTAATCACTATGGTTTCTCTTGGTCGCCTATTTGAAGATAGAATCAAGTTCTAAAATCTGAAGATTTTAGAATTAGTAATTGAGATGAAACTGCATGGGAGTAGGTCTCTTTTCTCTGACTTTAATTATGTCATGTGATCGGAGACCATCTTGGTTGAAGTCTCCTAGCACCTGTACCCAGGCAGATAGCTTTTGGTTATTTTGTTGTATTCCTAGATCGTTACGGATGGATGATGTGATTATCTCGATAGTTTGGTCAATCATGCTTTGTACCATATCCTCTTGTTCTCCGTTTGGTACGATATACCTAGAATAGATATCACCAACTGAAGGAGTGAATGACTGATAGACATCATCCATTACCTCACATATACGGACATTTGGCACGATAATCGGTCTATTCTTTGGATCAACTCCCATTGTCAGCTCTGTTACTTTACGAGAAATTAGATTGACTGTCTGAGGAGAATAATAGCCACGAATGCACTCATTACCCTCACTCCAGCCAACGTGGCGTGTATAGTTAAAGTCACAGACTTCTCCATTGCATACTGTTTGGCCATATTCCATGTTTATTGGAACATATAAATTATTTAAAACACAAAATCACTTTCAGTAAATGGACCCACAATATTCAGTATTGGTGTACAGCAAATACTCTGCGGGATGTAAGAGGATTATGGATATGATGCGAACGAGTGGGTTAGACTTTAACTCTGCGTTACGTCTACAACTGTTATCTATTGACAATCAAAAGGTGCGGGAACGTATCAAACAGAATCAACAGATCGAGGTGACCATTGTACCATGCATCTTATGTGTTTATGCCAATGGAGGAGTAGAGAAGTATGATGGCGCATACGCATTCAACTGGGTGGAAAACATAATTTCGCGTCTAGCCCCTCCACCTCCGCCAAAATTATCCGAACCGATTGAAGAGCCCTATGAACAGGAGCCCGAAGAAGAACCTGATCTTGCTATACAAGCTCCTCGTAGCTTCCCACGAAAAGAGCCCATGCGGGAGCCTATGCGAGAGCCTATGCGAGAGCCCATGCGAGAGCCTATGCGAGAGCCTATGCGTAAACCAGTTCCCAAAAGAATGCAACCGATTAAAGAAGAGGGAGGAGGAGCAACTTCGATAGAAGATATTCCATATGAAGATGATCGTCATCGCAACATACCTCAACCTCGTAGAATACGTCAGGGACACGAGTTTGTTGAAGATCCGACCGCTTTTCGAGGAGAATTGCCAGATATTCATCGCCCTGCTAGAAATGTAATTCGAACCGGTCCGGTAACAGCTAAAGCCCCAGACGATCCTCATGGGACTATGGCGCGAGCAAAGGCATTAGCCCAAGGGAGAGAAATGACAGAATCACAGATTGCTCCTCCGAACCAGAGACCGATGGATGCTCGGCGACCTTAATTAAAAATATTCTTATCGATAAGAAATGAGTAATAAACCACGCATCTTACTCGATCTGGATCAAACAATTATTTCGGCTGAACCATCTGAGGAGTATGATTTCAAGAAGAACAAGGCTAAATCAAAAAAATTCGCACATCACGATATGGACGGGTATTATATCGTGTTTGAGCGGCCTAATTTGCAAAAATTTTTGGACTTCTTGTTTCAGAATTATCTCGTATCGATATGGACAGCCGCAAGCAAAGATTATGCGTTGTTCATCATCGATAAGGTCGTTTTAGCCGGTAAAAAGGATAGGAAAATCGATTATATCTTCTTCTCTTACCATTGTGATATCTCAAAGGATAAGAAAAAAGGTAGTAAAGATCTAAGTATGTTGTGGGACATCTACAAGATCGATGGGTATTCAAAGGATAACACTGTTATCCTCGATGACTATGATGAGGTACATAAGACACAGCCATGTAACTGTATTGTTGCAATGCCGTTCGAGTTTACAAAAGAGGGTAGCGAGAATGATGATTTTCTCAACGGTTTGATTCCCCAGTTAACTCAGCTCGGCGAAAAGGTTGGCAAGGGTGATAAGATCGCCAGCACTGTTAAGAGTATCAATAAGAAGTAATTTTAAACTGGTAACAGTTTAAGATTTAGGTGGAATGGGTGGATTGGGTTTCTCCTTAACAATTTTCCACAGTCCAGTCTCTTTGTCAAAAACTATGACATCACGTTCGGGGAGGTATTTTTTGTAAACCGATTCCTGAGGCTTATTGCTTCTTACACGAAACATTTATCGTAACAACCTTATTCCTTAAGTTCTTTTTTAGGATTAAATTCGTTGTACAACCAGAAGTAGAAATCACTTTCCAAATCGTGCAGATAGTAGGTCCAATATTGTGGATCTTCGTGCAGTGTCCTACAATATTCATCTACTAGATCTTTAGCCCGCCCTTTGAGACGACGAGGAGTTCTATTGATCTTCCAGCAAACTGAACAATTGCCCACGTTTTTCTGACCAGTCTCACGGGCTTCTCTCTCCTTACGACTGTTTGCTCGGGCATAATAAAAGTGTCCACAGTTTTCATGCTCGATAAGAACTGTGCCAAGATAAAGTCGCCTCCTCATTCGTTGGCGAAGATTTTCTAGCTCTTTTTGCGAATAGGGTCTTTCGGCTTCTACATATTGCTTTTCTAAAACAGAGTCTTTGTCACTCATTTATCAACTGTGACGAGCTTTTAATACATATTTCATTTTTATAATAGCGACACGATTGTTTGATAAGTCTCCAAAGCTGATACAAGATTACCGGTCGAAACATATTCTGCGCCCTTGGTTGAGCCTACTGGTAGAAGCGTTACAGTGAGCGGTAGATCAGTCACGTTATACTTATATTGTCTATCATCCTTATATGTGAGAATTATCTTTTTGTCCAGTATAGGTAAACGTTCCGGATAATATGCATGGATAGGAAGCCGGTGCTCTTCTCTGAGCATGCGAGTCTGTAACGAGACCCATCGAAGTTTATCCATTTTCTCCGCAGATCCTACTAGAGCTTCATCCTGTGGAATAAATACAATGATATATCTAAACTCGATTCCTAACTGCGAATCGGTTTTAGCGATATACATACTGTATCCATTAACATCCTTAAGCTTCTTCATTGTAGGATTAGCAAAATATTGTGTAAACGCTTGATACAGTCCTTCCCTTGTGGGATCATAACCATCATTTATCGTCTCTCCATAATGAGCCATTTTGTCTTCCGGTTATGTATTTTTAAATATATTGATCAAGATAAACATGGCAACTAGAATGTTAGTGTTCACGGTTGTAGCAACAATGACGTTGGTTGGAGTAGTTATAGCCATCGTTGTTCTCGGTGTTTTCAAAGGACACGGCAGTAAATCAAACAGGTCTTCAACCCCGGGATCAAACTCTCACCATAACAACTCTCCATCCACCAAACTTCCTCTACCACCTTACAATCGTAAAGACACGTATATCTCTCCCAAAAAATGGGAAATCGGTGTAATCACGGAAAAACCATCGTTAGCGTCTAATCTTTGCGACAACAAGGCCTTGTATCCTCCTCAAGATCTGTCTCCCGACTACGGAACAAAGATGGCAGAAGATTGTTCTTGTACGCAGTTTATTCGATCACCCTGATAAATTATTATTTATGACTTAATAAATAATAATGGCCCACCATTTTAAGATATGTACAACCTATCAAAAAAATGAGAAAAAACAGGCTGAAAATTCTCTTCTAGACAAGCTAGTGCAGATATCTAAAAGTAGGAACAAAGGATTTTTCAGATTCGATGGAGAACGCTGGGCAACATATCGCGCTGTAGAACAACGAATAGCAAGCGATCTAGTTCCTATGGGTAGACAAGGACCTGTACAGGTAGGACAGGGAGGACAGGTAGGACAGGGGGGACAGGGAAATCAAGTGAGTGAGGGGAAACAGGGAGTACAGGGTTTACAGGGGGTGCGGGGAAACAAGGGAGAACAGGGTTTACAGGGTTTACAGGGAGTACAGGGTTTACAGGGGAAACACGGTCATTCCGGTTCACAGGGAATACGGGGAATACGGGGACTTTCCGGTCCACAAGGACTTCCCGGACCCAAAGGAGAACAGGGAATACAAGGTGTACCCGGATTACCAGGACTTCCCGGACCAAAAGGGGATCAAGGCCCACAAGGACTTCCCGGACTCAAAGGAGAACAAGGTCCTAAAGGAGATCAGGGAGAACAAGGTCTTCCTGGACCTCAAGGACCAAAGGGAGATCAAGGTCCTCCCGGTCCCAAAGGTAGACAGGGTATGAAAGGTTTTCAAGGACCTCCCGGAGAGCAAGGACCAAAGGGAGATGAAGGAATGGTCGGTTCAATCGGTCCCAAAGGAGAAGATGGTGATCGTGGTCCTCCCGGCCCTGAAGGACCTAAGGGAGAACAAGGACCTCCGGGACCTCCTGGACCTCCTGGACCACAGGGACCCGAGGGAATGATAGGCCCAGTCGGAAATGATGGATCTCCTGGACCACAAGGACCAGCCGGACCACAGGGACCTCCTGGACCACAGGGACCTCCCGGTGTAGTTGCAAATGTAGAGAACAAAAGTATTTATATCGGTCCCGATACGGGAACAGTTAGCAAGTCCAGTGTTTACATCGGAGTCAAGTCTGGACAGAATGACATTAGTGATGAGAACGTATGCATCGGAGAGAATACAGGTTCTGTCCATTCTGGAGGTATGAATACATGTGTAGGAACCGATACCGGTCGTTATTCTTCCGGTACACAGAATACCTATCTTGGAAATAACGTATGTGCATCTAACGAATCTGGAGGAAGTTATAATACATTTACAGGCGCAGAAGCAGGTTTTAATAATACGAGTGGCTTTGGCAATGTGTTTACCGGTGCTGTTGCCGGTGCTAAAAATACCGAAGGATGTTGGAACGTATTTCTTGGTCAATCTTCCGGCCATTCCAATGAAATCGGTTCCAGTCTCATATTCATCGGTGCAAATTCCGGAATAACTAATGTAGCCGGTAATGGCTGTATATGTATTGGTGACGGAGCTGATACAAGCTCTGAAATACCAATGAATCAGATCGTTTTTGGACAAGGAGTTGTATCTGCGGGAGATAACACCGTTACCTTTCCAAATAATTTGCGAACATTTCCCAATGGCACGGAAGTCAATTTTTCATCCGCTAACGGTGGCTGTCTGTATCCTGTCTCATCATCAAATAGATGGAAGGAAAACATTGAGGAGATCGGTAAAAAGATTGATACCAGTAAGATTTATAATTTGAGACCTGTTACGTTCAATCCGGCCGAAGGTCATGGAAACATTGAGGAGTTACACATAGGATTAATTGCAGAAGAAGTAGAGGAGCAGTTACCGATAATAGTTCCCAAAGACGATAAAGGTCGACCAGCGAGTGTGCGTTATTCTCTCCTTAGCGTTCTCCTGTTAGAAGAACTTAAAAAACAAAAGCAAATTATGGATGATCTTAAAAAGAAATTGGCCGAAATAAAATGAGTTCTGTCATGAAAAGACTATGTTCCAATTCTCGTGTCACGGGATGCAACGAAACGATTTCACAGAGAGGAAATATCCTATGTGATACATGTCTAGAGGTTAGAAAATCACGTATGAAAGACAGACAGGGGCATGATATCGATGAACTACTCGGTAAGAATAAACTCATGTCCAATGAGATCGCACAGTTACAGCTACATATCAAATCTCTGGAGGAAAAGACCGCAAACAACAATACAGAAGAGGTGAATAAGCTTAAGAGTGAGAATGAACGACTTACCCAGCAGATTAAGGATCTGGAAAAAATACGCGACTATAACGTTCAGCTGGTTAGGGAGAAAGAGCGTATGGTTGAGACTCATAATAGAATGCGTTTGGAAATAGAACATCTGGTACAAATTCGCAGTCAGTTTGAGATGACTTATGCACAGAATAAGCTAGATAAGGAACAGCTAGAAATAGAATTAGAGCGAATGGTTAAGGAAAACGAGGTGTTAAAACGTCTTGGGAATGATAAATGAGATTCAGATTTGATAGTGATGATATGAACAGATGGGTTGGATTCTTGGCATGTCTATTTGCCATCGCTCTTGTAGCTCTCGAGGTCATGATTCTTAAAAAGTAGCATATTTTATACTATGTATAGTATAAAATTAATCAGTATCGCTGGTTGAGCTCTTACTTCGATGATAGCTGGAGCGCTTGTGGCGGTGCAATCGTTCCTCTTCCTTATGGAGAGTGGCCTTGCTAGGACGTCCAGGTTTCGGTTTTGGAACGGTCTTAGACATACGCATAATCTTCTTTTCGTGACGAGTAACTAAAGTAAGAACTCTTTTACGAATATCGGCAAAGGCTTTGTCAAGAATCTTGTTCATATTCTCAACAAGTTCAGTATCAGGCTCTTGTTGTGTTCGACTAGACATTTTATACGGGATTATTTCTTTTTAAATGGAACGAAGAAAAGCCCTCACCATGTGTGAGGGCTTTTCTTCTACTTAGTTTTAGTGGGAATAAATGCAGTCGACATAAAAACAGTCTACTCGATGTCGCTTCTTCTTGGTCTCTTGAGTCTCCTGAGTCTCCTGACTTTCCTGAGTCTCTTGAGTTGGCTTCTTAGGACGTTCACAGCACGTGATCCTGCAACAGGTTCTGTATTCATATTTTTCCGGTTGGCTTTCGGTTTGACCCATACTGATTTTACACACCATTTTCGCTCGAAATTTCAATTTTGGATGATTAAGGAATGGTGCGAATGGCCCCAGCGAATAGAACATTATTGCCCTGATGAATGAAAAGAATGAAGGGACGATCGGCACGAAGAGAATCTCTAGGAGCGAACGAACAACAATTCTCGAGTACAATAAAGGTAGCAGCTGCTGCTTCTGTACCCTCTTCATCCATTTCCAAGACAGCACGGTGAATAACATCTGTGACAAACATGTCGGGATGAATCTTGGAAAAGCCTGCTTCCTTAAACATACTTTTAATACCCATAGTTTGTAGAGTTTCGACCAAAGAGTCTCCCCATGAGATATTAAACTTGGGAATAGAAACGTCCACATCGTGGGCGAAGGGAAGTTGAGTTAGATCCGAAAGTTGTACCTCAGAAAGGACTTCGTCGATGCTAAAGCCATTGTTAGGAACCACGAACGTAGCACAGACAGAGTCATCCTTATATGGCAGAGAGCCTGCAGTCCACTTTTCCTTCTTCGCATATCGTAGACTATTATAGGTTGTCGTCATTAGTTCACATGTCTTTCCGCTTGCCTTCCCTTCTTCTGTTAGAAAGGGAGCATCGATCCGCGTGGAAGATTTTTTGAATGGCTTTTTCCACTGTGCCTTGAAGTAGATCGCATTAATCAGAACTGCCACCATATCATCGGGCAAAGGATTTTTAAGCAAATTTTTAATCATGTTTTCAGTATGCGCTTCAACGTATGCGTTGATCACCTTATAGTCCAATGTTTTGTGTACGTCGGCGTTAAAAAAGCTGGCCAAATCAGTTACATACTGGTCACGAAGTTTCATTTCAGACCAAATAGAGTTAACAACTCTGGCCGTGACTTCTTTCGACGTGGATAAAACTAAAGGACGATCCTCGACAACCCGATCCAGTTCAGCGTAGGTATTTTGGTCGGCTCCCATTTTAAGCATGGCTAGAGCAGTCATAATGGATGATGGGCTTAAAAATACGTTCTGATCCTTCTTCAAGGAAACTACATTAGAGAATAGAGATAGTTGATTCATGTTGATTGTAAACAGGAAGAAAAGAAAATTTCAATTTCTAAATCTATTTTAGATTCAGACAATGTCGGGAGTGTCCAAAACCTCTGCAATCTCTTTAGCGATTTTGTTCACTGTTAGTTCACTCAGAGTAACTTTTTCAGTGAATTCTTTGAGGGAAATGTCCTTTTTTCTGAGACAGATCCAGTAGTAAACTATTCCTGCCGCGACTGAACCGGGTCTACTTCTGTTTAGTCTAGAAGATTTGTTTCTGATCTGCTCGTACAGTTCAATAACCTCTTGTTTCTGTTCCTTAGTTGCACAGAACTGATCCATGATCTCATCAACAAGGTTAATGGGAGTTATATAAGTGGTGCGAATAGCAGAATTCTTTGGGGCGTACAAGTTCACGTATTTGAGGCCCTGCAGGCATGTTTTACGTTTCAGATCAAAAATCTTGATCAAACGGTCATGCGTCTGAGGTTTGCCACTGATCTTATAGGCGTGAAAAATACAGGCGAAAATTATCGCTCTGCGAGAGTTACCGCGACAAATCTTACCTTTAGTAACCTCGGCATAGATTTTGTTAGCTCTAGCGATGATGTTCTCGCTAAAGCCAAGATTTTCTACATCTTTGAAAATGCTACGTTCCTCATTCTTGCGTATTTGCACGCGATTAGGATCAGAAACGTGTTTGGAGTCATTTTGAGTATATTTACTTTGCGGTTGTCTGCACGGTACTTCCTCTCCGCAATCTACACACACCGTTGAGCCTTTTTCGGTGATAACATTATCGTGAAAGCAAGAAGAGCCGGACGACTCTTCCTCAGACAAAGAATTTACGACTGAGACACCATTGGTGACTTTTGTCTTCTCATATTCTTGAAGTGCCTGTTTAAATAGAGTAAATTTTGACATGTTGTGATAAGTTTGATATAACAACATATTTTTTTGGCAAATTTCATTTTTAGTTATTTTTCTTGGGCTATAAGGGCGAGCATCTCTTTCATTTCTCTTTTTCCAGATCTTCCACCCCACTGTTTTGGACTGTAAAACCATTCCGCAAACTCTCTTGTCTTTATCCACCTTCTAAAGCGCCAGTACTTAAGGTTGTTTCTACAAAAGCGTTGAAGGCATTTTAGCTTTTCCACGTTAGAGTTGAAGGATGAATTATATATTAACCATGGACAGTCACTACAATAAAAGTCGTAAAGTTCCGGAAGCACAGGAATCTTTGTTAAACTAGTGCAACCACTACAAGAAAATGTAACAAGATTTGGAAGCACAGGAATCTCTGTTAGATTAGTACAATCCCAACAATAAAGTACAATAAGTTTTGGAAGCATGGGAATCTCTATCAGATTAATACATTTCCAACAATAAAGTACAGTAAGGTTTGGAAGTGCGGGAATCTCTGTTAGTCTGGTATGATCACAGTTTAGTTTACTGAGTCGTGGAAGCATAGGAATCTTTGTTAGATTAACACAGTTACGACAATCAAGTATGGTAAGTCGTGGAAGCATAGGAATCTCTGTTAGATTAACACAGTTACGACAATCAAGTATGGTAAGTCTTGGAAGCATAGGAATCTTTGTTAGATTAGTGCAATCCGTACACCAGAGTTTAGTTAGTTTTGGAAGTGTGGGAATCTCTGTCAACTCCAAACAACCGGTACAACAAAGTTCTATTGTTGTTCTCTCATCATAATTTCCTTCGCAGATACGACACATTTGTAACTCGTGAAATACAGAATAAAAATCATTTTCAAAGGTTACACCCGCTTCGACCTGCCCATGATTATCAAATTGAAAAATACCATATTAATTTAGAATATAGTGGAAAATAATGGTAAACTCCTGGACAAAAGTTTTCTATGGATATCCAATCACTGCCATCAGTGAAGAAGATCTACATAAGATTGGTGTTGAAGACAACCGCTTCTTTAACCCTGGAGGAAGATTCGAACAAGAATGCGTCCAGAATGCATTAGGTTACATAGTGTACAAACCTATCACAGAGATGGGTTACACTGGTGACGGTCCTACAGAACCATGTGAATCCAAAGTTCTGCGCAAAAGCGACCGTCGTCGAGCAGAAGACTTGTTGGTCAACCTGCGAAAAGAGTTCCCCAGTCTGAAGACAGTTGAGAAGATTCGCGTGATCGTAGCAACCATTATTGATATGTAGACCTGCCTATGCTTATCAAATTAAAAAATTTGATAAATTGTTTGTCCTGTTTCGTACCTGTCAATTTTCAAGTGATCTCTCTATCATTCGCTTACACGCTTTCCCTCCCCACTGATTCGGACTGTAGAACCACTCTGCAAACTCTTTTGTCTTTATCCATCTACTAAAGCGCCAATACTTAAGATTGTTTCGGCAAAAGCGCTGAAGGCATTTTAGCTTCTTCACGTTAGAGTTGAAGGATGGATTATTAAATTTTATCCATGGACAACCAGCACAGCAACATATAGTAAGCGAAACAGAAATCTTCGTTAAACTAGTACAACCACGACAAAAAAGTCTGGCAAGCTTTGGAAGCTCGGGAATCTCTGTTAGCTTAGTGCAATTCCAACACCAAAACGAAATAAGATTTGGAAGCATAGGGATCTCTGTTAGCTTAAAACAGTCACTACAGTAAAGACTGACAAGTTCTGGAAGCATAGAAATCTCCGCTAGGCTAGTACAACAACCGCAATAGAGATCGGTAAGTTGCGGAAACTCAGGAATCTTTGTTAGATTAATACACCCATGACCATCAAGTCTAGTTAGCTTTGGAAATACAGGAAACTCTGTTAGACTATTACAATAACGACAATTAAGATTAGTAAGTTCTGGAAGCATAGGGATCTCCGGTAAATTAATACAACAATCACAATCAAGTTTAGTAAGCTTTGGAAGCTGGGGAATCTTTGTCAGGTTGATACACCTATAGCAAAAAAGTTCGGTAAGGTTTGGAAGCATAGGAATCTCGGCTAGATCAGTACAATAAGAACAGTTGATGGAAGTCGTATTCTCGTCATATTTTCCTTCGCATATGATACACATTCTGTATTCTATACAATACAGGATCAAAATCAATTTATTCTATTAGGAGCATTCACATCGAAGTAATACTTCGTATATTTGTGGACATCGTCTCTGCCCATTAGCTCTTTTTCGGTCATCCATTTGATATCTTCATGCTGGATTTTGAACACGTTTTCTTCGAGACCGAGAACGACCAGATCAAATGCTACACAAACGTAGTGTGTAGGTACAGATTTGCCATAATTGTCCACAGCATTTAGAAAGTTATCCTCATAAATATGATCGGAAATACACCTAAAGTTTGCTGTATAATCACAATATCCCAGCTCACTGTGAACAACTCGTGCTAAGCCGTCTTGTATGGATTCATTCTTGAACACTCTACCTCCTGGCACGAAATAGTATCCTTGTGCTGGTCTGTTTCTACGTTTACCGAGAAGAACATTTCCCTTATTGTCCCTAACCACCAGATCGATGGAAACGACTTGAGTCAGTTTTATAGCTGATAAATAACTGGCCGGAGAAAGCATTTATTTATAGTTGTCTTGTTTTAAACAAAGAATGAGTGTTTCAAACATTATGGATTGGACAGATTACGAGTTAGAGACACGTCACAATTATATTCAACAACTCTTTCCTAGTAACCTGTCATCACGTAAGCTGAAAGAGTACAAACATAATGAACAACTACGTAAACGTGTAATCGGAGCTACCATACGAATGTTGCTTTTCTTCGGTTTTTCTATCGATGTTGATAACTGGAGCGTAAAGCAGGTTAAAAATCTGCATCGCTCGGAGAACGGGCATACGATCGGTTTGTACTCTCCACGAAACTATCCTCGCCTAACTAACATAATGCGATTCCTGGTTGAGATAGGCATGAATGAACTATCAGCACTGGTATTTTTAGCTCTATGCCATGCTATGCAGGATGATCTTCAGTTTCGGAAAATGATTAAAAAAATGGGATACCTTTCCACGTGGATGAATACACAACCCTATCTAAGAAAATACCGTGATAGATATGATATTAACGAAATGCAGTTAAAAGATGACACGAGTTCTACGAGTTCCACCACGAGTTCTACGAGTTCCACCACGAGTTCTACGAGCTCCACGAGCTCCGAAAAAGAAGATGTCGAGTTTGGAGGCTGGGTCGTTGATAGTGATAGTTCCGATGAAGATTCTCCATTTCAACAAGCGTGTGCCGGATTTAGAGGCTTAGACTATACAGGAAATAGTTGTTACCAAGACAGCGTTCTTTTGGCGTTATTTGCTATTTCTAATGAAGTCATTACAAGAGAAATTCTTAAAAAAGACACCAGAAAAATTAGCACATCGGCTAAAAAGTGGATACAATGTGCAGATGATGAAAGGATCGATTATAAACGACGTCACGCTATACAGAATGAACTCATCCGCATAACCGCCTCTTTAAGAGGATTAGAACAGACTCGTTATTGTTCAAATCTTAGAAGACTGATTCAAAGGTGTCCAGGCCAACAGGAATTTCACGGTACGGGAACACAGGATGCAGGAGAGTTTATGTTATACTTATTTAACCTCTTCCAGGTCAACACCATCGTAAAGAAAAGAGTTACGATGGTAACCAACTCTCTTGTTGATCCGCCAGAAAATACACTCACGGTTAACGATACTGTTGATGTATCTACGCCATTGATCAACATTCATCCTCGCAGTCTGGTCGGAACGTCTAGCGTAAACGTACGGCAGTTTATTGAGCATATTGATGATGCAATATTTAGCGATGATAATCTGTATACTGAGCACACGACAGGAAACTTGTATAGACGACGTATCGAGACAGACGTGATAGTTTCGGCTTCGTACATCGTGTTTAATGCACAGAGAGTATACTACGATCATGTACATAATCATCAAAAGCGGGCCACCACGCGTGTAGATTGTCCAGAAACTATTCAGGTAGGAGATCGCAAGTTATCTCTCCATGCTATAATTACACATATTCCCGCCCATTATACTTGTTATATTAGGTGTGAAAGGAGATGGTTTTGGTACGATGATAATCCGGGAGGCCATAGTCATAAAATCAAACATATCGGTTCCTACGAAAAAATGCTTAGACATAATCCTGATCCAAGGAGAAATGGAACTTTATTTTTCTACGTGTAATGTAAATTGAAAAACATTTCATCTCCATTCATACTATAAATGGAGTTTCTTCCAAACGAGTTGATTATCTCTGTTATCGGATTCCTAGCGAGCAACAAAGAATCACGCTCTCTTATTCAGGCGAGTAAGAAACTGTACCGAATCGGTCAGGAGCGTGGATATCTTAAGCGTATATCTTTTCCAGGCTTTGAAGATTATGAACAGCACAAGGAAACAGTAGACTGTATTCATGTCACTCGCTCTCTCACTCCTCCCGCATGGACACGTTCAATGTGCTTCACTCATTGTGGATACCCAATTATATTTACACCAGAAACTAAGGTTGATACGAAAAAACTGGTCTACAAGACCTATGAACGTGGAGAATTTCGCATAGACTGGAAAATGTTTCCCAATCTATCTATTGTAATCATGGCTGTCCACTCTCTTGTCGATACGGATTTCTCTCCCCTGACAAAACTACGACTATTGTATATTAAGACACATACTGGAGAGTGGAGGAAAAATGTTACTGACAAGGAACCCAGATTTGTGTCCATTACTGGACATGATGACGAACCGGATGTTCCATTTTTAGCTATTCTCAATGCGGTGAGAAGGTAAAAAGTTTTTAGACATAATAAATTATCTAAAAACTCAAAGCTTATTTCGTCAAATCGATTTCGTCCGGCACATCCACGTGGCGTGATGTTGCACGGTAAGCTGATGCGGTAGCGCTGAGTTGCCTCATCGCTGTCAGTAGACCGCCACGACACTTACCGAAATTGGCACACTTTTGAGCCTTAGCTCCATAGCCTGACCCAACAGAAAACGCGTCTTGGTCGGCAGCCAGATACACCACCTGCCAGTTGTTTTCCTTCTCCATTTTCGCGAGAAGATGGGCCACTTCTTGTTTAGAGGTGCGAAACTCTTTGTCCGTGGGTCCATCACTCGAGTTGTCCAAGCCATCTGTGATGATAACAAAGACGACGTTTTTGTCACGCCCGGTGGCAAGCTGGTTCTTCACTGCAAGGCGAATCGCATCGTATAAAGCCGTGCAACCGTTAGCAACGTAGTTTTTGTATTCCTGAACATCCTTAAGTAGAACGTTAGTGTACACTGTAGTCACATTCTCATTAAACGTGTAAAACGACGCATGAGACTCATCTCCACCGACTTTTTGCTGGTCACAAATGAAGTTATTCCACGCCTGCGGAGGCTCCGAACCCATAGTATCCATACTTCCAGAGCAATCAAGTACGCCGACAATATCGGCTGCTTTACGTGTTGTTTCAGTCATAATTGCTTTCATTCGACGAATTATTTAAAAATTCATTTTGCTAATCCTTGCGAAGGCGTGTTTATATTTTTATTAGCCAGTTTTCAATTTAATCACCTCGTCCTTTGAAAAAGTTTTTGATCCGTCCATAGCCATCTCGAACGTCAGAGTTTCCTTTCCCCAGTAACTAGGGGTGAACTCGTTGCCATGCCAGTCTTCTCCTGCTCCTAGAAAGGGTAAAACCTCGTCAGAAACATCTTCCCAGTTTTCATCTGTAACTAGCAACACCGATGGCGGTCCACGATGTGGTGTAATCGAGATTGTATACATACGCCCTTTATGCATATAGCTTATCTCTACTGTATGTTTGTCACGGTGGTGTATCGTGTTATTAGCCCACTGGAGAAAATTTATCCAATACATTTTAGCTATCATTTTGATACTGATCCAAACAATCATACCAATAGTTTTATACTTTGTTTCGACAAGGGCATTTACACGGCGAAAATCATTCCACTTCTTCCAGACGATAGTATGACCATCAAAGGCCCAAAATAGTAATCCAACGCTCAATAAAATGGCTAAATACATTTTATTGACAGCCCCAATTCTATAAATCTAATAGTAATGCCCAAGCAAGACAATAACCGTGTCCAAACGGATGTTTATCATCGTTAAGCATGATGTGAAGATTTTCCTCGCTGGCTAACATTGTATCGTTCACGATAAAGTCATCATTCACGCCGTACTTCTGTTGGTAGTAAAACATACTTTCCTGGTGTGGTCCGTCAACCTCGATAATGAGCAGGTTTTGACCCTCTTTCAGCATTCTTTTGAGTCTGGCAAATTTTGCTTCCTTTTTAACAGCGTTAAGATATAAAGGAAGATATATTTCCTTTCTAGCATCAATATAATCCAACTCTAGATACTCATTCTCGCCGATTTTGTGCAAAGCTGTTCTAACATGTGTCCTATGTCGAAAACCAACCGGATATCTAATCGGATCGGAAGCATTCATTCCACGTTCTCTCCAACGCCAATAGTCCTGTGTCGGAGAACCGGTATCATTCACATGACGCTCAGCTTTGTGTTCCCAAATCACCCTTGAATCGTATCTAGAGTAGGTTTGTCGAGAGTAAGGAACATGATCGTACAGCTTTGAAAACTGCCAAACATTCTCGAGAATCTGCCCCTTCTCATTCTTAAGACAGTAAGGAGAAAGCTCACCGTAAGCAGTACTTTTCGTCATACAGATAATCTGTTTAAAGTTTGGATAGCTGGGATCTCCACAACCATACTTTCTTCGACCGACACGAATCATTTAACTTATTTTAAGGCGAAAATAAGTTTCAATTATACTTTTCCAAAAATTAGCTTATTGATGGTTGTATTAACGCAAAAAAGCCTGTGAACCAATATGGCAAGAACGAGTAAAGATAACAAGATGATCCAAAAGTTCCACCGCTTCTTAGCTAGAAAATAGATACCAAATGCAAGTGCTATGGTCAGTAACAGATCAACGATAGCGATACCGAGAACGTGAAAATGTGCCCCTTTACCGGGTTTTCCCAATGCATTTCTGTATTTACACAACGACATTTATCTCACACAACATTTATAGCTGTATACATCTCATTATTTTCTATCAAGGGTTCTTCCCGCATCTTTTCCAGAATGTATCTGTTGTTGATGATGGTCGATGTGATCATGTTGGCCAAATTTATCGTCGCTACGAAAGAAATCTGCGATGTGAATCCTATCAGAATGAAGACAAGATCAAACTCGCTATAGGTGTTAAACTCGTTGATAATGAGCAACGAGGTCCATCTAGAGTACTCCATATTCCTATTCTTTGGATCCTGAACAGAATTGAGAATCCAGGGATACACAACGGAGTTCACCCAGTTGTTGATCAGTTGGTGAAAAAAGATCAATACATGAAGGGCATAAAAAGTCCTTTCCGACGTGATATCATGGCCAAAAAACTTGATCGGCGGACCCCAGTTAAAAAAGGTGCTGTTTTCGTAAAATCCTTCACCGTACAGAATGAGACCAATGAGAAAGATGTAGATGTATGCGATATTTATCACCAGCAGAGGTGATGACAATCGTCGAAAGTGAGACATGTTCTAAATAGAAAGAATAGTTAGAACATTTTCAATTTATTTCTCTTGCTATTATTTGTTTACACACTTTCCCACCCCACTGTTTCGGACTGTAGAACCACTCCGCAAACTCTCTTGTCTTTACCCATCTTCTAAAGCGCCAATAGCGTAGATTGTTCCTGCAAAACCTTTGAAGACACTCTAACTTTTTTACATTGGAGTCGAAGGATGGATTTTGGGGTTTTATCCATGGACAATTAGCACACCAGAGTTCATAAAGCTTCGGAAGCTTAGGAACCTCTGTTAGAAAAGTGCAATCACGACAATGAAGTATATTAAGCTTCGGAAGCATAGGAATCTTTTTTAGATAACAGCCACTACAATAAAGTACAGTAAGTTCCGGAAGTGCGGGAATCTCTTTTAGATAAGAGCAATCACTACAATCGAGAAAAGTGAGCTTTGGAAACATGGGAATCTCTGTTAGATTAGCACAATGACAATCAAGTTCAGTAAGATTTGGAAGCATGGGAAGCTCTGTTATACTAGTAGTAGCACAATCAAGTTTAGTAAGGTTTGGAAGCATGGGAATCACTGTTAAACTAGTGCAACGCCAACAATAAAGTTTAGTAAGCTTTGGAAGCGTGGGAATCCTAGTTAGGTTAGGACAATTAAAACAACGGAATATAATAAGTTTTGGAAGTAAAAGAACCTTCGTCAAGTTAGTGCAACCACTACAAGAAAGTTCAGTAAGCTTTGAAAGCGCAGGAATCTCTGTTATACTAGTACAATTCCAGCAAAAAAGTTTGATAAGATTTGGAAGTGTGGGAATCTTTGTTAGATTAGTACAATCAAAACATTCAAGTTTAGTAAGCTTTGGAAGCATGGGAATCTCGGTTAGATTGGGACAATTAGCGCAGTTAAGTTTAGTAAGGTTTGGAAACATGGGAATTTCGGTTAGGTTAGGACAATTGGAGCAATCGATAAAAGTAAGCTCCAAATCGTATTTTCCTTCACATATGATACACATTCTGTATTCTAGATAATGCAGAATATAAAAATCAATTGTTGTGGCACACGGTACAGATATGATCATTTCCTGGTTGTTCTGTTGCTAGAGTCATTTTTCTGAGATTGTGTAGCCCAACCTCGTTGGAAAAAGCGAGAGATATGGGAAGGTGACAAAAGTGGCATGAGTCACAAAATCGTCGCCTACAATCAAGGCAAAAAGGAGCGGCCATGTCACCAAAGCGTTCTTTAGTAGTCTGGACGTATTTCTCGTAGCCTGGAGATGTCTCGACTCGGGGTTTCTGACAACTGGGACAAATATTATCGTGAATGTACTTAGTCATGTCCATAACGACCGAATCTTTGGGAACTCTAGGTACAGTCCGCAGTAGTTCAATGAAACCCTTCCACTTCTCAAAATCAGTTGGGAACACGTCACAGTTCTTAACCGCGTAATTCAACTTGTCAGGATCGGTTGGATTTTCCCTAACTAGTTTCTTGAGCAATGCATACCTCTCAGGATCTTCCCTGATGGTATACAATCTTTCCATAGGAGGAGCGGACTTATTGTACTCGTCTTGGCACTCGTTAATAAATTTGAGAACGAATTTCGACATTCTTATAATTATTTTCATAGTATGTCGAAATTTCAATTTTATTTAGCCTAGTTTTACTTCATCTGACCATCCACTCTTCAGAATCGCATAATCTACTTCGTCCGTATTGCCACACTCGAGACACTCAATTTTCACTTGTCTTGTCTGCTTCTTAGGGAGAGAATTATATACGCACTTTGTTATTTTTCCATTGTCTTTGATGCGACCTTTATGGCCACACGCTTTGCATTGTAGAACTATTTCGTTCTTCTTTTTACTAGCGCGCAAGTGTAGTTCTGGAAGACGGCATGTTTTGGAAGGGCAGAGGATATACTCTTCTATGAATTCATTAATCAAGCTCTCAAGCTTTGATGCCGAAATCTTTCCTGTTATGGCCGTGCCTTTTACTCTAGTGTTGAGCTTACACTTGAAATAGGCCATCAATGTTTCGGATGGAATGTGAAGAGCATTTGCAATCTTCTCCAAATTCTCTATAACAGTTTTATCCTTTTCACTATGTATCGCCACGACTGGGCGAATATATCTATAATGAGGGTCAGATTCATGACCTTTTCCAATCGGAACCGTCTGCATTTTATCAATAGGCTATAAAATATTTGTTTCTTTTTCAATTTAAATTGAAAAAGAATTTCACTGGAAAACAAAACTAAATGCCGATCATTAAAGATGCCATTTATGGGTTTATTAGAGTGCCGAAGCCATGTCTTGCTTTTATGGATACGCCAGAGTTTGAACGGTTGCGCAGAATTCGCCAGCTAGGTCTAGCTTATTTTGTCTATCCAGGAGCTGTTCATACTCGTTTTGAACACTGTTTAGGAGTTATGCACTTGGCCGGTAAGGTCGCTGACAAACTACATGACTACGTATCTCCTAGAGAGAAAGAACTGTTGCAGATAGCAGGGTTGCTTCATGATGTTGGCCACGTGGCCTTTTCTCACCTGATGGACTACATTCTGGAGGAAAAGAATATCAACAAGGATATTGCTCATCACGAGGATAGATCTGTACACATTCTGAAAAAGATCAACGCGGAAAAGAAGCTACTGACTCCACGAGAGGTTGAAATGGTCGCCAAGATGATCAAGGGTGACACACGTGGAGAAAGTAAACCGTTCCTGTTTGAGATCGTTAACAACAAAGCGTTTGGGGTTGACGTTGACAGATTGGATTATCTACAAAGAGATATGTACCATACAGGATCCCCATGCTTTCAGGCCGATTACATTCTAGAATGTATTTCAGTCAGAGATAACTGTTTGGCTATCCGACGTAAAGCATGTCCTGAAATCGAGATGATGTACGAATCTCGAAAGAGGCTACTGCTTCTGATCTGTCGTCACAAAACAGTGATGAAAGTTGAGCATATTATGCGTCAGGCGATCACCAGATTGAACATCACTGGAAAATGGTTTGAGGATAACTGGTTGAAGCTTGATGATTACAGGATTCATTGTATGATGGAGGACAAGTGTCCGGAGCTATTACACAAGATCTACATCAGAGATTGGCCTCATGTCGATCCTGACAAAAGATTAATGTACATTAAACACATCGAACGGGATGAGATAAAACAGCAGATCGATCGAGTTGTATGGGTAGAGTAATTTTTTATTCTGGATAGAATATAAAATGGGTTTTGGTAACGAACTATCAGGAATCGCGGCATCGATGCCGATGATAATCGGAGGTGGTAGCTTATTGGCTGGACTAGTTGGCAATAGTAAGCTAGCTATTTATTTCACTTTGGGAGTATTTTTACAAGATAAGATCCTTAACACATTCATTCTGAAGAAGCTGATCTTTGGAAACATGAAGGGAAATTGGAAATACCGTCCGTCGAACATTCCATGTGAGGGGTGTGGATTGTTTGCAGACTGTTCTTTGTGCGGGAAGGATAAATTAGCTGTAAAACGGCATATCGGCATGCCTTCTGGCCACTCTCAGACGATGTGCTTTTCAGCGACATTCTGGACAATGTACATGCTAAAAAAGCATTCAAAATCGGGTATTATAATAGCGATATGGTTATTGGCTTTAATAATCATGATCGATAGAATGAGACGCAATTGCCACACGATGTTTCAGGTCACCGTTGGAGCTGTTATCGGCGTTGCTCTCGGATATAGCTATTGGCTACTGGTGGAGAAAGAGCTTCTGAATGGAAATATTTCAGCTACATTATACTAGATCCTTCCCACAACTTGTTGTTACAATTGTTATTTGGATCATTAAAGTGATCGTAATCTATTCCTCCTTTTCCACATAACCAACACCATTTCACGCCACAGGAAGTACACGTTATCTTGTTACAGGAACGCTCTTCATGACGAAGAGTGGGCGACTTACAATTGGGACAGAACTTGACATTTCCCTGCTGACTCATCTCCCAGATCATCTTAGCGTTTTCCCCTTTCTTCTCCTCTATTTCATACTCTAGACAGGTTTTTTCTGTGTGGTAGGGAGAAATTCGACACTGACGACACCATGTTGTTGAACAGAACAGACACGAAACACGATTTCCCACATATGTATCATCTATGTCAACAACATTTTTGCACTGCAGATTTGGGCATAGAAAAGCTATTGGAGATTGTAAAACGTAGGAAATTCGAAATAGGTCCGAATGCATCTCTGAACAAGCTTCCGGTATCTTTAGCTTAGTGACATCGATATTATGCTTACACTGGTTTCTCACATTGGAGTGGTATGTTCCCGGACAACGGATGTGCACATTGGAGCGAATATTTCTTCTCAAATTATTAATCATTGTCTGTAACGGTTCGGAAAAATATCCTTGTGCACAATCGAAGCATAGAGCATGAGTCTGTCGCCTAGTCTTATGAAGGACAACTGCATTCTCAGCCTGCAGTTCACTGTTACAAACGCTACATATAGATGATGTTTGTTGGTGTAGTCGTGACATTCGAAAAAAGAGAGTAAAGGATGAATTAATTTCAATTTGTAGCAATAGTGACATGCGTGACGGGCAGGTCTCGAAGATAGGAAAGAAGCTCGGACAATCGCCATTGGTTTGGCGATTCACTGAAGCTGATGTTTAGTGTTAGTTGATCGGATTTTACCTCGTTTTTAATGATCCTTTTTGCTATTTTTCCACCCCACTGATTCGGACTGTAGAACCACTCTGCAAACTCTTTTGACTTTATCCATCGCTTGAAACGCCAATATCGTAGATTTTTCTTACAGAAGCGTTGAAGTCGCTTTAAGAGTAGGAGACGATAACGATCCACAGGTACATTCTTGTCTATTATCCATGGACATCCATAATAATCACGCACAAGATTTGTACGGTTGGGAATCTTCGTTAGACTAGTACAATTGCAACAGTTAAGTTCGATAAGATTAGGAAGATCGGGAATCTCTGCAAGACCAGTACAACTACTACATTTAAGTACAGTAAGGTTTGGAAGCATGGGAATCTCTGTGATGTTTGTGCATTTCCAACAGTGAAGTTTAGTAAGGTTTGGAAGCATGGGAATCTCTGTGATGTTTGCGCATTTCCAACAGTGAAGTGCAGTAAGGTTTGGAAGCATGGGAATCTCTGTTAGACTAGTACAATTGCCACAGTCAAGTTTGATAAGATTAGGAATATCGGGAATCTCTGTTAAACCAGTACACTTATGACAATCGAGTTCAGTAAGGTTTGGAAGCATAGGGATTCCTCTCAGATTAGTACAACGATCACATCGAAGTTCAGTAAGGTTTGGAAGCATAGGGATTTCTCTCAGATTAGTACAATTGCAACAGTTAAGTTCGATAAGATTAGGAAGGTCGGGAATCTCTGTTAGACTAGTACAACTATAACATTTAAGTTCAGTAAGATTTGGAAACATGGGAATCTTCACCAGACTAGTACAACGATTACAATAAAGTGCATCGAGCTTTGGAAGCATGGGGAGCTCTGTTAGACCAGTGCAATCCTCACACGAAAGTTCAATAAGATTTGGAAGCGCAGGAATCTCTGTAAGGTTAGTGCAACCATCGCAACAAAGTATGGTTGTTTTCTCATCATATTCTCCTCTACAAATGCGACACATTCTAACCTAACATAAAGGTTGGAATTAATTTCAATTTTATACTGTTTAGCAGTATAAAACCCATTTTCTTACTCTTCATCATCCTCCAATTCCGCAACAAGATCGGAATCAGCATCGGAAGCATCATGATCACTATCGTTAGGCTGAGATGCTTCCAGCTCGTAAGCATCGCGCTCATCGTCAGTGAGATCCTGCCAACGTTTGTTAATCTCGCTGGTGACCTTGCGTGTGCTATACTTGGGAAACTCTTGTTCAACATCCTCGCGTTGCTCATCCACAAAGTATTGATATCCGGGAGTTTTCTTAACGCTCTTAGACTTGGACTCCTTCTTGGGCTTGGACTCCTTAGGCTTGACTTCCTTCTTAGACTTGGACTCCTTGGGCTTGGTCTCTTTGGTCTTAGATTTGGACTCCTTAGGCTTAGACTCCTTGACTTCCTTTTTCGCCTTTCCTTTCTTCACTTCCTTCTTGGGCTCAGCCTCAGAAGCCACCGACATCTCACTCCTGTATCGTTCCTTATCGACATTGGCCAGTTCTTCGAAGGGAACCTTATCGTCATCGGACAACTTTTTCCATCGCACACCGAGCTCCTTAGTGACATCGGGTCCCTTCATGTCAGGATAGTCCTCCTTAATCCTATCACGCTCTTCCTTGCAGAAGTACATGTAAGAAGACAAGGGACGTTTAGGACCGGTACGTTCCTTCTTAGGCTTACGCTTGCTGGTAGTTTCCTCCTCTGTAGTCTCAGGAGGGGTGTAGCTTTCCATCTCCTTTTCGTAGCGAACCTTATCCTTATCGGACAGCTTTTTGTAACGAGCCTTATCCTTGTCGGACAGCTTGTTCCACATCTCGCCGAGTTTCTTGGTCACATCAGTGTTCTTCATGTCCTTATGTTTAGCCTTAACCTTTTCTCGCTCATCCTCACAAAAGAGAATGTAACCAGTCTTCCATCTCTTGGGCGCATTGGGGTCCTTCTTACGCTTCGGTCGGCTTTCATTGCCAAAAAGCTTCATAACATCAGTCTTTTTCTTGTTCCACGCATCCATAAAATTAGTATTGTCAGAGAGAGACTCCTTAGAAGTCTCCTGAACCATGGTAGAGAGTTTGTTCCAAAGTTTAGTAGTCATTTTATTCTGAGAGAATCTATGCCTATAAATTTTTTTTCAATTTTTGGTTTCGGATTTTGCTACACAGATTTTCGTCGTGAACATTCGTCTTTCCCATCAGAAACCTCACATCAATGGGGTCTATTATTTTTGAACCATAAACACGATGCAAAATAACATTAGCACAATGATGGCAATGAGGTACCAAAAGGCCCCCTTCCAGTTATCACAGTTATCGTTGTCATCATAACCTTCAACAATGTTGACAGAATAATGTTCACGTGTGCTGGTGGTGGGTAGATTAGCGCCAGATTTACAGATACCTCTCCTGGTATCGCAATTGGCATTATCTTTGCAACATACTCCTAATGTGGGACGAGCACGAGCTGGATTGTTACTCTCAGTGCAACATTTATAACCGTTAGGGCAATTACATCCTTTCGCGCAGTTACAAGACGAAAGGTTGGGCATATAGGCTGGATCCATTTATTCCTCACCAAGATTTATTTTGGTAGAAACGGTCATCATTAAGTCCAAGTCCCCTTCAAAGTTATAAATGTGGTCAAATACATGGCAAATTATCTTTTGCTGGTACAACAGCTGGTCCAGAGTGGGAGCTTCGACGAATTTGATATTCTTAACCGTGATGTGCTCGTTACGGAGAGAAGCTGAAGCCGCACGATCATGCATTGCATCTCCGAACGATAACAAAGTATGTTTTTGCTCTTGATTCTGAAACAGCGGTTTTAACACATCGTCAAAGGCTTTGATTTTCCACGTTTCAAACTTTTCCTCGCCTTTTGAATACCAGCTGTCCTGTGTGGATATCACATCGACCTTGTCACAGAGTAATTCGCAACCAGGAAGATACTCTGTTGTGCACAATTTTATCCAGGCTTTTGTAGCATTGGTGATGATGTATATCTTGTTACAGTACTTTTTCGCTGTTTCCATCAGTAGCAGAATACTGTCAGCAAGTTCTTGCGATTTTTTCTCAGTTTCTGTTTTCAGATATGAGCTTGCATATAGAGTATCGTCAAAATCAAAGACGGCCACAATCATTTCTCTTTTTATTTTATGTCTTTGTATTGAGGTTCAATTTGTTTTATATTATCCATCCCAAGCCGGGTACATTATCGGGATCAGCAGAATAAACAGTTCCGGCCACATTTCTTCCTTGTATTAGAGCATTGGGATTTTCTTGTTCGTAATCATACGCTTCAGACTTCTTTTTACCATACATAACAGCACATAAAACGAGAATAGCTAATAAAATGGTGTTAGCGATCATGTGAAACGGATGTGTTACGATCAAAATAAGGTTACTCGCTAATAATAGCACGGCCACGATAATCATGACAACTAGAAAGAACTTTGATTTCATTTATTCTTCGGTAGAATAAATGTCCAAACCAGTTGATCTAACATTTTTAGGCCTTCCTCCTAACAGAGCCGATGGTCATATTAAAACGCCTTTATTGACCGCGAACAAGGTTGAACAGGATTTAAGACGTATGGGGCTGACTGCAAGCGATCTCAAGCCCATTGATTGGAGAAGTGAAACATCAAAGCGGGGTTTACCGCCGATCAGTTGGGTCAAAAATCAAGCTAACTGCGGAGACTGTTGGGCACAGTCATCAACATCAGCTCTAACAGATCGCTTCATCATACAGAAAAAAATTAAGAACCTAGAGCTGGCAACAATTCTCACCACTCAATGTGCATCTAACCCGGTGAATCAAGGTTGTGGAGGAGGCTCTCCCACTGAGGCTGCCGACTACTTTGTTCAAACCGGTTGTACTGATTCATCAGCTCCTTGTGTAAGTTGGGATGAATTGTGTAAACCCGATATTAACTGTGGTGCCGGTATGTCTGGTAATCCAAAACTGCCCGATTGCCATACTGTTTCTAGTAATTGTTTTCCCAAACAAAAAGCTGTCAAATATCCCGGTACGCCCGGCCCGAACTCTGGATTCGTTTACTATGCCAAACAAGGATCTCGCACAACTGCTGTTGCCGGACAGAGTATGGGAACGTACGATAAGTCGGCCACCATCACACGAATGAAGCACGAGCTGTCTGATGGCCCGTTTCCCGCGTGTTTCCTGGTTGCCAACGACTTTATGGCACCTGCGCTGGGTTACAAATGGAACAAGACTAATGGAATCTACATCAATGGAGCTTATAACAACGAGTTATATAGCAAGGTGTCCGACGCTACCAAAGAGAAGCTAGGAGTTTCTAAACCGGCCGAATGGCAAGATGTTATCATCGAAGGGTACTCGGGAGGGCAACCAGCTCCCGCAGCTCACGCAGTTGAGGTTGTCGGATGGGGAACTGGAAATGCTGGACAGTACGGCAACGTAGCTTATTGGATCGTTAAAAACTCGTGGGGACCGGACTGGAATGAAGATGGATATTTCCGTATCGCTATGAACGATTCGGATAAGAATTTTAATGTTTATCTTGGGTTTGATGTTCCAACGAGCCAACTTGTTAAAGCTAGCACTGGAGAGATAATGCACACGTTCGGCTACCCCGGTTTCGGTAGTGGAACTGTATTTGATCCTGATCTCAATTCAGGAGCAAATCAGGGCCACGAATATAAGAACAAGGATAAGGGGGGAGGAAAACCCTCTAAATGGTGGTTTATTGCGCTTATAGTCATCGTGGTTCTAGGTTTGATTCTACTATTATCTCTAAGAAGAAGGTATCGATCTAAAGTCGCAAAATAATTAATTAAGATATGAATAAGCCAAAGATAGTTTCGAACTTTTTTTCTGAGCAAGAATGCCGTGAAATCATTCGTGAGGCGGAGAAATTCTATTCTACTACGACTTTCTGCGATGCTTCCAACGAAAAGTTACCATTTTATTATATGATATGCCACCGTAACGGTAAAAACACATTCGACATCGAAGATCCGCTAGAACACAGTAATAATCGGATATTGTTCAACAACCGCCTAGCTAAGCGAATAATGTCGATGATACGAGAAAAAATTCCTATTTTCACCACAAAATACGTGACCATTCTAAAGTACGCCGTCGGACTTAGCATGGGCTGGCATTATGATGACGATTACTCCCTCTGTATATACCTTAACAAAGATTTTGAAGGAGGAGAACTCTGTTTTGCCAGAGCTTCAAGTATTAAACCCGAAACGGGGCAATTGGTCGTTTTTCCTAGGGTGAAACACTGTGTTTTGCCGGTTACAAGTGGTACTAGATACTGTATCTCATTTGGCACTAATAAAAAAGTATATGATTCTGTTTAATACAATGCGTGTATTAAACTGCTCTTACAATCTAACATATGTGAATGTCGAGATTTGCCCATCCTCCTCGTCTTCATATACATTTGAAGCGTCAAGCGATGCATGATCTAGTACCCGTCTCATCCCTCTTTTAAGACTAGATTCAAAGTCGGGCGTATAGTAATAGACCGATTTCGGTCCCTCCATTTTTAGTAGAATATTGTTAACACAACAGTCTACGGGTGCTCTAGTACCCCAGTGGGCAGTAACTTGGTTACCGTCTTCGAAATACTGTCTCAGCTCATCCTTCGTCTTTGGAGGATTAACATACTTTACAGGGTCAAAAAGAAGATTGTTCATAGTGTGTTCATAGTACACCCAATGACAGTACAACTTTCCATCCTTCTCTTCTGTGAAATTGCCATGGCTCTCATCTTCCTCGAAATCTTTTACCGTCTTGTTACAACCCAGTTTTTCACAGATGTGATCCACTGCTTCTCTCTTGGTGGGGAAAAAGTCATAGTAAAACATATTGTTTACATTATCAAATGCAGCTGAATAGTACTTGGATTGGTCAGCCTTACAATGAAATACACATACAGCATTATCTTGAGACAATAGCTCTTCAAACATCTTGAGAGAAAGAGGATACAGAATAAAATTTCAATTCGCAAAATAAAATGAGAACATTACTTGAGCTCGTCTATTCGCGTTGCACGGTGAAGCAACGGGAGAGTATTCCGGACGACATTCGATTCAGAATAGAATCTCACGCAGGAAGAATGATCGAAAGAGCATGGCTCAGATCCAGAAAATACCGTATACACTTTATTCTGCAACGTTTCAGAGACCAGAAACCCCTAACTAAGGGAGCAATGATTTTAGCACTCGGAGAGAAGATGAAAGAGCATCATTTTACCGCTGACAGTCTCTCCAAGTATCTCCACGACTATTTTCATAATAATGAGCCTGAAAGATCCTTGTCTAATGAACAAATGGATCGCGTTCTGTGCATCTTTAAAAAGCGTGCTCAAAATAACGCTCACAACTTCTTTTCTGCTCTGTTTATGGCTACGACTTATCCATCAGAAGTGCAGATCAATCAAGAGATGTTGGTACATATATTGTCTTCCTTTGAAAGGGAGACAATACAACAGATGTTAACAAGTACGGCACTTATTTTTCCACACACCGGGAACCGGTAACCCCTTTTCTTTTAGTAGGTGATGAACTTCACGGCATGGAATAGCCGACATGCACTTGTCACAGGCGATAAATTCTCCCGAACGTCTCACCACGTAACCAGTTTTAGTCATATACTCGCAAAAGGCTCGTACAACCTTATGATCATCATCGAAAATAATATCAGCAACCAGAACGATTTTTTGTGGCTGTACATTATTCATTTCACAGATTCTATGCCAGTTGCTCTGTAGATGAGGATAATCGGAAGAATATTTTTCAAGAGAGAATATCAGCCAACCAGGAAATGTTTTCTCGATGTAGGCCTGTATCTCGGATGGTTGCGAGAGCGCCAACACACCGTTAATGACTTCTGTCGCGTTGGGAGGATCTATAAAATGGTCCATGTTTTCTTTTTCGAAGTTTTGTCTATAAAAGAAAAATGTCCGAAAGAATAATTTTTTCTCGTGAATAATAAAATGTCTGGAAGTCTAGGAGCAATATCTCTTGAAGCATCGGTCCGTACGTGCGACGTTAATGTCGGCGAGGCCAACCGTATTCAGTCTGACCGCTTTTTCAATCCTCAAAACATGGTTTGTATCCCTTGGAACGGTCTTAACAATAAGGGTCAGGAAGTCTGCCCTGACTCTTTCTACACTAAGACGCCTGGGTGTGACAGTGCCGAGGATCGTGTTATGGTAGAAAATGGATTACGTCCCAAATATCTTAACTATGTCACTCTCAGTGCCAGTGGTATCAATGGTGGCATTTATGGAAACAAGACGGCTTGGCAGGAGTCCAACGCCCGCGGAAAGATGCTTGGTCAAGTTACCACCAACAAGAAGTTCGGTACTGGCCAGTTTGGTAACGACTTTGGATCACATGTTAACTACATGGGATGCTCTGTCGGAGCTTATGAGCGTGCACAGGCTCAAATGGCCCAAGGAAACCGTCAGCAAGCTGCTATGAACAACGGCTACATGGCTTACGCTAATCGCCAAGCTGCTGGTGGATTCTAAATAGATTTATATGTTGAGCATATAAATAGTTTATATACGATAGGCTCGTAGCTGTTCCATGCTTCTTACCATATTCTGTCCTACAGATTTAGGCTTGGAGTTGTTGTTCATACGCATTCCAATGCCGGTTTTTTGTAGCTCAGGAATCTGAGGCGCCTTTGGAGGATTTCTAGCTAGACGTAACTCCCGCTGGCGACGAATAACATCTTCATGCGCTTTTGCACGTCTCTCCCGCTGTTCGATTCTATTTTGCTTGTTGATTAGGCGGACGTTAGCAGGAGCTACCGAGTCGATGGGCCTGGCTGATTTTGGTGGCGGTTTAGCCTTTGGTTCAGGTGGAAATACCAGGGGAAATAAGTCTATGTCCTCTTTTTCTAACCCCAGTACAATATCTTTAACATTGAGACGTGAAACCCATATTTTCACACAAGGTTCGACCTCATTGGAAAAAAATTTCTCAAAGTTGTATCCGTAGTTTTTGTATCGCTGAAAGGTTTCTGGTGGACAGACATTTCCGTTAAAGCTCTTATGAGCTCTGACAGTGAATAGGATCGTTCGAAGGTTCTCTACAGATTCGGTTTGTACCAGCCACTTTCCAATATATTCGAAGAATTTCTCACTCTTGCAGATCGACAAGGAAGAGACGCCATTTTTATTGATAAACTTCCAGATCTTATTTCCCTTTTGTTCATCCATTTCCAGACATGTTTTCTCGTCTAGTTTCTCAGCCAGATTGTCGAATATTTCAACTGACCTGATTATCTCTTCAGAGATCGTATTTTGCGACATTTTATCTCCGACAATATTTTTTTAAACTAATCGAACATCTTTTGCCATCGTTTAGCAACCATTTCCCATGTCTCGTCTTCGGGAACTTTCATAGAGGTACGTAACTTTTCCGCATATTCCTTGTCCTTTAAAATTTTAACAATCTCTTTCACACCTTTCTCCTGTATCCTTTTAACATGAGGATCTCCGGGGATTTTAATACAATAGGGCTTTTCAGCAAAGACTTCGACAGAGTTCGATACTATTGGTATAGCTCCTAGACAAGCTGATTCTCTTACCGATATACAGTCGATTTCCTGAAAGTCTCCTATATAATAGTGAATATTAGCCTTCGCCTTTTCCTTGAGAAGTTCGGCATTAGAGATGCGTCCACACTCACTTACTCCATCCTGTTTCATCAGTTCTAATAGGATTTTCTTATACGCGATGGTATCCTGCGTCTTGGCTTGCAAAGCGTCAAAACCCTCCCAACCATAGAAAATCTTAAGGTAAGCGTCGGGACAGGCTTTCTTAATCAAAGGCCAGCCGTACTTCAACATGTAAGGTAGACCCCGATCATAGGAGGATGAGTAGATAAGATAATTGGAATCTTTTTCCACTTTTTCCTCTATCTGTACAAAACCGCCATTAGGAATAACCGCAACCTTTTCTTCCGGCACATTTCCTAGGAGAGACTTATGATAGTTACTCTTAACACAAATTTTGGTCACATTATTAGTAACACGTGTTGTGAACTGCTCTGGGCTTACTACATCGTGGAGATCAAGAAAGCATTTGCGAGCCTTGAAATTTAAGCTATCGAGAATGTTTACATTTCTCCAAAGAATAAAGATATCATACTTATCTGTCATGCCAAATTTAACAATGTCTTTATAAGTGACACCGCTGTATACTCCAGGCTTATCACATGTACAGAATACAGTTACCTCATACCCATGTTTAGCCCATTCTCTAGTTAGATGTATCACAGCTGTCTCACTGCCCCCAATACCTTTATCTAGATTGAGTGGCGACCAAGCTTCAGATGTGCGTCCACAATAAACGACAATACTTTTCTCTGGCCAAACTTTTGGAGTGGCTACCTCTACAAATCTTTCCATCGTTAATATATGACCAATGGTAGGAGATATGTATCCATAAACACTTCCCTTCAATTCTCTCGTTAGCCAGCAGAAGGAATAATCCTCTCCAAGCCATAATGTGGGAGTCTTTCCACCTAGAGGTCTAGCATCAACGATTCTCTCGTAGAAAAAAGGATAAGCCATATCATCTCTAGATGTGTGAATCGGTTTACCTCCAAAATGTTCAACCATCTGTTTCACAATATCATACCGTATCATCATAAACCCTGTAGCTCCATAGTAAAGCGTTCCTTCTTTATCGAGGTGAAACTGGACAACATCTTCAGGCTCGACTGTCATTGTACCAGACTTGCGTGGATAAGCCCCACAAACAACATTATGATCTTGAATGAAGGCCAGAGAGCGAAGAATATCATCTGCTGTGAATATCTGATCTGCGTCGATAAACATGAACAAATCATCCTTGCCAGCTTTTTCATACCACAGAGATAGTTCTCGGGAACGCGCTTTGGGTAAATCACTCTGTCCGATACATAAACTTTGCTTCAAAGTCACTTTATCAGCAATAGGAACCGATGAAATTAACTGAGCTACACATGCTGTTGTCATAGCATAAATCTGTGTTTTACAGACTATTGAGATCGTTAGTGCAGGTTTCATTTGTGTTAGAACCAGTTGTGTTTAAATCTTATACAAGTAATGTGTATAAGAATTTAGCCTTGCAAGACTGACTGAACGTTAAAGACAACAGTTTCAGAACCAGATGTCGTATTGGTTGCCCAAACCTCGCAAACAGCGCGAGAACCAGCACTCAAACCGTTACTGTTATCAAAGAGAACATTGGTGGCGGCAGCACCACCACCGTTGAGAAGAGTAGAAACCCAGGTTGTAGTTCCTGAAGAGTTTCCAAGAGCAACGTCAAATGCACCAGCAACATCTCCACCACCGAGTTGGAAATCAAGAACAACCTTAGACTGTTCTCCACTAGAAAGGTTAAATAGACCAACATATGATGCGGCCTGCGATTGAGCATCCGGTCCAACGACTAGAGTCCTGGTGGCAGTCAATCCAGTTCCATCAACTATTTGTTTGCTAATAGCCGCCTGAACCCAATCATCTACAGACATCGTATAGTTAGCGGTTGTGAGTACGATCGGCGCATTCGGAGCTAGTGCAGCCTGAAAGTTAAGCGCTTTTACGTTGTCTCCTGTAAGACCCGACAGCAAAGATCCAGAAACGAGATCATTTTCGACACGTGTAAACGTAGAAGTAGACATTTTTATTATAACCAAGACAAATTTTGAAAGGTAAAAATTTGTATGGCTTAAATAGAAAAAACTTTTCGAGAAAATGGATGGTCAACTGGACACCGATAACGTCGACGACCTGCTTCCTCAGTTTCTACGATCTCTAGCTGAAAAGATCGAGAACAAAGAGATGAAGCCGAGAGAGCTACAACACGTGGGAGAGTTCTTCATGTCCTATCTATTTGAGGATCAGGTCGAAGCCGACAATGGAAGCAAGGCTAAGAGTGTAGAAATGGATGACAAAGACTTTAAAAAGTTTCTCATTCTGGGATGGTGGTGTTACACTCAGATTCCCAAAATGACGGTAGAAACGTAAAATGATTCTTTAAAGCTAAAGCCATAAAGAATAAAATGTCGAGAAAAGTAGCTATCGATTCACTCTCCGATGAAGAGCTTAAAAAAGTTTCCAAAGAACTACAACTTGCTCAGGAACCGTCCAAATACGCGTTCAGTGCCAAGCCATCTGTTATTTGTCTATACGAGGCTGAAGGTAACGATTTATACGTTCCGTTTGCCTATACACGAAGATACCCTCGCACACCGGCTAAAGAGTTTCCAGTGCAAGAGATACACTTTCATGGCCATTTGCGCGAGAATCAAAAGGAGGTCAAGCATGAAGCGATCGAATTATTGAATAAGTATGGATCTGTGATTATCGCAGCTTACCCAGGTTACGGTAAAACCTGTTCCGCTATCTACATTGCAACCAGAATTAAGCTAAAAACGATGATTCTCTGCCATCGTGTCGTGCTGATTAATCAGTGGAAAGAGTCTATTAAAAAGTTTTGTCCCAATGCGACCGTTCAGGTAATCACAGCAAAGAGCGAGATGAAAGATGTAGATTTTTACATCATGAATGCCACCAATGTACCTAAACATCCTCGCACATTTTACAAGGAGATTGGTACCCTTATTATCGATGAAGCACATATCGTCATGGCAGAAAAGATGAGCCAGTGCATGCGTTACTTTTTTCCCCGTTATGTAATCGGCCTTTCAGCCACTCCCTATCGAACTGATGGCTTGAACGGATTGCTTGATATGTACTTTGGTAAGAACAAGATTATTCGCAAGCTGTGGCGCCGGCATTCAGTTTTTCGTATCAACACAAATATCAAACCAGAGGTCAAACTCAACCGAATGGGCAAGGTCGACTGGGGCTCTGTTCTAGAATCGCAATCAAACAATGTGGAACGCAACGAGATGATCATCAAGCTTGTTGGCCACTTTTCTGATCGAGTTTTTCTCATCTTATGCAAGCGTGTTAGTCAGGCTAACTATCTGGTCGATCGCCTCAAAGAGGAGGGAGAGGATGTTACCAGCTTGATCGGAAATCAACAGGAGTATGAGCAGTCTTCTCGCATTTTGGTTGGAACGTCTTCCAAGGTTGGAGTCGGATTCGACCATCCTCGTTTAGACAGCTTGATCATTGCTTCCGATCTGGAGCAATACTTTGTACAGTATTTGGGACGCGTGTTTCGTCGTGAAGACGTTGAACCGTTCATCTTCGACATCGTTGACGACTATTCTCTCCTGCAGAAACACTTTCGAACCCGTAACGCTGTCTATCTCGAACATGGTGGCATCGTTAAAGACTTTCGGCGAAGCTTTCCCGAATTCGAATTTTGATTTTTTTCTACTGTTAGAATAAATGTCTTGTGGAATGCCGAAAAATGAGAGCGAATACGAGTTCTACGATCCGAACAAACCTGTCTGCGACAATCAGTCAGATTTTAACCAGGCTTTGCGAAAAGCGATTAAGTACAACAATAAGGAGGATATGAAGAAAGCGCGTCCTTGGCTGTACGTTTACCTTGTTTTGTATATGATCTTCGTTGTGTGGGCCCTGCTATTGGCGATGAAGGTACCACCGGGCCCGGAACGCGTTGAGCATCTTGTGTTTGCTTTGGTCTTTGGACCGGCCTACGTTCTTGCCTACTATTTGGGAGCGTTGGGAGGAGGAGGAGGTGGGGTTATGAGCTCTCCATCTGGTTCTATGCAGTTTGGAGGAGATTGGTAAAGGTATTAATTTTTAAATTTCTAAAAATTCGTTAGAAATATTCTAACGAAAATGATTTAATTTAAAGATCTGTCAACTATCCATAAAATGACTTGTAAAACATGTGTTAAATGTAAGAAGTTTATTTCAGTATCAAAATTTGAAATGAAGAAAGATGGGGATCTCTACTCAACCTGTATGAAATGTAGGCTTCAAAATAATAAACAGAGTAGAGAGTCTTATCAGCGACGGGAAAAACCGGTATGTAGTGAGTGTGGAAAGGAGTATGCAACTGAAGGTACCTTGAAAACACACCTTTGGCAGGTGCATGATATCGGGGATGGAAAGTGGTATGAGTGTACGGAATGTGGAAAGAAGTTTAAGACTAATAGTGACCTGACGAAACACCTTTGGGGTGTGCACACCATAGGGAATGGAAGGTGGCATGAGTGTACGGAGTGTGGAAGGAAGTTTAAGACTAATGGTGAGCTGAAAACACACCTTTGGGGTGTGCACACCATAGGGGATGGAAAGTGGCATGAGTGTATGGAGTGTGGAAGTAAGTTTAAGACTAATGGCGAGCTGACAAGGCATCTTTGGGGTGTACATGATATCGGGGATGGAAGGTGGCATGAGTGTACGGAGTGTGGAAGTAAGTTTAAGACTAATAGTGGCCTGACGAAACACCTTTGGGTCGTGCATAATATCGGGAATAGAAAGTGGTATGAGTGTACGGAGTGTGGAAAAAAGTTTAAGACTAATGGTTATCTGACAAGTCATCTTTGGCATGTGCACACCATAGGGGATAGGAAGTGGCATGAGTGTACGGAGTGTGGGAAAAAGTTTAAGACTAATGGAAAATTGACGAGGCATCTCTGGGGCGTGCATGATATTGGGGATGGAAAGTGGTATGAGTGTACGGAGTGTGGAAGTAAGTTTAAGACTAATGGAAATTTGACAGAACACCTTTGGCAAGTGCACACCATAGGGGATGGAAAGTGGCATGAGTGTACGGAGTGCGGAAAGAAGTTTAAGACTAATAGTATTTTGAAAAAACATCTTTCCAACGTGCACGATGTCGGCGATCTACAATGTGGTTTGTGTGCCAAAAATGTGTTCAAACTTAACGATTACAAAGATCCCAATGTGGGTAAGGTCAAGGTTTGTCGTGTGTGCTATAAGAAGGCTGTGGGACATAGTACGAGCAAAGAGAAGCAAATGGTCGATTACATTAAGAAAACCGAATTGAAGGATTACATTGTTCTGACCAATGAAATAATAAGAGGTGATAGCTGTGATACAAAAAGAAGGCCCGATCTTCTCATCTCTTCTTCTCCAGAGCTATTGATCTTTCTAGAGTGTGATGAAAGCCAACATAGAGGGTATGTACCGGACTGTGAAGCCGGGAGAATGGACGAGATTCTAGATGAGGTAAAAGACTCTCGAGCAGTCTTCGTGAGGTGGAACCCAGATCCTTATATGATAGATAAGGATAGAGGAAAAGTTAATAGGGAAATGAGGCTAAAATTGCTTGTAAAGGTTTTGCGCCAGCTCTGTAACAAAAGATGGACAGAAAAGGATAAGACTATGGTCTACTACATGTTCTACTCTAGTAACAATCCTGTTATAGCGGACAGGTTTCCAAAACGAATGATCTATAACGAAAAGGATTGTGAGGGCATTTAGATATTCAGTTTAGTCATAAGTTCAGATAGAAAATCGTCTTCGCGATTGAGAGTTTTAGCACATTCTGCCAAGGCAAAGAGAGGATCGTTATGCTCTTTTTCTATCATAACATCGTATGAAGAGTTATAAACAGTTACGACCATAGTTTGTTTATCCGGATCATAATTCTTGTGAATAATTAGCACGTCGAGAGGTTTGAATAGTTCTCGAAAGATTTGAGTGGCGATATTCCATTTGTACACACGCTGTTGGCAATACCTTTCGATAGTTTGATTATCGTAGCCTAGGTTTCGCATCTGAACGACGCTGTACACGTCTGGAGTTATGAGGGCATTTAGTTTATCCATTTGACATGACTCAAAATGAATAATCTTTTTCATTTTGGGTCGTGTCAAATGCGATACATCATTCTGCTTGTTATGGGATTAGTATTATTTTTTAACTATACTCCAATCCATTATGGCTTAGATCAGTACACTGTGGTTCACGTAGCTGAAAACCAGCCACGGTTTCTTAATTCCATCAATATCGGAGACCTAGTTCTAGATGGTGATAGGCTATCGACCATGATCATCGATCTGGAAGTAAAACGTGTTAAAACGCGGTTGTTACGTGTTAACTATTTAGATATGACGCCGAACTATCCATTGTTTAAGGATAACGGACGTATGACTCAAGCTAGCAATCTAATCGTGGGAGATGTTTTAAAATCTAATCGTTCTCTTCCTTTGCGAGAGGGAAGGATAGGCTATCTCGATCTCGGTAATCGTACTCTCATCATACCCAAGACTTTATCGGGAAGTATTCTGATCGGCTTTCAGGGAGTTAAGGCTTTTGCAGGTTAATTATAATCCTCTTTTCAGATTTAAAATGAAAAGAGGAAATAATTCGAATAGAAACAAATGTCTTTTGAGTTAAAAGGAAAATACACCACTGCGACGATCTATCTACCGGACGGCAGTTTGGATAAGAATACTCTATCACAGATTAAACAACTCACCGACTACAAAGCGTTCACCGGTTTGAAGCTTGTTGTTATGCCAGACTGTCATGCAGGAGCTGGCTGTGTCATCGGAACCACAGTTGATATGAGTCCTATCGTGAATAGCGATGAAAATAGTGAAGAAACTGGAATCATTCCTAATATCATCGGTGTGGATATCGGGTGTGGTGTTGAGTCTGTAAATCTCGGCACAAGAGAACTCGACTACGAGAGTCTAGATAAATACATTCACCACCATATTCCAGCAGGATTTAGCAAACGTCCATCCCCCTTCTCTTTTGAGTTTTTATCGTCGGAACGTAGAAAGTACTATCAGAATCTTGAAAACGAAGCTGAAGAGCTGTGCAAACGTATCGGTGTCAATCCGGACATATTTTATCGCTCTATCGGTACTCTGGGAGGAGGTAACCATTTCATCGAAATCGGATTGGCTGACGAAGAGGATGAGAAGGGAAATCGCAATCGCTGGCTATCGATTCATTCCGGATCACGAAATCCGGGTCTTCAGGTTGCCAAACACTATCAGGACATAGCTAAAGAATACTGGAAAAACTATGTAATCACATCGCAGGATACACATCGACAGGAGATACATGCGCTACAAAAGAAGTTGGGAGAGGAAAGAAAGCCCAAAAACTATATCAAAAAGGAAGTGGAAAAGCTAAAACAGACATGGCAAAAGCTTTACAATCCTCCCAAGGGAGCTGAGTTTCTTCCTCTCCATCTGGGTGGAATGAATTACCTACGGGATATGAAACTGATGCAACAGTTTGCCGAGTTGAACAGAGAAGTGATGCTAAACCAGATATTGCAACATCTCAAGATTGACGCTAAACCTGAGGATTATGTTCGCTCTGTTCATAATTATATTAACTTTGATGATAATATTCTTCGAAAAGGAGCCATTTCAGCTCACAAGGATCAAAATGTAGTTATTCCAATGAATATGAAGCGCGGAATTATCATTGGAAAGGGTCTAGGTAATGCTGATTGGAACTACTCTGCTCCTCATGGCAGTGGGAGAGTTATGTCGAGAGGGCAGGCAAAACAGATGCTCAGCTTGCGAAAGTTTGAGCAACAGATGGAAAAGGTTTATTCAACCTGTGTAGACAAAAATCGACTAGACGAGGCTCCCGATGTGTACAAAGATGCCGATATGATCTGTCGACAAATCGATGGAGAGACCGTGCAGATTGTTTACAACGTGAGAGCAGAATATAATTTCAAAGGCTAAAATTTTTCTACCACAGAATAAAATGAAAACTGTATACATATTGTATGCTGTGATGGTGCTATCACTTGTCAGTGCTATCGCGCTAGCAATCTCTAAAAAGAAAGAGCTAAATCTTAAGAACCAGTCTGGGACGGAAAAGGCCTATTACATTTTGCTCTACATATTCTTCCTATCGTTGGGTCTCTGGCTGGGCAGAATGTGGGGAAGAAAAAACTAATCTTTCCAACAATAAATGTCGTTGACAGCCGAGAGAAATGAGAAAAGTATCGAGCATGTTCGAAGCATGATCAGAAACAAAACCCAGTCATCTCCTTATCTTGCTAATAATAAGTCTGTGCTACCGGTGGTAACCGATATGGATCATCATCCCTACACTCGGTTCTACCGTGGTGTATACTACTATCCCGACCCAATCATTTTTGAGCGAGAAGCTGGATGGCGTAACGTGAACAATGCTTGCTACAATCTGAATGCACCTCCTCAAGAAGAGGAAATGCCTCAACACTGTTATGAGGCTCCTTGTTCCACGGTTTTTCCCTGCTATCCCCAATATCTTACCAAATATTCAGACCGAGATCGTTTAGATGTCATGATTAATAACGCTTGCGTCGTGCAGTATCGGTAGATGATTTAATACTCAGGGTATTAAATATTATTTTTGTCGCCTTAACATAAATGGGTAGAAAATCAACCGATACACGCTTTATGGTTCTATTTGCAGTAATAGGTCTCATTGTGTTTATTATGTCCACCGCTGCTCACTCCAACGTTCCCAAAAACTGCTCTTCCAATATAATTCGCGATGGTTTGACTACTGTAACAATAGTATCTGCGATCTTGCTTACTATCGGTATATCTTACATCATCTGCAACTTTGGCCTTCCATTCGGCTCATCCGGACATGATTGTTACCCAAAGAAGAAGGGTGATAATCAGGATACGGCAGGAGAGTTTTATCTATCTATCTGTGCATTTATCTCGCTCTCGATGTCGATTCTGCTGATGGTTATGGGTATCAATTTGTCCAAAAAGAGTGATTGTGGCGATGATAAGGACGGAAAGGGTAGAAAGCTAAAATTCTATGTTTGGAGCATGTTTGCTCTGTATATGATCGTATTTATTCTCAGTATCGTCGGTTTATGGTACATCGTTTCACATATCCCCTCTTGGGCTGCCAGCGAAGATAAAGGACAGAAAGACGAAAAGAAAAGGGAGAAGCCGGCTGGATTTCTCAAGCTTTTGATGGGTAACGAATCCGATGAATCGGACGATACTGATGAATTGGATGATGTCGAGGTATAAGTAAAAATTCTTGTAATGAAGTAAATGGGTAATACTAGTGGACATCTAGCGAAGCAAGTGAGTTCCGACTCAGATATCGCCATCGGCGTTATTTTAATGGTCTATGCATTAATATTATTCGGAATAACTCTATGGGGGTATATGATTCTCCCTGGAAACTGTATCGACGACGATATTCGAACTACAGGACGTAACACGATCATAATCACATGTGTTATGGTCATAGGCTACGCAGCGTTTGCATTCTGTAAGTTTCAATGCATGAAACGTGTTTCCGGCTCGAAAGGAAAGATATTCAAGGCGAACGAAGACCCTATAATTCCGACAGGAATGCTTTGGTTCACCATTCTGACCGGACTGACTTACATCATCATGTTATCGTCTCAGCTCAAGAATTTGGATAGCAAGAAAGACTGCCAAAATGGCCACTACGACACGTGGAAAATGGCTGCTTATCTCTCCATGGGTGTAGCAGGACTGGGAATCGTTGTTCCCTTAGGAATCTTCGTCTATCGCCGTCGTGATCAACTGGACGAGGAACGACGTGCAAAAAAGTCGGCCCTTAGCAGTGTTCATTTAAGTAGGGAATAGAATAAAGTTGAGCATAATAAATGATCGCGATCGTGATTGTATTGGTAGCAATGGTAGCGTTCATCGTGGTATTTGTTGCTATTCTCAAAAATAAGAAAAAGTGTAGTTGTATTGGAAAGGCTTGTGGAGCTGACGATGGCTGTGGAAACCAATGTTGCGATGCTACACAGAATCAAAAATGCGTTAATGGAAAGTGTTGTGATAATAGCTGTGATGGTCTAACCTGCAAGGATAAGACCGGCTGTGGAGAGTCTTGCGAAAAGATTCTCTGTCCATCGGGAGGAATATGCCAGAGCGATGGAACATGCTGTTACCAATCGAACTGTCCAATCGGTTCCTGCCAGTTACAGTGTGGAAAGCCCTGTCCGTGTCCCAACGAGGGTGATGTTTGTGTCGACGGTCAGTGTTGCACGCCTGATGACTGTTCGACCGGAATATGTGATACGGATGTGAAGTGTGGTAAGAAATGTACATGTAACAATGATTACTGCTTAGAAGACTCTTGCTGTCAGTCAAAGCAATGTGTGTACAATGATATCTGTGACTCTATGGGAGAGGGATTGGACACCATGTTTGCTGATACGTGGGGACGTTTCTGCAAGGAAGGAACCGTACCGACGCAAAAAACATGCTTAAATTGCAGTCTAGTTCTTCCCACATGGCTAGAATATAAAGGTAGCAAAGCATTAGTTCCGATGTCCGGAACTATTCATTGTGAAAAATGTCAGGATAGCTCAGGGAAGTATGTGGACGCTGATCCGGTAGAGATAGACAAGGGTGCTTTTTACTATGAGAATCAAGGCGGAGTGATTACTCCCGGCCCTATCGATCAGGAATACTGTAAGAATGAAGGCTGTGGAAATTGCCAGTGCCATAACGACGCTGATTGTCAGCGGTGGGGCTGTAACAAGTGTGTTGGACTAAAGTGTACTTAATCTTGATGGGATGTAATGTGATTATATCACCTTACATCACAATGGTGGATTCCTTCTCCTTAAAATATGATGAACCTGAGTGTCTCATCCAAACGCGGTCTTTCCGATAGATCTTGAGGCCGGGAATCTTGTACCGATTATGACCATCACGCAATTGCATCTTACATGGTTCCCATAAATCCTTCCATTCTTGTAGCTCTTCAGTGGTTGGTGTGAACGATACACACGATCCAGGACAAAAATCACTAGTATTCATTATCTTAATGGTTAACATCAATATCTTTAAATTCCGCTTAATCATGAACAGATTTGGGATTTCTATCTTTTCCCGTCATTCCAAACGGGTTTACTCGGAATTGCTCAGCTTTTCTCTAAACATTTGGTAATTTTGCCTGATTATGTCTAAAAACGTGTAATAAGTGTCGCGAGCAAAGTCTGCACACATGCTCGACATAATTATTTTTCCGCTGTGGAAAACTAAAAAGGTGTTGAATCTTTGCTTATCCAATCGTTTCTGTTGATCCTTAGGCTTCAACGTGTCCAGGTAATACTGATACGACACCCATTTCGGTTCCAGCCATCTTCCCCGCTTATGGACGAGTTGCTTAATCTTCAAATCGGTGATCGGTTTGGTAACAGGGATTTTAATGTTAACCCCCGTATATCCGATGCTCGTTTCAAGTAGAGAATAGTAATCCGTATTCAGGTTGAAGTACTCGTCCAGCTTCTCTCTATCAAGTAAGAATCCTAGAGAGAAGTCGATGTTACGCATGGCTGGAATGAACGTTGCGCGGAATGGATGGCTTGTTTTAGAGCTCAGATGTGGAAGTTGGTAGATGTCTTCTGTATCCTTAATGTACTCCCAGATCTGCTTAACACATTTTTCCGCATGTTCATCATACTTGCATCCAGTCATCTGAAATTTTCCGTTTCGGCTGATCTTGAAGTTGATCTGCTTTCCGCCCATCATCATAACCACGGTGACCGAATTGCGAAAATAGTCCTTATTGCCCTTTCCTTGTTTCTTCTTTTTCTTTAACGATACACCACGTACGTTGTTAGCAAGATCTAACGTGATGATAGAACCGTCTTGAATATTCCGATTCGGATCTGCTGTAGTAACTTTTTTCTTACGTCCTCTCCGCTTCGGCACAACTATGTACTCAGTTATGGGCAAAAAATCGAACAATTTCTTAATGTCGATGGTTATGTTGGTCATGACGATGAACGTCTTGGTGCTAACTGGAATATCGTCAAACTCAGGAAACGTCAGTTTCTCGTCTACACTTTGCATATCACTCATGATAATTTGCTACTTAAAGGAAATATTTCTTTAAATCCAATTTTATTTTATCGGGAAACTTGGCGTTTTATTTCACGTATAATAAATGTACTGTGGAAACAATAGAAGAAGCTTAGCTATACGTGTCGACGGTAAGGTGATGGGAACACGGTACCAGTGTTTTAAAAAGGGAATCGGTGTTGGACTCAATCTACCTTATGATCCTTCCTATGCCACGAGATATGTACCTATCGATAGAACAAAAATATATTGCGGAGAAAGCGATGAATTACCAGATGGATACGATCTGTTAGGAAGCTCGAGATCATGTTTACAAAAGGGGGTGGGTGTGGGCAAAACCATTAAAGCTAAGAAACAGCGAGAAGGCAAGAAGAAAAAGCGTTCGCGTAGACGGACTTCCCGTAGGAGATCACGATCCCGTAGGCGTTCCCGTAGGCGATCACGATCCCGTAGGCGTTCCCGTAGGCGATCACGATCCCGTAGGCGTTCCCGTAGACGTAGCACATCCCGTAGGCGTTCCCGTTCCCATAAGCGTTCCCGTAAGCGTTCCCGTAAACGAACAAAATCGAGATCAAAACGTTCAAGACGTTAGCGTAAGGAGTGTCCTAGCTGTGAGAAATTGAATTTGAAAATAAGTTACCTTATCCTCATAGGATGTTTCACGAAAACTTTGAACAGTGGATATTTGGAAATTGGTCAGGAATTAATATGACTTGGACCAGAGCCTTGCCAGTGACCTTGGCCGAGACATGGACTGAAACTTTGTCGGTAACCTTGTCCGAGACATGGATCGGGACTTGGTTTAAGGTCAAGAATTGGCTCAATGATGAGCATAACCTGATCGTTATGTTTGCATTCATGGTCTTCATTTCCTGTTTTGTCCTCATTCGATTCTTGCTAAGGTCGAATGCGGTGGTGGAGGAGGATCGGGAGGGACAAGAGGGACAGGAGGGACGGGAGGAGAATGAGAAACCGGTTGTTCGCGACGATCAGCGTATTCAGCGTATTCTCTTGGAGCGGATCAGCGAGCTCAAAAGCAAGAATGCGGAACTGAAGGAAAAGTTGCAACTCACGGTATCACGCAAAGATGCCGACTATGAAAGGATGTTCGAACTTTTCGGGGATTTTCTCACGCCGGGGTACGAGTATTTCAGCAGGAATTACCGACGAGAAATCAAAATTCGCCATCCCGATCTCACTCCGGCAGAAATATCTTTGAAACTGAACAAGAGATGGTGTAATTTTTCCGACGATCGAAGGGCGTTGTGTGAGAAAATAGCTGAAAAAACTCCTAATGTACCGATGCCGAAGATCGAGCTATGTCAGCTGTGGTTGATGGAAAAAGACCAGCTCGAACAGATCGACGAGAATGTAAAGATCTGGATCAGATTTCTAACCGATAATGGTAAAGACGAGAAAAATCTGGACAAACTGCTCGAGATGAACGATGCTATCGATCTGCGTATGATGAGGTACGAGCGTCGTGGAAAGTGCAAACGCACACCATCCAAGTTCGATTTTGATGCGTCTAGCGGTGACGAAGAGGAGTTGGACGATGATTCGGACGAGAATTGGGAACCGTATATGGAAGAAGAGGATGATGATGAAGAGGATGATGAAGAGGATGAGATTATCGACTCCGATGATGAGGAGGAAGAGGAAATTAAGAAAGAGAAGTAATGAAAACTAGATTTAAAGTGTTATTCGGACATTAATAAAATGTCCGAAAACGAAACTAATGATCCTGCACCCACTTGTTGCGCTCCCAATGCTTGTGGCACTTGTCCCTTTCCAGATCTCTCACAATTGCAACAAATGCTAGAATCTCTCCCTAAAAAGGAGGATGAGAGTGAGAGCGAGAGTGAGAGTGAGTATGATGAAGATAGTGATTCAACTAGTAGCGCGGTAGGTAGAGACAAGCTATTGGACGCAGTTCGAGAACTACTTGAAAGCCATCGTTATCTTTGTAAAGCATTTGCTAGACTTGTTGAGAATGATTAAGAAGTAGATCCAATCTAACCAGTATGTCTTTTCTATTTTTAGCATCTATTTGTCCTGCATCCTGTAACGCCTCGGATACGCGATTGCGAAAGGTTGTCTTTTTCCATCCGGCTTTCATCGCATCATTGTAGAAAACCTCCCAATCTACCACCCATCCATTAAGAATGATCTGGTCTAATATAATGTTTAGTGGAAGGCCGATGGTATCATATAATCGGAACACTCCGGTAACAACCGGTTTTCTCTCCGATGTAAAACCAGAAACTGTCATGCGTGACATTTTAAAGTATGAGGATAATTCTCATACTTTTCAATTTAAAATTGTTGCAGGAGATATTCCAGATCCCGTTTTGCGATTCGGCCTCCAAGTTGATTCGGGCCGTAAAACCACTCTGCAAACTCTCGTGACTTTATCCATTTACTAAAGCGTCTGTATTGCACATAGTTCTTACAGAACCGTTGTAATCGCATCAGTTTCTTCATGTTGTTTTCATATTCCGAATGATACTTTATCCACGGAGAACTTGTTTCGTCGTCTGGTTCAGGGCTGTCAGGAATCTCTGTCAAACTTGGACAATCCCCACATCTTAATTCAACAAGTTTTGGAAGGTTGGGAATCTTTCTAAGCATTTTGCAACTGTCAGCGTCGAGTTTTGTAAGTAAAGGAAGGTCAGGAATCTCAGTCAGATAATTACAATAGCCACACCTGAGTTCAATAAGGTTTGGAAGCGCAGGTAAGAAAGAAATGGACATTCCCCAACAATCTAGTTTTTCCAATTCAGGAAAAGGGTGAATCTCAAACTTCACACAACAACACCTTAGTTCCCTTAGTTTAGGAAACTTGGGAAGCTCCATTTGTGGACCCCATGAACAATCTAGATTGGTAAGATTTGGAAGTGTTGGCAAGTTTAGTAGCTCTACACAGCAACTACAATCGAGTTTGGTGAGTTTAATTAGCATAGGAATCTCTTTTAGGCTCCCACAATATGCACATCCGAGACTAGTGAGATTGGGAACATTTTCAATCTGTTTCAGTTCTGGACAGGATGTACAGGAAATTTTTTCCACCTTAGGAAGGTCACTGATACAAGTTAGCTGTGAACAATGTCCACAGCTGAGATCAACGAGATTGGGAAAATTTCGCACCGTTTTCAAATTTTTACACCCCCAACATATGAGTTTTTCCAACTCTTTTAACTCTGGTAGTTCAATGAGATTGCGCATACGTTGACAGTCGAGAAACGTAAGTTTTGGAAGGCTTGGAAGTTCTTTAAGACCTGTACCGCAACAATAAAGTTTAGTAAGGTTTGGAAGCATGGGAATCTCTTTTAGGTTATAACACTCAGTACAACTAAGTTTAACAAGGTTTGGGAGCATGGGAATCTCTTTTAGGCTGACACAACGATAACAGTGTATTTCTGTCAAGCTCATGATCATAGGAATTTCTCTCAGATTGACACATCCAGAACAACTGAGTTTTTTAGCTCCTTGATAGGCTGGAATATCTGTCAGCCTAATGTGGTAATCGTAATCGAGTTCTTCCATTTTATCGCTACATGAATGTTGAAAATTATATTTTTCAATATAAAATGAATAGATACAAACAAGTTAGGGTTGCTTTGATAGGAGCACCCGGTGTAGGTAAATCCTCGTTAGCTGCCATGTTAAATCGCGAGGCTATTAATTCGTCCTATGTATCTACAATAGGAATCGATATACGATTCATATACGTTCATGACGCCAAGGTAAAGATCATTCTGTGGGATTTAGCGGGACAACCTCGTTTCTCCGAGATCACCAAATCCTTCATCAACGAGTGTGACATTCCAATCTACTGCTATTCCGCTGATAATGAGAGAAGTTACGATGAAATTCTGGACATGTACAGATTACACAAGCGTAAAGGGTACATACGTGATAAAACAGTGATCGTTGTAGCTACCAAGATCGACAGCGTTCGTGGCACCGCATATACTCTCCCAGGAATAGATTTTGAAGCTAAAACCGGAGCACGATTTTTTGCAACCTCGGCTGTTACACAAGCTGGACGTGACGAGATTTTCTCTTATATTAGTGACCGCGTACGACCCAAACCGCTGAGTATTTCTAGAAACGAGCGTAACTCTCCTTGGTGCGGTTGTGTTACCAGTTAGATTTGATTTTATACCCAAGATAAACAGCAAAGGTTGCTAAAACGCCACCGTACGTTAAAGCTACTTCTCGATCCACCTTCATATTGCCCCATTTCTGTCTCGAGCCGATGACAACGAACCAGACACTGGCGACAATATTCGCCAACAGAATGAACATCACTGTCATAAACTTGCCGGAAGATTTACCTGAAAACAATAACAGATAGATGGCTAGTAAGTACAATAACATGCTACCAGCATACAACGCTTGGTTACCACTTTTAGCTATCGGTTTACCACTCTTTTTATCCCTAAGAACAGATATATAACCGAGTCCAAAGGCAACTAACATCAAACCGATGACATATAGGGAGTATTGTGTCTTCCTCATTTATGAAACCGGACATTAAAAAATCCCATACATATTAATGTATGGGAATAAGTACTTTATTTTTCAATCACGTTTTCTATCATTCTTTTACATGCTTTCCCTCCCCACTGCTTCGGGCTGTAGAACCACTCCGCAAACTCCTTTGTCCTCACCCATCTTCTGAAGCGCCAATAGCGTAGATTGTTCCTGCAGAAACGTTGGAGTCGTTTCATTATCTCGATATTCACTTCACAAATGCCTTCTTCTACCCACGTACAGCCGATACAGTTAGAATAAAGGAGACAAGGTGAAGGTGTGGGAATTTCTGTTAGGCTGGTGCAATTATGGCAATCTAACATGATTAGCTTTGGAAGCGCAGAAATCTTTGTCAAGTTGGTACAACCGACGCAATCAAGCTCAACAAGCCTTGGAAGTGCGGGAATCTCTGTTAGACCAGTACAACTATAACACGAAAGTTCTTGAAGCTTTGGAATCACAGGAATCTTTGTTATCTGAACACACTCGGCACAATTAATCTTAGCAAGTCGTCGAGGAAGCTTTGGAAGCTTTGTCAGTCCAGTGCAACGATAACAATAAAGTTCTCTGAGATTCGGGAAGAAAGGAATCTCACTCAAGCCGGTACAGCAATAGCAATTAAGTTCAATAAGCTTTGGAAACTTGGGGAGCTTTGTTAGGTTAGTACAGTCGCCACAGTAAAGAACGATAAGCTGTCGAAGCTTAGGAATCTTTGTTAGGCTGGTACAATTTAAACAAGTAAGGTTAGTAAGCTTTGGAAGTTTGGAAATCTCTGTCAGACTGGTGCAATTACAACAGTAAAGTGTACCAAGCTTTGGAAGCATAGGAATCTTCATCAAGTTGGGACAATTATTGCAGTCAAGTTTAGTAAGGTTTGGAAGCTCAGGAATCTCTCTTAGACCAGTACAACCACTACAGTCGAGAGTCTTGGTTTTCTCATCATATTCTCCATCACAGATGCGACACATCCTACTCATTCGTAGCAGATTGACGAGATTTTCAATTTTAATATTCAAGTTGAGAAGAATTTTTCAATGTTTCTCTTGCTCGCTTTTCCTCCCCACTGCTCCGGACTGTAGAACCACTCCGCGAACTCCCTTGTCTTTACCCACCTCTTAAAGCGCCAGTACTTAAGGTTATTCTTGCAGAAACGCTGAAGTCGTTTCATCTTCTCGATGTTGTCATCGCAACCATCCTCAACCCATTTACAACCGTTACAGTTGGCATAAGCGAGATGTGAGATGTCAGGAATCTCTGTTAGAGTAGTACAATTAGAACATTCTAGTATGGCGAGCTTTGGAAGCGCAGGAATCGTAGTTAGGTTAGTGCAACTGTTACAATAAATCGACCGAAGATTTGGAAGCATGGGAATCTTCGTTAGACCAGAACTACCGCACCAAAGTTCTCTAAGCTGTGGAAGTACGGGAATCTTTGTTATCTGAACACATTCATTACAACTAAGTTCAACAAGTTGTTGCGGAAGTTTTGGAAGCTTTGTTAGACCAGTACAGCGAGAGCAATGAAGTTTTTTCAGCTTCGAAAGGAAAGGAATCTTTGTTAAGCCGGTACAACCATAACAATCAAGTTCGGTAAGCTGTGGAAACTTAGGAATCTTCTCCAGGTTAATACACTCGCCACAATAAAGTTCGATAAGTCGCGGAAGCTTTGGAATCTTCGTCAGACTTGTACAACCAAAGCAATAAAGTACTTCTAGCCTAGGAAGCATAGGAATCTCTGTTAGGTTAGTGCAACCTATACACCAAAGTGTGGTGAGATTTGGAAGCATGGGAATCTCTGTTAGACCAGTACAGACGTGACAACCAAGTTCGGTGAGAGTCGGAAGTATAGGAATTTCTGTCAGGTTGGTACAGCCACGGCAATAAAGTATTCTTAGCCTTGGAAATACAGGAATCTTCGTTAGACTAGTACAACCGTTGCAATCAATTTCAGTAAGCTTTGGAAGTGCGGGAATCTTTGTTAGATTAGTACAATCATAACAGTCAAGCTTAGTGAGTTGTGGAAGCATGGGAATCTTTGTTAGATTAGTACAGTTGCGACAAAAAAGCGTTCTTAGCTTTGGAAGCACAGAAATCTTTACCAGACCAGTGCAATTACAACAATTAAGATAAGTAAGCTCCGGAAGCTCAGGAATCTCTGTTAGGCCAGTGCAACTATAACAGTCAAGTTTAGTAAGGTTTGGAAGCTCAGGAATCTCTGTTAGATTGGCACAACCACTACAGTCGAGAATCTTGGTTTTCTCATCATATTCTCCATCACAGATGCGACACATCCTACCCATTCGTAGAGGATTGGTGAGATTTTCAATTTCAGTAAAAAGCCCTTATCGTCTTGATAAGGGCTTTGATATTTAAGTTGAGAAGAATTTTTCAATGTTTCGCTTACACGCTCTTCCACCCCACTGCTTCGGGCTGTAGAACCACTCCGCAAACTCCTTTGACTTCACCCATCTTCTAAAGCGCCAATACTTAAGGTTATTCTTGCAGAACCTTTGGAGTCGTTTCAGTTTCTCGATGTTGTCATCGAAATCGTTGTTGTAAACCTCTATCCACGTGCAACCATTAACATTAAGATTTGAAAGCGTGGGAATCTCTGTTAGACTAGTACAATATTCACAGTTGAGTTGATCAAGCTTTGGAAACGCAGGAATCTTCACCAGGTTAGTAGAGCCACACCAAAGTTGAGTAAGCTTTGGAAACATGGGAATCTCCACCAGATTAGCACAGCCACAACAACAAAGAAAAGTGAGCTCTGGAAACATGGGAATCTCCACTATGTTGGAGCGATTGCACCAGAGTTCAATAAGATTTGGAAATTTGGGAATCTTCGTTAGATTAGCACAATCATCACACCAAAGTTTAGTGAGCTTTGGAAGCATGGGAATCTCTGTTAGATTAGTATTAGAACAATAAAGTTCGCTAAGCTTTGGAAACATAGGAATCTCAGATAGGCCAACACAGCCATAACAACTAAGTTTAGTGAGCTTTGGAAACATGGGAATCTCCGCCAGATTAGTATAACTACAACTAAGCCAAGTTAGCTTTGGAAACATAGGAATCTCAGATAGGCCAGTACAGCCATAACAATTAAGTGTAGTAAGCTTTGGAAACATAGGAATCTCAGATATGCCAATACAGCCATAACAATTAAGTGTAGTAAGCTTTGGAAACATAGGAATCTCCGTTAGGTTGGTACAATGCCAACAAGAGAGTTTAATCAGTTTTGGAAGCATGGGAATCTTTGTCAGGTTAGTGCAATAATAACAATGAAGTTTGACAAGTTGTGGAAGCATAGGAATCTCCGTTAGGTTGGAACCATGACAATCAAGTCTGGCAAGCTTTGGAAGTACAGGAATCTCCGTCAGGTTGAAACAATCGCTACAATAGAGTTTAGTAAGCTTTGGAAGTATAGGAATCTTTGTAAGGTTGGTGCAACCATTACAAAAAAGTTTAGTAAGCTTTGGAAGTACAGGAATCTCCGTAAGGCTGGTACAACCATTACAATCGAGAACCTTGGTGGTTTTCTCATCATATTCTCCATCACAAATGCGACACATCTCTTCTCATTCATGGAGAATCGATTGTTTTTTCAATTTATGTGGAAAGCCCTTATCAAGAACGATAAGGGCTTATTTATTTATACTGTAGTAAAGAATTTTTCAATGTTTCTCTTGCTTGCTCTTCCTCCCCACTGCTCCGGATCGTAGAACCACTCCGCGAACTCTTTTGTCTTTATCCATCTCCTAAAGCGCCAGTACCCAAGATTGTTTCTGCAGAAACGCTGAAGTCGTTTCAGCTTCTCGATGTTGTCATTCTCCAACCATGCACAACCGTTACGGTTGAGAAATGAGATATTTGGAGGCGTGGAAATCTCTATCAGATTAGTACAAGCATAACAACTGAGTGAAATGAGCTTTGGAAGTAATGGAATCTTGGTTATGCCGGTACATTCTTCACAGCTAAATGAGACAAGCTTTGGAAATACGGGAACCTCCGTTATTGGACAATGACTGCAATCGAGCACAGTAAGGTTTGGAAGTGCAGGAATCCTTATTAGACTAGTACATTCATCACAATAGAGTGTGAAAAGCTTTGGAAGCATAGGAATCTCAGATAGGTCAGTACAACCATTACATGTAAGTGTAGTAAGCTTTGGAAGAACGGGAATCTTCGTTAAGCTAGTACAATCGTCACAATCAAGTTCGGTAAGATTTGGAAGTGCGGGAATCTTCGTTAGATTCCTGCAACGATTACAGTAAAGTATAGTAAGATTTGGAAGCATAGGAATCTCCGTCAGATCAGTACAATTATAACAATTGAGAAACTCTGTTTTCTCATCATATTCGCCTTTGCAGATGCGACACATCCTATTCATTCGTAGAAGATTGATGATTTTTTCAATTTCACACAAGCAAAAAAGCCCTTATCGTTTTGATAAGGGCTTTTTTGCTTTACTCACTGATATCGTCCCATACACTGTTCAAGACATCGTGGTTCAACGCAGCCACTGAGCCTTCGGGAGCGTTTTCCACGAGTCGAACCACCTCTGGCAACAACGGCGGATTGAATTGAATGGGCTTTCCATTCTTGAAGTATAGAATGACCGAGCGACTCATCAGCCGATAGCTCTTGCGTAGTTTAGAGCTGTACAAGAGGTCGTGATAATGGCGACGCTGGTAGTTCGACAGAGTTGGTCCGTCCAGCCAAAGATTACCGAAGGCTTCTATGAGATTGAACGTGGGTTCTTTCCTTTCGACCTTCACTTTATCATATTCTCCTTTGCAGATGCGAGACATCCTTCTTTCATGTGGAAGATGATCGGTTTTTTCAATTTTGTATAAGGGCTCTTTAGAGGATCAATAAAATTATGCGTTGTGATGAGTTCATTGTCTGTACAGTTTTCATTCATGCAGAAGCTGGGACGAACCATCTGTTTCAAAGCAAAATCTGTAGGCTGATAACCCAACTCAATAAGTCTGGTTTTGAAAGAGAGGAACTTGCTCATTTCAGTAGCGCGTTCATTTTTCTTCATTCGAAGTGCTAGCGCTTCGAGTCGTCTCCATGTTTCAGCGCTTTTATCGCCAGGAAAGAGCTTTTTGTACATATCTGGAAATTTACTTGCCATTTCCGCCTCCATTTCCCCCAACACCCAACGCTTTCCAGAAGGGTATGCGGACTGAATATACTTGTCCCATATTTCCCAAAGTGGTTTATTCTCAGACATACTACAAAATCCATTCATGTTGTCCACAAAAATCATTTGTAACGTGGAAAAGGCTCAATCATGCGTGATTGAGCCTTTTCGGTGAGGTCCACGAGCACAATGAGCACAGATTGAACTTGGCCTTTTTGTTTGCGGAGGTTGAATGAGGTTCTTGATGCGACCAAGTAGTTCTCGGCGAAACTGAATGCGCTCACCGTTCTTGAAAAAGATAATGATGGAACGCCCAACAAAATCGTGTTCAAAGATTTCCGACGTTTGTAGTAGCCTTGCGTATCTTTCCTCCTGGTAGTCACTCAAGCCGGGAAGTGATGTGATGTCTTTCATCCATGCATAAATCCTTGCCATTTATTCTTTCACTTTCAATTTATTTTCGTCCAACTTGATGTCGTATTGCGACAAATACACTCGTTTTACAGGTTCGGAGATGAACAATTTTTCCTCGGTCTTGAGAAAGCGCTTGATCACCTTTTTCACGATCACCTCGTCAACCTTACCGATGAGAAGAAGATCGAGACAGCTCAGTCCTTCACTGTCAAAAGTGTTAGGATCAGCTCCAAGCTTAAGACAAGCCTTGATGCCATTGTAATCCCGTTCTCGACAATAGTGAGCCAATGCGGTTGACGTGTACTTACTCTGATACTTACTCTTTCCCCGTGTGGGAAACTGTTCATCGATCATTTCTACTGAGCCGATGATCTTGATTACATCGGCTTCCGTGGTCAAAGAAGGTTCTTCATAGTCTCCAGCAAACTTGGCGTAGATTCGTGGCGCGTACTTAACATAACCCTGTTTAGCGAGATTTTGAATGGCATTGGCGGCCGCGGCTTGTTGTGCGTCGGCCTTGAGAGCCGCAGACCCCTCTCCGATCTTAATTTTACGGTACTGGCCAACGATCTTCTTTGTATTGATAGTACCGTCCGGCCGTTCCGCATATCGCCCGCCATCATATCGGTATGCGACTGAGTGGGTGATCAGATCGTCCTTTGTCTCTTCGTAGACAAGAGGACCGAGATTATCCACATGGATGTCGAACAACTCCTTCAATCGAGTCTTGGCATCGTACAGATCTTCGTATCGCAATGAGATGTCCATGTCGTCGAAGATGGCCGTGAGAATCTTATACACGCACGCGTAACCCACTCCATACATGGTCTGCTCATCAAGAATGGTTTCAGTCACGCCGAGAAAAGCTTCGAAAACATCTTCCAGTAAAGGCTTCATCTTGCGCTGACGCAGATCGTTGGTAGCTGAGATGAAGTCCCAAAAGCCAAGCTCCTCTGCGATCTTGTAAAAGGAGTTTTTGCTTCCATAGTTGATGCGTAGACGAGCGGCAACTTTTACACCTTCTGCACACTTGAGTTGTGGAAAGCGTCGATATATGTACCAGACGATAAACTTGTTTCCAGAAAGGTCACCCAACTGTTCATAGACTTGATAATTGTTGTTGGGATCGATCTGTTCGGATGTAAAAGCCGCACCATATTCTTGTAGAGATTCAGGAGAGGTCAGAATCTCTACATAGTTTTTCTTGATTTTTCCCTTCTTCAAAACACTTTTAATCAGGGTTTTGAAGGTTTTGCCTCGATCACCGAGGTAGATACCTTTCAATGTTTCTAGTGTTGTCATAGCTATAATGATGTGGATTTTGTTCATAAATTTCAATTTGAAAGTTCGGGCGAAGGTACAAACCAGGACGGCAAAGGCGGATCGGCGGGTGGTGGAGTAAGATGGATAATAACCCGAAGCAATACCCAAAGCAATATGCAAATCAAAATCACGCAATCGCAATCGCAATCTTGCTTTCTCTCAAGCTTCTTCCTCTCCTTGTCGAGAATCTCCTCGAATTCTTGACGCTCTACAGAACAAGATGTGCAATACTTACGTCCGAATTGATCAGTATAGTTGAAGTGCTCATCGCAAAAAAGCAGTCTGCACTTGCAACACTCTCCTCTCAGACCAGGACGTCCCTTCAGTCCTCCGACAATGAAAATATCATCACTCTGCTCAAGCGAAATAACGTTGTTACAGTGTTCAAAGTAGCACCTGTCACTCATTTGAAGGATCGCGAGCGTGATGATATTTTCAATTTTAAATAAGTTAAGCCCTTACAATTTGTAAGGGCTATAATTTAATTGAAAACACAATGCCACTTCTTCCGTCCAGCTGTCGGCGTCAGGGATGTGATGGTACAGTTGGTACCCCAACACTTGTTGTACAATGTAACATAGTTGTCGACATCTTGTTGTAGTTCGCTTCCGTCCTTCACCAGGTATTGTCCTTGAAGTAGTCCTGTTGGCGTCTCATAGGTCACTGTATGCGTAGTTTTTCCGACTTTGGCCCAGTAACTCAGATATCCGTCCACAGCTTTTTTGAACGGACCGAAGTCGATCGGGCCGGAGGTTTTAAGCCCGTACAACTTGGGGAACCGTTGTATATTATGGTACACTACGAACAACGCTGAAATTTTTTGAACTATCGTCTCGCGGTTAACATAGTCGAGAATCTTCTTGTGTTTTCCATATTTTGCATATGCGAGGATATCCTCCCAATTCCCTTTGTACATGGGAAGAAGACGTTGTACACATCCTAAATGACCATCTCGCAATGCATAAAACACGTTGTTTGGGTCATCCGATAAACAACAGTGTTGTAGATAACCCCAGTCAAACAGACGTTGCTGATAACAAGAAATGTAAACTGGAACATACGTCTTGCCCTTTTGTTTTATTCCGGCGAATATATCCTTGTCATCATACCATCTCGTACAGTGAAAATCGAAGTCTATCTGCGAATCAAACACGATGTTGCACCGTGTACACTTAAACCCAGTCGCATCAATTTTGAGCTCGGGATGCTGATCTTCCACATCAGCATCATTGTTCAATTTGTTTAGAGAAAGCATAATCAGTTTACCTCTTCCACTTGAAAGCGAATTTCAATTGTGGCTTCACACAAACGTGAAAAAGCCCTTACAATTTGTAAGGGCTTTTTCACTGAAAGTTAGGTTACTAGTCGGTCCGTTTCTCCCACTTCTCGTTAAACGCATCCATCGCTTTCTGATACCGCACACAATCCTGTTTGTACATTTCATTCCAGCATGCACGATCTGCTTGTCCCCTCCACATTTCAGCGAGTTTTCTAGTGGTGTCCCTTGGATGTAGACCAGGATTGTCCTTACGAACCTGAGATCGCATCTCCATGCAAAAGAAACAATAGGCTGAACGAGGGCGTTTAGGGAAGTTGGGATCCTGCTTCTTGAGTGCACGTTCCCTTTTCTTCTCAAATTCCTGAAAGAGTTTTTTGATCTCATTGGTCAGCTGCTTGAGCGCCTGTTCCTTGCGCTCCTGTTCCTTGCGTTCCTGCTCCTTGGAGAATTGGCGAAGAACCGCCATGAACATATTATCAATTGAAATGTTGGTAGACATTCTCAAAACTGAATGAAGAGTTAGGAAAAAATTCAATTGTAACGGAAGAGCCATTGCCTGGACATTCAAACGTGAAAAAGCCCTTACAAATTGTAAGGGCTTTTATTAAGAAGATTGAATGGGTGGTGGGTGTTTACACCACCACAAGGTCAAAGTTGTTGAGGGATCCGCTCCTGCTGAGAGTGTCGATGACTTCTTGAAGCTTCGTGGCCGGAATTCGAAGAACCGTCTTGGTTGGCGTTGCGCTGAGAACCGATGTTGGCACAAGGATGGAAGGAACCTTCGGCGCGCTCGGCGTGCTCGACTTGCCCAGGTCCAACTTCCGTGCCGGAGTTCGAAGAGTGCTTTGAGGTGCTCGTCCCAGAGGCTTGACTATGGGTTTGGGCTTGCGAGAGTGCTCACAAGTGGGAGGAAGGTTTGGCTTCTCGCGTCCAGTGCGATCAAGGAACTCGTCCACGCTTTCCAGCGATGGGTGAAAGAAGTTGCACGACTTTTCGGACCCAAAGTTCCTGCAGACACTGTCGAAGGTGCAAGAGGGGGGATTCCACGTGTCCAGACTGTGCGCGAAATCGCACTTGTGACGGAAGCAGACACCGAAGTCACCACCCTCTTCCTTGGGTGTAACGAAGTAGCAAGGCTTCGTTCCCTTGAGGCGTTCAGACATGGCTTTCTTGTCCTGAAGTGTTGCAAAGGCCCGACTGACCGGATCGTTCGGATCGTGCTGGTGCCATTTTTGTGCCCGATTCCTCTTGAGCTCTTCGATCCGAGAGTGAGAAACGACAAAGGTGCTGGTTCCCTTTCTTCCTCCCTTCTTGGGAACCCACTTTGCAGAGGCATTGAGCGATGGCCAATCCTGATCATCCGCCTGATCCTCCACCGGCTCCACATCCGCCTGATCCTCCACCGGCTCCACATCCTCCTGATCCTCCTGATCCTCCTGCTCCACGATGATCTGCCCAAAGGTAACGGGTTGCTCCACCGCCACCTCCACATCATCATCCCATGCGTCAGCCACCTCTTCGTCCTCGTTGATCGACTGCAAATGGTCCTCGATAGAAGGTTCCTTGATCTCTTCGAGCTTGCGCTTTTCTCGCTTGACCCTCTTCTTGTTCACGACCGGTGTGAACTCCATATTCATAGGCATACTGATGGTAGCCATAATCACTTTTTCAGGCGCAGTTGAAACTAAATTTCAATTTCGAAAAATTTGCGTTGGCAAACCTAACGCAAGAAAGCCCTACCAAGTTGGTAGGGCTTTCTTGCGTGTTTCTCGATTAGAAACCAAACTTGATGCACATCGCTTGAGCACACTCTTTCGCACGTTTGGGATTGATCCCGATGTCGACCTCAAGGAAAATCTGAAACTCTTCCAAGTTGCAATCATTGATCCAAAACTGTGCGATCAATTCGTTCACAGTTTTAATGTGCCTTTTGTGACATTGTTCAGCCTCATGTTTCCCAATGCCGGGCACAACATATTTGAACAAGTCCTGATTTTTAGGACCTGGTTTCATGAATTCACGATAGATATCCATAGCACCTTTTCATATCTTTTTCTTCAAATTTTCAATTTGAGAAGAATTTTTCAATGTTTCTCTTGCTTGCTCTTCCTCCCCACTGCTCCGGATCGTAGAACCACTCCGCGAACTCCCTTGAGTTCACCCATCTTTTGAAACGCCAGTACTTGAGATTGTTTCTGCAGAAACGCTGAAGTCGTTTCAGCTTCTCGATGTTGTCATCAAAATTCTTGTTTTCCTCCTCCAACCATGTACAACCGCGACAAATATACGATTTTCTCGGGACGGGAACCTTCGTCAGGCTAGTGCAACCATTACACCAAAGATCAACGAGATTTGGAAACATGGGAATCTCTTTTAGGTTAGTTCTGCAACAATTGAGCACCATGAGATCCGGAAATTTGGGAATCTCTGTTAGACCAGAACCATTGCAATCAAGTACAACAAGATCTGGAAGCATGGAAATCTTCGTCAGATTGGTACAATCGTTACAGTTAAGTTCGACAAGCTTCCGAAGCTCGGGAATCTTCGTTAGGTTAGTACAACCATCACATCGAAGTACAGTAAGCTTTGGAAGCTCGGGAATCTCTGTTAGGTTACTGGCACGACTACAGTTAAGTTTAACAAGCTTTGGAAGCTCGGGAATCTCTGTTAGGTTATTGCTACGACCACAGTTAAGTTCAACTAGCTTCGGAAGCTTGGGAATCTTCGTCAAGTTAGTACGACTACAGATAAGTTCAACAAGCTCCGGAAGCTCTGTTAATTTCGTACAACCACGACAATCAAGCACAATAAGCTCCGGAAGCATAGGAATCTTCGTTAAATTAGTACAATTCCAGCAAAAAAGTTCAGTAAGGTTTGGAAGCTCAGGAATCTCTGTTAATTTCGTACAATTACGACAATTGAGAAACTCTGTTTTCTCATCATATTCGCGTCTGCAGATGCGACACATCCTATTCATTCGTAGAAGATTTTGAAGATTTTTCAATTTTCAAACGTAAAGAAGCTCTTCCAAGTTGGAAGAGCTTCTTTACGTCGCTTGTCGACGACTTATTGTTCGTTCTCGTTCTCTTTCTCTGTTCTGCGTCGCTTGTCCGGCTTGTAAAGACGACACCTGCTACACTGTTTCGTCTTGGCGCGATGAACGATCTCACATTTGCACCACCATTTGCCACACTCGCACTTGTCAGTGGGCTCGTTCTCTTGGTCGCAACACTCCCATGTTTTTGTGGGTGTTGCGACCATTTTGCGTCGCTTGTCCGGCTTGTAGCGTTTACAAGTGGAACACTGTTTCGTCTCCGCGCGATGAACGATCGTACATTTGCACATCCACTTGCCACATTTGCACTTCTCCTGCAGATCGTTTTTCTGTACACCATCCTGATGATCCCAGCACTCCCATGAAATGACATCCCATGATGGACCGTCATCGTCGTCACTCTCACTCTCGTCGTCACTCTCACTTCCACTCTCGTCGTCACTCTCACTTCCGCTCTCGTCGTCACTCTCACTTCCACTCTCATCGTCACTCTCACTTCCATCCTCGTTCGCGTGATCCTTTTCCCACTGTTCCCACCTACCCTTAAGGTAGGCGATATCCTGCAATGCCTGCTGAAATTGCTTGGCAAGGGCATCATATTCTGTTCGAGAGACAAAGTCGCTCATGGTCACTTTTTACCGGTGAGTTGGAACGATTTTTCAATTTTTTATATGTGTACAGCACATTTTTCTACCACGGGCACAATGGTAGAAACAAGGCAATCCCTGGTCATCCACATGCTCACAAAGGGGCGTTCCTACTACCGAACCGAGTAGTTTCCTCTTGAACTTCAGAAGCGTCACGACATCGTTGTGTGGAATGTTCTCGTCCAGAAAGAGCTTTTGATGTTGACTCACACTGCACTTGATAAAGTTCAAAACCGATACACACTCCAGTACACAGTGTGTGTGCTCGTCCACACTCAAATTAAAGTCGCTCCAGTCAGCGACAAACATATTCATGGTAGCTTGTTTTTGCTCCATATCATGTACGTCTAACATGATTCGAACATTTTTCAATTGGTCAAGTGGGTAAATTAACATGCAAAAAAGCCCTACTAGAACAGTAGGGCTTTTTTGCGGGTTGGGGTTGGGTGTTTACTTGGTCAAAACCTTCTTGAATGTTGAAAAGTTGTCGTCGCCGAGAATGGCGAAAGTGATTCGCTTGAAACTGTGACGACACTGCGTGATCACATCCGAGAAGATCTGCGCAACCTCTTCGGGCGGATTACGAAAGACGCCACAGCCAAAGGCTCCCAAAACGACAGAATCGTGACCATGCTTGAGAGCAATCTTGAAGATTCCCTTGATCTTTCTCTCCATCTTTTTTCGGTCACTCTCCTTGTACTTACCACCATCCAATTTGGGGTGGCGAATCGCTGCCATTGCCACGCAACTGAGAAACCGACAATCTCCATAGGAAAGTTGCTTGTAGTCGCTGTCTCTGAAGAAGTAGACATCCGGTGTGTAGATGGCGCTGTAAACAGATAACGGGTAGTAATCCCCACTTTGGGGATTCTCGGAGAGAGGGTCCTCCAAGGCCAAATGATAGGTGCTACGATAGAAGAGAGACTCTTCTTGAGCAGTCTTGCCATTTCGCCAACCTCCTCCGGGCTTCCGTTCCGAAGCCATATTCAGGATGAGGGGGTTGAACCCCTCTTTCTGCAGTGCAAAGCCTGCATCGACACTATCCTCGCAGACAACCTGCACCTCTGCGGGTTCTGCAAAGTCCTTGAACTCCTCATCGGATTTGAGGGTACGGACGTTCTCATATTTGACGGTATCGAGGATAGAGTGTTTGACCTCCTTACGGAATGACTTCCGCACTTCTTTCATCATAGAAAGGGTTTGTTCACATAGTTTTCGACTCATGTTTCAGGATGACCTTTTTTGTGTACTTTCACTCCTTTTTCAATTGGGCTTAACTTGGCTTGAGCCCGAACATGCGAAAAGGCACCCTAAAAATAGGGTGCCTTTCGCTTTTGGTCTTTATTCAAGTCTCAGTTTGTTCAGTCTCGAACCTCGATCCTGAAGTTGGTCTTTCCAGCAAGAGCCGCTGAGATGGTGGCAACTTGGTCCGCGGTGCAACGAATAACTGTCTCTGGGGCAACGGGTCGGGGGGCAACTTGGGGACGGGGACGGTAGGCGGGTCGGGGGGCAACTTGGGTGGGTCGGGCAACGGGTCGGGGAGTGCTCTTCACTCCGGCCCAAGGGGCAGAGGGCGCCTTGTACTCCCGCTTGAGCGCCAATCGCACTGGGGCGGGGGCAGGGGTGGGAGCGGGGGGGGGGGTGATGGGAATGCTGAGCCGAGCACAGTAGGAAGCCTCGGTCTCATTCGGGTGCCAGCAAGAGCAGAGCTTGTCACTCTTCGAGCAATTGTTGTACTCACCCTCCCCAACCATCTTCACCAACCGGCAACCGAGGGCGAAGGCGCACTCTCGTCGCTGAAGCTGGTCCATCGAGTGGGCAAACCGGCACTTGGCACCATGGCGACACTTCTCGCCTTTGGACACTGAGTTGCACATGCGAGTGCGCTTAAGCATCTTGTCGAGCTTCTTCTTGTCTCCGGACAGGACCTTGAACCCGCCCATCCGCGCCTTGAACTGGGGATCGACCGCCTCCCGCTCCTCGATCCGCTGCTCGATCAAGCCCTTGAACTGGGTGGCGATGACCTGCTTGGTCACCTTGGGCCTGCACTCCCGCTTGATCACCACCTTGGGAGCGGGTTTGGGGGCAACCTTGATGCCGGCGACCTTGGCCATCGCCTGGGCAAACTCCTCATCGTCCTCCTCCTCTTGGGGCTCCTCCACCTTCACGATCGGCTCCGGCACCACCACCGGCACCACCACGACCGGCTCCGGCACCGGCACCTCCTCCACGACCTCGTCCTCATCCTCCTCGATCGAGGGCTGCTCGGCGGTCATGTCGCGGGGGACGATCTTGATGGTCGCGGCCTCCTTCTGCTTCTTGACGCGGTGGATCGCCCGCTTGCCCATGTAGGTCGACTCGAACCCGGACTCCTTGAGGGCCTTCTGCTTCTTGACCTCCTCCTCCTTGGCCTTGCGCTCGGCCTCCTTCTTCGCCCGCCCCTGGTCCTTGCCCTTGCAGTTGGGGCGGTTGGCCTTGGCGCGGTTCCGAGCGATAGTAGCCTTGCGCTCAGCCCGAGCCATCTTGGCCAGGCGCTTCTCGGCCTCCTTCTTGGCCTCGGCGAGCTCGCGGGCCTTCTTGGCCTCGGCCTCGGCCACAAACTCGACCTCGTACTGGCTCCACTGCTCGTCGAGGGTCATGTCGAGCTTGATGCCGGTGGTCTTGTGGGACTCGTACCACTGGCAGATGGTGGCGATGCGGTCGTCCTCCTCCTTGGCCTTGCGCTCGGCCTCGCGCTTGCGGTCCTCCTCGACCAGCTTCTGGAACTCCTCGTATCCCTTCTGGATCTCGTCCTCGGTGGGCTTGGGGGCGGTGCGGAGCTTATCCTTGTTCTCCTCCCACCACTGGTCGAGCTCCTGGTTCTTTCGCTCATCCTTCGCCTCACCCTCCAGCTCCTCCAGCATCTCGCGGTACTGTCGCTCCTTGCGAGTCTCATATTCCTCCACCTCCCCCTCCGAGAGGTAAAACTCCTCCTCGATACTCTGATCTTCGACATCAGAGCAATCATATTCGTAAACAGTCTTTCGTGACATGGTCGCTCTTTCTCTTCTCGTTTGCTTGAAAAATCAATTTGTGTTTGGGCAGGGGAGTAGGGGTCCCCCTTGCCCACGTGAGAAAATCGCCAAGTGCGGGAGCGAGGAACCGGGGCGGGATGGGGACCGGGGCGGGATGGGGACCGGGGCGGAGAGAAAATCGCCAAGTGCGCGGGTCGGGTCGGGGCGGGGCGGGTCCGTGCCCATATAGCCTCGGACCCGCCCCGCCCCGCCCCGACCCGCTAAGGGCCTCGGACCCGCTCGGACCCGACCCGCTAGGGGGCCTCGGACCCGACCCGGGACCCGCTCCCGCACTTGGCGATTTTCGCGATCCCAGGCTCCCGCCCGGGTCCGAGGCTATACGGGCTCGGACCCGCTCGGACCCGACCCGCTCACGCACTTGGCGATTTTCTCACGCGCGGTTTTTTCGAAACGCAAAATGATTTTTCGAACCAACAGCACCCACTTTAGCAAGGATGCCCGCCAAGAGCACCACAAAGAATATCACTGGTCTGATGGATGCCATCAACCAGTTCGTTTCTGACTTCATCGAACAGGTTCCAGCGAGTAAGGGTAAGGTCAAGGTCGCCGCGCTTTTGGAGGCCCTCAAGGAGGACGAGGTGCAGGAGAAGCTCAAGGAGGTGGTGAGCGCGAACCTGCCCAAGCAGAAGCGCAACTCCCCCAAGAAGCTCAAGGACCCCAAGGCCCCCAAGCGCCCCAAGTCCGCCTACATGTTTTACTGCGACGCCAACCGAGAGCGGGTCAAGGAGCAGGTCCTGGAAGAGAACCCGGATGCGAAGCTCCCCGAGGTGACCCGCGCTCTGGCCGACGAGTGGAACGCCATCAAGAACGACGCCAAGAAGAGCAGGAAGTATGTCAAGCTGGCCACCAAGGCCAAGGATGAGTATGACGAGGCCAAGGCCGGGTACAAGAAGCCCTCCGACGAGGAGCTGGCCAAGTTGCCCTGCAACCAAGGTAAGAGCGGAAAGAGCGGGACCAAGCGCAAGAAGAAGGACCCCGATGCCCCCAAGCACCCGACTTCCGCCTTCCTCTACTTCTCCAAGGACCACCGGGCGGAGATTGGGGAGGAGACCGGGCTGAAGGGGGTCGAGCTCAGCACCGAGGTGGGGCGAGTGTGGCGAGAGGAGTACAAGGACACCAAGAAGGCCAAGAAGTACATGAAGGCGGCCGCAGCGGACAAGGTTCGATGGGAGCGCGAGAAGGCCGCTTACGTCCCCGCGGAGACGTCCGACGAGGATGAGGAGGCAGCGGCGCCCAAGAAGAAGCGCGGTCGCCCCAAGGGCTCGAAGAACAAGAAGCCCGAGCCCGAGCCGGTTGAGGACGATGACGATGACGAGGTGGTGGAGGTCACCCCGAAGCGCAAGCACAAGAGCAAGAGCTCCAAGAGCAAGAGCAAGAGCTCCAAGAGCAAGAGCGCGAGCAAGCGCCGCACCAAGGTGGCGATCGGCGACGAGGAGCCGGTGGTTGCCACCGAGAAGGTCCTGTTCGGCTCGGACGCCGAGGACAGCAGTGACGACGAGGAGTAAGCTCGGACCCGCTTACTCGCCCACCTCCTGGGGGCTTGGTCCAGGACTGTACAGCAAAAAATTGAAAAACTAAACTAAGTGAGCTCTAAACGATCGACAAGACCAAGACCAAGTCTCAAGACCAAGACCAAGTTCCCTTTGACCACTGGGTTATGTGGTCCCCTCGACGGGGTCAGTGTCCCCTTTGACGACTGGGTTAGTGTCCCCTTTGACCACTGGGTTATGTGGTCCACACGGGTGATGGGTGTAGCCTGAAGAGACTCTATAAGAGTACACCCCCGCGGTTCCTGCCCCTTTTGGGTTCCTGCCCTTTGGGTTCCTGCCCCTTTTGGGTTCCTGTCCCTTGGTTCCAGTTGCATGCCTCTGTTCCCGTCCCTTACAACAGGAGTGGTCCGGTTTAACCGTGTGAGCTCCTGAGGAGTGGTCCGGTTTAACCGTGTGAGCTCCTAACACTTGGTTCCTGTCCCTACACTGGGTTTGGTTGCACAGAACGTGCTTTCACCATCCCAGCAACACGACCAGAAAGGTCCCCTTGAACGGGTTACGTTCCCCTAGACCGGGTTATGGGTTAAGGTACCCGAAGTTGCTTGTCTCGGTTACGATCCCAGAATCGTAGCTCCGACCGTGAAAAAGCCCTCAACTTGATTGAGGGCTTTTTCACGTTTGGGCTAAAGCGTGAGTAAAAATTGAAAAAAATTTCAAGTGGGTGGATCGAATCACCATAGTCATGACGAACTATCTTGCAAATATGCCTCGTGAAGAGGTCAAAAAGTTTAATCGGTGGAGCAAAATGGTCATCAAGGACCACTACCCGACTCTTCCCCGTTGGGTCAATGCAGAAGTATTTTACAGCGACATGCGCAAGGAACTTCTGGAGGATGTCATTGAGGCTGTGAAACGGGGATGGAAAGGACTCCCAGTTGAAGAGAGGGAGTGTATGTTTGTTCAAAATTGCAGGTTTATCGTGCCGTTGAAGAGCCAATTGTTTGAGCCCTGCCAAAGTGACTACGAAGAGCAGGATTTTATGCGCGACACGCACATCTACATTCCGACCTTCCTGGTGCGGTATTGTGAACGGAAGATGCAACTTCCGATGGTCGTCAAAGTCATCAGGGCTTTGGACGAAAGCAGCGAATCAACTCCCCAAGCCATCACCTCATGGATTGAAACGCACTTCCCAAACACTGATCTAAACATTAACGAAGTGGTTTCGCATGCCATAAAGGACGGAATTATACAGCAGGAGGAATCGGAGTCGGACTCCGATTCTGACTCGGATTCCGACTCCGATTCGGACTAAGATCGATCGGCGCAAAAAAGCCCTACCAAAACGGTAGGGCTTTTTTGCGTTCAAATTGAAAAATGGGGAAAAATCTGTACAGTGTAACGATCATGATGTTTAAGTACACTGTTCGATATATGATGACCGGAAAGGACCATGATGGTTACTGTTCCGGTATGGAGGATGACGACATGGAGAATCTCGACGAGATTGTGGTTGTCACTCGTAGGCTCGGACCGATCGAGCGTCTCTCACAGTTGAACTTTCACGAGGACGGATGCACGAGCATGTCTGGTTCAGGCTACTGTCGAGGAGCATACCGTTTTTATCACGCTTTGAGAGTTCTGAAGATCACTCGGGAGGACGATGACGAGAGTGACGACGAGAGCGAGGACGATAGCGACAGCGAGAGTGACAGCGAGGACGATAGCGTGGACGAGATCGCTCAGATGATGTCCAGGTTGAACAGGTTGAACGACGACCAGGATTAAGTTAACGATGACCATCAGCAACGACCACCCTTTAAAGCCCTTACAAATTGTAAGGGCTTAACTTATTTTAAATTGAAAATTCGAAGAGAAAGGTGTGGAAAGACGAAATGGCTGAAAAGGCTATTGAACAAGAATATGGTGGCGGAAAAGTCGGCAAAATCTGCACTAGGTTTTGCCGGAACATTTCTTTCGGTAAGTGCAATCGATCGAGGTGCACTTATGCTCACTCGTTCGATGAATTGGTCCCCAAAAAGTGCTCGCGCTCATTCGATGACTGCACTAACATGTGCGTGTTCATTCATTCTAACGAGACCAAAGAGGAGTACAATCGACGCTTGTTAACCGGAATCGATACAGCGGGAGTGATTCTGCAGAACCCGTTGCGAAAGTACTTGATTGTACTTGGAAGGACCCACATGAAGTGGTCGTTTCCGAAGGGCGGACTCGAACCTGACGAAAGTCTAGATCAATGTGCCACACGTGAGATGCGTGAAGAGTCTGGATTGGACATTCGCATTCCGAACGGCAATGTACCGTACTTTATCTCGTGCAACTGTTTTTACTACCTTCTCCGCCCTGGAAGTGTTTGCGGATCATGGGCTCTCAATCCAAAGGATCGGGACGAAATCGTCGCTGCAAAGTGGGTATCACTTTTCGAACTTCGATCCATGTTTCCCAAAACCCTGAACAAAGGAATCCGAAACTTCATATCTAAAATGGGGTAAATCAACAGCACGCGCGAAAAAGCCTCAACTTCTACGGTTGAGGCTTTTTCGCGTTTTCAAAATTGAAAATTAGATCAACATCACGAGTTGAAACAAGCATGGCTAACAAAGCTACTGCACAAGAATATGGAACGCGCAAGCGTCGCCGTCGTTTTACCACCATGGACATTCCCGAAGATCGGGCCGAAGAGGTTCGGCGCTTGATGGAGCGTCTGGACATGAAGGACAATGAAGTTCTGAATGAGAAGCAGGGAGACGGCAAGTTTGAATACGAGGTGACAGGGGTCAGCGATCACCGGATCAACGCGGACGGAAGCTTCACTTGGACGGTACATTTCAAGGGTTGGCAAGGGGGCTGGGAAGTACATGACAGCGAATGCAACTGCGAGGCCTTTATCCAACAGTATCTTGCGGACAACGTCCCGGAAGTGCGAACTGTCTTCGGGCTGTGTCGAGTGTCGAGCAAAAATCAAACCGGCCCCACTCACGTGTCACTGGCTGCGCAAGAAGCGCGCATTCGACAGACCGCAAAGGCCATTGAGTTGGGACCTGAAGAGATCTTGAGAGTGAGAATTTTCAGCATCGCGGCATCGGCCTACAAGAGCATTCCCAAGAAACTCCAATACATCGCCGACCATGCACGCCCTCGGGACATCTTGGTTACCTACAATGTTGATCGATTGTCCCGCAACATCATCAAATTTCTGGACCTTCTCGAGTCCATGGATGCGAACGGGGTTCTCATCTACGCTCAAGATGAGAACATGTGGTACCACAATGTGAAGTTGGACTTCCTGCGACGCATTCTCGATGCACAAACGGAGGGCGCCTACATCGGCAAGCGTGTGAAGATGAGCATCGAACATCGTCGCAACCGAGGGGACCACATCGGCTCAGTCCCTTATGGGTTTCGCACTGTTCGCGACCCCGACACGCAGATTGTGCGCAAGGTGCCGAATCGTGACGAACAAGGGATCATCGATCGCATCAAGGTGTCCACCATGAAACGACGACGTGGATGCACATTTCGAGACACGTGTCAACAAGTGGCCGAACAACTCAACCAAGAAGGAGTGTACAAGCGTGGAAAACCCTGGACAGCAACGATGGTGATCTACGTCCGCGACCACAACTGAACGAATGAACATCAATAAAAAAACACAAAAGCAAGCCCTTAAGAATTTCTTAAGGGCTTGCTTGCGTTAAATTGAAAATTTTTAGCATCAATGATAACTGAACGACCATGGCGTCTCGAACCCATGAAAAGAATATGATGTCTCGTCCCATCACTGGTTTCAAGGATGATGGACAGTTTTGCGTGTTTGATTCACAGGTGTGTTACAATGTCAACAACGAAGAGAAAAACTGGGCACAGGTATTTAAACATCGCCTTCCACTCGACGATGTTCTCCTCGCCCAATCCAAACTGTTTGCGGAAGAGGAACAAGTCCTTCCGCGGGCACAGCCGAAGGAGGCACAGGTGCTTCCACCACTACCGGCACAAGCGCCTCGACAACCCAAAACGCGAGTAGAACGTAAGCGAAAGAAGGGGAAGAAGGGAAAGGGTAAAGCCAAGAGGAGGAAAGTAGCTTACCCTCGAGGAGAGAAAAGGAGCAAAGTCGTTGAGAGCGACGACGAAGAGGAACAAACCACCACACCTCTTCTCAATCAATGTCACTACTGTTGTGGTACCATGTCCGTAAAGGATACGTATGTGGTGACTCAACCGTACTTTGATGAAAATAACAAACTTCAGTTCAACAAGTTGTACTCATGTCCTATGTGCTACAGTTACGAAACTTGTCACTACTGTGGTTTCGAAAGCGACGACTTCATGTGCCGATCTTGTCGAGAAGATTGGTGGTAAAAAGACGGGTGGAACGTCGTAAGAAAGCCTTACCAAATTTCCGGTAAGGCTTTCTTACGTAAATTGAATTTTGATCATAACTTACAGTTCTTTATCGCAATGGAGCAACAACAAGCTACCATGAATATGGAGGCCATGGATCGCAAAGCGGTCTGTGACATTCTGATGTCACTTGCGAACTCTTCTCTCGCAATTGAATTGCAGGCGTACCGTGGGGCGATCGCAGCCAAGTTGGGTCTTGATGAAGGGATGATGGATCGCGTTTTCCGGTTCGAGACCTTTGCTTACTTTGTCTGCAACGATCGTCGAGAACGATCCCTGGGAGGTCGACCTTTGTCAGCTTGGACAAAGATGGAGGTGGAAGAGGTGAAGCGAGATGGTGGAGATGTGGTGGTTGAGCAAGCGGAGCAACAGGTGGCACAGGTGGTTCGGGTTAAGCATGTGGAGATGAAAGAGGAGTTTTTGACCGATCTTTGCTCGGCTCGTCCCAAAATTCGCATTCCCACCGAAGAGCTGGGTAGCAAACTACCCGCAAAGAAGGTGGTGGTGAAGCAAGCGGAGAAGGTGGAGCAAGCGGTTGAGAAGGCGGAGACAACGGAGCAAGCGGAACAGGTGATGGAGCAAGCTGAGCAGGCGGAGAAGGTGGTGGAGCAAGCTGAGCAAGTTGAGCAGGTGGAGCAGGTAGCGGAGCAGGTAGCGGAGACGGAGCCTCCTAAGGAAGAGGTGGATTCGACCGAGGACGATGCAACACCGAAGAACAAGGACCCATCAGCAAAGGCATTGCGAAAACTGATGCGAAGGGCTCACATTCCGCGCAAGGGACTGACCATCGACACCACCACGTACAAGAAGGCTGTGATGCTCAAAGGCAACACGAAGCCATACAGGAATGCTCTCCGGGATCTCAAGGGACGATGGAACGGATCTCTCAAGGCATGGGTCTTTTCCAAGGACCAAGTTCAAAAACAGGCAAAGGATCAAGCGTAAGGGGGACTAGCAACATCAAAAATTCTTAAATAAAAAGACCCTAAAGGGTCTTTTTTACGTCAATTGAAAATAATCCGATCTATTCGATAAAGAATCGAAATGGGAAAGAAACAAAGCAAACCAACGTATGACGTTGATGAGTTATTCGATGAGTACATAAACACGCACTTTGCCAAATGGGGAAAACCACGTCACAGTTGTGACGAACTATCAGCTGTCCACATTCTCAATGCGTATATTTCAGACTCGTTCAAGCTCAATACTCTCATGGTTATTCATAAGAGGATGGAAGAGCTAAAGAAATTGAAAAATCAGACGAGTTCGTAGAGAAAAAGTGAATTATGCGACGTGCATTCGAATTAACGTTTTCCACCGAGCGTGGAGACTTTCGTATATCTGTGGAAATTGAGAAGAGCCACGGGGAGAGAATGTCATTCAAAACAGGTTATCAAGGACAGCCTCTGAAATGGATCAAGGTCACCTCCAAGGATCCGGACCTTCAGAGGATCACATCACGCAAGGAAATCGCTCACATCGTGCAACCTCACGAGATTGAGAGTCTACACCCAACTGGAGAAGAGGACGCCAACGGCAATCCAACCTACGTGGTCATCGACAAGACAAGCTTGAAGAACATGTTCCCATCCGTCCCAGAGATGAAGGTACTGAGAACCGTACCTTCATCGTGTGTTCCTCTCCACTACATGCAAGGGACACACTACTTTCTCAACGTGAAGAAGGTCAAGAAAGGTAAGGTGCGAACAGCAAACCCGGAAGACGTGGCCATGTATGACATGGTGCATGCGGGATTGCGAAGTAACAACGAGGTGTTGTTGGTTCGCTACACAGCGATGAACACGAATAAGTACGCTGTGATCTACCCAGATCAGTGTGGGTTGCGAATGTCTAACCTCATCGCTTCTGACTACCAAAAGAAGCGCAAGGAAGAGCAGGTTGTGGGTAAGCAGAAGAATAAGGGCAAGTTGTTCGATCGTCTGGTCAAAAGGTCGAGAAAGGAGGAGATCATTGTCAAGGATCTTCAAGACGACTATGGGCAGAAGTTGGAAGAGTTGGTCGAGGCTGTGATGGAAGGAAAGGTCTTCGAGACCAAAAAGAAGCCGAAAGTGACAGCCTTTTCACGATTGGCTGCACTCGAGGAAGACAGTGAGAGCGAAACTGAGGCTGAGAGTGAGAGCGAGAGCGAGAGCAAGAGCAAGGAGGTTGCACGCAAGGACTCTCGCAAGGACTCTCGCAAGGACTCTCGCAAGGACTCTCGCAAGGACTCTCGTAAGAAATCGCACAAAGACTCTCGCAAGGACTCTCGTAAGAAATCGCGCAAGCCCGCGGACTCTGATTCCGACTCCGACTCTGAGAGTGAAGAGGAGGTGGTGGCGCGTAAGAAATCAAGCAAGAGCTCGCGCAAGAACTCTCACAAGAGCTCTCACTCTCGCAAGAAGCCCGTAGTCGATGATTCCGATTCCGAGAGTGAAGAGGATGAAAAGGAGGTGGTGGTGGCACGCAAGAAATCAAGTAAGGACTCACGCAAGGACTCTCGCAAGAAATCTCGAAAAGTAGTAGTGGAAGAGTCCGACGATTCCGATTCCGACTCCGACTAAAACAGACGGCGCAAAAAAGCTCTACCCAAAACGGTAGAGCTTTTTTGCGTAAATTGAAAATGAAATTAACTAACTCTAAAAAGAGTGATCATGGGATTGTGTTGTTCAACCGATATTGCTCCTTTGGGTTCAACCCCAAATTGCCCAACCAGACGTGAAAAACATCTAAATAGTAGAGGTTGCTATTCTAAACGCCAAGGACCTCCAAAGGGTGTTAGCATTCACGCTTATCGTTGGGATAATACTGCCAAGTGCTGGCGAAACTAAAAACCCCTTACAATTATGTAAGGGGTAATTTACGTAGGAATGAGTCAGTTACGTCAAAACCCTCAACAGGGTGAACATGGTTCTAAGGTGTATGTAGAAGGGATTTTAAACGGTCAACAGCTTCACAAGATGATGGTGGAGAACAAAGACAACTCTATTCAATCGGCTTGGTGTCGCAAGTATGACGGTAATCGGTACGGTAATCCAGCACGATCGCAACAGCTCAAGCAGATGCTCGACCGTCATCTAGCCACATGTTACCCGGCGAAAGAGGGACAGTCACGAACCGATCTGCGAACTCGTGTATCATGGACTGGGCAGGTCGATGATGGAATCGTACGGTTCACTGTGCATAAGAAGCATGCCTCGGACCTGACACAACTGCGAAAGTTGTTCAAGGTGTTCACTTAAAAAATTGAAAATGTTATATGTTTGTTACATACATATAACAATGGAACAACTAAACTTCCTGAGAGAATATCGCCCCAAATCGGGCGCCACTAGCATGGTGACTCTAATCATTCCTCCGAGATATGATATCGCCAGCTTGTTACAACGTATGAAACGAGAACGTCAGACTGCAACGAACATCAAGAACAATACCAATCGCAAGAGCGTGATAAGTGCGATCGGTGGATTATGTGAGTATTTGAAGAGACTTAAGAATGTACCCAGTACAGGAGTTGCTCTTTTCTCTGAGCAGTATATTTGATGTGGTTGAGGTTGTTCCACCTCATGCGATAGACAGGTTTTGTTATCTTTGCGATTCACGTTTTCACATCGAACCGGTCGAGAACCTCTTCTCGCTTGGAAAGCTATCGTACGGTTTGGTGATGGTGATGGGAGAAGAAGCGTCACTCTATGTCACTGATGAATATTCACGCACTAAAAGGCTTGCCAGAATAAAACATCGCATACCCTCTAACCATTGTCGTGGTGGACAGTCACAGGCGCGAATCGGGCGTCTTCGTGACGAACATATCCATCGCTACATCACCATGGTTGAAGAAGCTTGTCGCAAACAATACACGAAAGAGGGTGTAACGATGATTAAGAAACTTATTTTAATCGGTCCGGGACAGAAGAAAGAGTTGGTTCGTGATCGGTGTGGTGATCTCGGCGTCGACGTTATACTACTTAACTACTTGACGATCGAGGAAACGCTAGAACACTTCACAACCGATATCCTAGGAGAAGACCAAGTAGCAGATGCGAAAGAAAGCATTGCTGAGATACAGGAACTACTGCGACTCGATCCGGATCGTCTCGCTTTCGGAGCTGAGGTTCGTAGCGCTTTTGATCGTGGCGATCTAGAGAAAGTTTGGGTCAAAGAAGAATGGAAAAAGAACGGCAAAACAAAGATAATCGTTCTCGACCACTACTTTCTCGACGATTTTGGAGGAGAGATTGGCCTGAAATGGTTCTAAATTGAAAATTATTCCAACATATTCTATCGGTTCAGCGATGGCGAATCAAGCGTCCGTTGAAGAATATATGGCCACTATGATGCGGTGGCTTGCCCCTCACATGACTCTCCCTCCCACAGAAACGCATGAACTCTTTCAAAAGCTTTTGGGCGATATGCGTTGCAAATACACGTTCAAAAGTGGGAAAAACAAGGGGAATGAGTGTGGAATGATGATGTGCAAGAAACATTCCAAGAAGGAAGATGAAGAGGAAAAGAAGCGAAGCAGGCCTCGCAGGCCTCCCATTTCCATCCCTGAAAGGGATGGCCCGAGGCCGAAGAGGCGAAAGAAAAGTGAAGCCAATCGTGAAGCCAAAAGCGAAGCCGATCGCGAAGCCGAACTCTTCGCTTTGGAAGAGGCTGATCTGCAAGAAGCGATGGATCTCTCAATAGCTGAGGCTTTGAGTGAATTGAGAGACCCTCTCCCCAGCCTCGCCCCCACCCACTTGTGTGATGCAGTACGGTGCACCAGAGACGCCGACCACAAAATGTCAGATGGGTTCTATGCATGTGATGAACACAGCTTCACATGCACGAACTGTGCAAAACGTCTCATAATCTACAACAGGGAAAGAGATGGAATGTGCTTTGCATGTTCAAACTAATTCTACAACAGTAGTAGACGCAACAAAGTCCGACAAATTATTGTCGGACTTTGTTGCGTTATATTCCCCAATTGAAAAAATTAACATCTTAGCGATGAGTGGTGATGATCATGAATCAAATCGAGTGCAAATTCGACAACAATACTATTGCTACTTTTGAACAGGGTTCGGCCTACCGTTCTGTTTACAAAGTCATTCCTCGGACAAGCCTTTTCTCTTGTCTCCAACCTGATGATGGTCTGAAGGATGAGAAAGCACGTGAAACGAGTGCTCGTTGTTTGAAACAAGTGCTCGATCCGTTTGACCTGATCGATGATTGGAAGAAGGTTTGTGAACTTTATGTGCAAACTTTTTCGCGCTACGTGAGTGTGATTCATGATGGTGTGAAATATGTCTTCTGTCCTGAAACCCAGAGAGATGGAGATTCCAAACACTTGCTGTATCGGAATGGGCAGTTTTGCGAACTGGATCTCCAGCTAGCTCAACTCACCCCCGCATGCCGTGATTGTGGATCATTCTTGAAGGGAAAGATTTTCGAGACCAATCTGGTCTTTTTCCCGAGCTACAAAAAGCACGTCCAAACAGAAACGTATCCGTCATGTTATAGTTGCTACATGAATTAAATTGAAAATTCATCAGTATATATGAAAATATACTGATGCAGCCTAGTGCATATAAGTCCCGAACGGGCAAACGAATATGTGATCCGACCGGTTGGAAATGGTCGGAAAAGCTTGATGGAATGAAGGGTAGATGGATTAAGGGTAAATTTGCAACCAGAGCTGGAACAACGATCGACGCGCCAGAATGGTTTCTAAAAATGCTACCGAAAGGAGTTGACATCGAAGGAGAACTTTACTTCGGTCGTAACACCTTTCACAAGACTGGTTCCCTTCGTTCTCGTAGCTCCTCGTCGTCTTGGCAACATGTCGAGTTTCACGTTTTCGATCTGATCGACTACAAGATGCCATGGATCGAACGACAAGCCGAGTTGAAGGAACAGGTTGAATGCAATGATTATATTAAGCTAGTCAGGTGGAAAAAGATTAGATCGGTTGAGCATCTAGAGAGAAAGTTTAACCGAGTCGTTGAGAAGGGTGGAGAAGGAGTGGTTCTCGCCAGTCCTTGGGGAATGTACGAGGATGGACACGTGGAACAGATTCTGAAGTACAAGGTTCTGAATGACTGTGAAGCGATAGTTATCGGTTACAGGACTGACGATTCTGGAAAGCGTTTGGCGTCCCTGGTTGTACACCCGCTGAAGGAGCACAACCACAAACCGAACGAAAAGATCACCTTCAACATCGGAACGGGGTTGAAGGTTAGGCACAGGTACGACTACGAGAAACGGTTTCCAATCGGCACAGTCGTGACTTACACCTACGAGGTGATGGGAAAGAATGGAAAACCGCGTACTCCTGTGTACAAGGGAATACGGACAGATTTAACAAATTGAAAAATCGGACTGACTCTGTGTGGTAAATCGACCATGAGTGACAGTGGCAAAATCTGGATATTGATGGAAAAGCTGAAGTATAATTTCATGTCCAAGGAGGACACGTATCGAATTATGCAGAAGCTGGAAGAACTTCCAGCAACCAATTGGGGGACAGTCTTGGAGTTTGTAATTTCGAGAAAAGCATCCTCAGATCCTACGAGCTACAAAGTTGAACCGAATCTGAATGCAGTGTCTTACATCTTCGAGAACCACACAGAAGGTGTTTCCGCCGAGTCTATCGCGGCTTGCTTCGAAATATTCCTGGAACACTTTTACGACAAGGCCGAGCCTGTTGGTTTCAAAGTGTTCAACAAGTTCGTACATAAGGCGATCAAGGCTCCGAAGCAGGAAGAGGAGTAAAATTAAATCACAAAAGGGTACCCTAAATTAGGGTACCCTTTTGTGATTTTAAATGCTGGCGACACTGATAAATGAACAATACTTTATCCTGTGAGCGCTGTGGTAAGAAAGGGTTTCATACTAAGGAGGCGATAAGAAGGCATCAACGACGCTCAAAGATCTGCAAAGTGGCAAACAAGATTGCTAAACAATCTCGTTCTCTGACTGAAACCTTGTCAAATACGGGTATCATTATTTATAATAAAAAGAAACAAGATAAATGAGTCTACACATTGAATGTTTATTATTTCCTTCACAATCAATTAAAAATTCCGGCCAGAGAAGCGCGTGAATGTGTATCTTTTCTCTGTGATAAATTCAACTGTGGGGACGAAACTGGTCGTGTAGAGATTGCATTAGCATTGCAGTCCAAATTTGGAAAAGGCCTTCCCAAAGATTGCAAAGATGGTGACTAAAAAGAGCAATTGAAAACATTTTAAACATCTCACTTAAATAGTAAGATGTCAAAGAGTGAAAATGAGAAACGCTATGTCAACATTGCTCTCGTTGGGCATGTTGCAAATGGAAAAACCACCCTTGTCGAGCGTCTGACTGGTGTGTGCACTAAGCGTGATAGCGCTGAGCAAAAATCAGGGAGAACAATTAAATTAGGTTACGCTAACTGTCTAGTATGGAAATGCTCAATTTGTGGAGATGTGTTCACCACTGGACAAGCGCAGAAGACAAAGGAGTGCTGTAGCTTCTCCATGGAGCCAGCACAGTATATTAGTTTTGTTGATGTCCCTGGACATCACTCATATATTCACACCGCCATTAAAGGTGCTACAGTTGTTGATGCGGCTATCGTCGTTACAGACGTTCGCCAGAATAAGCTACAGGTACAAACTATGGAACACCTGGCCATTCTCGAGGTTCTAGGTGTGAAAAATATTATCGTGGTGCAGAATAAGGTTGACCTGGTCGGCGACAAAGAATGCCATCAACACTACGAAATGTTGCAACAAGAGTTGGCACAAACAGTAGCTGAAGGAGCCCCCATCGTGCCCATTTCAGCTCAGTCTGGTGTAGGTCTCGAACACGTTCAAAAGTATATTTATCGCATGGTCGAAAATACGCTTGCCAATATGAGAGAATTTAAACACAACGTGTTCGCCATTATCCGGTCGTTCGACATCAATAAACCCTACACAGAAATAAACGAGATAAAGGGCGGAGTCCTGGGAGGTACAGTACGTGGAGAAAAGGGGTATAAGGTGGGTGATTCAATTCAGATTCGTCCAGGGAAGATCACAGGTAAGAATAGCTACCACATTCTTGAAACTGAGATTCAAACTATCTTCTCCGAGAGAACAAAATGTAAAGACATGGCTCGAGGAGGATTATATGGGGTGGGAACTAAACTAGATCCTTCGTTGACCAAAGGAGACCGTTTGGTCGGCTGTCTTGCTGGTAGACCAGAGGATCTTCCTGATGTGGTTACTGAAATCGAGATGAAAGTAGTTAAAATGAAGCTGAGTGAGAGTAAGACCAAAATCAGCAAAGGCCAGACATACAACCTCATCATCGGTAACAACATCGTGAAAGGGGTGGCAAGAAAGAATAAGCTTAGAAAAACATGGACGATGGAGCTCTCCCACCCCATCTGCACAGTGGAACGACGATGTTTGATCTATTCCACCTCGTTTACGCTCATCGGTTTCGGCATGTTTGATTTTCTCTCCCCTCTAACAACGGAAAAGCTAAACAAGTATATTCAGTGTTGTGGGGAAGGAAAGAGAGAATCAAAAGAAGACACGACGTTTTTTCCACCCTCCATCTTCACAGAAGAGGATGTGGAGGAGATACGTGCCTACCCAACTCATTATGAAGACTGCCAAACGGTGGGAAAGGCTTTGGACAAAATCTATCTCCGACAGATCAGTGCAGAAAAAAGTGGAACACTATGCGTGCGGAAGGTTGGAGAGTGGTTGGACATGCTTGTCTTCGGAAGAGAAAGCAGAATTGTGTGCAGGCAGAAAGACTACCAGCAACTTCTTCCTGGAGTTGAGAAAGTTGAAAGGAAAAAGATAACCATCCCCGTACCTCAAATGATGAGAGAAAATAGAAATATGATCTGGGGAAATATGGAGATGTTTTGCCAAACGGTCCAGCGTGATCCGAACCAAGTTTGTACCTACATTAAACAGGAGTTATGTATGGATGTTGCCATTTGTCAAGTTGGACTGGGCAATGCACTTCGTTTGTTCAAGACGAGGTTAAATGAGGTTAAGCTACAGACAGTGTTACGAAAATTCATCATCGAGCAGGTTGTCTGTGATCAATGCCATGGCATAGACACAACAACGACAGGAAGAAGCAAAAAAGTTATTCAGATTCACTGCCATGCATGTGGATCGAATAGAAACGCTACATGCACGTAAATTGAAAATTTTTTATACTATTCCAGTATAAAATGTCATGAGTACAATCATTGCGCAAGGAAGCTTCAGTGATGGTCTGGTCGATTATATTTTCTATGAGGGAGGTGGCATAGCATTATACTATTGTGAACCTATGAAAAGTTCTGAAGATATCTTTTACGAACCGACATACGAAAAGGTGCTGGAAACAGCGCGAAAACGGGGAGAGTACATGGGAGAAATCTATGATGCTGTGTACAAAGAAGATATGTCGGACTGTAAGGAGCCTCGTGTTATATATCTAGATGAAGTTGACTCGTCGTACTTTGATAGTTATTTCTTTCCTGAGATAGAAAAGGCAAGCGGTAGAAAGCTCAGTGATGCCGTGAAAAACGGAAAGTGGTACACTCTTTCCCTTCGGGTTATCCATAATGGAATTGAAACTGTTTGTAACGACTTCTGGCACAACTATCACGATCATTACTGTTATGTGTGTGAAAAGTGTCAGAAACGAGAGCGAATCTGTGACTGTCCCTTCTGTGAAAAGAGACGGTTACGCAAAGTCGCTAGAAAATGTGATTGCCTCGGTCACCAAAACTACGTTGAAAAGATTCAAAAATTTATCCTTTTTTGTGCCAGAAAAAGGAGGTTGCTGGGATGGCTGAAATCAGAATCCTTTTCTAAGTGGTTTTACGCCCCAGGTAATTCTGGTGCCAATTTGGTGACACGGCGGTTCAAGGCTAAAACAAATGAAAATATTCCTCAACTCTCTCCATCTCTGTGAGATGTGTCTGATCTGCGAAGGCAAATATGATAACAAAACGAGAATCATTAACTGTTCTCGTTGCACTAATGTAACTGAGATTCCAAAGCTTGAAAAGCTGACCAGTCTGGTGTGTGACAATTGTCCCAATCTGGTGGTGATTCCTGAACTTCCAAACCTTACTGCTCTCAGTTGCGAAAACTGTGAAAAGTTAGAAAGGATTTCTAGGCTACCAAAATTGAGGTCCCTTTATTGTAAGGGATGTACACGACTGTCTGAAATTCCATTTGGTCTTGAGAGTTTGAGATCTCTCATTTGTTATGGTTGTGTGAGTCTGGTTGATCTTCCCAAGCTTCCATACTTGACCGAACTCTGGTGTACCGACTGCACTAATCTGAAGCGTATTCCCAGTCTTCTCAACCTTCGTAAGCTTTGGTGCTCGGGTTGTACAAGTCTGGTCGAACTTCCTTCTATGAATAACCTTGAAGATCTTCACTGTTGGAACTGTACCGGTTTGAGGAAGATTTCGGACATGAAAAGCTTGGTGAAGCTTTATTGCAATGGATGCGTAAATCTGCAGGAAATAAACGTACCTGAAGAGATTGCAATACTATGTCGTGCAGGTTGCGATAAGCTTACCGGACGAGACGATAGCAGAGACCGCCGGGTGTAAAGGCAAAAAACTTAAAACCCTTACTAATTTAGTAAGGGTTTTTAAATTGAAAGAATTTCCAAGTTCAAAATTAACTATCGAATGTGCATCATCTGTCGAAAACAATATATTGTCTCATCATCCTCGATAATAGATTGTAAAAGTTGTTCCAACATACTGGAGATTCCTTACCTTCCCAAGCTTAGAAAACTGGATTGTCATGGCTGTATTAACCTGAGAAAGATTCCTGAGCTACCTCGCCTCGAGAGGCTCGATTGTAGAGATTGTTCTAATCTATCAGAGCTTCCTGATCTTCCAAAACTTACCAAATTAGAGTGCAATAGATGTGACAAATTAACACAGCTTCCTGATCTTCCACTTCTGTTTGATCTCGATTGTATATCTACCGGTCTGATAGAGATTCCCCATTTGCCCTCTTTGAAGGTAATTAATTGTGTCGACTGTCCTAACTTGAGGAGAATTTCCAAGAATCTTCAGCTAGTAATGTTAATTATCAAATATTGCCCGATTTTAACAGAGATTCCCAATTCCTTCTTTATGACTGACTGTTATGGCTGTCCATGGCTCAAGCATGATCCACTGTATGAGAAAAATATTAAAAATCTGAGACACCTGCAATGTTTCTGTAGAAAAAATGTCACTTTCTGGCGCTTTAAGAGATGGATCAAGTCACGAGGGTTTGCGGAATGGTTTTACGGACCGAATCAATGGGGTGGAAGAGCAATTAAGAGAAGCATTGCACGGGAAATTGAAAATAATTCGACAACAGGAAAAGAAATGGAATGACAAAAGGAAATGGAATGACAACCATAAAAGATCTTGATGTTCCTCGGAAAGAGGAATTAGTTAGGAGACGCAACTGTTATGTCAGAAAATTCCGTACTTCCACCAAGATTCGCGAAGGAGTTTACTGGTGTGTTGTGGGTAGTGTTGAAAGTGGTGGAAACGACGTATGGGACTTGCGGTACATGGTTGAGAATGGAAAAATTACCTACAGAGAGGGACGATCGCGAATGCAATTCGCACCGAACGCCTTTATCTGTACGTTTGCTGATCATGATGATGAGCGCGTGGAGACTTTCTGCTTTTATCGTGGCGAGGTTAAAACTGGTGAAGACGGAAAGATCGATACGACAGACCTTGTTCAAATAAATGAGAGAATCACGGTTAGAAAGAACAGAACAATAGTTAGAGAAACAACGATCAGACGTAATCATATTATCTCTAAACATTGGAAACACTATCCAAACCGGATTTTGTACACTGTGTATCGAGATGATAGGTTATCCAAGTACGTTAACGTCATCAATGTTGGTGTGAATAGCAAGGGTAAAAAATTGATGAAGTGGAATGAATACCTAACTCTACCCAACGGTGAAAAGATTTTACGCAAGTCTTATCATAGTATTCATGGCCATGGTGCGAAATATGGTATTCAAACGACGTATACGGGAGCCGATGGAAGATCTTATCACAGACCCAGGAAGTATTTTTACTGGCACGAAGGGAAATTATTTGGCTGTGTTTCTCTGACTAAGGCTCTTCAAGCTCTTCAGCTCATTGTTCCAATTTGGCGTCTACATGTTCACAAGAAGCGAAAAGCACGCCAAATAATTCGAAACAGTGGCTTGTTTTGCAATGATGTTTGTGACACCATTGGATCGTATCTGTAGCAGTAAATTGATTTTTAGATGTAACTTACACCTAAAAATAACACATGCGAATCGCAATCGTTAATTCAGACCGGTGTAAACCGGATAAATGTCAAAAAGAGTGTCGAAAATATTGTCCTGTTGAAAGGGTGGGAAAGAAATGTGTAGAGGTGGGGAAGAAGAAGGCTACAATTTCTGAAGAGCTGTGCATCGGTTGTGGAATCTGCACTAAAAAGTGTCCTTTCGAAGCGATCAAGATTATTCAACTTCCATGTGGAATAGAATCTGAAACCTCGCATCGCTACGGAGCTAACGGGTTCAAACTGCACCGCCTACCGCTTCCTAGACTCAATCATGTTTTAGGAATCGTAGGGTCTAACGGGACGGGTAAAAGCACATTACTACAAATTCTAGGAGGCAAGCTAAGACCCAACTTGGGAGAATATGATTCACCGCCTGCCTATGAAGAGATTATAACACGTTATCGTGGTAGCTCGCTACAAAACTATTTTCAAGGCTTGTATTCAGGAGAGATGACTTCCGTATTGAAGCCACAGTATGTCGATCTTATTCCTAAAGCGTTTAAGAAAAGAAAGACCGTGAAGGAGCTTCTTTCTCCAAGAGATGAAAGAGGCATCTTACCCGAACTTATAAAAGAGTTAGAACTAGAATACATCTGGGAGAGAGATATTCACGTTCTTTCCGGCGGTGAACTGCAGAGAGTAGCCATCACAGCCACATTGTGCCGTAAAGCGCAGATCTATCTATTCGATGAACCGTCTAGCTTCCTGGACGTGAGACAGAGGGTGATGATCGCCAAGACTATTCGTAAGTGGTGTTGCTTCCCCGATACCTACACCATTGTGGTTGAACACGATCTCAGCCTTCTAGATTATCTGAGTGATTACATCTGCTTCACTTATGGAGAGCCATCTGGATACGGAGTTGTTACTCTTCCTTTCGGAGTTGGAGAGGGTATTAACGTTTTTCTGGATGGTTACAATCCAAAAGAGAATATGAGGTTTCGTCCGTTTGCGTTAGATTTCAAGTTAAGCTTCGAAAATGATGAAGAGTTGGTGACGCGGTTTGCTAATGAGTATCCGCCTCTCGAAAAGCAGTTGGGCGAGTTTAGACTGCGTGTGGAGAAAGGATGTTTTAACTGTCCCGAAATCACCGTGCTATTGGGAGAAAACGGCGCCGGAAAAACCACTTTTCTTCGTCTAGTTGCCGATTTCCTAACAAAGGAGAAACTATCATATAAACCTCAAAAGATCTCTCCCAAGTTTGAAGGAACAGTTAGCAAACTGTTGATGAGCAAGATTCCCACTTCATGTGTGGATGCGACTTTCATCACCGACGTGATTCGTCCATTGCAAATCGAACACCTTTACGATAGAATCGTGTCCCAATTATCGGGTGGAGAATTACAGCGAGTGGCGCTCGTACTAGCACTTGGAAAACCAGCTGATATCTACTTGATCGATGAGCCATCCGCGTATCTGGACTCAGAACAACGACTCGCAGCCTCAAAAGTGATCAAGAAGTTTCTCTACTCTCGCCAAAAAAGTGGCTTCATCGTTGAACATGATATAATGATGGTTAATTATCTAGCTGATCGTATAATCGTTTTTCACAAGGAAGGTAATCTCTCGACAGCGAGTGCTCCGGCTCCAGTTGATCAGGGAATGAACACTTTTCTATCTGAGCTAGACATCACTATGAGAAGAGATCCTGGCAATCTTCGTCCCCGCATCAATAAAGCGGATTCGCAAAAGGATCAGAAACAGCGAGAAAACAAGCAGTACTACGTTTAAAAAATTGAAAAATCGGACATTGAACTCATCAAAAGGTGAGATGGATCGTAAGATGCACAAGATCATAGTTGTAGGTGAAGGAGGCGTGGGCAAAACCTCCTTTATCCGTCGCCATACCACTGGCGAGTTCAAACCACAATATGTAGCCACCAACGGGATGGAAACAACGCCCTATCCAGAGAAGGAAATCTACCCGTTTGTGTTCTGGGATTGCGCAGGACAGAAGCAGTTCGAAGGGCTGAGGGAAGGATACTACATCGGTGCTGATGCTGCTATCCTAATGTTTGATGTCACGTTCACATCCACATACAAAAACCTGGAAAAAAGGTATCGTGACATTCGTCGCGTCTGTGGAAATATTCCCATCGTGCTGGTTGGAAACAAGACCGACATGAAACAGCAGTGCAAAATCTGGTCACACGCTGTGGACTTTCACGGCTTGCAGTATTATCCTATTTCGTCCAAAAGCAACTCTAACTTCGAGCTACCTTTGAAGTACCTGTTGAAGAAATTGAATCCCTAAAAACGATTTTTAGACATAATAACATTGAACAAATGTTATTAATACAAATAGTTTCTGATCTACATCTAGACTTTGTCAAACATCCAATTAAGAATTGGAGAGAAATCATTACACCATCAGCTCCATGTTTAGCTATCCTGGGAGACACGTGTGAGCTCACTAATATGAGTTTGTTTCAGTACTTTTTAGAAGCGATCTCTCCTCATTGGGAGCACATTTTGATTCTAAACGGTAATCATGAGTTTTATGGTTACAAGCCTCGTCAAAACAAGGAAAAACTAGAAGCAAAACAGAAGAAGGTGATAAGCAAGTTTAACAACGTTCATCTTCTCGAGAATAGCTACATTGATCTTGAGGGAGTACGTGTTGTAGGCACCACGCTATGGACACATGTACCTGCAAATGCGGTTGCTGACGTAGAATGGTATATAAATGACTACAGAAGTATCTACACTGGAAAGAGAATGATAGATGCAAAGATAACCAATAGCTGGCATGAAACTGCTGTTCGTTATCTTAACACGGTCATTGACGAATCGCCTCTTCCAGTTGTCGTTCTGACTCATCACGCTCCTCTAATGCATGGCACGTCCGATCCAAAGTACGAACAAAGTAAGGACAGTGATACGCGGCTAGCTAATCATGGCTTTGCCACTAATTTAGAAAGTTTGATGAAAGAGAACGTCAAACTATGGGCTTTTGGACATACACACTGGTGTTGTGACTTTACGCATCGTGATACACGAATCTACTCCAATGCCAGAGGCTATGATTGCGATGGACACTATCATCCTGACCAAATTCTAAAAATTGAAATTTGAAATAAGTCTACATGTGAAAGCATAACGAGTCGGATAAACGCCTAGTGAAACTGATCTTCTGTGTTTTTCTGATAGCTAGATGAAGAAAACACAGTCCCGCGAGGGAATTCAGACAAACCGTGAGGGTGTGGGGGTACCCAGTCCTAGCCCGACTGCCACCTGAATAGTGAAGAATTATTAGGTAGGATTCGACACCCAAGATCGCGAGATCTATTTCGAGTGCGCCTACCACGGCAACGACGCGTCAAATGATTAAAGCCCTCAGCTTCGGTTGGGGGCTTTTTTCACGTTAATTCAGAAAATTGATTTTCAAAACCTATTGTATACTTAGTTTTGAGAATGTGTATCATATGCGATGGAGAATATGATGAGAAAACAATCGAACTCGATTGTGGTGGTTGTACAGAATTAACAGAGATTCCTGTACTTCCAAACCTTGTTGAACTTTCTTGTTGTGGTTGTACTAGCTTAACAGAGATTCCCATGCTTCCAAACCTTGTGGAACTTGATTGTCGTAATTGCACTAATCTGACGAAGATTCCTGAGCTTCCACATCTCACTGAACTTGAATGTCATAATACTGACCTGACGAAGATTCCCATGCTTCCAAATCTTATCTACCTTAAATGCGATGGTTGTACTGAGCTAACAGAGATTCCTGAGCTTCCAAATCTTATGGGACTTTATTGTTCAAGATGTTTTAGTCTAACGAAGATTCCTAAACTTCCAAAACTTAACAGAATTTATTGTACTTTTTGTATTGACCTAACGGAGATTCCTGAGCTTCCGGAGCTTACAGAACTTCACTGCGATGACTGTACTAGATTGACAGAGATTCCCATGCTTCCAAAGCTCACTAAGCTTTATTGTTTAAATTGTGCCGATCTAATAGAAATTCCCAAGCTTTTGACACTTGTTGAACTTTACTGCAGTTATAGTAGTTTCACGATGATTCCTGAACTTCCGAATCTTGCTACACTTTATTGTTGTGGTTGTACTAATCTAACAGAGATTCCCAAACTTCCAAAACTTACCTTCCTTTTATGTAATGGCTGTACTAACCTAGAGAAGATTCCCGAGCTTCCAATTGTCAGACTTCATTGTTCTGGTTGTACTAGCTTAACAGAGCTTCCCGAGTTTCCAAAGCTCGTTGAACTTTACTGTGGTGGTTGTACTAGCTTAACAGAGATTCCTATGCTTCCAAAGCTTATTGAACTCTACTGTGGCGCTTGTACTAGCCTAACGAAGATTCCCGTGCTTCCAAACCTTACTGAACTTGATTGTCATAATTGTACCAGTTTAACAGAGATTCCCGAGCTTCCAAATCTTAGTGAACTTCTCTGTAATGGTACATGGATAGAACAGAATCCATCCTTTAGCTCCAACATGGAGAAGCTAAGACACCTTCAGCGCTTCTGTCGAAACAACCTATTCTACTGGCGCTTTAGTAGATGGATAAAGTCAAAGGAGTTTGCAGAGTGGTTCTACAGTCCGAATCAGTGGGGAGGAAGAGCGTGTAAGCGAATGATAGAAAACGTGATTGAAAATTGAATCTACTTTCTATTTATCAAAAATAGAAATGATGCGTACAGTGTTCACCATTACCGTTCTCGGTACCTTTCCTGCTGTGATCGAAAGAATCAGGCAAGGATTTTATCTCGATGCCATTCCGGGGGGAGAACGCTACCCGATCGTGTTCTCAACCGTTTTGCACAAGAATAAGTACTATGTTGTCTACGAGTCTTTAACCTGTCAGCTTGTTTGTGCGGCTTTTGACACAGAGATTCTCTCCACTATCTACATCAATAAGGTTATTAAGCTAGCTATGAAGAGCGAGTTTTTGTACAAGACATGTCTGAACTGCGGATATAGAATGCATTTCCCTAGTAATTTTTGCGCTCGTTGCAAATGTTCCGTTCCATTGGAGCTGACCTGGCAAGTTCCTGAAATTGAAACAGACTCAACCAAGGTCAAATGAATCCGCCAACATTAGACCAAGCCAAATAGATGATATTTGTGGAATATACTCTCGAGAATAAAATGAAATTTTAAATTATGTTCGTAATCTAATTTCGAGATGGACAACACACGTCAAACAGGAATTAACATGCTTGCCACCGTGATGAAGAACAAGAAAAAATGTACCGCTTATGAAGAGTACATTTACAAACATGCAGAGGAAATTGATGAAGAACAGAGAATCGAAACATATCTATGGTTCGTCTACCAAACAGTAGGGATGATTTTAACCGATCGAAAGGATGTGAAAAAGGTTTTGAAAAACGGGCAACTCGGATGGGAGGATCCCTGTTATGAAACTATTGCTGATAAACTAGAAGAGCACGATAACTACATTGTCAAGCCATTCGAGGTTGTTGAAGGTGTGGTTAAGTGTCTCAAATGTGGAGGAAAGAAAACATGGTCTATGCAAAAACAGTGCAGAGGAGGTGACGAAATGATGACCACTTTTTCCCGCTGTGTGACTTGTGGTCACAAGTGGAAATACACAGGATAATTTTTGTACACCATAATAAAAATGCATTGGGCTGTACCATTACTTCTATTAATGTTTTCGATAGCGGGTTTTGTCGGCGCTGTTCTATGGTCTAGAGATTATATGTATCCTCACATCAAAGACCAGGCATCTTGTGCTAACAAGAGCCGACAAGTTAACAGCAAGAATCCCAAAGACTGTGCTGTCTGGGATGATGATTTATGTCGCAAGGGGCAAATTAAAGGTGGTAACTGCGAATCAAAGGGCCACGTAGGTCCTCTATTAATCTCTGTACTCGCTATTTTACTGTTTATTGGCTTTGTCGTTACGCTGGTGATGAATCTCAAGGCACGACACCAAAAAATGGCATAAATTTTATTGTTGCTGAACAATAAAATGGTCAAAATCAATCCAGTAAAAGCGACCCGCGCTAAGTACGAAAGTAGCGATTGTCAAATGGCCGACGTTAATAATACCTGTTATGAGATCTGCGCAGCCTTTAGTGGAACAACAGATCCGTATAACATGGATCCAGCCTGTACCAAGGCTTGTGACGATTACATTGAACAGAGAAGACTTACACTCTATGGAGTAGGATGGTGTGATCATCATGCTCCAAACAAGCCGGTCATTTGGAACCAGGTCCCAAACTTTGTTCCTAATCTTGTTCGCAAGGGAGTAAGCCCGAACCAGGCTCTCCAACAGGGAATGGAGATGTGTGCCAAATACGTTCCCACCCTGGTAGAAGAGTGCAAAAACAAGTGCCAGTTACACTATAATGCAATCGAACAGTATGAAAAAGTTGCCAGTCCCAATAGCTCTACTAATAAGAAAACGAGCAAGATTGTGATGATTGTTGTAGCGGTGATAATAGCTCTTGTCTTTCTCTTTATCGTGATCCAAGCCCTACGTCGTTAAAAATTGATTATATTTTGTTGTATTTACCTATGATACGAGATGTGTATCATATGTGAAGGAAAATATGATGAGAATATGACTGAACTTCACTGTAATGATTGTTCAGAGTTAACGGAGATTCCTATGCTTCCAAATCTTATTGAACTTTGGTGTTCTTATTGTACTAGTCTGGTGAAGATTCCCATGCTTCCAAAGCTTACTCACCTTGATTGTCATGGTTGTACCAACCTGGTGAAGATTCCCAAGCTTTCGACGCTTACTCACCTTAATTGTGGTGACTGTACTAACATAACAGAGATTCCCAAGTTTCCAAATCTTACTATACTTGATTGTTTGAGAAGTTCCGGTATAACAGAGATTCCCATGCTTCCGAAGCTCACCGAACTTGATTGTTCTGGCTGTACTGACATAACAGAGATTCCCATGCTTCCGAAACTCACCGAACTTTATTGTATTGGTTGTACTGGTCTAACAAAGATTCCTGTACTTCCACAACTTATCAAACTTTTTTGTTCTGGTTGTAAGGAATTAACGGAGGTTCCCATGCTTCCAGAACTTACCAAACTTTATTGTTCTGGCTGTACTAGTCTAACAGAGATTCCTGTACTTCCAAAGCTTACCATATTCCGTTGTACTTTTACTAACCTGGTGAAGATTCCTGTACTTCCAAAGCTTACTGAACTTTATTGCAGTAATTGTGCTGGCCTAACAGAGATTCCAAATCTTCCGAATCTTACCCAGCTTCTTTGTTCTGAATGTGACAGTCTAACGAAGATTCCCGAACTTTCGAGGCTTATTAGACTTTATTGTTCTAGTTCTAACAATCTAAAGGAGATTCCTATGCTTCCAAACTTGTTGTGTCTCTGCTGTTTTAAGTGTGTCGGTCTAACTAAGCTTCCTATGCTTCCAAAGCTTATTAAACTTTATTGTTGGGGTTGCTCTAATTTAACAGAGATTCCCATGTTTCCTAGCATTGAGTATATTGATTGTCCTCATTGTACTAGTCTAACAGAGATTCCTGAGCTTCCAAAACTCACCGATTTAAATTGTCATGACTGTCCATGGATCGAGAATAAGAATTCGTCCTTCGATTCCAATGTAGAAAAGCTGAAACGACTACAATTCTTTTGTCGAAACAATCTACGTTTTTGGCGCTTTAGAAGATGGATAAAGACGAGGGAATTTTCAGAATGGTTTTACAGTCCGAATCAATGGGGAGGAAAAATCATCAAAAAGATGCTAGAAAAAGTATGTGAATGACAAATTGAAAAACTCGGTAACTTTGAAGAATATGTGTACCATGGATCTCTTTAGCAAGGATCTGAATAAGATTGTTGACTCTGTGCGAGCTACGGCTCGCCGGCGTAAACTATGATCGCCTCAGATACTACCACCTGAGTGTGATATTAACTTTTAGCGGAAAGATTATTTCTTACGGCATAAACGAAGATACTCCCAACGGTGCTGTTCCCAGTACACATAGCGAAGTCAACGCGATACGCAAAATGATGAACAAACGACGCCAGCTTAATCCAAAGCTATTTCGCAAGGGTGTGACAATGGTGAACCTTGCCTTTACTTACAGTGGCCACATCCGTCGTTCTGAACCATGTAAACACTGTAGAAAGTTTTTATCCGAGTGCAACTTTGTTAAGGAACTATGGTGTACGACTCGTGAAGGAGAGTGTGTACGATTTTCTTGATTGTAGTGGAAAGATTATCAAATAAAAAATTGAAAGATATTTTGTTAGTCAAACTAACAAAATGACTGATTACTACAGTGTTGAGGAAATAGAGGAAATTAATGACAGCCACTTAGTATTTTTCCCAAAGCCAAAAGAAGAGACTAAATTCTACTTTGATTTTTACCTGAAAAGTTTTCGCCCTGTAATCCCGATTAATGTACTACCTTATGATTTAGTATCATGTAAATTTACGGACTCTCGTGGCGCGAATGACTACATTGTCACCTGCTCAGATTCATATCGCTTTCGGGATGGCGAAAACCCAGATGGGGCTACTCCGGAAGAGGTTTCAAAAATGCTCCAGGAGAGAGAATGGCGCGAAGAAATTGTCAAAGACGGTGCTGAATTTGAGTTCAGAGATAGTACTGGAAAGTGGCGGTATGCAAAAGTCGCTTGGACCAAATCAGATATCGTTCCTGGTGTTGTATTGTGCGGGCCCAGAGAGCATCCAAACGTCAATTCATATGGTTATTTTTTCAAGGAAAGCACAAGAATTGCTAAACTGGGGACATGCTCTGGTACATAAGTCGATATACCTCCAGATTGAATTTTCTATTGAACTCTATCCAATAGAAAGAATGGGTTCTTGCTATTCCACATACCAGTTGCGAAACTGTACAGTTAAAAATACTCCTTGGCTATCGCTAAGGGGTCAAAAAAAGTTTATGAAGGTTGTAGACGTTTATGATGGTGATACGATCACTGTAGCGTTCGTGTTTCATGGTGCAAAATATATTCACAAGCTACGTTTGGCAGGAATCGACACACCCGAGCTACATCCTCGAAAATCCATTCCCAATCGCAATGAGATAATAGAACGCGCACAACGAGCGAAGGAAAGAATGGTTGAGCTCTGTTTGAATAAGATCGTTCGTGTTCATTGTGATGGGTGGGACAAATATGGCCGACTTCTCGGAACAGTGTATGCTAATACTCATATCTCAGTGAATCAGATAATGATCGATGAAAACTTTGCATACGAATATGATGGCGGAGCGAAAAGAAGCATTTAAAACCTTGACCGTAAACTAGAAATATGGAAAGAGTTTTTCTCAACCCTAAAGAGATTAAGCGTGAAGATCTTGTTTTTTACAAACAGATTCTCAGTCCGAACAGCCATCGTTGTATATATGGTGTCAAGTCTGACAGAGAAGGTTACATTCATGTTTATGTAGACTTAAATCAATACAAACAAGAAGCTACACCATTGCCTCCTAATTGCGAGCCTGATGATGATCCCAGTGAGACATGGATCAAGCAGTTTTGTTGGAATCCCGATGCCCGTTTTGTAGAACCGATGAGAGTTCCTGAATATGATCAGACACACTACTTTACTCATGATAATGGCGGTAGGCCTTTTGTTGTTTATATATCAGATAGTAAAGTGTTGACTGTTTACAAGAAGCCCGGCTATGATGAAGATCTCTATGTTAGAGATGAAGACTATGCCAATCGTGAAATGTATCAGAAAAAGGTTTACCAAACCAGTTTTTCAAATCTCTTCATCGGAAAAAGTCCACAAGACGATATGAGTGAATGGGGTCAAGGTTATGGATCACAATTCGATGGAAATAGCATCCTTGCACATATCGATGATCTAAAGTACGTGTTTATCGGTGATTGCGTCAAGGAATTCACTGCTTTATCTCCTATTGTATTCTATCAGTCCTCAGTAGGAAACAACGATGTGCCCTATCCTCACGCTGTAGATAAGAATGGCGGTATCTATTTGATGTTGGACGATGTGATTATGTATGGGACACAACTTCGCGGACGTCATCCTTACCACCACTATTATGACATCTGTGCAATGATTACGCAGAACAAGAGTTATAAGAACTACAAAGGATTTTACATTGGAGAGGATTCGTTCAATCTGACCTGGTATGCTAACTCATCGGCAAACTATGATCGAATTCAAATGGATGATGATGGCGAGTCTGTACCGATGTTTTTGGTAAAGCAGAATGATGAGGTTGTGCCGTTGACCAAAAAATCATTCATAGAAATGATGCAAAACTTTGCTTCCGAGAATAATCTCGTCGCCTACAATGTGAAAATGATCAGCGGGAGAGATATGTTTGCATAATTAATCATAGTAGAATCTGACGAACCGTCCTTGGTTGTTGACAACTATGACCATGCGATATTCGCTCATAGTTTTGGGTTGCGGTTTCTTTCCTGCAGAAACGACGCAATAGGGTATGCGGTTAGATTTCGCCCAGTTAATCTTTCGCATTACAGTTGTATCATAAGATTTTTCCATTTTATCCTATGTAAAATTGAAAAATATCTCGGAAATTCAGAATAGTGAGAGAAATGGTTCATAGAGTGCGAACAATCATTCGCTATCTAGAATATGGTCCTCTACGTAGCGCTCTTCCAAAGAAAGCTATGTTTACGGGAATCAAACGTGGTGGAAATATGCCCAGATTGGCGCGCAGAATTGGCTATGCCCAGTTTGGCATGTTTTTGGACTGGTTTATTCGCAAGGTGCTCGCCATTAATCACAGGATAAAGCTGTCGAAAAAGTTTGATGCTGATGTGCCAGCGTATGATCTATATGTGTGGACAGTTCAACACTATTTTGGGGATATTCCAGTTTCTAAACACGTGTTTGACCTAGATAAACAGTACTATCGCAACATAGCTAAATTTGTTCAGGAGAACTTTGGCCGAGCTAAAAATGTGAAAATGGAGCCTGAGTGGACATATGAGAATATCTCTGGCCATCCAGACCTAGTTATTGATGGCACTATTTATGATATCAAAACAACTGGACAGTTCAACAGTATGAGGACACAAACTATTTTTCAGCTTTTGGCTTACTACTGCTTAGCACAATTGCTAGAGTTGCCGATAACAGCGATCGGAGTCGTTCTTCCAGCCCAAAATAAGGTTATGCGAGTCGATATGAATGGATGGAACTGGGTTCCATTTTGGGAAGCAATGAATGGCGCTCTACAGATTAAACTACGTCTTCTTCCGAGTATGGAAAATCTACTCTTATTTCAGACATCTGTCCAGCCGTCTATCGGGTATCATGTCAGTAAAGAGAACACTATCTATGCAACACTGAAAGGTTTGACAAGGTTCCAACCTTGGCAGATCTACTTTGCCGGCCGTTGTCAAGCAGAGTTCAAGATATCTGAACGGGACATAGTCAGAACAAAAACTCTGACAGAACAGGGATATCGGCTATACGTTCATTCTCCTCACACGCTAAACCTTTCACGCCACTATCAAGATAATTGGGTGGTGAAATGTGTGGTCAACCACCTTAGTGTCGCAGTGAGAATGGGTTGTAAAGGAGTCGTGGTTCACTGTGGAGTAAAAGCAAAGGGAGTCGACTATAATGTTGCCTATGAGAACATGTACCAGTCGGTCGTAGAGATCGCTGTTTCAGCTTCTCCCGATTGTCCTCTTTTGATCGAGACATCAGCTGGAGAAACAGGATCGTTGCTGTCAGATTCCAAAGATTTGATTGCCTTTTACCACGCTCTTCCTAAAGAAACGAGGCTTCACACTGCCATCTGCGTGGATACTTGTCATGTCTGGGCTGCTGGACATATTCCACAAGAGTTTATCAATCAACTTGTGAAGGCTGACATACCCATTCGGTTGATTCACTTTAACGACTCCAAGGGTGATAGAGGATGCTGTAAAGATCGCCACGCACCCATCTGTACGGGTTACATCGGTTTAGAAAATCTGAATATGGTTGGAACATGGGCATTAGAAAATAAAATCGATATGGTGTATGAATGAGCTTAAAAACACGATGTTTACAAGTAAAATGAAGTTTCTAACTTTTATACATCCTGATGATTGTGAGACTCAAATAGGGGGAGAGATGGAGTATGTGTTTGGGGAAGGCGGAAATGAAACGACATACTCCATCTGTCCTCAGTGTAGTTATGAAAGAGCCGAGCCTTATGAAACTAAAACAGAAGGAATATTTTTATATTGTGACGATTGTGGCTTTAAGGGAATAGGCAAGCGACCGATTATGCACCGTTCATATGAGGATGTTTTACGCGATTTTCCCGACCATAAAGAGGTGATCGAACATCATAAAAACTACCTATTCGCTGTGTGTGAGCTAGCTCTAATTATGAGTGCATTGCCCATGTGTGATTCTACCCCTACTGAGGAGAGATTCAATGAACATGGCATCGACATTTTTTCCTTTGACGTTTCCAAAATCCTCGGCCATGAACAAACCATGTTCGACTTTTGTTACATCGATGCCGATGGCGTTGTATACGACATATCGGATTAAATTGAAAAAATCTTTTCTATCCTGAAAGTAGGATAGAAATGAGCACATTTGTTATTCCCGAATACTACCGAAATACTTTCGAGCAAGCCGGCTATTCGGCCGATAAATTACCCCAGCTTGTCCTAAACGATCGAGAAATCGTACACATTCGCACCACTGATATGACCAAACCGGTCATGAAGTTTCAGGACTGGGGTGGAAGGTGTGGAATAGCCATTCATCTTCATGGAAGACTGGGAACGTTCGGAGAGCGAATAGCGAAAAAGCAATGGGAAAAATGGTTTTCTCCCAGGGATCCTCCAAAAAAGAATAGGTACATGGACAATATTCTGTTACTGTTTCAGAAGAGTCCAGATGCAAAATTATGGGTTTTTGACTGGGCATCGCTCAGTATGTGGACACGGTGGAGCATGGATGAACATCACAATCAAACCGATCACGTCGGTGGTATCATCGATCAGTGTCCAAAATGCCCTTTCGATTATCCACGAGTCAATCTGAACTGGCTGGGACAGGTACTAAATGGTACACACCCTTTTCTGATGCTGGCAGGATCGGAAGAAGAAAAAGAAGGAATGAATCAGTATGATCTGATCACTCACAACCTTCAAGAGGTGCTTAATGTAGGGCATCTATGCAAGACTCTGAAAGAAAAGGGACGGTTAAATATTTACTGGGGTACGGCTCCGACCAAGTCTCCTCATCTAGGCTATTTTCTGCCTCTGTTAAAGATTCGTGACTTTCTTTTTGCCGATTGCAACGTGACCATTCTACTTGCCGATGTGCATTCCTATCTCGATGAGGGTTTTGACTCGGTCAGCAACGTGGATGCGCGCACAACATACTATGAGTTTGTACTGCGTAACATGCTGAAAGCAATCAGTGTCAACAGTGGGTACACAATCGAGTACGGTCACAACATTCAGCTCACTCCAACGTACATGAGAGACCTGCTAAAGTTCTCCACACTGATCACTCTTCACGATGCTAAAAAGGCCGGAACTGAAGTGGTTAAAGCAGGGCAGAATCCACGGGTGAGCTCGCTGATCTACCCGCTCATGCAGGCACTGGATGAGGTTGCTCTCGATGCTGATGCCCAGTTGGGTGGCCAAGACCAGCGAAAAATCTTCACCATGTCACTAGACAACATCGTCAAGATGGGTCCATCTCATCGACGATGTTCGTACCTGATCAATCCTCTGATTCCCAGTCTGGCTGGAAAAGGAAAGATGAGTGCCAGTGATGATGCGGGAAAGATCACCTTTCTCGACACGGATAAGATCATTCGTAAAAAGATCAACAAAGCTTTCTGCATCGAGAAAGTCAGCGATACCACAACGAATGCTCCACTTGCTCTAATGAAGCTAATCATTTTTCCGGTGTTCGGCACCGTAGAGATCAAACGCGATGAAAAATGGGGTGGCGATTTGGTCTATTCAGATTTCAAACAACTGGAGGATGATTGGATCGATGGAAAATTAGCTTCGCCCGATTTGAAGAGCAATCTGGCTGACTATGTTATTAAGCTCGTGACACCTGTTCGTTCTGAGCTGTTCAAGAACATGCACCTATACGAGCAGGCATATTCGATTTTAAAGCCTTAATCAAAACAAGAAACAATGCATTTCAGTTACATTGGTAAAACATATCAGCAGTATATTCAAGATCATCCTGATGAGAGAGTTCGAGTCATAAAGCCAAATATGGCTATAACTAAGGATCATCAACCAGGGAGAGTGAATCTCATCGTGAATGGCGATGATGTCATTATTAAGATTTATTTTGAGGAGTAAGAAAAATGAAAATTCGATCCCGATTTCCGGGAAATAAAACAATGACTGTTTTTATTTCCCTAACCTACCCTCCATTGGTTATGAATATTAGTACCAGTGAAAAGGATGAATTGTTTGTCGAGATAACTGAAGAAGAGCTAGAACTTGCTAAACAGGGGAAACTTCATGCCAGTGTCAAGTTCTATCTGGGTACTCAAAGATTCAGCGTACGTAAAATCACACTTCTCCGAGATGGAGAAGAAGAAGGTGGCGATTGCTGTTACGTTTTAGATGATCTGATTCAAGAATGGTATGAACCATTATAAATTGAAAAAATCTTCCTCTTGTACCGTTTCTCAAAATGATAACCACTCCCATTTTGAGACCTAATCAGCACCGTTCCAACTGTTGTTGCTGGAAGGAGGTAAAGTGCTCAGTCCTATTTCTAAGCTATGTTGTTACTATTCTACTGGTATCCTTTCTTATCGTACCGAAAACGCATCACGATGGCGACTGTATTCGCGGTGACGAACCTGATTGTTATACGACCGATTATTATCCAAACCTATCACACTGCGCTTTAGTGGAAAAAGGTAACTGCTACTACTGTCAACCAAACGATTCCTGTTATGTCGACGACTCTTACAGTTGTAGAAATCATTGCGGTGGTGGCATGGATTGTCAACTATCAGAGACGATGTGTCACAAGTGGAAACTAAATATCCATTACAATAAATTCATCATTTCCGCTGTTGTTCTTTTCTACACCGCATGGGCGTGTGTCAGTATATTGTTGTGTAAAAATGAAGTCTGTAAGAAGAATGAAAATTGAAAATTCAGCTAGACTTTTAGGTGTGAAGTGATCATGCAGATAGAAGTTTGGAGCCAGTCACATCTAGTGGCGTGGATCGAATATGTAGTGGTGGATGGAGAGACCATTGTTACTAACCTACAGTCTATACAACCGGGTAAAGGTCACGCAACGACTCTTTTGAACATGCTGAAAAAGGAGTCGAAGTCTATCACGCTCGACGATATGTCCGATCACTACCGTAAGAGTCATAATATCTACGTGAAGAATGGGTTCCAATATGTTGAGGAAGACGGCCCGGAAATGATCTGGCGACAAAATTGAAAAAATTATCATCTCGTTACGCCTTTGTGATCATGTCTTTCGAAACACTTTCCATTATTCGCGGAATCACCGTCTCAGAACAAGAACTACGGGTTCTAATCGGAAAAAGATTCATTCCTCTTTGGGAGGATTGGGTCAACTGGCAAGAGCGAGATGATAATGGTTTTAGCTGTTGGCTGGAGGAAAGTGAGCTACAACCAGTGAAAACGATTCAGGACACTCTGAAATACAATCTCTTCTCATGGCCAAAATGCTCTGACCTGTATGGCAAAAGGTACATCATCGGCACCTGTCTACAAAAATACACTCCAGAAGACACTCTGAATCGGAAAATATCCATAGAGACCGGAAATTCTATGGATGAGAAGCTGAAGCACACCTGTCAAGGATACGATATTTTGGGAGAAGTGGAAATGATACTTCTCCTTCATCACGCTTGTGAAGCATAAAATAATCAGTATTAAAAAATAATACTGATTTGAGCAAAGATGAAAGAAAAGGTCAAATATTATGATAACGGCAAGATAAAGTACAGACATTTTTGGAATCGAAACAAGCGGGTTGGAAAGTGGTGTGGCTGGTACGACAACGGTCAACAGGCGTACCAATACTTTTGGGAAAATGGCATGAAAAATGGCCATCATAATGAGTGGTGGGAAAATGGCATGCTGAAAAGTTATGGACATTATTCAAAGGGGAAGAAGGATGGATTATGGCTAGAGTGGTGGGAAAATGGCAGATCAAAAAAACTGCAAACATGGATGAGAGGGAAACAGACCGGCACGTTCAGAGAATGGTACGAAAGCGGACAACTGAAGGAGGAAATGTACGTTAGAAACACTATAATCTATGGAAAAGCTCAAAAGTGGTGGGAAAATGGCGTGTTGCGTTTTCGCGCCTGTTATGATGACGAGGGACGGTTTAATGGCGATGTTCATGAATGGAATGAAGATGGAACTTTACGATCGCACGCTAGGTGGAATCATGGCGAGCGGGAAAATGAAAAAAATTCTGTTTCTAAAAGAAAGATAGAATGTCTTTGACAGAAAATAGTTTTCCTCCTCCTGAAATGTTGAATGAGATTCTGAGAAGTGCTCAGATTGTTTCCGGAGGTTTGTATCGAAGTTTAACCGAAGAGCATTGGCAGGCCGCCGAGATTGTGATGTGGAAAAGCAAAAGCCTTATCCAATGGGTTGGAGAATGCAATGATTGGTTATACTTGCTAAAACGACAAAATAATACTAGAAACGTTGAACGAGTTATAATTCGACGCGATGGTCGAAATTTATCATGTCGGATGATTCACAGCATTTTACCGCTTTTTAGCCCTGTTTCTCCGGTTCACAGGAAAACAGCAAAATTGAAAAATAATTCCGAGTTGTAAATCATACTGATAATGTCACGAGCAACAAAGATTGCCGAATATACTGAAGTGATCGCTGATTTTATCAGCGATTTTCTTGAGTCTAGTGGTGGGAGTAAAGTTAAGGTTGCCGATCTTCTACAGGAATGGCAGAGTGAAGATAAGCAGGAACAGCTTGCTGCGCTATTGAAACTACATCTTCCAGAGATTAAGCCTAAGAAGGCTAGAAAAGTGGATCCCAACGCCCCAAAACGACCTCGGTCAGCTTATATTCTGTTTTGCAAGGATGAACGGGAAAAGGTCAAAGAAGAATTTCCTGGTCTTAGCCAACCGGAAATCATGTCCAAAATGGGTGCGAGATGGAAAACGGTCACCCCGAAGAGAAAGAAAAAGTATGAGAAAATGTCCCAAAAAGATAAGGAACGATATGGTGAAGAAAAGAAGGCGTACGCAAAACCCAAAGGTCCAAAACGACCTCTGTCGGCTTATTTGCTCTTTTGCCAGGAGTTTCGACAGCAGATCAAGGATGAGAATCCAGACATGAAGTTTACTGAGGTGGGAAAGGAACTTGGAAGAATGTGGAGAGAAGATTATGGCGATAAAAAGAAAAGGAAGAAATGGATGGATCTGTCGTCGAAGGAGAAGGAGCGGTACAAGGAAGAAAAGGAAAGTAGGAATGGAAGTGGGAGTGGAAACGAGAGTGAGGAAGGGAATGAGAGTGAGAGTGGAAACGAGAGTGGAAACGAGAGTGAGAATGAGAGTACATCATCTTCCATGGTTAACTACATACATAAAATACGTCCCAAAATCGAGAGAAAACATCCCGATTGGAGCGTAAAAGAGGTTGTCACTGAGGTTAAACGTAGATGGAGTAATTTGAGTGCTGAGGAACGTGCGAAGTACTAAAGAAATCATTCTGTATTGTTGTTAAATACAAAATAATTGGTATCATAATAAACATGTCGAAAAAGCTATATGAAAAGATATTATCTTTTATTCCTCCTTCTCTATTTAGACAGAAAGATAGCAAGTACGAATGTGCAATAGATATTTATCTAACGATACAAGGAGTACGTCCTGCGTGTATTCCATTTGATGGAGAGGTTCAACATGGCGGAATCAGCAGCGACGAGATGTTTACAAAACTGACAAAGACGAGAGAGGGAACGAGAATTTTGCAAAACATGGGCACTCTTCCAAATATCACAGTTATGATTGGTCCTTATTATGATGTTGGAGAATCCATTGTACTAGTAAATACAAAGAAAATACCATACCTCTTGCCAATAATGGATGAAATCGCCAAACTCAGGGCAGAAAATGGTCATAAACATATTCTCATGGGAAAGATGCTAGGTTATACTTGTCCATTAGACCTGAACGAATTAGCGCAAGGAGATATTGTGTATAGCATTGTGTATAGAATAGATCGAAGGGATCACATGCCATCATGGTGTCCTTTATCGTATAAAAGACTGTGGAAAAACGCGAGCAACCTTTTAATAGCTATGAATAAAGCTCTCCAATTAATAGGTAAAAAAGCAGAGTTAATAATCTCTTTGGAACAATTATAGCGAAAGTGATTGAAAATTGAAATTTTAAACTGGAAATCAGATTAAAATTGTAATGTTCAGCGTTCGGATTGGAGCAAACGAAAATATCATCGGTCTCGATGACATTCCTGAGACCGAGAAGAGAGTGAAAGTGATGGTTTATGATGAAAAAACAGATAACAGTATCAAGCTGTACGTCGTGATTCGAGATGGGAAAGTCTCCTGGTTCGTAAAAGATCACGATAGTTATATTCGGGTGAAAAATCCAACAACATTGACCGGAAGAAAGTGTATAAAACAGCTTCCGCTACAGGTTCAAAAAGCATTCAATCAGACAACAGTCGATTTCCTACGCAAGATTTGTCCAGATTTTAAGGATCTGCAGGAAATTATCGATCGAGATATGCAAATTGTTCCCATGGATGTACGCATCTTTCATCGCACATCAAAGTCCGGTTTACTGGCTAATAACCAAACAATTCGCATGTGGAATCCAGTAGTGGAGCCGGAACATCGCTATCGAATCATCAAGGGTTTTATGCAATCGCGTAAAACATGGGCTATTATCAGTACGTCGATGTATTATTTCCTACGCTACAGGTTGAGCACGTTCATAGTTGTGCAAAATAGCTTGGACGCATGTGAACAACTCATGTCTCGAATCAAAGATGTCTTTGAGCAATACATGAGCATCATTAGGCGGGAAAAGAGAGAGGAGCAGTTTGATAAGCTGTTTCGAGTTCTTGATTGTGCTCGTGGCAAAACTGTCAATGCTTACGAACTAGAAAAGGCTGTTAACGGTTGCAGTCCTCGTATTTTCGTTGTTATTCGTAATGTTAGAGACATTACGCCGATCAACGACATGGTCGAAAAGCTATATACCCATCGTTACGTGGTGATGATCGACGAATCGGATTTCAACGATTCCGGAAGTAAGTCGTCCGTTCAAACAGCAATCGAAACCTTCAAAGAGCGTGCGGGAGTGGTGTATGATGTAACGGCTACTCCGATGACCTCGATTATGAAGGAGGACATCGATGCAGGAAATGTCATCGTCCTTTCGAGACCTGACGGCTACAAGGGAATCACAAGTATCAGATGCCATGGACTGAAAAAGCCGGCCACCTATTGTAACGGCGTTGATAATAATCCTTTCGTGCAAGATCCAAATCTGAAAGAGTATATTAACGATTTCGCCAAAACGAAACCGCATAGAACAAAAGGCCAAAAGTTTCATCCACACTACAGCCTTGTTCGAGTAGGTTCGGTGATCAAGCCACAACTTCGCATAGCCAAATGGATCAGCAGACACCATGGCGATCGAATCATCGCCATCACCTATAATGGTAGCAGTTGTGGCATCACACTGCGGGGTAACATGCTACCGAAAAAGTCGATATTTTTAGAAGACAATACCGAGTCTAAATACGAGAATGGAGTGCATCATTTCGGCGGTCTGCACATCGGTAAAATCATCGCTTGGCTACAGAACAATGGTGGTACCGATAGATATCCACGTATCATGGTTTTGGCTGGAACATTGGCAGATCGCGGTATCTCATTTGGAACCTCTGAATGGGGGGAGTGTATCAGCAGAGGAATTTACCCATGGCATCTGACAGAGATGTACTTTATTCCCGCGAAGAGTATGAATCAAGCCAACCTACTTCAAGCAACTGGAAGACTATGCGGAGTTTATCCGGATAATATTCCGCTCACTCTTTACACCAACGCGGGAAAAGACATATTTCGAGCTTTTGGGTTGCAAGAAGAGTTGATCGAGCGAGCCAGAAACGCCAACAAAGTAGCTAGACTAGCTAAAGAAATCATTCCCGAACTAGCAATCTCACAGGAAAAGTGTAGTGGTCGTCGAATTACGGCTTTGCGTGTTCCTTGTAGGTTGCACAAAGTCGCTGACGACTTTGTACATGGCGGTTTCGATTGGAATGTAGAGGGCTACTCTTACAATGAATCTGATGCTAAATTCGGTGACGGACAACGATCAAAGGTTCCCAAAACTGTCATCAGTGATGATGAACGGGAAAGATTAAGACAAGATATAGAGGTCAAGAGAGCGGAAACGATCAGGGAGCAGGAGGAAAGTGGCATCGATTCTGTCGAATACAACCGTTTGCTAAAATTATTTCCTAGGTGGGCGAAGAAAGATAATAATATCGCTAGATTTATGCGTGATGTTCTAGATCCTCGTAAGAAATACACCAAAACAGAAATACGAGAGGAAGCCGAGAGTGCGGGAGTCCGTATCACCGACTTGCATTTTTCCAAGGGTAAAAAGAGAATCAGATATGGTAACATACTTCAACAGATTGGAAATATTTACCGGCTACATCCATGTTTGGTCGAAGCTTTCGAGAAGTATTTCAACTTTAAAGCAAGTTTGTGAGGATAGCGGATAATACATTAACACTCATACTATTGCCAGCTTGTTTATTAATCTGCCTAGCCGGACTACCACTATAAAATGAATTGAATCCCTGAAGAGCTAGACGCTCTCCAGGTGTTGCATAACGATGAAGAGGAACGCACCACAGCCTACTATCGGCGGCCACTGTGGGACAATATTTACCCGAATTTGGATAATTATGTTTCTTAAATGAAAAATCTACAAATATTGCATCTTTAGGAATATTATTTAACATGCCAGACTTTATAACGTCTGGCCTGATTTCATCTTGGACGGTGTAGTCCCAGTCAACAAAATTGGATAAAGGTTTCATCGGCACCGGCTTTGGCCATTCAAACGTTTGTTTCAGATCCTTACGTATGCCAACCATGTATATTCTCTCTCTATTCTGCGGTATGCCATAGTCTCTGGTGTTTAGTACCTTCCAGTGAAAGTTATAATCATCCAGGTTTTCCAATGACTCTCTGATGATTTTCCACGTTCGTCCTTTATCGTGCCATGTGAGCCCTTTGACATTCTCCATCAGAAAATACCTCGGTTTCTTGATTTTAATCACGTCTAAACAGTGCCAAAAGATGTTACCAGATTTGTGAGCAAATCCTTGTCGATTACCGGCGGTGGAAAATGCCTGACATGGCCATCCGGCTACGTAAAGGTCCATATCCGGAACATCAGCATGATTTCGAGTAGTGATATCAGTATAAAGTTTGTCACAGTAGTAGTTCTCTTTGATGCTCTGTTGACAAAACTTATCCACGTCGCATGAAAAGACTTGATGAAACGGAATAGCTAATTGTCGTAGAGCTTGAATGGGAGCCTCAATTCCTGAACAATCTGTTCCAACTTTTAGCACTGGTTGGTTCGTGATGATTAACTGTGTCATTTAGTTAATCATCAAACTATCTTTAATATGTTACTGACAGTATTAGAACAATCCCATGATGAAAGCTACAGGGAGAGTAATACTTTTTTCCATCCTCTTCCAGTCCTGAGACATATTGTGGCAGAATCATGTTTGGACTACCCAGATCGATACTGAGATAAACCTTTTCGCGGTTAAAGATATGGTTCGGTAGTTGCGATAGCACTTCTCCAAGACTAGGTTTGAAGATGCCATAATAGCCATATGTGTGTACTGTGTGGAAAACCTCATCGACTTTGACTCGGTATCTCTTACTCTCCTCAACCAGTTCGGACATAGAGATCGCTGTCGTCGCGATTTTTTCAAACTCGGGTTTCTTGATTTCTTGCCATAGGTCAGGATGAGACTTTCTCAGAACAATAGTCTTTTCAAACCTTTCCTTCAGATCAGGACATTTTGACTTGTAGACGAAATTCATAGCTACAACGATTTTAAAACTCGACTTGATTTTCAATTTTCGCTCCGAGCGCCTTTACACTAAATTGAAATCTAAACTGATCTTAATTTGCAAGAAATGTCTGATGAATGGAAAGAATGGCATGAGAACGGACGATTACAGTCTCAGGGTCATTATGTACAGGGTGAAAGGGAGGGTGAGTGGAAGTACTGGCATGAAAACGGTCAACTGAATTGCCAGATTCATTATGTACGGGGGAAAGAAGATGGAACAATAAGACATTGGCATGAAAATGGACAATTACGATTTCAAGGTACTTTTGTTCAAGGAGAAAAGGATGGTGAATTGAGAAGGTGGGATCAACATGGACGATTGTATTCTCAAGTCTATTATAATCGGGGGCAAAAGGAGGGTGAATGGAAATTGTGGTCTGAAAATGGGTCATTATATATTCAAGGTAGCTATGTGAAAGGAAAAAAAGAAGGTGAATGGCTGAATTGGGATGAAAATGGACAATTGGAAAGACGAGACTATTATCTTCACGGGCTACTATTAACCTCTAAACAATACCAACTACTCCTCAAGTTGCAAACCTGGATTAAGAGGTTAGTACCTATTATCCGTTTGCAAAGGTATCTTCCGACTATTCTGAAGATTTGGTACATGCCTGGAAATAAAGGGGCTTGGAGGGCTGAACAAGCGTTCAGACGAAAAATTGAAAATAAACTTGTTTCAAAAACAAATTAAGACCATGAACCTAGCGTTACTGAACGATAGATTGAATTTAGATACATTCAGATTCACACCTTATCAGTTAAGAATTCCACACGCTGACTTTTCTGTGCAGATGGAGAAGATAGCTTATCTGGACGGAGGCAATTCCACGCAGGTCGGAATTCGGATAGAAAATGCCAAATGTAGATATATGAGACTTTTGGGTGATCAAGTACCTCCAATGCTATGTGTAGAGCTTGATGACGAAACACATGAACGACTGGCCCGTCTACATAATATTTCCTTGGAATGTTGAAGGAGGATGATAAAGTATGTGCAATCTGTACCGATAATGTGGAAGATGATGGGTTCCTTACCCAATGTTTTCATCTCTATCATGCGACATGCTTAAATGAGTGGAGAAGACGTAAGAGAGAATGTCCGAAGTGTAAGAAGCCAATTTAATTTGCAATTTTTCTCTTGAACGATCGTGCCACTCTCCAAGCACCTTTACAACCGGGTGTGTACCAGATCTCATGAATAGTCGGAAGATATCTTTTCAAACGTAGGACTGGAGTTAGACGCTTAATCCAGGCTTGCAGGCGTAGGATTGATTGGTATTGTTTGTGGTTCATTTCTTTCCCATGAAGATAATAACCACTACACCACAATCCTCCTTTCGGAAACCACTTTGACCATTCACCCTCTAAGGAATCTTGGACATAAAAACCATGGGTTAATGTTTGTCCATTCTCATACCACTCTGTCCATTCACCCTCTTTTTTATCTTGCACATAAAAACCGTGAGACTCTAATTGTCCATTCTCATGCCACCGTTTCCATTCACCCTCCAGACCCCCTTGTGCATAAAAACAATGTAATCTCAATTGTCCACTTCTCCACCAATCTTTCCATTCACCCTTCGGTCTTCCTTGCGCATAAGAACAGTGAAGTCGTGGTTTTCCATCTTTCCACCACTCTTTACATTCGCCCTCTTTTTTACCTTGCACATAAGAGCAATGAGAGTCCATTTGTCCATTGTCATACCAATCTTTCCATTCGCCCTCCCTTTTTCCCTGATCATCGTAATGGACTTGAAATTGCAGTTGTCCATCATCATACTGAGCTGTCCATTCATGCACTAGTTTCCCATGTACATAACAATCTCGTTTTTCCAACGATTTAGCAGGCCAGTACCATCCTCTCAAATCACCTTTAATTTTATTCATCTTTTAAATAAGGTAAAAACCCAACCAATTTTCAATTTTTCGAACAATTGAATTGCAAATCCTATTTCCAAGTTAGATTGAAATGAGTGACACCACCACACGTTGTCCTATATGTTACGAAAACAAATCTGATCTCGCAAAGCTTAATGGCTGTGACCACCGCTTTTGCGTTCCATGTATTAGTAGATGGGCTAGGATGCGAAAAACGTGCCCTCTCTGTCGTAAAAACTTTACTCACAAGGTTGACTATTCTTGTCGCTCCTGTCACCAGACAACAGAACCTTCGATTCTGCTACTCTGCGATGGCTGTGACTGTGCCCAACACATTGGCTGTATGGAATTTCCCTTGAATAGGGTTCCATATGGTTCGTGGTACTGTGAAGACTGTCGCGAAAATTCTGGCTTGTGCCAGTGTGAAATATGTGGCGGAGTGCATGATCCACAGCTTATCATACTGTGCGATGGCTGCAATCATGGGTATCATACCTATTGTACTTATGGAAACAGAGTCTTGCCACCGTGGCCGTGGTTCTGCCCAGAATGTAAAAAATGAAAATCTTTCTGTGCGAAAATCTTTGTTAAAGATGATAGTAAAAGTCGCATCATTATATTCGCTCTTTTGTGCAAGTATTTTCGTCCTCGGACTAGCCATTCCAACTATCTACTATGGATTTGAAGGAGAAGATTCCACTTGTCAGGAAGGTACTCGAGGAGGAATCAACCTAAGTGATTGGGTGAAATGGGAGGGTCTCAGCGCGGTTGTGGTAACCGCATGGGCTTGGATTATATCCATTATGTCTTTGGCTACAAAATGGGAAGGATTTATGACAGTGGGAATCATTGTTCTAATTATCGACATGCTATTTTGGCTCATGTGGTGGGTTTGGGGAGTTGTCATCCTTGCTACCAATGAGAATAACAATTGCGTTGCCGATGGAAAGGGAATGGCAGTCATAGCCATCATTAACCTATTCATCGGTGCAATACGCTTTCTTTACATACAAGTATTCATCGATGAATAAAAAATTGATATTTCAAACATGTTTTATTTTTCTGTTTGAAATGTGTGTCATTTGCAATGGAAAATATGATCTACGGGCGACTAGTATGATCTTGCACTGCAATGTTCTGACAGAAATTCCCGAGCTTCCCAACCTTATATATCTTCAAGTATACTCAAGAAGCCTGAGAAAGATTTCCATGCTTCCTGAACTCACCAGTCTTTATTGTCATGGTTGTGTTGATTTAATAGAAATTCCCGTACTTCCAAAACTCACTGAGTTCGACTGCTATGATTGTACTAGCTTGAGAGAGATTCCCGCATTTCCACAGCTCATTAGGCTTCATTGTTACGGTTGTGCCATCAAGGAGCTTCCCATGATTCCACAGCTCACTGAACTTACTTGTAATGATTGTACTAATCTAACGAGTATTCCCGCTTTTCCGCAACTCATTGAGCTTTCTTGTCACAACACCGGTCTGAGAGAGATTCCCGTATTTCCGAAACTAAAATTACTCCAATGTTCATCCACGAAGATAACGACAATACCTGTACTTCCCGCTCTTTACCGTCTTTACTGTAACAACAGTAGCATGATGAAACTCCCTGTTCTTCCAAATCTAACCGAGCTTTGGTGTTCTGATTGCATGGGATTGACAGGATTTCCCGAGCTTCCAAAACTTGAACATCTGTTCTCCCAAAATTGCCCTTGGATATGTCCCAAAGAGGAGAATCTAGAAAGCTTGATTTACTTGCAACGCTTTTGTAAGTCTAATCTGCGCTATTGGCGCTTCAAAAGGTGGGTAAAGACAAAGGAGTTCGCAGAGTGGTTTTACAGTCCGAATCAATGGGGTGGTAGGGCCGAGAAACGAAACATGAAAAGAATACTGGAGGAATTAAAATGATTTAATGTTTTATTTACCTGTAAATAAAATGTTAACTTTAATTTGGTGTCATGGAGGTTGTTTTTCAGGTGGAAATGCATCTTACGATTTGGAACTAAGAGACTATCTAGCTAATCACGGTGTAAAAGTTATTTCAGTCGAGTTTAACAAGAGTGGATGGGAAGAAGCCTTGATAGATATCATTCAGACAGCTGTGCTTTGTGGAAGCGATACGTACATCTTTGGCGGTGTCAGTTCGGGTGGAATGCTAGCACATCAGGCTGCCAATATTCTTCATAAGCCTGCATTTCTACTCTGTCCTGTTCTCAAACCCGCTGAACGTTATACCTCTTTGGAGGAAAATTTTAAGACAATGCAACTAAACTTTTTCCACTCTGTTGATAATATGAGAAAGTGTGAGAGAAATGTTAAGGAGCCCAATAACGCGCGACAGGTTATCTTTGGATCTAGTGACAGTCGCGCACCGATTCAGGCGATCACATCTTGGCTCGATGGACCTCATCATCTTGGTATTCATACCCTTCCGGGGGGACATGAGCTGTGTAAAAATCCTCCATTACAACTGTGCTTACAGTGTGTGCAAACGTTGGGGGAAATTGTACATGATGATAACACACGGGTACAGCTACCGTAGATTCTAGCAATGCTCTTAAAATCTTATTCGCGAAATTGGAAATTAAAGACAAGATCTTTTAGAGAAAATCAATGAAAGAAAAGAGTTTTCGTGTCTACATTCACAGAACCCTGAAAACAGTAGGTTCTGATCTGCATATCACTAAAGTTGCCCTCGAGGCAGTTGATAGTATTGTTCGTGTCACCGCTAACCATTTGGTTGAGCGCGCATTGTCACTAACTACGGGAAGTGATAAGAAAACGGTAAGTTGCTCTGAACTACAGGCAGCGACCCGTCTAGTTCTTCCCACTGATCTGGCTCAGGCCTCTTTTATCGCTGGTACCTCTGCACTCGAGAAATTCCAAGACTCAGAAACTCAACGGGCTGAAGCCGGCCGTGTTGAGAAGGCTCAGACTCGCGAGTCTCGCGCCGGATTGATCTTTTCGGTCTCTGCTACCGAGAAGTACCTTCGTTGCTTTGGTCAAAATAACTATCACATTGCAGCCTTTGCACCCGTATATTTGGCTGGAGTTCTCCAATATTTGACCTCTGAGCTGTTGGAGCTTTCTGGAAACCAAGCTCGTGAAGCTAAAAAGGTTACCATCACTGTTCGACACTTGTTTCTTGCTGTAACTGCTGATGCCGAGCTTCGTCGCTATGTTGACAATCTCGGAGTCGTATTTCTCGAGGCTGGTGTCGAGGCTCACATTGAGGATAAGCTTCTAACTAAGAAGCCTCGCAAGCGTCTTGCACCCACTGGAACCGGAATAAAGCGTCCTCATCGCTGGCGTCCTGGTACCAAGACTATTATGGACATGAAACGCTTGCAAAAGTCTAGCGATTTGCTCATGCAACATGCCCCCTTTAATCGCCTTGCTAGAGAAGTTGGAGAAGGATTTCAGGCCGAGCTCCGTTGTTCTGGAGAGTTTCTAACATCTCTTCAGGCCTTTGTTGAGGACCGTGTTGTTCGTGTCATGCGTCAAGCTAATCGCGTTGCTCTTCATGCCAATCGCGAAACTGTCTACGCGCGAGATGTGAAGTTGACCCGTGACTTGATCGAACCCGAACTTCGTACGTCAAGTGTTTCCTACCAGAGTAACATCCCTGAAGCTGCATTGAGAAAGATGGCATTGCGTGCTGGTATCAAACGCTATGGTGATGATTCCACTCAGGCTTATCGCGATCTATTGGTAGAGTTTCTAGAAAACTACATGCGCGATATTGTTGTTTGTGCTCAGTTGCATAAGGTGCAAACTCTTAATACCAAGCTTTTGCTTGAGGCTCTTGGCATGCGTGGCTTATACCCATCTATCACAGCTCACAAGCGTCGCACTCATAAGAAAGGTGCTGGGTCTCGTTCAACCTCTCAAGCTGAAAGTCTTGCCACGAGTGAAGCAGGAGATGTTTCTGATGTAGAAAAGGATGAGACGGAAGCTCTAGCTACCATCGATGAGTAAGCTCTACTTATACTAGATTAGTATAAGTAAATCTACGTGTAGGATGAGGCAATTCCAAACATCTCCCACTTTCTAAAATTATCTTCGAGCCTTTTAGCGTTGTTAGTGTATTGCATTTCAGCCACTCCGGTTAGCTGATTGGTGAAAGACTTTGGGTCTTTAATGTATCTCTGTGCAGCGATATCAGCATTCTCCATCTTATAGACACTCATATTCCACACGGAAAGAATCAGATCTTTGATCGATATGCCTTTCGCACGGTATTTGTGTTTAATGTAAGTGTAGATAGTTCCGTAAAGAGGTTCGGGATACCTTTTAAATATGTCGTTTTTGATCGCTTTAACAGTTTCTTTATCGGAAACACCAATTATAGCCACTGCGGTGTCTAAATTTTGCTGTTTTACATCTGTGTATATGCGAGCTGAAATAAGTAAAACTATTGTTGCGTATTTTGATAACTCCAAAAAACCTATCCCAGGCATATCGCTCATAATGAGATCCATGATCGCCATCGCATTGAAATAGATATCGTACAAAAATTTGCGGTTGGGTAGAGGAAATTTCGCGACATTCATGATCAAATTGATCATGAGCTCATGTATCGCTAGTCTCATCGTGATCGCTTTCTCTTTAATGTTTATATTCTCGGACAACAGTGGTCTAGAAAGAGCTATACGTACAGGATAAAGCTCCCTACCTCTTGCAACACTGGATTTAGCCACATAAGCACTAACGGAGCGATGAGGAGGAAAACGAGGTCTACCCTGAATCTTCTCCCTTGTACTTCTTATACTTGGATCCATATAGATTTTAGAGCTTATATGGCCTACGCTTTCTGGAGCACGATAGACAGAAACATCATCTCCTGTCACCACTTCTTTGGTTTCAAACCGTCGAAAGTAATTGGTTACGGCACCAGGAGTTTCCATCCAGTCACCCACTCTAAACAAAACCTCTTCCGGAGTTGGTATCGTGCTGTCAAACACAGTTGGACGACAGTTAAATCCCTTAAAGACCGTTATCTCATCCCCATATTTGTCGAGGCTGAACATTATCGATGTTATCTTTTTCGGAAGTCGGCCATCCAAACTAGGAGCCAAAGTAACCAGCTGAAACCTACTCATTTTATAGACATTGGAAAAATCTGGCTTGAATTGAGATACTACAGCTTCTGCTTCCTCTTTTGGAATCGTGAAAGTCTCCTCATTTTCCTGTAGATTAAAGCTAGGTGTGTGATACGCGTTACGCACAAATTCGTGAAATACGGGAAACTTATACGGCATGTAAGAACCCTCTGTGTAACATAATAGAGTATAAATATCAAACTTTGCTCCGTATCTGTTACACATGTTTGTATCCTTGCAACGGCTATCTAATTTGGGATTGTCTCCCAATGGCTCGGCGTATGCGAAATCCCAGTCAAAGAATAAAGGTATAAAACGAGTTTTGACAAACCATGATTTTTCACCTATAACAAAGGACATTTTCATTCTTTTCGGATAAACAGCCACCAGAACGTTTCGATAATGCAAGTCGTTATGAACCAAACGAAATTTTCCCATAATGTATAGACTATAAAAAATTTGTAACATTATCTGAGCCATATTCCTGTCTGTCGCATTGGATCTGAGAATATCAGCAAATGATACTACCTTAACAGGTCTGGTCGGACGTCCGGTGACCAGCATATTGACACTGATCTCAGGATGAGCTAAGAATTCGTTCATATACTTGTCTATATACTCCACTTCTGATGGATCAGGAAAGAGATCTTTAATCTGAGAATAGCTACACCGTCCAAAACCGAGGTAAGGTATGAAATTGGGAGAGTACCCTTTGCTCAGAATTTGATCCACGATGTACTTGTACACAGATATCTCGTACTTCAAACCCAGCATCGGCTTCTCAGAAGTATCAAGAAAGATTTTCAAAGCCACACCAATCTCTCCTCGCTCTCCTAATGCTTCAACAAGCAGGTCGCCGAAAGCAACGATGGTGGGAGAAGCAGATTTCTTATTGATGTTTTTTACGTTACGTATGTATTTGGACATGTGACAAACATCTAATTTCGCCTCTCCAGAGGCTATCTTCTCCAAAATTTTTTGGACAACTTGTGTGGACATTTATTATGTCACACAAAAAAAATTACATTTCATTTGCGATAGCTACAGCTTCCTCTGCATCGATTCGAACGTTTGCGACGACAAAAACTCGATCACAAAGCTTTTTCCATAGCGCCATGACTCTTTCGCTTAGAAAGTCTACATCGGGAAGACGATAGTCAAAGTTTTTAATCACATCAAATAGATCCCTACGATTCATGGCTCGAAACGTATTGTGTCCGTAGACAAAGTAATAGAAAGTAGCCACCATGGCCCAGAGATCTGCTGAGTAGGTTCGTCGCTTGTCTCTAATAATCTCTGGAGCGATGTAAGAAGGTGTACCAGCATAAAGTTTAAACGGCTCTTTTACTTGCCTAGACAAGCCAAAATCAGTCAAAACTAGCTTACCGTCGCAGAGAAGAAAGTTGCCAGGCTTTATGTCATTGTGAGCAATCTTATTCTCCTTTAGAATCAATAGAATGCCTAGCAAATGCTTCAGTACCTGAATGAACTGCTTTTGTGTCCTGATTCGAAATCTTCCTATCGAGGAGCAAAGGGCAAATACTAGAAAGATGGTCGTGTGATCACCTTCACTTTCTTCACCGATGCCACTAATAGCGGCTATTCCCGGCTTGCCACGAAGAAGGCGGAGAGAGGTAATCTCGTTGAATATGTTCGTTCTATCCATTTCTAGTGTTCTCTTATCACCGCGCTTACGAATCTTGATCGCTTTGATCGCTACCATACGATCTATGTTTGGTTGGTAACACTTGTACACGTTGGCAAAAGCTCCACTACCGATTAAACTCAATTTTCTGAAAGCAGTGCCATGTAGAGTTATGTATTTGTAGCCATAATTCTCGGTATAGTAGTTCATGGCAGATTTTTTAGCTTCCCTGCTATTCGAAATAGCCAGATCGTATGGTGCTGGTAAAAGCCATTTACCTCTATTAGAATCAGTATAAGTGAAGAATGCTTTAAAGTTTCCAGCCTCGAGCAATCTTTTTGCCTGAGGATGATACCCTTTTAATTCTACTGCGTCGGACGTTTCATAACACACTCCTTCATCATCGTTGAAAATCATTATCGGGCATTTGTCCATTTATTCAAAATGAATTTAAAAATCAACTTTCATTTAGGAATGAAATGGATAACTTTACAATGATTCGACGTATCGGTAAGGGCACTTTTGGTACTGTGCACAAAGTCCGTGACAATCGTAATGGCAAATGCTATGCCCTTAAGATCTGTAAAGCTGATCCAGATGAATTGCCCGGACTATTGTCAGAGGCACTGATTATGTCACAGATTAACCATCCCAACGTGACCAGATGCGAGGAAATCCTTCTGGAAAAGAATAAGTTGCTACTGAAGATGAAGCTGATGAAATGCGATCTCAACACTCTTATCGAGAAGCAAGAATATGATGCGCGAAATCTGTTCATTCAGATCGCTTCCGGCTTGAAGTATCTTCATAGTAAAGATGTCGTTCACTGTGACCTCAAACCGGCAAATATTCTGTATAGAAAGAGTCACAAACGAGAGACCGTGAAAATCAGTGATTTCAACTCTGCACAGGTAGGTAAGATCTGTGATACAGCCGGTTGCACATCGTGGTACATGGCTCCTGAATCTATCATTAGCGCAATGTACGATAAATGTAGCGACATATGGAGCCTGGCGTGCATTCTTTTCGAGATGCTAACTGGTCACGTTCTTTTTCCCTGTGATAGTGATGATGATCACTTTGATATGATTGTTGATCTGAGACTGGAAAAGGATTATCTTTACCTATTTCGAGCACCGAATACGGATGACAAAAAAAGCAGGATTGAAGAAATTGAAGATAAAAACGCTCGCGATCTACTCGCAGGAATGCTTTGCATCGATTCAGTAAAACGTTTCACAATCGATGAGGTATTGAACCATCCCTACTGCAATTTTTCTTCGCCACAAGTATAAATGGCACATACGAAGAGAGAAAATGTTCATGTTGTGGCCCGTTTTCGTCCCCTCAACGCAAGAGAAAAGAAGGAAAAAGGTGGAGCAGATTTTAAACTTGTTGTCAAGCCTGAAAAAAATTTGGTTCGAATATCAAGACAGAGGGAAAGACACGAGTTTGTTTTTGATTATGTATTGGACGAGACGGTAGGACAAGAAGAGCTATTTAACAAGGTGGCAAAAGAGTCGGTAGAATATGTCGCAGAGGGATACAATGCTACCATCTTTGCATATGGTGTGACCTCATCGGGAAAAACTTACACAATGTTTGGAGAAGGTAAGAATAAGGGAGTTATTCCTCGAGCGTGTGACCATCTTTTTCATACCATCAATGACAATGAGGATGTCATTGAGGCCAATGTAAAATGCTCTTTTTTAGAGATTTACAGAGAGCACATCCGTGATCTGTTAAAACAGAAAGAAGATTATGTCCCCAGCTTACGAATCCGTCAACACCAAAAGAAGGGAGTATACGTTCAAGGCTTGATTGAAAAATACGTTTACACTCCGCAAGAAATTATTGAGACGATTCAAGAGGGAGCACAACAGCGCAGTACATCTAGTACTGCGCTTAATAACGTTTCATCGAGAAGCCATGCTGTATTGACTCTAAATATAACTCAGATTCTGACTGACGGTACAGAAATTTTGAGTAAGTTACACATGATTGATCTTGCTGGATCGGAAAACGTGGGAAAATCAGAAGCATCAGGTGTAACCCTATTAGAGGCTCAACAGATTAATAAGTCTTTATCTTCTCTAGGAAATGTTATCTATGCTTTAACAGAGAAGGGAAGAGACCACGTTCCTTATCGCGACTCTCGCTTGACATATCTGCTACAGGATTCTCTGGGAGGAAACTCAAAAACGATACTGATCACGACAGCCACGCCTCATTTTTCTGCTTACGCTGAGACTCTCAACACGTTAAAATTCGCTCAGAGAGCTAAGGAAATCAAAAACATTCCTACAGTTAATCGTAATCAAAGTAACGCTAATCTGGTCAGAACAGTAGCGAATTTAACCCGCCAGCTTTCAGAACTACAGTCTAAGTATGATGACGCGAAAGCGATTCTAGAAAAAGTGGAGGAAGGGGGAGAAACGGATGCTGTTACAAAGACCAAATGTGAGCAATTGGAGCAGAAGTTGCAAGGAATGAAGCAGTTACAAGAAGATGACGCAGTCAGAAAAAAACAGTTTCGAGAGATCTTTAATAAGCAAAGAGATCTAGCGCAGTCGACCGCGCTCGAGTTATACAATGAAAAGATGCGCGTCCGTTCATTAACCAGTGAGTTAGAACAATATAAACAGTTTTATGAAACTTTGAAGGATTCACTCTCCACTCCCAACGTTTTGGAAATGATCGTCAAGGACGCGAAAATAGTTCCCAGTTCACTTTACGTCGATTCTCGTCAGGTTATTCAGACCGCGGATATCGATTCTCCGATTTAACTTTTATATTTCTTACTAATAAAATGGTCAAGAAATACGTCAGAGAAATGTTGTATTTTACGCTCATGGCCGTGCTTTTCTACCTAGTTGTCCGCATAATGGCTAGAGTTGGAGGAGGAGAAACGGTTATTGTAGTAACAGCCGTTGTCTACGCACTATTATTAGCGGGAATCTACTACTTGGCTGGCATAAATAGCAATAGCAAGGAAAACTTTTGGGACGTTAGCCCGGCTGCTCAGTGCAAAGATGGAAACTGGTACATGTGGCAGGGAGATGATCCAACATCTGTAATGTGTCGTAAGTTAGCCAGCACTCCGGAAGGACAGTGTGAAATTGCTGCCTACTCCTGTCCTTACGGCTATCAGGGCACACCGAAGATTCCGTTTACTTACACACCCCTTTCGAACGACTCATGGCAGAATGAGCGTTGCGAGGACAAGCCCTCATGCTCATGCACACCGAAACACGATGACAGGGACAGATTCACCGCTTTTGAACGGACTGCACCTTTTTGAAACGAATTGAAAAATTATCTGATTCATATGAATGAATTAGATCATGGGAAATACAAACTCTTACTCTCCGGTGTCTACCACCGAGATTGATATGGTGGAACCGCGAGACACACGAATACCAATGGCTAAGAACGTACAACATGCAAAAGAACGATACTGGCATAAACTAACACTCTCGTTCAGTGGAGACGGCTTTGTTTCTTCCGATCGAGAAGGAAAGAAGGTTCTTGCTCGTGGAACCTTCGAAGGAGGTGAGTTACAGAAGGGTATTATCTATGGCGGAAAAGATGATTTTCTAAAAGTTAAGAAAAGGGCGGGGGATCGAGTTTATGGTCGTTATTTCTCTAAAGAGAACGAGAAAGAACAGTTGGATTGTGTCGGATGGTTTACAATCCGATTTGATAAGGGTTATAGGATTTCGCTGAAAGAAGGACACCAGCGACGCGGTGAGAAATGGAGTTGGGGACAGTTCGAAAGAGGAATTTTGGAGGGAGAGGGAAAGATTACTAAGGATGAAAAGGGCAAGATTCTTATCAGTGAAGGAATCTTTAACAACGGAAGACTAGTCAAAGGTAAATCACGATATAGTACTGGTTATTGGCACTGGGGACAGTTTGACAAATACGTCCTTCAAGGAGAGGGAAAGATCACTGAGGATGAAGAGGGTAAGGTTATTTACAAGGAAGGAATTTTCGATGACGGGAAACTGATCAAAGGTAAATGGCATTATCGCAAACATTGGTACTGGGAAGAGTTTAAAAATGATGGACTTCTTCAAGGGTATGGAAAGATTACCAGCGACGAAGAGGGTAAGGATATTCTCGAAGAGGGACAATTTGAAGACGAACATCTGGCATTTGGACATAAGAACCAGATTAAGAATGGGAAAGAATATCGGTTGTGTGGATCTTTCAAGAGAAATAAGTTACATGGAACTGGAAAAATTACCTGCGACGGGGAGATCACGCATAATGGCCATTTTGAGAATAATTATTTGGTAAACGGTATCATAAAATTTTCGAAAGATAATTGGTACTGTGGTGAGTTGAAAAACAATATGATGCATGGAAAGGGCAGACGTACCTATGATGCCGAGGGATTGAGACTGGTATCAGAAGGAACATTTGAGGACAACTATCTGGTTCAGGGAAAGGAATACAACGAAACGATCGATCGTTGGATCTGTGGAAGTTTCAAGGATAGGAAACTTCACGGAAAAGGAAAAATCAGCCGGGATGAGGAGGGTAAGGATGTAACGATGGAGGGAGAGTTTTTACACAACATATTGGTTAATGGCACGTGTAAAGGCGGTTCTAAATTCGAGGGAAGAGGCTTGTTCGGCGATTGGTTCTGGGTCAGAGAAGAGGGAGGAAAATGTACTCTCTACAATAAGGGCGTGTCTAAAAGTACTTATCCTGCAGATGCAGTCTGTACCGTCACACAACGGAACGAGCGTTTTCACCGTCTGAAGATAAGGGATACCGATGGGGATGATACGTTCCTATTCACAGACGGCCAGCTCTACCTCAAGTATCGCCATGTGGAGAGAATCAGACCCTTGTCTTGGGACGATTTCATTCTTCTGATCATATTTGATGTCGCTGAGTGTAGATTCAATACTCTGTCCAGAGTGGTTCGAGATCTGATTATGGTCCAGTCCTCTCCCGATGAAACCAACGGCATCGATGTAGAGGAGGTTGCAACAGCTCTACGCCCATTGCTACCGATTCTTGAAAACGTTCCGAAGCTCGAGCCCGATATGGAAAACATCAAAAAGTGGTGGGGAATTAAGTAAAAGGTGATAATAGATTATTTATCTATTATGACTTAAGCTGTGTTATCATCCACGAAAGTGCAATTTGCGAATCGGTTGGCTTTGATGTAATCATACAATAGAGTGAACCAATTGGTTGGAGGATCATTTCCAGCTACTTCGAGATAAATACGTTCGGTGTACAATGGTTGCTGACTAGTATCAGTGGATACATACACATAATAAGTGGCATCGGTTTTCCATTTTTTAACTCCCAAATGATCCATAAATTTAACTACTCCTCCATGAATTCCTTTGAGAGTACAAAACTGATTGGCTAGGGAAAAGCCGTATTTGGTGGGGATAGATTCATTGACTGTAAAACCCATTTATTATAGTAATTATTCTTATTTTAGATAGCTTCTAAAGCCTGCAGACGAGCAAGCACATCGGTCATCTGAGTGGTGAGGTTTTGTATTTCAGTAGCCTGATTGGTTACCTGGGTGGTTAGGCTTTGTATTTCAGTAGCCTGATTCTTGATCACCTCCAACAGGTAACAAGCCACTCTATCGTATCTAATACCAGAAGGTCTTTTTTCTTCATCATAGATTACCAGATTATTCATTCCGGCGTCATCAAAATCCTCAGCTATTAGACCTACATCGTGTACAGTATCGGCTAGATGGATATAGGTTTTTGCTTCGACATTGAGTATCTTTTGGCTTTCAGATAGACCCAAGGCTTGAATATCAGTCTTGAAACGGCGAGATGAAGTATTGTAGGTTAACTCTCCCGTTCCACTATTCCAATAAACCGGATAGGTACCGGCACCAGCTTGAATACCAGGTATGAAAACGTGACCGTTTGGATCAATAAGAAATCTTCGAGCTCCGGCAGTGATATCGTAAACACTGAAACCGTTCCCAGCACCACTAGTATTATCGGTAGAACCAACGTGATAAATTATACCAGAAGCAGCAGTATTTTCAAAGCGAATAACAGGACCATCCGCATTACTACCCACTATTCGTTGTAAAGTAGCCCCAGTTCCGGATAGATCCAACTTGTAGCCGGGCGTTGTGGTACCGATCCCCACCGGTCCTGCCAAATATGCACAATAGTTGTTAGAGCCTCCTGTGGGAGCATTAACATACAGTCCGTACGCATTTGTGATTGTACCAGTGGCCCCCTTGATCAGGGTGTCGATAAATAAGGCAATTGCACTGGTAATAGTGGTTGAACTTGAGGGGTTAAAATTGGGGTAAAGCCATTGTGAAATACCCAGTCCTTTTGTACCCGCATACGTTGGAGACAGTGCTGTATCCACTAAAAATGAGGCCATTGTGGATGCGTCATTGGTGCCCACATGTGTACCACCAACACGTGAAATGTACGCAACTGTATCGCTGAGGGAATACACATGGAGTCGTGAGGTCGGTGTGACACCGATGCCCACATAACCAGCCGAATCGATCCGCATTCTTTCCACATTACTGGTACCCAATCTCAAGGGTCCGGCCTGCTCATTGATCACAGCCATGGAACTGGGATAAGTGGCGTGGGCTGCGTTGTAGCAAAAGATTTGACCAATTTCGGCACTACCCGCGGAAATGGTTAATCCAGCAGCCACACTGGAACCCGTATCCGTGTTCCGAATCTGTACCATATTGTAGTAATCTGCATTGGCATTGCGTTCCACTTGCAGTCTGGTATTGGCCCCGGGAGTGGTGGTGGTACCAATACTTACACTTCCAGTGCTCGTTTCGCACAGCGTTAAGTTGCCAACACTCGGTTGAATCTTTACTGTACCAGTCTCAATGCGGAAACAGTCTTTGGCGTTGGTGACATCATAGATAAAGAAGTAATCAGCTACTCCCTTTCCCAGTTGGAATTTTGGGGTTGAACCACTAACAAATATAATATATGCTTGTTCCAAAGAACTGGGAGCGTTTAAGGCAATTCCATTATTACCAGATGGCCATGTAATAGTTAAAGCTTCAGCCGGAGTTCCTCCAATACCCACATTACCATTTCTCACCACCATGTTCATGGCAGTCCCACTGTACCATCCAGTGGGACTACTTCCACCCGAGGAAGCATCCTCCAAAACCAGGGTGGCCGTGGCTCCCGAAGTATCGTATCTGATTGCCCCATTGGCCGTACCTTGATCTCGAAAGAGAACGGATGCATTGGCAAGATTGGCCCCCGATTGGTCACCCAATGAAATAACTGCATAATCTGTTGAAGAAGAAGCTACGCAAAACTTGTAATCCGGAGTCGCTCCAATACCCACATTACCAGATGTATCTATTGTTATTCTCGTGGCATTACCAGTGCCAATAAGGAAAGGATGAGTAGTTTGAGTTCCAACCCAACCAAAACCAGAAGAGGTAGAGGATGAATACAGATACGAGGATATAAGCCCATCCGTTATCTTTTGGATAGTGTAGCCACCTCCACCTGCAAAGGTTTGAATAGTCATGGCGATACCGCTGTCCGAAGTCCCACCAATACCCACGCCACCACCGGAATCCAATCTAATGACATTATTTACACTACCATTGGTGAGTAAGGTGAGGGCATCTGCAGAATGATCATAATAGATCTGTCCTGGTGAGCTGGACGCCGGATCTGCAAACAAGATGTACGACAGTTTATTGATACCCGCAGTAATCTGAATAGCCGAGTCATCATTCTTCTCAAAATGAGCAACGGCCAGTGCTGAGACTCCGGCTGAAGCATCGCTGACCTGCACGTGAAACTTGGTGTCCGGATTTGTACCAATGCCCACATTACCATCAAAATATGCACACACATTCGTGGTTGCGACTGTGGGATTGCTCACGTATAAAGAATATGCGGTGGTGGGACTGTTACCAAGCCCTGATTTAGTTGGTGCAGCGATGTTTACCGTTCTCAGAATCGAGACAGTAAATCCTGTTGCCACCGCTGAATCACATGCAAAGTAATGACCAGTGGCGTAATCTGTGCCTGGTGTACCGGTATGAGATGTCTTTCCGTTGGAAATCGTATTGTACACATCCCCCGAACCGGTTACCGTAGCATTGTTCCATAAAGCCACGCTTCCAGCACTTCCCAAGGACAGGGTGCCGAATTGCACATTGGCACTGGTATCAATGTTTTGAGGAGTGCTAAGAGTAATGGTTCCATCCCCGTCATCTGTTACAATGATTTGATTCGCTGTTCCCGCTACCCAACTCACGAAATCGCTACTGATCAGGTTTTTACTGGCATCGGTCGATACCAATCGCAAGGCTGTCAAACTCGGAATATTTACGTTACCACTGGTATCTAATACTATTCCATCGTTTAGCGTAACAGCCAAACCGGCGGTGATACCGCTATCATACTGGAAACGAAGTGTATCGGTTGTTTTACGTATGACAAAGTTCGATCCTGCATCGGATGATAGCCACGAAGAGACAGCTGTCTGGTAACAGTCAAAACTGATGCTGACATTGTCATGAGTCCAGTTGGCAAATTGTGTTAATGGATAGTTATCGATAGAAGTGTTAAACTGCATGTGAGGTCCAGCAGTGGAAGAATCTGTACCGACGACGGCTACCTTAGCCATTCCCACCCCAGCATACGGTACAGTAGCTGTACCAACACCCAACGAAGTTAATCCCGTTAACGCTCCTCCCGTTAACGTAGCGGTACCATCTGTGATTGAGGTAAAGGAAACAGAATCTGTCGTAGCTACACCCTGGTCCATAGCTCCCAAGTACCCCCACTGGGTGTTGGTGATAGTGACGAGATCTATGTTTGTTAGTTGGATTACTTCGCTTGCGGTTAAGTTTTGTACTCCTGCGGTGATCATAGCCAGTAGTGACGTAAGGTTACTCGCTGTAATAGATACGGCATCGATAGTGAATGAGGTATCACAGCTGAGCGTACTGTTAACATCGACCGCTCCAGTGGAAGCAATGTTAATACGAGTTACGTTATTGGTGATGATCGCGAGATCATGATTAGTCGATGTGCCCATATAACCCGATGTTGCAGCAAAAGCTCCACAAATCAATGATAAGCTAGCATTACCTACACTAAGATAAGTGTTGGCCGTTCCCGCGTTGTAGAGTTGCAATTTGTAGGTCGATCCTGGGCTAGTACCGATAGCTACATTTCCACTTGTATTCAAAATAATGCCATTTTCCGGAGTTATAGTCGAACCTGCAACGATACCACTATCATAAAGAATCTGAAACAAATCGGAAGACTTACGAATGAGAAAGTTGGACCCAATGTCTGAAGAAGCAAAGCTAGGTCCAGTAGAATAACAATCGAATGTAATGGCCATGTAATCATGTCTCCAATTAAATAATTGCATCAATGGATAGTTATCGAGATCTGTAGTGATCTGCACGTGAGGCCCAATAGAAGAAGAATCTTGACCGTCGATAGCAAACTTAGCTAATCCAATGCCAGCATGTGGCGCAGTGGATGTACCCACACCTATGCTACCACCTGAGGTAACAGTAAGACGAGTCAAGTTAGTGGTGAAGAGATTGAGGTCACTAATGGTTGTCGTACCTATGTAACTTCCCGAAGAGGTTACACCGAATTGCGATGTTATGCTACCATTTCCAACCGTCAAGTGGGTAGAGGTTGCACCTGAGTTATAAAGATGTAACTTGGAACTTGGCTGTGTATTGCCGATACCCACATTACCATCAAAATATGCACATACATTCGTGGTTGCGGCTGTGGGATCGTTTACGTACAATGAATACGCCACAGTAGGACTGTTTCCCAATCCAGATTTAGTTGGAGCAGCGATGTTCACCGTTTTTAGAGTTGAAATCGTGAATCCCGTAGCCACAGCTGAATCACATGCAAAGTTGTGTCCAGTGGCATAATCTGTGCCTGGAGTACCAGTGTGTGATATCTTTCCATAGGAAATTGTATTGAACAGATTTCCTGAACCTGTTACCGTGGCGTCGTTCCATAAAGCCACGCTTCCAGCACTTCCCAATGACAGGGTGCCGAATTGTACATTGGCACTGATATCGATGTTTTGAGGAGTGCTAAGAGTAATGGTTCCATCTCCATCATCGGTTACAATGATTTGGTTTGCCGTTCCAGTTATCCAACTCGCGAAACTGCTACTGACTAGGTTTTTACTGGCATCGGTAGACACTACTCGCGAAGCTGTTAAACCGGGAATGTTCACGTTGCCACTGGTATCTAGTATAATTCCATCGTTTAGCGTAACGGCTAAACCGACAGCGATACCGCTATCATATTGGAAACGGAGTGTATCGGTTGTTTTACGTATGACAAAGTTCGATCCCGCATCGGATGATAGCCACGAAGAGACAGCTGTCTGATAACAATCAAAACTGATATTCACATTATCGTGAGTCCAATTGGCAAACTGTAACAGCGGATAGTTATCGATAGAAGTGTTAAACTGCATGTGAGGTCCAGCAGTGGAAGAATCCGTACCGACGACGGCTACCTTAGCCATTCCTACTCCAGCATACGGTACAGTAGCCGTACCAACACCCAATGAAGTTAATCCTGTTAACGCTCCTCCAGTTAACGTAGCAGTACCATCTGTGATCGAGGTAAAGGAAACAGAATCTGCGGTGCTTACACCCTGGTTCATAGCTCCCAAGTACCCCCACTGGGTATTGGTGATAGTGACAAGATCTATGTTTGTTAGTTGAGTTACTTCGCTTGCGGTTAAGTTTTGTACTCCCGCAGTGATCATAGCTAGTAGTGACGTAAGATTACTTGCTGTAACAGATACGGCATCGATAGTGAATGAGGTATCACAGCTGAGCGTACCGGTAACGCTGGTGTTTTGCAGTAGTTGTACCTCATCTAAACCAGTCGTAGAGACCAGTTGAATGTAGTTCTGAGTCCCATCAGTGATGAGGAAAGCGCTTGCAAGGTTATCAGGCACAGTGATTAGATTCGTTCCAGTGGCTCCCGAGTAGGTAATGTTACTACCGTTCAAATCAAGTTGATCTACCGTAATCTGAGTTGCTCCTGTTAATGCTCCTCCCGTTAACGTAGCGGTACCATCTGTGATTGAGGTAAAGGAAACAGAATCTGCTGTGCTTACACCCTGGTTCATAGCCCCTAAGTACCCCCATTGGGTATTGGAAATAGTGACTAGATCTATGTTTGTTAGTTGAGTTACCTCGCTTGCGGTTAAGTTTTGTACTCCCGCAGTGATCATAGCTAGTAGTGACGTAAGATTACTTGCTGTAACAGATACGGCATCGATAGTGAATGAGGTATCACAGCTAAGCGTACCGGTAACGTTGGTGTTTTGAAGTAGTTGTACCTCATCTAAACCGGTCGTAGAGACCAGCTGAATGTAGTTTTGAGTTCCATCAGTGATAAGAAAAGCGCTCGCAAGGTTATCAGGCACAGTGATTAGATTCGTTTCAGTAGCTCCCGAATAGGTAATGTTGCTACCGTTCAAGTCAAGTTGATCTACCGTAATCTGCGTTGCTCCTGTTAATGCTCCTCCTGTTAACGTAGCGGTACCATCTGTGAGAGATGTTAGTGTTATCGCATTACAGTCCATATTTGCATAGTATGCCGATACATCGCCAACAGAAGTGGCTGTGGGAGCTGTCGGTAACCCTGCAAATAGTTTGAAGTTTCCATCTGTGGCGTCGCGAAAAAAGCCGGTGTATTTAGTCCCCGCATTAACATATTTACCATAAAATCCGATATCATACGTATCTCCAGTGTTTGAACTTGCTAGATAGATTAACGGATCGGTTGTAGTACTAATACTTTGCCAACTTAAAGTAGCTATCGCTCCAGCAACAGTTGCTCCCAAAAAATCCCCTGAAGATGGAATAGTTGTGGGCAATATCCATTCAACGTTATCTGTTGCTACGGTCGATCCACGTATTTTTGTGGTAAAGCTATTTCCAGTCAGAACCAAGTTGGTGCTATTTGATTGGCCGACATATACGTCTGTGGCTGACGAATTTCCCAATAGTACTGTGTTATTGCCTTTTCCGGTCGCTCCATAGCCGATAGCTATCTCATTAGTAGCTGTAGATCCTGATGCTTTTGTTTCGGCACCGATATAAATACTTTGATTCAAAGAAGTCTCCGTGACTGTATTAACAGCATTATGTCCCACGGCGACGTTATTCGCCGATACTCCCGCTGCTCCCGTGAGAGTTCCTAAAGCGCCAGAACCTATTCCCACGTTCTGCGAATTTGTATTGCTAGCAACAGTTAAAGCTCCTACTCCGACAGCAACATTATCACTCTGCGTAGTGGCTGTTGCCAGAGCAGTATTACCTATGGCGATATTAGAGCTTCCAGTTGTAACAGCGTTTCCTGCGTTTACTCCCGCAAAAAAGTTTTCAGTACCTCCACCGGCAGTGACAGCTGCCCCTGCACCGGTTCCTCCGTAAATATTATGATCGATGATAGAAGAACCTGCCGTATCCTCAACAAATAAATTGACATCTGTTCCCCACGATAGTTCAACTTCCTGAACTTCAGTCGTTGAGTTATATGTGCTGGAGAGAACGGATAATACCTGGCTTGTGCTCGGAATATTCGATGGCCATGTGATATCAAAATTTCTAAAGCCACTTGAAGAAGGTCCTGTTATCGTAATATCTTTTTTGACATCTGTACTCGTGTCTGTTCCAGTAAAACGGTAGCCATCATCAAGTATAGAAATACCGTCAACTTTTTGAACCAGGTTGTCCAATGGATCATTGACATAGAATCCAAGTGTTGCGTCTACACTCATTTATTAAGCTATATATTGTTACCGTTTAGCTATAAATGCAATAATCGGATCGAACTCTTTTCTGCATAAAGGGCATGTCGGCTCAATGGATGAGACTATCCAGTCCTGAAGTGCAACGCGATTAAAACCATGATGACAACCTAGAAAAATAGATCTTTTCTGACCGTACTTATTTCTACCAGGCCGTAATCGGGTTTGTGTAATTGCACAAATACTATCCTTACCGTATTTCTTATTCCACCATGCGTTAGACATTTTATTCACACTCTCACTCCTTAAAGCTGAAACCGCTGACAGTCCTCTATTGTAACATAACGCTTAAGGACAGTATACGATTCTCTCGGTAGACCCAACTCCTTAAGCTTTAAGATAAAGCCCAGTAACATAAGTTTCATATTGGGACGTCTTGTGCCTAGCTGTTTACACAATCGAGAATCTATCTCTTTGGCGAAACCGAAATCGATAATATAAATATCTTTTCCTTTCATCATGTAGTTACAGATATTGGCATCATTATGAAACACTCCACACTCATCCAGTTTTGAAAATATCTCAACAATACGTTTTTGTTGATACTTGTGTAAAATTCCCTTTTGTTTTTCGATTATCTCGTATAGATGGCAATCCATTTTTTCCATGACGATATACTTTGATACAGTATCGTAATCGTAGACTTTAGGAGAGATTCCAGCTTCAGAAGCACGCTTTTGTAGCGTGTACTCTTTTTTCAGAGTTCTGGAAGACTTTGCTTTGCGAAATGTCTTCATTGCTAATTCTCGTCCATGTTTGTCCACTACCAGGTACGTTGTACCCTCTTTACCTTTTTGCCCTAACTGATGCTTACGAGAATACTTATCAAGCTTATCCTTCTTGTAATCTTCATATTCTTGAAAAGCAGCGGTGATGTCGCTGATCATCTCAGATCGGCTTCTCCTAAGAGGAAGACCCATTTTTTGAGCCATTTTCTTAAGATCGGGAAGCTTATATTTTTCCAGATTGTAAGACATATGTTATAAGGTCTTACAATGTTTAAGTTATTTCTTACGTTTACGACCGTGCCATTTGAATCTATCATCCTCAAAGCATGCTATCGAGCAGTATTTTTCATCCCGAAAGTTATCGTTATCGGTGAACCGAATCGTACGTAGATGCACATCCGGTTTAACACTCTTACTACACTTTGAGCAGGAATCATTTCCCATACCAAAAGACGCCTTGGATTCTTCACCCTTTGATTCATCCTCATTGGATTCCCCTTTCTCCTCCTTTGATTCCTCATTGGATTCTCCTTCCTCCTCCCCTTTCGATTCTCCCATACTGAAAGAAGAGACTGAGGAAGATTTGCTAGATTCTTCCGATACTTCTTCTCCCGAATCTAGCCCCAGTTCCCCATATCCTTCTCTAGCAGTTACATCCTTTGAAATCATGCTCCAAAGATTTGGAATCAGAAGAGTGGGAGGCGGAGCAACTTTGCTCTCCGCAACTTCTTCACTTTTTTTAGATTTTTCCATAAGAGTTGGAATCATATTCTCTCCGTATATATCCTGAAAGCGTTGTTGGCGTAGTCCACCTTGCTTGAGCGCTACATTATATTTCTTACGAAACTGTTTGATGAATCTCTTTGAAAAGTGTCGGTTGGTGTAAGGATTGATCACGCCTCCTCGTCCATGTTGTATAATCGAATCAGAAAGCCTATCGATAGCAAAGCAGTAGATTCTACCATTGACAGAGTCTTTGTAAAAGATGACATTGGATGGCGGTTCGTCCTCAACATCTTGAGGATTTTCACAACGCACCAAACGGGCATCCAGCTTTTTGAAGTCCTTTACGATCTTATTGGTGCGCACCTTTTTCACAAAGCCGATGTCAAATTCCTCTCCCGTTTTGGGATTCATGTAGTTACCTTTGGCGAACTGTCTCTGTAACTTGTTGTAAGGTAGAATAAATTTTCTTCCCTGGTGATCGATATATGTAACCGTAACGCGTCGTCTAAAATCCTTGGGAAACTTTTTACCTGTGTAAGGGTTGGTAAAATCACCCTCGCTCATTCTCTTGATAATATTCTCCACATCTAAGCAATAGGTTGCATCTTTTTCCTCATCATAGTAGAAAGTAAGGTTTTCCTTCGGTATATCTCCCATCTCGTCTTTGTTAGCGCAGATCGTCTTTTCATAGTTGGGAACCGGTAGATCCTCGAATATCGTCTGATGTGCAACGTGAGGCAAAGTGGGATTCTTCATTTGAAACAAGCGCTGTCCCATCTTTTGTACGATTCTGTTCGTTTTAGAGATGATATGAGAGATAACTGTATCCATGTAAGTGATTTCATCATCTTCCCTTGTGTATAAAGGATTGTCAAAAACTTCAGGAAGCATCTCTGCAGTTCCAAGATTCATTAGAACATCTGGAAGATAGTATTCGGAAGCTACTCGAGCTCTGAATATCACTGCTTCTTTAAAAGTTAAAAACGTGATAATAGTAGCTACCTTGTAAAAGAAATCTCGGTTATTCTGATTAGCTCCAGTTCTAACGCTATTAATGGCAATATTAAGATAAGGCGTGTTGGGATCATCTCCTGCTCCATAATCAGGCTTATCGGAAGCTACGCGCAAAAGTGCAAAACTCAGCTCGCTTCGTGCGACATGAATCGAGTCGTTATCTACTTTATGATTCAGAAGCTCTTGTATTTTTTCGGCACGAGAAAGATCTCTAGATCTAGCTGAGCGCTTAGAAGCTTCAAACATCTCTTCATTTTGAACAATGAGTCTCTGCCCCATGAAAGGCCCACCCATAATTTTGATTGCGTCGGCCCCAAATTGTTTTACCGTATAGTTTACCACTACTATCATACTATATGCAACCACAAATTGATGTGGCTTGCCAAATGTGTCGAAGCATGTCAGCACGTTACCCTCTTGAATGCGACGATTGGCAAACTTGTTGCACTGCATTGTGAACCATGCTTTGTTAGCTCTGTACCATCTAATTGCATAAGTTTTGCCATGAATTCCAGTCACATACGGTGCATAGTTGACAAAATCTGTTGTCATCGTGCGTTTCACTTCCTCCTCATCTTCAGATGACGAAGACTGTACCTTTTCCTCAACTCTTTCTTCACCGAGAACATTCATATTGTTTTTATGAGGAATAGTTGTGTAGCGAATAATATCCTCATCGTTGAGAGGATAGATCCACACGCCAGTAACCTTACCTTTGATCCAGTTGTATTCTCGAAACTCGCTAACGCATTTCCTAGCGTGTAAAAACTCTTTACGAACCTTATTCGTCTCTTCATCGTGGAAAGCCGAGAGCTCGAGACGTTCTAGCTCCTTTTCCAAATCTTCGGTATCTCGACTAACGTAAACACTTGGATCGTTTCCGGTTATTTCTGCGAGTTTTTCGATAATGGTATCACGAACAAATTCTGTCCAATACTCGTCACCCTGTTCTAATTTCTCGTATTCGCTATGCAGATCGTCCATCGTTTTATAGCGAAAATCATCAATCGGCCTTCCGGTGATGCGAACAAGTTTATCGACCAGACGTTTCTTCTCTGAATCGACCAGATCTTCTCTCCGGTGTCCAAACTCTTCATCAATCTGAGCCTGTATCTTTTCTGGAGTCCACTTAGGATAAAAGGTCGCTAGTTGCTCGCGACGTTGTTCTTTACGCATTTCTAAATGTTCAGAAGATTCATCACCCCACCCAGAAGGAACTAGCCGTCCAACTGTTTTTCGACCTTGAGTTGCCTTCTTGGCAGAAATAGCAATGATTAATTTTTCTCTCGGTAGTTTCGGATCTATGCCCATATGTTTAGCAATCTTTTGTAGCTCGGCGGTAGACTTACTGGCTGGACCCTTGTTACTCTTGATATTGTGATGGAGAAGTTTAGCTAGAAGAATTGGACTCTCCAACTCCTCAGCGTTCTCAACGCCGATAGCTAAAGCCTTTTTAATCATCTTTTTACGGCTCATTCTCTCTACCTTTCTAAGAAAAGCGGGATCAGCTTGGGAGAGTAACTCATCCTCTCTACGAGCAATGCTACTAGCTAGCTCGATCATTGACATTTTGTCGGCATTCTTGAAGCCAAGCTCTGTGGCCAGATTAATAAACTTGGATACGATTTTCTTATGCACTTTTTGGCGTTTCTGTTCGTTTTTACCTGCGAGCAGATCGAGTACATCATGGTAACGATCAATTCCACTCACGTCACGGCCATGCTCTTGTGCAAAATCTAGCGCACGCTCAAGCATGGCATTTCTAATTTCTCCCGTGCGTTTAGAAATGTTGGACAACTCCACAATTTTCTTATCTTCTTCCTGTTTCTTTTCTTCTAGCTCTTGGGCATGTTCTGCAATCCATTCGTGCCAAGCCTTAACATAAGTTTTAGTTCCGGCTAAATATTCTTGAATGAAATCCATCCTATAATAGTCAGGAAGATTGATCAGACCCTCAATAAATTCCTCTCTCCCATAGGGAGCGTTTTTCTGCTTGGCTAGAGCACGCAAAATAAAGTCATTCTTTTGTGCTGGTGATAGCAGTTCCCATTTCTCGTCCATATCCTCTGGTTTCTCTTCAGGAGAGACTTCCCTCATCTCATCACGATATATGGCAAGAGCATGTTGAAATAATGGAGTTGACATGTCATACTCTTCGTTCTGAAGTTTTTCCAGTATGCCACGAATCTTCGTCTCTTCTACATTCTTCTTCTCCAAAGTTTTAGTAGTGGGAACAAAGAGGTCTTTAACCTTTTTCGCTTTGACAGGAAGCTCAACAGGTATAGTACGAACCTTTCGCTTTAGTTTCTGAATCGGTTTGCTACTACGCGTTTTAACAACGACACGAACCTTCTTCACGTCCTTGGACTTCTGTTTTTTAAGCTTTTCCTTCAGTTTTGCAGCCTTGTCAGACATTTATAGTTACAGACATAATTTTTTATACTACCATTATGAGTATAAAAAATTACAACGAGTAAGGTTTTTGGCTCTTCCATGTATTTCCAAGTTTGTTGTAACGGTTATATTGCACGATAGAGAAACCCTCTTTAAAGTTAACTATTTGTGTAGCGTGTGGGCCGATATTTTGCATTCCAGTATACGAAGTGCTGTTAGTAGCATATGCACCGCATGAATCGGTAAACATTTCTGTAACTCCAGGATATTTGGCCGGGCCTCCAGCATAACAACCAGAGTTAGCGGCTAGCTCAGGATTAGGCTCCCAATTGACAGGATTAAGACTCGTCTGCCTGCTCCAAGTTTGATTCAGAGTGGGAAATTCTCTTTGACCACAAGACATTTATTATACAATCAAGGTTCTTTTCACAATTATTTTTTCGATTTTAACATCTGATACAGTTCTGCTCCGCGCGAAATAGATTCAGTTTCGTTAATCTCATCCCGCTCTTCCTCAGTGAGGCTAAATGTTGAACACGTTTGTCTCACGCAGTCCATAACCATAACAGTGGTATCAGCATTGAACACGTACGTATCGGGAATGTTGATATCGATGACAGACACGATCTGTTCGACTGTTTTAAGGGGTAGTTTTCTGTACATTTTGCCCTTCTTTTTCATTCTGGTGTGAACATGTTGGTATAGCACGCCTTCGATACAGCGAGCTAGACAGAGCAGAGAGCATAGCATTCTTTCATAGTGAATATCTTTAGGACGGCAGAACTTTGCTACGCCATTAATATATTCATGGAGAGATTGGCGAAAAAAGTCGACTGCGTGATTTCTCGTATTCACATTGCGGTAATCAGCGCGAACCATACGAGCTGCATCGACCAGACCTTTGAGAATATACATACAGTAGAATGGAGTACTAATTTCATGCTCAATCTTGGCAAATTCGTGTATAAATGTTACGTAAGCGGTTTTAATGTTTTCGAATGGCTGTTTCTGTAGCGGAAGAATGACCAGAGTCTGTAAAATATCGATGCAATAATGGTCGAATTCCTTGAACAGCTTTGACTCGTCATTGTATTTAGCCAGAGCGTCGATAACGTAGTCTGATGCCGATTTGTGTGCGTCCTGGTCCCAACCGGATTCCCAATCGATATTCAGATTTGAATAGATATTTTTGGTAATGTTGGATAATTTTCGACTTCTTTTGGAATGGCGTTTATCGTGAATCTCTCCCGACGCTGTAACAAGAAATAGCTTCGGATCAGCTACCGAATCAAACTCACTGCTCATAAAACCGACCTCTGTATGGCCTAAAGTTGGCCATAAGGGTCCATCATCCATATCACCGATATACGAAAAGCCAAAATCGATTATCACCGGATAACAGCCGTTTGTGGCTACGCAAAACTGGTTTTCCTCATCTAGAATGTATAGAAAGACCAAATCTCGATTACAGCGCTTCATCATGATGTTATTAGAGTGAAGATCGTAATGCGCGAATCGCTTGGTTTTCTGAGCAATGGCAATGGCGAGTAGAGTCTGTTTGATCGTAGAATATAGCGCCTCTTCTTTTACCCGGTCGGAGCGAATGTAGTTATAAAACTTATAGCTCTTATTGAGGTATTCCATAAGCAGAACCTCTTTTTCTACGATGTAGGGAGAGTTCATCTCAAATGGATTGCCTTCCTTGCGACTTGTTGGATCCACCTCGCACAATATACCCCCAACGGATTTGCAAAAGTGTGGGCAGTAGTTTGCAAGCGTATTCAGAGATTTCATCACGGAAAGCTCATGTTGAACAAGGTAATTGATGTACTGTGAGACTTTGAAAACAAAAATAAGATTCGGGTCATCCTTCGCTACCATAAGACCGACTAGGCCTTGTTTGCCTGGGCGGGGAAAAACGGTCTTCACTTCTAGCCAATCATACCATGGACGATCCTGATTTTTTTTATAGTAAGCGACAAGCTTATCAAAGCCTGATTCCTCGCTGAGTGTCGTAGGCATTTATACCATGAATAATAGCGTTTAAATACTATGTTCCTCGTTTCGTCTGGTACAATTAACATAGTGTCCAATAGCTATCAACTTGAAGGTATAAATGGTCCATTTATTGTATATGTCTTCACAACAACTTTTTATTTCCTTATATTTATGTGTAGGAATTCCTACAGAAGAGACGGTCTCGTTCTTAATAATAGTTTCTGTCTGTTTACGAACTTTCTCCGAATACTTGCGAACCTTATTTTCCATGTCGCCACAGTTTTTACATCCGCGATCAGTTTTAGGAGGATTTGGTAGCTTATTGGTGGACAGAAAATCCACTACTGCCTTCACAGTGCTGAAATACCGCTCCCACGTCTGTACCAGTAGAACACATGTTTCACATGAAGGCTGAAACTTGCTCAAATCGGGAAACGGCTGTGAAAATCCAGACTGTAACAATTCAGTAGCCATTTCTACCAATTGCTTCTCAATAACCTCACAATTATCACACTGTTGCATCTTATCCAGCTTTTCGGCCATATATTTTGAGTGATAACTATCGTATAATGGACGGGGAAAACTAGGAAAGCATCCGGTGTCAACACCATGATGCGGTCCCTTTGTAGGGTGTCGATTTTCTTTGGTCAAAAACTTAAACTTCTTGCTCGTATAGTTTTCGCTCGATTCACCCGATTTGACCATAATGATTGCCAAAAGGGCGAACACGACGAGAAGAATAGCTATCATACCCTTCCACATTTATCATATAAAAATAGATTCCTTTTTCTTAAATGTCGGGTAGAACGAAGGAAAAAACAGACCGGCGACTTACTCGTTCGATTCGTCTCAGAAAGTACGAGTCTGTCTACCGAGAATGTACCAGACATAGTAGTCCCAAGCACTCCTCTAAGCACCAGCACCATTCCTTCTCTAAGCATCACCATCATACTCCTGAACACAAACACAAAGATTCCACTGCCAGAAAGAAAAAATCCTTAAACTCTTACCAGCAGTTTGTGAAGGAAGAGAGCAAAAAGGAGAAATACCAAAGTATGCGGGGAAGTGAACGTTTTGCAGCCATTGCTGCTGTTTGGGAACACAAGAAACGGTACGGAAAACGGAAGAAAAAGCCAATTAAAAGCTAATTTGAAAGGATAAATGAAATTTATCAACCACATCGACACTTCCTATACTCCTACATATAAGGTAGGAACTACGTGTTACAAGTTTAGAGTTATCGACAATCTTAGCCGTCTCGTTACCCCACCTTGGCTGACGGGGAAAATATCTTGGGCGTTGTCGTCTCCACCCATGAACTGCTTTTCTGCTCCCGACCTAAAAACCATGGAGGAACGGACGAGCTGGTTTACAAATCAGGATGGATTCGCAGTGCTTGATGTTACCTCGTATACAGAGAGTCCTACACAATATGTTCTACAACAATATCCAGAATCTCAGTTGCTATCTGAGCTAATGGGAAATGACGTATCTCAAGTTGAGAAAGAGTTTGAAATGGATCCGGTAAAATTAAAAGATAAATATACATCCGAACTGGTATCTACCGATACAATTCTATTGAGTCGTCACGCAGACGCGTTTTATGACTTTGAAAACGTAGAGTGTATTGAAATAGGTGAACACCAGCTTATTCCATCAATTTTTACTAAAGAAGAACCTCTATTATTGCGAAACTGTCCCTTTCAACAGGTTATCATAAAAGTAGCTGATCCATCTCGTCCGATCAAGTATCGGGCGGTAGTGTATCGAAAACCGGATCAACAGCCCGTAGAATATCCTCGTTGGGATTATAAGAATGCCTTGTTCAAGCTGAAGCCCGAGTTCGCCAAAGATTGCGTAAAACATGCCACATCACACACATCTTTCATCACTAAGACATTGAACGATAGAAATTGAAAAACAAATATAATGGTTGGGGAAAGTAGAAATGGATAACGATCACGATCTGCAAAAAGCTATCGCCGCCAGTCTGGCAGAATTGGAGAAATCTAACGCAACAGCTCCACCACTAACACCTCCGCCTGTAGCACCGGCACCGGCACCAACCCCTCCTAGTGAACAGATTATTCCTAGACCACAGGAACCACCTGAAACAGCTCCTTGCCCGGGAATGAGGCTAGTTTCTACGATTAAAGGGGGTTGGATTACTAAAGAATGGAGATGGTAGAATTACAAATTGAAATTTATTCTTAATCATAACCTTGAATAAGAATGCTCAAACTAGATTTGAAAATGGATAATCGCAAAAAGTATACGTTGATCTTCAAGGATGATTGTATCATCTCGCTGAGAGATGATGCACCGGAGGAGCCGAAGGAGGAACCAGAAGAGCCAAAGGAAGAGCCGAAGGAAGAGCTAAAAGAATCTGATAGACCTGTTAAGCAGGTTAAATTGGTAACCCGTATATTGAGAAATCTAATCTCCGAGGCTGAACGAACCGAAAACATGAAAGATAGGGCACAGGTTATTCGAGTGATATTTGTGATTCTTGAAAGTGAATCGTATTTCATGAATGATTATCCCAAATTTCGCAACACTGTACGAGAGAAGTGTTTGGAGTTTCTCAATTACAAGATAACAGAAAGCTTCATTATTCCGTTTGTTGAAAATCATTTCAGTGATGATGAAGAGTTGAGCGAAATTGTTCGCAAAAAGCGGGAAAAAGAGGAAATGGAAGATGAAGATGAAGAGTGGGAGCGGGAGGTGAAAAAGAGGGAGCAAGAGCGGGAACAATCTGATTCCGAGGAGGAGCCGGAGGAAGAGGGATCAAGGGTGCAATCCGATTCCGAAGAGGAGGTGGTGGAGAATTCCGATCAACGGCCGTTGGGAGATCCCATAACAGTCCGGATAGCCTTCCCACATGTTCACAACTCCCCGTTGGGAGAAGTTCTTGCGGTCAAGGAACAATAAAACCATATTCGATTGAGTTATTTAAAACAAGAATAACTCAACACTAAAATGTCGCGCCAAACGGAACTTTCTGACCAGATACTGGCTGACACGAAAGAAGGAGAGACATTCACGCTCAATGATGATAATTTAGACAAGGCGATAGTCGATCTTTCTCTTCCTCTTGAGACGAGAATTGAGGCTGTAAATAGATATTGTCAACTCTTCGGTAAAGATGAGGTCATAGAATTTTTAAATAAACTAGGAATGATGTATGAACTCTCAGGAACACGCTTACTACGGCAATATCTATTCACGATCTGTGAAAAGAGCAAATTAAATGCATTTCTCAAGAGTATCGCAGCCAAATCTATTCACGGTCATGATGAAGAGGATGCACTGGCTTACAAAGCTGTAGATATTATTTATCCCAATTTAGGACCCGAGGTTGGAACTCCATACAAGATAGAATTTCTCAAGATTCTCATGAAGAACGATGAGTATAAGGAAAAGGCTAGGAATCATTTTTGCAACACGATCAACGATCAGGAAATCAACTGTGATTACAGATACAAAGCTATACTGGGATTAGAATATGAGGAAAAGAAGAAAAAGATGCTATGGTTTATACGCGAGAGTTGTTTAGAGTTTTTAAAGTGTAGCAAAAATAAGACTATGTACCGCATTCTTTCCGGTCAGTATCTATTGCAACACTGCGAACTGGATAAAGACACGACAGCAAAGGTGGAAGAAGTGTTGCTCAACTTTGCAAGAGATACCAATAACGATTATAACTTGCGGGCAGATGCAACCGATGTTCTTCTACAGCTTTCTACTGGAGAAACAAAGGCTGAAGCACAGCGAATCATCATGGAACTGGGAAAAACCAATCGTACCATCTATGAGAATGCTCAAAATGTTCATAGCGTAGCTATTGAAAAGAGTGTAGAAGAAGCGGTAGAATTTTTACATAGTTTTAGTATTATGAAGATTCGAGGAAAAGAGATCGACATGCCTTATGTGGAAAAAGAGATTATGAAGCTGATTACGAATAAAGAAAAAGAGGACAAAATACGAGTGGCTATCAATCGTATCTATATGGATCGTGCAATTTACAGTAGATATAATTGCTCACTTGCGAATGTATTGCTAAGAGTATGGACTTACATCGCCAGTCACAAGGATAAGGATGAGATGAAAAAGCGCATGCTTGAAGAATTAGAGGAAATGTCCGGCACATGTTCATCTGGGTTTATTACTAGATTGATCAATACCATTTCAGGATTTGGCGACTTCTCCATGCGTATTTCATGGAGAGATCAGATCATTGCCAACTTGACCGGTCGCTTAAACGCCAGAATTCGAAACATGGATAATCTCACCTTGATGGAAAAGATATTAGAGCAGATGACTCTAGAAACAGATAAATATGCCGAGAGAAAACACTTTCTCAAATTTTTGCGTAAGAATATCCTTCCCATTCGAGAAGAAATGTATGAAGAGTTTAAGGAACACATTACGAATACCGAGTTCGATTTGTACTTTCGGGCTGCTATTTCTGTCTACGAGACGGGAAAATTTGTGTAACTTATATTAACCAGTTTAATATAACTTACTTATTTCCGAGATAGTGTGCGATTACATACATGGGAGAAAAGACAATGGCTAGTAGATAATGCTCCTTACGTCTGTAGCCAGGAGGCAACTTTGCTACAAGCATGAGAGCCCAGACAACAATTAGGGTGTAAATACCGACAGCAACCCATAAAGACCATGCAGGGCCCTCTTCCTTCTTGCGAACATACTTTATGGCGCTACGAACCGAATTATTAAAGCTGTCTTGATTAGCGCAGATACCTGGGGTATTTCCAACCGGATGGGGTACATGACAAGGCGTTCCATCAGGCTGAGTGCAAAAATGCTCCGCACATTTTTCCCAAGATATGTTTGGATCTCTGGGGTCCCCAAAATCGCGACAAGAGACAAAACAGGCTTGACAAGTTAGACACTTGGGACAGTTAGACAACATACACTTATTTCCGTCGTCATCGTTAGAAGGGCCACACTTCTTTATGCAATCCGTACAATTCATTTATTCTTACATAACATTCTCCATCCTTTCTAAAAACTGTTTGGAAAATGTGATACTCAGTTCGACTTCTCCAATTAGTTTGTAACTACCTTTGTCTTGGCATATTTCTTGATATTGCGTACATGGTTTGTCTGATATGTGAATAATATCTAGTGAAATATTGTTGTACTCATTCACAAGGGCTCGAACTTGTTCATACGTATGGGAAGAAGAGTTATCTTCTCCATCGGTTAATACCACTAATACAGTACGCTTATTCTTATCCCTAATCTGTGAAACAGTAAGATGAATGGCATCCCATATAGCGGTAAAATTGCCTGCGAAAATACGGTCGAGTAATGCAGGTAGTTCATTCTGTCTTCTAATCTGACCTACAGGTCGAGGTTTAAGTTTAAAGTATGCATGAGTATCAAAAGTAACAATACTAATACGATCGTTATCCTTCATTCTTGGAAAGACTTCTTTGCTTAGAGTCTCTTTCGCATTTTGAAGTCTGCTTCCGTACATACTTCCAGATACATCCAGAAGAGCATAATAGTCTGTGGTGTGTGAAAGATTTCGCGTTCTTCCGAACGGGTTAATTTTTTCATGCTTCATCTTAGATTTAGTGTATCTAGAATTTGGACAGATTTTCCTGTGAGTTTTGAGGTCATAAACATATTCATGGCAGTCGTAACACTTTACAGTCAGTGGCATTTTTTTCGAAAAATTTTTATCCTTTAAACCACAAATCATATTTTTCGAAAAATTTTCGTCCTTTAAATCCCCATTTTTATTATTCGACTTTACTGTTTATTTCCGTTTAATAAATGTCAACTGATCAGAAAATATGTCTTATCAAGGATGATGACACCACCACCTATTGTTTCATTCTGTGGAAACTTTATAATCAAATAGTTAGTGGTGATACCAGAAACCCTTACACAGGGAAACCCTTTTTGGATAAGGATATTAGAAAACTGTTTACAATGTACTCGAATCTGGGACCGTGGGAGAAACTTCGTCATGAGCAACAGCCCTTTTACAAGACGAGAGGACTTTCTCCACCGGTTGTTATGGGGTTGAAGCTGATGCAGTTTGGAGTAGTAGCTCGTCCTCCGGATGATTTTGGCGTGGGACCCTTTCTACTTATTGGTACTATTCCCAGTGTACCGAAAAATCTAGAAGGGTTGCTTGCGGCTCGCTTAGGCATCAATGCCGATATCATTGTATCACCTAGGAAAATTGATACAGTGGTTAATCTACGAGATTATAAGGGACGAGTGATCGCTTGTAACATCTGGGACGAGGATTGTAAGCTACCCGATGTTATGTGGTCTGGTGTTTACTTCAACCACATTCCTCCTGTTTCGAGGGAGCGTGTTACCCTCGTATTATCTAGATTGATTACACGAGTAGCAAAGGGAGGCTTTCTGATCTATCAAACGGACATAAAAGCAGGGTTGGAAGAAGGAGAAAAACTAAAACGGTTCATGAAGAGTATATCGGAGAGGTTGAACGCTGTTTCCGGTCTAGCGCGATGGAACGATGGAATATATGGATGGTTAGTAATGAGAAGTAATTAGTTTTTGAAAAATGGGAAAATTTTTTGATTGACCGTAGTCCAAAATAGCAATCGCGATTTCTCGAAAGTTGTAGCGATATTCCTTGATTATTTCGCATATTATGTCTGCAACCTGCTCAGGAGGATTATGAAATGCTCCACAGCCGAAAGCTCCAAGCACGATAGAATCATGACCATGTTTGAGTGCAATCTTGAAAATTCCGCGCACCTTTTCCTTCATTCGTCTGTAGTCTGCGGGACGATATGTTCCGTCGGATTTGAGTTGAGGATTGCGAATGGCTGCCACGGCCAGAAAAGATATAAATGCACATTGGTCATAAGGGAGAATTTGAAAGCCATCCAGTTGCTTTGAGCGGAAGAAAAACACGTCCGGTGTATAGATAGCTCCGTATGCGGGAATGGGATAGTAGTTTTTACTATTCTCATTCAGTTCCCATGGATCTTCCAGAGATAAATAATACAAAGAGCGATAGAATAAGGATTCTTCTTGTGCCATGGCACCATTTCTCCAACCTCCTCCCGGAGTTCTATTCGAAGCCATATTGATAGCGACGGGATTAAGACCTCGCTGTTGCATGAAAAAAGCCGTATCGGCACTATCTTCATACACAACACTGACTATAGCTGGTTCCTTATACTCTGGTTTGGGATGATCAAGTTCTCGCACATCGTCATACTTTACAGTATTTCTAATAGAATTGTTAATTCGTTCCGGATAACGTTCATGTAGCTCCTCGGTAAAACGTAGAACTTCTTTCACCATGATGCGATTGTTCATTCGATTACTCATTTATGTTAAAAGAAGCATTCTTTAAACATTTAAGGACTTTCACCGTTAGCCAATCTTTTGTTAATATCCACAATAACCCAAGGTAAATCGGCAACAGAATCAATAACATAATGAGCATCAGAGCACTTAAGTTTTGTGACCGATTGCTCATGCATATAATCTAGAGGATCATCATCGTGGTTTTCAGCAAGCATGTAAGCACTATAACGAGAAACTCCACATGTCCAACAACCGGCTGCATGCCCCTCAGCAATGTCCATCTTCGTGTCTCCAACCTTGAGCACACTTTTGATCGGATGGGAATTCATTATTTCCAATAACCGATAAAGCATAAAAGGCTTTGGTCTTGTCCCATTATTAATCTCATCGCTAGCGATCATTGCATCTGGAATGAAACCTTGTTCTTTCACGTTATTTATAAACAAGTCCACCAGCTCTTTGCTGTATCCCGTTGTCACACCAATACTGAGATTGAAGTGCTTGCGGAAATAGTTTGACGCTTCAACCACATTGGGGATTAGTTCAGAGTATTTTGGATCGCGTAGAAGCTCACGTTGGATTTGAAGATAATTCTGAAAGATTTCCTGAGCTTTCATTTTAGTAGGAACAGTTTCAAACTGACTAACTACTGCATAACGACTAATTATATTAGCGAAATGGTTTTCTTTTCGCATGCCCATATCCGCTACTATATCTTCTGGCCATACATGTACGTTATGAAGCTGAAAAGCACGTTGAAACGCGTGCTTCGGTGCTAGTGAATAACGATCGATAAGAGTACCACTCCAATCAAGTACTACTGCTCGTAGAACGTTTCGTTGCATATTTGTAATCCAAAAGTTACAAATACTTTTTCAATTTAATTACAGCATTTTTCAAATATGCTACCGCAATATTCTAGAAATGGCGCTGGACATGAATGGTAGAATTTCGCGAAAAATGTCGCGATATCATCGATCGATTCGGTGCCCGTGAGGTAGCGATCATTATCAAAATCTTCCTCTCTCATCACGTGAAGGCTACGCGACCAAAACAGTTGTGACAATTGCTTTCCAGACATCTTAGGTGCTCCGAGCTGAATAGGTAGTACATACGCTTCAATTCCATACATATCAGTGTCTTCTCCCTCTCCATCAGCGCGGTAAATGATGCAAAACCCTTTGTACCTATAAAGCTGTTTAAACGAGAAACTACACTCTTTTCCATGATAAACAATGTTACTTTGATCGATACATGAAATCAACTCAGCTTCTGGTAGTACAGTTTTGAGATCAAATTCAAGAGGACAGAAGTCTGAACTAAAGGTTGATTGACACTTTTGTACCAATTCGAATTTAAGCGATTCCGAATTCATTTCCTTCTTATCTCTCAATCCTTTTCAATTTCAATTTGAAAATGAATTTTTTTCATCTTTCGATCAAGAATTAATACATGGAGAACGAAAAACAATGTCGTATATGTCTAGATACAGATAGGGTTGAAGAGATGATTTCCCCCTGCCTGTGCAATGGTAGCCAGAGGTTTATTCACCGAAATTGCCTAAACCTCTGGCGTGAACAAACGCAAGAAGCCTATCATCGTTGTCCTACGTGTCACTTTAGGTACAGAATCTCGAGGGTCTGGTGGGGTAACCTGGTCACGCGACCTATTGTGGTAGGAACCGTAAGCTTAACCGGTCTTGTCATTCTCGGCGGAGTAAGTGGTTATTGTTCGGCATCCAGTTACAATACTGTTTACTACTGGTTTCATCACATGTCATACCGAACACCGCACAGGCTTCAAACTCTGTTTCACGCACTGTTTTGGGTGGGTGTTCCCGGCCTGGCACTGTTTTTGCGTAGCTTGTGTAATAATAATCACGGTATAAATGTAAATCCGACTGTCATCGATGCCACTGCGAATCTACTCACTAATTGGCCTCGTCGACAACCCACTGTGATGATAAACCATTATTCTTCACCTCCTCCCCCGCCTCCTCCATCTCCCGAAGAAAAGGATGAAGATAGACGGCGAAAGAGACAACGAGTAGCTCGATACGAGAGTAAGAGCACGTTCGCATGGACAGTATTGATCGGAGGAGCGATTTCTTCAGTCTACCACACTTATAACTGGGTTTATCAACGCTGTTTGCGCTTGGGAACAAATGCGCAAGAGTTGATTGAGAATATAAATTGAAAAAGTCTCTCTGAAATTTTCTGATGCGAAATGGATAGTAACAAACGGCGAAGAGTTATGACGATATCTCGTGTGATCGGTGGACATCCATTTACCAAAAAGTGGCTGGTCGAATGGAGAGATTTGAGCAGAACATGGGAAGATTTTGAAACAGTGAAAAATCTTGACGTGTTTAGACATTATATTGAACAACATATCGAAACACTCGAGTTAGCTGTCGAACAACACGATTACCAACCGGAAATAGAGTATACACAAGTTACTTATATTTGTTAAAGTATAAAGTTACTTTAACAAAATTTAGAGATCGATAGTCTGTGCAGTCTCATCAGGAAACCTGCGTATCACGGTGAAAGGAATCTTCTTCTCGTCAAACTCTTTTTGAGCAATATCTACAGGATCGATGAGTTCGCTGACGTTCACAAAAGGCTGTGCACCTTGTGCAATCTGCGTTGCACGTACACCGATTATACGCACTATTTCATACTTGGTCAACCGTTGTTCCGACATTCTCAAAATTGGGAATATAGTTTGGGAATAATTTCAATTTCTAATCATCTGCATAATGCAATGCTCGCACATAACATGACCACAGGTTAAACGCGTGTCGATAGTATTGTTAAGGCAGATATTGCACTTTTCCGTCAGGCCGTGCAATCGAACCTCTTCCCAACTGCTAAAACCGCATTCATCCCTACAGAAGGGACATCTAATCTTAATCATATTGCATGAGCAATTTTTGTTAAAAGTGTTACATTGATGGCAGAAGTGCCCTTCCGTAGTGTGAAATGATTTATAAGCACAATAGTTGATCGTGCAACAGCGTTCAGATGGTAAAACATCACTATAATACTGTCGTAGATTCATCTTCATTCTCATATCCTTACATTCAGCTCTACCATGTCCATACCGATAACAATGACCACAACGATGTCCTTTAGTGACATGAGTATCGGCATAACGGCATCCAAGTACTTTACAACTCATTTCTGTGGTTCTGACAATCACAGAAAGAAATCAATTTGAACATAAATTTTTACTTGAACACATTCCCGGAACAGCAGACGATTCAGAGATTCTCACGCATGTTTCATCAGGAAAGCATTTCAATGATCCATCAGAGCATGTTTTACACAACCCTTGAAAAGAAGATGTTCCATCGTTGTATGTACATTCTTGTCCTGGTTGTGCGTTCGTGCATGCACTTGCAAAGTGAGGGTTTTGTAGCGTCTGGTTATTGATGTGAATCGCAGGACCAGTTGACTTCACGCCACAAACACCGTTGGTAATCTCTCCCAGATTTCCTTTCCACCAGGCTCCCGGTAGCTTTGTACAATCGGGATAAGACTTGATACAGTCAGCATACCCAGTCGCATTCGGATTGTTAAGACAACATTTAGTGATACCAGATGAATCCACACACTGCGATGTTTGTCCCAATTGTGAAAGGTTTCCTGGACAACATGATCCTGCACCGCTACTAGGACATTGTGGACTAATTACACAGTTAGTTCCGCAAGATCCAGCAGTGGTTGGCCCATCATTGCCGATGATATCAAAGCCAACCGCTCCAGCGGTATTGAGGCCACATACGTCAGAACCCTGTCGAATCTTTGTGCAATTATAGCCGGAAGAATCGTTGGGATCATAATACCACCACTGGTACACATTGTTACGATCACAGTAGCCTTGTCCTGAAGAGTTCTTAACGCAAACGCAATCTTCTCCCGTTTTACATCTTTTATACAAGTAATCACCATCAGGGCAGTCTTTGTAGCTTCCACAGGGAAAAGCTGATAGATTGAGTTGCACATTTTCTGGAGCCCATCCAGCACAGTCCAGAGCACTTGCAACATTGGTTCGTTCCACTCCTGTTGATGAGATGATATTATAACTACCGGGTTTTCCCGCATTAGCACATACTCCTTGTGCAGAGCATGTTGCTCCTGTTTGACACCCACATGTTCCTCCACATCCATCCGGTCCACAAAAAACATTGTTACAATCTTGAGGATAACAACAAACATTTTTAGTACATTTTCCATTCTCACACGGTGTTACACAATTTTCATCACAGTTGGCCTGTATTGTTTTCTGGCAATTAGCAGTTTTATCGTAACAAGGAAGGAAAGAACATTCACAATGTCCTCCACAACCATCATCACCCCAGTGTAGGCCGTTACAGTTTGGGTAACAGCAAACATGTAGGCCGTTACTGTTTTGTATACATTTTCCGCCCTCATTACATCCACATGTACCACCACATCCATCATCCGTATTCGGCCCACAGAAAGATCCTGAGCAATGTGGTTTGCATTTCCGTGAAGCTATCATCGAAAATACAATTATGGCAACTAGTCCTAGGGAAATAACTACTGCAAGGATAATTTTCTTTTTCTCAGAGGCCATTTATTTCAGCTTAAAAAATTCTTCCACATAATAAATGTCACTAAATATCAATGATATCGTCATAATGGGAGATGTTATCGACGCCGCATTTGCCAGCGGAGCAATCAGAGCGTTAAAAGCTCGACAAGTAGGTGAACTAGCTGAGAAGATTAGTAATATTTTGAACGAACATCGTAAAAAGCTAGAAGAAGAGGCTAAGAAAGCTGAGGAAGCTAAGAAATCCGAAGGTGCTAAGGGATCACTTCCCTCGATCCCTGAGGAAAAGAAAAGCGGAGACTAAGTTTATATCTCGATCGAGATATAAAATTACAACCTTGTGGGTTTTTTGAACTTGGAAAATGCTACGCGTTCCTTCTCCTTAGGTTCCTCTACGCGTTCCTTCTCCTTCTCAGATTCCTCTACGCGTGTCTCTTCTTCCTCTTCATCCGACACACATCCTATTTCAGTAGCATTAGTGACCTCTGTATCCTTTTCTGAAAGTTCCGAGACCCTTTCCCAATCACCATTCACATCCAACATTTCTAAAAGATCTGTGGTAAGAATATCTACCGGTTCTCTTGGTGCGATCGATTTTCTGAGTTGTGACAACTCCTCATGATGTTCTTGTCTATATCTTTTCATCTCTTCCTTAAGAACAGCAACCTCAGTACGAAGCGTGCCAATCTCTTCCTCATCTGTTTTTGGAATCTTATATTTGGTTGTGCACTTAAATCTACACATCAAACAGGGATCCCAAATTATCTTTGTCTTACCAAACCTCGTCATGTGATGGCGTGGACACATGCCGTATCTGTAGTAAGCTACGCCATGATGAAAGTGTGTATTATCTTGGGAACGTTTCTTAATCGGAGAGTAAGATTTCTTTTCCACGTAGCGATTAATGGTATCGCGACATGTTTTACACTTTCTCATTTAATAGTCCGGCCGTTTCTTATAAATGGAAGTATTATAACATATCCATAACACGAATGCGAATCCATTCCGATGGAACTAGACGCGGACAACTATCAGATGTCCACACATCATCGAAAACAGCCATATTCGCACACGCTTTTGGTTCTAATGGTGCATGCGCAAATAATGCGTTAACACTTATAGCACCCCTATCCTTGAGGTATTGTGCAACTGAGCGCATTGTTCCTCCCGAGCGAACCAGATCATCGATGACAACATAACTCGTCCCAGGTAAAATTTTGTCATCTGTTTTAACTATTCTTTTCTCCCCTTCGCGATGTTTACGAAAGACAATTGGATTGTGAATCTCACTCATTTTTCCAAACCGTTTAGCTGCACCATCATCAGGAAAAACCGGTACCGCTGTTGGGTTCTCAAGATGAAAGTCTTTCCATAGTCTTTCTACCAGACTACTAAAACGTAGGTCATAAAAAGCGAAACGGCTTTGTTCGGCATGAAGATCAAATGTCAATACCGTATGTTTACCAATCAGCTTTCCAAGTGTGTCAACCTCGGCGACACTTTCCATAACGCCATTATACTCGACTCGATCCTGTGTAGCTTGTTCCAAAAAGGGAATAACAACAATGATCTTTTTAGGATCTTTTCTGTATAAAATAGACAAAATGTGTAGAACATCTATCATTTCTCTATGATTGCTAGGATCGAGAAAAACGTACAGATTCTTGTTTGGAATTAACGTTGGATCGAACCAGATGTTCGAACTATGGTGAAAACGTCCCCATTTAACCGGCACGTTCATAGCTGTCACGGTCATCGATAGGAGAGACGGTGGTGCTAGTGTGAGAAGGTGATTATGCCGTACATGCTTTTTGAATTTAAGATCGTAGGTCGATCCATTTTCAGCTTCTGACATCGTACAGACAAATCTCATTCGTGGTCCGAGACATTCTCCCATTAATTTGCCGTCAGCTTCGAGAGCAAATGGTGCGATAAAAGCAACAACTTCTCCTCCCGCTTTTCTAACCAGCTCATCGGCAGCCATCATCGTTCCGCCGGTAGCAATGATATCATCGAGAACGATAACTCGTGCACCAGGCTTGATCGTTCCTTTTGATACACATATCGTATCTGTACCGTATTCCTTCTTATATTCAACTGAAATCTCTTCATTGGGTAGCTTTCCAGTCTTACGAGCCATAACGATAGGATACTCTTCATGAGCGAATTCTGCACACATTAGAAAACCCCGTGCATCCATAACCATAACCGTGTCGAACAATAATCGATCTGCAAGTCTTCTCACTGCAGTGGTAAGATTTCGAGAATTATGGAATAAGGGATGTTGAATATCAAGAAATGAAACTCCCTTGAACCGACTACTGGTGGCAGGAATAACAGGAAAGGGCAAGCTCTCCTGAGCCACTCGCCATTGACGACAAACTTCGTTTACGGCCTGAGCGACAACATCAGCCGAATCCTGTTTAACGGGTTCACTCCAAGCCTCAAAGGTGCCGAATCGTGTTCGTAACAGTACACATGCGATATTCACATAATCTTTTCCACATTGAACAATACCAGATTCAATAGCGATAGCAGGCCATGTAAAAAGTTGGTTCAGGCAGTCGAGAGTCGCTGATCGAATTTTATGGCGTCCAAACGACTCTCTATAAGGTAAACAGTTGTGCGTCTCAATTTTCCAAGACGGCGGAAAAACAGCTTTAACTGCTACGTGACCCGTGACACATGTAGATGCGAGATGAACTCTTTTCATATTTGTTCGAAAGATACGCATCTTTTAAAAATTCAATTGAAACTTATCTTATAGTTTAGATAATCGTAGATAAAATGGCATTACAATCAGGTTATTGGTGTTTCCGTTGTTGCTGTAACTGCGATGACGAAGAGGAACGACAGCCTATTCTTAGGATTGGACCTAGAAGGTTGCCACCTGGGCAGAAACTAAATTATGCAAAAGTACGAGACAAAGCTGAAACCGACTGTCGCAATCTACACAATAATAAAGGAACTTATTGGAAAAAAGTACCCAACGAACAAAAACGGCGTTGGATACTTAATCAGGCAGAGTTCACAGAAGAGTTTCCCATTCGGGAACATATAGCTAAGACTTGGTTTCCGTAGATCGCGTCATCGTAAATTGAAAATTTAGACGGCAAAATACACATGACAAATGTGTATTTTCTGTACTGGTGGATATTCACAACAAACAACTATCGATTGCAGTGAGGTCGTTAGTGTAGTAGATGAACAACCGTACTACATAGGTTGTAGCGAACTAAAAGAGATTCCCACACTTCCAAAACTTGAGGAACTTTCGTGTGTTGGTTGCTCAAACCTGAAAAAGATTTTAACTCTTCCAAACCTTACTAAATTAATCTGTGGTGGTTGCCCTAGTTTAATGAAGATTCCTACACTTCCAAAGCTTACCATACTTAATTGTTCGAATTCTATTAGATTGACGGAGGTTCCTATGCTTCCAAAGCTTGATTTATTAATCTGCTACGAATGTATTAATTTGACAAAGCTTCCAGTGCTTTCAAATCTTACTAAACTCGATTGTTGTTACACGAGTTTAGCAAAGATTCCCATGCTTCCAAAGCTTATTGAACTTAACTGTGTAGGATGTAAGAATCTAACGGAGATCACCACTCTTCCAAACCTTACTTATCTTGACTGTCGTAATTGTACTAGTCTAACGGAGATTCCTATTTTCCCACAACTTACCAGACTTAATTGTTGTGAATGTACTAGCCTAAAAGAGATTCCCATCCTTTCGGAGCTCGCTGAACTTATTTGTATTGACTGTATTAGCTTAAAAGAGATTTCTATGCTTTCGGCAATTACTGTGATTAATTGTCGCGATTGTACTAGTCTAACGAAGATTCCTGAGCTTTCGACGCTTACTATACTTTATTGTCGCGATTGTACTAGTCTAAAAGAGATTCCTACACTTCCAAAGCTAACTATACTTAATTGTTGTAGATGTACTAACTTGATAAAGATTCCTGAGCTTCCAAATCTTGGTGAACTTTGGTGTATTGACTGTACTAGTCTAACTGATGTTCCCGAGTTTTCAACACTCCATGAATTTCATTCTTGGAATTGCCCCTGGATAAAGAATCGAAATTCATCCTTCGAGTCCAACGTGGAGAAATTAAAATATCTTCAACGCTTTTGTAGAAATAACCTGCGTTATTGGATTTTTAGAAGGTGGATAAAAACAAGAGAGTTTGCGGAATGGTTTTATAGCCCGAATCAGATTGGAGGGCGGATAGCAAAAAATTGTTTGCGTAAAACAATTGAAAATATTTAAACAGTCTTTATTCTAAAACAGAATGTACAGCACAGTACAAGCCGGAAACTTAATCTTAACAGGACACTGTATATCTACACATGGATCTGTTTTGGTGGTAGAAAATCACAAAGTAGCCTTTGATTGTGGAATAATACCAGAAGGAATGGTTGGAAAGCTATGCTCATGTCGAATGGTTTGTATAACTCATGGACATGCCGATCACATCTCTGCTCTCCACATGGATGGCCACAATCGAATAGTTAAGTCTGCTAAGGTGGCAGACTACGTTATGCCATCATGTTGCGTAAAACCTTGGCTGGGGATTGCAAAAGGATTTAACGTACTTAACGGTAAAAGCTCGAATGCTTATGTCCCCTTTGTTAAAGGAGCCGAGGACAAAGATGAGTTTAAACTGACTAAACATCTTTCAGTGGTTGCACACAAGACTATCCATCGTGTTAAATCATTGGGTTACACTCTGGTTGAAACTAGAGAAAAGTTGCGTGAATGCTTTCACAACTTTCCGGGAAAACTGCTTGGAAAATGGAAGCGTCACGGAGTAGAACTTAGTTACGCGATTAGAAAGCCGATCTTCTCTTATACAGGAGATACCACTATCGAGGGCTTGCTGGCCGAACCCGATTTCCTTAATTCAGAGGTTCTGGTAACCGAATGCACTTTTGTCGACGATGATATCACAGTAGAGGAGGCAAAGAAGAGAGGACATATTCACATTTCAGAACTTGTTGCACACCAGAATAAAATCAAGGGTATATTAGTCCTATGTCATTTTTCTCCCCGTTACAGCAAAGCGCAAGTTCGTGAAGCTGTAAAGTCCCAGCGATGGAAACAGCAACCGGTTCTTCTCATTTAATAATTATCTTTCTGATCAATAAATGTCCAAAAAGGTCAAAAGAGAAATCACCTTTAACGACGGAAAAGACTATTATCGTGGTCTAATCTCTTTTGTAACAGAAGGGGAGGGAACGAAAGTATATCATTTCCGTCGTGTGTTCAAGAATGGCGTACTGCTAAAATATTTTCCACAACGAGCGTGTGACAGTTTTGTACACTCGTCAAACTGCGTGAAAGGCAAGCTCATATGCGAGCAGGGAGAAGGATGCACCTTGTACATCGCTAAGCAACAGGGTGGAAAAAACTATCAGATGGCTTTCGCAAAGTCGCGACGCAAATCACGACGTAACTCCCGTCGTCGCTCCCGTCATCGTAGTCGTAACTCCCGTCGTCGCTCCCGTCATCGTAGTCGTAACTCCCGTCGTCGCTCCCGTCATCGTAGTCGTAACTCCCGTCGGCGCTCCCGACGCAAATCACGACGTCGTAGTCGGCGCTCCCGTCGTAACTCTCGTCATCGTGATATGTCGTGTAATCGACCGAGGAAATCATGGCGCCCGGGAAAGAAACGTGTCGTCAGAGCATGTTCAAATGGAAAAAGCAAGATTATACATTTTGGAGCCACTGGATACGGACATAATTATAGTCCAGCTGCAAGGCGCAGTTTTCGCGCTCGTCACCACTGTAGCAGTGCAAAGAATAAGCTTTCAGCACGGTACTGGGCTTGTAAAAATTTGTGGTCCAAGGGAGGTAGCAAACAACGCTGTCCTAGTAACAGAAAGTGTAAACGTAGCAGATCTCGCTAAAAATGAAATTATTCACAAATCTTAAAAAGATTTATGATTATGATCAGAGAAGGAACGTTATACTACAAACTACCTCAACGCGTTACTGAAAAAGCTATTGGGTTCGATTTAGACTGGACGTTGGCTCACGGAGAGCAACATCTGTATCCGAAAAATTCGGATGATATTCATGTTCTTCCGGGAAGAGTTAAAAAGCTCAAAAAACTGTATCGAGAGGGATACACTCTCATCATCTTTACCAATCAGTTTGCTAAAAAGCCTGCTGACAAAGTCAAGCGTGTTGAGAACTTTCTGGAAAAAGTCGGCGTCGATATGGGTGCGTTTGTTGCTACAGGAAAGGACCAATATCGCAAACCTGAATTGGGTATGTGGAGAAAGTGTCAGCAACTTATACCTAACACTGAGTTCAGATATTATATCGGTGACGCTCTAGGAAGGCCACAAGACTTTAGTGACAGTGATAAAAAATTTGCTGAGAGTGCTGAGGTAAGGTGGGCAGAACCTGAAAAAGTTTTTCGACCTAAATTGCCAAAGATCAACACAGGCAAGCAGTTGATCATTTTCATCGGTGCACCGGGAACAGGCAAGAGTAGCTTTTTTCTACAGCATCTCAAGCCACTTGGATACGTTCAAGCTAATCAAGACGCACTCAAAACAGAAGCTAAAGTGATGAAACTTGTCAGATCTAGTATGTCTAGTGGTAAAGACATCTGTCTTGATCGTACAAACGGTAAAGCGTCACAACGACAGGCATTTGTCGATATGGCCGAACAGAACGATTATACAGTAAGATACTTCTATTTCGTTCGCGATGGCTACGGATGGAATAAGATGCGACCTAAACCCGTTCCAGACATTGTTTACCATATGTTTTTTAAGAATTTAGAGCTACCTGAGAGGGTCGAGAGGATAAATTGAAAATTCAACCATGTTACCGGATAAAGAGGTAACATGGATGATTGTCCAATTTGTGTATGTCGTAAACGTGTTTCATCATGGATATCGTGTCCGAAATGTCACTTCTCCTGTTGTGCAAGCTGTACTAAAAGATATTTGCTCGATTCGAAAGATATCAATCCAAAATGTATGAGCTGTTCGACACAGTGGGACTTTGAGTTTGTGGCGAAGAATACGGACATAAAGTTTCACAACGATGAGTATCGCAATATGAGAGCAAAGCTGATTATGGAACGGGAACGTAGTCTACTTCCTGGTACCCAGCCGTTGGTTGCGGAAGCAAGATGTAAACGAGATATGAAAAACGAGTTGGAAAAAATTAACAAGGATATTAAAATGTATGAGGATCTTTTACGCGAAGCGCGAAAGCGAAAGCGAGTGTTGTGGAATGGTAAAAACCTGATGCCGACAAAGCCTGAAGAAGCATCTAAAAATAAGCGTTTTATCGGTCGTTGTCCGGCAAAAGAGTGTAAGGGGTATCTGGATGATGAGTTTAACTGTGGCATCTGTGGAAAGAAGGCCTGTCCGACATGTCGTCAACCCATTCACAAAAATGAATGCGACAAGGATGACGTTGAAACTGCTAAACTACTCGCAAAGGGTACTAAACCCTGTCCTTCCTGTTCTGTACCTATTTTTAAGATCGATGGATGCTCGCAAATGTTTTGCGTGTCGTGTCACACGGCATTCGACTGGGAATCCGGCATGATCGAAAAAGGTGTTATTCACAATCCTCACTACTATGCGTGGCAAAAGCAACTTAATGGCGGTCATGCTCCTCGTCGTGTTGGAGAGGTTCGTTGCGGAGGTCCGGTGGAGATAGCGTTATTAATCGAGAAGATGGGAAAAGTAGATGTAGAAGAGTCTATTCGTGAATGGGTTTTGAATGCTCATCGTGTCGTGTATCACATTCGACATGTTGTGCTTCCCAAATATCCGGGCACTGAACCGAACAATCAAGATCTGCGAATCAAATACCTACTAGGGGATCTCACAGAAAAGAGATGGCTTAGCGAAATTAAACGGAGAGAAAAGAAGCGCGAGAAGGATAGCGCCATCAATCTAGTATTGCGGATGTGTTGCGACACCATCGACGACCTTTTACATAACATAGTAGCTACTGAGTCCAACGATGTTCCTGTTATTCTAATACAGATCAGTCAATTACGTAGATACGTTAGCAAAAGTCTAAAGAGGATACAAAAACGGTTTGAGAATAAAGTACCCATGATTAGTGGCAAATGGGAGGTTACTGAGCCTGGCATACGTAAGCATAGGAGGTAAAGGGCTTATTTATTCATAATGAATAAATAACACTACTCAGGGCACAAATGTGTATGGAAAATCATGGTCATCGTAACTATAACCGAACATAAAGTCAGGTTCGGTACTGATATCTGCTTCTACACGACAGGGGGAATCCCGATCCCATAAGACTAGAGGATCATTGTTTTTACAGTATATAGTCATACTATCATTACAGCCGTTCGACTGAGCCCAACCTAACTCATCCTTATTCTCAGATTCAATGGGAGTCCAGAGATTCCAGTCTGAAACAATGTTACGAAATTGCATACTTTGTCCGATTCGAATAAGTTCATTCACATCCATTTTTGCAATCTCTCGACAGGTTTGATCGGGATCACGGGGATTAGTCAGGCCTATAATATGCCAAAACTTTTTAATATCCTCAACGTCTTTGGGAGAAGCATTGATCGTATTGGGATGGACTGCTTTACGACTAGGATCATCGTATTCGGCATCCCATAATGGATAAGCTGAATCTCCGATCCAGACCAAACCGTGTGTAGCGCCACGATCTTCGTCTGCAAACGGCTTTTCAACGATTCTCATCACACAGTACCACTCATCACTGGTATCTCTCCCTCCGCAGTTCCACCAAGTTCTTGTTCCTTTCTGTAGATAACAACCGTCTGTTCTAAGCAACGTTTTAGTACATGGCGTAGACTCACTCGTGCTCTCACTCTTGTTCTCGTTCTTGCTCTCACTCTTGTTCTCACTCATTTTATATTTCCATTTGAATTTTTAAATAATTAACCACAAGATATAAATGAGTTGCAAGATTGTCATTTTAGCAGATAAGGTTCACATAAGCTATTGCATCGTTGCGGATGATTTGGAACACGTAGGGCCCGATTTATGTAATCCAAACCAGAATGGTTTAAATATACTCACAGCGCTTCAGACTCTTTTATAGCTCCACGTCATCCTTTGTTTCAAATTGAGGATCATTTAGTCTGTTGATAATAACTTGCAAAATCTTCTTCTTAAAAGACGAATAATGTCGTCTAGCAGTATGCTTTCCAGCTCCTTGATGCCGGTTTGCTATAACTGTATAACTAAAGGAAAATGATGGTTGGTAAATGATTCTTCCATTTTCCCAACTCTGTACAAGCTCTAATAATTCAGCAACTTTATCCTTGTTACGGACACATGTTCCCTTCCATGGAGATTCTTGCTCATTATTTTTGTATACTATGATAGGAATAAAATCATCGGGTTTTTTCGTGGGCGGTTTAAATGTCCCTAGCGATAATTCAGCACAGTAAAGACCAACCCAGTCTCCAACGACACCTAAAAAAAGATGATTAGTATATGATATAGAACCACAATGACTACGTTGAAATTCTTTTAACATAATCTTTTTACTACTTCCATCTCCATAAATCACATCTCCGTGAATAAGATAACCAGCTCTATTACTGTTTTGATGCACTATTTCATCCTCAACCACTTCATTCCACCGATTTGTTGATGGATACTTAAACTTACCGACATAACGCTCACTGAAATACTCGCATTCAGGCTCGTTAGTAGTACTTTCGCATAATCCCATTTTAATTATAGTATGATATATAATTAAATTTCAATTTATACTCACTTCCAGCAACATTTTTTGTACTTCATTCCGCTACCGCATGAACAGGGTCCATTACGAGGAATCTTTTTCTGCCTAGGAGGCATGTTTTGTGCCCTAAACTTACGTGCTTTCTTCTGCATCTCATCTATGTCGATTCCCAACTCTTTAACCACTTTCATCGCTTCATTGGCAGACATATGATTCGGATTGCGCACCATTCTTCCTACCCGTTCTAGCTTTTGCTTCTGCTCGTCGGTCAGATCGTCAAGCATGATGTCCAAAGAGTTAATTATATCTTTCGTCTTCTGATCCAAGTGTTCCATTTATGTATGGCCGTAAAACTCTAAATTGTTATTTTAAAAGCATAGTAATGCTAAGAAATATGCGAAAGACAATTCTAAATGATACTCCTCTAAAGGAGCATATCTCTTCTTATCAGAGAGACAGGAATACCTATACTTCCGCGGTTCGTGAGGTATTCGCGAACACTGAATACAATCGCTCGGTTTCGAATCTTAATAAGGGTAGAGTAGTAGCTACTTTACTTCATCATAAGGATAATGCTTCTTTTAGGGGAGCCGTAAAATTTGATCTGCCCGAGATATTGCTCGGTTGCCAAATGCTGGATGCTCGGCGTGAAATCAAGCAGATTGCAAAAAAGATTGGAAATATTGAGGCGAAAATAGTTGATGCTCCCAAGAATAATGCTCGCAAACTAAAACACCGTCGTAAGCATCTTAAGGATCGTAAATCTAAGCTGGAAAATTTGTATGAAGGTGAGCCAGGATTATCTCTCACTTCATCAAAGATTGAGCTCGTGCGAGCATGGGTTCGCAATTTGACTTCCGATCAACTTATGTATCGCGCGCTAATATTTCATCGTAAACCTTGGAGAGAACTAGCAGATCTTTGCCACTTTAATCCCAAAGACTTTGCACTAGACTGGTTTTTGAAGTACTGTTTCAAGGTCTCTGACCTTCCTAAAGATTCACTTCTATACAAGATCAAAAATGGTGATGTGACCGCAATCGGAAAGCTCTACGAAACAAATCCCATTCCGTATGAGTATCTGCGTTTGAATACACATCTGCTTAATGATTTTCTACGTCGTGCTGTGGCTGCTAAAGAAAATCTTCGCACCGTTCTATGGTATGCTAACGAGTTGCCGGGGTGTGAAGAGATTCTATGCCAGCGTTTGATGACAGATGAAGAGGTTGATCTTCCATATGGAAAGCTTGTTGATCTAATCAACAGTACTCGTCATCTCGGTCTTGAAGGAGAATTAGTCCGTGTTGCGGAGAAAAAGCTAGCCAAATATAAGCTTACATTGCCTTCTCCGGTCGTTGTTCTCGGAGACGCATCGTCATCGATGCAAGTCGCTATCCGTACGTCCGGAATTGTTACTTCACTATTGTGTGCAATGTGTAAAGCCGAGCTAAGATTATTTCGAGGAAAGGACGAGTTCATTCACGATCCTCCTCATACGGTCAAAGAAGCTCTTCGATTCGGACGGAATATGCAAGCATATTCTTGCACCGCTCCAGCGGCGTCTCTCAAACCTTACCTGGACAATCGTAAATTTGTACGAACCTTCATTGTTGTTACCGATGAGGAAGAGAATACGCTCGCTAACGGTTCGCACGAACCAACCAGCAACTGGTCTAGCGACTTGACCGATCGAGGTTACTTTGCAAACATGTTTTCACAGTATATCGATCGTGTGAACAAGTCTGCCAAGTGTATCTTCATCACCTTTACCGATTCTCCTATGTATGATGGAGATATGACGAAAGCTCTCCGTCATATATTAACACCGGCTCAATTCGAGGCACACATCTCGGTATACAAATTTTCCAAGCGTAATCCTGATCTGCGAAAATTAGATGTCATGTTGGCAGAATTGAGCGAAATTAAGAATGAAGAGCCGGAAGAGCGCGAATGTGAGGATGATAAAATCACAATTTCGAAGGAAGAGCTACGTAAAATGATCAAAGAAGCCGTGGACAAAGCTTCCCGTGATGCTACCAACAAAGCCATGCGCGAAGCATATGGATGTCGCACTAATTAATAATTTTTTTCTTTTCTTCAAGAAAATGAAAACTCAAGACATCTGTACATGGTTCACATGTATCGCACTACTTGTTGTAGTCGTGCTGTCAGTTCTTATCCTTAACAAGGTAAGCAAAAAAGGTAAGGAAGGATTCAAAGCCAATGGTACGTACCAGTATGTACTTTCGAACGAGGGCAGTGCCGGTATCGGTCCAAATGGAAAATCCGTTGCTACTCGAAATGGTTTGACCGTGATTAACGCTACGTTCGACAAATCCAGCCAAACTTTTCACGGAGTCATGACTGGTAGTATGGCTGGACAAAAACTGCACTGGAATGAGTCATCTGTGACCTTTGAGGGAGTTAAAGGCGGTACTCATCCCGCTAAATTCACTGGAGGTAGAGTGATATTCATGTTGCAGAATAACCCATGGGCGATTGAGCCTTTGGGTTCGTGGATCGATGATCAGGCGGCTATATCCGGATCATGCTTGGATTCAAGCAAACTTTCCTCACTGTGTGGAATAAATTGATTTTTCTAAACGAGATGGAAATCGTAGACAGATATGGAAGCTAAAACAACTTTCAAAATTGTTATCATCGGTGATTCTGGAATGGGGAAAAGCTCTTATGTAGAGAGATTCAAGTCGGGGAGCTTTCTCAAAGAACACAAACCCACAATGGGTGTGGAAGTTTCTCCTCTCGGATTTTTCACTAACAAGGGCTACGTGATCGCCAATGTTTGGGATTGTGCCGGGAAAAAGGAACTCGGAATGTTGGAAGACGCCTATTGGGTTGGCGCTAACGGGGCTATGATCTTTTTCGATCTGACTAATCCCGAATCCTACGCCAACACCAAAATGTGGCTTAAAAAGCTTCGTTTTGTATGTCCCAATATTCCGGTCATTTTGTGTGGCAATAAGTGCGATCTTGGCGCCAGGATAAATAGAGCAGATATCACGTTGCAGAAGAGTGACAAACTTACTCTCTATTTCGATCTATCAGCCAAGAGTTGCTACAACCAGGATAAGCCTTTTCTCCATCTTTTTCGCGCTCTTTTCAAAGCTAGAGATCTGGCTTTCGTGGACGCCGAGGTCTAGAAAAATCGGCTTAAAAGGATGAATCTAATGATTAGAAATCCCTATACATAATTGTATAGGGATAGCCACCGTTCCCCATGGGTATATTGACAAGAATTATATTCCACTTAAGGGTGACACATTGATACTTCCTCATACTCTTTCTCGAGTATGAGGTCAAAGCCGTAGTTCGCTGAGGTTTGCTCGACAAGAGTGCGTTCCATGGGGGAGAATCAGGTGCAAGTCCTGGACATTCGTGTTAGTATATGTAGTATTACGCCTTAACTAAAAGTGAACAATTTTGACACTTACCCCATACTATTCATAGTATGGAGTTAAAAATTGAAAATTCTTCCTTCCTTGTTTGGTCTTAAATAAAGATGTCCTATCGCGATCCAGAAAAAGAGATCACTCTCTGCTATAAGGTTCTGCCAAAACATATAAATGATCTAGAACTCATCTTTGACTCCTTTTGTCGAACCGAATACATCGATAATTTTGACAGTCGTGAGTGCAGTTATACTGATGATGGTATTATAACTACGACCGGATTCTTTGCTCCTGATGATCCAGAAGTGGTTAGACCTATTTGTCCTTATTGTAACTATCATGTAGCGGAAAGCAACGGCGTATGTGTAATCTGTTACAAGGAAAACAGATTTTCAAAACAACAGTTAGAGGAGTGGAGTAAAAAATACCGTCGTGAACTCAGAAAAAGGAAGGCTAAAAGTTCTAGAATACGAGCTGACTCTGTCAGAAAGGGAATGGTTCCTCCCACCGAGATAGAATTGGAATATTATACTGATGAGGGGGAAATCGAAACTGTTTTACAATTAATTTCTCATGAATAAATAAATGTCTTACGAAGTTGAAGAACCAGATGAACTCGCTGTTTCTCCATCGTCTAAAGTTGCGATGAATCAAATCGCACGATTATCTCATCGGATAGAGGAAGGCATGCCTCAGTTGACGAGTAGAGAAGCAGCTAACGCCGCGTGGTCGTTAGCAACGTTGGTACTAAATATCGGAGAAACTGACATCAGACAGGTGACTCGCGAGCTTGGAAAAATACGAAAAGCTGTTATGGATGCTGATATGCCTGAAAATCAGCGGACGATGCTTGTTGGTTGGGTTATGGCTATCTCAGTTATGCACCTTGCCCTTCGAGAAAAGGTGAAAGAACGAGAGCTGAAAAAAGAGATGGCGATTATTGCATCTGATGTGCCAAAAATTCGCGAAGAAGCATCACAATCGCGAAAGACCATGGTAGCTCGTTCGCTAAGAAACCTGATCGCTACCATGGGGGCTGGATACGGAGCATACAAGCTAGCAATGATGATGCCTAACACTCTCGCCGATAGTATCGGAACTGTTGCAGCTACCGTTACAAATCCGATGGGATACTGTAAAGGAGATGGAGCAGGATATGGCATAGCTGGACAACTCGTTTGTGGAGGATTAGGCAAGGTGGGTGGTCTATTCTCTGCTGGAGCTTCGGCTGTTAAAGTGGGATCATCATCCACTATCGGGCTTGTCATCGTACTTATGTCCGTAATTTTGTTCGTTCTACTCGAGGTGATTAGCGGTGTCGGGGAAATGAATTTTTTCGGCCTTATTTCATACAAAAAGAGTAGGTATGGATTTTCTTTCGGAAGTAAACGTCGGAAGGCTTCGCGAAGACGAACGTCACGTCGAAGAGCTTCGCGAAGAAAGGCTTCCCGTCGTAGGGTTTCCCGTCGTAGATCGTCTCATAGACGCACGTCTCGTCGTAGGGTTTCGCGAAAGAAAGCTTCGCGAAGACGAACGTCCCGCCGGAGAGCTTCGCGTAGAAGGACTTCGCGTAGACGTAGGAAAGCCTCGCGTTAAAAATGAAAATTTCCGTTTCCCCCATCCTCTACCAATATGAACGACAAGCCAAGCTGGTGTATAATCCTTTTCTGGTGGTTATTGAGTAGCTATGCAACAGTGTACATGATTGTTAACCTTAAAAATATGGCTTACTTTGATGCTGACTTTGGTGATTATATGTGGAACTCGATCGGTTGTATTGGGTTGTTACTAACATATTGGCTTTATCATTTGTAACTCTTTGAGTTATAAAAAACAATCCTTCCAATAAATGCCATCTGATAATATTATCGAGACGATATACAAGCAGCACCCATGCATTGAAGATTATGTCGAGAAATCAGGCGTTATTCTTGCCACCATGCACCATGGATGTGAATTGATCATGCGTAGTGTTATGTGGAAAAATTATATTCAGCATGACCAGCCTAGACTATGGGCAAAATATGAGAAAGATTTTGTCGAATATGGCTATATCGTTCCGGCTAAAGTAAAGGCTATTTCTATCATCAACAGATTGCACCAAAAACTATCTAAAAATCGTGATGCTGAGCCTACTGAGCTGGAGCTCGAAGCTCTAAGAATGCTGATCGGAAGAATTCCACGTAGAATGAATGATCTATATGGAATTACGCAGAAAGTGGTAAATGAGTATAACTATACTCCCAGAGCTTGGCATGCCTTACAAAATGATGTAGAGTTAAGAAGAGTGTTCGAACACTTTTTGATCATGTATTTTGTTAACACATGTTATATGTCTAAGAAAGATACAGATTTCGCTAGTAAAAATATCACCGAAGCGTATCGGCTAGCTTATACATGGATAGAGGGAAAACAACCCGAGCACGACATAAATATTAGCCCTAATTATATAAAAGAGATAGTAGATGATAATCTCGCTGAAGCTTTTCCAAAGTTGTATGCAGATTCAAAAAGGAGAAAACGAAAAGGAACACGGTTGCGTGTTTCAAAAGTTCTCCCTCCATGGGAAGAGCGCCCTGAGTTTCCAAAGTCTTCTGCGTTAATAATTCTTCGCAAGGATGATTATGTGCTGACTAATTTTATCGCTGCTCGTCAAGGTTGGAACTCGGTCGAAGACAAGCCGGATTACGATGTTTACGGCCAATTGGTATGCAGTAGCGGAATTGTTCGATCGGGAGGAATGGGTAAACTGATTCTAGTCGCTACTATACTCATGGCGCAACAATTCAAGGTTAATTATATCTTTATACAAGCTTTTCAGGGAATACAAGGTGTACAAGCCCCCTTGTATAGTCGAATGGGTTTTAACCTAAACTTTTCACCACAACTACTAAGACGCAAAACGGCCTTTCAGCAATGGTCTTTAGTCGATAACGAAATGTTAGATAAGGCCTACGAGGAATTTTTAGAAGGTAAACTAGATAAGAATTTATCACCGAGTAAATTGGTGCATCTCACCTATTTAGCACCGATGTGGATGTATGTACGAGGATATGATGCTCGATATGCATGTGACACTCTGACTGTAAAAGGATTTGATTATCAAACAAAATCTACTGGAACTATGGGTCCTTGGAGTAAGTTTGTTAACATTCCTCTCCGACTATTGGGGAAACAAATTGCTTCCCCAGAAGAGAAGGCGCCTCCCTCAGAAGAAAAAGTAGAGAGAGGGGGAAGACGACGAGATGGATCGTATTGCGACTCAGATGACGACTGCTTGTCCGATTTCTGCGTCGATCATATGTGTGCACCGTACCCGTATGATGAAAAGAAACCTGAATTTCTGGTTAAACTTGTGAAAGACCTGAAGAAAAAGGGATTATATTCTGAAGAGGATGAGAATGCATTTAGACGTATTGCAGAATCGCGAGAGAAGCTATTAAGCAGAAAGGAGGAGTTTGATATCACTAAGCAAGAGATCGATAGAATCGCGAGGGAGCAATTGGCGCTACGTATGTGGTACAAAACACTAGCCATGAAGCAAAAGGAAGGAGTAATTACAGAAAAAGAGGAGAAAGATTTTACCGAGCGATGGGAACAATACAATAAGGATACTACATCTAAGAAGCTATCAACTATCGCTCGATATCTACTGATGGGACTCAGAGATAACATCAGTATGATGCTCTTTCCGCCCAAGAAGAAACAATCTCGTGAAGAGGATGAAATCTCTAGCAAAAGACACCGACCAATTGTGCGTAAACCATTGTTCAAATCCAAGATGAAAAAATCGCGTCCTCCCCGTCATCAACTGATCGCGATGTCATTTGGAAGCGAAAAAAGCGTTTTACAAATTTATAAGCAAGCTGTACGAAAGTATCAAAAACAGGTCATCGACGACATTGTAAGCCACAATAGTTACTCCACTGCCACTGCTCGCTTAATTGATAATGTTCCTATTGTAATTGATGAAAATAAGACCTATGTTATAAAAAAGGGATTAAGACCGAATGCCATATATGAAAAACTTCCGTCCACGGTTCTCAAAACAACCAGAAACATTATGTGGGTCGCTAGCATTCTACATGGTCGTCGTGCTAATACATGGCCCGAGAACAAAGAGTTGCTTGATAAATACGTGAAAAGATTTGCTCTCTGGATAGTCTCTCGTCAGAAAAAGGTGTATGCATACATGAAGAAAAAGGGAGTTAAAAACCCTACAAAGGAGTTGCGAGACGTCCTGGATGTCTCAATTCCAAAAGCAGGAGAAGAGGCTATCGATTAATTTTCCGCTTGAACGATTGTTCCACTCTCCAGGCACCTTTACATCCAGGAGTATACCAAATCTCAAGAATAGCTGGAAGATACCTTTTAAAACGAAGAATTGGAATTATTCTCTTGATTCTGGCTTGTAATTGGCACAGTGATCTGCATTGTTTCTCAGTCAATTGTTTCCCATGTACATAAATAGTGGCTTGCCCATATATTATACATATGCCCTCTTTCTCTTGGTCGTAATAACCCTTAGAATGTAATTTTCCATTACTATACCAAAATGTCCATTCTCCCTCTTCTTTTCCTTGCACATAAGAATGCTGGAAGTACAGTTGTCCATTATCGCGCCAATATGTCCATTTGCCCTCTTTTTTCCCCTGAACGTAGGAACCTTGAGAATACAGTTGCCCATTGTCATAATAGGTTTTAACTTCTTCCATTTAACTTATTTTCAAACTCGTCCCCATTTCAATTGAAATTTTTGAGAATCTAATAGATCATGACGATGAATCTTCCCAAAGAGCTTCTTTGTATTATCGCTGAGTTCTGTGACAGGCGTGACCGAGCTAAGCTAGTGTTGATAGATCGTCGAGTAGGACAGATACCTAGGTTATGGAAGTCTCTGACCATATATGATAATGATCCTCCTCTCGAGTGGTTCGTTAAAAATGTTGATTGTCTAAAAACATCGTTGCAGTTCTTAACAACATCGAACTATATTTCAACTCACTTCTTCCCCAATCTTAAGAAACAGGTTATACATGGCGATAAAATACACGTTCAACTCGGAAATGTAGAGACGATAAAGCTTGATTCCTTTTCTTATGTCACAGTAGATATGAGGAAGCCTCAGAGAAACATAAAATCCCTTTCCATTACGGCATTCTCTATTCGATGCCATTTTTCGCCAAACTATTTGCCTGGGTTAACTTCCCTTACTATAACGAACTGTACCCTAGATCGAACTCTGATGTCTAAAATATCCAAATTTCTCAGACTCGAGAAATTGGTACTGAATTGTAACCGGATTTTTGGAGAAAGCGAATCAGAACTGGATTGGTCTATGGCTCCTACCCTAAAGCATGTCATAATGCAATCTATTAAGAGTGGAATTATCTGCTTGTCATGGTTTGAAAAATGCCCTCTACTGGAGATTCTCAAGATCTCCGGAAAAGACGTATCCTCCCAATTGAGACCTTTCCTTTTCAACGCGAGGGTGGTGAATCTTCCATCTGTGAAATCTTTTACACTGGAAACGCGAAACGGAATACATACTCTGCCTCGCATAAACATTCCATCTGTGAACAAAGTTTGTATCGATGGCGTATTTTACTCCAGCTTAGCTGAATGTCTCAGAGCATATTATTAAAAATGAAAATTTTTCAGCCATAATGTTTATAATAACATTATGACAACTCGAAAAAATCATCGCGACAAGCTGGAACAGAATGCAACATCGCATATCCAGCCTGAACAGGACGATGGGAACAAGGAGTACAAGTTGAAACTAACCAATCATAGTGAACACTGTATAGAGCAGATGGCCACACAGATGAGATTTCGTATGGATGAGGGACAAGGAGAGTGTGTGTACACTCTGGGAGTAACTGATAACGGTGGTGTTATCGGTTTGACAGAGGAAGAGTATAAGGAATCCCACGATGTCCTTCAACAGACCTGCAACCGCAACAACTATGTTATGACTCTTCTCGCTGAACAATCAGTCGATAAGTCACGAAAGATGTACGAGTTTCTCATTCGGGAGTACAATCCAACCAAGTACATCGATATTAAAGTTGCTTGTGCCGGAAATGTGGACAGTGGAAAAACCACAATGCTAGGTGTACTTTTGTCAGGTAAAAATGACGACGGAAGAGGAAACGCGCGTTTGAGTGTGTTTAACTTTGCTCATGAGGTAAAATCCGGAAAAACATCCTCAGTAGCTCAGCATATTCTGGGCTTCGATGAACACGGTGAGATCGTTAACCATGATGAGCACTTCGGACGCAAAAAGACATGGCCAGACATTGTCAAAAACTCGTCAAAGATTGTTACCTTTTTTGACCTCTGTGGCCATGAACCCTATCTCAAGACAACCATTATGGGACTGACATCACAATTTCCTGACGTTGTATTCATCTTGGTTGGAGCTAATATGGGAATAACAAGAATGACCAAGGAGCACATGTTTCTCTGCTTGACTCTAGACATTCCATTTGCGATCATCATCACCAAGATCGATTTGTGTGGTAATCGTCAAAAAATCATGAAGGAAACCGTTCAAAATGTTAAAAAACTACTCAAATTGCCAGGAGTTCGCCGTATTCCCTGCGACGTTGAAACTGAAGAAGATGTGGTATTGGCTGCAAAGAATATTAACAGCTTTTCTACCACGCCGATGTTTTACGTATCCAACGTGACTGGTGAGGGTATCGATTTTGTGAAACAATTTCTGAATATTTTCATCAAGAGACCCAGAACTATCAAAAATGAGAATAACATCGAGTATCATATCGAGCAAACGTTTCAGGTTCCCGGCATCGGCATTGTTGTCGGTGGACAACTACTACAAGGAACCATACGAACCGGTGACAAGCTTTTACTCGGACCAAACAATGGCGGATACAAAACCGTACAGGTTCGAAGCATACACGTGAAGAGAGTTGCGGTGGATGAAGCTGAATCGGGACGATACGTTTGCCTGGCTCTATCTAAGATTGATCGCCAACAGATTCATCGTGGTAACGTGTTGTTGTCTACGGTGGATAATCACTATCAAGTTCAGGAATTTGAGGCTGAAATATCGGTTCTCAAGTCGCACTCAACAACAATCAAGCCAGGCTATGAACCTGTCTTACACACTTGTGCTATTCGCCAAACCGCTCGCATTACAGAAATTCGAGATAAGGTTTGTAACCGTAAGGGTAAGCAATACGATGACAATGTACTTAGAACAGGAGATCGTGCAAATGTAAGATTTCGTTTCTGCTACAAGCCTGAGTATCTCAAGAAAGATTTTCGCCTGCTATTAGCAGAAGGCCGAGTAAAAGTCATCGGCAAGGTTCTTGGCGTTACTAAGGAAGACTGCCGAGTAGAAAAATAGAAATTGAAGAATTATTGTTCATATAGGGTTAAAATATATGAATAATTTGGGAGCAAGATTATACGGAGGAATTATTTGTTCGGCAACCTTGTATGGCATGTACCAAGGTTTTAAAAAGGAGACTGATAACTACTTTACCAGGTGTTATAACATTCTTTCTTTTGGTAGCGTTAAAGGTTTCATCGCAGCGACCTTTCCTGTTTCTATTCCATTGCTCTCCTGTCTGGAGAAAATAAAATCTACAAGGAATAAATGTGTTACTCATTCAGAACATCCCTAACATCTTATATTCTAGGGTTATCGTCGGCTATTTTCGCTCTGTGCACGCGACAAATCGTCTTAGGATCTCTAATTCTTGCATACGCACAGATGCAACTCTCAGAACTAATGATATGGCATGGAATCGATAATAAAGATCTTACGTGGAATCGAAGAGGAACAACATTTGGAAAATACCTGTTAGCAACACACAATCTTGCTATCGGTTTGGGAATCATACTGTCGATCATCTTTATTTCTAAGCGAAAGCTTCGCCCGGTTGACTTTATTCCAGCAGTAGTGGGTCTACTCTTCTTTATCGGTGTGGTCGTATTCATCTATCTACCCAAAAAATATCCTGACGTGACCTTTCCCCGTAAACAGACGTGTGACAAAAAGTGCCAAAACCCTGAAAATAGGCTAAAATGGCCTTATCCGCACGCATGGTACCTTTTTTCATACATTATTTCCGTGATTTTAATGTTTATTTGGGTCAAGCCACACGATAGCAAATTTATTCTTCTAGCCTTCTTCTCTCTATCATTTATCGTAGCTGTGTTGGTTTATCCGCATACAGTGGGTAGCGTATGGTGTTGGAGCACTAGCTTCATTGCTCCGGTAATCGTTCTGGTTAACTACTACTTTGTGCGCAAGTTTTCCGATTCACAAATTTTAACCTAATTTCAAAAATGAAAATTTATGTTTGACTTATTTTCAATCAGCAATATGAGTAATCCGCAAACTGATCGAAATATATGTAAGTTCTTTATTTTGGGAAAGTGCAGGCGTGGTGATGGGTGCCAATGGACCCACACGACCAATCAGTGTCAACAGAAGGATTGTGATGTTTATACAACACATAAATTGTGTTTCAAATGTACTAAAAAGGAACGAGAGGCAAAGAAAGCTGCCTACGAGAAGAAGCTTAACGAAGAAGGATATCCGTGCGTCAACCATTATGATCCTTACACGAAAAAGACTGGCTCCTGTCGAGGATACACCTTGAACGGAGACTACTGCAATGAATGCTTTGAGGATGCTAAGCAATATATTCTCGGCCCATGCCGTAATCGTGATTGCAGTAGACGTGTGATGGGTGCACGTGGCTATTGTTCCAATGATTGTGCCAAACAACACAAGAAAGGAAAGTAAAATGTTGTTGAGCATAAATGGCAACCTTATTGTCTCATTTTCTGGTCGGAGGTTTTGTCGTCGCTGGAACAACAATGATAGCGACCAAGTTTTCTTCCAAGACAGCTGCCATGTTCTGGGCTTTTCCTTATACATTGATGCCAACTCTGATATTTCTGCATATGAGTAACGAGGCAGACAAGAAACCAGTCGATTTAGTGTCAAAAACAATTGGCAGTGCCATCATCCTGGCACTGTATATAATTGCTCTAAAATTGTTACTGGATAAGTTTTCTTTCTGGACAGCTTTAGGAATCAGTATTGGTATCTTTCTACTTCTAGTTGGACTATTTTGGCTTATCGTTTGCCCCTCTCCGCTTGGTTATTGTACCAAATGAATTTTTTGTTTACCAACGATAAACAAAAAATGTTACGTACTGTTGCAGGTAATTTACTAGAAGCAAAGGAGGATTACATAGTTCATCAATGTAACTGTTACACCGTGACCTCTCACGGGTTGTCAAAAACTATCGCTGACTGTTTTCCTTGGGCGAATCACTATGCGACGAGAAGAAGACTAGGAAGGAGAAATTTAGCTATTGAAGAAGACCGTGATAAGTTTGGCTCTATCAAGGTGATACAAGGGCCTAATGGAGGTGGTGTAGTGTGTTTATTTGCTCAACTCTGCCCAGGAAAACCTGGACACTATCATTCCTATCCCAACTGGCAGATAGACACAAAAGAAGAACGATTGGCAAAGTTTAAATCGTGTTTGAGAAAGTTGGGGCGATTTTGTCAACAAGGGGAAGATATCACTGTAGCCTTTCCGTATAAAATAGGTTGTGGATTAGCAGGAGGAGATTGGAATCAGTATTTTGATGCGATAAAACACTTTGTCGAGAAGTACAATATCGATGCCACAATCTACAAACTATGAGCGCCTTTTAATTCTTCCATCACGAATGCCGAATAGAACCTGATGTTCAAACGCGATTGTGTATGCATCGTTGGCTGGATTATGATCGTGTGAAACCTTCATTTCCGGAACATCGTACAATTCAGCAATTCTTTTCGTAAAACCCCAAGGAGAAGTGAATGATGGATCAACTGCCATGAGTAAGCCTCGTTGCTCAGAGTGTGTTTCCCAGAAAGGTTTGTATTTGCCCTTGGTGTTGTAGGGAATAGGTAGTTCATTTGTATGTGTAAAGAGCATCTCATTGATGAAACCACCGTCGTAAACATTATTGTCGGACACTAGCTCAAGTGTCCAACCATTTTCCTTTGCTATGTCTTCCCATTTAGCTCGAAACTTCTGAAACTGTGTAATCATCTCTTCCTGCCGGTTCTGCATATCTTTATCACCATGATATTCTAGTTCCTTAAGTTTATCAGGATATTTTGACCAAAACTCATCCCAACAACGCTGTTCAAAGTTAGTCTCATCAGGAATGTGTCCCGGAAGAAATAACTGGTCCAATTCCTCGAAATTCCCGTTAACCACGCTAGCTCCTATCCCTATCGTGTGGTGATCATTAGTAGCTCCAGAACGCTCAATATCGAAAGCAAGTACGATTGTTGTCATTTCTAAATTGGTAATCATACCTTTAATTTCACTTTTTAACTGTAACTGTAGGTTCTATCTCAAAGGAAAGATGTTTGATCACAACTTTCAAGTGAGACATGTTAATCGGCTTGAGCATAAAATACTTCACTCCCAGTTCTCTACACTGTTCGCGATCTCTATCAACAACAGAAGCAGTCAGTACAACCGTTTTAGGATACGTATACCCTTTTTCCCTTATGTGTTTAGCCACTGCAAAACCGTCCAACTTTGGCATGCGAAGGTCTAGCAATAAGATATCATACGGTTCTCCCTTGTTGTACTGCTGGTCCATCTTCGCTATCGTTTCTTCTCCATCTTCTGCTGTATCAACATCGGTGTAGCCGATATTTTCCAACATTTTGACCAAAATATTCAGGTTGGTGGCCACATCTTCCGCCACCAGAATGCGTATGCTGGTTCGTGTCGTGGGAGATTTGGGCTCCTCGATCTCTTTTTCTGGCTCTGTTAAACGGCATTCCTCAATAGAGTTGATGTTTATCACTTTTGTTAAGTAATCTAGCAACTGCACCTTATCGATTGGAGTTTTCAACACATAAGTGAAGTTAGATTCATCTATCGGGCCATCTATCGAGGACATGGCTATCAAAGGAAGCTCCGGTTTGATATTCTTAATCTCTCTGGCCAGATCGGTTCCAGACATATCTGGCATACAGATATCAAGTAAAACTGCTGAAAAAGGGTAACTTGTTTGAGTAACCATACGTATAGTTTCTTTTGCCGATGAACAAATAATAGGTCTCATGTGACACTCGAATAACATCTCTCCTAAATTGACACGATTATCGACGTCGGCGTCAACGATAAGCACAAATTTACCCTTAATGGTCTTGCTATTCTTTTCCACTTTCTGGCGAAACACTTCATATGCTTCGTAAGGTACAGAAAACGTAAATATCGACCCTTCATTCTCCACACTACTGAAAGATATTTCTCCTCCCAATAATTCAACCAGTTTTTTGCAGATAGCTAATCCCAATCCCGTTCCTATCTTGGTGTAAGATTGTTTAACCTGATAGAAAGCGTTGAATATATCTTCCTTGCATGCGTCAGGAATTCCAATACCATTATCCTCAACCGCAATCTCTATTTGACTATCATTTTTAGGAGAAATTAGTACGTTAATCTGTCCCCCGACTGAAGTGAATTTGTTTGCGTTCGAAATTAGATTAACCATGATCTGAACCAGTTTACCCTTATCGGTAATGATAAACTTGGGCAAATCTTTGCTTAGAACATATCGACACTTTTGCTTCTTTTCCTTGATACGGTAACCAAGAGTCGAATTAATCTCATCGATTACAGCATGAATACCGAAACAATCGCTATGTATTCTCATCTTACCTGTTGCTAGTTTGGAAAAATCTAGTATGTCATTGATCAGCTGCATCAGTTGGAGACAGCATTTGTTCATCGAGGTAAGATACATTTTTTGAGTCGAGTCGAGTTTGGTCTGTAGCATGAGTTGCGTATATCCGACGATACCGTTCAATGGAGTGCGAATCTCATGCGACAGGTTGGACAAAAAATATTGCGCTGTCAAGTCTTTTTCCATTTATCTCAAAAAAGATAGTTTATGTAGGAGTTACTTTACAGCAGACTCCGTTTCCAACACTGTTGCACAAGATCTCTCCTGGACATGTTCCTTCCGGATTTTGAAATGCAACCGCGAACCCAGGTGGGCAAGAACATGAGCCACAGTTACCATAAGAACAATTAGAGGGAGATACGGGTACTCCATCATATTTACATGCAGGATCAGAAAACTGCGGACCGACACAGGAACAATGTGCCTGATTATTTGTGGAGTCCCACTGACAACTACCGTGACTTCCAGAGCAAGCCTTGTTGTCGTCACCAATCGGACAATCACATTTGCCCTCACAAGTGGAATTTTTCCATCTTCCCTTACCGCCTTTTACCATGAGACATGCATGTTTACTCGGTTGTGTGGCATCATATACACAGTCGTATGTAATCTCTTGAATCGATCCATCATCGCTTGAACAAGTATAGCCAGTATTACCTTGAACAGGACATGGATCGGTTTTGCAATCAGTACCAAACGTGCTACTTGCAGTGATTGGAGGTGTAATACCGGGATTGGGTTTACAAGTTGGTTTACCAGTATCATCATTAGTACAAATGTTATTCTGCAAACCGGACGTTGGCTCATTACAGGATTGTAATGCTACACAGTTACCATTGGTCGCATCATAAAAGACATCAATTATTCCCGGCTGTGCAATATGTGACCAGCAATCTTTCCATGAACAGGCAGTTTTATCCCCCGGAAAAGAAACGATACGTTGATAGGCTGTTCCAGCATTTCCCTGACAGTAGAAACCATCAGGATCTGTTGGATTCAGGTTTTGCATGTCTTCATTGATACGATCAGCTCCGTTAGCAGCCGCATATGATAAAGCATCGATCCACTCACAGCCATGTGAATCAGTGTTACAAGATGTTTCGTTATCATTGTTAAAGCAAACAGATAAATTTGCTTTATCGGTACTGTAACTACAATAACCAAAACCAGCTTTATCGGCATGCTGTGGAAATGCCCAGCAAGGATAATAATTAGCTGTGGCAGGGGGAATCGCCAGTTCATTTCCAAATTCACAATCCGATTGAGGCTTACAGATATAAACATAGCCAGTCCGCGGATCAACAACTCCTCCTTCAGCTTCTAACCGAGCTTTAGTGGCGTCCGTTGCTCCTTCGATCACCATGCATTCTTCTCCTGTTTTACATGTCGTAGGACCACATATGGACTGACACTCATTTTCTGCGCACTGAGTTCCTGCAGGACAACAGGTAAATTTCCCATCAACATAACAGTTTTGTGTTGCAGGGCAACATTCCCACTCATGGGTAACTGAGTTTTGACTACAACCAGAACCGGCTGGACAACATTGGGGTGGATGAGGAACGCCAGTCGCTGAGCATAAAGGCTCGGGTCCACACATCTCTCTTCCATCGGTGCATGCACATTTTACACAAGCCCCGTGCGCATCCGATTTACAAACAGCGCTGGTATGAGGATAAGCGTCACAACACTTTAGTGAGGCAATAATTTCTGGAGTATATAAACCTCCACTACACATTAAATTCGGCGAGCAGATTGCTCCCTTGGAAGTACATGTGGGTCCTTGACCATTACAGCGTGGGGGACAATCTAGATCAGAAGGAGGTTTACCACCAACAATACCGCAATTGGTACACGATAGAGAAGCTGAGGATGGAGTATCTTGTGAACAGGCGGCATATGGGCCATTTTTACTGGTCGCACAACAGTTCAAATCAGGCAGAACATTTTTAGGTGGACATCTGACACCTGGTTTACAGTATAATTTACCGTCCGAATCACATACAGGACCTCTAAGATCGCAATTATAATCTTTGCACTTGTCTTCCTCTCCGGGAGCCCATCCGCTACAATCATGAAATGAAATGACACCATTGCTACAAGTTGCATACTTGCCTGGAGGAGCACATGCTTGTAGGTCATCACCAGTTGGACATGTTACTCCTTTGCGACAAACAGGACCGGTGGAAGTACATACATATCCAACGCAATCGCAACCAGGCTTTCCACAGTCTTTAGGAGGACAGGGAGAACACGTCAAACTAAAGTGCCCATCTTTAATCTCGCAATGACCAATAGGACCGGGGGAACCAGGTTGCTGACAACATTTTTCCAACACATCTCCAGTTGGACACTGCAAACCGGGAACACATTCACAACCGGTTTCAGTACATTTGGGAATCTCTCCTTTACACGGATCGCATGATGGAGCGATCGCATCGCATTCCGATTTAATACACGCATGATGCATCTTTGTGACAACGTTAAATTCATCCGGTTTAGAATTCAGCCAGGTATAAAGGATCTGAGTGCCGATTTCGGCCGGTATTGATCCATTAACAGTTGTAATGCTGTTTCCATTTATCGAAACTGTGTCCCAATAAACATAAGAGAATTTCCAAGGCAGATCATTAGCCAACTCAAAAATAGTTTGGAAAAATACTTCAACTGTTATACCATCTAATTTATCGTTTGAAATATATACAATGGCATTCTTGGTCTTTCCAGGCTCCTGCAATGTGATAGATACTTTTTTGTTGCCATTACCAGACTGGCCACCTTTTTTATGTACAATCATATACACGACAAGAGCGATAACAATGAGGATGGCTAATACAATAACAATTTTCAAGCCACGCATTTATTATGAGAAACATAATAAATTCAGTCATAGTTATATAGTCTACGAAGTTCATATTGCATTGCGCTATCGGTATACCTGTTTAACTCAGCGGTAGAGTTATACATGATGCTTCTTTTTCGCTTATTCTTCTGTATAGTGCCAGAACCTTGTACAACGACCTCAAACGTATCTGTGGCTGGATTGGGAGCTGTCATGGCTCGATCGCGTGCGCTACCAGTGTTCACGCCGATTTCACCCACATTACTAAGGTGTGTGATGTGTTCTTCGTCAGCAATCTGTATAGTCTGACCGAGACGCTTGGGAATCTCTAATCCGTTCGTTTTAGCAAATTCGACCCATTTCTTATATATGTCTTCAGGAATGAGCGGTGTCGATGAAAACAGATCATCGAAGGAGGTGGATACCCAGTCGAGATAATCACCAGCGTTAACTCGTTCCGAGCGATATAAGGAAAGCTGTCGGCGAACATTTCCTTCCAGACTGGCATATTTAGCAGCAATACTTTTGTAAGATGTCGTTTTCTGTTCATACTTTGAGAACTTGATTATGGCTGATATAACACCTGATAGAAAAGAGAATATGATCACCAAAATCTGCAATGTTGCTGAGCCATCCTCTTGGTTTACAGATAACACAGTTGATAAAACTCCGGATATGGGACCGATAAATATCAACGCATACATCAGAATATTGTGTCTAGTGGATGCTTTCTTGGCTGCGAAGATATTCATCCATTTGTACCCTTCACATGATTCTCCAATAGTTTTAATCACCTTTTCGATGTTTTCACTCCATACGGATGTTACTGTAGGGAAGCGTCGTTCACTATCTTGCTTATCAGACATTTTAATTTAGAATACTAGTCGTTAAAAATATCAATTGATTTTTTGGTGTTCCTGAATTTTATCTTTGAATGGAACAAGAAACAGGAATTTTTACTAGTAGGTGGAACAGGGATGGTGACTGGAGATCCTATTATGACAATGGAAAAATACGGCAACAGTATATCTACGATCAGATCGAACAGGAAGGATGGTGGAGACGCTGGTACGAAAATGGGAAACTTAAGGAACAGGGTAGCTACATTCGAGGCAAGGCAGAGGGAGAGTGGAGATATTGGCATGAGAACGGTTGCTTACGTGCAAAGGGAACTTATGTTCAAGACAAGTCCGAGGAAGAATGGAAATATTGGCATGATAACGGACATTTAGCTGAACAAGGTTTGTACATCAATGGAAAGAGAGAAGGAAAGTGGGAATCATGGTGGCCGAATGGAATGTGTAGTTCAATCGGAACTTATGTTCAGGGAAAAAAGGAGGGGGTATGGAAACAACTTTGTGAAAATGGCGTGACCGAATTTTATCAAGGGTCTTATGTGGGTGGAAAGAAAGAAGGTATCTGGAAACGTTTTCGCTTCGGTTCTCTATGGATACAGAATGAATATGTTCAGGGCGAGAAGACCGGCATGTCCACGTTGTGGTACCCGACAGGCGAAAAACGGGCAGAATGCACATATGTTCGGAACAAACTTGAAGGTGAATGGAAACAATGGTTTCAAGACGGAAGCTGGTGTGCACGAGGTAGATTTGTTCAAAATAAAAAGGAAGGACTCTGGGACACATGGTGGAATAACGGTTTCAAAACGGAGACGGGAGTGTATATTCAGGACGAAAAGGATGGAGAGTGGATGGCATTTAATCAGTTTGGACAGTTAACGGAACACGACTGGTACCTTAAGGGGAAAAAATTCACTTATTATGAGTACTTTCTCTTACTCAGGCTACGAGACTGGATCAGAAAGGTATGTCCAATTATTCGCTTCAAGAGGTATCTTCCTGTTATTCAGAGAATCTGGTACGCTCCTGGATGCAAGGGTTTTCACCACGCTCGAAAAGAATTTTTCCAAACTGAAATAAAATGTCGTTTCTATCGCAAATTCTAGCGTCAAAAAAGTTGCCGAAAAACGTTATGAATAATATCTTGTCTTTCATAGATGAAGAGGTAATGCTCAAGCCTAAATCTCCTGTAAGAGTAGCGGGAATTGGTCAAGACCAGTTTAACATGTACAAATTGGAATTTACAAAAATGAATAAAATCAAGGATGAAAAGAGTATTTATATCTGTGATTGTAAACAATTACCTAGATCATGCTGTTGTGAGCCAGATAACAACATTTAAGAAAATATTGACTGAAACAAAGGAGATGATACGAGTCTATCCGTGTGAAAAAGGTTGTTGCTCGATCAAAGTTAGAATCTGCAAGCCACAAGGTTTTAAGCGTCGTCGTCGCGGAAATTGTCGAAAAGCGGGTGTCTTCATCTATGATCCTGAAGAAGAGCGTATTCTCCTCGTGCAGTCACGTGGACAATTGTGGGGACCACCAAAGGGTACACTAGAGGTTGAACGCGATGAGACAAGCGTCGAATGCGCCATTCGGGAGGTAAAAGAGGAGACTGGATTAGATGTTAAAGTGGAAGATTTTACACGAGCGACCAAGATTAAGAACAGAGCAATGTACTACTATGTCGAGAGAAAGACTTGTGATGTAGAAGTGCAGGAGCATGAGAACGAAGAAGCTAACGATGCCAATGGAATCACTTGGATCAAGTTGGATTGCCTTCAAGATTGCATACTCGCCGGTAAAATAGTGTTGAACCAACATTGTAAGGCGGTTTTTAAAAGATTCATGAATCGTGTTTACCGCAGCTCAGATTTTGTGAAGGTGGAACATAGAAGACGACGAGCTAAAACATAAAATTCGAAATAAAATAATGGCACAAAATAAATGAAACAGCGACAGTTTTACTGTGTCAAGTGTGGTAAAAAAGTCATGATTCCCGCTGATGACATCTGTTATGGCGAGGCCAAGTCCAGCAAACGTCGTAAGATACCAATGTTGAAGGGATATTGTGGAAAATGCGACATCACGGTTTGTAAGTTTGTTAAGAAGTCTCAGGCGGCAAGCTTGCGTAGTAAATATGGCAAGTGTTAAATTGATTTTATTCTGTAATTCTAGTTAATTACAGAATGTGTATCATATGTGAAGGAAAATACAATGAGAATACGACTTTTATCAATTGTTCTAAATGTATTAATCTGACAGAGATTCCTATGCTTCCAAAGCTTACTACACTGCAATGTGAGTATTGTATTGGGTTAACAGAGATTCCTATGCTCCCAAAGCTTATTACACTTGATTGTATTAACCTAAAAGAGATTTCCGATCTTCCAAAACTTTTGCAACTTGATTGTGGCTATTGTACTAGTCTGACAAAGATTTGCGACACCTCACGAATTAATCATTATTTCAACGGTGGCAGCACATGGATCAGATACGACGACTCCTTTAACTCTAATATGAGAAAGCTTATTTATCTTCAAAGCTTTTGTAGAAACAATCTACGCTATTGGCGTTTCAAAAGGTGGCTAAGAAGTAAAGAGTTTGCCGAATGGTTCTACAGTCCGAATCAGTGGGGAGGGAAAGCGTGTAAACTACAGATAAAGAAGTCGCTCGAATTTTAGTTTTATTAGAGTTAATAAAACTATGCCCAAAATAGATAACAAGGATTTGTATCTCGGTATACTAACTCTGGTGTTTGTCGTGGCAGTGATAGCCATACGAGACGAGGAAAAGCTAAAGATAATCAAGAATGACTTTTCCAATTGGGGCTTCTCAGCGTTATTTATTTTAATCACCATTCTAACCGTAACAGGCCTGATCTATGGCAATAAACGGGTGAAAAATACTGTACGACATGCGATGGTAGCATTCATGATCGCTTATTTCGCTCACATCGATATGGATTTCGCAGCCTTCTTTTTGGTCGGCATATTTGTTTACTTTACCGACGATACAGATACGACCTAATCTGGTATAATGTCGTGGCGAAAATACCGACTGATACGACTAGCATAACGCTGGCAATGATTAGTCCTCCTTTACAATAGAGTGGAGAGATGTGAGTAGCGTCTTCGAAAGCGTCTCCACTGTTGTATGTCTTTCTAGCATTGTTAAGACGAATAAATGTGTTCAACGACCACGCAGACATAACTGCAAGCATGAGCGAACACAGAATGAGAATTCCCGCGATAGTTGTGTTCTCCATTTATTTTTCATCAGATTTTATTTGGAAGCTCAATAAAGTTCAACGTGTTGCTGAAATTTGGGAATCTTTGTTAGGCTAGTACAACCCCGGCAAGAAAGTTTAGCTAGTTGTGGAAACACAGGAATCTCCATTAGGCTAACACAACCCCAGCAAGAAAGTTCAGCAAGTTTTGGAAGCATGGGAATCTCTCTCAAGCTAGTGCAACCAGTACACCAAAGATCAACTAGATTTGGAAGCACAGGAATCTCTGTCAAGCTGGTGCAATCAATACACCAAAGTGTGGTAAGGTTTGGAAGCATGGGAATCTTCACAAGGCTAGTACAACCGCGACAATCAAGAACAGTCATATTCTCATCATATTTTCCTTCGCATATGATACACATTCTGTATCATACGTACATGTTAAAAGATAATTCATTTTTGTGAAGATATGTACAACAATACGCAAAAAACTATCAAAATGGCGATCAGAATCCATCCAATCTGGGAAGAGCTTAGACCAGAATCCTTGTTCGAGCTCTGTTGTTTGTAGTATTCAAACTCCTGAGGAATTGGTTTAGGAGCAACATATGGTACCTCTTTAGGTACGACCTTATCCGGCCCTGTTACTCCTCTGACAAGAATTTTTCCGTTACTGTTCGGATAGCCGAACCAACCCGATGCCAAAGTAATGGTAAAATAACCTGTCTTGTTATACAGATTGGGACGGTAGTTAGGATAGTATCCGCTACTATCTATTGTACCGACTACCTTTTTACCATCGTAGATCGAGTTGGTGCCCTCAATTTCCACTAGAACCTGATAGTCATTTTCTTCCGCGTACTTCACGAAGTCTTTGTCAGGCCTGAAATAGATCATGGGAAAAGGATAGGTATTGTTTCCTGGTATCACAGCATCCCAACGCTCAATGTCAAATTTCGGCATTTATTATACTGGACAAAAAAGTTAAATTAAAGATCATTGAGATGAAAATAAATGTCAATTAAAAGTGACGTTCTAGAACTCGAGTCTATTCGCGCAGAACTCGCATCGCTTAATATCAGACGCAAAAAACTGAAAGAAAAGGAGCGTGAAGCGGAAACCCGTATCCAAGACTATCTTAGAAGTAAGCAACAAACAGGGGTAAAATACCAAGGAACTGCAATCTTAGTAGAAGAAAAGGAAAAACGCGCTTCCAAATCGAATAAAATAAGAGATGCCGATGCTAAATGTGTTCTGGAGAGATATGGAATAACAGAACCTGATCGTGTTCTTAAGGAACTCATGGAAGCGAGAAAGGGCGAACCCATACCAAACTCCAAGCTTAAAATTAAAAAATACAAAAATAGGAATTGATTTAAGATTTTATTCCGACGGAATAAAAATGTCTACTGTTATCGGAATTACTGGAAAGATTGGATCCGGAAAAACAACCATAGCTGATTACCTAGTCAAAGAACACGGGTATCAGGAGTATAGCATGGCAGGACCTCTCAAAGAGATTGGAAGAATTTTTGGCTATTCACATGAACAGTTATACGGAACGCAGGAACAAAAGCTTGAAAAACACTCATATTGGAATATATCAGCTAGAGAATTTTTGCAAAAGGTTGGCACAGAGTTGTTCAGAGAACATTTACCCAAAGTTCTCCCAGAGATGGAGCTAACGGGCACGGTTTGGGTTGATCTTTTTCGTCTCAAGTATGAGCAGAAACCTGGTCTTTACGTCATCTCAGATGTACGTTTTCTCGATGAAGCTAAGGCTATTCAGGATTTGGGAGGAATCATAATTCGCACTATCAGAGATAATAATGTTTCTTCACAATCTGGTCAAGAGTTTGTGCATAAATCAGAACTAGAGATGTCACAGATTGAAGCAGATTATGTAATAGATAATAACCGCCTCGACAAGGCTGAAGCGCAAGTGTACGTGGATAAGATCGTAAAAAATTGAAATTATTTCCGTTTATCCATTCTGAAATAGAATGGATAACTTTAATTCAAACATGATCGGCAACCTTGTTGCCAACATTGTTGTAGATAAGTTTCGGCTGAATCCCAACTACATGATGGGTATTTCTCTCCTGGTCAGTTCCATGTTTCTCAGTCGCCATATTCTTTTATCTTACGTTAGCGAAGGAGGTGTTTATCTTTTACCGCTCATTATTCCTCTTGTATTTTGGCAATACCGTTCTCACAAGGAAATAGTAGAGACGAAGGGTTACAATCAACTTCGGCTTTATAATAACATGGAGACACGCACGATGAGTTTCATGATGGCAAAACATCCAGAGTTCTATTCCAAAAACTATAACGTGGAGTATGCAAATCCCAAGTATGCATGTATACATTATGATTATCTTCCTGATGCGAATGAGAAGGTAAGGTTTAACGATACGAAATTCGGTGTTAAAGGATACGTCACATTTGAAACTGTTGAGACGTCAGATAACTCCTCAGAAAAGGAGAAGAAAAGATACCACAAATGTATGGTGATCGCCATAGAAAAAGGAAGCAAAATCAGAGTTCAAGAGTACTTTGAATCACTTCAAAAATACCAGACCGAAACGCGCGAATCCAACAATGAAATGATATTGCGGTATGTAAAGGTGTTGGCGCCAGTAAAAAAGGAAGAGAAATGTACCAATCACTGTGTCGAAATATACAGCGGAAAGAGAAAGAATGATACTGAAAGATATCAGAAATGGTTTGGTACATTCTTCTCTTCGCAGAAGAAACGACTGTGGACTCTGTTATCAAACGTTCACTATCATCCTGAACGGTTTCACCAGTTTGGACAGGGGGCAAGATGCAATCTGTTGCTACACGGTCCTCCTGGAACGGGTAAATCATCCTTTGTACACAGACTGGCTCTGTCATTGGGAAGACACATTGTTAGTGTAGATATCTCTGCCTTTTGCAACAATCGACCCTTAATCTACCAGGTTGTGCAACGTCCGTCCATCTTAGGGCAAACATTACCGACTGATGAGTATATTCTTCTTCTCGAAGAATTCGATATCACGATCGACTTTCTTAAGAAAAAGAAGGAGCAACTCAGCACACCGATAAGGGCTGACGATGGAAAGGAAAAAAGCGGAATTACGCCGTTGTGTTACAAAACAGAGCGCGATTTCGAAATAGAAGATCTGCTAGAAATTTTACAAGGTTGTGTTCCTCTTGATGGTAGCATAATAATCGCCACTACAAACAAATACGAAGAGATCAAAAAAGCATGTCCTGCACTGTTTCGCCCAGGTCGTCTAACTCCAGTAGAATTTGGATATCTGGACTGGGAGTCGCTACAAGAGCTTTCCAACCATTACTTCAAGCAAAAGCTTTCCTTCGGCCCTATTAATGACATTAAGATTCCCTCATCGGAAATCATTGAGCTAGCGATGGAATCTACATTCAAGGGTGAAAAAGGTTTCGCTCATTTTTCATCCAATTTGCAAAGTAAACTTAGAATGGTTTAAAGTTTTGTACCTAAACACTAAATTATGAGCTTGGATCAACTTAAATCTCAATTAATGACTATTTTCGCTGTTAAGGATAGCGGTGGTGGATCGATGATGACTTTGGTGTGGAGTATAATTGCATTAACGATTTTTGATTACATTTTTAAGAGCTTGCCTACTATTGTAGCTACAGTAGGAGAAGTAATTAGACATAAGTACAAAAAATCCGCTATCATACCAACAATATCTCCGGCGATTAAAAGTCGTATTGTATTCGAAAGGTTTTATACTCAAAAGAGCGATGATAACATTACAGATGCTATACTTAACTATGTGTGTAAGCAGGATGAAGCTATGGATCTTGTCTACAATCACTTCTACTTAGTTAACAAAGAGGACGTCTTTGAGCTGACAAAGGATCTAAGTGTAAAGGTAATCGCAAAGACGTTTTCTAAGGAAGGCAATCTGTTGTCTCTGAAGTTTGAAGTCTTTTCCTACACATGGTCGCTAACTAAAATGAAGAAATGGGTCAATAAGATCAATAAGGAGTACGAAATCGAGAAGAAGAACAAGTTTGGAGATAAGAGATACTTTTTTGATGAGTATATTCCAGAGAGAAACATCGGCATGCCCGTAGCTCCTCACCTTTTCTTCACGATGACAGAATTTCATACCAATAAAAGTTTGTCTAACACATACGGCAAACATTTGCGAATCGTTAAGGAGCGTGTTGATCTGTTTGTGAATCATCCAGAATGGTACGAAGAGAAAGGTATTCCTCATACGTTAGGCCTTCTTCTCCATGGGCCTCCAGGAACAGGAAAAACTAGTTTAATCAAGGCTATCGCCAACGATACCGAACGTCACATTTTTAACATCAAGCTGAGAGACACAACTCTTCCTGAACAACTCAATGATCTATTTTACAACGAGAATGTTAAACTGAAGGTTGGTATGAATATGAATCAGACCGTCGTTGTCCCTTTGAATAAGCGCATCTACGTTATTGAGGATATTGATTGCCTGACAGACATTGTATTGGAGCGTAGCCTTGCGACAGAGAAGGAAAAGGATAATGATAGTGACGGAGAGGAGGAACAAAAAATTAACGAACGATTTACCAGGATTGATGAACCTAACGAATACTCATGTGGAAGCTACTCCAAAAAAGGTCTTTCAGAGCGTCAAATCTTTGGTAGCACAGCTGTTAAGGATAAGAAAAAGAATCAGGAGGAACGTAAACTTACTTTGTCTTTTATTCTCAATCTTCTTGATGGAGTCTTAGAAACTCCCGGACGTATTCTTGTCATGACATCTAACTACCCGGATCGGCTGGATAAAGCGCTAATCCGTCCTGGCCGTGTCGATATCAATCTCCACTTGGGTTATTGTGACGATAATATGATTAAGGAAATGTTCGAAGGCTTTTTTGGCTCTACGAAGCACAAGTTCGCAAGTTTGACATCCAAGGAGTTCACACCGGCTAAAGTACAAGCAATTCTTTGTAACAACTTTAACGATCCTGTAAAAGCTTATGAAGAAATATGTGCCTAAATCACTCTTAAAACATATGTTTTAAGATTCACCAAAAAGCTAAAATGAATTTAATAATAAACTACACCTAATAAATCGAATGAGCGAAACAACGACGAATCAGTATCAAAAAAAGCCGGACTACTTTCCTAGTGCGGAGGACTGCTTACAGTCAGAAAGACAAAAGGTTAATACGAACCCACGGTACAAGTTTTTTAATCAGACTCACTTCACTGCAGGGGATATTGACCAATTTGAGCAGCATAGAGATGCTAGTAACGGGCGTATTTGCATCCCCGAGATCGACATGAGTCAAAACCGCTTCAGTGCAGAAGACTTATTGGGGGAGATCGATTGGGAAAAATACCGCGATCTTGATGCGATGTCTGTCACCAACACATTCAACTATCTGTTCAATAAGTTTAAAAAGGGTATTTTTATCAAGATTAAGAACGGGTCACTTCGCGTTTTTCTACCCTTTAGCAAAAAGAACTTCACGAATGAATGGTCACGAAGAATACATATCGATCCGAAATATGGCAATCTTCTAGGTTTTATTCGATATACACAGACAATGGAGGGCAGGCGGTTTTTTCCTAACAGAGTTAACAAGTTTATTGATTCTTGGTACTCAAATAACTGTTTAGTTCGGTACGAGTTTCCGATCGGTGAAGGGGATTCTAACAACCCCAACATGAGTGATATGTTTGCTGTACTATGTGCCGAACGTAAGCTACCTGATATGGAGTTCTTCGTCAACAGAAGAGATTTTCCTCTCCTAAAGACTGATGGGACGGAACCATATAGCCAAATGTACGACACCAATAGCATGAAACTACTGTCTCACAATTATGATACCTATTGCCCAATACTATCAATGGTAACAGCGAAAAATTTTGCCGATTTACCTATTCCTACCGGGGATGATTGGGCACGGGTCTGTCGTCGGGAGGGCAAATACTTCCCAAAAACATGCACACGTGATTTTGAGGTAACACCGGTTCCTTGGGAAAATAGAAAGCCGATGGCAGTGTTTCGCGGAGGTTCTACCGGTTGTGGAGTAACAATTGAGACAAATCCTCGCCTAAAGTTGGCATTTCTATCCTCAACTAAACCTACTGATGAGAATGGTCAACTATTACTCGATGCGGGTATAACCAACTGGAATCTTAGACCGCGAAAACTTAAAGGACAGAAGTATCTACAAACTATCGACATTAAGAAGCTGCCATTCGGGTTGGTGGAAAGGCTTTCGCCCCAAGAACAGGCCGAATACAAGTATGTTGTCGACGTTGATGGACATGTCTCTGCTTATCGGCTAAGCTTTGAGCTCGAATCTGGAGCTTGCGTTCTTCTCGCAGCTTCGAAGTATAAGCTCTGGTTCGCAAAGCTTATTAAACCCTATGAACATTTTGTACCCATCAAGAGTGATCTATCAGATTTACTGGACAAGATCAAGTGGTGTAAGCGTCATGACGCAAAGTGTAAACGCATCGCTCTTAATGCCCAAGAGTTTGCACGTACTTACTTGAGTAAGGAAGGAATATTGGACTATTTGCAACGACTTCTATTCGCAGTTAAACGTGTTAATGGAGTGTATCTGTACAATAGCGTATCTCTCATCGATCTGCAGTATAAAAACGAGTATGACATGACACATGGAGTTGCCCGCTTTGTTCCTCCATCCAGCAAGACGCTAAATGATCTTTCTCTAATTCCGCAACAACATCGATCTTATGGACTTTTACAAGGTGTTGAATGGATAGTGAACAAAGTTCTTGAAGAATCGTCTTTTACGGAGGTAGCAACCAGAAAGCGAAAAATCTTTGACAACGGAATCAGCTCTATTGGAGAGTACGAGTTAGCTGGATATTCCCTAGTACGAAAATCTAGTAAGATTCCTTCTCGAAAAACTGAGATGGTTCACGAAATATTTGTGACCACCAAAGTCACCAATGAATTGCTAAAACAGATACCAAATTTCGTCTATGTGTTTGGAGCTTACTGGAACGATTCAGGAATGCATATGATACTTGAACACGTTCAGGGAGAGACTTTTACCCAGTATATTAGAGGTCCAAACTTTAACATAGAGGACTTTTCACTCATCTTAATTCAACTTGCTTTAGCTTTACACGTTGCCCAAAGAACATGTGGCCTAGTTCACCATGACTTAACTCCTTGGAATGTTATCATTCAACGCCTTCCCGAGCCGGTCAAATTTGATTACATCATCGATCATGAGACAGTGTACACAGTCACTACCCAGTTGGTTCCAATCATCATTGATATGGGACGATCACATGTTATCTACAAAAATAACCATTACGGCATGATTAATATGTTTCAAATGAGCACTATACAGGATATTATTCTCATACTCACCACCTCTATCTATGAGGTAGCTGTGAAGGACAATATTTCTCCTAAAGCCGTCAACATCTTGATCAGAATCGCCAATTTTTTATCGGGAACTAAATACCGCCAAAAGCCTTTTGTAGCTACCGGTAAAAATGGGCTCGGAGACATTCGTTTCTTTTTCCGCAAAGCTAAGAGATACACAGAATTAATATCCGGAAACAAGTTTGATCTTGAAAATAAGACACCATTAGACTTTGTGGAATATATGCTAAAAAATATTAGATTTCCAGTACAACGCACAAATCGGCTCAATAATTATATGAGCCATGGCAACGCGCGACAAGTTTTTGACTATGCCTTCTGTTCTACTGATCAAGAGAGAGCTTTGACTTTTGCGTCTGTGTTTCATCGTGTCAAAGATTGTGACATCCCTGAACCAAGTAATCTACTTCTTGCTTACTATACAGCGCAATCATTGGAGGCGAATTTAACATCTGTGTATAACATTATGATATCGTTCTTGCAAGCTACTGGAATCGAATCAGATCGATATGTTAGAAAATATAAGAGAATTATGAAAAGAATTCGCAAGCGGTTTGCAGTAGAAAGTAAGGAAGCACCAATCGAGTATACTCTTGAAAAGGTTCCGCCTATCGTCTATCACGCGCACACGTTCCTATTTCCGGAACAGATCTACAAGATGATAGAAATGACCAAAGACACGATCGTTCCTGTCGATCTTACACCCTACAAAGAGATAATAGAACAGATGTTTCTGTATTCCAGTGCCAGTACTTACGCTTTAACACCAGAAATTCGTAGCTATTACACGAAAAACTTCTCCCAGCTTTTGCAGGGCAATACCGTCAGAATCAAAACTGGAATCGCTGATTTAGTCACCCTTAGAAATACTGCCAGCCTACTCTACAGCGCAGACTCTAGACATATTGCACAGAAATTGTCTGAAGAAAAAGGTGATTGTGCAGTTGCCCAGAAAAACTATGAACAGTATGATCGTATACTACAATTGCTAAAGTGAATCGTAACATAGTATGTATGTTACGAAACAATTACACATCGACCCATTTGCTTGGAGCATTGAGCTGACGGACGCGTCTCTTTCGTCGAACTATCTTTTTTCGATTCTTACCTTGTTTTTCATATAGCTTATATTCGGTATCACTATATTCATGTATACGTAAAATACCTCCCCTACACTTCTCAAATATAACTACGGGTTGATTAGGTTCTTCATTCTTATGTCCAAGATACCAACATCCTTTCCAGATGTATCCTTTGTTATTAGGCATCTCGGTCAGATTTTTTCGCATGTAGGCAGGAAGACTGTTGTCTATTTGTTTAATGCGCTTGGTAAAGTAATTTAGGTCCTGTTTACTCATTTTTTGGAGGAGGATAATTGTGAATATTTTCATTTTAGGATTAATAAATGAACGAGAACGCAAAGTTGCTAGCAATATCCATCTCGGTCATAGAGGTACCTGCGATATTTTGGGGCTTTTGGTCTCTGGTTAGCAAGAAAGATGACTGGAAATTTGGTTTCGACTCAGCAAAGTTTGGGGGAGGTGGTCCTGTTGAACCTAGTTCTATTAAACCCAAAAGAAGGAGAAGAAAACGTAATGCGAATAGACAAGAACAACAGAGTCAGGATCTGCAGAGACAAGAACAACAGAGACAGGAACAGCAGAGACAGGAACAGCAGAGACAGGAACAACAGAGACGGGATCTACAGAGACAGGCTGAAGCGAACAGGAGAGAACAAGAAAGCCTGCGACGCCAGGCAGAAGAATTTGCAAGACTCAAGAGAAACCAAGAACTGGAACGTGAGGAAAAAGAGTCTGAAAATGTCCGAGACGAGTATATGCAACATTTTCTCGGTGGTTCCAGTAGTGAAACTGATGAACCGCTCGATGATATCGCCAAAAGTGCCGGAACAGGTTTAGAGACAATAGGACGTCTTCCCGGTCTACTTTTGGCTCTTTGGATCGTTATTCTTTGCTTTTTGCTTAATACTAGTGCTAGAAGTGCCGAAAATACTCCTGACGGCATGAAAAGCCTTTCTAATAAGTGGAAACTGTATGGTTATATTCACATTGTCCTTATAGGAATCTCGATAATATGGGCGTTATCATATAACAGCAAGATGTTCTTCTACTCTATTCCATTCTTTGTGACTCAGATAGGTATTGGTGTGATTTTAACTGGTCAAAATTTCCATAAATGCTAATTATAAGCTCTTGCCTATAATTAAATGAAGCTTGGAGCTGTTTTACAGGCTAAAATTAAGGCTCGACCCACGATGACGTTATTACGTGGTCATAGTGCTGTGACGGAGACCGAGTTCGCTAAACTTCCCAAGACAAAGTCTGGGAGAGACATTCCTCTCCCAGATGAGTTTGATGGGAGAAAAGTGTGGGAAGGTTTACTTTCACCTGTGACTAACCAAGGTAAATGTGGCTCATGCTGGGCGTTTGCTAGTACATCAACGTTGGCCGATCGTTTTAATATTCAATCATGTGGCTTGATACATATAGAGCTCTCTCCCACAAAGATGATTCTCTGTGATTTCATGGGTAAGGAATTTACCGTTGCACATCCGGAGACCAATCCAGAAGAACTTAATGAGATCGATGTCAACTCTCTTAAACAGGGTGCGTGTCATGGAAATACCTTGTATGACGCTTGGCGGTATTTGTACGTTATTGGAACCAATTTGGAGTCATGTATTCCTTATAATAAGATTCTTGGTGGTGAATATGAATTTGATAGTCTATCAAAGTTTAGCAAAACTACACGATTGCCGTTGTGTGTTAGCACAGCCGGACCGATCGGAGACATGTGCGCTGACCAAGCTGTAGATGATTTCAGTGGTGAAGAGTATGGAACTCCTGCTAGATTTTATCGCACTTATCACTATTATTCTATTGCAGGAACCGAGAAAGATGGTGGTAATGAACAATATATTCGACATAATCTGTATTGTTGGGGACCTTTGTCTACTGGAATGATAGTATACCCCGACTTTTACACCTTTGATCCAAAAACAGAGGTGTACGAATGGAATAAAATAGGAGATCCGGTCGGAGGTCACGCGATAGAAATCGTCGGATGGGGAAAGTATAACGGAAAAGACTTTTGGTGGATCAAAAACTCATGGGGAACTGATTGGGGAATAGATGGCTATTTCCGCATGATTAGAGGAACTAATGACTGTAAAATCGAAGAGAACATCATCACTGGTGTTCCGGACTTTTTTTATCCCGAACTGTTTCGTGTCAAAAATCCGAGTAGCTTTGTATGGGCAGAGACGCCCTTAGATATTAAGGAACGAAAGGACATCGATACGAACTTACATATAACCGGAGGAGGCATAGATCCAACCACTGGATATACACGTCGCATTGCCAATTCAAAGCCGTGGATAGATCTGACTCCTCCTATCGATTACAAATTGCTACCGGATTGGAATAACTTTGTTGCTGGAGTAGATGCATCGAAACCGAATCGCTACGCTTTTCAACGTAGTGTTCGAGGACGACACCCACTGAAGAAATTTGAGAATGATCCATTTTATCTTACGGTCACAGCTCTTGTTTCCTTATTACTGATTATGTTCGTTGTTATAATATTTAGAAACAACACGAGTAAGAAAGTAAATGGATAAATATAACCGAGCAGCACACAAATGTATCTCTCCGCTTAACTTGTATCGGTTATCCTATATCGAAAATTCTGCGACCAATATTATGGCCATCTCTTGTGATGATCAGTGCAATCAACACTGTTATGATGGAGTTATCGGCACTGTGTATAACAAGCTTTCACAAAACGGGAGACTGAAGCTCGACCGAACGTTCGATGCGTATGGAGCATTCGAGGTCATTTGCTTTCCGGGAGAGAAGGTTAAGCGAGTTACACTGTACACAGAAGAGAGTGTGGAGGGTAAACAGGTTTTTCAACATATTAAGACGGTTAAAAATGTCGAGGGTAAGTTTTCCTTTTTCGATACAATGTTTTTGTATAGAAACTATGAATTTCCTTTGTTCATAGAGGTAGAATTTGAGAAATCGATGCGAAATTTTGGAGATAATGTACCATTCTGCCCCATGGTCGGTTATGAAGGAATTTCTCTAAAACTGAATAAGTTAAGTTTACTACCAGTATCATTTTAATAGATGTCCATACTAACAGCAGAAGGGAAATCCTTTCTGGTAAAGAATCTCGTAGTAGTCTTGGTTTTGCCAGTTAAGGCTGTCATAATCTTCTGATAATCTTGGTCCCTATTCTCCCTATTCTCATACAGTATTTTGACGATAGAACTTTGCAACTCATTATTTGTAAAGGCGATGGAATACGTATCAGTTCCCCAAGCATTGTTTATTTTTTGGATATACAAGATAGCCGACAGATTCACTGTCACATCGTGATCTAACAGGTACAGACTCATTTGATTAAAATGATTCATCTTTTAAATTTTTCAATTTTGTGAGCAAGCTCATGCAAAATTATTAAAAATGAAAAATTTCATCCTTCCGAATGATTATAAATGTCTAACCTAACTGAGACAGAAAAATATATTCAGTCCAAAGCATGGAAAAGATTCCCCGCACAAGAACTCTGGATCAAGGACGACAAACAATTTTGGGCTTACGAGGTGGATGGTGATCATTTGTCTATGACCTCCGGTGTGTATCAGAACAAGGAACTGATATGTGAAAGTACAAAATTAGATGTCAAGGGTGACATACAATATTTTCTACAACGTCAAATAGAAGCCAAGAAACATGATGGATATCGATGTTTTGCGTCTCAGCTGTTCGTGTAATTAATTTGTATCCTTTAGAGATATAAATTAGACAAGAATCTCATTTTCTTCCCAACAGCTAGGAGGTGGTGTATCTGTACTGTAGATGAATAGAGCTGTACCTCCATATGATGTTTTACAATGCCAGCCAAGCTTTTCCAATTCAGGAATTATCTCTTCAACCATCTTTTTAACAGATTCCATATCTCTGACATGCTCATTGAACTTATCAAGAGAGAAGTAGTCATTCTCTCCATATGAGAGTACATGTTCATATATGTCACGGCGAAGATAGCACTTCATCCGCTCATAAAACATCTGTTGAAATCGTTCTCTATTTTTAGGCTTCAATCCGGACGGAAATGTACGCATAATTTATTATTTCGTATTATCCCTTTATAACTACGTTTTATCGTCTCTTTTCAATGTCATACAGTTTCTTTTGCAGATCTCGAACCTTATTGAACAATTGACCAAAATCTTCCGATTCGCGACCCCTAGTTCTACGCTTGGGAGTTTCCGGCATAGGGAAATCGTCTGATGACGAAGAGTATTCATCAAGAGAAGAGGAGTATTCTTCATCATCGGAAGAAGGTTCATATAGCTCGCGAAATCTACTGGGCTTTTCTGAAAACGATTTGAAGTTTTCCACGACATGGTTTCGGCGAGAATCCTTTCTGTGAGAACGATCTCTCCGAGTTTCTTTTCGTCTAGGAGACTCCCGTCGAGAAGACTCCCGTTTGGGGGACCTTCGTCGGGTTTCCTTATCCCTTCGTGATTCCCTGTCTCTTCGTGATTCTCTAGGTTCTCGTCGTGATTCTCTAGGTTCTCGTCGTGATTCCCTGGGTTCTCGTCGTGATTCCTTAGGCTCTCGTCGTGATTCCTTATCCCTTCGTGGTTCTCGTCGTGATTCCTTATCCCTTCGTGGTTCTCGTCGTGATTCCTTCTCCCGCCGTGATTCCCTGGGTTCTCGTCGTGATTCCTTAGGCTCTCGTCGTGATTCCTTCTCCCGTGGTGGTCTCTTTTCCGATCGGGTGGGCTCTCTATCTTCTTCCATTTTGCTAACAGCTTCTTCTTGTTTTCTGCGGAAATTTTCATATTCGTGTTGTTCTTTCTCAAATTTGAGGCGTTCTTGTTCCTTGCGTGACTCTATCTCTTCGTCTTCATGTTTTTTGTCAATCGGTTTTTCTGGTTCTTCATCTTCGGAGCCCGATCTCGATTCTGAGCCCGATTCAGAGCCTGATCCCGATTCTGACCCTGATTCTGACCCTGATTCTGATCCTGACTCAGATTCAGGTTTTTTTTCAGAGTCAGACTCTTCAGTGTCGCTATTTTCGGATGCGCTGACGGCACGATGATACTTCTTTTGTTCCTTTCTGGATTTAACCTTGCTGAGCATTTCCTCATCGGAATCTGAGTTTTCTACAGCCTCTTCTTCGCCATTGAATCCTTGAATCAGACGCTTTAGTTCAGGCTCTTTTGTTCGGGGAATAGTCCAACCTGGTCCTTTTTTGAGACGGGGATTCCAGCGTCCCCCAATCGCTTTGATAAGGCTACCAAATTTTTCCCGGTCTCCTTGGATAATAAAAGAGTTCTTGTTATATCCTTCGTACACCAATTGGTTATCACTCATTTATAATCGAGAAGCTTGATTTTAAATCGGTGTTTTGGATTAAAAATGAAAAGAGCTTTGAATATCCATTCTTAACAAAGATGAGATTAAGACTGAAAAACTTTCGCTGTTATCTCGATAAGGAATTCGACTTTGGCAACGATGGAATGCTTCTTTTATCAGGCCCGAGTGGTTCGGGAAAAACCACCATCCTTTCTGCTATCAACTTTGCCCTTTATGGAACAGGAACAAAGCTGGTTACTTTTGGAAAGACATCTTGCCGAGTTGAACTGACATTTGATGAGCTACAAATAATACGTACAAAACGGCCGAATCGTGTTGTCGTCACAAACCTTAGAACCAACGAAGAGTACGAGGATGCAGCTGCTCAAAGTATCATCAATGAGAGATTCGGCACCACTTTTGATGTCACATCTTATGTACAACAGAATGCATACCGATCGTTTATTATGATGTCTCCCCTAGAAAAGTTGGGCTTTCTGGAAAAATTTGCCTTTAACGGAATTGATCTAGGTAAAATTAAGGCTCGGTGCAAGGCTATTACCCAAAAACGTAATGAAGATCTTATCAGTGTAACATCTCAACTCGAAATGGCAACACAACATTTAGAAAGTCTATCCAAACCTATAAAAGTTCTTTTTCCTCTTAAGGCTAAAAACAAAGAAAAGGCGATTAAAAACGAACTGGTTCGTCTCAAGAATAGTAAAATACTGATAAAACGTGTACAAAAAAGAGTAGACAGCCTACGCAAGGAAGAAAACGCACTCAAGATCTTTTTAACCAAGCTAGAGGCTAATCAATCAGCGATAGATCGAATCGAAAAGAAGCTAACACCATTACAATCAGAGCTCGATTCACTCGATTATGAGGGAGATGAAAAGCTATACGAGTATGAGAAACTTTTACAATCAGTTATGGCACATCGTGAATTAGATATCATGCGTGATAAGTATAGTCAAGATAAAGTTCGTCTAGAGGAAATGGAGTCCGATGAAATCGACAGAATGAAGAATGAGATCTCTTCTCTTAAGAAGAAACTTTGGGGCGAACATACTGAAGAGGAAACGAAAGAGATGCTCAGCGATTATAAGCAAATTGTTAAGGATGCCGAACGCTATGAAAGATTAAAGTCTAATTTAACAAAGTATGAAGTAGATGAAGAAAGACTTTCCAACGATAAACTCGAGCTGGAAAAATCCAGAAACACATTGGATGAAAAGAAGGCGCGATTATCAAGATTATTATTGCAACAAGAGTTATATACGTGTCCTTCATGTGAAGCTTCATTACGTTTTCAAAATAATGAGTTACATCTTTTCGATAATGAGATAGAAGATGAGGATGAAGACATTGATGACGTAAAAAGAGATATCAGTCGTCTAAATCGTACGATCAATCGTCTAGAATGCCAGGTACCAGATATTGAAAGTAGGCTAAAAAGACGTAAAGAAATTCAGAAAGAGATTCGAAACATAGAATCGCAATATGAAGAGGAACTACCAACCAAGGATGATGCAGAGGAGATTGTTGAAGATCTGACAGAGTATAAACGTACGCAATGTGAATTGGAGAAAAAGATCAAGAAGCTGGAAGTAAATATTAGAGATAAAAACTATTCTGGGTCTTTCACTATGATGAAAAACAGCTTAGAACAACAGCGAACTAAAATTAAGACTCTGAGAAAGAAGCTAAAGGAAGCTAGCAACGCCGATAGCATTGATGAACAAGAACTTCGAAAAACAATAGAAATTCAGAGACGCAATAAGGAACGAATGGCCGAATGTAAGAAAAGAGTCCGCACCCTTTGCGCTGAATTAAAAGAGTATAAGGAGCTTATCGTTACGAATGAAGATACATATGTGAAAGAATATGGACCAGTACGTGATTTGGACGAAATTGAGCTAGAACTAGCAAATGAGACGGAAGAGTTGGAAAAATTGTATGCAGATTCTTCTCGCTATGCTGAAAATGTAGCCAATATCGATAGATATAAGCATTACCGAGAAGAGCTTGCACGTTATCGGGAATGGGTAGATAAGGTTGAAAACCTTAAGGAAGAAGAAAAGGATTGTCGCTCCCGTTACGCAGCGTCCACTTTACTCAAGGATAAAATTCTTCAAGCCGAAAGCATCGCCATTATGAACATTATCGATTCGATCAATGCCCATGCGCAAGAATATCTGGACATCTTTTTCCCTTCTGATCCTATTGTGGTCAGGCTATTGCCGTTTAAACAGACAAAGAAGAGTACTAAGCCACAGATCAATCTTCAAATCGATTACAAAGGAATGGAAGCCGACATAAACATGTTAAGTGGCGGAGAGCTCAGTCGTGTCGTACTGGCTTATACGCTAGCACTGGCAGAAATTTTTAACTCTCCCATGTTGTTATTGGATGAGTGTACAGCTTCAATCGATCAAGGCTTGACCGAGGTAGTGATAGGGGGAATACGAAATAATTTTGGCAACAGAATTGTTATCGTAATTGCACATCAGGTAACCACCGGAGTGTTCGATCGTGTATTGGAAATTTAATATTAGGCTCAATAAATGTTAAATTACGTGGTTCTACTTGGACTGGCAGTAGCTCTCACGCTAGCTATCATTATCTTGCACAACAGCTGATCTGAGGGATAGTCCAAGTTATTTTGGTCCGACAGATTGGGCATTTTCTTGTTCTCTTCTTAATCAGCATGATAACACAATTTCGACAGAATCCATGTGCACATGTGAGAAATAGAACGTTTTCGATTTTATTCAAACAGATAGCACACTGCATTTGTTATATTTTGTTTTCGGTTATAAAACAAAATTATTCTATCGGACGTAAACGATCCAAACGCTCATTTAACTCTTCCAGCTCTTTTGTTAATTGATATAGATGTCTAAGAGCAACTTTCCACATGTCTGTATTCGGTATCATAAGGCTGAGCATCCTTTTGGCGCTCGCAATTTTAGGCCGATAAGATTCGATCTTATTCTGAAGTTCAACAGCTTGCATTTATCTTTTCTGATGTTTACGTTCCAATTTCATTTTTAATATCTGAAACTCGTTCACAAGCTTTTCTGTAACTTTTGGCGTCGAATACAACCTTTGCATAAACTTCATAAACTCCTTGAACATTTCTTGGCCCACGATAGTGAATTTCAAAACAGAGTCTATGGCGGGAGAGATATCGTACATCTCCTTAATCGTGTCATAAACTACCCTTTTTTCTTCTTGAATCTTATCCCAGTTAGTATTCAGATACATTGCCAATTGTGCAGGAGTCATTTCCGGTTGTTTGTCTAGGAGCCGATCGAAAGGAACTGTGTTAGTTTGAAAATGATAGAAAGGGTGTGTAACAGATCCATGTCTTGTTCTTTTCACTCCTACAGTCTTCTCCTCCGACACCAATTTGCAAATTTTTAGATATGCATTGTACAAGTCCTCTTTCCAAGATTGGAGCTGGTAGAAGAATAGCTTATTGAATTCGATTGCTTCTGTGAAACTCTGGTCGCCACTGACAAGCACTGGTTCTTGACTTCTAGCTAAGAGAGATATGAAATCTTTATGTACAAGTTTACCTTGGATAATGATCGTAACCAAAGGACCGTTTTTCACCTCCACTACAACCTGGCCATCGTCTGATGCCGGAAGAATTTTACCTTGAATCTCATCCCACTTTAGAGACCGTACACACTTCGCTGACGTGCCAACAAGATGGATAGCGATTGTTTCCCTCTTTCGCTCCTTCTCGATTATAGTAAAAAAGTATTTAGCCAATGTATCGAGATTGAAAAAGTCATCATCAGGCTGTGAGTTATAAGCAAAATAGAAGTACCCGTCCAAATTCTCGACGGCACACTTTGAGCCTAGTAGTAAGCCTGTGGAGGGAAATTTCCATCTACCCGTGCCGATACCGGCAGACATCTCTATCACCATCGAACGATGTGGTATCCGCCCTTTTCCATGTCTCATAAATCTCCAACCATTATATTCATCGATTCTTATGTAATAATCCATCTCGATCTCGTTAGTTCTATCAGGGAGAGCTACTTTGAAAGTTAATCTTGCCTTTTTCTTTCTCAAACGGGTCAGAGAGCTTTCCTTAATAATGGAAACATTGTAGGAAGAACCACGGAGAAAGTTTCTGATCGTATCATCATCTTCGTTCCCATCTGTATCATTAAAAGTCACCAATCTAGCATTGTATCCGTATAAGCTACGAAGTTTATCACAGGTTTTGATAGCGTTAAAAACATCCCCAAAACCGCTAGAAAAATGCGCCTCTACAAATATGTCTATGTCATTCTTATTTATCGCTGTCTGTCCATAAAGGAGGAAAGTGAATAGATAAATGTGATCATCAAGCTGGTAATCTTTATCAATATATTTATTGAGATGGTAGTAGAACTGCACCTTGGTTTGTACTTGTTCAAGCCATTTCCTTTCCATTTTTCGATAAAGATTTCTATTTTCACTCTTTTTTCATTTTGATCTGAAAAATACGTACCAAATTCCTAATCCTCCTATCACCAAAGCCAGCAGTCCTAGACCGATGATAGCCAAAATCTGATTATCCTTTTTCTTCTGACTGATGTTTGGCTGGTAGTTGGGTGTGTCACCATTATCTTGTTCTCGTTTATAGTTTGTCCATTGTCTGATTGCCAATATGATCATAAAGATACCGAAAATTATCGTGAATACGAGGAAAATCCAGTTAAGTCGGCTAGCAGCTGTATCACTCAATGTGATGTTAATCTGCCCCTTCTGCCCTGCATAATATAATGCACCCAGCATCACAGCTATGAATATAACCAGTACAAGAACCACATAAGGCCAGTTAGGACCCAAGGATGATTTCATCGCCTCGTCGATCGCAGTGATCTTATCTTCCGACTGCTGGTTGTTGGATATCTGCCCTGTTCCTTTTGACGTGTACCAAGTCAAACAACCGATCGCGCTGGCGAATAGCACGATCCATCCTATCACTGATGTTGTTACCACAGATTTCTCGTACTGAGGATTATCTAGACCACTCATTTATTAACAGATATATTATTCTTCTTCCTCATCTGTCCAAGTTGTACTCCCCAAAAGATCATCTTTGACATCCAATCACCGGAATTTAATGTTAGATAGATTCTTTTTAGGTTCTTATCACCTTTGATCTCATTACGATCAACACAGATGAAGACTGAGCCGTCAGGATGTCTTTCAACGCAGTCTGGATACTTCTTTTCCACCTCATCCGGATCAAATCCAGTTACAAACTTGTCATCTGTTTTCTGAAACGTATACAGATTGATACCAGGTCCAGCAAAATCTTTACCAACCAGCTTGCGAGATCTAATCAGTTTTTTGTCGTACATGCCACATGCGATGGTAGAAGTCTGGCTAAACTGTTTACCAATCTCTTTAGTCATATCCTGTAGCTTATTCACCTCAGGACCTTGATAGGATTCTTTCTGGCAGGTGGTTCCCTTTTTCATCATGTAAAAAAGGGTTTTACCGACAATAAACTCAGCTAGCTTGTCTCCCGACGGTAAGTAACATTTTGCGTCAGGTCCAGTACAATGTGGCTGTTCGCTACGCGTATCACAATAGTTATCATTGCCCGGGCAGTCAGCATTGCTAGAACAGCTCTTTTTATTATAATCCATCGCGTACCAGTCACAGTAATCCTTTGTCATATAACAAGCACTCTTATTAGCATCGTAGTAGAAAGGTGGAACGTCTGTAACACCTCTACTGTTAGGTCCAGAGTAACATGCTGGAGGATATTTTCCTGTTGATTTATTTTTAACACAACGAGTGCATGGATTTTCACACCACTGTCGTAGAGTGAAGTTTCCCAGAATGCATTTTCCTTGGTTATTCTTATCTAGGTGCCATTCTAAATACGGTTTAAGATCTTTTTTCGGTTTGGGTTCACAATTTCCCGGCGAGTTTCCATATGCTCCGCAGTTGCACGTGTAAGGAACGTCTCCATAGGTTAAGCAAGCGTTAGCATTGGTGAATAAGCAATGGCCGGCTGCTACATCGCTAGGAGCATATGCACACACCTTTGTCTGCGGAGCATTAGGATCCGATAAACAGCTACTACCCTGTATACAATCGCTATCTGTCTGGCAGATACATTTTCCACCGACACACTTTCCTTGATAGCAATCAGTATCAGTTTTGCAACTATTGTTAATATAATAGCTTTCCGGTTTCGGAAATGTCATTGCCTGATTATCCTGGTTCCAAGTAATGCACTGACCTCCTCCAGCATTGCCCGCACAGACCTTTTCTACAATCTCAGGATCAGTGCACTTCATCTTTGCTATCTGAGCGTCGGCATAAGCCTGAGCATGCAATAAATCTAGAGCTGTAAATCCTTCTTGACAATCAGTTTGATCGCTCATGTCTTTTTATTACCAGAAACAAAACAATTAAAACGATAATCACACCTGCAAGAATTGGCCACCACTTGTATAACCAGTTGGCTACCACCGTATTATTATCAGAAAAATATATGAGCGTGTTCTTATCAAAATTGGTGATAGTATCATTGCTAAATACCTTTCCTGATCCTCCACGTGTTTTTGGTATCGGTTGTCCACAACTGTTGAACTGCAAGTTGTTTAGGTAATTAAGCATGAGCTGTGTTCCAACCTTCTTATAATACTCCTTTTTGTATGGTTGGAGAATTGTTTGGTCCGGATAGTATTCTACTGGCCAAACACCGTTTAACACTGTCGTGCCGTAAGAATCTCGGGTAGCGCCGATCTGTCCCAGCACAGCGATGCGAAACTGATCGTTAAACGTTTGGCTAAAAATCGCCAATTGCTCATTATCTAGCTGTGAATCAAGGTCGCACGGATCCCACGCATCCAGAACCATACCGATCAACTGAACAATCATGGCAGCCTCAAAGATATCTCCAATCATATCAAAAAACTTGAATAAGCTTGCTAGCACCATATCACTAGTATCATAACCGGCTGCAAGAGCCACTTCAATGTCAACAAAGGCTATGTCATTAATCATTTCAGATGTAACTGCAGTCGCATTTGCTACCGCTTCATCACCTCCCTCTTGGATGAAATTTTCAGCTGCTTCTAATGTATCTTTCGATAGACCATCACGAATCATTTTACCGGCCGCTTCTTTAGCCGTTTTATACAAGATAGTTGTTCCTTTAAGAATGCCGATGAATTCTAGAGCTGACGGACTTAACAAACCTTCGATCATGCCTTTAAATGCGGCCTCCGTTCCTTGAGCGAGATCCTTATGACTTGGCATCGGTTGGTTTGAAATCTGCTTCTTAAGTTTACAGTATTGGGCCCAATATTTTTTAGTCTGTTCAGTCAGACCTGGAAAATTGGCATATTCTTGTGGGTTCTTACAGTATTGATCGGGGGAAATAGTTGTTGTCATTTTATTTTAGCTGAAAAAGTTTTGATACTCTAAATAAATATGGATGAAGCAGGAGATTTCGACAGAATCGCTGATCTACTAGATGCTCTTGTAGATGCCACGAAAGAGAGTGAAGACGCTGCTAGAGCTGCATTCCAAGATTTGAAAGAAGAATTAGATCTAAAGGGTATAACAGTGGACGAGTTCGCTAAGAGTGATGATGGTCATTGGACGATGAAGGGACCAAATGGAGACATAGATGTGGAAGATTATCAGGATGACAAGCTTAACGGACGGCTAGAAGACGCATATAAGCCCATCTTTGGCGATGCACTAGACACAGATGCCGGAAAGGAGCTTTTAGACAAGTCGCAACAGGCATTTGATGACTCTCCACGGGGTAAATTTAGGGCAGCCGTAGATGACTGGGGAAAGTTTGGTAAAGATTCTGGTTTTGACGGTTGTTGTGACAATTATGACGACTTTATGAATAAAGCTCGAGCAAATGGATGGGATATCGATGGCGCCGAAAAACAGTTTATGGATGCTAAAAGTCGGCTCGTGGATGAGGTAAATGAGGGTGCAGGACCCGAACCTGATCCTGACGCTCCAAAGGCGGAGAAAGAAGCGTGGAGTGACAAAGTTTCTCAGGTGATGAGAGATGCAATGGGTTGGCTGGAAGAAAAGTGCAAATGGCTCGCCGACATGATTAAAGATAACTGGCTAAAGCTGGTTGTATTATTTCTGATCGTATTAGCGGCTAAGGACCTGTATGATTTTGTCAAAGGAGTAGAAAGCGCTATGAGCGGTTGTTTTAGTACAACATCCGATGGAAAAAAGTGTAAAGTACGTGCTCTTACGTGTAATGATAATGATCTTCAACCACAGGAAAGTATTATTTCATCAGCTGCCGAATGTGATACCTGTACAGATGTGTTATGTCAAGATTTTATCGATGCTTCTAATAGCGCTGGTTATTGGCTTCCGCTAAAGCTCTCCGACGCATGTGCATGTAATCCCAATGCAACCGATGCAACTTGTGAAAAAGATCCACAAAACTGCTATCCTGGATCATATGACGTTGATGCAACCTCACTTTATAATGATTGTGGGGGTAAAAATCCGGGAGCATGCCCTGTTCAGCCAAATAGCTATCAGTGCAAGCAGAATGGACAAGTTATCACCAGCGGAGTTCCCGCTTGCAAGAATGCCAGTGGTTGCGTTCCTCGCTGTGTTGGTTGTGCTAACAGCCAAGGAGATGATTGTTCTGAATGGTGTAGTGGAAAGATTATGAAGACGGCAAAGGGACAATCGCTAGGCTGTAACAAGTGCAACTTTGGTTGTGCAGTGGGTGCAACCTTTGGACACTTTTTTTCTCTCCCGAGCGGTCTCTGGAACGATATTAAGAAAGTGCTAGTGTGGATTATCATCGGGTTACTGGTTCTTATCATCGGTGGATGGATAATTAAGAAACTGCTGGGCTGGGGAGAAAAAGAAGTTGAAGGCGGTAGCGAAAGTCACACGGGAGAGAGACACGTTGATATCGATGTGAATGTAAGACATAAGTAAAGTTATTTTTCCGCTAAGGATAAATGGACACGATACAAAAAATGTTCATCGCTTGGGTAGTCATCTGTGTGATCATCCTAATTCTAGCGATCGTAGCCCTCATTATTTCTCTAAACAACAAGCGAAAGCTTGACCGTATGCAAAAGTAGGTAAAAATATTTGTGTAGTACAATAAATGACTAAAACATTTAATGTACTTAATGAGCATGTGTTCGTTTTTTTAGCTGTAGTCATTTTGGGAGCTATCGTTATTTCTGTTCTACTAATCATAGCCCCGGAAAAGAGCGTGAAGTTTAACTTTAATCCGTTTCCAAAAATCGCACCCACATCTTTGCCGGATCCGAACCATCCCACTGATGGCTGTTGGAATAAGCTTACTCCATGTACTCCTGGAAGCGATAACGAGTGTTCTGCATGTTCCTTGGGGGAATATGAGTGTGTTACAGTTGAAACTGATGGACACCGACATTTTAACGGTATCAATGTTCCAAAAGGAAATTGGTGTCTACCGAAGGATAAAAATCCAGCCGGAAAGGTGTGTAACGAATATACTGGTAGATATCTATGGGTATTCGACCCAGCATACTGTAATGAAATTACTCCCGGCAACAATCAATGTTGGAAGTGTGAGTGTCTTTACCCCAATCTGTTTGCTGATCCTTCAACCGGTTGTACCAGTCGTTTGGCATGTCAGAACGATAGTGTAAGTTCTCATACATTAACTCAGCCGGAAAATACTCTTACAGCGACAAAATGCTCTCCATCATCAATCCAATCATGTGAGTGGGATCCGACCAAGGAGCAAGCAAAATGTGATACATCCTCTCTGTATCAGTATACCCCGTACGATCAGGATGAGAATGGAAATCCGTGGTTTAGCTGTTCGTGTCCTTCTACCGCTGGTGGGCAGTTTTTCTCGGAGTTACCAGGAGATCCCTTCACCTGCCATTTAGATCCATGCTATTCCTCATTATCCTATAATTCAAGAGGAATAGATAACTGTACCAGAGACTGTGTTGTTCCTGGAACTTGCACATGCAACTGTGATAGTACCAACGTAGCAAAGTCTCCCGGTGGAGACTTTGAGGGAACTTGTACATTGATTTCCAACTCTTGTGGTCACTTTGGTTATGATAAGGATAAACAAGAGTGTACGTGTCCTTCTCCTTTCTGGCCACAGGAATGTCGAAATCCAAACACAGGAGTCAATATGGATAAGCCTGAACTTCCGGTTTGTTTACAGGAAGAAAATGCATTGGGATCTCAATGTATTAATCCATGTGAAGGAGGACCTGATGAGCCCACCTGTGAAAATGGTTCTTTATGCGTTTCTTGCGGTCCAGACACGTGGGCTCAAGATCCGGTCTGTGATGTTGATCAATGGATACCGGATACAGCCAAGTCTGAGAAAGAATGTACTGAACTGTGTAAAAAATATCAGTGCGCCGGCACTAAATTTGATGCTTCACGCAATGTCTGTTTCCTAAATATTCAGAACCACAATCGAACCCATGCACAATGTGACTGTTCGTCGGTTAAAAAGGTGCCTGGTAAACCTTTCGCAGGATGGTCAGGTTCGACATGCGCAGTAGCTTGCCTTGGTGATGGTACTCGCATCAAGTCTCATTTGTTATGGAATGATTGTCATTGCTTTAATTGTGCCTGTTGTTGTTCGGGAAGAAAACGAACTCATAACGATTTTTGGAATGTAGCTTATGATGTAATGTGTGATGGAGACTATGGATTTGACAAACCTCCCGAGTCTGATTGTGTTCCGGCCGAAGATTGTCCGTTAGGAAAAGATACCGATTGTGTAGAATGGATCGGATGTTAATGTTACTTAACGACTCGAAAGGATACGGTGCTGTTACGCCGAGTTACCTTAACAACTGATCCCCTCTGATAGTTGTAAAAACGCGCAATCGGATCTGAACGCAACATAGAAGGGAGTTTATTCTTTTCTTTGAACTCTCCCTTTACAAGTTCGAATTTAGGTTGTAGATAATGTTTAGTAATGTTAAACTGTAAATCATCTGCGTGAAATAGCTCAATGGTCATTCGCATGTTCGGCACCGTATCGACGATATTATTTACTGCCGACGTAGGAGTACCGATGTGCACGATTAGAGAATGTTTGATCTTCATTTCCTCCATTTTTGCGATATGTGCATGTATTTCAGATATATTCAACTTTGTTATGATACTAGGAAACGCGCAGATCTTCATTTCATCCGGCTTGGTAGCCAAAATACAATTCTCATCCGTGTCATCGATATCTGTGTATCCTCGCTGTTCAAACATTTCAAGTATAGTTTGACGAACTCGATCGTTGTCCATGTCGATTTTATTCCCAAAATTGGAATAAAATTTCAATTTTTCTTACTAGTGGGAAGAAGCCAGAGATTTCCCGCAAAACAAGCTGACATCACCTTTGGATAATCATGTAAAAAATTGATCGTTTTCTGAACTGAGTGCTGGAAACACTTTGTCAACTCTTCTCTAATTCGTTCCTCAGCGATAGAACTTAGCAGATCACAGAACTCGTCGCTTTCTAGACAATCTATGATTTCTTTATCTAGAACAAACCCTTTGGTAATGTGAAAACGCATTGCACGCAACATTCGTAGCGCATCTTCACGAAAACGAACCTGTGGAGAATTTACACATCTTAATAAGCGAGACTTGATGTCTTTCTCACCGTTGTGCGGATCGATCAACCCACCGTTCACATCTAATGCCATCGCGTTAACAGTAAAATCTCGTCGAGCAAGATCATCCAACAACGTTCCGGGTACAGTGTAGTCTGGTCGACGTTTATCCGAATAGGGACCATCCTTTCTACACAGAACAAAATCACGAGGTTCCCCAGCCATGAAAGCTCGAATAGTCTGATATTCGGGTTTGGATACAAAGATTCTCCCATACTTGCCAACCCACTTTTCCATAGCCTCAAAAGAGTCGGCTTCGACTGCGTAATCGATATCCTTCGATTTCACACCTAGAAACTTATCTCTTACATAGCCTCCCACGATGTAAACACCGTGGATGCCCATTTCTTCATCGTGTTGCATTTCTAATTACGTTTGTAATAGAATTTAATTTCAATTTATTCATAAACTTTCACAGCAATAGCAGAAGGGAAATTAAGTATAATCATCTCCTTCGTCTCAAAATCTTTGGGATGATCTCATACATCACTTGATCGCTTTTACTTCGGCCACCAGGTATGCGCTCCAACGAGCTGTACAGACCATTCAGCCTCGGAGTGGACTTTTTCACCAACTCCAATTCCATCGACAAACACTCAAATTCAGATACGGGACTCGGTTTGTTATCTATGTTTCGGCAGAGTTGCTTGATGTCAGACATTTATCATTTCAAAAACATTTTTAAATTAGTTATCGGACCATCCTCTGCTGGGAAGGAGAGTGCGTGCTCTCGTTCTCGCAATCGTGACAAACCACACAGGGAACGAAGAACCACATGCCAAAATCAACTTGGCATTGATCACAACAGCAACATCCTTTACACACGGCTGTAACGTTGCTGTATACACAGGGAAGAGGAAAGATAAAGTAATCTGTGATTTTGCAGGTGCAATCGGGCATCTCGATGAGAGATAAAAGAAGGAAGGAAATTTCATTTTGATTTGCGTTTGGAAGATCTACGTCTGGAAGATCTACGTCTGGAAGACCTACGGCTAGAAGACCTACGGCTAGAAGACCTACGGCTAGATCTACGGCTAGAAGACCTGGATCTACGTCTAGAAGACCTACGTCTAGAAGATCTAGGAGACCTGGAACTATATGCCATTTTTGCTATCTTATCAGCGATCGCTTTAGGAAGTCTAGATCCTTGTGAAAGACGTCCCTGAAGAGCGATGGATTTTCCGACGCGGGAAGCAAAAGCTATGACACTCGGCAGAATTTTTTCCTTATAGTAATCTACTTTGGCTTGATCCTTGGGTCCCTTTGGATAGATTATAAACTTCCAATCAAGTACTAATCGAGGATCAGCACCGGCTTTGAGAAGAATGGGGACAGCGATAGGAAGTATAGTCTCCGCTTCTTTGTCATTCCCCCACCAGTCATCATATGCTTTGCGTAAAAGCAGATAAAGTACATAGTTCAGTTGTGTATGAACTGTATCTGTATCATCTTTCATATCCTGTATACTGGATTTGACACTGGCAATATCTTTTCCGATCTCCACAAATTGCTTAACAACATCGTTTCCGCTAAAATAGCGTGATTCATACGGTTCGTTGAAATCGTATTTTTCCCTGTCTGGGTGCCGACCTAAACGCGTTATCATACTCATTTATTCATAGTTTTTTATTTGTAATCGTAAACACATCTACATATCGCAATGTTGATATGTGCGAGGAAACTGAATCGTGTCACGGGCCTGTTTCCCAGTTAGATACATCATAAGTCGTTCAAACCCAATACCGAATCCGCCGTGAGGAAGGCTACCGTATTTGCGAAGGTCCAGGTACCACTGATAGGTCGGAATATCCATTTTCAGCTCGGTCATGCGTTGCAAAAGAGTATCGTGATCATCTTCGCGCATACTTCCTCCGATCAGCTCACCGACTCCCTTGACCAGTAGATCAAAGCATTCTACTGTCTCATCGGTTGCCTTCATATAAAAAGATTTCAGAGACTTGGGCCAATGGGTAACAAATACGAAAGGCATTGTTTGCGTCAAAATTTTCTCATGCTCAGAGCAAAGATCTTCTCCCCACACGATGGGAGTCTTGCATTCGTCCGTGGCAGTGAGAATTTCAACCGCTTTGGAGTAAGTGATACGCTCAAACACCGGTAGTTCTTTTCCCACTGCTGCTCTAACAAAGGATTCGGTAAAGTCAAGAAGTTCATCCAGAGTTTGGCAAACCATTTCCGGCTCTACCATCCAGAATTCAGCTAGATGCCTGTTTGTTTTCGAGTGTTCGGCACGAAAGGTTGGACCGAATGTGTAGACTCTAGATAGCGCTAGACAACTGGCTTCGACATGTAGCTGTCCCGAAACTGTTAGAAAAGCATCACGCTTGAAAAACTTTTCGACCTCGGCTTTCCCCGAACACTGCTGGAGAAGCTCATCATCGCTCATAACACGAAAAGCTTCTCCAGCTCCTTCACAATCAGATGTGGTGATGATTGGAGTGTGAACACAGAAGAAACCCTGATCATCCATAAATTTATGAATCCTCATCATGGCTCGATGACGCTCGCGTGCCACTTCGGAATAGGTCGACGTTTTGGTGCGAAGATGAGGCATAATGCGCAAAACGTCGTCTGAAATGTCCTTCTTAGCGATCGGTGTTGAAGAATCATGAGGATAAGTTTTTAACTCTGTAACAAACATTTCTAGCCTTTGGCCCTCAGCAGGACTTAGTTTGATCTCTCCTTTCGCTTTCAAACCGCAACCAGTGCTAACAGACGTGCGTCCTTTGTAGACCAGTTGAAGATGATCGTCACAGGAACCGTCGACCAACTCGATAAATGACATCTTTCCTTGCGTGCGACAAGTCTTCACCCAGCCACAAACAGAGGTAGTAAAAGGAAATGTGTCTTTACATAGGATCGTGTGAATTTGCATTTGAACAAATTGGGGTAAACAATAATTTTCATTTTTGGAATAAATGAAAATAGTCAAAGAACTCGGAGAAGGAGGATTCGGCAAAGCTATCCTAGTTGAGAATAAGAAGGGAGAGCTATACGTTGTCAAGATTCCTAAAGGCGAGGAAGGTCAAGAACAAGCTAGACGCGAGGCTAATGTTCTGCGCCATATCAAGAAACACTGCAATCCTTATTTGGTCTGTGTGGAAAACATTCAGTTTCGCAACCACAAAGTTCGTGGCATTATGATACAATACATCCCCGGTACATTTGAGCTATTTAGCTATCTGCAAAATAATCATATAACACCAGCGATGAAGATGCTCATCGTTAAAAGGCTTGTTGAAGGTCTTTATGCTCTTCATAGCATGGGAGTTGTACATAGGGATATTAAACCTGATAATGTATTGATCGACCCTGAAACTCTTAACACACGTTATATCGACTACGGATCGTCATGCTTAAAATTTAACATACAATGTCAACGAGAACCTGCTGGAACGATCATATATATGTCTCCAGAACTGATATATGGAGATCTAACTCGTGTTCGTAAACCGTGGAAAATGTGTCGCGCTACCGATATTTGGGCATTGGGAGCGATGATAATGGATGTATTTTTTTTAGATCAGTCCCAGATGTTAATGGATTCGGAATTTTGGCTTCTGCCTCAAAAACGCGGTGAACGTGCCGATTCAAGACAGCGAATAATTAAAACCATTGCTGTATCTAGTCCAGAATGGATTAGAAGAAGAATATTCAAAGACGTAGTGCAGTGTCCTGTTAATGAGGTATTTTGTGATTTGGTCACTTATATTCTGCAAAATGATTGGGAAGATCGTCCTTCGGCTAAAGACATTTTGGGGTATATCAACGGACCGATGACAATGAAGTTTCTACGATTGTACTCTATCGATGATGTGCCGGATGATGATTACCCAAAAGCTTTAGAAGAGGTCGCACACAAGTACGCTCTAGAGGCTAGGATTTCGGAAAACACGCGTATCTTTCCTAACTTTTTTGGAACAGGTAACCGTAAAACTATATAAATGAGGGCATACGATTCCTACGGTTTCCTCCAAGACGTTGTTCCCTCCATCTCTGCCAGAAGCGAAGTGTAATCGTATCGATAACTCCATTATCGTAAATCTCTTCCACCTCTACCCTACACATTGGACATCTGGGAGAATAATAAGACTGCCTCCACCAAGATAACAAACAGTTACGACAAGAACTAGTATGATTACACGGAAATAAGCATGTGTCATGAGACTCTAGACACATGATACAATCGTTACTCTCGCTTTTGCTCTCGCTCCTTTCGCTTTCACTCTCGCTTTCACTCTCGCTCATACTCTCACTCGTGTTCTCACTAGTGCTCTCGCTTGCGCTTTCACTAACAACACGTTCTATCATTATATCTAACTCCGTTGCTACCTCTTCTTCAATAGAAGGATTGAAACTACGTAGGTCATCAGCTTTGTGCTGTCGACGATAATGTGGAGTAACTCTGCTCCTCTGAATCGGTAGATGACAGAATCTACATGTAACTGAAAACATATTTTATATTACAAAACAAAACAAATCGATCCTTCTGCTTGCAAATTTTTCCACAGATCATATATATGGTCTTTATCTCTTTGTGATAACTGTGGTGTCTTTTCTGACATTATAAACAATCCCATATTGGCGCGGTACATTCCTCCAATCGGCAATCGTAATGTAGACGGTTCATACTCAGCACGATTCCATTGTGAAAGGAGTCCTATCGAATCATACGCACAGGGTACAATAATATCTTCAAAACGGCCGTTAACCAGGTATCCATCATTAGACACGATCATACCCCGATAGGGAACCGCCCCACCCCATTTCTGAAATGGATAGCTGTTTTCAGTATAATGCGTGGTGCAACTAGCGGTGTTATTCTCCTCATTTACAATATATCGGTGCATATCGATGTGCAACTTTTCGAAATAGGGATAGTGATCTAGTATTAGAAATTTATCAGTTTCGATGCAACACTTATTAAGCACATTTGTACCGCTTGTGCTACTATGTGTAAAACAAACGTTTTGTAATGCTTCTACAACTTTTGTACAGATATTGAGCCATTCATCATCCGTATCAGCACGTACAAAGATATCTATGTCTGTATCTGTACCGATAGGGCCAAAATCAGGCAGGTTCTCGAAGTTTTTTCCATATCTTAGTATGCCGATTAATGTACCTTCAGCAGGCCACCATTCAAGTCTCTCTTCGTTGAGTGTATTGAACAGCTTCTTTGCTAATGAATTATAACTATGTCTGAATCCTTCATAATTTAGCATAATCTTACTTCGACAATACACTAAAAATAAGACGAATAAAATAACCAACATTATCAAAACAATGCTCATTTATTATCTTCATCACAATAAATGTCTAATTATGATCAAACAGGATGCTCGGACTGTGGAGCTAAAACAGATTATGCGCCTCTACAGGGTACCACATACAACGAGTGTGGTCCAACGTGTATCGACCGTAACAACAAGGAACGATCGGTTAAGGACACAATGTACTTCAACCATTTTGTTCAGAACAAGTCTTGGAATCTCAAACCCTATCAACCAGATTCACAATGGTTGAAACATACCTTTATGGAAAATAATAATCTGTGAACAAAATGTTAACTGTAAATAAAATGAACACAAACGAAAAACGAGCTGTTGGTTTATACGTCGTGTTGTCGTTATTGGCCATCGTGGTTCTGATCGTTCTGGTAGCCAAGAAGAAGAACTGTGGAGAGGGATACCGCAAATGTGTCTGTTCTCAGGCCGACGCAGGTCGTCGTCAAGTCTGTCAAGATACAGAACAGGTATGGAAAAACTATCAGAATGGCTTGACTGAATACGCTCCCATGCCTAAACATAGAGAATGGACCACCATTAGTCCCGGAGACATGGATTTTCCTCCCACCAACTGTCCCCATTATAAATCATGGGCGGAGTGGGACTTTGCCGGATTCGGTTCAGCATAATTTTTTCTTGCTTGTAATAAATGAGCGATAAACCGGTATACCGTGGTAGAGAATATTATTATCAAGACGACCATATGAATAGCAAAATTCAGCAACTTAAGACTAATTCTTCCCATGAGAGTTATCAGTATACTGAAAACCAGCCTTCACAAGGGCAGTTACAGTTGGATTCGAATTTCTCTCATCCAAATCAACCAAATCATCCATCGAAGGAAGAATATGATAGGTGGGCCGGCATTTAACTCACTTATATAAGTTAACTCCAACTTATATAAGCTGTGAACAGTATAAAAAATGAATTTATTAATTAACTTTTCCAAAACAAAATGACCATGAATACCGACCAAGTAAAGCTGTATTGCGAGACGTTGAAACCGGAATATCTAGACAAGAATATGTCTGAACGACTTGCCAGAAAAAGTGATATCACACGTGATATCTCACAAGAAAAGGCAGAGATGGAAATGAAACGAGTATCTGTCGGTTCATCGGGAGCTAGAAAGGGCGACGTGCTGATCGGAACACATGCGGGAACAAAAGATGCCGTAATAAGGATTATGAACAGAGATGTACCACCATCAAAAGGTATTCTCGATCGTATGAGAGCCTTTCCCAATATCTGGAAGCAGTTTTTGATCAAACTAGGTGGGATAGAGTTTTTCTCCAACATGTCCGTAAAAGGTAGGGAATTGTGGCTGAAAATTAGCGAAAACAATAACGATTTTTTCGAAGAGAAGGATCAGCTTCAACTCCTTCAGCCCGGAACAGGTGATGCCAGCAAAAAACAGGGTAGTATTTTCGTCGCATATCTTCCACCAAACGTGTTGGACGAAATGATGTCTAGCGAATATTTGTATCCGTCTTATATTAATGACACTGTTATCGAGTATACCGGCAAGACATCGACGCTGGCTATTTTGAAGACGTTTTGGAAAATCTCAACCTCGTATAAGGTAGTAACAAAGTTTGACGATCTAATTATAGATGTCGGAAAGGGAAAATTATTAAAAGGCGGAACAGGAGGCAAGAAAGAGATTCTCGTTGTTCCTAGCATCGTCAAGACATACGAACAAGAAAAGAAAGTTTGGCAAGTAAAAGATACCCAGGAGGTCGGATTTCGTGTCTCGAGAAAAAGGGTTCACCTGAGTAAGCTGAACACGAATAATGATCTATTTGAAGCTAAAACGAAGGGATTCACTGCTGGAGCTTACAAATCTTTTCTGCAAAAGCTGATTCGCTTCACCCCTGAACAGGTCGATATGGGTGGAAATGTATTAGTCAAGAGTGATGAATTGCTGGAATGGATTATTCTAACTCTGATGAAACATCCTGGCGCTTTTGTGCCAAATATTCAGCGATTTGTATCAGGTCTTGAATCATCAGCAAAACGTTTAGCCGTTTCTATCTATGAAGATAGCTCATTGCCATCAGAACGTTATCATCAGCTATTCTCGTTACTTTCTGGCGCACTGCTTGCACAGAGAGTAAAGGAGTGGTCCCCTTCTCAAAAGGTTATTGACGATTGGCTCGATGTTGCCAAATACGCTTACGAAACGCAGATCGGCAACATCGTCGACTATAAGAAGAAGGTTGGGGTGGAACCATACACGCTTGAGTATGAACAAGATATTCTACAAAGTTGTTCCGTTATGCTAGATGAATTAAGGAGTTTTCCGACCGATCTTGGATTGGCTCGCGGATGGGCAAGCAAAATTACCCAAAACGTCGCAAAATACCGTCCCAAAGTTATGCCTTATTATCATTGCATTGATCAACATTGGCTTCCGTCCATCGCATATTATTTTGATTCTGATGTTGTGAATGAGACTCGCAATGATATTAAGACGATCGGACAACCTTTTGCACCCCTATTTCACAAAATCTTTTTCGAGGTAACCGGTGTAAATCCTCGTCACATCAGAAGCAGTTACACGCCAGACTTTGAAGACCGACCGTTTGTTAAGGCGACAAGATATGCACAAAAACTTATACTAGCATCTCTCCAAATCGAAAAGAAGAAGCGTGCTACTATTTCGGAAAAGAAGTATGTCCTCGAATATGAGATTCCAGATTCGTGGCTATCAGGTCTTGTCGGTGTGATGAAAATAATGGTAAAAGGAGCTAAAACAATAGTCACATTAAAAACAGATAATCCTCTCGAATTTGTGGTAGCACGCGAACCTTTAGCTCGTCGTGGAAAAACATCATACAAACCTCTTACCGCACAACAGGAAGAAGAAGCGATCGATGTTGCTCGCAAACGCCTAACCAGTGGACTACCACTAAGCCAAGCCTCAAGTCCAGATAGCAGTCTGAAAGGAGCGAGTGTTTATCTAGTCACCGAAGACGACGAATCCTACTATGCAATCAGATATGAGGGCAGTGATGAACTTGTAGAGTGGGAAGTAGCACGCCATGTCTCAATTTCATTTCCTATTCATTCAAAGATGAAGCGAAGCATGCGAAAAGCTATCCTATACATTGGAGACGGAGTGGAAGAGAATTTTCTTCAAAAAGTAGATGATTTGTTTGAAGATGTTTCCAGGCATGTTTTACAACGGGTAGTGATTTATATCACAACAGCAAATAGCAAATTTGAGATGAACAGAATCTCTCGCGAGGGAGGTAGTACAACAAACATGTCGGTTAATCTCGATGATGTAAAGGTGCACCAACTACTTCTTCAACTCAGTACAATCATTCCGGGAGGATTACGACCGGCAAATAATACCACTGCCACTTTTGTAGTTCCCAATGGTCCACTGTTGTGGACGATACGTGAACATCTACAACAAAAGTTGTTCGGAAAAATTTCTTCCAAAGACGTTGAGGGATGGAAGCAGATGAGATTTCGCGACATAACTCGTAAGCCTTATGAGTACCAAGTCACTGCATTACAGGATATGATCAGTAATCATCAACGTGGCATGCGTGGCTCGTTTTTATGGCTTCTATTGGGTTCTGGTAAAAGTAGAATAATTTTGAGTTATCTTCGTTGGCTCAGAAAGAATAAGCAACTGCCCAAGTACATTATTTATACTCTCCCACCCGAATCAGCCATGTCGATCATCGAAGAAATCAAGTATTTCGACATCAAAACCAATGTGATGATTCCTCTCAAAAACATTAGTAAAAAGAAGGAACCTTTTCTCAAGGTGGGAGTATCGGTTACGCAAGGTTGTGAGCCAAAACCTTACCACATCAACCTCATTTTTCATGATCATCTCAAAAACTGTCGAGACGAGTTATCCATGTATGCGGGAGATAGCGTGTTTATCTTTGATGAAGTGCATCTGTTTCTGAATCAGACGTTAAGAACTGGAATGGGTATGAACCTTTCTCGCCTTGCTCGAGAGTTTATTTGCCTAACCGGTACTCCCATTGTTGATAATAAGACTGAAAAGCTTATCGGATGGCTAGAACAGATTGTACCCTTTGAAGTCAACAAGCGTAACTTTTGGACGGCCGCTAATAACATGATTGCAAAAGAGATCACTACCGGCATCAGAACAGAAACCACTAATGTTGTAGCGCCATTTGATGAAAAGGAACAGAACGAATACCAAAAACTCGTTCCTCCTGCTTTGGGCGGTAGCAATACAAATCCTCACAGCCGAGATTGGCTAAGAGCCGCTGAAATCTGTTACAAAGCGTGTGATCGTATGTTTGTGCGTCTTACTAAAAAGATGTTGAAAAAGGAGCGGGGAGTTATGATTGTTGTTCGCAACCTTAAACATCAGAATAGAGTACATAAACTATTACTACAAAACACAACGTTAACCGAGAAGGATATATTTTTAATTCAGGGTGATAAGAGTATCTTTCTTACCGACGAAACTGTAGAGTCGGGGCGTACGCCGGATTACAAAGTGGTTATTGTACCAAAGAATAAATCTCAAGGTTACACGCTGACACGACTCAGTGTCATGCTCACATCCGTCTATCCCAGCAACACCGCCACACGTGACCAGCTTCGAGGTCGTATTAATCGTGTCGGACAAAAGGTTGAACCTGTCTTGTACAAGGTGGTTCATATTGGAGTTCTTACCTCTATTCTGGAAAACCATAACAAGGCTCGCAACCTTCTCCAAGCATTACAATCGGTGGCAAAACAGATCTAAATTGTCGTATAAAAATTCCTATCTAAAATAAAATGTCAACGACAGATTTTAGCATTTATGTTGATACATACTTGGCCAATATCATTAACGATCTTGCCAGTCAGATTGAATCTGCCGGGGTTAATTTTGACTCTTTAGCAACCATTTCTGATCCCCAAGACAATGATGAGCTTCTCATCTATGATGTGTCTGTATCGACTAATAAGAAGATAACTAAGGCTGCACTCATTCAACAATCTGCGCTTATAGAATCTCTGAATAGTCTAAGCTTAACCGGGGGAGAAATGATCTACGCCGCCAGTTCATCTGCTTTTGCCAAGACTGATGTTACACAAGCGTATGGAAGAAGCTTATTGACCAATACGAGTGCCTCTACAACCAGAAGCTCCCTCGGTCTGGTGATAGGAACAGATGTACAGGCTTATAACAGTAATCTAGACAGTCTATCATCTGCAACCATTTCTAGTTTCAGTTTGACGTCTCTTTTACCCAATACATCAGCAGCTAATTTAGCCACACTCATCAGTGCGGTCACATACGATAGCTCGACAGTTGATAGACTAACCACATGGCAAAACATCTCTGGAAAACTACAGAGTACCGATGTGACTGTATCTGCTGGTGCTATGTCTGGTGTTACAAGCATTAACACCAGTCTTACCAGCACTATCATGTCCCAACTAGGCAATATCGGACTAACGACTATTAACTCCACACAGTGGGGATATTTGGGAGCAACTGATCAGAGTTGTACAACTACTGCGGATGTCACATATAATTCTCTTAATTTGACCACAACCATAACCGCCGCGGGAGGAGTATTTTCCGCAAATGTGAATATGAGCTCAAATAATATTATTAACGTGGCTAATCCTATTAATGCGGGTGATGCGGCTAATAAGACTTATGTCGATAGCGTAGCTGGAGCAGGTAGTGTCCCAGCAGAAGCAGCACGGTTGGGTACGACTGCTAATCTGGCTGGTTGGACTTATAATAATGTTGGTGGAGCTAGCGGAAGGGGCTCTCTCACTGCTGGTAGCAATGGAGCAGTTTCTATAGACGGTGTCGCTGTTGTTGTAGCAGATCGTATTTTAGTCAAGGATCAGACCACTGCACTTCAAAATGGTATTTATGAAGTTCAAGCCACTGGAGATGTTTCTAATCCAGGGATTTTCGAGAGAACCACCGATTTTTATCCTGGAGTGGATCCCATTACGAGAGGGTTATTTCTTTTAATCACAGATGGAACTATTAATATTAGTGATGGCTATATCTTGGTTGACACAGTAACTACGGTGGGGGTCGATCCTGTCAATTGGACTCAGTACAGTGCTACTCCTACAGCCGGTAACGGTTTAACACTATCGGGAGGAACTCTAAATGTTAATACGGTTGGAACAACTGGTAACATTTATGTTAACGGAAGTAATCAGGTTGATTGTCTGGTGCTGGAAGCGGTACGGTAGTGATCTTTGGACTTTACCATAACGGAGGAACACTGACCCAAAACTTGATAGATATATCTGGCGGATTGTTAATTTTTCAGGAAATGATTGCGTATGCGGGAGCATGTAATGCTGTTATTAAATACTCAGGGGCGGCTAATCTTCAAGGACAGGTCATGCAGTTAGCTTCTAACGCAACTTATTCTTGTACAGATATGTTAAATTGTTCCTCAACTGGAGAATTAGAAATCGATAGCTGGATAGTTAGCGATAACTCGCCAGCTACTAACGGTTTGCATATCACCGGCGATGGTGTAAACTTAGCTTTTTCTGGTACTCATTTTCATACGGCCAGTGGTGGTTATGATATACTAGTAGATCCAGCTCTTACAGGAACAGGAAGCCAAATTACTATCATAGGAGAGCTGATAAGAGATAAGATAAGTGTACCCAGTGGTTATAAATCAACTGCTGTTTTTGTTTCTGCAGCCATTGATAAGGGTACTAATAATGATGTTTCTTATGTAATCGATGGCGAGACACAGATAGGTTCTGTTGAAAATCCTTCTGAACTTGCAGTGGGAGAAGGGGACTCTATTGTACAAAATATGTTTGTATTTAGCTACAACGGTTCCACCTATACTGATAACACGACAGCTGCCCGTTCGCGAACCGGTTCAACCTTTCCTCTCTTTTCAGCTGTGACAGCCGGAAATATTGCTTACATTGGTAATTCGGGAAGGCAGTTTCCAAGTATGAAGTTTAATATTTCCGGTACAGCAATGGCTATCGGAGCCGGAGCCATTGTTTTGGAATACTGGAACGGAGCGTGGACCAGCGTTCACTTTATGGACACTCTGGCAGATTATCCTTACACACAAAACGATGGCACGCTATTAGCAACTGTTGCTGACCATCAGGTTAGAATAGACACGAGTATTCTAGCCACGTGGACAACAACTACGGTTAATAGCCAATCAGGTTATTGGCTAAGATTTCGCATCACCTCGGATATCACCACAAGCGTAGTACTAGAAAGGATTAAACTCAGTACCAATCACACAGAAATTAACAGGGACGGTTTTATGGAGTCTTTTGGAAATGGCGAGGCTACTAGTAATCTACGAATAGGAACAGCATATCTATCTCGGGGAGCTCCTTCCTCTTATTCTCTCAACGTCTCTTCCGGCATATCCAGTCTTACAAGACCTTATTCAGAGTTTAACAATAGCTCATTTGACGGTCATGCTTATGTGGTTAATTTAGAGAAGGGTATTGATACGTCAAGAGCATTTACTCTGCAGATTCGTTGGGCTCCCACAACCAATAACGCTGGAAATGTGGAAATAACCTTTATACACACAACAGGAATTACCACCGGTGATAATGTCGATGCTGGAACAATAACTCAGACCGCCGACACAAGCATCACTGCCGTCACCTCATCAACCATCGGGGTATTATACGAAACAAACTTTACCTTTTACGTTTCATCTCTGTTTCCAAATCAAAATCTGATCATAGAGGTTTCTCGAGATGCTCGTTCCAGTAATCCCAATGATACCCTTAATGGTGGTATAGTTATCTTTGATGAAACCATTACCGTTTATCGTTGGAGACCGTAAAGTCCATTTAATAATACTATCACCACAAATAAAATGCAATGGCTTCAGATTCTTCTCATTCTTATCGCGATTCTATTCATACTAATGTTAGTCGTTAAGAGATTTGCATATTTCAAACCTAGTTATGAGTTTCTAGCTCCTCGTGATAACTACAAAGACATTTACGAAGGTAATCTGCATGCCTGGTACAAGAAAGGAAAGAGTGGAAAAGTTATCCTTTTTTGTCATGGCAATGCGGGAAATCTGTCCTACCGCCAGGATAAGCTACAACAATTCAGTAAGATGGGGCATTCAGTTTTAATTTTTGATTATAGTGGCTTTGGACGGAGCAAAGGAATTCCCAACGAACAGTTATGTTATAACAATGCATGCATGTTCGTGGAATACCTTGGAATTCTCGGATATGAGAAACAAAACATTATTCCCTATGGAGAAAGCATGGGCGCAGCTGTGGCTTCGTATATCGCTAGAAGATATAACCTACCAAAGTTGGTCATCGATTCTGGTTTGCCGAGCATAAGTAAGCTGATTCGATCATGGAATATCTTTCTAATCATATTTGTTCCCATCTTTACTGAGTTTAATACTCTGAAATATCTACAAGGATACAAAGGGCAAAGCTTGATCTTTCACTCTGTTCATGACGAGATAATACCCTATGCCTTAACGAATGAGTTTCAACATCTCGCAACAACTTTTATCAGCACCAAAGGATCACATAACGATCCCGAAATTCCTTGGGAACAGATTAAAGATTTCATAAATTGAAAAATATAATCCTATTCCATTTTAATCATCAAAATGGAAAATCTGGTTAACGATTTATCTTGTCCTATTTCTCTTGAGTTGCTACAAGACCCCATTCGCGTTCGGTGTTGCGGTAAGGCATTCAGCCGACAATCGCTGATCGATTACAACTCTCGACGCTGTCCTTCATGTAACGGTGAAATGGGAATTGATCCTGCCACTGTAGAACGTGATATTATGCTTGCCGGCATGGTTGAAACCATACAAGGCCGTGTTCCTGTTGTCGAACTCAAGGAACACCGGTGGAGTTGTGACGTCACTAAGGTATCGGATAGCACTGACATGTGCGAGGTCAAACTTTACGTTGAGGATGCCAAGTTTTCTGTACGTCCGTGTCTATTTATCGCAGTGGTAGACTGTTCGGGATCGATGAGTGGTAATCCTTACAAGCAGGTGTTGACTGCTTTGCGACACATTTATCACCTCTCTCAACATAACTCATCGGTCAAGTTGATGATGATTTCTTATGAGAGTAGCGCCAAGATTATTAATACGCCTGAAGAGTATAAAATCTGTGGTGGTACCAACTTTCGAGCAGCTTTTGAAGCTGTTAACCAACTTTTATCTCGTTACATTTGCTCTGATGAGAATAAACACGCCGTGAACAATGTTAGCAGTGTGACGATTGCCTTTCTAACCGATGGCCAAGACCAATCCTATAATCGAGAACGATTGGTGCCGGAGTTTCGCGAGATGTTAAGACGCAGGTGGGGCGACAATCCGCTTTCTGTTCACACTATTGGCTTTAGCAGAAATTGTGATCGCGACCTGCTAGAGGGAATGAGAGAATCGGGCAACATTCCCGGCACCTTTCGTTATGCTGAGCCGGGAGAAAACGATGACGAGCTATGTAACAAGTTAACCGGCGTGTTCAACATTGGTAGCCAGTCTAGTACTGTGCCGATTCGTCTTACTATTAACGGTGAAAGGCAAGATATTCGCCTCCCTGTAGATAGTGAAAAATACGGTTGTCACTCATTCTGGAAAAAGTTCGATTCACCTCCACACATTACCGTTTCTTCTCAGCATGATAATGATACAGTAGTTCCGGTAAAGTTTCATTCTCCTTCGGAGGTTGTTTTGGAGAGGTGGTTGGCAAAGTTGACTGATCAACTCGCCTCCACTGTCCTAGAATTTTCTAACGGCTCATTCACACCGAACATCAAGGAACTATGGTGTGCACTTACCAACCAAAAAATCGAAACACTGATGGATATCACTACTGAAAGCTCATTAACAGAAAGATTGACCTTTCTGAGTCAACAGGTTTCTGCGCTTTCCAACGGTGAGCTTATCAATGTTGGAAAACTAAGTGATCTGCGATTTGGTAGCATGTTTTCAGATCAAGTACCACCACTTCCCCAGGTTCAAACTGTTTGTCCGCAACCATCTAAACCCAAACTTACACAGGAAGCCTACAATGAACAGCATCTTCCCCGCTACAATCGTAACAATAAGGATAGTGGAAGAAATGATCTTCAAAAGGCTATTACTTCCTTGGAATGTAACAAAGTTCCAGATAATCTCAAGGCTCTCATTCAAAATGCCACAATGGATGATATGATGCATGTCGATCACGATGGTAACAATACCCTTCATCTGACTGCTTACTGCGGTCATAGCGAAGTGATCAGGGAACTGATCAAAAGATTTCCCGATCTTCCTCTCGACACTCCCAACCGTCAGGGAGAAACAGCTGTTACGATAGCGATCAAGAAACGCGGTTTTCACTTCACACTAGGGTTTCTACTAGATGCTGGAGCCACTTTACCGAGACGTAAATCGCTACAAAGGTTTGCAGTCGAGAATGATTACACTATCACCGCCGAAATTATTAGTGGCATGGGAGAAACTTCTACCACGGTTGATCACAGCATGAAGCTTTCTTACGTGAAGTTTACCTATCAGCGAGCGATGAAAAGCGGAAAAGAGATCAACCCTGAACAGTATCTGGACGTATTTCTAGCCAAGGGAGATAAGGATATGGCTGAAAAGATGATCGTTGAACACAACGCGCAAGCTACTGTTGATATGCTCAATGATTATTGTATTCCCAAGAAGGCTGATGATCCCGAAACCGATAGGTATTTGGAGTTGGCCAAGTTACTTTTGTACCATTTTCCTCATTTGATTCATGAAAAGAAGAAACCCGATATGGAAACTCCTCTCCTCACAGCCTCTAATCGAGGAAGTCGACCTCATGTTAGATACTTTTTGTCTCTGGGAGCTAAAGTGGATGAGCCGAATGAGAAGCTAAATACTCCTTTGTGGATCGCTACTTTCAAGCGTTATCCTTGTATCATCGATGAACTGTTAGATGCGGGTGCTGATATTGAAAGAGCTAACGAAAAGGGTAATCGGCCTATCTATGGAATCTGTGAACGTGGTTCAGTCAAAATCGCTGAAAAGCTCATTTCTCGTGGAGCTGACATCACTTACAAAAATATTAATGGTGATACAACAATTCTTCTCTGCACGCGTAACGGTCAACACGAGACTCTCCAGTTTCTACTCAACTATGTAGATGAAGAGTTTGTCAACTTCAAAGCACATATCGATGGTTTTAATGCCATTATGGCGTCAGCTGAACAAGATCGTCCCGAATGTATGCGTGTATTGTTCGAATACGGTATTGATCTTAATCAGAAAACAGATTCGAATAACGAGATTATCGCTGATGCTACTCCTCTTCACATCGCTGCTTACTATGGTCGAGAAGAGGCTACTAAAATGTTGATCAAGCTTGGGGCCGACCTTAATGTCACTGATGCACACGGACAAACGCCTCTTCATACTGCAGTAATTCAGGGGCATATCGGTGTGATTAAGAGTCTACGCCGAGCAGGAATCGATCAGACAGTGGTCGATAAATACGGAAATCGCGCACAAGCTTATTGTCGTAATCGAAAAGACATTCGACGTGTCTTGGTTGATCCTGCTTTAGATATTATAATGAAACTTTCCAAGGGAGGATTCGATCGAGAAGAAAATGTTATCGCATGTCAGCTTCTTCGTGATCACACCGGTGTGGAGGGCTGTTGTACTCCGGCCTCTGCAATCGATATTCTTGGAGATGATGGAACCACACCGCTAACTCAAGCTGTTATTCACTCTAATTTCGACGTGGTACAAACTATGGTCGATCTTGGTGCCAATATTTGTCAGGCGCAGTTTTGGGCTTCGGTAGTTAATAATCCCCGTATCATCAAGATCGTTGGTAAATCTGATACCGATTTGAGCCTAATACGTAGATATTCTAATATTCTGTTTTTGGGACGACCGCCAAAATATACACCGTCCAGAACTAACACTATCGGCGTAAGAATGTCCGATTTGGCTAATGCTGTGGTGTATAATGAAGACTATGCACAGATCTGGTCCAATCTGATTATGCACAAGGAGCAACCAAGGTTCAGGTGTGATTATCTAGAGTTAGATGAGCAAACGGTATGGGATGCGCGTGTGCATCTCATCTCAGTGTTTGGAAAACAAGATTCATTGAAACATCTCATCGATCCGTCTCAAGCGATGGCGATCACTTTGTTCACTAATAATGTTATCGTACCGCGATCGATCAATGGTGTACTTCTCGGCACTGAATTGATCACAGAAGAGGTCAAAGAATACACTAAACATCTTTTCTCTGCTCTGCAAAGTCTTCCTCCTTATGTGGGAGAGGTTTTTATGGGAGTTGACAAAGTTGATCGCCGTTTATTCGAGATTGGTCAAGAGTTTTGCTGGCCACGATTTGTTTCTTGCAGTACACTGTGGAGAGTGGCAACTGAAAACTGTCCCTCATTCACCACGAAAGCTAAGAAGGGTACCATTTTTGCGATCAGATCAAAGACCGGACGCTTTGTTGGACAGTACTCTCAATTTGGTTTTGATGCTGAGGTATTGTTTCTTCCCAGAACCAAATTTCGTGTCAATAACTGGTACCGGGGAGATGTGTTTGCTCTCGGACAACCCAATATTCGCGAACATACCTTTAGTCTGGAGGATGAAGATATCGAGAGATTAAGACATAGCGAACGAGCAATGATCATCGAACTGGTCGAGATTTAAAAAGACAGGATCTGAAATTAAAATGACTGAGGTTATGCTTGACTTAGAAACTCTTAGTGCTCGCTCACACGCTGCAATTTTAGTGATCGCAGCGGTAAAATTCGATCGACATGCTAAACCAACTGAGTTGGAGAAGATGGATAAATTTTACAGAAAGATAACTATTAATTCTTGCCGGGAATGTGGAATGCACACCGACCAACGCACTGTAGAGTGGTGGAAAAAGCAGAGTAAAGAAATCCGTGAAGAAGCGTTCGAGGGAGAGAGAATCACTCTAAAACAAGCATTGGACGAGTTTAGTAAATGGTTTCAAGGTTGCGATAAGATTTGGAGTCAAGGCGCATCTTTTGACGTTCCCATTCTTACAGAAGCATACGAACGATGCAACAAAGAAATACCGTGGAAATTCTGGAATATAAGAGATACTAGAACGATCTATGATTTGGCAAATCTACATCCGTGGAATCTGCCAAAAGATAAGGAACATCATGCGTTGTATGACTGCTGGCGACAAGTATGGGGTGTGAAAGAGAGTATTAAACGATTAAATTGAATTTTAATCCTGTAATTATATGATACAGAAATGTGTATCATATGTGAGGGAGATGAGAGAGATTTTGATGTATTTTCATCGATTGATTGTAGCGGTTGTACCAATCTAACAAAACTTCCTATGCTTCCAAAGCTTATTAAACTTGACTGTGATGGTTGTACTAACTTAACAGAGATTCCCATACTTCCAAATCTTGTCGAACTTCATTGTTATAATACTAATCTAACGGAGATTCCTGTGCTTCCAAATCTCAAGGAACTTTATTGTGTTGGATGCACTAACCTAACAAAGATTCCCGCGCTTCCAAAGCTTACCAGACTTTCTTGTCGACTTTGTACTAACCTAACGGAGATTCCTATGCTTCCAAATCTTACTGGGCTTTCTTGTCATAGTTGCCCTAATCTAGCGGAGATTCCTATGCTTCCACAACTAATTGGACTTTATTGTGGTAATTGCACTAGTCTAACGGAGATTCCTGTGCTTCCAAAGCTTGTTACACTTTACTGTGGTGGTACTAGTCTAACGGAGATTCCTGTGCTTCCAAATCTTGTTACACTTCAGTGCAATTCTATCACTGGTATAACAAAGATTCCATTGCTTCCAAAGCTTACTACACTTTGGTGTTGGAGTTGTACTAGTCTAACAGAGATTTCTATGCTTTCAAATCTTAGGGAATTCTATTATGGTGATTGTACTAACCTAACGGAGATTCCTGTGTTTCCAAATCTTACTGAACTTAATTGTAGTGGTTGCACTAGTCTAACGGAGATTCCTGCGTTTCCGAAACTTACTGAACTTAATTGTAGTAGTTGCACTAGTTTAACTGAGATTCCTATGCTTCCAGAACTTACTAGACTTAATTGTAGTGGTTGCACTAGTTTAACTGAGATTCCTATGCTTCCGAAACTTACTATACTTAATTGTGAAAATTGTACTAGTTTAACTGAAATTCCTACGCTTCCAAAACTTACCTTATTTTGTTGTTGTGGGTGTACTAGTCTAACTAGGATTCCTGTACTTCCAGAACTTACTGAACGTCACTGTGATAACTGTCCATGGATAGGGCCCCGAAATTCATCCTTCGACTCCAACGTAGAGAAGTTAAAACATCTTCAACGCTTTTGTAGAAATAACCTTAAGTACTGGCGTTTTGGTAGATGGATAAAGACAAGAGGGTTTGCAGAATGGTTCTACAGTCCGAATCAGTGGGGTGGGAGAGCGTGCAAGCGAATGATAGAAAAAGAGATTGAAAATTGAAATTTCTCATATTCTCGAAAATATGAGAAAATGTCAGGTTGTGCATGTAGTGTAGACGATTACAATTATTTTATTATCCCGTGTTTGCATTGTAAAACTTCATATTTGTGTGCAGGAGGTTGTTGTACTGTATGTAAGATATCTTTGATTTCCTGCGAATACTGTAAAGTAACGGGAGGTATGTGTCTATGTATTCCGTGGCTAGTGTGTACCAAATGTGCCGGCTTATCTTTCTGTAACCCAAATTGGCCTTGTTGTAATAGCAATCCGCCAAATCGACAAGCCATAATCTAACCAAATGTAGGCTCTCCCGTATATGCACAGTAGAGAAAGCCATCGTCACTTTTATGTTCGTGATAAAGAGTGGATAGTAGGCTACTTGTTGCCGGTAACATATTATTAACAAACATGAATATAGCTTGCTCTGGTCCCAACTTAATTCGCTTTCGAATAACGTATACAAACTGACCGACCGTCATATCACCAGGGACAAGAAACTTGCTCTTGTCTAGCTCCGGAATTTCTCCTACCTTTTCATGCTTCTCTATGATCACGGGAACACGGTCAGGATACTTAGCCAAAATTCTTCCAGCTTCTTTCTTACGTTCTTGGAAAGGATGTGTTGCCTGAAACTTAAACTGATGCATTTTATTTAAAACAAGATGGTTTTAAATATTTTACTGGTACTGATGGTACATGGGTCCAGTCTGTTGAGAATAGGATTGTTGAGGCTGGGAATAAGTTTCGGGAATGGTTTGTCCATGTCCTACAGGTCCATGGTTACGTAGTGCGCTACGACTGTACTGTGGTCCAACATTACTTTGGTTTCCCGCTCCTCCCTGTAAAATTTGGAGCAACTTTGCTTCAACCGCCTCCAGATCTCCTCCCACAACCTCATCAACTTTGCGCCCTTCAACGATGAAATGGAAAGACGGCACTCCTGTGATGCCAGGCGTGAGTTTCTTCTCAAGATTTTCCTTTACCAGAATACATTCTCCGACCTTGTTATACTTAGCTCCCAAAACTGAATAATCGGGAGCGATTTGTCGACAAGGTCCACACCAATCAGCATAGATGTCGATCACGACAACGCGATTTTCAGAGATAATCTGATTCTTGTGTTGTCCGTTAGCAATCTCAACTACAGAAAACTGATCAGTATTCTTCTCGGGTTGAGCTCCTAGTTCACTGTAACTTTTGTACATGGTTTATTAAGCTTATATCTCCTTTTAAGTTAAATTGAAAAAATAATCAAATCGGTAGAAAATTTCGTCATGAGCAAGAGAAAACTTACCAAAAAGGAGATTAGGAATGTTTTGTCTTTTATTCAACCGTCAGAACATATTCCTTCTGAATCTTCTATCGCAATGTGTAAAAATATCATCAAACAGCTGAAAACTCAGCTAAAGGCTATCACAATATATCCCAAGTTGATTCCGAAGCTGAAAAAAGAGATTGAGCAACAATTTTATGCCACACAGATTCAGCCTGGAGAGTGCGTTGGAATTATCGCTGCTCAGGCTAACGGCGAGAAACAGACACAGGCTAATCTGAACAGTTTTCACAAGGCAGGAAGTTCTGAAAAACAACCTGTCACATCAACATTTTCTGAGTTACTGAATGCTACTAAGAAGCCGAAAATTCCATCATGCATGGTTCATTTTCGACATGGTAACAAAACAATCACACAATTGCGAGAGACACTCGGTAGCTCACTTGTACAACTTACTCTAGGTAGATTGACCAAAGATTACGAAATCTATGTAGATAAAACGCCAGAACCTTGGTATGAAACATACAAAGTATTCGAGGGAAATGATTTCGAAGACTACACTGATTGTATCTCTTTTCAAATCGATATGGAACTTTTGTACATGTATAAGCTCACTCTGAAAGACATCGCTGATTTCATTTCTCAAGAGTATTCGGATATTTACTGTGTATACTCGCCCGATTGTTTGGGAAGATTAGATGTTTTCGTAGACACCAGAGAAATCGATCTTCCCGAGGAACAAAACATTTATCTTACAACTGTTGGGGCACGAGAAGCATATCTGGAAGATGTGACATGTCCAGACTTGATGGAAATGGTTGTCTGTGGTATACCTGGAGTAGAGAACATGTACTTTCTTCGTGACGCTAACGATTCATGGATGGTTGAACTAGAAAACATTCCGACCGCAAAATTGCCCGAATCGGTAGCACGATTTAAGAAGATTTTGGCACACCCATCAGTCGACATGACTAAAACTGTTTCAAACAATATTTGGGATATCTATCACACTCTTGGAGTGGAGGCTGTACGAGAATACATGATCGAAAAATTTATTCAGATCATGGATGGTATCAACGCATGTCATGTAATGATTCTGGTAGATAAGATGACACATGCCGGTTCCATCTCTTCAATCTCACGGTACACAATGCGTCAGGATGATTCTGGTGTACTTTCCAAGTGTAGTTTTGAGGAAACCTTGGATAATTTTCTAAAAGCGAGCGTTTTCGGCCAAGACGAACCGACGCAAGGAGTATCTGCATCTATCATATGCGGAAAGAAAGCTCCGATCGGCACCGGTCTATGCGATTTGAAAATGAACATGACAGCTTTGGCACAAAATGAAAATTAAACATACACGTATATGATACAGAAATGTGTATCATATGTGAAGGAAAATATGATGAGAATATGACTGACCTCAATTGTAGTGGTTGTACTAAGCTAACAGAGATTCCCATGCTTCCAAAACTTATTGAACTTCACTGCACTAATTGTACTAACCTGACGGAGATTCCCATGCTTCCACAGCTTACTAACCTTCATTGTAATGGTTGCACTAGTCTGACAGAGATTCCCATGCTTTCGCAACTTACTTTTCTCAATTGTTCCGGTTGTCATTTGACCGAAATTCCTATGCTTCCACATCTTACTGAACTTCTTTGTTGGAATTGCACTAACCTAATGGGAATTCTTACGTTTCCAGATCTAATCAAACTTTATTGTAATGGTTGCACTAGTCTGACGGAGATTCCTATGATTCCAAAACTAACTACACTTGATTGTAGTGATTGCATCAACTTAACAGAGATTCCTGAGTTTCCAAATCTTACTGGACTTAGTTGCTGTGGTTGCACTAATTTAACAGAGATTCCCAGACTTTCAAAGCTTACTGAACTTAGTTGCTATGCTTGCACTAATTTAACGAAGATTCCTAGACTTTCACAACTTATTATACTTTACTGTTGTGATTCTACTAGTTTAACGGAGATTCCTACATTGTCAAATCTTACTGAACTTGGTTGTCGCGGTTGTACCAACCTAAGGGAGATTCCCATGCTTCCACAACTCATTAAACTTTATTGTTGGAATTGCATCAATTTAACAGAGATTCCTAAGTTTCCAGAACTTACTAGACTTGAGTGTGATGGGTGTACTGGCCTAACGGAGATTCCCATGCTCCCGAAGCTTAGTGAACTTTGGTGTTCTGGTTGTACTAGTCTAATGGAGATTCCCACATTTCCAAATCTTATCCAGTTTTTTTGTGGTGGTTGTACTAGTCTAACAAAGATTCCCATGCTTTCACAGCTTACTGAACTTGATTGTAATTATTGTATTGGGTTAAGAGAGATTTCTACGCTTCCAAATCTCATTAAACTTTACTGTATCGATTGCACTAGTCTAACAGAGATTCCTGCGTTTCCAGAACTTACTAGACTTAATTGTAGTGGTTGTACTAGTCTAACTAGGATTTCTGTACTTTCAGATCTCACTGAACATCACTGTCATAACTGTCCATGGATAGAATCTCAAAATTCATCCTTCGACTCCAACGTAGAGAAGCTAAAACATCTTCAGCATTTCTGTAAAAATAACCTTAAGTACTGGCGTCTTAGTAGATGGATAAAGACAAGAGGGTTCGCGGAATGGTTCTACAGTCCGAATCAGTGGGGTGGGAGAGTGTGTAAACGAATGATAGAAAAAGAGATTGAAAAATGAAATTTCTCATATTCTTGAATATAAGAAAATGTCACATGAAGTTCTATTTATAGTCGATACATCTTATTCTGTCAAATCGTACATAAAACCGTACGTAGATGCGATAAACGGCATTGTCGGTATTCAGAAGCAACTAGCTCCGGATTCTCTCCTAACTTTCGTTACGTTTAACAAGAGTCACAAGTTTTTATGCACTAGAGAGAAAGTTACTTCAATACCGGAAATCACACCAGAACAGCTTAACTGTGATGGATTAACAGCTTTGTATGACTGCGTGGTACGTATTTTGGGTCGTTCGATGAAATTTCGGAATGTGATCCAATCGATGCCACCGGTGTGTATCATTTTAACCGATGGCGAAGACAATTCTAGTCGCTATGTGAGTGATGGCCTTTGTGCTACCCAAATTGCACTTGCTAAGAGTGTCGGGTACTATTTTATCTTTCTGGGCACTACCAAAAAGAGCGTGAGAATTGGAAAACAACTTGGATGCCAATCATGTATTCTGTATCAACCAACCCAGTCCTCATTCGAGAAGGTGGTTTTTTCCATCAGAAAGATGTTCCAAAATCCGGCCTCTGTGGATAGAGAATTGGATCTGCGTGATCTTACTGAATCTATGCACGAGATGAAAATCTAGATGAGTAATTAATGCTGATGCATTAATAATTCTTCTCTAATAAATGAGTCAAGACGCAACACTCGGATTTTTTATCGAAAGTCCTTTAGACAACGCAGTTAAAAACGTTGATGGCATTTCTATTCTTGATACAGGGTTTCAGTTTTCGGGATCTGATTCAAGTACGGGGGTGCAAAAATTTATCAAGGTGTTGGGACCGTCAGAAATATCTTTTAGGAACTATGAAATAACCTGGCCTTCTGATGTTCCAGTTGTTGGAGAGGCTCTGAAGGTTAGCGCCAGTTCGTATGATTCAACTGCAGATCTTCAAACAGTTAGCCTACGTTGGGGAACTGATGTAGGACTTTTTACTGAAGATTCTGCGGGAGCAGTGGACACTGATCATAATATCTATGGAGGAACTAACGCTGGTGGAAGCATAGTCACTGGAGTAGAAAACTTTTTTGCCGGTGTCGATGCGGGGGCTGCAAATACGACCGGTAATTCGAACATCGCGGTAGGAAACACTGCTTTAGCGTCCTCAACTATCCAAAGCGATAATGTTGCTATCGGTGTCGGTACTTTAACCACATCGAACGGCGGATCCCAAAATGTGGGAATCGGTTCAGGAGCTCTAGCAGCGTTGACCACTACGGATGACAATGTTGCAGTTGGTTACGATGCCGCCAGTGTAGGAACTCTAATGGCACAGAGTATTTATATTGGTAGTGGAACCAGATCATCTGGAACTGCCAATGAGATTGTTATCGGTTACGGGGCAACCGGAAAAGGAAATAATACTGTGCTACTTGGAAACGGATCGACCACTGATGTATATATCGGACAGACTAGTGCAACGTCACCTCCCAATCTAGTTTTGTTTGGGGATGATACTCTGGGAACTGATCATACTCTAAAGATTCGTTTACCATCCAATGCAGGACTTAACGCTGATCGATCATGGACTCTACCAGCTGCCGCTCCGACTGCGGGAAATGCATTGAAAGTCAACACCGGGGGAGCAGCGGCTATTTTAGAATGGGGACCGGGAGGCGCATTTGTAGAATCAGGAACCAACTCGATCTACTCTTATGGTGGCGGTAATGGAGGAACGGGAAACTTTAACTTTTCAGCTATCGATGGAGCGCTAAACAGTGCAACCTTATCCGGTGACAATAATATCGGAATCGGAAACGGAGCGGGAGGATCGATCACTACTGGAGCTAACAACATTGCTTTAGGAGCATCTTCCGATTGTCTAGCTACCGGCAGTAATCAGATTGCCATCGGACAGGGAGTTGTTACCACCACGGCAAACACAGCAATTATTGGCAATTCAAGTATCACCGATGTGTATATATCAGCAGGTAGTGGCGGTACACCAACGAATCTAGTTTTGTTTGGAGATGATTCCCTAGGAACTGATCATACTCTAAAGATTCGTTTACCATCGGATGTGGGACTAAACGCTGACAGAACATGGACTCTACCAGCGGCTGCTCCGACTGCGGGAAATGCATTAGTGGTCAATACCGGGGGAGCGTCAGCTATTTTAGAATGGGGGCCGGGTGGAGCTTTTGTAGAATCAGGAACTAACTCAATCTATTCTTATGGTGGCGGTAATGGAGGAACGGGAAACTTTAACTTTTCAGCTATCGATGGAGCACTGAATAGTGCAACCTTATCCGGTGACAATAATATCGGAATCGGAAACGGAGCGGGAGGATCGATCACTACTGGCGCTGGTAACATTGCTTTAGGAGCATCTTCTGATTGTTTAGCTACCGGAAATAATCAGATCGCCATCGGACAAGGAGTTGTTACCACCACGGCAAACACAGCAATAATTGGAAACTCAAGTATCACCGACGTGTATATATCAGCAGGTAGCGGTGGCACTCCAACAAATCTAGTCTTGATTGGAGATGACACTGTAACTGATCGTACTTTAAAAATTCGTTTACCATCAAATGCAGCACTTGTTGATCAGTCATGGACCTTACCAGCGGCCGCCCCGGTTGCGGGAAATTCATTAGTAGTCAATACCGGGGGAACAGCGGCTATTTTAGAATGGGGAGCGGGTGGAGCTTTCGTAGAATCAGGAACCAACTCGATCTACTCTTATGGTGGTGGTAATGGAGGAACGGGAAACTATAACTTTGCAGCTATCGATGGAGCGTTAAATGGTGCAACCTTAACCGGTGATTACAATGTCGGAATTGGAAATGATGCTTTACTTGCAACAACAAGTGGTTCTAATAATGTCGGAATTGGTTATCGTTCTCTTTATCAGGTTGCTACCGGTAGTTCAAACGTTGGAATAGGATATTTAAGTGGTAGTGTCAGTGATTTGACCGGAGCGGTTTGTGTAGGTCAAAGTGCCTTAGGAGCGAATTATTGTGTCTCAGTAGGCTATGCATCTGATACTTCAGGACAATATGGTATCGCAATCGGTAATGCCGCTGATAGTAACAGAGATTATACAATTTGTATTGGATATTCCAGTACATCTTCAGTAACAGTATCAACAGTACCAGCAGGAATCGCTATCGGTTCATTTGCATATACCGGTCTTGGTGCTATAGCGCTTGGGTGTGCGACTAATACATTATACAGAACATATGCAGCGGGACAAAGTTCAATCGCTATTGGGTGTGGAGGTACAGCAACAAGTCTTGGTGCACAAGCCACCAATACGGGAGCCGTTGCTGTCGGCGGATCGGTTTCTGCATCTGCTGGAGCGACTGCATCTGGTTTATATAGTGTTGCTATCGGTGCAGAAGCGAAAGCTAGTGGTGATGGTTGTATCGCTATCGGCTATACCGCGTCAGCTTCTATCGGTAATTCGATTTGTATAGGTTATACTGGTGGTGCTACTAAGAGTGGAGTTGTAGCTATAGGACAAACAGTAGCAGCACATCAAGACGGTGTTGTAATAGGAAATGCTTCTCTTACTTCTGGCGCAGGTACAGGTTCGATTGTATTAGGGAGCAATTCTCAGTCCGGAAGTTATGCAATCAGTATCGGAAACACGTGTGTCGCTACAGGATTGGCGGGAATCTGTATCGGATATAATTCTACCGCTACCGCAGCAGGTTCAGTTGTTCTTGGTACTGCTATAAATGATGGTCCGGGAGTAACAGGATTTTATGTTACACATGTTACCGCCGCGGCCAATAACGCTGCCAACTTTAACGGCAACCATTTATACGAAGTAGTGTCCTCAAGAAGATTCAAGACCAATATCACCACAGTAGTCGATGAGAACGACAGCAATTTTGATTCTCTCAATCCAGTAACATTTACATCGTTATGCGAGCATGACGATCCTGATAAAAAATTTATGGGTTTGATCGCTGAAGAGGTTGAGGAATTGTATCCCATTTTTGTCAATCACGAGGAAGATGGAGTAACCGCTTCGGGTATACAGTATGAAAATATGGTTTCATTGTTAATAGAAAAGGTCAAACGTTTGCGCAAGCAGAATAGAGATCAACAATCACAGATTGATAATATTATGCAACGGTTAACGGCACTGGAAAACTAAAAATTGAAAACCTTATTTCAAAAGTTAATCATGTAATTATGACTGATCTTACTGTCGAAGACTATTCAGAAAAGTGTATTGTTGTCCGTGGAAATACACAAAGCCATTCTGTTCAACTGAAAGCGCTAGGTGGAAAATTTGCACCATATCTTCGTAATGGAGGTCCGGGATGGATCTTTCCCAAGCGTGGAGAAGATGATGTTCTGGCTTATGTTTCTTCAGGAGTATCACCAAATCCTGAGGATAAGGGTGATGTAATCGACCAAATCGAAGAGTTATTTGCACGCATGACTACAAAAGAGCGATTGCGCTTTATCTCACGTGTAACATTGCTTGCCATCAACAAGAATGAACCTGAGCCTAAACCAAGGGGAAAATTTAAGCCAAAGTCATTCGCGAAGAAAAAGAATAAGAATGATGACGAGGTGGTTATTGTGAGTGATGACGACGAGGACGAGCAACCTCGTAAAAGGTTGCTTGGATAATGGAGCCTTATTCACATACGCTCTGTAGATGCATTGGAACTATCTGCGGACATGATTTTCTCCGCTGATTAGATCTACCTTGTTGAAGTATATTATATTTCTTGATTGTTTCACTCAAAGAGACTGGGGTTAATGTTTTTGCCTTTCTGCATATCTTTGAAGTTGATTGGTGTGATCTGATGTCCTTGAGACTCTTGCACGTCGAACCACATATGTCACATTCGTGAAACATTTTGCCACACTTAACACAAATATGAGTTGTTTTGATACATCTCTGACAGGTGTGCTTAGTCTGACACCCATCACACACATGCAGGCTATTCACAGTCTCTTGTATGTCATCGAGTTCATCTTCCATTTATTAGTTCCTTGATTTCCAAAATGAAATTAAGAACAAAATTAACATCTACATAGGATGGGTATAAAACACTTTTTTACATGGTTTAAACGAACGTTTGCTGACGACATTTGCAAGCTGAAACGAGGCGAAACATTTGAAGATCTTCAAGAAGAGACTATTTTGGACGAGTCAGTCATTATAGATAACCTTATGATAGATATGAATGGCTTATTTCACACCTCAGCACAAAAAATCTATCAATACGGAGAGTACAAACCACAGCAACGACTTCTTGGAAAACGATGTCCTCCTAAGCGAGGAAGCCTTCAAATGCAGATTAACTGCTTTAAGGATGTTTGTAACAGTATTGACAAGTGTCTTAACATTGTCAAACCTCGCAAAAGGCTGATTCTTTGTGTTGATGGTCCTGCGCCACTCAGTAAACAGAATCAACAGCGTCAACGCCGTTTCGTAAGTGCTATTGAGCTAGAAAAGGATAAAACGCGGAGTTTTGACAGTAACTGCTTAACACCAGGAACCAAATTTATGGATTATCTCACTAAATACATAGATTGGTACATTCGTAAGAAGATGTCCGAGCCTAACTCGCTGTGGACTGATATCGAGGTGATATTTTCCAATGAGAAAGCTCCTGGCGAAGGAGAGCATAAACTAATCAACTTTATTCGACATCATGGTTCCCCTGATGAATCTTACTGTATTCATGGTATGGACGCTGATCTGATCATGTTATCTCTCGGCACACATATGCCAAAGTTTTACATTCTACGTGAGGAGCCTCGTGATCCCAATTTTGAGTTTCATGTCATCGATATCGGCGGTGTTCGTCGTGCGCTATGTGATAAGATGTCATGGGGAGAAGGTAAGTTCTACGGTAGAAGTGCGATCAATGATTTTATCTTTATGTGTTTCACAGTTGGTAATGATTTTTTACCCCATATTCCGGGTGTTGAAATCATCGAGGGAGGCATTGATTTTATGCTCGATGTGTACAGGACAGTATGTCGAGAATACGGGCATCTAACTAGAGACAACGGTCGTGTCGTCTTCAGAAAGAAGGCTCTCGTTGCATTTATGGGTACTCTCTCACAATACGAAAAAGGTGTTTTAGAAGATAAGCTAAAACATAAGGGAGAATTTTTTCCCGATCCTCTTCTCGAGGATAACGCTGAAATGGTTGTGGAAGATGGCAAGGTACGTTATGAACTTGATATTGAACAGTATCGGGATGATTATTATCGGGCAAATCTTTCCGAATGTAAAGAACTGGAATCCCTTTGTCATGATTATCTAGAAGGGATGCAATGGGTTCTGGAGTATTATACTCGAGGAGTTCCAAATTGGAGGTGGCGTTTTCCGCATCATTATGCTCCCTTTGCTTATACGATCGCCGAGCACATTAAAACGTTTAAATTTTCCGTTTACGGACAGACGATTCCGACAGTTCCATTTGTACAGCTTCTATCTGTTTTACCACCTGCGAGTGCGCATTTACTACCGTTTCCACTGGATAAACTGCTGGCAACAAAGAACTCTCCCATTTCAGAATATTATCCTGAAAACTTCGGAATAGACTTGAGTGGAAAGCGGAGAGAATGGGAAGGGACCGTATTGCTACCTATGATTGACTACAATAAGGTTGAGAGAGAGTATTATAATCGTATTCAGCAGGTTGACCAAAAGGAACGTAGGAGAAATATCCTGGGAAAAAGTTTTGTTTATAATAGGCACCCTGACATGTGTTTTTTCCGCTCTTATTATGGAGACTTTCAAAGCAATGTTAGCACAGAAGTTATAGAGTTGTAAAGTTTTATATGTTTGACATATAAAAATTTCTATTTACTCTAGCTCGAACAACAGGAAAGTACAATCATGAATGTCCCCATAAAATCCTTCGTTACCCAAGTGTATCTCGTCGTTAGCCATCATACTGTGCCGGGGCTTGTATGGTGTCCACAAACAGAATACATCGTTCAGACAATACTTGGGATTAATTAGTTCGGTCAGCTCATCATCCGCTGGCTTCCACTCGCTAGGAAACTTTGATTTGGGCAGTCCACTGGGCGCCTCGTAATCATTACCATGGTAGACATCTTCTTCCTCCGAATAGTCATCGACTTCATACATCAACTCGCTAACTCCTGGAGCACTATTCTTTAGTTCCCATACCTTTGGATGGTACCAATTACGAGTATCATCTGTGCTGAGATTCAACCGCTCAATTCTCTTGGCAAAGGGTTTCAGTAGTTCGACCAGTCGGATATCCACACCCTTAAGTGCTTGATCACCCATGTAGCGATGAGTGCCAAAGAAGCCAAACCTCTTTGCTCCAAGCTTCTTAATCTTTTCCACCATATCGCTCAAAACGATCTTCTCATTCACAAGAGGATCAACGATCAGATCAAAGGTGATCGACACCCGGTACCCGGCACTGATTCTATTTACCTCATGAGGAATGTCATGGTCGAATACGAACAGGTTGATCTCATCCTCCTCTGTTCTAAACTTTTTATCTCCAACCCGCAAACCCCATTCTTCACCGCCAAGATCATCGGTGTCCCAGCTGGTGGCCAGTTCGACCACGGCAGTCATGTTTTGTCCCGGCGTGTGAGTCGAATCCATATGCTCGGCGAAAAAGTCTCCCGGACCATAGATAATGATCTTATGCGGCTTGAGTTCTTTGAGAGTCCCGGCATTCATCTTTTGAACCATTACATCTACCTTAGATGCACAATAGTTGAGAAACTCACTCGACCATTTGATCGTTGTTCCAGTCAGTTCCTTTGATGATCTAACCTTCTTATCTATCACGGTTTCCTTTCCTTTGCCAACTGGAGAGTCATCACCCAACGCGTAGAGAATCTTACATGCATCGTCGCTGAGATTGGCAAATACTGGAACACTAACAGAACACACACTACTACTTTCATAAACATGACAAATCAGGGGATTACATTTTTCGTCGTCGGTCTGCCACAGCCTCTTTTTCATCACGCCAATTCTCTCCGCAAACAGAGAGGATACTTTTGGATAATCGTAAAAACTTGTTGTCAAAGCCATTTCTACTTTAATTTCGAACGGAATTAAAAATTTCAATTTAGCGCCTTTTATATATTTGTGAACAACTAATCTTCATACGATGAGGCTCCTGTATAGCGTATCCCTTAGCCAGTCCATCATTATAGAATGCCGGTTTTACCAGTTCTTCTCTTCTGTTTTTGGCTTGAATGATATCATCAGGAAAACTATTGCTGGCGTCGACCATATCGGCAACAAAGTCTTGACCATAGACCATGTTAGGCTCAACGATAATGATCTTTGTCGTCGCTTCTGGTTCTCTTAGCACAGCTGGAATCAAGTTGTTGGCAGAGTAGGATTTACTGATTCCATACACGCCCAAAATCTTCTTCAGATTCTTTGGCACTTTACCCATATCTTTGTAGGGTATAGTGAGGGCGATATCGTCAACCCGAACAGACTGATCGAGTATGGAGTTGATAAAGGGTTTCAACTGGCTCAATTCCTTTTCTGAAGCGGTGAAGGAAACCACCACGCGATTCTTGTCAGCTTTAGGTAGTTTGTGGTAATTTTGTATGTAGTACTCAGAATCTCTCATATGCAATTGTAGATATCGAACTAATCCAAAATGAGCCAAAAACATGTATACTAGCATAAGAACTGACACAACTAATGAAAAGATAACCCAAGCTTTCTTAGCCATTTTTATTTATAACAAATACGATTATAATACGAAATATAAATGATAACCATTAGGCAGAACAACTATGTGCCTTTCAACAGCATAGAAAATTATAGTAACAAAGCAGTTGTCTATCCTGATCTATGTAGTGGGAAAATCATTGACCATATCTGTGCTAACTTGACCAGAAAATCTGTCACATCAATCTCTGTCGGATTAGCACAGCTGACGGGAAAGCTATTTCGCATCAAGCGTGAACAAAATCCTCCTGGTCCACAGGCATGTATATTCCTTACTAAATCTCGAATGACGATGACAAACCGGCAAACGAAGGAGAAAACAGTTGTGGATGGAGAAAAAGGAACAATTATAATTTTTGGTGGAATGTTTAGAGAAAAGTGGTTGTATAAGACGCCAAAAGCTTCGATCAACCTGTTCGAGCAAAATCCTCTCCCTTACATTTATCTTAGTGCGAATGAAAGAGTAAAATACGCGAATAAGATTAGAAGAGCCTTAAGGGATATTGAAAATCTTCCTGCATGGGAACAATGTCCTCAAAAACACCTCAAACTGGATGAACTCCTAGGAAAAGGAAGTTACGGCAATGTATACAAGACTGATGTCGATGATATGCGATTTGCTGTAAAGTTATCAAAACTCAAGCCTGAAGCTTTGGATAAGCCTTACAGTAAGTATGTTACATCTTGGTATGAGGTACACTTTTTACGTAAGGTTATTTTTCCCCTGATACAAAAAGATATCTGTCCTAATCTTCCTCTCATATTTAACACCTTTACGTGCAAAGAATGCGAACTGAATCTAGAAGATAAGCGTATTAACGTTCCCTGTGTAACTACGACAGTCGAACTGGCTACAGGTGATCTAAAATACTTTCTCCGTGAACTAAAGCCTGAACCGAATGAGATTTATTCAGCTTTATTTCAGGTTATGGCAGCTATCCATGCTATTCAAGTTCATGGGCAGATTATGAACTTTGATGTCAAAAAAGAGAATATCCTCTTTTACGATGTCGAGCCTGGAGGCTACTGGCAATATAAGATACATGGAAAAAGCTTTTATGTTCCAAACTATGGCAAACTCTTTATTCTGAACGATTTTGGTATCTCTCGTAGCATGTCGCCAAAGTTAGCTCTGTACAAAAGTAAAGACGACAAAACCTTTCGTCTTGGATCTAGATTCGCAATGATACAGGGGGGAAAGTTTGTCCCTCTACAAGCTTTTCAAGAACCCGATGCTAATGGTAAAATGGAGGATAGCTCCGACATTACATGGTCAGACGGAAGTAAAAGTAAAGGAGCGCAGTTTAGAATGTGGAAAAGTAGTGGAAAAGTTATACCTACTCCTATAGAGATAACTGATAAAATGCAGACATATTTGAAAAAGAAAGGAGGTACAGGAAACCCAGAGACGAGAAAATTTTTTCTCCAGCCTGAAGTAGTACCTCCATTTGAATTTTACAACGATACACAGGATGGCATCAGAACCTTCATCGGTGGAAAACGCACAACGCAAAAAGGGTATCACCGATTGTATCCGATCATTCCTAATAGCTTGGTCAAGCAGTTACAAGAATATAATGGCGAAGGAGAGGGAATGAAGGATTTCAAGTTTTCTACTGATCCGTCACAGGTTTTAGCGGGCTATTTTATCACGAGCTTCTTTTCAAAATATACTGAATACATGAAACGTCCTCAATCAGTAAAGTTAGCTACCTATTTTATATCGTAAATTTGGTTTAACATTTTATCTGGTATTAGATAAAATGTCAGCAGGAGGACTATCATATCATGGCGTCGTAGGACATACGGCTAAAGCAACATTACCCAGTGTTGAAACATGGGGGGCTAACATGAACATACTAAGGGATGGCCCTAAATCGATAACAACCAGGAAAATAGATAGAGTTGGCCAAACGTCAGAAATTACCCAAATGATTCAAGAGTCAGGTGATCGTGCCACCGATGCGATCAAAGTTTATGCCCGTGGAGTTAATCCCATGGTTGCTGTCTCTTACGGTAATTACGGTACGAATGGAGGTCAACGTATCGGCGGAACCAATGTAACATCACGTGGACAGGGTAATAGCGGTACGCAAGCTTTTCTTCCCTATAGAATTATGGACGGAGGAGCATTTCGTCCGCCTGCACGAGGACAACGTGATCTTCTCCCTCTTTCTCGCTTACCTCGTGTGTGGACATCATCTTTTACCCAGCCGGGTTTTGCCGACTTTTCGAAAAAAGCCATGTGTCCTGGAACAGCAGAAGATACTAAAGGAGTCAAAACTGATGCTGAAATGTTGAGAGCATGTGCTCGGCCCAATGCGACGTACAAGATCGAAACGCCGGTAGTTGAGCCTTTTGAGGTTCGTTACGTTATTAAGAATCCAACTCAAGTTGAAGGTTATAGTGGAATTAAACCTCAAGCTATTGTTCAGGTTCAAATGGGGGATGTTACACAGCAGATTCTCAATGAGCCTCTTCATGCACAAGCTGAAGCCAACTTTGGAACACGTCGTATGCAAAAGAATATCGAGCTATCACATTTTGATACTGAGAAGTATACTCATGATGCTCTAATAGCTCCAGCAGATTCTAATCTGTCTAGAAATATTCAGGTCACATCCATCGATGAGCTGTTCAATGTCGATACGAGTGGAATGATCAAGGAACCGATGAATATATCACATACAGTTCATCAAACTGGTTACAATAAATACAACTTCATTCACGATGATCCTGAACTGGAACGCCGACTACCTCAACACCAAGCTCGTACTAATATCGGTCAAAATATTTACAAACAAGTTGCCGATCGGGTTCAAGAACGAAACTACGTTCCGAACCGCCCATTTGCATTCGCTACTTCCAACCCAGGTGTTCGCGATCGTCAGGCTATCGACGAGATCACTAGCAGAGACTATAACCTTAAGCCAACCGTAAATCCGGGAGGTTATATGCCCAATCAGGGCAGGCCTGCAATCGATTATAATCAAGGCTTGCCACAATTTGATTTAGAACGTAGCCAATTACGGCAACGGGTATATGAGATGCAACAAGGGAGATATTGAAATGTATAATTTTTTCTAGTGTATACAATAAATGAACAAAACGGTGATTGTAAGTGGTCTATGTTTGAGTGCAATGGCTTTAGAACTAGTCTCGATTATTCAACCCAATTGGGGTAAAACTTCAATGAATATGCAGGGAATCTCTGCCAAGGCTAATTTAGGATTGTGGAAAAAGTGTCTTACTGAATCTGGTGCAGGGCAGAAAGCAAGCAAATGCCAACATATCCCCACAGGAGATAATAAGAACTTTCCTAAGCATAGTCTGGTGGCTTGTCGCGTTCTCTCCATCATGGGCGTCGTTCTCGTTTTTCTCGCCATGGTGTGCATGACTTTCTGCAAGATGCATAAGAAATTGCAGATGGGATTGCTAGCTTTAGGAGGTGTCTCATCTATCGTAGCTACGATAGTTTGGTCCGCTGAGCTTCTCAACTACAAGGATTCTGACGGTAAGAAGGTCGATCTTAAGCCTGATTATTGCTTGTTTCTCAATGCAGTCGGAGGTGTTTTGGCTCTCATGGCATCTGGTTATCTCAAATGGAGTAAGAAGTGAAGAATCTAATATAAAACATCGTTTTATATTAAAGACATGAGTAGAGAAAGGCTCGACAAAAAGCAGAGAAGATTTATATTCAAAAAATTAAGTACCATGTCTCATGCAGAATCCAAGGGAGAAGAAGTTAGTGTTCCCCTTGTCAAGGAGATTTTGGAGCATAGGTTTACCAGTGGCCCGGACATGAAAGCGGTTCTGTGCATGTTTGACACATTATTAGAGTCTTACAAGTGTAAAGGATTGTATCGTCTTGGCGTCAGTGTACAAAAATGGATGGGAAACATGGATAAAGTTAATGTAAAGAGCTCCCAGGGCCTAGTCTACTTTTCTGATATCAAGGGCATCCAAATTGTCATTAAGATACCCAAAAACGAGCGACAATACAGTGATCTGATCCGTGAATACTTCATTGGAGTCACCGCAGTGAATAATCTACGATACAAAGTTCCCAACTTCATGTATACTATGGGAGCTTTTATCTATCCACCCGAAGATAATTCATGTCCAGCATTCGTCGCGTGTGAAAAGATACCTGGAATAACATTGGAAAAAGCTATTCGAGATGCCAAGATTACTTTTGAAGAATTTTTAAATATCTACATACAGATTCTACTTGCTCTCGAAGTAGCACAACGCTCTTGTAGCTTTTGCCACTACGATTTACATATCAATAATGTCATCTTACGAACACTTGATAAACCATATTGTTACACAGTGGTTTTGAATGATCAGCGTTATGATGTTACTGTAAAGAAGTATCTACCAGTGATTATCGATTTTGGTATCACATCTGTAAAGTATGATGACAGAACGATCGGTTCTTATCAATATCACTCCTATGGGATGGAACACTATCCTATTCAGGGAGCAGATATGTATAAACTCTTGTTCTACAGTTACATATACGCTTCAGGAAACATGCAACGCCAGATTGGTAACCTGTTTTTATTTTATGGTCAGTATGATCCGTATAAAGTACTGGTATCCTCTAATGAAGATCTAAAATCTTATACCAAAGAATATCTCAAAAAAATCGCTATTAGTCATGTAGCCTCATATACTCCATTTGATTTTGTAACTTGGTTGCTTAGAGAACAACCCGTTACAAGTGTCCAACCGAGAGAACGAAATATATACACTCCGATTAGTTATGAGTCAAGTGCTGAAATATACGCTAGCATTTTTCAGGAGAATGGTCGGCTAGAGGCTTTACGAGTGGCTGAGAACTGCGCTGACACGCCAAACTCTTACATAATGCTAAAATATCTGAAACGAATTCTGGAAAAGTACTCTTCGAAACATATGAGCCAAAAACTACAGGAAAAGATTCGAAAAAATAAAGTTCAACTGATTCAAACTGATAAAACCATCCTGAAAATGTATAACACTATAACATGTCCAAACGAGTTTCAAGTAAGAGATTGCGTTAACCAAATCGTTAGCACTACGATACCACAAGCAGAAAACGCGGGAGAGGCGATCGAAAGATTTACAAACACATTAGAATTTGTATCACAGATTTCACCCTACTTACAGTATCTGTATACGATAAGAGAAATGAAACTCGAAAAGATATACTCACAGTTTGTCGATGAGTTTACAACGTCCAGACAGTACAACATGTATACGCAACTCATTTCTTCCATGGAGCGCGCACGTAGATGGAGCTCTACGCTAATTAAAAGTTTACCTTTGAAAAGAAATGGAAACATATGAACATATTCCAATGATCGAACAACCGAGCGAAATGCAGATAGATCTTTATCCACATCAGCTAGCTAGTGTTTACATGATGGAAAAGCTGGAGCGTGAACAACAGGCGAAAAGTGATGATTGCATGCTGGAAACCGATTTGGGTATACTTGCTGACCTAACTGGATTTGGTAAAAGTTTGAGCATTGTTACTCTTATAGCTAGAGACAAAATGCTCTGGGATATGTCAGAAGACCATACAGTGAAAGAGATTACAACATTTGCCTCTCAACATATCAGAAAAATAACTCAAAAAAGTCACATCAAAATAGACACTACCTTACTTCTAGTTGGACCACTAGTGTATCAGCAATGGCTAGATGAACTGTCCCACACCACACTTCGCGTTAGAAAGGTGACAACTCGTCGAGAGGCATGTAACGTCGATGCTTACGATTATGACGTTGTTATCGTTGTTGTTTCGATGTTTAATAGGTTTGTCGAACGATATCATAACATAGCTTGGAAAAGGTTTATTTTCGATGAGCCGGGACATCTTCGCGTGCCGGCGATGAGAAAGGTTTGTGCCGGTTTTACATGGTTTGTGACAGCAACGCCCGAAGCTATTGCTCCTCGCCATCATAACTGCTCGACTAGTTACATGTGTAAATTGATAGGAGGATTATATGATTTTGATCGGTTCAGAACTGATATTACTGTAAAGAATGACGATGATTTTGTTCGCCAATCGTTTGAGATGCCTGCCACACACCATGAGTATCACCAATGTCACTCTCCACTGTATAATACTATTCATGGCTTAGTGAGTGATAAGATTAAGAACATGATCGAAGCTGGAAATATTTCTGGCGCTATACAGTCTCTAGGAGGTCAAAGAACAGATAACATTGTAGACCTTGTCATGAAACGTAAGAATCTCGAGTTAGAAGAGATACAAAGCAAGATTCGAATATGGTCTCTTCGTAGCGAGGAAAAGAAGATCGAAGAATGGAAGGACCGAGAGTCTGAAGTGCTAAAACAGATGGACATTCTTACGAAAAGGTTTGAGAACATTCTTATGAATAATTGTGTCATTTGCCAATCACAGTTAAGTAAGCCTGTTATGGAACCTGGATGTCAAAATATTTTCTGTGGCAATTGTCTGTTGACATGGCTACAGCGAAAAAACTCCTGTCCGATTTGTCGACGTCCTGTCAGAGATGAAGAGTTGACGTATATCGTAACCAACGGCGAGGGGAAAAATTTCGAGAAAGAGAGGAATATGACGAAGGAGGAAACAATAATCAACATCATTTCTGGGAAAAAGGGTCGCTTCATTATCTTTTCTGACTGGGACGAAACATTTGACACCATACGTAGCGTGCTAAAGGAGAATAAGATTAAGTTCGCCGAGATTAAAGGGTCTATAAAATCTTGTACCAAAGCGTTAGAGAAATACAAAGAAGGAAAGATCAACGTAATCTTTCTCAACTCCAAATACAACAGTTCTGGTATCAATATGCAGGAAACCACTGATATTATCCTGTACCATCAAATGGGAGAGGATAGTAAGACTCAGATACTAGGAAGAGCTAATCGTATTGGACGTCAAACGCCGTTACAAGTACATCACCTAGTGAATGAGGAATTATAGAGGAATATATGTCGCATACTTGCTGTATGGATTGTAAGGATCTTCCATCATGTGAAAATCCTCTCTATTCTGTTTGTACCAAGGATTGAATTCATGTTGCATCATCCGATCCTTCTTGGTACGATACTGAAACCCTTCCTGGTTCAATCCGCCAAATTCTGCTTGCATTCTCATATCCATCGCAGAACGTTGAGGCCCGTCCTCTCCCATAACTCCGACAGGAGATCCTATGTAACCCTTGCGAGAACTTAGATTGGGGTTACCAAACTCTTTTTGCATCTGCATGTCCATGAGCGAACGTTGAGGGCCATATTGGCCATCTACACCGATACCATGTACGCTGTAATTCATTTATGGTTAGCAACAGAAAAATAATTCATTACCATTCGATAGGTTTCTTTTCCTTATCCTTCAAAAAGCTGTTAATGTTACGAAAAACGTTCGAGCCGATAAAAGCGTCATAACCGCGAAAACCCTTGTATGCTGATAATGGCATCGGGTGGGAAGTGATAAAGGTCTGGTGGTGGCTGGAATCGACATAAGGCTTGAATGCTAGCGCCTTTGCTCCCATTAATAACCAGGCTACATTTCTGCAGTGAAGATTGATATACTTGATAACCTCTTTGATAAACTCATACCAAAAGGCGAGATGAACTTCGGGACATCCTTTTTCCACGGTGAGAGCTGTATTAAGCATTACACAGCCCTGTTCGTTCCAGTGGGTTAGATCACCATTTTCCTTAGGAGTATATCCTTCCTTCTTCAACTCGGTGTAAATACTACGGAGAGAGGGATTAATATCGTTACCAGGTTTTACCGAAAAGCATAATCCGACCGCAGAACCGTTGTGATAAGGGTCTTGCCCTAATATAACAACCTTAATCTTTTCTAATGGGATGAAAGCACGAAAAACTTGATTAATCGGAGGGTAAATGGTAGCTCCATTGGCCTCCTTCTTAATCTGTTCAGATATAAGATATAGGTCTTGGGAATGTTCTATGAAAAAGCTCTTCCATGATCTGGGGTAATTTCCTTCAGCCAAAAAGGCCCATAGATCCATATCTTTCCACGACCATTTCTCATTCTCGATAAACTCTAGCTTGGAAGGTGCGTATCCTGATTCTGTCATTTTATTCTCTTATGTGGAGAATAAAATGGATCAATTTAGAAATGTTGTGCGTATATGTCATTTTTAAGATACTGTTCCAATAGCATTTTAGAATCTATTTTCATACCCCTGGAAACAGTATAATCCCACAGGGTGGCGATCAGAATATTGCCATTCAGAGTCTTAAGTACATCATTAATAGCGTTGAAAAGACCATACGAAGTTATCGAATTAGAAGATGCATAAATAATGTCCCCAAATTCTAGAGGAAATTCCATCATGAGACAAGATGATAAATATATGATTGCACAACAGTAACGCTGTAAATCTTTTCTCATCATTACGCTTCCACGTTTCACGATGTACAGATCTATAAGTTGTAGGGATAGACATAAGATTCGAACCGTTCCAAATTTTCTAACAGTGTCATATACCCAGTCGAATAAAATTTTTCTTACCCTGAAACTGATAGGTTTATCCTCCCTGGCCCAAGATCTGGGATTTTGTCGCCGATGTGCAGGAATTGGACGCTGAGGTGTAGGACTTTCCTTCTCCTCTTCACGTGCGTTGGATTGGTTCCAAACTACAGAGATATCGGGAATGATGGGCATGTTATTCAAGAATTTTTTCATCCTCGGAACATTTTTTCGATGTATATTCTGAAAAATCGGGTGTATGATGATCTGATCATAGCTGATTCTATTCTCAGGGTTAAACTCCAACATGCGCGCGATTAGGTCGGCCAAAAGTTCATCTTTTATAAAGTCTTTCATTAGATTATGTCTGATGATATCATACATGGGTCGTCCCTCAACAAGCTGTTTAAACTTCTCTTCAATCTTACTCCGGGTGTCTATGCTCTTTTTAGGTATATCAGCTAAAAATACCATCAAACCCTTTGCCTGTTGCAGAAAAGAGTCGCCTTGAATGGCTTCTCCCGTATTTATCTCGCTGAACACTAGCCCTAGAGAAAATACGTCGACACCACTATCGTACTGTATCGGTCCTAGATCATATATGTTTGCTACTAAAATTTCTGGAGCCATATACCGTATAGTCTGAATGCTTGTATTCTTTTTGAGAATCTGTCCTTCGGTACGATCGATTTCAGATAATCCCCAATCTATCACCTGTATTTCTCCATCATCCATTACGATTATATTTGGAGGCTTCAAATCACAGTGAATAATGCCTTGGCTGGATATTGAACGCATACATTTAGCTAAGCGAAACATGATTTCTTTCTGTGTTTTTAAAGGTATAGTTCTGGGAGGAATATCTGCAAGAGTTCTGATTCCACGTTCAAATATTAACTTCCTATTTTTGGTAGAAAATCCATACATCTTGGGAAGACAGGCTATCTTCCAGAGAAAATTATATATGGCAATCTCCTTAACCATATCCTGAGGAATATCCCCATTTTCGATAGTTTTCACAACTACATTTTCCTCCGGATAGTACTCTACTAAGCCGTAAGCTCCCTCTGCCAACTCTTCCGTCGGAGAGTATCTCTTATCGATATCTTTATCTGTAATCTCTTTGCGTTCATACTTTTCGTATAACTCTTTACCAAGTGGACGTAGGGAGTACAATTCTTTACCTCTGATAAGAACATTCTTCTTGATAGCGACAAAGGCCTTGGCTTTAGTATTTTTGAATACAGCACGACTTACATCATCTACATAGATATCCACACCGGGGAGCTTGTATAGATCATCACTTATCCATTCCAAATCGTCAGCTACTATACAGTAGCTCTGATGAATTTTTTCTGCTGAGATTATCACTTTGCAGCTCATTTATAAGAGTAAATTTAAAAATGATCATGGATTTCATTTTTAACCTTCAGTAAAGATGAGTAATCCTAGACGTTCTAGATCTTATCCAGAAAATCTGAATGAAGTGAAAGAGCGAGAGTTTATCCAGCAACAACAAGAACTTCTAGATAGTAAAGAGGTTATCAATCAGTTTCAAGAAAAAGATCATAATAGAGCTGAAGAGTTGGCAGATTTCGATTCTGTCAGACAGCGTCGTACCTGTTGTAATCTCTTGATTAGATGGGGAAATTATATTTTAGAGCGCGGTGAAGAGGAAAGGCGAGAAGATTCTAACATAAGTAGAAAATCATATGCTGGATTCTACTACTTCATAAAGTGGTTTGTTCGCTCAATGTTCTTTCTTATCTCTACAACAATAGGAAGCGTTTTGGGTAAGGAAATTGGATGTGAGATTCGTGACCACGACACATGTGATATTAGAGCGGTGGAACTGGCTGGAAATTCTCCTCATATCATTTCTACTGTTTGTGGCTTCGTTGTCGGTTTAATTATGGGGCAATGGCTCGGTAGATTTATTTGGGATCATATAACTAAGAATATTCTCTCATGTTTGCGAGGAATAGAAAAGTACGCTGACGAATCCAAAATGTGCCTGATGTTTTTAGCCGTCCTTGTCTACATTTTGGGAATAGTTTCATTCGGTATTATCTTCTACTTTTTTGTCGATATCGGACATGGTGACGATAACATAGTGGGTGCTATTATTGGAGGAGTTGTTGGTCTGTGTTGTGCGATATTCGCGTGTCGCAAAAATAGTAACTGTCGTAGTGGTCAAGAAACACCTATGGTCCATAATATTAACTCTTCCGAACATGCTATTCCTACTTTGAATTTACCTTAAAGAATGATTCATTATCTACTAAAATGTGTGGAATTTTAGCAGTATTTTGTAGCTCGACGCCAAAACAGATCAAACAGATTTTGGAGGGAGGAAAATATTTGGGAACGCGAGGTCCTGACTTTTGCAACAGCATAGTTAAAAAGGATGGTGTATACATATTTCATCGTCTTGCGATCAACGATACCAGTGGGCATGGAAACCAGCCTATGATCTCGAAATCTGCCGACAGAAAGATAGTAATGATGTGTAATGGAGAGATTTACAACCACAAGGATTTGCGAGAGCGTTTTAAACTGAAATGCAGATCCAAAAGTGATTGTGAAGTTATTCTAAAGTTGTACCAAAAAATTGGATTCGTAGAGACTGTCAAACAATTAGATGGTGTGTTTGCCATTATTCTAGTTGATGGCGACACTGTGTATATGGCTCGTGACAGAATCGGTGTGAGACCTTTATTTTTCGGCATCACGGTTGATAACTATCTGGCTACCTCCTCGGTACCGAATGCTCTACACGGTTGGTGTAAAAACATTAGTCATTTTCCTCCCGGTTCCTGTGCAATTCATAAAAAGGGCGGGAAAGACATGCTGTCTTACATTCACAAAGATGAAATTCAGCTACCTATCGAACGTTCATACACTCCTGGAAAACTTTTTTCGATGTTATCAAACGCTGTTGAGAAACGTTTAATGAGTGACAGACCTATCGGCTGTCTATTATCAGGGGGTCTAGATAGCAGTATAGTAGCTTGTATTCTAGTAAAACTGCTGGGAGCTGAAAAAGTCAGAACTTATTCGGTCGGAATGAAAGGCTCGACCGATCTTTACTATGCGAAAGAGATGGCCGACTTTCTAGGCAATGAGCATCACGAAGTTATTTTCACACCTGAAGAGGGTTTCGATGCTATTCCTGAAGTTATTAAAGCTATCGGCAGTTATGATATCACAACTGTGCGTGCGAGTATAGGAATGTACCTGGTAAGTAAATATATTTCAGAGAAGACGAAAGACAGGGTCATATTTTCGGGAGAGGGTTCAGATGAGATTCTTTGTGGATATCTTTATTTCCATAACTCTCCCACCCATGAGGATGCCGATAATGAAAGTCTTCGACTTATTAATCAACTCCATCTTTACGACGTGTTACGCGCTGACAGAACTGTTTCCCATCATGGCCTAGAGCTTCGTGTTCCTTTTCTGGATAGACAAGTGGTTGATACTGCTTTAGCAATACCAGCGAATGCGAAAGTTCCCGTAAACCATTATGAGAAGCATATTTTGCGTAATGATTTTATCGGCTACCTTCCAGATAAGATTTTATGGAGAAGAAAGGAAGGATTTTCTGATGGAGTGTCCAGCGTGAAAGAATCTTGGTTCTCATATGTGCAAAAACGCGTCGATAGTATAATTCCTGATATAATTTACAGTAAAACCTTATTTCCGAGCAAGGAAGCGATGTACTATCGTCTAGTGTTTAACAAAGCTTTTCCCTATTACGAGCTTTCGTTACCTTATTGGATGCCCAAATGGAGCGATACTGATGATCCAAGTGGTCGTTTGATCTCAGCATACGATGGCAACAGGACAGGGATAGATTTGGATCCCGTTTCAGGCTCTGAAGATGAGGTTAGTCTTGCCGATTCATGTGAAGAATTGGGAGTCATCGAAGAGGAGGAACAGGAGGAACAGGAGGAACAGGAGGAACAGGAGGAACAGGAGGAACAGGGAAAAGTGACTACGGAATTACCATTCATTATGAAGAAGCCGATAGTGATCGAACCTAAAGCGGAGGAGGAACCTGAGGAAGAGGAACAGGAGGAGGAACAGGAAGAGGATGAAGAGCCTGAAGAAGAGGAACAAGAGGAGGAGCCTGAGGAGGAACCTGAAGAACCTGAAGAGGAACAAGAGGAGGAACCTGAAGAAGAGGAACCTGAAGAAGAGGAACAAGAGGAGGAGCCTGAGGAGGAACCTGAAGAACCTGAAGAGGAACAAGAGGAGGAACAGGAACCTGAGGAACCTGAGGAAGAGGAGAAACCCAAGGAAGAGACAAAAAAGAAACAACACAAAAAACGTAGAAGAAAAAAGTTGAGATTCCGCTAAAATTGAATACTCGGCTTTCAATTTGACATACATCAGTATGACAAATTGGAATCTTGTTGGAAGAATCACCAAACAATTCTTCTGTAACAGATATTATATATCCGGAGCGTGTGTCGGAGCGGGTTTGGGATTTTTACCTGTCGAAACGTGGGTGATGATGATTATTATAATCGCAATTTTAACTGGTATTGGATTACTTTTGAAATCATATGACATCACTATTGTCTCTCATGCCAAGCTGTTATCATTTGGAGGAGCATTAGGTGGTCTCACAACTATAGTTAGCACAGTTAACGATGGAAATACTGTGGGAATCATTTCATGGCTCTGGGTCATTCTAATAATTTATAGTGCTCTGATATTTACAGGTTATTCAAGAGCGAGAAACAACCAGATCATACCTCTTTTTCCAAGACCGATAACTGGGCAGTACATCAGCATTGCGCCCCAAAATGGAGAAATGTGTTCGATATGCCTAGATCTTTTGACTGAAAATGTTATTCAGATGATCGTATGTTCTCACTGTTTTCACAAAGGTTGTATCAACAATTGGCTGATAAGGAAACAGAACTGCCCTAATTGTCGTAGTAATACAACTTCGCCAGTTTGAGAAAATGATTTTCCGAGTGAAAGCTAGATGAACCCAAATGTGTCAGATCTGTAAGGGAAATTTTAGCAGTTCACTTACTAAGCTTGATTGTAGCAACTGTCAATACGTCGATGTTCTACCGTTGCTTCCAAAACTTACCATACTTAATTGTAGTGGTTGCACTAGCCTCACCATGATTCCCGTGCTTCCAAAACTTACCACACTTAATTGCGGTGGTTGTGTTAGTCTTTCGAAGGTTCCGTTGCTCCCAAAACTTAGCACACTTTATTGTAGTGATTGCACTAATCTATCAGAGATTCCAGCTCTACCGAAGCTTACTAAACTTTATTGCTCTGGTTGTGTTAGTGTGACTGAGATTCCCATGTTACCAAAACTCAAGTATCTCGAGTGTAGTGAGTGTACTAGTTTAACCGAGATTCCTGAGTTTTCAGAGCTTACTGAACTCGATTGTTACGGTTGTACTAACATAACAGAAATTCCTTTCTTTCCTAAGCTTAAATATCTCAATTCTGTCGAGATTTAAACTTTACGTTCTGGGCATGACGAATACTTTCTTTCCTCTGAGACTCATCGGATGGTTGCCATCGTCATCAACATCTCCGACCACCTCTCTCAAAAACAATTCGTCTTCGTTTGGCTTGACATTCTCCAACTCTACTTCGATAAGTTTGCCGGCAACTTTCGCTTTCTTTACTTTTATACCTTCTACAAGACGACCTTCAGACCATCGTTTCTTATACCATTTCAATACTTCTGGAAGTTCCCGGGTCTCAAATAGATCTTCACGCCCGTCTTCATCTTGAAACATAGGTTGAAATGTTATTGTAGTAGTGGTCTTTTTAACTTCCTTAGCTTTCTTGGCTTTCTTAGCCTCTCGCATCTCTTCCCGTATTTCTGGAGCAGTGGCACGTGCATTTCGGGTATACATCAAAGGTACCCATTCACCATCAACAAACTCTTCAATACCTTTACCTTTTTGGCGTCGATCTTTTGGAACGTCTAATGACCAATGCCGATATGTCCTTCCACCTTTTTTGGTTTCGACCACTATCCACATTCGACCATCTCTCCCCTTTTCCATGTAGCCAGCCGACTGACTTTGCGGACGAGTAGCTGGTTTTCCAGAACCACTTGCCTTGCCACCCGTTCTGCGTCTACTTGTCGCTCTACGTCGGGGTTTACGTCGGGATTTACGACGAGGCTTACGGGATTTACGTCGGGATTTACGACGAGGCTTACGGGATTTACGTCGGGATTTACGACGAGGCTTACGGGACTTACGACGCTTCTTCCGGCTCTTGCGTCGGGACTTACGACGCTTCTTCCGGGACTTACGACGCTTCTTCCGGGATTTACGACGGGACTTACGACGCTTCTTCCGGGATTTACGACGGGACTTACGACGCTTCTTCCGGGATTTACGACGGGACTTACGA